>Ga0208570_1000002_pt1 | contig 223904 bp, 206 predicted proteins | sample DeeseametaMP1202_FD_184192 | JGI IMG/M metagenome (GOLD analysis project Ga0208570, IMG submission 184192) | Marine microbial communities from the Deep Indian Ocean - MP1202 (SPAdes) | ecosystem: Environmental > Aquatic > Marine > Oceanic | place: South Indian Ocean | collected 2011-03-08
AGGACGGGTAAGTATCGCCCCATATTTTGGTGATTAAAAACGCGGAGTGATACCAGGGTACAGACGACACCAGTCCACTTTGGAGCTACTGCTTAAGAGTTAGAAGGAAATCCTACCTAGGCGTGGTCACCGATAGTATACAGTCTCGAATTTGAGGCTAAAGACCAAAATCGTGCCTACCGGACAAAAATAAATTGGGTACAAATTACCCATCTTGACTGCGTTATAACCCCCCATCAGCTTGACCAGGGTGGACACGACTCCACCATGCTCTAAGTGCCCTCTTCCTCCCGCAGGCAGACCGCCTCCAGCATGAAGCCTTCTGGGTCCAGCCAGAATGTAGCGAAGTAATAAGGACGATACTGGGGGAACACCTGGGGGGGATGAACTACTTCAGATCCCAACTCGATGGCTTTTGTGTGAGCGGCATGCACTGCGGCCCGTGACTCAACCATGAAGGCAAAGTGTTGAAGGCCTGGTTGGTGTCGTGAATATGGCGATTGCTCTAGGGCTGGATAGAAGAAGAGAGAAGCGCCAGGTTCGTCATTGATAGGTCTATACGCGAACTGGTCCTCAGCCGCGATATGTGGTTCAAACCCCAAGAGAGGCATCAAGATGTCGTAATAAGCTTTGGCTTGTGCTAGATCACGGACATTGACACCAACGTGTCTGAGCATAAATGACTTCTCCTTTCGGTTCCCCAGTTCCCCTGCTACCCAGAACCTAACTAAACCATAAGCATTTTGAGTTTGTCTGGGGCCTCCAGTGACGGGTCTAATCTCCAGCATTGCCACGGCTCAAATGAGTATCCCTGAGTATAATGTAAACAAGACCCAAAAAGACCAAAACAGCTAAAACGAGACCATCATGTCGACACCCTCATCCAGCAGAATTAAACTTGCCACAGACCTCCAGATCTGCCGCGTCCTTAACGGCATGTGGCAGGTGTCGGGTGCCCACGGCCATATCGATCCCGAGAAGGCTGTTGAGAGTATGTTCTCCTATCTAGACGCAGGGTTCACCACCTGGGACCTAGCCGATCACTATGGCCCTGCCGAAGACTTCATCGGCGAGTTCCGGCGGCGGCTTGCAGATCGCCGGGGTGGTGATACAACGGCGGGCATCCAAGCCTTCACTAAGTGGGTCCCCAATCTCGGACCAATGGATCGAAACTGGGTGGAGGAGAACATCAACAAATCCTTGCGCAGGATGGACGTTGAGTCCTTAGACCTCCTCCAGTTCCACTGGTGGGACTATGGTGATGAGCGTTACCTGAAAGCCATGGAACATCTGGGTGCACTGCGTGATGAAGGCAAGATCCGGCACCTAGGGTTGACCAACTTCGATACACAGCACCTTCAGAAGATCGTCGATGAGGGCCACCAAGTAGTTTCCAACCAGGTGCAGTATTCCTTGATCGACCGCAGGCCAGAGATAAAGATGGCTCAATACTGCCAGAACCAGGGCATCCACATTCTGGCATACGGCACGCTGGCCGGGGGACTGCTGTCAGACAGGTATCTGGATCAACCTGAACCGGGCCGCGCGGCTTTGACTACTGCCAGCTTGAGCAAGTACAAGCAAATGGTGGACGCCTGGGGCGGCTGGGACCTGCTCCAAGAACTGCTCCTTGGTCTGAAGGGCATCGCCGACCGGCACCAGGTCAGTATTGCCGACGTGGCCATGCGCTACATCATGGATCGCCCTTCCGTTGCCGGGGTGATCGTTGGGGTCAGACTGGGAGTGGCCGAACACCTGGAAGACAACGCCCAGGTGTTCGGTTTTGAGCTTGATCCGGAGGACCTGGACGAGATCGAGTCGGTGTTGAGCCGGTCGCGGGACTTGTACCAGGCGATTGGTGACTGCGGCGACGAGTACCGCCGGTAGACGCAATTCTCTAAGTGACAGGGTTTAGATATGCCTACTTGAGGACGTTCACCTTTAGACCAGCCCGATTGGGCGACATTGATTCCGGCATTACTCTGGATTTTAGTAATTGGCGCATTGGTGGTAATCGGCATCCTAGCCCTGCTGTAGAAAAGGGCCACCGCAATACCCGACGATGACCCTTGGGGAAGGACTACCAGGCGGCTTGAAATGGAGTTAGTTCACCAGCCGTTTGATTAATTGCAGGTTAGGAAGAAGCTTTAACCCCGGTATGCCCAGTTCCTGCCGATTGGTGGCCGTTATGGGGATGCAGGTGGCTGATTTAGCCGTGGATGACCGCATACCAGGCAGATAGCAATTCTTGATTCAATCGCTAAATATGCACTTAGGTTGACCTTACAGTAGCAACCACAATAGCTAATCGTATGTATTATGGGCACCTCTCAATTTTCTGCCATACTGTGAGGGTGCTGATAGCTATACTTATATATAAAAATAATAATGTTTTTTAAGTGAATAGGTACTAGAGTTGCCTTCACAGTACGTCATAAAATTGAGAGTTTAGAGCATTTGTTCTGAGTTAGGCCACTGTGGTTGCTATTGTATAGTCAAGGTAACATGATGCGTTTCGGCACTCTCCAGGCCACGTTTCGGCAAGCACTGTGTGTCCGTCTCCTCAAGTGACAATGGGCTTGTAGGCTTTAATGGCGTCCTCGCTGCTCACCTGCTCGGCATAAATGCGGGCGGATTGGGGGACTTAAAGCGTTCTAGCCAGTCTAATTACCGTCTCTTGGTAGCTGCTCCAGACCTACGGAATCCGTTTTTCCGGCTCGGATCGGGGGCCTTGAAGAGTTGACCACCAGGGCGCCCACAAGACCCAGGATGGCGAAAGTTATGAAAGCAGCAGCGTAGCTGCCGCTCAGGTCGTACACCAAACCTGAGAATAAAGCGCCTATCATCTGACCGACTTGGACTCCGGTCTCGCTGATTCCCCGTATGCTGCCAATCGACCGCCTCCCGAAGTAGGACGCGAAGGCCACGGGCGGGATGACGTTTCCACCGGCTGCGACGAGCCCTAGAAGCGCAGCCACCCCGAACGCGGACCCCTCCGATGTGACCGACAGCAGGGAAAGCGAGCACGCTGCGCTGAGAAGCATCAGTCCGGTCATTGCCACGCGGACCGTGGTCCGCTCGATGATTGCCCCCCACATCAGGCTGGCGAAGGCGTTCACCGCGGCGTTGATGGTGATCGCGTTTGCAGCCGCAGTGAGGCTCAATCCCCGGTCCAGGAAGAATGCGGCGACATGGACCGATATCCCTGCCTGGGTCATAAACAGCACGCCAACCACGACCGTCAGTACCCAAAGCGCGCGCGTGCGCATGGCTTGGCGAGGGGTCCACTCGGCCTCACCGTGGCTGTCTTCCTCCAGTTCGACTCTGCCTTCAGAACTCAAGGGTGGCTGGTTGTCGGGCTGGAGACCAATGGTTTCCGGCCGGTCTACTATCAAGAGCGCCGACGGCAGTACGGCTACTGCCAGTACCAGACCCCCCAACAATAACCAAGCAGCTCCTATACTCCAATGAGATATGGCCAACGAGGCTATCTGGACGGTTACAATTCCCCCAACGGCCCCTGCCAGGTAGATTATGCCGATGGCCCGGCCCCGCTTCCTGATGAACCATCGGGAGATCAAAGCGCCAGTCCCAATCTGCACCGGGACGTGGAATATGACACGTCCGGTGGCGAAACCCATGTAAAAGAACAGGGGCACCGTGGCCCATGCCAAGGAGATCATCGCCACGCCCAGCACCAGCATGCTGCCAGTTAGGATCAAGCGCACGCCGTACCGGTCCACCGCCCAGCCTACCGCCGGTGAGATAAAGATGGACGACAGCGCGCCCATGCTAACCGAGCCAGCGATCAGTGTACGGCTCCAGCCAAACTCGTCGGCCATGGGCGACACAAATACCGCCAGGGTAGTGGTGGACGGCGCCATCCTAGCGAATGTGGTCGTGCCTGCGGCGAACACCACGATCCAGCCATAGTAAAAGGGCAAGCGCGCACTAAGATTTCTGGCTATCACCAGGGAGATGTCGTTCATTCTTCGGACAGCCTGCCTTGTTGAATCTGATCAATGCTATGGGAGTGACCTTGTTGGATTGTACACAATCAGGCAGCCAGGACAGCGTTTGACTACTCGAGAAGAGTTAAAGCTCTATCACAGGCGAAGTTTGCCTGGCTACAAAATTCGCAGAACGAGCTAAAGCAGCCGCCGAATAGTGCCTAGTCATCGCGGACGTTGCATGTCCCAAATAAGTCTGGAGGTCGCCTTCGCTCATCCCAGCTAACCGCCGCATTGTTGCCGAAGTATGCCTCAGGGTGTGTGCCGATAGCCGAATATTGGTGAAAGAATGTGAGTCTGCCTTCTTCCAGCGATGGAATAGGCTTTTAATAGCTTCGTAACCTAGCCCCGAACCACCTCCGCTAACAAATAGGTGGTCCGAACCACCTGAGCGCCTCGCTAAATAACCGTCAATTGCAGCTACGGTGACCTCAGATAAGGCCACCTGCCGCGTTTTTGCTCCTTTGCCGTGGACGATCAAAGAGCCATCGGTAGACAAGTCGTCCTTACGTACTGAAATCAATTCACCGGCCCTTAAAGCTCCGTCGATTAACGTGAGTAGCATAGCCCGGTTGCGGGACGCTATTAGTTGGCTGGGAGCGGTAGCTTCTGCTACTTCGAACAACCTTAAGAGCTGGTCGCGAGACAGTGGCTGGATGAACACCTGCGGTCTCTTGCATTTGATTCGCCGTACCGGATTGGGCCATTCTTCTGGCGACCATTCATCAGCCACAAAGTTAATAAATGCTCGGATGTCTTTGGTGAAGGCAAACACGCTCGTAGGGCTGAGCGGCTTCCCCTTTCGCCCTTGGCTGATCTCCCGAATAAACCCTTCGACATGCTGCCGCTCAATTGCAAGGTGATTGTCAATGCCGTGATGGTAGAGATAATCAACAAAGGGGTCTAAGGTTTCATGCAGCGTTTTTATGGTCTTTGGTGACTTGTGAACACTGCTGCAGATAAAAGAGCTGAGGACATCTCTTAGTCTAGGCGGAGCCGCTAAAAGAAAAGAGTTGTTAACACTTGTCTCTATCAAAGTGTTAACAACTCTCCCATTTTTCTGGTCGGGGTGGTCGGATTCGAACCGACGACCCCCTACACCCCATGCAGGTGCCCTGCCGGACTGGGCCACACCCCGACGCTCGGCAATTATAACACTCACGAGCCAGGCGCGGGGCCAATAAAATCCGGGTCACAAAATCCCCTCTCCCTCAAGGGAGAGGGTTAGGGAGAATCGCTAGTCCCAAGCCCTTTGACATCTTCGAAGCGGCCCGCCCATTGCAGCGCCATCGCCCGGTTGGCATAATGGCTGAACGCCCCGATGTGATCGGGGCTGATAGCTTGGAGGACTTCCATGCCCGGACCCTTGGACGGCGTCAAGGTCGTCGATTTCTCTGAGATCATCGCTGGCCCCTTAGCCGGCCGCTTGCTGGCCGATCTGGGCGCAGACGTGATCAAGGTGGAGCCCCCATGGGGTGAGCCCTGGCGGCTGACTCAGCGGTTCACTGCTACCGAGAGCCGCACTTTCATGACCTATAACCGGGGCAAGCGAAGCCTGCCATTGGATCTGACCAAGGACGGCGCCGCCGAGATACTCAAGCGCCTGATTCCCGAGATGGATATCGCCTTGGTTAACTTCAGGCCCGACGTGGCAGCCAAATTGGGCGTCGATTACGAGACGCTGTCCGCCATCAACCCCCGGCTGATCTACTGCGAGCTGACCGCCTACGGCAGAGAGGGCCCCGACGCGGACCGCCCCGGCTACGACATGATCGTCCAGGCCATGACCGGAATGGTGGCCTCCGAGACCAAGACCCTGGACGGAGTGCCGTCGTGGGTCTGGTCTAGCCCTTTGATCGACACCTCGGCCGGTATCTGCATGGCCTGGTCGGTCTGCGCCGCGCTATACGCCAGGGAGCGCACCGGCGTCGGCCAGAAGATCGAGACCAGCCTTTTGGCGTCGGCCCTCTCGTTGATGGGGGCCCGGTTCCTGCACGTGGAATCCTTGGACGGCGAGACCCGGGAAAAGACGCTTAAAGACCTGGAGGCTAAACGGGCGGAAGGAGCCACCTACGAAGAGATGGTCGCCGCATCGCCGGGAAGCCGTCGCCGGGAGCACCACGGCAATCTGTACTACCGGGTTTACTACACTAAAGACTCTCCCATCGGCATCGGCTGTCTCAGCGACCCGCTGCGCCGCCGTTTGTTGGAAACCTTGGGCCTGACTGATGACGGCCTGGAGCCCGGCTGGGACCCAACCAAGCCTGAGTCCCGGGCCTACAACCAGGCACTGGAGCGTCGAGCCGAAGAACTCATCGCCGAGAAACCCAGCGCCGAGTGGCTGCAGATCTTCGAGGAACGGGCCATCCCCGCGGGGCCGGTCCGGTTCATCGAGGAGATGTTCGACGACCCGCAGGTGGTGGCAAACGGCCTGGTGACCGAGGTGGAACACGTTCAAGAAGGGAAAGTGAAGATGGTGGGGCCGATGGCCCACTTCAGGGGCACCGTCCCAACCCCACCCGCGGCCTCCCCGGCCCTGGGCCAGCACGCCGGCGAGATACTTGAGGGCCTGGGCTTCACCAAGGCAGAGACGGACGCCTGGCGGGACGAAGGGGTGATTGGTTAACTATCAGCAATCAGCCATCAGGAAAACGTAGGAAATCGCAAACCAAAAACGTAGGAGCACCCCGATGGAATCGGGACTGTGCCCCTACGTTTTTGCATCGTTTGCCGGTGGGAAACCCTTTCTGTTTAAAGTTCACCCAAGAAAGCCGCCATGGCGAGGTTGAACTCGTCCGGTTTCTCCATCTGAGGATTGTGGCCGCAGTTGTCGATGGACTTCAACGTGGCGTTGGGCAGCAGCTTTGCGTACATCTCACCGCATTCAACGGGGATGATGGCGTCCTGCTTGCCCCAGATCACAAGCGCCGGAGATTTCACTCCACCTAGGTAATGAGGCAGGCTGGGATTATGGAGATAGGGCCGCCAGCAGAGCCTGGACAGCATCTCCATGTTGGCGTGAATCGCCGTGGCCGCTTCAGGGGTAGGTTCGGCCGATATGACGTCATAGCTGGGCACCTGTGAGGGGTCGTGGAAGGCCAGCTTCAGCCGGGTTTCGGTGGAAACCATGAAGACCTCGGCGATCTCACCCTTCTCGGGGCGGACTCCCGCCGCATCGATCAACACCAAACCCTTGATGTTGCGATGGTCCATGGCCGCCATCTCAGCGGCGACCCAGCCGCCCACCGAATGCCCAACTAGGACATAATTTTCCAGTCCCAACTCTTGGACCATATCCTTGTAGAAATGGGCCAGGTCCACGACGGTGTACAACCATTCGGGCCGTTCGCTGCCGAAGAAACCAGGATGGGCCGGCGCGTACACGGTGAATTTCTCGGCCAACGGGCTGGTTGTGGGGTTAAAAGTCCCGAATCCTCCGCCTCCGTGCAAGAACAGCAGGGGCGGTCCCGAACCGGCTTTGTGCATCTCAACTTGGTGCCCTGAAACCGTGACCATAGACTTGTTGGCGGTTTTCATCAGAGTCATAAATCATCCCTCGAACTTCGCCGAATTTACCGCACAGCAACTGTATCGGAATGTCATATAAAGGGGGCAGCCTATTATCCAAGACTGGTGAGCGGCACCCCGATTTTGTTACAAACGAGAGGGGATGTCAAGTTGCCTGCGTACGCACGTCTTGACACGGTTCTAGCCCGTCATTACCATAGCATTAGCGGTCGTCTGTTTGCGACGGCCCTGTTACCGTAGCTCCGTTGGGGATTAGTCCAGTGGTAGGACGCCTGTCTCTGGATCAGGAAGCGAGGGTTCGAATCCCCCATCCCCAGCCATGTTTCTTGACCGGTGTATCAGCTAGTTTTCCCCCTCTTAGAATTGGTTCCCGTGAGTAATCATCGTGCCTGCATTGATCATCTTGATCATCATCCTGGTTGCCTTGGCGATCTGGTACAACCAAAGGAAGAAACAGGACAGGTGATTCGGGGCCGGACGGCAATTTGAAGCTAGACGAACTGTGCGGCTTGGCGGGAATCGGAGTTCAGCGACGCCACAGATGGGTGCCAGTACTCCAGCTCGTGTCTTACCTGCCCGTTGCCGGCCTGCAAGTACGACGTCCGGCCGCTCGAGAGGTTTTTATCGCGTGCCTGAGTTGACGTAAGGCTTTTTGAGCGACGCGACCAACCAAGCACCCAAGTAGACACCGATCACCGCCGCCACAGCGCTACCCGAGACGCCGGCACATCCCCACCGCACATCCCCTTTGCAACTGCCACCATTCCAGCCAAGACGCCGAGCGGTCCGAACACCACCGGAACGATGACCAGGGACACTGCGGCGGCAGGCGGCCTTGGACCTACAAGACCAGACGGCCATCCAAGGAATCGCGCCCGGCGGTTAGCCGTGGTAAAAAATGCTGCTGCGAGTAGTCGACTAAGAGCCGTCAGACCACTTGTGGGGTAGACTCGCCAGTCTGCCGAAGCCCAGGTCGTTGCACAGCGCCTGGTATTTCTCCCGGTCGACGCCTTTCCATTCCAGCGTTTCCAGAGATGCGTCGATGGGCACGTCGGTGCGCAGGGTGGTCAGGTCCTTGTAGAGGCGCGCCGCGCTGGCATTGGCGTTTAGGCTTTCGGCCGCGGCGACGGCTCCCCTGACCTTCACCTCCCAGTCAGCAGCATCATGGGGGATGTTCTCGATGTGGCCGTACTGGGCGAGCAATCCGGCTGAGGTTTTAGCGCCCCATTTGGGGATGCCTGGGATGCCGTCCGCGGCGTCGCCGGTCAGCGCCAACAGGTCGGGTATCGAGCTTGGAGAAACGCCGAATTTCTCGACCACGCCGGTCTCGCCCATCACGGTCTCACGGCGGCGGTCATAGCAGACCACGAAATCCCCCTGGACCATCTGAGCCAGGTCCTTGTCCGGGGAGCAGATCACCACCTGTTCAACTTCATTGAGCCCGGAGCAGTAGGCGGCGGCCGTTGCCAGCGCGTCGTCAGCCTCGTATTCGATCATTGGCCAGACTACCATCCCCAATGACTCCACCGCCCGTTCGGCAAGTTCGAATTGGGCCAGCAGGTCTTCAGGAGTGCCCTCGCCGGTCTTGTAGCCGTCAAACAGATCGTTCCGGAACGACTTCACGACATGGTCGAACGCGCAGGCGATGTGGGTCACTTGGTCTTCCCGCAGCAGGTAGAGAAGACTCTGCACGATGCCGCGGACCGCTCCCACCGGACGCCCATCCGGCGCCTGGATGGGCGGAAGGGCGAAATAGGAACGGAACAATTCGTATGTGCCGTCCACCAGATGGACTTTCATATGGTCATTTTCACCTGGCTATTCGGTGAAATAAACGTAGCGGTACTTAGGAATCACCAACGGGAAAAGGAAGTAGTCGTTTACGTTCGGCTTGATCAGGACCGATCCGCCGTTGGAGTGCCAAAGCGGCACCCACGGAGCGTCATCTACGATGATCGCTTCGGCTTGGTGATAAAGCTCGAACCGGGCTGTTTCGTCCAACTCCACGCGGGCCCGTTCCAACAAGATGTCCAAATTGCCGTTTTTGTACAACGATTGGTTGTTGCTGCTCTTGCTGTGGAACAAGACATCCAGGAAATTCTCCGGGTCCGGGTAGTCGGCGATCCAACCAAGACCGCCGAACATCTGGAACCGGTTCTGATGCAGGTCCTGCAGGAATGTGCCCCATTCGGTTTGCTGCAGTTGAATGTTCACCCCCAGGTTCTCCTCCCACATGGCCAACATGGCCTCGATGGAGGGGCTGACGCCGGCGCCGAAGTTGCCTGGCAGTGTGAGTATTATTCTGGGCAGTTCGTCCAGGGCGCCGTATTTAGACTCCTGGACCAATCGCCGGGCCTTCTCTGGGTCGAATTCATATCCTTGAAGGTCTGGATTGTAGCCGGGGAAACCGGGTGGCAGGATGCCCGCCGCGGGCACTACCAGGTCCTCGAGCAAGGTGCTGGCCAAGGTCTGCCGGTCGATGGCGTAATTGAAAGCCTGTCTGACTTTTATGTCGTCGAACGGAGGCTCGGTGGTGTTGAGGCCAAAGTATTCGATGTCGAATTGGGGTGGGGCCGCGACCACCTCACCGCTCAGGGCATTCGCCGGGTCCAAAACCCCTTCAAGCAAACTCAGCGGGATCCCGCTGATGTGCAACTCGTCATTCTCGTACATCAGCATGCTATTGCCGCCGCTGATCAAGAATTCCACCCCGTCGATCATAGCTGACCCCAGGTGGTAGCCATCGAACTTTTCGAGCCTAAGTATCTCGCCTGGGCGGTACTCCGCCAGTTTGAAGGGGCCGGTGCCGTTGGGTTCAAAGATCCAGTCACGGCCCGATTCCACATTCTGCTGGTCTAGGACGAAACTTACGGGGTAGGTGAGTTTGGAGAGGAAATAGGGCTTGGGGGCGTCTATGGTGATGGTAATAGTGCTGTCATTGATCACCTGGACGCCGGAGATCGCGGTTGAGGCCCCGGACAATTTCTGGCTCACGCCGACAATGTCACCGAGGAAAACGCTGGCATTGAAAGCCTCAGTGAGCGGGTCCGCCGCCCTCTCCAACGACCATTTGATATCGTTCGCCGTCACTTTTCTGCCGTCATGGAACTTGGCGTCGGGATGGATGCGGAAAGTGGTGGTCCTTCCATCCGCGCTAACTTCCCAGCTTTCGGCCAGGTCGCCCACGATGGCCAGGTTCCGGTCGATGGTCATCAGACCGCCGTAGATCTCCACGGCGTAGATAGCCGAGTTGACGTCGGTGGTTAGGTGTGGGTCAAGGGTAGGCGGATCGGCTCCCAGCCGTAGGAAGGTGCCGCCCTCGACGATCTTCTTGTTGTCGGGGCGGGTTGCAGGTGCGCTGGCCGTCTGGAGTACCGGAACGTGGGTCGCCGGCGTCCCAACCGCCCCTTGCGGCACCGATGTCGGATTGGCCCCGCCCGACGCATCAGGTGTCGAGTCAGTTGTGGATTCGGTGGTGGAGTCCGACGAACACGCGATCGCCACCACGAGAAGTAACGATAATAATGCGAAAACGAGTCTCATGCTAATCCTCGCTCAATGGCCCTCTTATCCTGGTGGCCGTGCTATCTCGGTGATATTGGTGAACGTCGCCGGCGGTCTGCTGCCGGCGTCGGCGACGTTCATTATGAATCTTCCTGTAATTATGTCTCTAGCCCGGTGTTAATGGAAGGAGCCACGGCCGCCTCGTAGACTCGGTAAGTCGCGGGTCCCATGACTCAGGGATTGGCTATACTGGTCATTGTAAGGATACGACATGACAACGTTATCGGATTACATCGCGCCGGACCGCTGCCCTTGCAGCATGTGAGCGGCGGCTAGCGCATGGAAAACTCTTCTCCCGGGGAAGTTGTCTGCTTTGGAGTGCTGAGCTATCTTCAGTTGTTGGTGGTAGACCAGGTGCCGGTGTACAACCAAGGAACGCCCATCAGCCAGTTGACCGACTCCTACGGCGACGACGCGGCCATCGTGGCAGGAATGCTCCACCAATGGGGGCAGAAAACCAGGCTCATCCCATCTGCGGTCGGGGACGACGAACTAGGCCGCAAAGTGGCTGATACCGTCAGTGACTTGGGAGTGCCGGTGAGCGTGGTAGTCGACCCAGCGGTTGCTACCGTGGCCGAGATCTCAATCGCTGACCCCAGCGGCGCCCGCACATTTTTCTACCATAGGACTCCTGAGTTGTTGGCCACGCTGGACGCCGCCGATCTAGCGCCGTTGGAAAACGCCGCCTATCTGTACGTCGATTGGTATGACGGAGACCACATCATGCGACCAATGAGGGGAGCCTCTCAGTTAGGTGTGCCGGTCTTTGTGAACCTAGAAGACCAACACGCGAACGCAGATTTGTTGTCCAAGCTGCTCCCCGTCGCCACCGTCTGCCAGGTGTCGGCAGATAAGCCGGAAAAGGGAGATGGGCTGGAATCGATCGCAGATACCTTGTTGGAAGCCGGCGCTGGCGTGGTATTAGTCACCGGCGGCAGCCGCGGTTGCTTGGCGGCGGATATGGGACAGAAGGTCTGGGTCAGCGCACCTCAGGTACATGTGGTCGATGGCAACGGGGCCGGGTCTGCCTTCTCAGCAGCCTATATCTACGGCAGTCTGCGAGGTTGGGACCTGGAGCGGTGCGCCCGCTTCGCCACCGCCCAATCCAGCCTGAAATGCGGCGTACCAGGATACACGGTGGCTACCATAGCCGAGGGAGAGCGCCTGGCTGCTACGCTGTCAGTCGAGACCGGACCATGATCACGGCGGCCCAGGCTAACGCAGGCATGACATAAGAAAACCCCGCCCTTAGTCGCAAGGGCGGGGTTTCGAGTTCCACTACGAACGACTGCCTAAGCAACCTTGGCGTCGGCAAACGCCGGAATCACCTCTTTGCCGTACAGTTCGATGGACTCCATCACCTGGTCGTGGGGAATGGTCTCCGTCTGCATGATCAGCATGACCTGGTCGACTCCAACGTCTTCATAGGTCTTGATTGTCTTGATGCAACTTTCAGGGTTGCCGGCGATGATGACGCCCCGGTCGGACAGGACGTTGGCGTCGAGTTCAGCCACGGCGGCCCGGGCAGCGCCGGGTCCGGAGTCCAGGGAGATCCCGGCCTCCGCCGCCTGAGTCTTGTGTTCATCGTCTGACTGGCGCAGCCAGCGGCCGAAGTCCGCCTTCAGATTGTCCGGGACGCCGCCCCAGGACTCCAACAGCTCTTCGTAGGCGTTGATTCGGCCCTGGATGTAAGGTTTATCCGGTCCGAAGAATGTCTTCATGGACTTGGCGCAAAGCTCCTTGGCTGCCTGGTCGTCCTTGCCGCAGAAGGAATGGACGTTGTTGGCCCAGTAATCGTTGATCTCCGCGCCAACCGGGTCTGCGTCCTTGATGGCGTCCCGGTAGACTTTCACATGCTCTTTGAGGATGTCCACGGCGTACGACGCAGACGATAGCACGCCGATTCCCTTCTGAGCAGCCAGCCGGAAGCTATCTGTCTGGGTGCAAGCTAGATACATGCGGGGGTGGGGTTTCTGGAAGGGTTTGGGCAGCACCCGCCGTGGCGGAACGTTCCAGAACTTGCCCTCCCAGGAGAACTCTTCGGACTGCCATATCTGAGGGATCATTTCGATCGCTTCTTCCCATCGCTCCCTGGTCTCCCGGGGGTCGATGCCCTGGCCCACCTGTTCGTAGGCGTTGGAGCGCCCGGTCCCGAATTCCACCCGGCCGTTGGTGAGCTGGTCAACCATGGCCACCCGTTCCGCCACCCGGATGGGATGGTGGTTGGGCAGGACGGACACACCGAATCCGATGCGGATGTTCTTGGTGCGCTGGCTGAGCGCGCCGAACATGACCTCTGGACAGGGCGACCCGGAGAATCCGAATAAGAAGTGGTGCTCCACGAACCAGAGGTTGTCGAATCCCACCTGGTCGGCCAGTTCGCACTGGTCCAAAGTCTCCCGGTACAAGGCGTTCCAGTCGATCTCAGTGCCTTCGTAAGGACGCTGCATCTCAAATAACAGTCCGAATTTCATGTGATTTCTCCCTTCTGTCTTTTCAACAGCCAAGCCAATCCGTGGCTAGACCCGGTGAGTATATCGCATCATTGGCTGAGCCGATGGCTTGGTCAGTCCTCGAAGATATCCAGAGGCAAGAAGGCGGACACCACGAAGTTGGGGATGTCCACTACCTCGCTGACCTTTAGGTCCACGGCCACGCTGCAGATGCAGTAGGCCTGCTCCCTGGACCATCCCCGTTCCATCAGCAGTTGAATCATGTTCAAGAGCGCGTTACGGATTGCCAGAGTGCCGTCCTCGGACTGGTTGACGCCTTCGCTGGAGATGCACATGCCGGTGGCGGCGATGAAACGCCTGGGGGCCGCCATCTCGGGGCTGGTGAAGTAATCGTCCCGCTCGAAGATCGGGAAACGGATGCCGCGGCGCGTGGCCTCCCCCTTCAAGGGCCGAAAACTCACATGCAGAGTGCAGTCCATCTCGACGGCAGTGCCGCAGCACTCGGAGTCGCCCTGGGCATAATGGGCGTCTCCTGCCGAGAACAAAGCGCCCTCAGTGAATACCGGCAGCATCAGCCTCGTTCCGGCTGTGAGCTGCTTGATGTCCATGTTTCCGCCGTGCTCCCTGGGCGGGATGGTCCGTAGGCCCTCGCTGGCGAAGGGCTCTTGGGCCGGGACAGCTCCCTCGGGAGTTGGGCCCACCACCATGCCGCCCCGGCGAAGCAGTTCGTCTTCCCGGAGCAAAATCTCCTGCCGCAGAGCGCGGGACGGGGCGACGCCGATGGTCCCCATGAATGACGCCTCGGGGATGGCCACGCCCGGCAATTGCGGCGACCGGGCGAACCCGTCGTTCATCTCCCAATGCACCAGATACGGCTCGGTAAAAACGTCTCTCAGAAACCCGAATCCCGGCAGGATACTGGTGAAGCCCCAATGGGCCGGCTCGATGTGCTGGATGGTCACCTCCAGCAGGTCCCCCGGCTCGGCCCCCTTCACGAAGACCGGACCGGTCAGCGGGTGGACCAAGCCCAGATCGGTGCCCAGCAGGTCGTCGGCGACGGTCGTAGGCGTGATCTGGCCGTCAAAGGCATGCCTGGTCTGCATCACCACTTCTTCGCCGGGGTCCACCTCGATCACCGGCGGGATATCCGGATGCCAGCGGTTGTGGCCTTTCTCAGGCTCCTCACCGCAACGTTTTGAGTAATCTAGCTCGATGCTTTTCATCGGTTTCCTCCCATCTGGCTGTGCGCGCCCGAAAGTCCACGCATTATAGACCAAGACAAGGAAAACCAACCGGCGGTTGACGCTGGCTGAACAAACTCGGATACTGGGCGAGATTTGAAGATGATATTACTGAAACACTAGGGGAGGCTGGCATGCGATTAGGAGCGATATTCCCACAGACTGAGATCGGCGCGGACCCGTCCGCGGTTAAGGACTTCGCCCAGGCCGCCGAGGACCTGGGTTACGACCATATCCTGGTCTTTGACCACGTGTTGGGCGCCGACCACACAAAAAGGGAAGGCTGGGACCGGCCTTATAACAAGAACGACATGTTCCACGAGCCATTCGTCATGTTCGGCTACCTGGGCGCCATCACCGAGAAGATCGAGTTCACCACCGGCGTGCTGATCCTGGGGCAGCGCCAGACCAGCCTGGTGGCCAAACAGGCGGCGGAGGTAGATGTGCTTACAGGCGGCCGCCTGCGTCTGGGCATCGGTATCGGATGGAACGAGGTCGAGTACGAAGCCTTGGGTGAGAGTTTCTCCAACCGGGGCCGGCGCAGCGAGGAGCAGATCGAACTGTTGCGCCTGCTGTGGACCCAAGAATCGGTGGACTTCAAAGGCCAGTACCACAAGGTCACCAACGCCGGCATCAATCCTCTGCCGGTGCAACGGCCGATTCCCATCTGGCTGGGCGGCGGAGAGGAACGGGTGATCCGGCGCATCGGCAAGATGGCCGACGGCTGGTTCCCCCAGTTCCAGCCCGACAGCGCGGGTCAGGAGAAACTGGCCCAGATGCGTGAGTACGCCACCAAAGCCGGCCGCGACCCCAAGTCCATCGGCATCGAGGGCCGCATCTCCTACGCCGCCGACGACCAGAGCACCTGGGAAAAGATGGCCGCAGCCTGGGACGAAGCAGGCGCCACCCACCTCTCAGTCAACACCATGAAGGCCGGCCTCCAAGGCCCGGACCAGCATATAGACGCCATCAAGCGTTTTAAAGAGACTGTGTCGGGGTAGGCAGCAACCAGCCGGAAACGAGATTCGATGGGCCTCCGAGCAGTTGGAAAACGACTTTACCCCCGGCGAATCAACGCCCATCAACGTGGTAGTTCAGGCAAGAGGCGATATCCTCCAGCCGGATAACCTGCTTGCCTTGGACCAGTTGGCACGAGACATCGCAGCGACACCCGGCGTAAGCAGGATCGACGGCTTGGCGAACGTATCCCCCGAGTCGATAGATTCCCTGGCGCCCCGTTTTGCCTCCGGCGACTTTACCTGGTTGTCAGTCATATCGGGACTGGACCGCAACTCTGATGAGGCCCAGAATTTGGTCAAGGCTATCAGGGGCATCGCCCCAGCCAACGGCCTGGAAATTCTGGTTGGGGGAGAAACGGCACAGCTAGTAGACACGAAAGGCAGTCTATATGACAACATTCCCTGGGCCCTGGCATTCGTGTTTGGTGTCACATTCATAGTGCTCTTCTTGATGTTCGGATCGGTTGTCTTGCCTCTGAAGGCGGTCATAATGAATGCCCTGTCCATCGGTGCGACGTTCGGAATTCTTGTTTGGATCTTCCAGTGGGGCAATCTAAGCGGGCCCTTGAATTTCGAGCCATCGGGGTTCCTTATCAGTGCCCTGCCGATGCTTCTTTTCGGGGTCGTATTCGGCCTGTCCATGGACTACGAGGTTTTCCTGTTGAGCCGGGTTAAAGAAGAGTACGACCGCACCGGGGACAACACTCAGGCCGTGGCCAAAGGTCTGCAACACACTGGAAGGATCATCACCAGCGCCGCTCTGTTGTTCATCGTAGTTACCGGGGCTTTCGCCACTGCGGACATCGTGATCATCAAGTCTCTCGGCGTAGGCATGGCGATCGCAATCGCGCTGGATGCGACCATCGTGCGTGCCCTATTGGTGCCGGCCACAATGAGGTTGATGGGCGACTACAACTGGTGGGCGCCCCGTCCCCTGAAGTGGTTATGGGACCGGATCGGCATCCAGGAGACAGAAGGATCTCCGACTCCGGCACTCGCGCCGGCAGTGGTGGCTGACAACGACTAGCGTTTCAAGCTGGAGATAGGACGGTGGCATATGTAGGTAGGGGCGCCCCGAGTTACTGGGGCGCCCCTAATTTTCCTCAGCACGTCCAGATGGCGCTCAGTCGCGGAACAATCCCTTCACCCGGTCCAGAATCCGGTTGCTGACGTCGTACTTGTTGAGCAATGGTAGTTCTTCCACGGCCAGGTCTCGATCGATCAGGGTGACTTTGTTTGTGTCGGAGCCGAAGCCGCTGCCCTCGGCGGTGATGTCGTTGGCCACGATCAAGTCCAGTTGTTTGCTGCGAACCTTGGCCTTGGCGTTCTCCACCAGGTTTTGGCTCTCGGCGGCGAACCCCACCCGAACGAAGTCGCCCTTAACCGATTTCAAGATGTCGGTGGTCTTGGCCAGAGAGATGTTCAGGTCGTCCTCAGACTTTTTGATCTTCTGATCGGCGGCCTCGGCCGGACGGTAATCAGCCACGGCGGCGGCCATGATCAGCGCATCAGCTTTCTTCAGATGACTTTGGATGGCCTCGCCCATCTGTTCCGCGGTACGTACCTGGACCACCTTCACCAAAGCTGGGTCGGGCAGGCTGGTCGGCGCGGTCACCAGCACCACGTCGGCCCCTCGGTCTCGGGCGGCCTCGGCCAGTGCGTAACCCATCTTGCCCGAGGAATGGTTGGTTATCACTCGCACCGGGTCTATCGGCTCCATGGTGCCCCCGGCGCTGACCACGACCGTCTTCCCAGCCAGGTCGCCGTTCTTGCCGATGGCGTAGGAGATATGGCCGAGTAGTTCAGGCGTTTCCAGCAACCGGCCCACACCGGTCAGACCCGATGCCAGCCTTCCCGTGCCGGGGCCGGCGATGACGACGCCACGTTCCCGCAACGTGGCCAGGTTGGCCTGAGTGGCTGGGTGGTCGTACATGTTGCCATCCATGGCGGGGGCCACCACCAACGGGCATGTTGCGGCGACTATCGTTGTGGTCAGAGGGTCGTCGGCCAGCCCCAGCGCCAGCTTGGCGATGCAGTGGACGGTGGCGGGGGCCACGACTATAACGTCGGCCTGTTGGGCTAGGGCCACATGCTCAACGCTGTATTCGGAGTCGGGGTCAAAGGAGTCGGTGACCACTGCCCGGTGGGTGATGCTGCGGAAGGCCAGGGGCGTGACGAACTGCGTGGCCCCATAGCTCATGATGGTGTCCACCAAGGCCCCAGCCTGCATCAGTTTGCTGGCCAGGTCCAACGCCTTGTAGCAGGCGATGCTCCCAGTGACGCCCAAGACTACGTGCTTATCCGCCAGTGCTCCGGCCATGAGGTTAGTCCAATACCTTGGGAGGCGGCTGGTTCTTGGCGTAGATCAATCGTAGTCCAATCAGAGTCAGGTCTGGGTTGATCGCGTCGAACACATCGGCCACATCGGCGATTGTGTTTGCCAGTCCTCCAGTGCCCACGACCTTGGCGTCCTCCCCTAGTTCTTTCTTGAAGCGGGCCACCATGCCGGTGACCAGGCCGGCGTAGCCCAGCACCAGTCCCGACTGCAGCGCTTCCGTCGTGTTCTGGCCGATGGCCGAGGCCGGGGCCACCAGTTCTACCCTCCGTAGTTGGGAGGTGTTCAGGAACAACGCTTCCGCCGCCACGTTCATACCGGGGGAGATCGCGCCGCCCAGGTAGACTCCGTCCCTGGAGACAGCGTCAAAAACCGTGGCTGTGCCGAAATCCACGATGATGGTCGGCTGGCCGTAGAGCTCGATGGCCGCCACGGCGTCGACGATGCGGTCGGCGCCCACGTCCCGAGGGTTGTCGTAGCTGATCTGCAGGCCGGTTTTGACCCCGGCGGTGACGGTCAAAGGAATGGCCTTGAAGTAGGTCTGAATGAGCTCTTCGAAGATTCCGGTCAGTGGCGGAACGACGCTGCACATACAGACATCTGTGATCTTTGACAGATCGACACCGTTCAAGATCAGCAGGTCGCGAAGGGTGAGACCGTACTCGTCGGCAGAGCGCCTGGCATCTGTTGAAACACGCAGGTTGGCCATCAGGCGTTCGCCGTCGAAAACGCCCAGGTTGATCATGCTGTTGCCTATGTCTATAGCTAAGAGCATCTCTTGAATATCACCGGCAGTCCCTAGGATACGGACGATAAGATGTACCCGTAATTATACGGTACGCCGAAGAAACGCGGCAACGACAGGTACGATTGCATCGAGACTCTCGACCTACGGTCGGAATTCACCATAGGGGAACGGGAGCTAGCAAGACCGCTCGTCTTGAGCCTGTCTAAGGGCCTCAAGAGTCATGGTTCTGGTGGAAATCACCGACCCCAACCCGTGGTTCGACAGGCTCACCATGAGCGGATAGGGCTGGCAAACGCCTAGATGCCTGCGGACGTACCTCCGTGGCGCTCGGCCAAGATGCGGCCGTAGTCCTCCCGGCGCCAGCGGTAGGGCATCGTGCGGATCTCTCCGGGCTCTCTAGCCGAGCTCAGCATGGTCAATGCGTCTTCCAGCACGACCCGTTGCTGGTCTGCGTTGCCTGGCGCTCCAAAGGGGCGGCCAAAGGGGAACCGCAGCACCAACCCCCGAGGTACCGACATTGTCTCGGCCCTGGTGCGGTCGACCATGAGCACCACGGTAGGGATACCGGCTGCTTCGATGGCCCGGGCGATCAGTCCGCCGGACTGATGGCAGATGGGTCAAGTTGTGCCGATGACCACGCCGCCTACCCCGTCTTCTTTGAGCCGTTCCGCAACCTCCGGCCCCGTAACTTCCATCAGACCTGAGGGGTCGGGGATGTAGCCCATGAAGCTATAGGTCGGTGTCAGGGCCTCGCCAATCATGCCCTCGGCCTCCATCTCCAGCAGCCGGTGCATGGCCAGCACGGCATCGACGTCGTCGGCGACGCCGGCGGTGTCGTAGTGGGTGTGGGCGACCCGCAACTGGTCCAGAGGGGTGTCCAAGGGAATCTCCCGGTAGCTCCAGTCGCCGTCGGTGTCGAAGGGCGTCTGGCCTTCAACATAAACGCCGCCGGTGGTCATCACCGCCACCTTCGACTCGGACAGCCGCTTCTTGAAAGGCGACCAAGGCGTGTCGTCGAAGGCCATTGGAACGGCGACCTTAGCGGCGATCAAATCCCCCTGCTCCTCCAGGAAACGGTCCACTTCGGACCAGTCCCCGGTCTCGCGGGCGGCCACGTTCAGATGGAACAGGCGGTTGAAGAACTCGGTTACTTCATCTTCCGGTCTCCATTTGAGATACTTCAGTTTCGAGAAGGGCGCGGTCTCCGGGTTCTTGATCAGGTCCAATTTCTCGATCGCCATGTTTTCAACAAGATTTAAGATAAAGGCCACCGGCACGTCCGGCTGGCTACCGGCCGGTATGATGCGGGATCGGGCTTATGGGTTCTAGGATACAGAATATCATCCGGCTAGGACTGCCCGATAAAACGAGTATGGAGTATAATCAGCCGGGAGCGTGACCAAGGCAGGATTCTGCCCCAGGGCCGCTCTTCCGAGATGCATCACACTGTCTACCTGGTCTTACGACTGGGCTGCCTATTCTACAGGGACTGGAATAAATGAGTAAGTTTACCGACCGTTTGGATGAGATAAATGAAGGGGCTCCGGCCCGCATGGGGTTCGGACCCGCCAGGGCCGCAAAGGTCCCTGGACTGGCTTTGATAATCCAAGTCTCCAAAGACCACAAAGCGGGCGCCGCAACCGCAACCGAAGTCTCACCCGACGGGATCATATTATCCGGACTGAGCGGCGTAGCCCAGGTCAAGGACCTTAAGGACGACCTGTCGGACGTGATCTGGGGCGTCAGGACAGATGCCCTGAGCACAGCCGACGCCAAGGCCTACGAAGAAGACGGCAGCGGCGTGGTGGCTTTCCATCTCAAAGGGACCGCCATGGGCGCGGTTTCGTCAGAAGAGTCCGCCACTGTGTTGTGCATCGAACCGGACACCGGCATCGAAGAATTGCGGGATATCAACGCTCTGCCCATCGACGCAGTGCTGTTCCCCATGTCCGGCGCCTCATCTTCGTGGACCCTGGACGACCTGGCCACGGTGGCTAGGATCAGCGGGCGCTTGAACAAGTATCTCCTGGCCGAGATCACCGAGCCCCCCAGCGCCGACGACCTGAAAGTCCTGCGCACCGCCGGTATCGACGCCTTGGTGCTGGACGTGTCCGCCGGCAAAGAGGTCTTGGAGTCGCTGAAAAAGAGCCTGATGGACATGCCCAAGGCGGGCTCAGAGAAGTCCGGCCGGTCCAACGCCATCCTGCCCGGCATAGCCTATTCCTCCCAGAGGGAAGAGGTCGCTCCCGAGCCCGATGAGGACGACGACGAAGAGTAACCGGACTCATGATTCAGCTTAGGGCGCCGGCCTAGTTCATGCTTCTAGGGTCTTTTGACCTGCTGGCGGACGACCCGTCGGGCTTTTTCCGCCTGACGGTGCTGATTGTCTTCGCCCTGGTCACCGCCGTCACCATCCACGAATTCAGCCACGCCCTTGTGGCCAACAGTCTGGGCGACAACACAGCCCGCCGCCTGGGCCGCCTGAGTCTCAATCCCATGCGGCACCTGGACCCGGGCGGCACGATCATGATGTTTCTCGCCGGTTTCGGTTGGGGCAAACCCGTCCCGGTGGACCCGCGGCAACTATCCCATGGCCAGGCCGGCACTGCGCTGGTGGCGGTCGCCGGTCCGCTCTCCAACCTGGTCTTCGCCTTCCTGTTGGCCATTCCTTTCAAGACGGGGGTACTCGTCCCGGCTTCCCTTTCCCTGGACCGAGTGGCCCATGTGATGACCGGCGGCCTCAGCGAAGGCATCGCCGACGTTCTGGTGGTGGTAATCTTTTTCAATCTTCTGCTGGGGGTATTCAACCTGCTGCCCTTGGCCCCGTTGGACGGCTCGCGAGTGTTGGCCGGTTTCGTGCCCAGTGAACAATCCGCTGCTTACGCCAAGTTCCAGCGCAACGGTCCCGGTATATTGGTGGCCATCATAATGCTCGATTTTGCCCTGGGCCTGGGCATCCTGTGGGGGATCATCGGTCCGGTTGTTGGCCTGTTGACGACCGCTGCGACGGGCTATTGATGTTCCCAGCGTGATAAACTGACAAACGCCCATCCCAGACTGGGAGACGCCTGATAATGGCCACCGAACACACCCACGAACATATCCCCGAAGAGACCTACGGCGTGCTGCCCGATGAGGGCGTCGTCGAATTGACCGATACCTTGACCGGCTACATGCACGAGATCGAGCTCGGCGGCCTGACCGATATCATGGGCCAGGTGCTGGACGACTTCTTGGAACAGTCCGGCGGCATGCCCCGGGACCTGAAAGCCGATGACGCCTTCGAGCAGATCACCCAGAACCAACTGGCCGTGACCCTTGCCTACCACCTGGGTCGCCTGGAAGGCCGGTCGCCCCAGATCGTCCAGAAGATGATGGACGAAGCCATAGAAAAATGGGGTATCCACCAACTGGAAGAGTCAGACGAGATTACGGACCAGGACTTGGAAAGCCCAAAGGTCCAGGTCTACCCGCGGCTCAGAAGGATCGAATACCAAGAGGCCCCGCAACCCAATGTAGAGCTCGGCTGGGAGATCGAAAACGCTGGCGAGACCGACGGCGCTCCCGAATAGCCTTTCGATAAAATCAGACCAGAGAGAAGCCAATGACCACCGCACCTGCCTATGACCTGCTGCTCACCGGAGGAAACATACTGGACCCGGCCCAGGGCATCGACGGACGCCGGGACATAGCCTTCAAAGACGGCTTGGTGGCCGAGGTCTCCGAGCGAATCGACGCGGCCAAAGCGGCTAATTCGGTGGATGTCACCGGCAAATTGATCACACCGGGTCTGATCGACCTGCACGGACATTTTTACCACGGCGGCAACCCAACATCCGTCCACCCCGACGAGATCTGCCTCTCTTCTGGCACGACAACCGGCATCGACGCCGGGAGCGCGGGATTCATCAACTACGAAGCCATGCGCGATTACGTGTTCCCCGCCCACCGGACCCGCCTGTTGGCTTTTTTGCACGTGAGCGGTGTCGGCTTGGCCAACAACCGGCTGCTATTGGGCGGACTCCACGACATGCGGATGATCGATGTCGACCAGACCGCCGACGCCATCAAGAACAACCCCGGTTTCTGCTTCGGCGTTAAAGTGCGGATGCATTTCAACGCGGTGGCCGCCTGGAACGCCCACGAAGCCATGCGGGCCGCGCGGGCAGTGGCTGACCAGGCAAAGACCAGATTGATGGTCCATGTCAGCGGCACGCCCATCGCACTGCCCGATATCCTGGGATTCCTGGGTCCTGGCGACATTAGCACCCACGCCTTCAACGGCCTGCCGGAGAACATTCTGGACCGGAACCTCAAGATACGGCCGGAAGTCCGCGAGGCTGTCGACCGGGGCGTGATCATGGACGTGGCCCACGCCGGGGTCCACTGCGATGTCGGAGTGGCCCAGGCAGCCATGCAGCAGGGAATGTTCCCCAACACCATCAGCACCGACATCCACAACCCGCCGCCGGACCGGACTGTCTATAAGATGAACGACCTGGTCAGCAAGTTCCACGCCATGGGCATGTCTCTGCATGACGCCATCGCCGCCAGCACCAGTACCCCAGCGGGAGTTCTTGGTCTGGGTGATACCATCGGCTCCCTGGCCCCCGGAATGAGCGGAGACGCCGCCGTGTTCGACATGAGGGAAGGCGCTTTCAAGTGGATCGACGCGGCCGGTGGCGTGCAGGAAGGCAAGGTCCGTCTGGACACCTTCCTAACCGTCCGGGCCGGTCAAGTAGGTTGGCGCGAAGGCCGCCTGATGCAGATGGGGCAGTGCTAGGCGGGCGGTAAAACCGCGTTTTTTCGGGCGCGGTGTACTCCCGGCATCAATTTCGAGGCCAAGCATTGAGTGGTTCCATGATTGGGCGTTTCTTCGGAGTCTTTGCGGAGCCGCAGAGCTACCTCAACATCCTGTTTCTGTTTTTGGGTCTGCCCCTGGGCATCGCCTACTTTGTCTTCTTGGTGGCTGGATTCTCCGTTGGGGTTGGATTGGTGGTTATTTGGGTCGGCGCCGCCTACGGGATGGTGGTGCTGGTCTTCCAGAAAGGCGTTGGGAGCAAGCTGTTCGGCTTCCAGGAGGTCCCGGTTATCGAGTCGTGAATCCCCCTGTTCCTCTTCACCATCCTCTTTGGACTTTCTATGGACTACCACGTCTTCTTACTCAGCCGGATCAAGGAGCGGTATGACCAGACGGGCGACAACTCCGAATCCGTGATGTACGGCCTGAAATCGACAGCTTCGATCATCACCGGCGCTGCGCTGATCATGGTTGCCGTCTTCGGAGGCTTTGCCCTCGGGCCGCTCTCCATGTTCCAACAGATGGGCTTTGGCTTGGCGGTTGCGGTGATCCTAGACGCCACCATCGTCCGCATGGTTCTGGTCCCCGCCAGCATGGAACTGCTGGGCGACAAGAACTGGTACTTCCCCAAGTGGCTGGAATGGCTTCCGAATATCAGCATTGAGGGCGCCCGAAGCTCCGAGCCGTCAATGGGTAGCGACGACTAAACTGGCTGTTTGGTGCAAAGAGTAGTTAATCTGAGATAACGAAAATCCCCCAACCCTCCCCCTTTGAAAAGGGGGACCGAGAGGGATTTTCGTTTTCTTAGTGAAAACCAATGTTCCTGGCAAGGCTATTCCAGCGCGTCCGCCAGCACCTCCACCAGATGCCGCGCCTTTCGGCCGGTGCCGTCTTCCACCTGTTGGCGGCAGGAAACGCCCATCACCGCCACCTCCCAGTCCGCGTCCTTTGCCCTGATGGCTGGGAATAGGGCCTCTTCGCCGATCTTCATGGACAGATCGTAATGCTCTTTCTCGAAGCCGAATGAACCGGCCATGCCGCAGCAGCCTGAGTTGATCAGCTCCACCTGGTAGCCCGGAGCCAGCCGCAGGGCCGCCAAGGACGTAGCTGTTCCCATCTCGGCCTTCTGATGGCAATGGGCCTGGAACAGCACCTTCTTCTCCAGCTTGCCAAAGTCCAATTCCAATTCGCCGTCTGCATGGAGCTTCATCAAGTATTCGTCGATCATGTACGAGTTATCGGCTACTTTCTTGGCCCGCTCGTCCCGCACTAACTGAGGGTACTCGTCCTTGAAAGTCAGCAAGCAGCTTGGCTCACAGCCGATGACCGGAATGCCCTGCTCGGCGTAGGCGTATAGCTGGTCGATGTTGGACACCGCGTTGGCTGTGGCGTCGTCCAGCATCCCCTTGGAGATCATCGGCCGGCCGCAACATTTGGTGTCCGACAAGACCACCTTCAACCCCGCAGCCTCCAACAATGCAACCGCCGCTTTCCCGATCTCCGGGTAGTTGTAATTCATATAAGTATCGTTCAACAGAACGACGGTATGCCTACCGACAAGTGTCGTCGTGGTACCTCCATCTGCCGTGGAGGTGGACACATCGGAATTTCGTCTCGCGTGCCCCTTGAACCACTTCGCAAAAGTCTGCCGGACAAATTTGGGCGGCTTCCGCTTTGGGTGGATCCCCAGGACCATCTGAGACATCAGCTTGCCGATGGGGCTCCCCGTCATCAGGTTGGATAGGGGCGCGGTCCTACTGCCCCAGGCGCTGAGCCGGCTGATGTGGCCGAAAACCCGGCTCCGCAGCGGTATGCCGTTGGCCTTGTGGTACTGGTCCAAGAACTCGTACTTCAACTTGGCCATGTCCACGCCGGACTCGCACTCGGACTTGCAGCCCTTGCACTCCAGACACAGGTCCATGGCCTCCCAGAGGCGCCTGCTGGTCATGGTGCCTTCGGGCAGCTTGCCCGACAGCGCGGCCCTCAGCAGGTTGGCCCGGCCCCGCGTGGAATGCTCTTCGTCCCTGGTGGCCACATACGACGGGCACATGGTCCCGGTGTGCTGCCGGCAGGCGCCCATGCCGTTACACATCTCCACCGCACCGGCGAAATCGGTGTCTATGGAAAAATCCAGCTTGGTCGGGAGCGACGGGGCCCGGTAGTCGCCGCCGTAACGCAGGTTCTGATCCATGGGCGGGCAATCGACGATCTTGTTGGGGTTCATGATGCCGTCGGGGTCGAAAGTCCCTTTCAGTTCCTGGAAGAGCTTGTAGATCTCCGGGCCGAACATCTTTTCGTTCCACACGCCCCGGACGATGCCGTCGCCATGCTCGCCACTGAGGGAACCGCCGAACTCCTTGACCAAGTCGCTGATCTCGTCGGCGATGGACAGCATCTTGTTCACGCCGTCCCGGCTCTTCAGGCTGACCACTGGCCGGATGTGCAGGCAGCCCACGCTGGCATGACCGTAGTAGGCGGCCTCGGTATCGTGGTTCCGGACGACCTCATCGAACCTTCGGACGAACTCGCCCATCTTGTCGGGGTCAACCGCCGTGTCTTCCACGAAGGGCAGCGGCTTGGCGTCGCCGTGCATGCTCATCAGCAGGCCCAGCCCGTTCTTGCGCACCGCCCAAACGCTGGCTTGGGCCGCACGGTCCAGCACATTCACGCAGGCGTACCCAAGGCTGCGGCGGGCCATGTCTTCCTTTAACTTGTCCGTCTTGTCGGTGAGTTCCGCATCCGATTCTCCGTAGAACTCCACTACCAATATCGCTCCGGGGTTTCCTTCGATAAAGGCCATGTTGGAGGCCAGCCCCGCGGACTGCCGTGAGCGCTCCAGCACGTTCTTGTCCATGATCTCGATGGACGACGGATCGTGTTCCAGGATGTGCTGGACGGCGTCGCTCGCCCCAAAGATATCTTCGAAGTGGACCACCGCTAAGGCGGTCATGATGGGCCGCGGCACCAGGTTGATCTTGATCTCCGTGATCACGCAGAGGGTGCCTTCCGAACCCACCACCATCTTCGTCATGTTGAATGGCGAATCGGTCAGGAATTCATCCAGGTTGTAACCGCTGACTCGGCGCATGATATTTGGGTAGCGAGCTTCTATCTCGGCGGCGTTCTCCTGGGCCAGCCGGCGCACTCCCCGGTAGATCTCCGACTCCAACCCCGCGCCGCTGAGCTTGGCCTCCAATCCCCGGGAATCCAGCTCCTGAAAGTGAGACTGGGTGCCGTCGGACAAGATCACCGAGACCTCTTTGATGTGGTCCAGGGTCTTACCGTAGATCACCGAGTGGGCGCCGCATGAGTTGTTGCCGACTCCGCCGCCAACGCAGGCGCGGCTGGATGTGGTGGGGTCTGGAGCGTACATCAGGCCATAAGGGAGCAGTTGGCGGTTCAGGTCGTCCAGCACGATGCCCGGCTGGACCCTGGCCCATTGCTCCTCCTGATTGACCTCGATGATTTGGTTCAGGTACTTGCTGAAATCGGTGACGATGGCGTGGTTCACCGTCTGCCCGGCCAGGCTGGTCCCGCCGGCGCGGGGCAGCACCGGCACGCCGCTCTCCTTGGCTACTTCGATCACGGCCAGGACGTCTTCCACGTTCCGGGGGATCACCACGCCCACCGGCTCCATCTGGTAGATGCTGGCGTCGGTGCTGTAGAGCACACGGGAGAAAGGGTCGAACTTCACTTCACCTGAGACTCGCTGTTTCAGCGCGTTCTCGATGTCGCCCCGTTCCGATGCATGGACCCGTCTCGCCGCCGTGGTGGCCATGTGGTTTCTCCGTAGTCGTAGCTACCAGCTTTCAGTCCCGATTTGTATCGGGACCTTCGGTGCTCAGCTTATCGGAATCGGGAATTGGCTTCAAGGTGGACCGAGTTTGGTAATAAGATTTGTGGACGGTCGATGGCGGATGTAAACTGATGGCCGAGTTGAATCATTTAGGAGCCCCGATTGAAGATCGGTTACTCGCTGTCCAACAACCAAGGCATGGAAGATATCCAAGGGGTGATAGACCTGGCGGTCGGCGCCGAAGAGTTGGGTTTCGACTCCGTTTGGGCCAGCGAGCACGTCTTCAATGTTAGCTATGTCTATGACCGCATCGGCGACAAGCCGTACTACGAACCGCTGACGGTCCTGACTTACGTGGCGGCCAAGACCACGACCATCGGCTTGGGCACCAGCGTGCTGGTCCTCCCCTACCACAACCCCATCCGCCTGGCCAAAGTGGCCGCCACACTGGATGTACTCTCCGGCGGCCGGGTGATGCTGGGCGTTGGCGTCGGCGTGATCGAGGAAGAACTCGAGGCCATGGGCAGCCCCTTCGCCGAGCGTGGCGCCATCACCGATGAGACCATCGCCATCATGAAAGAACTGTGGACCAAAGAGGACCCCAGCTTTCAAGGCAAGTATCACAGCTTTTCGGGCATGAAATTCACGCCCAAGCCGGTACAGAAACCCCACATTCCTATAATCATCGGCGGCACCAGCAAGGCCGCCATCAGAAGAGCCGCGCAGACCGGCACGGTCTGGCATCCAACCGCCCTGGCCCCGGATATTCTGGCCCAAGGCATGGAATACTTGAAAGAGCAGGCCGTAACGGCGGGCCGCGACCCATCCGAGATTGAGGTCTCGGTCAGCGCCGCCATCGGCAGCACCCACAACCACACCCGGTATTCCCTGGGCGAGGACCCGGAAGAGATACTAGAACGAGCTCAGAGATACCAAGAAATGGGCGTGGCCCGCCTGGTGGTCTCGCCCAATACCCGCGACCAGACCCAACTCCGCCCTATCATGGAGATGATCGCCGAAGTTGTGATTCCCGCAGTCCAAAGCTGATCGTCCCGATTCAATCGGGACTCGAAAGGAGCCCTCATGACCACCCACACGCCCTCAGAAGTTAAAAGCCTGCAAGAGTCCGCCCTGGAACACCTCTGGGTCTACCTGCGGGAACCGTCGGATATGGCCGAGAAGGGAGAGCCCGCAATATTCGTCAGCGGCGAAGGTGTACACGTCACCGACGCCTTGGGCAACACGTCCATCGACGGTATGTCGGGGCTGTGGCTGAAGAACGTGGGCTACGGCCGGAAAGAGATCGCCGACGCCGCCTACGAGCAGATGCTGAACCTGACCTACATGCCTTTGGGCACCACCACCGAGCCCACCATCAAGCTCGCTGAGAAGATATCTCAGATCGCGCCGGGAGACATGACCCGCTCTTTCTTCACCAGCGGTGGTTCGGAAGCCGTTGAGACAGCTATGAAGCTATCCCGCGCCTACTTCAAGCGGGTGGGCGAACCCAACCGGACCAAGTTCATCAGCCGCAAGGGTTCATATCACGGCGCCACCATGGGCGCGCTCGCTCTGGGCGGCTCCCATCTCTACCCCAAGCTCGACTACGAACCGTTGATGCCAGGAGTTTTCCACGTCCCACAGCCGCTACCCTACCGCTGCGAGTTCGGCGGCGAGACGCCCGAGGAATGCGCTGAGCTCTGCGTGAATGCCGTCGAAGTAATGATCAAATTCCAAGACCCGGAGACCGTCGCCGCCGTATTCGCGGAGCCGATCTCCAGTCCCATGGGCTGCGTCGTTCCCGGCGACAATTACTGGCCCCGGCTCCGGGAGATCTGCGACAAGTACGGCGTCTTGCTGATCGCCGACGAAGTGATAACCGGCTTCGGCCGCACCGGCAAGATGTTCGCCACAGAGCACTGGGGCGTGGTGCCGGACATGATGACGGTGGCCAAGGGCATCACCAGCGGCTACATCCCAATGGGTGGTTGCATCACCCGCGGCGAGATATCGGACGCATTCATCGGCAGCCAGAAGGCGTCGTTCAAGCACGTCATCACCTTCGGTGGGCACCCCGTGGCCGCTGCCGCCGCGCTCAAAAACATAGAGATCATGGAGAACGAGGGCATGGTCGAGAACGCGGCCAAACAGGGCGCCTACCTGCTGGACGGCCTGAAGGAGATGAAGGAGAAGTACCAGATGATCGGCGATGTCCGGGGCTTGGGTCTGTTCTGCGGACTCGAGCTAGTTGCCGACCGCGAGACCAAGGAGTACTTCCCCGCCGAAGCCGATCTGGCCAACCGCATCACCCAGGGCTTCGCCGACAACGGCCTGCTCCTTCGTGGCGGCGACCGCATGAACGTTGCCCCGCCCCTCTGCATAACCTCCAGCGAGGTCGATGAAATTGTCACCACTATGGACAAAGTATTCGGCCAAGTGTCTAAAGACCTGGGGGTTTAACGAGGGCCAAACCATTCTCTCTTACAACCAAATATCCCTTCTCCGGTCGCAACGGGGGAAGGTTAGGATGGGTGCTCCTCCCGGTCGCTGGCCAAACGTGGTTGGCCGAGAAACATCACGCCCACCCTAGCCCTCACCCGCGAACGGGAGAGGGTACCTATGCAGGGGAGACTGGAATAGCGACCAGTACTCCCAAAAAAGCTGAGCGCTGAGCGCTGAAAGCCGACTGCTACCTAAGGCAAACTCCGGAAGATCTCCGACATTCTCCGCACCCGCTCCGGATCCACGCGGTTGGTGATGATTCCGTCCTCTTTCAGGCTGGTGCCGATGATCGCGCCGTCGGAGTGCTCGATCACCTGCCAGATGTTCTTTTCGTTCACCCCGCTGCCCACCAGCACCAGCCCATCAGGTATGGTCCGGCGCACCACGGAGACGTCAGAGACGGCCGTTTCCTCGCCCGTCGCCGCGCCGGAGACGATCAGGCCATCGGCCAAACCGCGTTGGGCCGTCTCACGGGCGATCAAACCCAGGTCCACGGGGCCCAAGGGCACGGCGTGTTTCACCAGAACGTCAGCCAACACCTTCACATCGGCGTTCAAAGCCTGCCGGTGGCGCATGGTCTGGAACGCTTCGCCCTCGATCAGACCTTCTTCAGCGGCCATCACGCCGTAGTGGACGTTCACCCGGATGAACTTGGCGCCGGTGACGGCGGCGATGCCCAGCGCGGACAGGGCGTCGTTCCGCAGCATGTTGATGCCGACCGGAACGTCCACCACCTCTTCCACCCGTTCCACCGCCACGGTCATGCCGGAGATGGTCTCGGGGTCCAGGCGTCCGGTGCGGAAGGGAACGTCGCCGAAGTTCTCCACGATTATCCCGTTGACTCCACCCTGCTCCAAGATGTTGGCTTCCTCTTCGGCTCGGTCGATCACCGCGCGCATGCTGCCGCCCCACCGGGGCGAGCCGGGCAAGGGCAGCAGATGGACCACACCGATGAACGCCTTGGAAGGGCCAAATAGGTCACGGCTCATTGTTTAACTGGTTAACTCCATTATCTGGGTCAGGTTGGACTCTATCTCAGCGAGGTCTCTTGGAGAGACTTCCCCCATCTTCCGTTCAATCATACTTTGCTTGATGGTCCGCACGATGCCGGTTGTCACCGAGGGGAACAGAAGGCCAGCCGCTTCCCAATCAATCATCAGATGGTCTCCTACCAATAGGCGGCGCGTATTACTGGTGATGGCCGAGACGATGACTTCTTGCCGTCCTTCCATGTATTGCTCCGAACTAAGGAGCAACACCAGCCTGCGCTTGCTACCGGTTTCTTCGGAGAAGACGAAATTCACCAGGACGATATCTCCCCGCCTATAATCGGTCGTAAGCAGCATCTTGCTCGTTATCCCATAATTCTGTCAGCACCGGGTCTTCCGCCCCAACCAGTTCCACTAGACCAGAGTGGTCCTCACGGTGCATCGGACCGTCCAGGTCCGCACGCCGGATCCGTCGATGGCCTCCCCGGCCGACCCGGTAAGCAACCATCTCGCCGTCGCGGATCAGTTGCTGCACCGTGCGCTTTGACACCGACAGGTATCTTGCCGCATCGTCCACGGAATACCACTCTTTATCTCGTCCGGTCCCTGTCCTCCAATAGAGGACCTGTTCGACCGTCCTTTTTTTGTTGATCACACCCAGGTTCTCGAGGTCCGCCAATACCCTGTCGAGGTCAGCTTCAGTCATACCGGTGTTGCGGCGCAATTCCAAGTAATCGACCGCTGGGTCTTCGGGTATGGTTTCCAGAACCTGTCGCAGAACGGCGTCGCCAAGAGAATTCGGTCCATCATCGCGTGTCATCTTCATATCTTAGTTTACTAAAAATACTCATTTTAGCGCAGTATTGCGCAAATCTGCATGAATCGTAACACGCCAATCAGACCAGCGGAAGGCTCTGGCTTGTCATAACGATGTTACAATATGGGTCGATAATTGGGTGAGGGTGGAGCTGTATGCCCCAGGATTTTATCCGCGTCAAAGGCGCCCGCGAACATAACCTCAAGAACATAGATATCACCATCCCTCGCGACAAGCTGGTGGTGATCACCGGAGTATCCGGTTCCGGCAAGAGTTCCCTGGCATTCGACACCATTTACGCGGAGGGCCAACGCCGCTACGTAGAGTCCCTATCGGCCTACGCCCGGCAGTTTCTGGGCCGGATGGATAAGCCAGACGTCGACTATATCGAAGGCCTTTCGCCGGCCATCTCCATCGACCAGAAAGGTGTTTCCCACAACCCACGGTCCACGGTGGGTACGGTAACGGAGATCTACGATTATCTGCGTCTGCTGTTCGCCAGAGTGGGCCAGCCCCATTGCGCCAAATGCGGCCGTCCCGTGGAGCGGCAGACCATCTCTCAGATCGTTGACGCCATCATGAGCCTGGAGGAAGGTAGCCGAATCACGCTGATGGCGCCCAAGATCCGCCGCAAGAAAGGCGAGCACCGAGACGTATTCGAGGCTGCCCGTTACGCCGGCTTCGTCCGTGTCAGGGTCAACGGCGAGATTCTCATGCTGGACGAGATAGGCGACCTGAACTTGGAACGCAAGAAATGGCACTACATCGAGCTGGTCGTTGACCGCCTGACCGTTAGGCCTGACACCGAGATCACGCGAGTAGCTGAGTCGGTGGAGACGGCCCTCCGCGAGGGCGGTGGCGTCGTCGAAGCCCACGTGGAAGACGGTGAGACCTTGGTCTTCTCCGAGCAGTTCGCCTGCACCAAGTGCAACACCAGCCTGCCTGAGATTGAACCCCGCACATTTAGCTTCAATAGCCCACACGGCGCCTGCAGCGATTGCACCGGATTGGGCTTTAAGCTTTCTTTGGACCCCGAACTGATCATCTCTAACAAAGAGCTTTCGCTGTCCCAGGGGGCCATCGCGCCCTGGACCCGCGGCGGACCCTCCAGCAGTTGGTACATCAGCCTGATGGAATCAGTGGCCCAGGCCAACGGGTTCTCCTCGAAGACCCCGGTCAAGGACCTGGACCCGAAACACGTGGACATGATCCTCTACGGGAACGACGAGAAGAAGGTCACCGTCCGGCACCAGACCCACCGTGGCCAGAGCTACGAATGGGACACCAAATTCGAAGGCGTGATCCCCAACTTGGAGCGCCGTTACAAGCGGACCGAGTCCGACTACATGCGCCACCAGATCGAGCGCTATATGTCGGCCCGCCCCTGCCAGTCCTGCGACGGCAAACGGCTTCGCCCGGAAGCCCTGGCGGTGAAAGTTTGCGGCCTGTCGATAATGGACGTCTGCGCCAAGAATATCGGGCAGGCAGCCGAATGGATCAGGGACATCGACCCCGATGCCCCCGGCTCACACAAGAAAAAAATCCTGACCACCCGCGAGAAGACCATCGCCAACCAGGTCTTGAAAGAGATCGAGGGGCGGGTCAAGTTCCTTATAGGTATAGGGCTGGACTACGTGACCATGGACCGCACCGCGCGCACTCTTTCCGGCGGCGAGGCCCAAAGGGTGCGTCTGGCCACGCAGATCGGTTCCGGACTTACCGGCGTGCTCTACGTGTGTGACGAACCCACCGTGGGCCTCCATCCCCACGACGATCACCGGCTGATCGACACCCTGTTGCGGCTGAAGGACCTGGGCAACACGGTGCTGGTTGTCGAACACGACGAAGCCATGATGCGTGCCGCCGACTTCATCGCCGACCTAGGCCCCGGCGCCGGCGAACACGGCGGCCACATTGTCGCCACGGGCACGGTTGCCGAGATTGAAGCACACCCAGACTCCCTGACCGGCGCCTATCTCAGCGGCCGGAAGGTCGTCCCATATCCCGAGAAACGGCGCAAGGGAAACGGCGAGGAGATCGTAGTCAAAGGGGCTAAAGAGAATAACCTCAAGAACATCGACGTGAAATTTCCTCTGGGTTGTTTAGTCTCAGTGACCGGCGTTTCAGGCTCGGGTAAAAGCAGTCTGGTCTACGAGATTCTCTACAAGAAGCTGAACCAGGTGATCAACAGGGGGCGAGACGTTCCCGGTGAGCACAAAGAGGTGTTGGGCATAGAAGGCGTGGACAAGGTCGTGAACATCGACCAATCGCCCATCGGCCGCACGCCAAGGAGCAACCCGGCGACCTATACAGGGGCCTTCACCCCCATCAGAGACCTGTTCGCCAGCCTGCCCGAAGCCAAGGTGCGGGGCTACGCGCCGGGCCGGTTCTCTTTCAACGTCAAGGGAGGCCGCTGCGAGGCCTGCCAGGGAGAAGGCTACAACCAGATCGAGATGCAGTTCTTGCCCGATGTAACGGTTCCATGCGAGATATGCCAGGGAGCGCGCTATAACCGGGAGGCCCTGGAAGTAACCCTGAGGGGTAAGAGCATCGCTGAAGTCCTCGACATGACCGTGGCCCAGGCGTTGGAATTCTTCATTAACTTCCCGCGTATCAAGCCCAAGTTGGAGACCATGCGGGACGTGGGCCTTGGCTACATCCGCCTCGGGCAGCCGGCCACCACGTTGTCCGGCGGCGAGGCCCAGCGGGTCAAACTGGCAACCGAGTTGTCCCGACGCGCCACAGGGAAGACCTTATACCTGTTGGACGAGCCCACCACCGGCCTTTCTTTCTCGGACTGCGCCGCTCTGCTTGGGGTCCTGCACCGGCTGGTGGACACCGGCAACACGGTCATACTCATCGAACACAACCTGGACATCATCAAGAATTCTGACTGGGTCATCGACTTGGGTCCCGGCGCCGGCGACAAGGGCGGAAAACTCGTCGCCACCGGCACCCCGGAGCAACTGGCTGCCAATGCCAAGTCGTTCACCGGCAAATATCTGAAGCGGGTGCTGAAACGGTCAGAGAATGCCGCCAAACCGGCCAAAGCCAAGGCTTCAGTGCGGAAGACTGCTAAAACTCCGAGTAAATCCAAAACCAAGGAACCGGCCGTTGCGGCGGTAGGTGATTAGCTCGGCGATACCGATGCCTGCCTCTGATAGAATCAGCGGAACAACGAATATCAAATACGACCACCGGGAGATGCGATATGGCACTGCACTATGACGGCGAAGTGAAGATCACCAAGGTTGCCGGAATGAGCGCCATGATGAATAACGGCTACCTGATCACCTGCCCCGAGACCAACGAATGCATCTTGATCGACACCCCAGGGGAGCCCGAAAAATTGCTGGGTGCGATCACCGATGAGAATATCAAAGCGATATTGATCACCCATAACCACGGTGACCACCTGGCCGGGTTCGGCGAGATCACCGGCAAGGTCGACGCCCCGGTGGGAATCTCCCCAGCCGACGCCCACGCCCTGCCCCGTCCTCCGGAGATCGACCTGACCGACGGCAAAGTCATCAAGTTCGGCAACCAGGAACTTCACGTCCTGAACACTCCCGGCCACACCGATGGCGCTTCCTGCTTCTTGGTTGGCAAGCACCTGTTCTCCGGCGATACGCTGTTCCCCGGCGGCCCCGGCAAGTCCCGCAGCCCCGAGGCGTTCGTACAGTTGCTGAATAGCATCACCACCAAGCTTCTGCCCCTGTCCGATGACACGGCCGTCTACCCTGGGCACGGCGACGACACCACCATCGGCGAGGCACGCCGCCGCCACGCAGACTTCTCCTCCCGGCCGCATCCGGCGGACCTGTCCGGAGACGTGGACTGGCTCAAGTCGTAACCCCCAAAACTATCGATCACTAAGGAAGGTTCGAGGAGTACATGTACCAACGTTCTGTACTGGATAACAAACTGCGCGTTCTGACATCAACCATGGCCCACACCCAGTCGGTATCCATGGTGATCTGCGTTGGGGCCGGTTCTAGGTATGAGTCCGACGAACTGGCCGGCGTTTCCCATTTCATCGAGCACCTGCCCTTCAAGGGCACCGAGAGTTGGCCCACCGCCCGCGCGGTCAGCGAGGCCATCGAGGGTGTCGGCGGAGTGATGAACGCCAGCACCGACCGCGAGATGACTGTTTTCTGGTGCAAGGTCGCCCTGCTCCATTACAAGACGGCGTTCGCCGTCCTGATGGACATGGTGCTCCACTCCCGCCTGGACCCGGAAGACGTGGAGAAAGAGCGTGAGGTGATCCAGGAAGAGCTGCGGATGACCTACGACCAGCCGTCTTACCGGGTGGACCTGCTTATCGACGAGGCGATGTGGCCGGACCAAGCCATGGGCCGAGACGTCGGGGGAACCCCGGAGACCGTGGCGGAGATCAAGCAGAAAGACATCCGGGAATACATGCACCAACAATACAACCCAGCCAACACCGTAGTGGCGGTCGCCGGCAACGTGACCCATGAAGAAGTAGTGGACATGCTGGCCGAGACCACCCGAAATTGGAAGCCTCTTGAATCCTTGGACTGGGAGCCGGCCACCGATAACGTCGATGGCCCCTTGGTGAAGGTCGAGCGGCGTCACAGCGACCAGACCCACCTGTGCCTGGGCGTGCCGGGTCTGTCCTTAACTCACCCGGACCGGTATGCCTTCAACCTGATGAACACGATCTTGGGCGACGGCATGAGCAGCCGCCTGTTCTTGAATCTTCGGGAGGAACAAGGACTGGCTTACGATGTTCATAGTTCCAGCAGCAACTACCGGGACACCGGCGCCCTAGTCGTCTACTGCGGAGTCGAACCCAGCAAGACCAACGACGCCGTGAAGACAATCGTCAAAGAGTTTCAGGGCATGCATCAAGCGCCCAGCGAACAGGAACTCAACAAAGCTCGGGAATATACCAAAGGCGGGCTATTGCTCCGTATGGAAGATACCCGCGCCGTTGCATCTTGGCTCGGCGCCCAAGAACTGCTTCAAGACAGCGTCCGGACCCCGCAGGAAGTAGTGGAATCCCTGGACGCCGTGACTCCTGCTGATATCGCCAGGGTGGCGGAAAAATTCTTGAACGACGAGAAGATGCGCCTGGCAGTGGTCGGTCCCCGAGGCGGTGTAAAAGCGCTGACGGGAATGCTCCGTTTCTAGCTCGGACTTAGCCATGGACAAACGTAGGGGCACGGCATGCCGTGCCCCTACGTTTGTCCATGTGGTCCGAAAATCGACCGTGGCGCCTAAGCGGCTTCCGCCTTAACCGTGTTCTTGAGCACTCCGATACTGGGAATCTCAACATCAACTTTGTCCCCCGGTTTCAGGGCAACCGTAACACCGGTGCTGCCCGAAAAGACCAGGTCGCCAGGGCGCAAGGTAACTTGCTGGCTGATGTAGCTCACAATCTCAGCAAAGCTGAATAACATCTCCTCCGTGTAGCCGTGCTGGACCTCTTCGTCGTTCAGGCGGACGATCATCTCCAGCTTCTGGGGGTCGACATCGGTGTCGATCCAGGGGCCCACCGGCGCAAAGGTGTCGGCGCCCTTGGCCCGCCAGAATGTCCAATCGTCCTTCTGCCAGGTGCGGTCGCTCACATCGTTGCCGCAGGTGTATCCCAGGATGTATTTTGGCGCATCCTTGATCGTCACGCGGTGGCACAGCTTGCCGATGACCGCCACGGCCTCACCTTCGTAGTGGACGTCCGTTGAGTCGCTGGGGAGAACGATGGGCTCTCCGGTGCCCGTGAGGGAGCCCCTGGCCTTGATCCACGGCTCTGGATGCTCGGGCACAGTTGGGTTTTCGTCGCCCAATACCCCGGCGGCGAATTCCAAGTGGTTGGCGAAATTAAGGCCTGGGCACCAGATCTCAGAGGGTTCCGTTGGAGGTAGGAGCTTCACGTCCTGCAGCGAGTGCTTGGTGTCGGTCAGGCGGAACCGGGTAAAGATACTGCCTCGAATCTCCACCACCTCATCACCCTGGACCACCCCGAATGCGGTCCTTCCATTGCTGCGGAAGCGTGCGATCTTCATGCTACTCCTATGAATCAGTTGAGTTAAAGAACCCGGAGTCAATGGCGGATTCTACTTCTTATGCCCAGGCTAGGCAAGGGGGTTTTAGGGTTGTCCGAAAATTGCCCAAAGACTAAAATACATGGCCGGGCGCAGTTTCCTGTTTGCGATTATTTTGCCTAGCCCAAACCGGCCACCAACGGCTGAAAAGGAGACCCATTGAAACTAGGATTTTTCGTCACCAACCAATACCTGCCCGGCGAGTCCATGCCGCAAAAGATCCAAGACAGCGCGGAGCAGGTACGGGCCGCCAGGGATGCCGGATTCAGTCTAATCGCTACCGGCCAGCACTACCTAGCCGCGCCATATCAGATGAGCACGGTGTTCCCCTTGCTGTCCCGTCTGGCCGCTGAGGCTGGCGATATGCAGGTGGCCGCCACCGTCATACTGGTCCCACTTCATAATCCGGTGGAATTGGCCGAGAGCATCGCCACCCTGGACTGCATCACCAACGGAAAGTTCGTCTTCGGTGTGGGCCTCGGCTATCGGGATGAGGAGTACACCGCATTCGGGATCGAGCGTGGGGAACGGGTCGGGCGCATGAACGAGGCCATGGACCTGATCAAACGGCTATGGACCGAGGACGAGGTCGAGTTCAACGGCAAGTACTACACCGTGCCCAAGACCAAGATCAGCACCAGGCCGGTACAGGCCCCCCATCCGCCCATCTGGGTCGCCGCCAACAACGACGTCGCCATCCGCCGCGCCGCCCGCTGGGGTTACCCCTGGCTGATCAACCCTCACGCCACCATGCCCATGGTAGCCGACCAATGGACCCGGTATAAAGCGGCCTTGGACGAGTTCGGGCAACCGGTCCCGGAAGAACTGCCAATGATGCGGGAGATGTATTTGGCCCAGGACCGTGAGACGGCGTTCATCGAGAGCCAGCCCTTCCTTGAGGGTAAATACCAAGCGTACGCGGCCTGGGGCCAGGACAAGGCTCTGCCAGGGAACGAGAGCTTCAGCGTGCCGTATCAAGACCTGGCCAAAGACCGGTTCCTACTGGGCTCGCCCGACGACATCGTCTCCGAGTTCCGCCGCTACGCAGACGACCTGGGCGTCAACCACATGATCTGCCGCATGCAATGGCCGGGCATGCCCCAGGAGCAAGTCCTAAAGCAGATCGAACTATTAGGCCGGGAAGTGATACCCCGAATCAAAGATTTCTAAGCCAATCATCCCACTCAATAAGAGGGAGTATCATACCCTCTCCCTTCAGGGAGAGGGTGAGGGTGAATTACTCGCTACCAGACCCACCCCGAAGCACGAGAGTCTACCCCCGGCGGACCCAACGATTCACCCACCCTTGATTCAGGTGAAACACGCCTGAATCATGCTAAACTGAAGGCCGTTGGGAATCGTTTGAACAAGTGAATAACTGCCTGGACGGACCACCGTCCGGCGAAGAGGGTGTTTAGTTTGGTCCCTCCAGGAGATATTGGTGCGCTGCCCCTGTGGGTCGGCGTGTTTGTGTTGCTGGGGTTAGCCCTGGCGGTCTTCCATTACGCTTTCTACCAAAGGGTCGTTCGCCTGGTTCTACAGGGTAAAGAGACGGCGCGGTTCGACCGGCCGCTGGAACGCCTAACGGGCGCTCTGCTCATCTCCCTGGGCCAACAGAAGGTGTTGCAGCGGGTGAAGTACGGCGATTACGCCGGCATCGGGCACGCCACTATCTTCTGGGGCTTCCTGACCTTCATGCTCAGCTACGGCATCTTTGTCTTCGCCGGCTCAGCTTGGCGAGAATTCCCTGAATGGCTGCTCACTGAGACCGGTGTAAGGGTCTACAGCCAATATCTGGATATTCTGGCCGCTGTCTTGGGCGCGGTCCTGGTCTGGGCTTTCGTCCGAAGATGGGTGCTAACCCCCAGCCGTTTGGCCTTCGATCTCACCCGGCACTCCGATGCACTGATCATCGTGGTTCTCATCATGGGACTGATGATATCCACAATCTTGACTCACGCTTTCTGGGTGGCCCAAGGCGTTACCGGACCCGAGGCGGATGTCTTCATAGGCAAAGCCCTGGGAAATCTGTTCACTGACTGGGGACTGGGAATCGGCGCCGCCAATACGCTGCAGGGCGTTTTCTGGTGGTCCCACCTGTCCATCATCCTGATCTTCACCGTCTACATCCCGTTCACCAAGCACATGCACATGTTTGCCGCGCCGGTGAACGCCTATTTCCGGTCTTTGGAGCCCAAGGGGGCACTTCCTCTCATGGACCTGGAAAACACCGAGAAATTCGGCGCTGGGCGCGTACAAGACTTCACCTGGAAGCAACTGCTGGACGGGTACGCCTGCGCCGTCTGCGGCCGCTGCACCGACGCCTGCCCCGCCAACATAACCGGCAAGCAGCTCTCTCCGATGCATATAGTGGAAAACCTTAAAGAGCATATGGTGGCCATCGGCCATCAGGGAGAGCGCGACCCCGAGCATGTGGAGCCGTCGCCGATACTGAACGGCTTGGACGGCGTCATTTCAGAAACGTCTATATGGGACTGCCTGAACTGCGGGGCCTGCATGGAAGAATGTCCCGTGACGGTGGAGCACGTGCCCACGATAATGGACATGCGCCGCCACTTAGTCCTAGAAGAGTCCAAAGTCCCTGAATCGGCCATGAATGCCCTGCTCAGCTTGGAACAACGGGGCCATCCCTGGCGCGGCACCCAGTATTCCCGGACCGACTGGGCCGAGGGCCTTGAAGTGCCCACCCTGGCGGAGAAACCCGACGCTGAGGTGCTGTTCTGGGTTGGGTGCACCCCGGCCCTGGAACAACGCAGCCAGGCCATCGCCCGGTCCATGGCCAAGATTCTGAAAGCCGCTAAAGTGGACTTCGCCATCCTGGGCGACGAGGAGACCTGCACCGGCGACCCGGCCCGCCGCATGGGAAACGAGTACCTGTTCCAGATACTGGCACAGCAGAACATCGACACCATGAACGGCTACAACGTGAAGAAGGTGGTGACCACCTGTCCCCATTGCTTCAACACCATGAAGAACGAATACCCTCAGTTGGGCGGGAATTTCGAGGTCTTGCACTACAGCCAGTTCGTGGACCAACTGATCAAAAAAGGCAGTATCAAGCCCATCAAGATGATGAACATCACCATGGCCTACCACGATTCCTGTTTCTTGGGCCGCCACAACGGCATCTACGACGAGCCCCGCGATGTGGCCAAAGCGATCCCAGGACTCAAGCTGGTGGAGATGGGCTCCCGCTGCCGCGAACGCGGCTTCTGCTGCGGCGCCGGCGGTGGGCACATGTGGATCGAAGAGAGCCAGGGCACGAGGGTGAACCACGCGCGGACAGACCAATTCCTGGAGACCGAGGCTGACACCGTGGGTGTTTCGTGCCCCTTCTGTGTCCAGATGATGGCTGAGGGCATTCAAGCCAAAGGACTGGAATCTGAAAAACAAGCCAAAGACGTGCTGGAGATCCTGGCCGACAGTCTGGAGTTGTGATTACCCGATGCCGATAAATGAAGTAGAAATCGTCAGTTCCTGCGCGGAATGCGGTAACGAGTTCGAGACCATGACGGTCAAGAAGGACAACATGATGCTCACCATCAAAGAGCTGGCGTGGTGTTCCAAATGTCAGGCGGATCGCCCCCAGGTCCGCGATGTGGTCGGCCGCTTGAAGTCCATCGAGGAAGAACAACAGAGCTACCCCAAAGCCGTGCCTGCCGAGCCATTCCCTGGCCAGGCCGCAGGAAGGTAACGGGGATTCCAGTGGCCGGCAATGAAACCGTACTGGTCTTGACCAGCAACCTGTTCTTCATGCCCCGCATCGAAGCGGCGGCCGAAGCCGCCGGAATGGAAACTGTCAGCGCCTCTACGGCATCGCGCCTGATGCAGGCCGCGGGGTCCCATGATGTCCCGCTGGTATTGGTCGACCTGGAGATGGACGAGCCGGTCTGGACCGAAGCTTTGGAGAGTCTAAAAGCAGGCAAAGCGGCGGGAACAAAGGTGATCGCCTACGGACCACACGGCGAGCCGGACACCCTGCGTAAAGCCCGCGATCTTGGCACCGACGCCGTTCTCATCAAACGGGACTTTTCTGAGGGGTTGATCGAGTTGTTGGCCAGCCGGGGCGCGTCGGCAACTAGCTGAACCCAAGACGGGACTACTCGACCGAATAACTTAGGTAGCGACGATGGCTGATCCCATGATTGGGCGCGTCCGATTGCTCTTGGTCCGCCTTGCCGTCGGGGCGTCGATCGCCTATGGAGTGACCTTCATCGTGCTCTGGATCCAGTTGGAAAAACGGTTCGTGTTCTTCCCGGTCGCCGAGTTGTTGTACACCCCCAACGACATCAATCTGGACTACGAAGATGTCCGCATCAAGACCTCCGACGGCCTGACCCTCCAGGGTTGGTTCATCCCAAGTAATTCCGAGTCAGACATCACGTGGCTGTGGTTCCACGGCAACGGCGGGAACAACGGCCACCGCATCAGCGAACTGGCTCTGGCGCATCACCGGACCGGGGTTAACATATTTATCTTCGACTACCGTGGTTACGGGGAGAGCGAGGGCAAACCTTCCGAGAAAGGCACTTATCTCGATTCCCGGGCGGCCATGGAGTATCTCAGTTCCCGCCCAGACGTCGATAAAGACCGGATCGTCTTCATGGGGAACTCTCTGGGCGCGGCATTGTCGGTGGAACTGGCGTTAACCCAGCCGCCGATGGCGATGATATTGGTGTCGCCTTTCGCTTCCGTGCGGGACATGGCCAAGCTGACGCTGCCCTTCCCGCCGGTCGGATGGATGGTGCGTAACCACTACGACAACGTTGCCCGCATCAGCCAACTAAACGTTCCTCTGCTGGTGCTCCATGGCGATGAAGACGACCTGGTCCCCATATCCCAGGGCCGGAAACTCTATGAAGCGGCCAACCAGCCGAAACGTTTCCAGACTCTGGACGGGGCGGGGCACAACAACACTCATGAGGTAAACCCGGACCAATTCTGGGGGACGATCAACGAGTTTCTCGCCGGGTTTTTAATCTAGCCCAGGTTCAGACTCCGGAGATGATCTCGGTCTGGTAGTCCAACAACTCCAGGTCTCGCCGCGACTCTTCGACGAATGCGACGACCTTGGACACCATCTCATTGGCGTGGGCCGAGTCCGTGCTCACGCAGCAAATGGCGAGGGTTAGCCGCTGCCACAGATCCTGGTCTTCAACTTCGGCCACCGCGACATTGAAGGTGTTGCGGATGCGGGCTGAGAGAGAACGCGCCACCTGCCGCTTGTCTTTGAGACTGGCTGAATCAGGCAGATGGAGCATGATTCGGCAAACACCTATGTGCAAAACGGTCTCCCGGCGGTGCTTATAAAAGACTACTAAGAATCACCGTCGTTCTTGACTAGCATCGAACGTACATTATAGATTATAGGCAACGGCAGTCCGATTTAACGTCGTAGATTGCCCAATTAGAAGACCGGGTTCACCCTCTGGCGTTCTGAATTGGTTGTTTCGCCAACAGAATTCCGTCGGTGAGGGAACTAAAACACCATGGCCCCCAACTCCGAATCTCGACAGAGCCGCTCGGAAGTGCCCGAGGTCGTCATCAGTCGGCTTCCCCAATATGTGCGAATTCTCAATCGGCTGCTGGACGACGGCATCCAGGTGGTCAGCTCCCAGCAATTGGGCGAGAAGCTCCAGGTGACCCCCGCTCAGATACGCAAGGACCTCAGCTACTTCGGGCGATTCGGGAAGCAAGGGCGCGGCTATAGCGTGCGTGACCTGCTGGACCGCCTGCGCCAGATCCTCGGCATCAATTCCCCTTGGAACGTTGCCGTTGTTGGAGTCGGCCGGCTGGGACGGGCTATCTTGAGCTACCCCGGATTCAACCCCGACGGTTTCCATCTGGTCGCCGCCTTCGATCTCAACGACAGGGTTGTGGGTGAGACGGTCGGCGGGCTGGTGGTGCGGAAGATGGATGAGCTGGACGCGGTGGTTGAGAGTGAGAAGATCAGTATCGCCATCGTAGCGGTACCGGTGGAGTACACTCAGAACGTCGTTGACCAGTTGGTGGCCTGCGGGGTTAGGGGGATTTTAAATTACGCGCCCATCACACCCCAAGTGCGGGAAGGCATCCGCATCCGGAACATCGACCCGGTCCTATCGCTCCAGTCCATGACCTACTACATCAACGAGGATTAGGTTCGCGTCGTTCCCCATACCCTCTTTCAAGCGAAATCTGGAATCCAGGGCGACACGCCTGTCAACCGCGGTCCCGCAGTGCGTCCGTAGGGGCAGGTTTCTAACCTGCCCTATTCCACAGCCAATATCTCCATATGACCGGGTAATTCCTCGGTCTGCCAAGACGATGCTCGAAGTCGTAGGCATTGGCCTAGAAAACCGGTTCTTACGACTGGCAGGGCGGGTTAGAAACCCGCCCCTACGAACTCTTTGCGATCCCGGCGATGGCCCTAATCTCCTAACAAAAAAGGCCCGGTCCTTCGTGCGAAGGACCGGGCCTTTTGGAGTTCTATGGTGCAGTTCCGCCAGAACCCGGCGGGGGCTGACCGCCCCGGGGACGGCGGCGGCGCACCAGGTTGACCCGCACTTGGGCCCGCCTCAGCGACGCCATTTCCCTTTCCAGTTCCATGTCATCGCCACGGTTGGCCAGGCGCTCTTGTGCCCGCTGAACAGCCTGTTGGGCGCGCTCTTCGTCGATCTCGTCGGAGCGCTCGCAGGCGTCGGCAAGGATGCTGACGCGGTTGCCCAGGACTTCCATGAAGCCGCCGGACACTGCCACGTACATGTCTTCCTCGCCTTCCTTACGTACAGTCAGCTCTCCAGCCTTGAGAATAGTCATCAGCGGGGCATGCCTGGGTAGGATCCCCAGTTGCCCGTCGATCCCGGGGGCGACAACCATGTCCACCTCATCGGAATAGACCTGGCGCTCGGCGGTGATTATTTCCAGCATCATTGGCATGGTGGGTTATTAGTTCCTTGGTCGATCAATCAGGGGCATGATTGGTCGATTATCCTTGTGTTGCCATCTTGGCCGCCTTATCAACTGCCTCATCGATGGTGCCCACCATGTAGAAGGCTTGCTCGGGCAGGTTGTCGTGCTGGCCGGACAGGATCTCGGCGAAGCCCCGGACGGTCTCGCGCAGCGGCACATACTTGCCGTCTTGGCCAGTGAAGGTCTCGGCTACGAAGAAGGGCTGGGTCAGGAATCGCTGAATCTTCCTGGCGCGGAACACGGTTTGCTTGTCCTCTTCTGACAGTTCTTCGATCCCCAGGATGGCGATGATGTCTTGGAGGTCCTTGTAGCGCTGCAGCACCTGCTGGACTCTCCTGGCCAGATTGTAGTGCTCTTCTCCCACGATCCCTGGCTCCAGTATCCTGGAGTAGGAGGCCAGAGGGTCCACCGCCGGGTAGAGGCCTTGCGCGGACAATGCCCGCTCCAAGGAAACCACTCCATCAAGGTGGCCAAACGTCGTAACGATGCCGGGGTCGGTGTAGTCGTCGGCAGGCACGTAGATCGCCTGGAACGAGGTGATCGATCCGGACTTGGTGGAGGTGATGCGCTCTTGCAGGGCGCCCATCTCAGTGCTGAGTGTCGGCTGGTAACCCACGGCGGAGGGCATCCGTCCCAGGAGCGCCGAGACCTCCATACCCGCTAGGATGTAACGGTAGATGTTATCGACGAAGAGCAGCACGTCTTGGTTCTGCTCGTCCCGGAAATACTCAGCCATAGTGAGGCCAGTCAGTCCGATGCGGGCCCGAACGCCTGGGGACTCGTTCATCTGGCCGAACACCAACACGGTGTTGGCAAGCACGCCGGAGTCCTGCATCTCGTGCCACAGGTCGTTGCCTTCACGAGAACGCTCGCCAACGCCGGCGAATACCGATACTCCTTGGTGAACGGCTCCGATGTTGCGAATCAGTTCCTGAATGATTACGGTCTTGCCCACCCCGGCGCCGCCGTAAGCTCCGATCTTGCCTCCCTTCATGAAGGGGGTGATCAGGTCGAAGACCTTGATTCCGGTTTCGAGGATCTCTACGGTCTGGACCTGGTCGTCGAAGGAAGGTGGGTCGCGGTGAATGGGCCACGAAACGGCCGATTCCACGGGGCCCAAATTATCTAGCGGATTGCCGATAACGTCGAACAACCGTCCCAGGGTTTCCGGTCCTACCGGAACGGTCACTTTCCGGCCGGTATCGTTCACTTCGATGCCACGGGCCAGGCCGTCAGTGGCGCCTAGAGCCAAACAGCGGACCCAGTTGTTGCCGACGTGCTGCTGCACTTCCAGCACCAACTTTTCTCCCACATTGTCCAGCTCAAGCGCGTCGAACAGATTGGGAAGTTCGTCCGCGGGGAACTCTACGTCTACTACGGTGCCGATTACTTGGACGACTTTTCCGGTGGCCATTGGCTTCTCCTGATAAAGGGTTGCTGGCTACGGCGTTCTAGCCTTCTAGGGCTATCTGGCCGCCGATCAGATCTAACAGTTCGTTTGTGATGCTTTCCTGCCGTAGTTTATTCATCGTTAGTGTCAGGTCTGCGGCAAGTTCGCTGGCGTTTTCGGTGGCGGCACGCATGGCTACCATCCGGGCTGATTGTTCGCTGGCTATGGCTTCCAAGATGGCGTGGTAGACCTGCATCTCAATGTATCGAGGCAGTAGGTTTTGCAGCACGGCTAGGTTATCTGGCTCGTAGATGTAACCCACGCTTTCGGCGGCAGTTAGCTCCGCTGGGGCGATGGGCAGCAATCTCTCAATCACCGGCTCCTGGACCATGGTTGAAACGTAATTGGTGTAGGCCAAGTAGACTTCGTCAGTCTCGCCGGCCGAGTAAGACTCGATGATAATGTGCGCGATGGCGATCGTATCGATCAGTTGAGGCGTTTCACCAAGGTCAGTGAAGGTCGCCTTCAGGTCTTGGTTGGTGCGCGTCATGAAATCGCGGCCCTTGCGGCCAACGGCGATGGCTTGGACCGGGACCGGTTGCTCCAAAATGAAGTTCCCAACCCGACGATTCAGGTTGGCGTGCAGGCCTCCGCACAGACCACGGTCGGGACTGATCATCAGTACAGTGGACCTTTCCACCGTACGGGCCGCCAGCAACGGTTGGGACCCGGCATCGTCGTCCATGGGCTGGGCGGCCAGGTGGGCGATCACGCTTTGAATCTTGACCGAGTACGGCCTTCCTTCAAGCACGGAGTTCTGGGCGCGGCGCATCTTGGACGCGGCTATGAGTGACATTGCGTTCGTCACCTTAGCCGTGTTGTCCACGCTGCGGATGCGCCGTCGTATGTCTCTAACGCTAGGCATCTATATATCTATGGTCCAAAACTATCTAGCCGGTGAAAGTCGGCTTGAAATCGTTGATCGCCTTAGTCAGGTTCGCTGACAGCTCATCGGAGATGTCTTTGGAGTCCTCGATGGTGGACACGATGTCGGGGTGCGACCCGGCGATGTACCGCAGAAGTTGGTCCTGGAACGCGCCAACCTTCTCGATCTCCACGTCTCCCATCAGGTCTTCGTTGACCGCGAACAGGACAATCACTTCATTCGCCAGCGACAGAGGCACATACTGTGCCTGTTTGAGCACCTCGGTGGCCAATTGGCCACGGGCCAACTGGGCCCTGGTGGCGGCGTCCAAGTCGGCCGTGCCGAACTGGGCGAATGTGGCCAGTTCCCGGTATTGCGCCAAGGCCAGCCGCAGCTGACCGGCAACCTTGCGGATGGCCCTGGTCTGGGCCGCGCCACCCACACGGGATACGGACAGTCCCACGTTCACCGCCGGGCGGATGCCGGAGTTGAACAACTCTGTCTCCAGGTAGATTTGGCCGTCGGTGATTGAGATAACGTTGGTTGGGATGTACGCCGAAACGTCGCCCGCTTGGGTCTCGATTATCGGCAGGGCAGTGATGGAGCCGCCGCCGTTGGCTTCATCCAGCCGGGCGGACCTCTCCAACAATCGGCTGTGCAGGTAGAAGATGTCGCCGGGATAAGCTTCACGGCCGGCTGGGCGGCGCAGCAACAGCGACATTTGGCGGTAGGCCCAGGCGTGTTTGGTCAGGTCGTCGTAGACGATGAGGACATCTTTCCCTTGGTCCATGAACTCTTCGGCCATGGCGCAACCGGCATAGGGCGAGATGTATTGCATGGGAGCGGAGTCGGACGCTCCGGCGGTGACGACGATCGTGTGCTCCATGGCTCCTGCGGCGTCCAGCGAACCCACAACCTGAGCCACTTTACTCTGCTTCTGGCCGATGGCCACGTAGATGCAGATCAGGTCGCCGCCCTTCTGGTTGATGATGGTGTCCAGAGCGATGGCGGTCTTCCCGGTTGAACGGTCGCCAATGATCAATTCCCGCTGGCCGCGGCCGATGGGAATCATCGCGTCAACGGCTTTGATGCCTGTCTGGACCGGTTGGTCAACCGACTGGCGGGACACCACGTTGGGGGCCACTTTCTCAACTGACCGGGTGCCGGTGGTCTCCACAGCGCCCTTGCCGTCCAAGGGACGCCCCAGGGGGTCGACCACACGGCCGATGAGAGCGTCGCCCACTGGGACCTCGATGATCCTGCCGGTGGACCGTACGCGTTGGCCTTCTTTAACCGCATTGGGGTCACCCAGGATGGCCGCGCCCACGATGTCTGATTCCAAGTTTAGGGCCAGACCCAGCACGTCATCCCCGAAGTCCAACAATTCGTTGGAACGGACGCCCTGAAGGCCTTGGATGCTGGCAACACCGTCGCCCACCTGGACGACCGTGCCCACATCCACCAGTGTCAGATCCTCGCCAAATTCTTCGATCTGACGTTTGATCAGTGAGACTATGTCCTGTCCTCTGGTCGCCATCAGAGGTTCTCCTTTTCACTAACGATTAATTGAATCGGGACTGCTAAGCCGAAGCGGCAATCTGCGTGTGCAAGCGGTTTCGCAGCCCGTCCAACCGGGCCTTGGTGCTGCCGTCCAGCAGCCGGTCGCCGATCTGAATCACCAAGCCACCGATGATCGATTCATCGACCTTGGCGGTCAAGACGACTTCGCGGCGGACCAATCCGGAAACAAAGCTATTGATGCGCTCAGTTTCTGCGCTTTCCAGCGGCACGGCGGTGGTTATCTCAACCCGTTGCCGCCCTAGATGACTGTCTAGAAATTCCGTGTAACTGAAATAGACGCCGGCTATGGCGTCCACCGAGTTTTTGGCAATCAGTAAGTCAACTAGGTTCCGGACCAGAGGGTTTACTCCGGCCAGGACAGTTGCAGTAGCCGCCAGTTTGTCGGCGGCAGGCATGTTGGCGTGTTTCATGAGAGCGGCGAAATCGGCGTTCTCAAACACCTCTGCCACCACTGACAAATCCTCGCCCCACTGTTCTGCTTGGTTGTTCTCCAGCGCCAGGTCGAAGATGGCTTGCGCGTAACGCATCCCTGAAAGTTTTTTGGCCACAGTTTCCCTTAGCCCCTTCTCAAGGTTTCGCCTTCTTCCAATACCTGAGCGATAAGGCTCTCATGGGCCGTACGGTCCAGAGAACTTCGGATGACACGTTCGGCCGCGGTGATGGCTAGGTCGCCGAAACTGGCCCGGACCTCTTGGAGGGCGGTATCCCGCTCTCGTTGGATATCCGATCTGGCCCGTTCCACGAAGGCCTCGGCCTCCAGGCGCGCCTTTTCCATCTCCTCGGTACGGAACCGTTCCGCCGCTTCCCGCGTTTGGTCCATGATCCGTTGACCTTCACGCCGGGCCTCGGTTATCTGCTCCTGAATTGCCTCCTGGGCATTGGCAGCTTCCTGCCGCGCCTGGTCGGCCGCTTCAAGGCTCTCCCGGATCCGCTCCGTCCGCTCATCCAGCATCCGCATCAGGGGTTTATAGGCGAAAAAGCCAAGGATGCCCAGCAGGAGGATGAAGTTAACTAAGTACGCGACTAAGCTAGGTAGATTGATCCCTAGTTCGGTTACTCCTAGCAGTACCATGCTAGACCACGAATAGTAGGATCACGGCCGTTATCAGCGCGTAAATGCCCAACGCCTCTGCGAACGCGATGGCCAAGATCATGTTTGTCGTGATCGCGCCGGCGGCTTCAGGGTTCCTGCCGATGGCGCCCATGGCTCCTGATCCCAGGATCCCGATGCCGATCCCTGGGCCGATCACACCGAGACCGATGGCAATGCCAGCCCCGATGAATTTGCCTAGTTCGCTAAATTTCAGTGCCTCATCAGCTACTTGCAACAGAACCAAGTCCATTACTGTTCTCCTCCTGACCTCTTTGATGTCGATTATTTGAGACCCGGCCGCTCATCGGCGGTCCGGATGATTAGGCTATTTTCAGTGTGATTTTGGCTATCTACTATCTAATGCTCTTCGTGAGTAACGGCCACCGACAGGAACACCAGGGTCAACCCGGCGAAGATCACCGCTTGAATCAGGCCCACCAGCAATTCGAGTCCGAACACGAACTGTGTGGCGACGAAGGGCACCAAGAAGGTGATCATCACCACCAGGATCTCGCCGGCCGTCATGTTGCCGAAGAGCCGGAAAGTGAAGCTGACCACGCGGACGAGTTCACTGGTCAATTCCAAGAAGCCCACGAAGGCGTCGATCAGTCCCGAAGGTTTGCCCCGGAATATCTTACCCAGCTGGAAGAATTTCTTCAGGTAACTGAAACCGCGTGCCCGGAACCCCCAGTATTCAACGAAAACGAATGATATCAATGCCAGCGCCAAAGGCATGTTTATGTCTGTGCCCGCGGAACGGAGGATATGGGCTTTGATCTCGCCGTCATGAGTGAAGCCTAAGAACTGGTAGAAGGGGAGCAACGCTATCCAGGCGTTGAACAGAACGAAGAAGAATATCGTTGCCACGATAGGGAAGGTCTTCCGGGCCATGTCGGGCCCCAGCACGCTGGTGGCGAACCCTAAGACACCCTCGATCATCGTCTCAACAAAACCCTGGAACCGTCCTGGGATGATGGAGCGCCGGCGAGCGGCTGTCACGAAGATAAGAATCAGGACTACGGTCGTAACCCAAGAGGAGAGGAGCGTGTTGGTTACGGCGATCTCGGTGGCGCCGAGGGGTGTGAAGTGCGCTTCCCCCTCTTTACCGTCTACATCCAACAGTCCAAGGTGTTCGTCGCGGACGTCAGCGGGGAAGATCGGCTGTGGGGGAAGGTGAATCTCCGGTTTGTCCAAGAATTGGTCGGTACCTAACATTGCGGAACCGACAGCCCCGAAGATGAAACCAACCAGCAGCAATACAACCAGACCTACTCCTGTCAACAAGAGCATTTTTTTGGCCACGGCGCCAGTCGGCACTAGTGTTCTCCTCGCTCATCGCCGGTGGATTTGCCGGATTTCATTCCGTAGAGGACAGGCTGGACCATTTTGTAGAGACCCCAAAACGCGACAACGCTGCCCAGTACCGTGCCCAAGAGTGTGAATAAGGGAACGGTACCCGTTAACTTATCTAGACCTAGGCCCCCAACGACCCCAACCACGATGCAGATGGCGATGTACCATCCGAGCCCGGTTAGGCGTAGGGCCAGGAGCATCAGATTCATGTCTCCGCCAGAGCGATTCGGATGCTATCACCGGGTATTGTAAAAGTCAATTAGGCTTGATATTACGAATATCGTTGCCCTCTTAGACGTAAAACAGCCCCGCCGAACTAGCGATAGGGCTGTTGTTTGCTCCTCATGTTCTCCCGGCCGTTAGCGGGCGCCGGACTGCTTGCCAAAGTCCTCAAGGTCAAGAGAATCGATGAAATCGGTGAATGCAGACATACTCTTCAGTTCTTCCGGCTTCACCTCTGTTGGGTTCTCCTCCGGGATACCGCCGCTGGCCGTTTCCTGTCCCATAGGCTTGCCGGTGTCCTTGTCCAAATGGATACCAGCCTTGTCCATAACTTCTTCGTTAGCGTAGATGGGTACCTTGGCCCTAACGGCGAGTGCTACGGCATCGCTGGGCCGGCAATCGATCTCTTTGGACTCGCCATTAGCCTGGATGGTGATCTTGGCGAAGAATGTGTCATTCTCAAGGCCGCTCACCAATATGTGCTCAATGGTCCCGCCCAGGCAGTCGATGATCGTTCCCAAGAGGTCGTGTGTCAGCGGCCGCGGCACGCTCAGGTCCTGGAGCTTCACCGCGATGGCGTCGGCTTCCGACGGGCCGATCCAGATAGGCAGATACCTGTCGGATGCTTTCTCTTTTAGAATCACGACGCGTTGGTAATTCGTGGGGCTGACCCGGATGCTATCTACGGTCATCTCGAGCATGCAGTTGGTGGCCTCCGAAAATCGTCCGTTGCTCTGGCAAAATTGTAGACCTAGCGCAAATTGCGTGTCAACCCGAGTTACACGTGATTCGTGCCTAGCGCGATGCGAGGTTATGTCCAAAAATCTCTCAAACCAACGAATGTTGAACCTAAGTGGACATAAAAAGAATCTGATTTAACAAGGACCGGAAAACCGGACCGCCACCGGTAACTGGAGCGCGGGTCCTTCAAGATGGCGGCGGCCGGTCCAGTTCACGCCTCAGCCAACCCAAAATGTATAATGCTGTTCAGTAAAAAGTTGAACACGCGAGCCGACTCACCGGAGTCCACCGGAGGATTTGATGCGTAGGAGCAAGACCAGCGCTATCGGCGCAATCAATGAAGATCTGACGAAAAAATTTCGGGTGGACTGGGACAAGACGACTTGGAGAATGGACTTGGAATCCTTCGCCTTCAAATGCACCGACGAACTAACTCCCCTTGACCATTTCATCGGCCAAGACCGGGCCCAAGAGGCGATTCGCTTTGGCTTAGAGGTGGATAAGCCTGGGTATAACCTTTTCGTGACGGGCCTCACCGGCACCGGGAAGACCAGCGCCATCCAGGTGCACCTACAAAGTATCGTTGACGATCTGGACCGGCAGGAGAAACACCGGCCCATCAGCGACTGGACATACGTCTACAACTTCGAAGACCCTGACCGGCCCAGCGTGATCCGCCTACCCCGCGGCAGCGGCAAGGTCTATCGTCAGCAGATTTCCCTGGCGCTGCGTACGTTTCAAGTCGAGATCCCCAAGGTGCTGGGAAACGAAACGTTCGAGCACCAACTCCGCACCAATGAGGAGACCGACCGCAAGGCCACCCAGGAATTGATGAGCAGTCTTGAGCAGGCAGGCCAGGCGGTGAACTTCGCCGTTCAACTGACGCCTAATGGAATCTCGATATTCCCCATGATGGAAGACCGTCCCATGACGCCGGAGGAGTACCAAGCATTGGAAGCCGAACCGAAAGCGGCTATAGACGAGGTCCGGGCCCAGTTGATGCAGCAAACCCAAGACACGATGTCGAAGGTCCGGGAACTGGAGAAAGCAACGGCCCAACGGCTCGAGGAACTGGAGCGCAGCGCCGTCAATCAGCTCGTCGACCAGGTCTTTTTCGATATGCACGCTCTTTCGCAAGATATACCCGAGATGCAACATTTCTTGTCCCACCTGGGCGAATATGTTCTGAACAATATCAATTACTTCAAAGAGACGGACGGCGCTAAGCCGATGACGGCTGGGTTGCCTCCTGGCCCTGCGGCAGGGGGACCGTCCTTGGTGATAAACCCCTTCTTGCCCTTCGAACTGAACGTGCTGGTGGATAACAGCGCGGTTGAGAAATTGCCGATCATCATCGAGCCCAATCCCAATTGGGGCAACCTGTTCGGCCGTATCGAGCGCCGTGCCGTCATGGGGACGTACGTTAGCGATCACGGCATGCTTAAACCCGGCGCCGTCCACTTGGCCAACGGCGGTTACCTTGTGCTGAACGCCCGCGACGTTTTGCTAGCACCCGGGGCCTGGGAAGGTCTGAAAAGGGCCATCCGCAACCAGGAGGCCCGCCTGGAAGACCCAGCCGAGCAGACCGGCCTGTTCATACCTCAAGGGCTTCGGCCGGAACCGGTGCCTCTGGACCTGAAAGTGATCATGACCGGAGATGAGAGCACCTACCGGCTCTTAACCGCCAACGACAATGAGGATTTCTGGGACCTGTTCAAGGTCAAAGCGGAGTTTGATTACCGGGTGGAGCTGAACGAAGAGAACATGATGGCCTACTGCGCCTTCATCTGCCGTACCTGTGAAGAAGAAAGCCTGCTGGCATTCGAGACCGGAGGCGCCGCCCGGGTCTTGGAATTCGGCGCCCGCCAGGTCTCGGACCAGACCAAGCTATCCACCAGGTTCGGGCAGATCAAGGACCTGCTGATCGAGGCCGATTACTGGGCACGCAAGGACGACGCTGAAACCGTCCAAGACCACCATGTTCAGCAGGCTATCAACCAGAAGATATACCGGTTGAACCTGGTGGAAGAGCGTATCCAAGAGATGATTTCAGACGGCACGCTGCTGCTGGATGTCACCGGAGAAAAAGTGGGGCAGATCAACGGGCTGGCCGTGTACGACCTGGGGGATTTCAGCTTCGGCCGTCCATCGCGAATCACGGCCGAGACCTATGCCGGCCGGGAAGGCTTCATCAATATAGAGCGGGAAGCATCCATGAGCGGCCGCACCCACGACAAAGGAATCTTGATCCTCAGCGGCTACCTGGGCGCGAAATTCGGGAAGGACCGGCCCCTGACTTTGTCGGCCAGTATCTGTTTTGAGCAGTCCTACGATGGAGTGGACGGAGACAGCGCCTCGTCCACGGAGGTCTACGCCATCTCCTCCAGCCTATCGGGGCTGCCGATCCGGCAAGACATCGCCGTGACGGGCTCGGTCAATCAGAAGGGCGAGATACAACCCATCGGCGGTGTCAATCAGAAAGTCGAAGGTATGTTCGACGTATGCCGGGTCGATGGGCTGACGGGCACTCAGGGAGTGATGATCCCGCACCAGAACGTCAAGAACCTGATGTTGAGAGACGATGTGGTTGAGGCCATTAAAGAAGGGAAATTCCACATCTACGCCGTGAAGACCATCGACGAAGGCCTGGAGATCTTGACCGGCGTCACGGCCGGTGAAGCCGACGCCTCCGGGGCATTCCCAGAGGGATCAGTCAATCATTTGATCGCCAAGAGGCTGAGTGAGTTAAACGACTCGATGCGCGGCTATTTCCAAGGACTGGTTTCCAACGGCAGCTAACGGATAATGGCGATTCGCAGAAATAAACGAATTCACCAGACCTTGCTCAAGGGGCGTTATGGGCCGTAGAGGCGGGATTCTAACCCGCCCGATTACAGGTCGAATCAACTAGATCATTGCAGCCGGGTCACTAACCGAAACCGCTTCGGTGTCCTCTGAGTGAATCGACCTATCCGGAGTGGGGCAGGCTCATAGGTCACGGTCGACTAAAGCCACCAAACTGGATTTTGGCCTTCGCCAGAATGACTAGTGGCGTAGGCGCGGGTTTTTAACCCGCCTGTCCTCGGGTTGGCCAATTTCGAATCCTGGGACCTGGTCCTTATCCCAGTCGTTTTCGGTTTCCATTGGTGGATTTGACCTCCCCCGAGCAGAGCCGGTTGAAAACCGGCGCCTACGCTGTGGGGCTATCGCCGTGCGGAAAACACAAAGCGCACCGCAATTAACCTCTCTTGAGCGGGAGATTAACCACAGTGCGCTTTTTTAGTTGAGGAAGGATATCTGTCGAGTCGGAAAGATCTAGCGCAGCATACCCGCGGTAGCTTCTTCCTCGGTGTACCGGCGGGAATTCATGTTGCTGGCTGTCTGTTCAGCCAAGACCTCGATTCCTTTGCGCACCGAGCCCGATAGTTTGCCCAATTCAACTTCCATGTTCCGTAAACTGCGCAGTGCATAGGCGTCTGCTTCGGTCTTCCGGGACAGAGCCTCAGCTTCCGACTGCTGCAGCATCCGGGTGATTCGCTCTTCAGCGTCTCTCACCGTTTGGGCGGCCCGTGTTTCCGCCTGGATGACTAGTTCGTTGGAGTTGAGCCGCTCGCGGAGTTCGTCCTCGGCCATGGACTTGGTCCGGCGGGCGTCGTTCGCGGCCGTGTTCAAGATCTGGTCTTTCTGGGACAGAACATCCTCGGACGACCGAATCTCTTCGGGAATGGTCAGGCGAAGTTGGTCCACCAACTCCATTATCTTTTTCCTGTCCAACAAGATGTTTCCGCTAACTGGGACTGATTTGCTCGTTTCGACCAGAGTTTCCAACCGGTCGATGATATTTATGATATCGATGATCGCACCCCTCCCCGGCCACTACACTTCTTCGACCGGTAACTCAAATTTTTTATAGACCGCCTGTGCTACGTCGGGCGGGACCATTTCCGTGATGTCCCCGCCAAGCTTGGCTACCTCCTTGAGCAAACTGGCACTAACGAACATGTAGTCCTGGGAGGTCATGAAGCAGACCAGGTCCACCTCAGGCTCCAGCCTCCGATTCATGAATGCCATGTCAAATTCGTATTCGAAGTCCGAGCCGCTTCTCAGCCCCCGCACGATCACCCCAGCTCCGATATCCTTTGCGTAACGGACCACCAGACCCGAGAACCTGGTGACTTCCACGTTCGGGATGTGTTTGCACGCATCCTTCATGAGTTGCTCTCTCTCGTCGGTGCTGAAGAGCAGGCTCTTGGATGGCGTTTCGTAGACCGCTACCACCAGCTTCTCAAACTGTTTCGCGGCCCTCGCCACTATGTCCACATGACCCACGGTCACCGGATCATAGCTGCCCGGATATAGCGCAGTTACCATGACAGGTCCCCGTCTTCGCCTGAGTTCGTTCCCTCGTCGATGTTCATCCGAGTTTCCGGCGGCTGGGTCAAATCTGAATCTTGTTCGTAAACGAAAAAGTCGATCACGTTATCTCCGTACTGGCGATGTGAAGTTAACCGCAGGGATCCGTAGGTTTCTTTTAGGTCCTCATGCTTGGAATGCCCCGCAATCACCACGCCATCGTCAACGATTAGTCCAGGCTGGGAAGCGATCTTCTCCAGCAGACTGTCCAAGCCGCCCATCTTATATGGGGGATCCAATAGCACCAGATCGTATCGTCCCGGCAGAGTTTGGAGCGCCTGCAGCACGTCCAAGCGATGGACGTGACCCTGCGAGCTGAAGCCGGTGGATTCCAAGTTGCTGGTTATGACGGCGCTTTGCCGACGGTCCCACTCCACAAAATCCGCACGACCCGCTCCGTGGCTCAAAGCCTCAATGCCCAGGCTGCCGGACCCAGCGAATAAATCCAACACCCTTCTTCCCTGGTACTGCTCAGGGCCTAAAATGTTAAAGATGGCCGCCCGTACCCGCTCCGTGGTGGCGCGGGTGCCGGGACTGACGGCGCCTTTGAGCCGCCGGCCTTTGGCGTTTCCACCGGCTACACGCATGCGTCTATCCCTGCTGTCCGCATGTGTCTAACAAGCTCGAATTATACATAATGTCAATGGCCATTCCTAGTAAATCGCCTCTGTGTTTTGACGAATTTTATACTATTTTAAAAATTGATTGATGAATAATACAGAGAATCGGTCCCGGTAACCGGCTTATAATTATATCTCTTAGACCGCTGGTCCGCCCATGTAATGGCGCCGGTGGAATGCCTGATTCAATTTGACGCTACTAGGGGCCTGTGCTAACATCCAGCCCACTCGGAGACCCTTGATTTACGCTCAAAAAAAGCCATTTTACACCCCCGGACACACCGCCGCCCGGTGGTCCCACCAGAGAGAAATCCGAAATCGCCAGTCTGTGATCCGGGAACGCGGAGCCAGGGAAGACGGCGCCATGGGAACTAGCCAGGAATGAACTTTCGCCAACGTTTGGCCAGCGCCGCGCCCAGCAGAGAGACCGTGGTAACCGTCGGAGTTTTCGACGGCGTGCATCAGGGGCATCGTCACCTTTTGCGCCAAGTGGTGGAGTTGGCCGGAGACCAGTACATCCCTACCGTGGTCACTTTTTCCAACCGTCCGATCACGGTGCTTCGGCCCGGCACGGAACCCAGCTACCTCACCTCGCTAGACCAACGCGTCGACCTCATTAAACAACAGGGCATCGAAATAGTCGTCTGCCTCGACTTCACCCTCAAATTGTCTAAAGTGATAGCTGCGGATTTCGCGAAGTTATTGACCGATTCACTGAAGATGAAGGGCCTGGTTTTGGGTCCGGACTCCGCCCTGGGCAAGGACCGCCAAGGCGACCTTGCTTTCATGAAACAGCAGGGAGAGCAGTCGGGCTTTTGGGCTACTTCGGTGGAACCGCTGGAGATCGAAGGCAAGCCCGTGAAAAGCCGGCGCATACGTGAGGCTGTGGCCAGCGGAAACATGGCGGTCTGTCCTGAACTGCTCGGCCGGAACCATCATCTCGACGGGGTTGTGGTGCTGGGCGACCAACGGGGCCGCACCCTGGGTTTCCCTACCGCCAATCTTGAAGTCGATCCTCAGATACTATTGCCCGGCGACGGCATCTACGCCACCTGGGCGATCATCGACGGCAAGCGCCACCAGGCCGCGACCAGCATCGGGATCCGACCCACTTTTGAACTGTCCGAAAGGCTGGTCGAGGTTTACGTCATTGACTTCAGCGGAGACCTCTACGGCAAGACGGTGGGCGTCGAATTCATCAAGAAGGTCAGAGACCAAGAGAAATTCGACGGCCTGGACGCCTTGATCAAACAGATAAATCAAGACGTCGACGACTGCCGCCAAGTCCTGGCTGAGAGCGCATAGCATGACCAGCCCCGGCAAGATCAGCCCTGAGGACTTGGAATCGGTGATCACCCGCGGCGTCAGTGAAATCATCTCCCGCGATGAGTTCATCCGCATGCTTCAGAGCGGCAAGAAACTTCGCCTCAAGATGGGCTTTGACCCCAGCCGCCCCGACATCCACTTGGGCCATGTGGTCGGCCTCCGGAAACTACGCCAACTCCAGGACCTTGGCCACCAGGTTGTACTGATCGTCGGCGATTGGACGGCCCAGATCGGCGACCCCAGCGGCCAGTCGGCCACCCGGACCATGTTGACCCATGAACAAGTGCTGGAGAACGCCGAGTCCTACCTTCGGCAATTCTTCAAGGTGGTGGACAAGGACCGGGCTGAAGTGATCTACCAGAGCGAGTGGTTCGGGAACTTCGGCCTGGCCGACATCCTTAAACTGACCGGCCGCTTCACCGTGGCCCAGTTCTTGCAGCGGGCCGACTTCGCCGCCCGGTTCGCCGACCAGAAACCCATCGCGATCACGGAACTGCTCTACCCGTTGTTGCAGGCGTATGACTCCGTGGCCATCGAGGCCGATGTCGAGTTTGGTGGCACCGACCAGATGTTCAACTTGCTGGTGGGCCGGGAGTTGCAAGGCATGATGGGGCAGACCCCCCAGCAGTGTTTCTTGATGCCCATCTTGGTGGGCACTGACGGCGTCCAGAAAATGAGCAAGAGTCTCGACAATTATGTGGCCGTGGACGAACCGCCCATCGATATGTACGGCAAGCTGATGTCGGTTTCAGACGACCAGATCATGTCCTACTTCGAGTACCTGACCGACGTTCCCATGGACGAACTCGCGGCCATCACCAACGATTTAGAAAATAACGTGCTGAACCCCATGGAGCCCAAGAAACGCCTCGCCTGGGATGTGACCAGCCAGTTCCACGACAAAGACGCGGCGGACGCGGCCCAGTCCCACTTCGAGCGGGTTGTGCAGGGCGGAGACGTTCCTACCGACATCCCTGAGATCTCGTTGGCAGACCTACGTAGCCAAGGGGTCGTTACGAACAATGAGGTTAGAGTGGACGACCTGATGCTGGCGGCCGGGCTAGCCCCCAGCAAAGCCCAGGTGAAACGACTGTTGGCTCAGGGAGCCGTGGAACGAACGTCCCGGGAAGGAGATTCCCAGCTCGTAACCGGCGCCGATGCCGGATATCTGCTACAGCCAGGCGACCTACTTAGGGTCGGCAAACGCCGCTACGTCCGTCTCACGGACTCGTGATTTCTGTCTGGAGATGAGCGTCATTCCTCCGCTCATGGTGAGGCTGTCGAACTACTCACTGTGCGCCCTTCGACAAGCTCAGGGTGAGCGGACCAGTGTAATGGATACTTACTAAAGACGGTTTTGAGTAATGGCCAGTTCGCACCAACTTGACCGCGTCATCGGCATCATGAAGGCCATAAGAGCCAAGCCCCCCGCCGACATCCACGAGGCACGGGCCGTTTTAGACCAAGCTTTCGGCGAGTATAAACCGGCGTCTGACGTAACGGTCTTTGAGATCGATGCCGCCGGAGTTCCTTGCCAGTGGATCACCGCCCCGGACGTGCCCCAAGACCGGCTGATAATTTACTTCCATGGTGGCGCCTACGCCGCCTGCTCCCCCACCACCCATCAAGACCTGATCTCCCGCCTGTCCCGGGCCTCCGGCGCAGCGGCCCTGGGAGTTGACTACCGGCTGGCCCCGGAGCACCCGTTCCCGGCAGCCGTGGACGACGCCATCGCCGCCTACAACTGGGCGCTGGGCCACGGTTTCGAGCCGTCGAACATAGTTCTTGCCGGAGACTCGGCCGGAGGCGGACTGGTTTTGTCGGTCCTACTGAATGCGAGAGATGCGGGAGTGCCTCTGCCCGCCGCAGGCGTGTGTTTCTCACCCTGGGTGGACCTGGAATGCACCGGCGAGTCCATGGCCGCCAACGACCACCTGGACGACTTCATAAAGTACGGAGGCCTTGCGGCCAGGGCCGAGTCATATCTGAGCGGCGCCGACCCGAAAAACCCCCTGGCATCGGCGCTGTATGCCGACCTACATGGCCTACCACCACTGCTAGTCCACGTCGGCTCCGCCGAGACCCTGTTGGACGACTCCACACGCCTAGCCTCGCTGGCGAAAGAAGCTGGCATAGACCTCACCCTGAAGGTCTGGGACGACATGGTCCACGTGTGGCAAGCTTTCGCATCCATCCTCCCCGAAGGCCAGCAGTCCATCGAGGAAACAGGGGTCTTCATCCGGGAGAGACTCGGCTAGTACCCAGTTCCGGAAATTAACGGTACCGTATTCTGTTCGTCCTGAGCTCCGTCGAAGGGCGCTGGCGCAACCGTGGTTCGACGGGGCTCACCACGAACGGTAGGTGGTACCGGTCTTCTTTTGGATGGGGTAGTTGCCGCCTCACGCAGCCGGACGGTTCGTTGACACCCCATCTACCCGTGCGTAGACTTGGTTTTAGGCAGATTGGCCCAAGCAATGGACCGGAGGTAACCCTTGGACTCCCCTGAAGATCTGGACAAATTACGAGAGCAGAGCGCCCGTTGGCGTGACAAACAAGACCCGGCCGCCCAGCGCAAACCCTCGTTCAAGACGCCGTCCCAGGTTCCCGTGGACCAGGTCTATACTCCGGAGAACACCGCCAACGACGGTTATCTGGAAAAGCAGGGACTGCCCGGCGAATACCCCTACCTGCGAGGCGTTCATGCCTCCGGCTACCGTGGGCGGCTCTGGACAATGCGAATGTTCGCTGGGTTCGGCCTGCCCGAAGAGACCAACGCCAGGTTCAAGTTCCTCCTGGAACAGGGCCAGACCGGTCTGAGCGTCGCCTTCGACATGCCCACACTCTACGGCTACGACACCGACGACCCACGCGGGGCCGGTGAGTTCGGCACCTGTGGCGTGGCCGTTTCGTCTTTGGCCGACATGGAGACCCTCTTCGATGGGATCAAGCTCGACCAAATCACCACATCCATGACCATCAATAGCCCGGCGTCCATCATCTGGGCTATGTACATCGCCCTGGCCGAGAAGCAGGGCGCTTCCCTGGACCAACTGGGCGGCACCATCCAGAACGACATACTCAAGGAGTTCATCGCCCAGAACGAGTACATCTTTCCGCCAGGTCCTTCCATGCGCCTGGTGACTGACACCGTGGAATACGCCACCCGCCAAATACCGCGCTGGAACCCCATCAGCATCAGCGGCTATCACATCCGGGAGGCCGGATCCAACGCCATCCAGGAATTGGCATTTACCTTGGCCGACGGTTTCGAGTATGTCCGACACGCCTTGGACCGTGGTCTGAAGGTCGATGAGTTCGCGCCCAGGCTCAGCTTCTTCTTCAATTCCCACAATAATTTCTTCGAAGAGATCGGCAAGTTCCGGGCCGCCCGCCGCATCTGGGCCAAAGAGATGCAGGAGACATTCGGCGCCAAGGACCCCAGGTCCCACCAGCTAAGGTTCCACGCCCAGACATCGGGGCAGACACTTACGGCCCAGCAACCCGAGAACAACGTAGTTCGAGTGTCGTTTCAGGCCATGGCCGCGGTCTTGGGCGGCTGCCAGTCGCTCCACACCAACGGCAAGGACGAAGCCTGGGCCCTGCCATCGGAAGAGGCCGCCCTACAGGCGCTTCGCACCCAGCAGATAATCGCCCACGAGACCGGCATCACCGATACGGTAGACCCGCTGGGCGGCAGCTACTTCGTAGAGACCATGACCAACGATCTGGAGGCTGCCAGCTACGAATACTTCCGGCGCATCGATGACATTGGCGGAGTGATTCCTGCGTTGGAGACGGGCTTCCTTCAGCGGGAGATCGCCGACGCCTCCTACATCTACCAGATGGAAGACGACAGTAAAGAGCGGATCACCGTTGGAGTCAACGAATACCGCACTGACGAGGGCACTGAGATTCCCCTGCTCCGGGTTGACCGGGAGGGCGAGAAAAAGCAGATCGACGGTCTGAACGACCTCCGCCGCACCCGTGACAACCGGGAGGTCGCTAAGCGGCTGAAGGCCCTCGAACAGGCAGCCCGCGGCTCGGAAAACACCATGCCCCACCTGGTGGAAGCGTCAAAAGCCTATGCCACCCTGGGCGAGATGATGGATGTCTTTCGTGACGTTTTCGGCGAATACCATCCGTCCTGGGGCTACTAGCCGGACGATGCACTAGGCTTGAAGGGCCCGTTGGTCCCGCTAATCAGCCTCTGACAATCGTTTGGCGAACCGGGACAACGACGATTTGACGCGGCCGAGGACCGGGAGGGTGGAACCCTGAATCTCTAGGATTCCGCAGTAGGCCGACATCTCGTTCAGCCGTTCGACAAACAGCGCCCAAGCTGATACCTGGTGGGGCCCGGCCGGTCGGGTCAATCATGACGATATATTAGCTCAAGCAGGCGAGGGTGAATAGTAATTATGCCGCAACATTGGCATGGACTAGACGGAAATCCAAAAGAGTCCCAGCCTCAAGCTTGAGGCTGGGACTCTTTTGACTTGCAAACTGAATTAAGGCTAGATGCTTTCCTCTTTCGCCCGCTTGGCGTCTTCGATCACCTTGGGTTCCAGGTTGGCTGGTACCTGGTCGTAGTGGTCGAACTCCAGCGAGTAGGTGCCCCGGCCTTGACTGACGGAGCGCAGGTCTTGAGCGTAGCGTTGGACCTCCGCCAGGGGCACTTCGGCTTCGATAAGGGTTACGCCGTCATCGGGATTCATGCCCAAAATACGGCCCCGTTTGCCATTAAGGTCGCTAATCACCTCACCGGTGTAGGCGTCAGGCACCGTAACCGAGAGTTTCACCACCGGTTCCAGCAGCACCGGCCCTGCATCTCCGATCCCTTGCTTCAGAGCTTGGATGCTGGCGATCTCAAAAGACATGCCCGACGAGTCGACATCGTGAAAACTGCCGTCGTAGAGCACTGCTTTTAGGTCAACCAATGGGAACCCGGCGAGCGAGCCTTCGTCCAATGCCTTAGTCACACCCTTTTCAACGGAAGGGATGTATTCCTTTGGAATCTTTCCCCCCGTGATCTCGGTGGTGAAGGCAAAACCGAGGTTCCGTTCTTGGGGTTCCAGCCTGAGGATCACATGTCCGAACTGGCCGTGGCCGCCAGATTGCTTCTTGTGGCGGTATTCGCTCTTGGTGATCTTGGTGATGGTCTCGCGGTAGGGCACCCGGGGCATTTTCACGCGCAAGTCGGCGCCAAACTTACGCTTGATTCGTTCTAAGGCAATATCGATCTGCGCGTCGCCCAGGCCGGTGATCAGAGATTCACTGGTGCCAGGGTCCCGGCTGAATTGGAGTGTCGGGTCCTCCTCAACGATTCTGCTCAGGGCCATGGACATTTTGTCCAGGTCGTCCTTGGATGCCGGTGTGACCGCCATCCGGAAATAACCCACGGGTTGTTTGATCTGCGGAAATTTCACCGCATTGTCACGGGTGGACATGGTGTCACCGGTCAGCGATGCGCTCAGCTTGCCGATGGCCCCGATGTCGCCAGCCGTGATCTCGCTCACGTTCTCTTGGCTCTTACCCTTTGGAAGATAGAGCTGCCCGATGCGTTCGGATTGCTCGCGGTTGCTGTTCCATATCTCAGAGTTGCTCTTGACCGTTCCTTGATAAACCCGGAATACGGACAACTTCCCTACAAATGGGTCGGCGGTGGTCTTGAAGATGAATGCCGCCAGCGGGCCGGCGGGATCGACCGCGTATTCCGCTGCGTTGCCGTCCTTCGTTACATCCACCTTCTTTCCGTCTAAAGGAGAAGGCAGGAAGGAGCGAGTGGTCTCCAAGAATTCCTCGATGCCGACGCCCTGAGGCGCCGATGCCGTTGCTAAGATGGGCACGAGTTCGCCGGCCAATACGGCGGTCCGCACTCCTGCAATGACCTCTTCGGCGGAGAGTTCTTCGCCGCTCAGGTAGCGGTCCGCGAGTTCGTCGTCGCTCTCGGCTGCGGCTTCGATCAAACGTTCCCGGGCTGCCGCAACTTCCTCGGCGACCTCTGCGGGTATGACCGCCGGAGGATCAACGATGCTGACTACGCCTTTGAAGTCTTGGGCGTTGCCCAAAGGCACTTGAAAGGGGATGCATTGGCGTCCGAAGGATGCCTGTATGTCGGAGACGTTCTTCGAGAATTCCGCGTTCTCGCGGTCCATCTTGTTGACCACGAACATGCGGGGAATCTGCGAGGCCTCGCACATATTCCAGGCCTTCTCGGTGCCTACGTCCACGCCGGTGGGCGCGGCAACGACAATCACTGCTCCCTCGACCACTCTCAGTGCGCTGACAACCTCGCCTAGGAAGTCGTCGTATCCTGGTGTATCGAGGAAATTGATCTTGGCGTCACCCTCGACGACCGAGATCAGCGTGGTCTGAATGCTGCCTCCCCGCTTTATTTCCTCGGGCTCGAAGTCTGAAACGGTGTTTCCGTCCGAGATGGTCCCCAGCCGTGTGGTGGCTTTGGTGATGAACAGGGCTGCTTCGCCCAACGAGGTCTTACCGGATCCGGAGTGGCCGAGGAGGGCCACGTTTCTCAGGTCTTTGGCATCCATGTTTGGCATCGCTCCCTTTCGTTTTAATGTTTCGGGGAATGGGCCAACTGCCCTTTGCGGCGCAGTGGACGTAGCAATCGGGGTTTGCTGTACCTGTTGTTAATGTCCGCGGTCACGCCTCTGATCCATAGGCGCATAGCGATTTGTAGCCTCATTCTATGGGTTTTGGGAGACTCGCGCAATGCTGGCGGAGCAGCCCCGGCATGAAGTGTGGGAACGCAAGCTGTTTGACACTCCGGTAACCAAAGATATAATAGGCAACTACCGAAGCTAAGTCGGCTTCGTAACCGTAACAACGGACAATGTTAAGCCCAGAATAAGGCAGGTTTTTATGCCCAAGAAAGAGATCATATCCACCGACAAGGTCACTGCTGGCACGGCGCCCCTGTCCCAGGCCACCAGACTCGGCAATCTGGTATTCGTGGCCGGAAACACCGGCCGCCACCCCACCAACGGAGAGACCGGCAAGGGCATAAAAGAACAGACTCAGTACGCCTTAGAACGCATCTCGCTGATCTTGGATGCGGCCGGTTCGTCGATGGATAACGTGCTGACCAACACCTGCTACGTCACCAACCGCGATGACCTGCCTGGTTTCAACGAGGTCTACGCCCAATTCTTCCCCAAAGACCATCCGGCCCGGACCACGGTCGTAGTTAACTTCGGGGACCCCAACAACCTGGTTGAGGTCACCAGCACCGCATATATTTCAGACTAAAGTCCCAGTTCGTGAGGAATATGGAAAATCCGGCGCCGGCCAGCGATCGCCCCAAGGTCAGGGAAATCTGGGGCCGGCAGGAGGGCTCATATGGCTGCTAAGGCTTATATCTTGATCGAAACCCAGGTGGGCAAATCCCGGGATGTGGCTACCGCCCTCCGAGCCATGCCGGGCGTGCCGACGGTGGACATCATCACCGGCGCGTTCGACATAATCGTCCTTGTGGAAGCCGCGGACATGGTCTCGATGGCTGATTTGGTCACGGGTCAGGTCCAGTCGATCCCGGGCGTGACCCGCACCATCACTTGCGTCGCCGCCTGATCAGCCGACCTTCTTGTAGATCGTATGCGACCGGTTGGTGGCGTGGGGCCTGATCTTTGTCGGCCAGTCTCCCTTCTCCGACTCCGCCTTCCACGCCTCAGAGGTGGGAACATCGGGCGAATCGATATCGTAGAGGGCAGCGTAGCGCGCCATCCCCTCTTTGTTGGTTGATTCCACCTTATAGCGCACGCAACTGTTAACCCCCGTTGCCTTCACGATGTTGGGCACATGTTGGGTGTCATAGACGCGGTTGAACTCGTCTTCCATCTCCGCGGGTATATCCATCATCACCAGGTAGGCATAGTCACCCATGGGAACCCTCCTCTGAATGTTTCATGTATTGATTGGTTGCCCGGTTGACGGCAGTCCACTCCGGCTCTAGAATCCGAAGCTCAGCGACCGGTAGTGCGCCGCTCCTTCAGCGGCTCCTTCGCCTCGGCGGACCGGCCGCTCTTTTTATATCCCGCCAATTATTCATGTCGGACTAGTAAGTCAGGGCCGACGTTGTGCCCTCCGGCAGGTCCACGTCCAAGGCGTTCAGGGCGTGGGCCAACGTGTGGTAGTAGCCCGTCACGACCAAGATGTCCACCACTCCGGCGTCTCCTACCATCGCCCGCACGGCCTCAAACGTCTCATCGGATATCCGGTGCTGCCGTAGCAACTCGATCATGAATTGCACGATGGCGGCGTCATTGGGCTCCAGGCCGTTGGGGGCCCGGTACTCTCGGATGGCGGCGATGACATCGTCGGACAGACCGGCGTCTTTGGCGGCGGGTTGGTTGACTGTCCAAACGTAGTGCCCGCAGGCCTCCCGCGCTGCTGTGAGGACCGCCAGCGCCTTGATCCTAGGGTCCATCGGATTTTCGTACCGGGCGTAAGTACCCAGCCCGATGAAGGCGGCTGAAGCTTGTGGATTGTTGAGCAACGCGGCGTAGTTGCGGGCGACGCCGCCCCGGCTGGTCTCGATGTCGTCCCAGATCGCTTGACCGGCGGCGTCCATCTTCTCTCTGGTCGCGTATGGCACTCTGGTCATGGGGCCCCTCCTGATCACTTTGGTTTGATGTGAAATAAAAACAGGCCAGGCTCCCGTAAGGGCCTGGCCTGTTATAGCTTTAGCTGTGCTAATCGGCTGCCTGGAGTCCCGCCGGTTCCCCGTCCTTGGACCAGAGGGCTTCCAGTACGCTGCCGGGAGACATGGGGAGGTGGCCCATGCGGACTCCCGTGGCCCTGGCGATGGCGTTGGCGATCGCGGCCATGGGAGGAACGATCGGCACCTCTCCGACGCCCCTGACCCCGTAGGGGTGACCCGGGTTGGCGACTTCAACGATGATCGTATTGATCATGGGCAGGTCCAGGCTGGTGGGCATTCGGTAGTCCAAGAATGAAGAGTTCTCCATCCGACCGTCGGTGTTGTAGAAGTATTCTTCGTTCAACGCCCAGCCGATCCCTTGGACCACGGCTCCCTGCATCTGACCCTCCACATAGCTGGGGTGGATGGCTTTGCCGGCGTCCTGGATCACGGTGTAGTCCAGGATCGTGACCTTGCCGGTCTCCGGGTCTACTTCAAGGTCGACAACGTGGGTTGCGAAGGCGCCGCCCGCCCCCTTGGGGTCTACTGTGGTCTGGCTGGAAATGCCCCCGCCAGACCCGGCCAACTGGCCCGCTAATTCTTTGAAAGTGAACTTTAGGTCGGGGTCCGACTTGTGCCGGAACGTTCCGTCAACATATTCCACATCGTCCGACGACTGGTCCCAGATGGACGCGGCGCGCTCAATCATCTGTTTTACGATGTCTCCAGCAGTCTCGTAAGCCGCCCAACCGGTGGCGAACGTGGTGCGGCTGCCGCCGGTCATGGCTGTGTACCCCACGGAATCGGTGTCGCCTACGCTGGGATGAACGTCTTCATAAGGGATGCCCAGGACCTCGGCAGCCTGCATGGCGATGGATGCCCGGGTGCCGCCGATGTCGGTGGAACCTTCCACCAGGCTGACGGTCCCGTCGGGATTCACGGCTATAGCGCAGCTAGATTGGAACCCGATGTTGAACCAGAATCCCGAAGCCACGCCTCGGCCACGCCATGGGCCCTCCAGTTTGGACTTGTACTGCACCGAGTTCTTGGCCGCTTCCAGGCATTCCACGTTTCCGATGATGGGGTATATGGGCCCGTCCACGCGGCGGGTACCCTCTTTGGAGGCGTTCATCAGCCGGAATTCCAATGGGTCTATGTTAAGTTTTTGGGCCAATGCGTCCACCACCTGCTCGCCGGCGAAGGCGGCGTTGGGGGCGGCCGGCGCCCGGTAGGGAGCGACCTTGGGTTTGTTGACCAGAACGTCATATCCGTCAACGGTCATGTTTTCGATGTCGTATGGGGCGAAGATGCATTGCGTTCCGGCGCCTACCAATGAACCGGGGAACCCGCCGGCCTCGTAGGCGAGGTAGGCCTGGGCGGCGACGATGTCACCTGACTGGGTGGCGCCCATCTTCACCTTGATGTAGGTGCCCGAAGTGGGTCCGGTACTCTCGAACGTTTCGGCCCGGGTCATGGTCATCTTGACCGTCCGTCCAGACTTTTTGGAAAGGAGGGCGGCCAGAGGCTCTAGGTAGACGGGGATCTTGCCGCCGAACCCGCCGCCGATCTCCATGGGCACGACTTTTATCTTCGAGACCGGCACGTCCAATATCGGGGCGAGGGCGTCCCGGGCGGTAAACGCCCCTTGGGTGCTGGTCCAGATGGTGATCTCGCCGTTCTCGTTCCAGATGGCTGAGGCCGTCTGGGGCTCAATATACCCCTGGTGCACCATCTCGTTGGTGAATTCTTGCTCGACGATCACATCGGCTTTCTCGAAACCTTTCTCGATGTCGCCCTGGGTGAACTGGACATGGGTGGCAACATTGCTCTTCTTGTCGGTACGCTCGCCAAGGTCGGTGGTGGTCAGGTCTTCATGCAGAAGAGGGGAGTCATCGACCATGGCCTTGCGAACGTCCATCACCGGCGGCAAGACTTCGTATTCCACTTTGATCAGGTCAAGAGCAGTTTCGGCAATGTGCTGGTTCACCGCCGCCACGGCTGCGATGGCGTGGCCCTTGTAGAGAGCCTTGCTGCGGGCCAACAGGTTGTCGCTGGCCATCTGGGTGCCGCGGGAGGCGTCCGCCTTGTTTGCGCCGGGCATGTCCTTGCCGGTTATCACGGCTTCGACGCCAGGCATGGCCAGCGCCTTGCTCACGTCAACCGACTTGATGCGGGCGTGGGCATGGGGGCTGCGCAGCACCTTGCCGTACAGCATTCCGGCGGTCTGATAGTCACCACCGTATTTGGCCCGCCCGGTCACCTTGTCGGTGCCGTCGGGGCGGATGGGACGGGAACCCACCACGTTATATTCAGTGTTGGAAAGGACGATGTTCTCTGCCATCGAGTCTACCTCACACGTAAATTTGCGCCTGGCTGGAATTGGAAAAATTGTACCACAGCAGACCGATTCTATGAGAGAATGGCCGACGAATAGTCTCCTGCCTGACCAAGGCGGCGGCCGATAGCAACGAGGGAGTTATGGAACCACTTAAAGACATCAGGGTATTGGCGGTCACCGTGTACCTCGCCGGTCCCTTCTGCTCCATGAACCTGGCCCGCATGGGCGCCGAGGTGATAAAGGTAGAGATACCGGGCAAGGGAGACCCCGTCCGGGGCAACGGCCCCTTTGCCGGACCCAAGGGGACCCACACCCAGCGCCAGACCGACGATGACATCTCAACCCGGTTCCTCAAGCGCACCCAGGGTGTGAAGAGCGTCACTCTGGACCTCAAGACCCCCAAGGGGAAGCAGATGTTCTTGGACATGGCCAAAGAGTGCGATGTTGTCCTGGAGAACCTGGCGCCAGGCTCGTTGCGCCGCATCGGACTGGGCTACGACGAGGTTGCCAAGGTCAATCCTGGCATCGTCTATTGCTCAATATCGGGCTACGGTCAGACCGGGCCCTACGCCGACAAACCCGCCCACGACCCGCAGATCCAGGGCATGAGCGGACTCATGGACATCAACGGAGAGGAAGACCGCCCGCCCGTGAAAGTCGGGCTTTACATCGGAGACCTGGTCACGCCGATGTTCGCCTGCTACTCCATATTGGCCGCGCTGCGGGAGAAAGACCGCACCGGCCAGGGCCAGTACCTTGACGTATCCATGATGGACACCCTGGTTTCGATGATGTTCATGGAGAACCTGGAAGAGACCATCGCCGACGGCCAACCCTTGCGCACGGGCAACATCAGCCGCAGCGGGCCGACCGGTTTATACGAAGCCATAGGCGGCGACCTGTCGCTTACCGTGACCAGCGACGACCAATGGGGACGTCTCTCCCGCGCCCTGGACGCCCCGAACCTGCTGGAAGACCCGCGTTACTGCGACTACGCGGCCCGGACTGTCAACGTGGAAGCCGCCCGCCAAGAGATTCAGGGGCTGATCGGTGAGTTCAAGTTGGATGACGCCTTGAAGCGTTTGGAAGAGTTCGATGTGCCCTGCGCCCCGGTGCGCACCGCGGAACAGGTCATGAATGACCAGCACTTCTGGGACCGCGGCAGTCTGCTGCCCATGCTCCACGCCGCCATGGACGAGCCAGTGGACGGAGTGGCCTCGGGCTTCCCCGTGATATTCTCCGGTGGCGAACTCTCCCAATCGACCGGCGCGCCTACCCTAGGCATGCACAACAAAGAGATTTTTGAAAAACTCCTTAGCCTAACCGACCAAGACATCAAGAAGCTAGCCGAAGAGAAAGTAATCTAGAAAGCTGAACGCTGACAGCTGTTAGCTGACAGCTCGGAGGATCCATGGCAACGGCCAGACCGCTGCGGACGTCGATGTACGTCCCCGGAAACAAAGAAGACTGGATGCGTAAGGCGCCCCAATACGGGGCCGATGCGCTGATCTTGGACCTGGAAGACTCGGTGCCCGTGCCAAACAAGGCGGAGGCCCGCGTCCTCGTCCGGAAGATGCTGGAGGAGTTGGGAGGCCAAAAGCTCACCCTGACCGTCAGGGTCAATCGCCTGGAGACGGGCCTCACCGGCGGGGATCTAGAAGCGGTTACCTGCCCCCAACTCTACTGCGTCTTAGTCCCCAAGGTCGAAAGTGCCGCCGACGTTGTAGAGGTCGATAACCTGCTGTCCCATTTCGAGCGCCAGGCGGGCATGGAGGTGGGTACGATATTCATTGACCCCGGTATGGAGACCGCCAAGAGTATCCACTTCAGCTACGAGATCGCTACTGCCTCGCCTCGGGTCGCCCACATGGGCGGTAGCGGAGGCAAGGGCGGCGACACGGCCCGGTCTATCGGCTTCGAGTGGACACCCGAGGGTCTGGAAACCCTCTACCTGAAGTCCAAAGTGCTGATCGACGTCCGTGCCGCCAATGTGCCCTATCCGATGAGCGGCGGCTGGATGGACATCCTTAATCTCGAAGGCCTGAGGGCGTTGGCCATTCAGCTCAAGCAGTTGGGCTACACCGGCATGCACCTGATCCACCCGTCCCACGTTCCAGTGGTGAATGAGGTGTTCTCGCCTTCTCCGGAAGATGTGAAACATTGGCAGGGATTAGTCGCCGCGATGGAAGAGATGCGGGCCACCGGCGGGGCCGCCGTTACCTTTGACGGAGATATGGTGGACATCGCCCACGAAGCCACCGCCCGCACCATGCTGGCCATCGCCAAGGAGATGGGGGTGGAAGGGGCGTAGACCGCCCTAGCTCATGACTCAAAAGATGGAACGGCGAATCGATCTGGAAGGCTGCGTTAATTTTCGGGACTTAGGCGGATATCCCACAACCGATGGGCGGACTGTGAAATGGCAGCGTTTGTTCCGCAGCGATTCGCCGAGTTCGCTGACCGAGGCGGATGTGGAAACCGTCACCGGGAGCCTGGGGGTGCTATCCGTCGTGGACCTGCGCAGCAACGGGGGCGAAACCTCGAATGACGGCCGGGGGCTTCTGGCCCAGTCCGGTATCGCGTACCACCAGTTTCCGTTTCTGGAGCGCCGGGGGGTCCTGCCGCCAACATCCGGTGAAGAGGTGGAAAAACGGCTTACCGACATGTACCAGTGGGTCCTGATGAACGCCGGCAGTCTGGTGGCCCAAGCCTTCGCCGCGCTGGCTCAGCCGATGAACCAACCAGCCCTGTTCCACTGCAGCGCCGGGAAAGACCGGACCGGCGTGCTGGCGGCGACCATTCTAGATGTGCTGGGAGTCGGCCGGGAAGACATCGTGAATGACTATCTGGCGACCAACGAAGTGATCGACGCTATCCTGGTGCGTCTCCAAGGAATGCCCGGTTTCTTGGACTCCACCAGAGAGGGAATCATGGCCCCCAGGTCCGCGATCGAGAAATATCTAGACGTAACCCAAAGCGAATTCGGCGGATCCGAGGCCTACCTGCTCCACCACGGAGTACATCAGAGCACCATCGACCACTTCAGGGAGTCCATGCTGGAATAGGAGCTGTCACCTAACAGCCTTCAGCGGTTAGCCACGGAGGAAATGTCATGACAACATTCGTTCTAGTCCACGGCGCATCCCACGGCTCTTGGTGCTGGGATAAGGTCGTTCCGTTGCTGGAGGCCCAGGGGCATCAGGTCGTTGCCGTTGACCTGCCCGGCAACACCTACGGAGAATTCGATATCCCTCCAGCCCAGGTCACCCTGGAAACCTATGCCCAACACGTCTGCAAAGTGCTGGACCAGTTGGACGAGCCGGTGGTCTTGGTGGGCCACAGCTTGGGCGGTCTGACCATCACCCAGACCGCGGAATACCGGCCCGATAAGATAAGGTCGCTGGTCTATCTGACGGCTGTGCTCATCAGACCGGGAGAAGCGTTCATTCCCGTGGAGTCAAGGGACGCCGAGACAGTCCGAAAAGCCCTCTACCGTGAAGGAAGAAATAAATTATCGGATGACCTAAGCAGCGTGACTTACCGTGAAGATATCATCCGCAACCTGTTCTACAACGACTGCTCCGACGACGATTTTACCTGGGCGAAGTCGATGCTCGTCCCTCAGCCGTCCTCGCCGTACATGGACCCGATGCGGACTACCGAGGCAAATTTCGGCCTGGTGCCCAGATTCTACATCGAATGTTTGAAAGACCAGGCTCTGCCAGCGGACACCCAGAAGCAGATTTACACCAATATGCCCTGCCAGCGGGTAATGACGCTGGACACCGGCCACTCCCCATTCATATCCGCACCCCAAGATTTGGTGGCGCACTTGGTATCGGTCTGAAGTCTCACCGTAGCCAAACTTGAGACCCTTGGGTATGATTGCACCGCTTATACAGCATGAGATTTAACCGCAGATTCGGAGGCAGCAATGGCTAACAAGAAAGGCACCGGCCTGATGATGATCGGGGCCGACATCCCCGCCGAGTTGGAAGAAGAATTCAACCGGTGGTACCAAGAGGAACACCTTCAGGAATTGCTGGGCGTGCCCGGCATCTTGAGCGCCGCCCGCTACGAGGCGACCAAGAGCGGCCCCAAACACCTGGCCGTCTATGAATTGGAGAGCGTCGACGTTATCAATACCGACGCCTTCAAGAACCGCCCGCGCACGCCCTGGGGAGAGAAGGTCTCCCCCAGCCTCATCGGCACCAACAACATCAACCTGGTGCTGGACATGATTCACCCTTCGGCACTCACGGATGAGATCGCCAGCAGCGACATGGCCAACGCTCTTCAGATCGGTCGAATGGACGTCCCCGCGGCCGACGACGAGGAGTGGAACAAATGGTACAGTGGTGTCTACGTCCCCAACTATGAAAAGGCGCCTGGTGTCATCCGCGGACGCCGTTGGAAGGCCGTGCGGGGAACGCCCCAATACGCCACGGTCTACGAGTTCGAGGACGAGAACGTTTCGGAGACTCCGGAATGGCTGAAACAGCGGGAGATTCATCCCGACAACGGGCGGATGCGGGACATCATGACCCACGCAGACGGCTCGCCCGGCATCTGGAAGAAGACCTTCCAACTCTAGACCGCACCCCCTCTCAAGCATCAAGCTTGGAGAAAAGCGCCGCGCCTGATGACTCCGTAAGATATTCGGGCGCGGACTGACTTCCTCATGGACTCATCGCAACAGCCCATCCTCTCACCACCGGGTCACAGCCACGACCACCGCTCCGCCAGCCGGCGCAGCCTCAGAATCTCTCTGGCGTTGATCATGGCCTACATGGTCGTCGAGGTCGTAGGCGGCCTGGTCTCAGGCAGCCTGGCGCTCCTGGCCGACGCCGGCCATATGCTCACCGACGGGTCCGCCATCAGTCTGGCCCTGCTGGCCATCTGGGTCTCCGGACGCCCAGCATCCATCGAGCAGACCTTCGGCTTTCACCGAACCGAGATCCTGGCGGCTTTGCTAAACGCCCTGAGCCTGTGGTTCATCTCGGCGTTGATCTTCTTCGAAGCCTCCCGGCGGTTTGACGACACCTTGGATGTTGACGGCGGAATAATGTTGGCTGTGGGCGCGGTGGGCCTCTTGGTGAACTTGGCGGCCGCCTGGGTGCTGCACCGCTCGTCAGGAGAAAGCCTGAACGTGGAGGGCGCGTTCCTGCACGTGATCGCCGACCTCCTGGGCTCGGTTGCGGTGGTGTCTGGGGGAATATTGGTGCTTGTTTTCGAGTGGGATATCGCTGACCCGATCTTCGGTATAGTCATCGGAGTGTTGATTTTGGCCAGTTCTCTGCGGTTGCTCTGGAAGGTCGTTCATGTTCTCATGGAAGGGACACCGTCTCACTTGGACCTGCATCGCCTGTGCCAGCGCCTGGAGGAATTGGAGGGCGTGACCGGCGTACACGATATCCACGCCTGGTCTATCACCACCGGTTACGACGCGTTGAGCGCTCATGTCACCGCCGATCCCACGGTGATGCAGGACCCGAATCCGGTGTTGCAGGCGCTGCGGGACATCGCATCCAGCGAGTTTGGCATCGGGCACGTGACGATCCAGTTGGAAGATTCCATGGAAGGTTGCGTTGAAGACCACCATATCGAGCACCCAGCCGTGCAAGCCCCAAGCCACGGGAATGACGAATCCTGAATCGGCCTGATTCCGTATAGGGTTGGGTTCTAACAGAGATACATGGGGATGACCAGCATCAAATTTAGAAATATAGCCCTTGCGGTCACCGTTTTAGCGTTGCTCTTGATCGGACCGCTGTCTTCGGTGGCTGCGCAACAAGAAGAGCCCATCGGTGGAGACCGGGGAGTGAACGTGATCGCCGGTCCACATGCCGTTAGGGTCGTAGTGATCAACTCCAATCTGGCTGCCGGATTCCTCCAGTTGGCCCTATTCATCACCGACGCCAATACCGGAGAGACCGTATCGGACGCCAGGGTGGTCCTCAAGGCCAACAACGACGACCAGGACTACGAAGGCTGGGGAACGGCCCACAATTCGCCGGCGGACCCCCAGAGGTACAACGCCAGGATGAACCTGGGGTCTACCGGCGAGTGGACGATAGACGTCGACGTAAGGAGCTCGCTGGGCCAAGGCGGGGCAAATGTATTGACCCTGGAAGTCCCGTCCCTCAAACGTTACACCGACGGCAGTCTGGTATTCTTCGGCGTATTTGCCGTGATGGCGCTGGGTCTGGGTTATATCATCTGGAGCGCGAAGAGGGACGACCGGCGCCGCCGCCTGGCCAAACAAAGCGGGACACAGTCCAAGTCATGACGCGGACCGGCCGAACGTTGCTGCTGGCGTTGCCGGCGTTGGCCCTGTTGCAATTGCTCTGGGCAGTGCCTGCCGTCCATGCCCACCAGGGCATAGAATCCGGACAGAACCCCTTCATGGCCTGGAACTGGAACCCGCTGGCGACTGTGCTTTTACTGATGGCCGCCTATGTGTACCTGAACGGCCTCAACAACTGGCGCCGGCCCAGCCATCCGATCAGCCGCTGGCAGCGGGCGTCATTCTTCACCGGCCTGTTCGTGATCTTCATCGCGCTGCAGTCACCCTTAGACAACCTGTCCGAGCACATGTTGTCGTTCCACCAACTGCAGCACTTCCTTCTGCGCATGCTGGCGCCGCTGCTGGTGCTGTTGGGCGCGCCGTTGACGCCGATGCTGCGGGGATTGCCGCTCTGGTTCTTGCAAGGATGGGTACGGCCCACGGTGCGCAACCCACTAGCCCGTGCTATCTATGAAAAGCTGACGAATCCCGTGATCAGCGTTGGGATATTCATGGGTGTGCTCTATCTGTGGCAGTTCCCCGGTGGGTTCAACCTGGCGCTGCGTAACGAGTTCGTCCACGCCATCATGCACATGACCATGATGTCCTCCGGGTTCATCTTCTACTGGGCGGTCATCGACCCCGCGCCGCGCCGCTCCCGGGTCCATTACGGCGTACGTGTGCTCTATCTGGGGCTGATCGTGATTCCAAACACCATCCTGGGCGCGGTGATCACATTCTCAAAAGGCATCATCTACACCGGATATGAGGACTTGTACCAGCCGTTCAACATGTCCCTGCTGACCGACCAGCAGATCGGCGGACTGATGCTCTGGGTGCCTGGCGACATGATGAGCATCTTGGTGGCCGGCATCGTCATGATCATGTGGTACGAAAGGGAAGAAGGCGGGAGTCGTGTCGATCCAACGATCCCACTCCCACCGCCAAACGAAACTAGCCCGCCACCGAACCCGTAAAATGCCCTTTCCCACTTACCTACTTGTCACCCTGGTCCTTCCGCGGAAGGAAGAAGGGTCCGCCAAAGTCGTGATTGGCAGATTCTTCGTCGGCTTACGGCACTCCTCGGAATTACAGGCGTGAGGCAGTTACTCGCTACGCAACCAAAGGGTCCCTTCTCCCTCGCAAGAGGGAAGGTTAGGATGGGGGTACTCCCTTCTTCGCTCGGAGAATAGTGCCCTTTAAGCCCCTTGACCCCCCAACCCCCCAACCCTAGGATGTACCTGACCCCAGCCTGTGGTGGAGGCACGACGTGACCAACGGCAATCAAGACACCCGGTTTAGTTGGTTCATACCTATCGACGGCGACGGCGCGAGGGCCGGTACAAACCGTGCCGAGCGCCCGCCGGACTTCGACTATCTGCGCAAGGTCGTCCAGACCGCCGAGGACGAGGGTTTCTATTCCCTGCTGATACCCACCCGGTTCGCTAACGGACTCTTCGCCGAGGACGCGCCGCTGGCCGAGACCTGGACCACGGCCACCGCCCTGGCAGCCGTGACCAAGCGCATCCGCTTCTTGATCGCCGTGAGACCCGGATTCGTCGCCCTGGGATTATTCGCTCAGATGGCGGCCGCCCTGCACCAGATATCCAAAGGCCGTATCGACATTAACATCGTGCCCGGCGGCATCCAGAACGACTTTGAACGGGTGGGCGAATACACCGACCAGAGCACACGCTACGAGCGCGCCGAGGAGTTTATCGCCGCCTGCCGCAAGCTGTGGACACAGCCCGGTCCGGTGGAGTTCAAGGGCGATTTCTACAACCTGAAGGACGCCTACTGCTCGCCCATCCCCGAAGGAACTCCCCCCAGGTTCTACCTGGGCGGGGCCTCACCCAGGGCCAACGCCCTCTCTGGCCGGCAAGCCGACGTACACCTGAACTGGATTGAGGCTCTGGACGACTCAGCCGCCCGTTTTGACGCGGTACGTGAAGAGTTCAAGAACGCCGGGCGGACGCCCAGCCTAGGCATCCGCACGCACTTGGTGGTGCGGGACAAAGAAGAAGACGCTTGGAAGGCCGCCAACGAGCTCATCGACCATGCCGACCCGGCGGTCAAGGCCCAGCGCAAAGCCGCCGTCGCCGGCACGCCCATGGTCGGCGCCGCCGCACAGGCCCAGGAAACCCCCAACCACATGGTCGCTCCCCACCTCTGGAACGGCCTCTCCGAGGTCCGCGTCAACTGCGGCACTGCCATAGTAGGCACGCCCGAACAGGTAACCGACGTGCTGATGGGCTACTGGAAGTTAGGCGTGGACGAGTTCATCCTCTCCGGTTTCCCACATGTGGAGGAATGTCAGCGAGTTGCTGCGGATGTGCTGCCGCTGCTGCGGGAGAAGATGGCGGGGGCTTAAATCCCCCAACCCCCCTTTACGAAAGGGGGGCTTTTATCACTTCAGCCAAATAGTTCCACATTTCGTAAAGGGAGCTAAGGGGATTTTCACACTCCGCCACAGCCAACTCTGCCCCCTAAGAAACCCCCGGTCTCCGCCCCTCCCACGGCTGTGCCTGCTCAAAGGCAGCACTCGCCTGCAACACCTTAGCCTCAGAACCACGCGGCCCGATGATATGCAGTCCGATTGGCATCCCATCCGAAGAAAAGCCGCAGGGGATGCTGGCGGCGGTCTGGCCGGTCATGTTGATGAGGTAGGTGAAGGGCAGGAAGCCCCAGAAGGGCTCCACGGTCTTGCCTCCGATCACGCTGGGGCGTTGGTCGATAGGGAAGGCTGGGACCGCCATGGTCGGCGTGAGCAGCAGGTCGAAGTCATCGAAGAATTCCTCCATCCTGCGGCCGACCCGGTTCACCTCGTAGATGGCCCGGGACATGTCGGCCCCGGTCCTGGTCTGGCCGTGCTCGATGGATTTCAGGCCGTAATCGGAGAAATCGTTCCTGTGCTCGTCCAGCATGTGCCCGTAAGAGGTGTAGGCGGCCGTGGCGAATACGTCCCAGAAGGCATCGAAGGGGTCATCCATCTTGAGGCCCGAGTCCGCGACAGTGGCGCCCATCTCTCCGAACAGCAAAGCCGCTTTCTTCGTGATCTCTACCACTTCGGGATCAACCGCCGCGTAGCCGTAGTCGCTGCTCCAAGCCAGCCGCATCCCCTTCACCCCCGCGCCCAGGTCGGCGCTGAAGTCGGGGGCGGGTTGCCGCAGTGAGGTCACGTCCCGGGTGTCCGGCCCAGCCACAACCTGCAACAGCAGCGCCGAGTCGGCCACCGTGCGGGTGAGCGGCCCTGACTGGGAGAAATGATTGGCCGAGGGGCGTCCGTATCCGCCGTAGCGGGGCACTCGCCCTTGCGTGGGTTTGATACCGTACACACCGCTGAAGCTGGCCGGTATGCGGATGGAGCCGCCACCGTCGGTTCCCATGGACACAGTACAGAGTCCCGCCGCCAACGCCGCCGCCGCGCCGCCGCTGGAGCCGCCGGGGGTGCGCTCGGTGTTCCAGGGGTTGCGGCAAGGATCGCCAAGCTTGTTCTCGGTGGTGCCCGATTGGCCGAACTCAGGCGTGTTGGTTTTGCCCAGGATAACGGCGCCGGAGGCTTTCACCCGCTCCACCACGATGGAGTCCATGTCCGGCACCCGGTCGCGGAACACGGCCGACCCCATGGTGGTAGTCACGCCCTTGGTGAGCTCCAGGTCCTTGATGGAGATAGGCACTCCGTGCAACGGTCCCAAGTCTCCGCCCCGCTGGACTGCATCGTCGGCGGCGCGGGCGTCGGCCAGTGCCTGGTCCTGGCAAAGAGTCAGATAGGAATGCAACTGGGGGTCCAGCCGGTCGATGCGCTGGAAGAAGTTCTCGGTGGCTTCCAACGACGATACCTTCTTCTGGCGGATGTTATCGGCCAGTTCCACGGCGGACATGAAAGCCAAATCAGCGCTCATAAGACTCCTCCCGGTGCTATAATCGGGCCTGTTTGCCGACCGGGCGCGGGCCGGGCAGACGAATGGCGTAATTATAGCGGCGCGATGGCGTCGGCGCACCACCCCTTGTCGCCTCGCGTGTCTGACGCCTCGATCGCTTAGAAATTAGGAGACACAATTTGGGCCTGGTAGGGATAATCGCAAATCCGGCCGCCAGCAAGGATATCCGCCGGTTGGTCGCCCAAGGCCGGGTGGTGCCCGACTGGGAGAAGGTGAACATCGTCCGCCGTGTGATGCTCGGCCTCCAGGCTGTGGGCGCGAACCAGATCTTGGCTATGGCCGATAGCTCCAACCTGGTGCGCCGGGCCGCGGATGACCCCACGCTTGCCATCGAGCTTGAGTTCGTGGACCAGCCGCCCTTCTACTCTGAGGGAGACACCGTGCGGGCGGCGGCGGTGATGGCGGAAAGTGGTGTCGATTGCCTGATAACCCTGGGCGGAGACGGCACCAACCGGGCGGCGGTCGCCGGCACCCGTAATCTCCCGATGGTTGCCATCTCCACCGGCACCAATAACGTGTTCCCTACAATGGTCGAGGGCACCCTTGCCGGCCTGGCCGCAGGCCTGGTGGCCGGCGGCAGGCTTGACCTTGCCGAAGTCTCAGTCTCAAGCAAGATCCTGAACGTCTACGTAGACGGCGAGCTGCGGGACATCGCTCTGATCGACGTGGCCCTTTCCAAGGAACGGTTCGTCGCCTCCAAGGCCATCTGGGATATGGACACCCTTTTTGAGGTCTTTCTCACCAGGGCGGAACCGGCGTCGATCGGCCTTTCTTCCATCGGTGCACGCCTGGAGGCGGTGTCTTTGGCCGATGAGGGCGGGCTGCGGTACAGCATAGCTGATTCAGAAGAACCAGAAGATGGACCTAGCCGGACTGTGTTGGCCCCCATCGCTCCAGGCGTGGTCCCACCGGTGGTCATCTCTTCGTGGCAGCGAATGGCCGATGGAGAGCGATATTCTATCGTGAAGCGGGATTGCACCGTGGCGCTGGACGGCGAACGGGCGTTCTCGGTGAACCGCACCCAGCAACTGGAGATCGAGGTCCGGCGCGACGGCCCTCCCATAATTGACGTTGAGCTGGCCCTGAAAGTTGCCGCCGCCCAAGGTTTGTTCGACCTGGCCCAGGGAAACTAAGCCCCGATTTGCTCACCGGCTACGAGCTTTTCTTCGCGATACTGGCCGTTGCCGCCTCCTCAGTTGTCATCGGCACCGTTGGGTTCGGCTTCGCCCTCATCGCCGCGCCGGTACTCCTGCTGTACCTGGAGCCACAGCAGGTCGTAGTCGTGATCAACAGCCTCATCGGTCTGATGTTGGTCATGGTCTTGGTGCGGAATTGGCGTTATTTAGAGCTCCGGCCCAGTTTGGGCTTGGTCCTAGGCGGGTTGGCGGCCACTCCCATCGGAGTCCTGGCGTTGAACTCGGCCAGCCCTGGCGTGCTGCGGATCACCATCGCCATCGTGATCCTCGTTCTGGCGTTGGTCAGCCTGAAAAATATCCAACTGCCCTTCACCCGCAGCAGGATGGCGGGCCCATCCTTCGGATTCCTCACTGTCTTGGCGACGACCACCATCGCTATTGGCGGCCCCATAGCCGCGATCTACGCGATCTCACAGGAGTGGAAACCGGACCGGATCAGGGCCACGTTGGCACTGCTCTTCATAACGACGGATATCGTGGCCTTCGCCCTCTACGCCGCCACCGGGCTGGTGACCAGGGACACATTGGCCAATATCGGTGTCATGATTCCGGGGCTAATCCTTGGTTCTGCCCTGGCCGTGGTGCTGGTCAACCGGATCAACGACCGCATCTTCCGCCGCGCGATGATCGCTGTGATCGTGGTTGCCGGTAGCGCGACGCTGATCCGGGAGCTCAGCGGGGCGTGAGGAAACAAGATCGATTCGACCAGCGTCGAATGGCGGTGATTCGTAGGCGCGGGTTTTCAACCCGCAGCTTCTTTAGAAAAACATGCCTTTGGCGACGATCGTTCTTGTGGTCCAGCGCCCCTTAGGGCGTCTTTCGCCTCGACGAAGACAGCGCCTGTGCGAAACAGCAGGTTAAAAACCTGCGCCTACGGATACGAATTGGAGATCCCAGAACCCTGGTTCTCCTCGATGTAGGCATTCACCGGAATGACGAAAGGGGCTTCGCCAACTAACATCGGCAGAGCCCCTTTACAGGTAATCGATGAGTCGAGCCTAGTTACTTAGATCGTGGAATGCAGCCAAGGCGGCGGTGATTCCGTCTCCCACGGCTGCGCCAAGTTGGCGGGTGGACCCGGCCCGGGCGTCGCCGCAGGCGTAGACCATTGGAATGGCCGTCCTCATTTGAATATCGGTGCAGACGTGGCCTCCGGAGTCCAGTTCCAACACGTCTGACAGGTATTCGGTGTTGGGATGAAAGCCCACATAGATGAAGGCGGCGGCCATGGGATATTCGTAGGTCTTGTCAGTCTTTAGGTCTTTGACCAGGGCGCGGTCCAGGGCCTGGTCACCCCGGAATTCCTCGACCACGGTGCTCCAAAGGAATTTGACCTTCTCATTGGCGAAGGCGCGTTCCTGAAGGACCTTGGCGCCGCGGAACTCGTCCCGCCGGTGGATGAAGGTGACCGAGTTTACGATTCCGCTCAGGTAGTGGCCTTCGTCCAAGGCTGAGTCGCCGCCACCCACCACCACCACGTCTTGGCCACGGAAGAAATTTCCGTCGCAGACCGCGCAGTAGGACACGCCGCGGCCTGCCAGCGCGTCTTCGCCGGCCACGCCAAGTTTGTTGTGTGACCCGCCGGTGGCGATGATGATGGACTTGGCGGTGAAATCTCGGTCATCGGTATGGATGGTCTTGACTGGCTGATCGATGTTTTCGATCCCCATCACTTCGGTGTATTCGGTTTCGGCGCCGAAGCGTGCGGTCTGGCGTTCCATCATGGATGCCAGTTCCTGGCCCTTGACGCCTTCGGGAAAGCCGGGGTAGTTCTCAATCTCGTCTGTGATAAGTAGTTGTCCGCCGGGTCCTAGCTGCTCTAGGAGTACCGTTTTCAACATCGCCCTGGTGGTGTAGAGGCCGGCCGACAGTCCCGCGGCGCCGGCCCCCAGAATAACTACGTCGTAATCAGTTTCCATGTGTGCCGTATGTTCTCCTAGATGCTTGCCGGGAACGCTTGATGAATCATCGCTGGGAAATCACCCAGCTGATGGCACGCCACTGGCAGAATTTATTGACCCCTTGAAATAGTCCACCGTCAATCTCAGCCCTTCTTCCAGACTGACCTTGGGAGCCCAGCCGATCTCTTTGGCGGCGCGAGACCAGTCCAACGATATCCGGTAGACCTCGCCTGACCTCTGAGGGGCGTGTAACGGGTCCCACTTATAACCTGTGATGCCTTGGAGTAACTCGAAGATTCGGTTGACACTCGTCGCTTCTCCAGTGGCGATATTCATGACTTTCCCGTCGCCCCGGTCGATGGCGGCGAGATTGGCGCCGATAACATCGAACACCGAGATGAAGTCCCGCTCTTGGGCTCCGTCGCCGAAGATCTGGGGCTGTTTACCTTGCAGCATGGCTTGGCTGAATATGGCCACGACTCCGGCCTCACCATGGGGGTCCTGCCTGGGGCCGTAGACGTTGCCGTAGCGCAGCGAGGTGAAATTCAACCGGTATTGCCGGTAATAGAATTCCAGGTATTTCTCGGCCATCCATTTGGACATCCCGTAAGGCGACACCGGCGCCAATGGCGCGTCGTCCAAACAGGGGATGGTCTCGGGGTCTCCGTACAGCGCGCCGCCTGTGCAGGAGTAGATGATCTTCTCCACGCCGGCCCGGCGAGAGGCTTCAAGTACCCGTAGTGTGCCCAGCACATTGGTATTGGCGTCCGCTATCGGGTCCTTTGTGGATTGGGTCACGCTGGTCTGTGCCGCCATGTGAAACACCAAGTCGGGCTGTTCCCGCTGGATTATCTCTACCATGGCCGGCTGGGTGATGTCCGTGTGATGGAAGACCGCCGTTGAGTCCAGGTTCTTGATCTTCCCCGAACTTAGGTTGTCCATCACGACGACTTTATAGTCCAATTCCAAGAGGCGGTCCACCATGTGAGAGCCGATGAATCCCGCGCCGCCGGTTACCAGGGCCTTTTTCCCGTCTGCCATCGGCACCTCTTGAGGGTACAAAAAGGGGTTCGCGGTCCGATCATTACGTGATCTGAATACGAATCCCGCCGCCTCCGTATCATAAACCCATGGGGTTGGCAGTTCAATGCCGCACCCACCCTGCGTGCCCAGCGTTTTCCCCCAACTGGATGGAGGCCCGCTCCAATGTGTGTTACAGTTTTTGCGCCTGTGAACAGGCACGGAAGAACAGACCCAACAAATTACAACTTGAGGAGGCCGGCAGATGGCCGAACAGATAGGATTCGTTGGACTGGGAATCATGGGGAAGCCTATGGCCCGCAACCTGCTCAAGGCGGGGTATTCCCTGACCGTTTACGACATCGTGGGAAGCAACCAGGAAGAGGTCGTCACCGACGGGGCCACAGGCGTGTCTTCAAGTAAAGAGGTGGCCGCCGCCAGCGAAACCATCATCACCATGCTCCCAGACTCGGCCGACTCCGAGAAAGTCATCTTGGGCCCTGATGGCGTCTTGGAGGGGGCCAGATCAGGTTCGGTGATCATCGACATGAGCTCCATCGCCCCATTGGTCTCCCAGCGCATCGCCGCCGTCTGCGCCGAGAAAGGCGTGGAGATGCTGGATGCCCCAGTGAGCGGAGGCGAACCCGGCGCGGTGGCGGGGTCCCTGGCCGTCATGGTCGGTGGTAAACAAGACATCTTCGACAAAAGCCTGACCCTCATGCAGGTCATGGGCGGCAATATCGTCCTCACCGGAGACATCGGTGCGGGCGGAGTCACCAAGCTGGCTAATCAGATCATCGTAGCCGCCAACATAGAAGCCCTCAGCGAAGCGTTGGTGCTGTCCCAGAAGGCGGGAGTTGATCCTGAGAAAGTCTTCAACGCCATTAGGGGCGGACTGGCCGGCAGCGCGGTCATGGAAGCCAAAGCCCCCATGATGCTCAGCAGGAACTTCCAGGCGGGATTCCGCATCCGGCTCCACCAGAAGGACCTCAGGAACGTTATGCAAACGGCTCAGGAACTGAACATACCACTGCCAGTGACGTCGCTGTTGCAGCAGATGCTTGGGGCTCTGGTGAACGATGGGGAGTCCGAGTCCGACCACTCGGCCATCCTGAAGTTCGTTGAGGACCTGTCCAACGTGGAAGTTAAGTCGGGTGGGTAATTGGCTGCCGAGGAATACGGTAGCCGAATTCGAACGAATCTTCTGATGTAGTGAACGCCCTCACCCTGACCTTCTCCCGTCGTCCTTCTGGGGAAGGAGGGGAAGACTAGGATGGGGGCGAATTCCTTATCGTAAGTCTCTTTTCAAAGCCGGATCCCAGAACCTAGACCGGCTCTTTGATCCGGGGAGCGATCAGGGATTCTTCGAGATGTCGATCCCTAGAATCACTATAGGTGTCAGCGGGGTATCACCGGGCCCGGACTGGGCCAGCGAGATGGCGTCCGCCACTTCTTGCCCTCGGGTGATTTGGCCAAAGATGGTGTGGAGGCCGTTCAGGTGGGGCGTGGGCGCCACGGTCACAAAGAACTGGCTGCCGTTGGTGGCGGGACCCGAGTTGGCCATGGCCAGTTTGCCTGGCTGGTCGAAAGTCAGGCTGGCAACGAACTCGTCTTGGAACCTGTAGCCTGGTCCACCTGTGCCTCTACCGAGGGGGTCGCCACCTTGAATCATGAAAGACGGGATGACCCGGTGGAAGACGACGTTGTTGTAGAACCCTTCGATCGCCAGGAAGATAAAGTTATTAACGGTGACCGGGGCTTCGCTGGCGAACAGTTCAATCTCCATGTTACCCAGGCTGGTCCGCATAACGGCCGTATAGTTTGCCGACGTGTCTATCGTCACCGGAGGCACGCTGGAATATTGGGCGATCCTGACGCCGCCCACGTCGATGAATCGCTTGGCCGGTCCGCTGGCCGCTGCGGCCCCGTCTTGGACCGGCTGGGTTGCGGGCGGGACAGGAGTTTCCAAGGGTTCGGGGCTGGGCGTTTCTAACACACAGGCGGCTAAAGAGATCGCCAAAACGAATAGCGCAAGAAGAAATTTTAGTTTCATGATCGAAAGGATAACATAGGGCCAACAGCTAGTTCACGTGTGCCGACCCACCTAGTCTTCGTTGATCAACCGCCGGGATTCCGTGATTTGAACGGCGTGCTCTTCCACGTGGGTGGCCAAGTAGCGAATCACACCTTCCACGGTGATGGGATTGTTCTCGCCTCTGTGACCAAGGATGCCGAGATCCCCCGGCGCGATCCGGCCAGTGGCGCCGATGGCCGATTCGTTGGCTGCGGCCAAACCCCGAATCAGTTCATCGAGCGAATCTCCGCCATGGTCTTCTACAGCGGCCGCACGCCGGTCGTTCTCAACGTCGCTTCGGGTGATGTTGGGGTCGTCTTCTTGGGTGATCAAGACAGCCTTTTCCATCCAGAAATACTGGATCTCCGCGATGTGGGCCATCAACTGGGCAACGGTCCATTCGTCTGGAGCCGGGACTTGGCGTATTTCCGGTTCCGCGATGCCGTCAACGGTTTCCATCACGTTTCGATGGGCCGACCGAAGAAGCTGCTGCAACGCCGGTATCTGTTCCTGGGTTGTGCTCATAACGAGTTCCAGCCAGCCAATTTTAATAACCCGCGGCGAGCGCCGATGCGCTGCCCATCAATACGGCCCATCTCTATCTGAGTCATCGTCGTCCCACAGGTCGGGGTCTTCCCATGGCTGTAGGCCTTCCTCCGGATAGGGGGCCGGCCGGAGCTTGGACGCCACGTACTGAATGAACACCGCCGCGAGCACCAGCAGCATCAGGCCGCCCAGGAGCCAGCTATTGAACAACAATATCGGGGACGGGGTGTCGGGTGCCGGCCTGAATGTTCCTGGGGACGGCGGCGCCGGTTCCCTGCCGCCGGATGGCAGACCCGCCCAACGGGCGTCGAGTCCATCCACGTCCAATCCGTAAACGCTGGTCAACGCGGCATCCACGGGGGCGTCATTCCCCAGTTGGGCTATGAATTGCTGGAAACTGGCTTCGCCGAATTCATCGACCATGAACGCCACCACGCTCAGCGACTTTTGATAGAACGTGCCGATGCTGTGGGGCGTGCCGGTCACGGTATTCATGGCCCGGAGCGGATTTGTGCGGTCGTTGAGGCTTCCGCCGCTAAATATCTTTACCGAGGGGTCCATATAGCTGGCAAACCCCTCGTCGAACCATGCGGGTGTCGTCAGTCTTCTATCGCTTAACGCCTGGCCCAACAGCAAGTGGGCCGATTCGTGAACGATCAAGCCGCGGTCCATGCCAAGCCCGAGAAATAGATTCTGTTCGGGGAATGCGAATCCCTGAAAGGTCTGCTGTTCGGTGGTGGTGCGGCTCTGCTGAGGGAAGGCGTCCAGGGTGTGCGAGCGCCTGCTGTAGATCACGCCCTTGATCTCGTCGGCTTGTTCTAGCTGTAATACCCTTTGTAAGCGCGCTAGGTCCGCCTCCAAACTTCTTACCACGCCTCTGACTCTAAGGTCGGACTGATCGTAGTAACGGAGGGTGAGCGGGCCGACCTTGACCTCTTCCCAGTCGAACCTGGTGTCCTCGTATTCCACCACGGTGGGCTCGGTCCGCAGCACGTTGCCTTGGGCATCTGTGATCTCGTAGTAATACTCGACCTCGGTGCCGGGCGGCAGGTAGGTGGAGACCTCTCCCGTGAGGTTCAAGCTGGCGGTAATCCGGTTGGCGGGCATAAAATCCGGGTAAGCATAGGCCCATATTTGGCTGCCAACGGTGCGGTAGAAGAGCCTTACTTCCACGATACCGGCGTCCCCCTCGGCGGTGACCGACAGGTCCACGTTGCCGGGGAATTTCACATCTTCGCCGGTAGCAACAACCTCGATATCTCCACCGGCCGCGTAAAGGCTGGAAGCCGATAACATCAAAACAAGAAATACCCCGGTTAGGGCTAGAAAAATAGCCCGGCGGAGGGTGATCAGTGAGAAGGCCGAATGGGAGAAGGGGCTTGGCAAATCTACCGGATCCCAAGGAGTCCTATTTAGCCGGCTTGAAACCGGCTCTTAAATTATACGTTGAATCCCTTCTAATGGCTCTTGTGGCGGCCGTCCGGCTTGGTTAGCTGTGTTAGTTAATCGACCGCCCGCTCCATCTCCAATAACGACTGCTTCCGCTCCAACCCCCAGCGGTACCCGCCCAGGCCGCCGTCTTTGCGGAGCACCCGGTGGCAGGGTACGACCAAGGCCACCGGATTGGCCCCGCAGGCCGTGCCCACCGCCCGGGAAGAATCGTCTTTGCCCAAAGATTGGGCCACCTGTTGATAGGTGCGGGTCTCGCCGTAGGGAATCGTCCGGAGCATCTGCCAGACCTGTTGCTGAAAGGCCGTTGCTTGGATGTCCAGAGGCAGGTCCAGCCCGTTGTTTTCGCCGTCCAGGTAAGACAGTATCTCCGCGGTCCAGATCGCCAGATGCCCGCCGTCGGATCGGTGGTTGGCCGAAGGGAATTCGGCTCGGAGAATCTCTTCCAACTCTGGGTCGGAGTTGCCCAGTTTCACCGAGCAGACGCCCTTGTCGGTGGCCGCCACCAGCAGCCGCCCCATGGAGCATGCCGCCACCGTGTGATAGATATTCATGCCTTTTCCTCCCTTCCGGTATGCGCCGGGGCTCATGCCCATCTGTTCATCTGAGGTCTCGTACAGTCTGCTGGACGAACCGAACCCCGCTTCATAGAGCGCCGTTGAAACGTCCTGCCCGCTTTTGATCATCGCCTTGAACCGGTCCAGACGCCAGGCCGCGGCATACTGGCGGGGAGTAACCCCGGTGGTCTCTTTGAACACCCGCTGCAGGTGCGAGGGGCTGGTCCCGACCACCCGGCCCAGTTCGGCAAGTGTTGGCGCCGGGCCTAACTCGTCTGATCGCTCCTGGATATACTTGCAGACTTTGCGGACCAACCCCGTGCTGGGAGTTTCTTGGTCCGGCAGGCAACGTTTGCAAGCCCTGAACCCGGCGGTCTCGGCGTCGACTGCTCGAGTGAAGAACGAGACACGGCGGGGCGCGGGTCTGCGGCTGGGGCAGGTGGGCCGGCAATAGATGCCTGTGGAAGTGACCGCGTACACGAAGCGGCCATCAGCCCGGGAGTCGCGGGTCAGGACCGCCTCCCACATCTTTGGGTCCAGGCCGGTGGTCTTGTTTGTTGTAACAACCATATTCATTCCTAATTCCCGCTGGGCGGGCGGATGAAGTGACTTGAGTTGACCAGCGCCAACAGTTTGCCGCCGTTGGCGGTGATCCGAGTGGTCACCGCCACCAGTGTGCGGCCCGGATGGGCCACCGCGCTTTCGGACCGAATCGCGCCCTCTTGGACGTTGCCCACGATCTGGGACGATATGCTCACTGCCACCGGCATCTCTTCCAACGGCACTTCTCGCTCCGAGACTGCCATCGCTGCGAAGGTGGCCGAGGTGTCGGCCAGCGAGACCATGGCCCCCGCGTGAACGTGGCCAGAAGGTGTCGTGATGCCCGCATGGAACGGCAGTTCAACCACCGCCCGCTCTTTGCTGACCTCGATCACCTGCATCCCCAGAAGGCCCATCAACGTGCCGTCGAAATGTCGGCTCACCCATCGGGCCAGAGCTTCCGGGTCTAGGTCTGCGGGCCATTCGTCCATGTTGTTTCCTGACCGGATGATTCAGATTCCCTAACGACACCAGAATACCCCAATCTTGTGGGGTGTTCTATCCGGTTCTTGCTTTCAAAGTCGGAGTTTTTAGAGACCCCAGAGCCACGTTTTTAGACTTTGTTTAAGCGGTGTTCAAAGATAGTGACTTGCGGTTGTTGTTATGTCGCACAAACGTTCTATATAATCCGTGCCCGACCCGGGAATAGCTTCAAATAAAGGCCAAAACCGGCCTCAAGATCAGAACATTAAAGACCTATGACCGACCGTTCCATAGCCTGCATGTTAGTCACTCACCTTCCGGTTAAAGCCGAAGTGCGCCGCTATCCCCATCTGCGGGGAAAGCCCGTGATCATCACCGAGAGTTACGGCTCCAAGGACCTAGTGCTGGACAGCTCGGCGGAAGCCCATGGCGTCAATGCCGGCATGCCCCTGGCCGGGGCTATGGCCCGGTGCAAAGACGCCGTCCTGGTCCAGGCAGATGCACCTTACTACAACAGTACCTTCGACAAGTTGGTCCAGGCCCTGGAACTGAGGAGCCCGGTGGTGGAAAGGGACGGGCTCGGTTGTGCCTACGTGGGCCTTGATGGCCTGGAACTGATGTACGGAGGAGAGGCGCGGATCGTTGCGGCGCTGCTTCAGGCGGCGCCCCCGGAGTTCAACCCCCGGGTCGGCGTGGCGGGCGGGAAGTTCCCGGCCTACGTCGCCGCGGTGACCGCCAAGGGAGGCCGCGCCACCAGGGTGCCCAGCGATGCAGCGGGTATGGCGGCTTTCCTGGGCGGACTGTCGATCGGGTTACTGCCTCTTTCATGGGCCAACAAGACCCGGTTGCACCGCTTTGGCATCCACACCTTGGGCCAACTGTCGGCCCTGCCGGAGGGCGCGGTCCAGGCACAGTTGGGGGCCGAGGGACGGCGGGCCTGGCTCCTAGCCAGCGGGGTGGACAATAGCCAACTGACGCCCCACCGGACGCAACAGGCCGTGGAAGAGTGGCTGACGTTCCCATCGCCCACCATCACCTGGGGCCCGATACTGACGGGCCTGAGCACGCTGTTGGGCCGCGCCTTTGCCCGGCCGGAGATCAACGGCCGCTACGTCCGTACCGCCACCATCGAAAGCCGTGTGTACCGTCTGCCGCCCTGGGTGAAACGCTTCGGGTTCAAAGAGGCGCTGGGCAGCAAAGACCGGGCCCTGTTCGCCCTGAAAAGCCGGTTGGACAGTGTGACCCTGCCTGGACCGCTGGAGGATATGAAGCTCACCCTGGCCGGGTTCACCGGCGAGTCGGGCATCCAGACCAACCTCTTCTCCGACGTCCGCAAGCAGGAGCAACTGAAGGAGATGATGCGTCAGTTGGAAGCCTTGTTGGGTGGCAAACCGCCCATCTACCAGATGAAGGAGATAGAGCCGTGGTCGCGCATACCAGAAAGACGCCAGGCGCTGGTCCCCTTCGATCCATAAAGCCCGGGGACGTAAAACCCGGGGCCATAAAGCCTATAGCGCCTGGGGCTGTGAACCAGGGGACCCAGTTCCGCCCTCTGAACCTGCCGGTCCCCATTGAGGTGGTTGAGGGCGGGATGGAGCGACCGGTCTACGTTACCCTGCCGCCCGCCAGTTCCAGCCGTCCCGCCCGTTCCCGCCGTCCGGCGCAAGCAACCGGGAGCCCAGCGGCCGCCTCCCTGGCAGTCACCGCCATCAACGACCTATGGCAGGTGGACGACGAATGGTGGCGCGAACGCCCCATCTCCCGCCGCTACTACCAGATAACCATCCAAGACGACCGCCGCCTAACCATCTTTAGGGACCAACTAAATGGAGATTGGTACTGGCAGAGAGGAGGGTGAGGTGCTCGGCTATAAAAGCGGCTTAAAGCTAATCAGCCTACGGTTGCGCTCAGAAATGACAGAAAGTGAGCGGCTGCTTTGGTCGCGGTTACGCAGGAAGCAACTTCACGGCACGCAGTTCTACCGCCAGAAGCCCATAGGGAGTTATATCGTGGATTTTTATGCCCCTGCCGCCAGACTGGTGGTGGAAGTGGACGGATCGCAGCATCAAGACAATATCCATGCCCAGAACGATGCTCACCGCGATGAATCATTGAAAGGCCAAGGGCTGAGAGTACTCCGGTTTACCAACCTGCAGGTGCTACAAGACTTGGATTCCGTGGTCGGTGTAGTGGCGGAGGCGCTTAAATCCCCCCTGCCCCCTTTACGAAAGGGGGGAGACTTGTTCGCGAGTAACTTTTCCTGGTGGGCTTCTTAAAATCAGGGTTTTTAGCATCACTGCCAAGCTTCTGATAAATCACACCAGCCCCCCTTCGTAAAGGGGGTTAGGGGGATTTTGCCCCTTCTCAACCAACACCACAGAGACATAAACCATGCTCAACCACCCAAAAAGCTAACACCTCATGTACGCCGAACTCCACTGCCATAGCAACTATTCCTTCCAGGAGGGGGCCTCCTCCGTGGAAGACTTGCTGGTGCGCGCCCGTGATCTGGGGTACCGCGCGCTGGCTCTGACCGACCATGACAATCTGTGCGGGGCCATGCACTTCGCCCAGGTGGCCAAGACCCTGGAGATGCAAGCCATCACCGGGGTGGAGATGACTATTAAAAACGAGGAGCCTGGCAAGGACGGTCAAAACGGTAAAGAAAACTCCCACCTGACCTTCCTGGCTGAGAATAAAGGGGGCTACAGCCAGCTTTCCAACCTCATCTCGTATTCCTACGTCGCCTCAGACCGAAAAAATCCCGCCCTGGACCTGAAATACCTGCCCGACGATCTCGACGGCCTGATCCTGCTGACCGGCTGCCGCACGGGGCGGGTGCCCAGTCTTTTGACGGAGGGCCGGTTCGCCGAGGCCGAGACCCAACTAAGGCGGTACCTGGACTGGTTCGGCACGGACAACGTGTTCGTGGAACTGCAGCAGAACCTGGTGCAGGGAGACACCAGCCGGAACCGGCGGCTCATCGACCTGGCCCGCAAGCTGGGGGTCCCCACGGTGGCCACCAACAACGTCCACTACCACGTGTCTGAGCGCCACCGGCTGCAGGACGCCCTGGTATCCATCAAGAACAACCTCAGCCTGGAGCAGACCCACAAAGAGCGCCGGGCTAATAATCAGTTCTATCTCAAATCTTCGGAGGAGATGGCCGCCCTGTTCTCGCGATGCCCCGAGGCCATCAAGAACACCCTACGCATCGCCGAGCGTTGTTCCTTCGACTTGACCAAAGACTTGGCCTACAGCTTCCCGGACTACCCGGTCCCCGAGGGCGCCACTCCCCAGAGTCATCTGGAAGACCTGTGCCGTCAGGCCGCCGAGCGCCGCTACGGCGGCATAAACCAGAAGGTCGAAGACCGGTTGCAGGAGGAGCTCCGGCTGATCGGGAAACACAACCTGGCGGGGTTCTTCCTGATCTATTACGAGATCATCCAGATGGCCCGGCAGATCATGATTGAGATGGGCCTGAGCGACGCCGAGATACCGCTGGAAGAACGCCCGCCGGGGAGGGGACGCGGCTCGTCGGTGGCCATGCTGGTGGGCTACTTGATCGGCCTCTCCCACATCGACCCCCTGGAATACAACTTGTCCTTGGACCGGTTCCTGTCCGACGACCTGGGCTCGGTGCCCGACATAGACCTGGACTTTCCCCGCAACATCCGGGAGGAATTGATCGTCCGGGTGCACCGGAAGTGGGGCTGGGACCGGGCCGCCTTGACCGGCATGATCAGCACCTACCAGATGAAGGGCATCATCCGGGACCTGGGCAAAGCCCTGGGCCTGCCCGCCCAGGACATGGACAAACTGGCCAAGCGGGTCGACTCCCACGACGCCAAGGAGATGGAGTTGGAGATGCTCCAACTGCCCGAGTTCCGGGACAAGGTGGACGCGCCGGGCTGGCGGGACCTCATCGAGATGGCGGCCCAGTTGGACGGCTTCCCCAAGTACCTGGCCCAACACCCCGGCGGCATGATCATCAGCTCGTCTCCCCTCATCGACACCGTGCCGGTGCAGCAGGCGGCCATCGCCGACCGATACATCTGCCACTGGGACAAGGACAGCATCGACCAGGCCGGGTTCGTGAAGATCGACTTCCTGGCCCTGGGGGCGCTGTCCCAGATGCAAGAATGCCTGATTCTAATCGAAGAACGGGAGGGCAATTACATCGACCTGAGCCGCATCGATTTCGACGACCGGGCCGTCTACGAGACCATGCACCGGGCCGACACCATCGGCATCTTTCAGGTGGAATCGGCCGCTCAGATGCAGACTGTGCCCCGCATCAAGCCCTGGAACCTGACCGACATGGCCTATGAGGTGGGCGCAGTGCGTCCGGGCGTGGGCGTGAACGACGGCGTGACCAAGTTCATCCAACGCCGTTCCGAGGGCATCCCCTGGGACTACGACCACCCCCTGGAACAGCGGGCGCTGGAACGGACCCTGGGAATCATCCTGTTTCAGGACCAGGTGAACCAGGTGGCCATGGACGTGGCCGGCTTCACGCCATTGGAGGCCGACCAACTGCGACGGGCCTTCGGAAAGCGTAACAACGATCTCCTGATCCAACACTACTGGGAGAAGTTCCGGGAAGGGGCCGCCGGGCTGGGTGTCTCTGAAGACGCCGCCCAGCGGATCTTCAAGAAGTTCAACGGCCACTACATGTTTCCCGAATCCCACGCCTTTGCCTTTGGCGCGACCGCCTACCACATGGCCTGGCTCAAGTATTACTACCCCCTGGAATTTTACGTCGCCATCTTCAACCAGCAGCCCATGGGTTTCTACAACACCGAGACCCTGAAGGAGGACGCCAAACGCCACGGCATCACCGTCTTGAACCCAGACATCAACCACAGCCAGGAGAAATGCATCATCAGGAACGAGTCCCTGTTGCTGGGACTGCGTTACGTTCGAGGGATGGGAGACGCCGCGGCAACCCAAGCGGTGGCGGCCAGAGACCAAGGCGGGCCGTTCAAGAGCCTGGCCGACGCCATGGAGCGCACCGGACTACAGCGGGAGATCATCGAGAACTTGGTCACCGCCGGAGCCTTTGATGCATTGAACGCCGCCGGTACAACCGGACCAATGGAAAAAACAGAAACGGCCAAGACAGCGGGAGCGGCTGGGGTAGCAAGAAATAAAGGAGCGGCAGGCCGCCGGCAGGCGCTGTGGGAGGTGGGTCTGCGCTACCGGCCGATCAACACGCAGCAGCCCCTGCCGCTGCCCGTGGAACAGGACATGGCGGAACTGCCCGATATGAGCGAGTGGGAGACCATGGGCGAGGAATACCGCATCCTGGGTCTTTACCCGGAGGGCCACCTGATGGCACTGGCCCGGCCTCATCTGAGGCCGGGGATACTATCCAGCCGCGACATCGAGGCCAAGGCCGACGGCGACATCGTCACCGTGGCCGGACTGGTCATACGCCGCCAGCGTCCCCTGGCCAAAGCGGTCTTTCTCACCCTGGAGGACGAGTTCGGCCACATCCCGCTGGTGGTATGGCCCGGTGAGTTCGCCAAGTACCGTCAGGTCATCAGGGAGCCGCTGCTGATCATCCGCGGCGAGGTCTCGCGGCGGGAGGGCACCATGAACATAGTGACCCACCATGTGGAACCCATGCCCACCATGAAGAATCTGCCCAAGGCCAAAAGCTGGCAATAGAACGTCTAACCGGCCGGCGTTAAGACTCCAGGTCAGCCTTCATCTTTTTCGCCAATTTCTTCTCGTCCATAGGGGCGGCCAAGGCGTACAAGAACTTCATGGGCGTCATGAGCGCGGGGATCGAGGTGATCCGGCCCTTGCGTTCAACACTGGTCCCGTCACCGGCCGCCGAGACGGATATCTGCCAGTCTAGCTCCCATTTGTTTGGCATCACCACATGGAAGCCCAATCGTTCGTTGGGCACGAAATCGGTGATGGTTATCTGGTCCCATTTGCCACCGCTTTTACCCGACGAATACTTATGACCGACCGCAACCGGCTCTTCCGTCTCGGCGGAGATATTTATATCGTGGGCTGCCCAGCCGGCGTGCCGGGTCAGGTCGCTAACAGCTTCAAATACCTTGTCCACAGGCGCGTTCACGGTGATCTTACTCATTGCTGTCCTCCTTCACGTCGTTTCATCGATTGAAGTGGCCCAGAATTTTACACTTTCCACCAAGGTTTTCATAAATCATGCCAAACACGTAGCAGTTCGGTCATAGTATGTGTGTAATACCTTCCCACACTTAGTCATAGGTCTGGTGCTAGAATGTCCGCCAAACATACACCTACTCATCAAGGAGCGTTTCTGTGATTGATACAGTGATCAAAGGCGGGACAGTGGTCACGCCGGCCGGAGTCGGCGATTGGGACATCGGTCTGGAAGGCGAAAAGATCGCTGCCGTGGCCATGCCCGGAGTTCTGCCCGCTGACGGCGTGCGTGTGATTGACGCCACCGGCAAGATAGTGGTCCCAGGCGGAGTCGAGGCCCACGCCCACGCGGCTGCCAACGTTCAAGAGGGCCTGCGGGAGTTGGTGCCCGGCACGCCAAACGCGGGCCCAGCCGTCCATTCCCTGGGCGCCATCTGGGGCGGCACCACCACGGTGGTCGATTTCACGCCCGTGAACAACGAAGGCGACCTGGCCCAGGGCGTCCACGATTTCATGTCGGTCTGGCAGGGGCAGGCATACACCGACTACGCCACCCACGTCATCTACCGCAACTCCAACACCCCCGACTCCATCGCCAGGTTCGGCGAGTTGGTTTCGGCGGGTTTCCCCAGCGTCAAGATATTCACCACCGATATCCGCCCTCCTGGCAATGAAGGCCGGACTCTGACCCCCGGCGGCCGCCTGGAGACTGGCCGTCTTTACGACTTGATGGAGCAGGTATCCCGCCACAGCGGCATACTCGCCGTCCACGGCGAAGACGATGAGCTTGTGATGTACAACTACCTCATGGCCAAACAGCGGGACCAATGGGACTGGTACAACGCCAACCTGATCCACTCCAAAGCCGTGGAAGACCTGGCATTCAGGCACGTCACGCGAATGGCCGAACGCACCGGCGCCGGCATGTACTTCGTCCACGTGACCGCAAAAGACGGGGTGGATGTCATTGCCGAGGCCCGCAGCAACGGCCAGCCGGTCTACGGAGAAGTTCTCACCCTGGCCTTGTCTTTCGATGCCAGACGCTACCGGGAGGACGATGGGATGAAGTATCACACCTATCCTTCCTTGAAGGGTGAAGAAGATACCGTCAGTCTGTGGGACGCCATCATGAAGAACGACCTGTCCTTCACCGCCACCGACAGCAGCTTTACGACTTATCTGGACAAGATAGCCGGAAGGAATATCGAGGATATGCGTGGTGGCAACATCGGCATCGAGATACGCATGGGCGTCAACTACACCGAGGCCGTGGTCAAGAAAGGCATGTCCCTGGAGCGCTTTGCTGATATCACATCCAGTAACGCCGCCAAGATACTGGGCATGTACCCGCAGAAAGGCGCCATCGCCGTGGGCAGCGATGCCGATTTCGCCATCATCGACCCAGCGGTCAAAAAAGCCCTGGCCATGTCCGACCTCCATGTTCGCGACTTCAGTCCCTGGGAGGGCTGGGAAGTAGAAGGCTGGCCCACCACCGTCATTCTTCGAGGCAAGATCATGGTGGATAACGGAGAGCTCCTGGGCGACGGCAACGACGGCCAAATGATTCTCCGCAAGATGGACCAGAGTGTGCTGCAACGGCCTGGGGTGTAGGTCCGCCGAGCGCTTAGTCACATTGCGGCTTAATGACAATCACACTCAGAGAGGGTTATCACGGTATTAAACACTAGACGACACTTTCGATCAGGAATCGATAAAGCGACTAAAGAAACGTGGTGGGCAGGCATGAAACATGAGGGAAGGAAGCGAACCGGAAAAAATAGGCATTGGAGAATTGTCCTCGGAAGACTTTCAGACTTTCAGAGAGATAACAAACATATTTCGTAACGAGTTTCAAAACAGCGTAATCAGACCAGCGCATAGATTACTGGGGACGGCTCCGTCGTCGTTCGGTAATGCCTACAATTCGTTACATAAATTAGAGGGTGAAATTCAACCAGGCACGGGTGAGCATAAAATCAGTAGTGATCTAGTACCGTGGCTTCGTTCCGTTGTGATCCATGAGCGCAGGCGAAAGGCGTTAGAGATTGAACAAAAAGTCTCAAATACATCCAATCGAGAAGTTATTGAAGCCCTAGAATCCGAACTTTCTAAGATTGCCAAATTCACCAAGTCGGATTGGTTTTTAACTGGTCCCATTGCATCCGTTCCGAGGCTGACAGACTGTTTAACAATTTCGGCTGCAGAATCGGAATTAGTGCGAACTGGCCAGTTAGAGATTCCAGAGCGAGAGTACGACGAAAAATTCGGAATATTGATGGCGTCGACCTTATTTTTGCCGGATTTAGCTGCTCATCGAGCATTCTGTGAGATACGGCGCAGGCCAGTAACTGTGGCCTTTTTGGACATAGGCCTATTTAAAGACTTCAATACAGCGTTTGGGGAACCTCGCGTAGATAGGGATGTTTTACCCATATTCATGTCCGAGTTGGAAGCACATATCTATTGGCACGGGTATGCCTACAAATTCGGCGGCGACGAGTAATTGGCCTTGATGCCCAACCAGAGTGCAGACCAGGCTGTGGTGTTCTTAAGCGAATTTCAAGAGAGGCTGAAGGGAGTTAGCTTTTTCGAAATTGACAAGCGGATAACATTGTCAATCGGCGTAGTCGAGGCGGGCCAAGACTGCCCGCTTACCGGCCACGAAATATTGGAGCATGCTGCGTTTGCCAAGAATTTTGCCAAGGAAAATGGCCGGAACCGAATCGCAGGGTTCTCGGGAACTGGGCACACCGCAGATGAACCGACGGTGCTGTTTGTTCCTTGACCGAGCATACAACTACGACGGCCAAATGAATATCCACAAGGTAGACGAGAGCGTATTGCAACGGCCCATGGCGTAGGTTCGCCGGGGCCAAGATCCACAATCGAGATTGAGGGGGCTGCCATGGACAGGCCGAAGATCGCCGTATTCTCCGGACCCACATCGACCATCGCCAACTCGCCATCGCTGGTCACCAGCAACAAAGGACGCGCCGCCGGTGAGAGAATCCTTCCGGGACGCTTTGACCATCTGGTGGCCCAGTCTCTGTACGAGCCGGTCACTGTCCGGATCAAGAAATTCAGCGCCCATCCCATGGAAGAAGACGCCAAGGATGTCTACTTCGACGACGGCAAAGATTATTACGAAGTTGAGCTCCGCCCGGAAGACGGCCCGTATCTGATGCCCTACTTGGCTCGGCGCAAGGACGGGTCCGGGCCGGGGGTACCATTCGAAGCCGGAGACATGACCAACGCCGCCATCGAATACGGTGGGAGGCAGACTTTCTACCCCGACGCATCACGGGTCTTCGCGGACATCGACCGGGGCATCGCGGGCCGGGATGAGCACGGCGAGGTGAACCTCCTGGACCGTAAAGCGGAATTCGAGTTCATCAGAGTTCTACCGCCGGCAGGCTACACACAGCAAGGCGAAAAGGCCGGAGTGGACTACTTCCCCTATCAACCTTGGCCCATCAGCCGCCGTGCCCGTTACTCCGACCTGGCCAGAGCGACCAACATAGTCCAGAGGACGCTCGCCCAGATCGGTCTCGCCGGGGCGATCTGGCTGGAAGGCAGCCCGACCGTCGAGGAGACCAGTTACTGGCTCAACCTGTTGATCGACACCCAACTCCCCATCACCTGCTGCGCCTCTCAGCGCACCCACGGCCAACTAGCCAATGACGGCGACCGTAACATCGTCGATGCCGTGGAGGTAATCCTCTCCGGGGAGACCGGCGGCATGGGCGTCGTCGGCGTCCAGGACGAAAGGATCTTCGCCGCCCGGGAGTTCAAGAAGGCCGACGACCGGCCCGGCAATTACAAAGCCACCGGCGGTCACGGCGGTATCCTGGGAACGGTTGGGCCTCCGGTAACCGTCTGGTACCGCCCCAACTACAAGTACACCGCCACGTCGGACGTGAACCTGACCCGACTTCCGGCTGATGTGATCTTCACCGACATGACCGGCGACACCAGCGCCGTCAGCGTCAGAGTAAAAGACTCCGGCGGCGGCCTTCTGGCAACCGCCATCCCCAGGGTGAACATCATCAAACAGGCGTCTTATATGGGCGAGGACGACAGTTCTAATCCCGATCAGGAAGTAGATATCTTGGCGCGGATCGCCAAAGCCTTGGCCGACCAGAGCAACCCAGACGAAAGTTCTCCGAAACTCCACGGCTTGGTGCTAGAGGGGACCTCTCCCTACGGACTGGGATCGACTTCGCAGATGGCCGCTATGGCGATCGCCGTCTACAGCGGGTTGCCGGTGGTCCGGGTGGGCCGCTCCGATCCGGGCGGCCGGGTGCCCGGATTCATGCATGACCTTAGCATCGCAGGTAGCAATCTGGACGCCAACAAGGCCCGGCTGCTATTGATGGCATCGATGCTGAAGTTGGGCCGCTTCCCCAGGGCCAAAGACCCGCGAAATCCCACTTCCAAAGAGAAGGACGCGCTGCTGGCCAAGATCGCCGAGTTCCAGGAGATATTCGAGACCCACTAGCCGTGGGTATTCATAATCAACCGTGGGCCAGGGGTCGGGAGATCAGGTCCTCGATTCGGCTTCTGGTCGCGTCTTGGTCGAAACCACGGAGCAGGTTGATGCGGTTCCGGTTGGGGTCGCCGCCGTGCCAGTACTCGTACACCTCTTGGCGCATGCCTGAGGAGGAGACCGCCAGGTCGTGGGCCAGGCGGTACAGCCGCGACTTGTATTCTACGTCCACGCCCTTTCCCCGCAGGTAACGGTCCAGGTAGGGCCGCAGCTCCGGGCTGGCTAGGTCGTTCTCGCTGGGCTGCATGATCAGCCCGGAGCCCGCGACTTCCCGCAAGATCTGGACCATCCTGGCGGATATCTGAGCGAAATAGATATTCATGCCGGTCATGGAACCCAAGGCCATCACGCCACTGTCTTCCATGTGAGCGCCGTGCTCTACACCGTCCATGGCGTGCAGCCACATCTCGGTGTACATGACCATCTCTCCGATCTTGGCGGAGACTTCGCGGTAGTCCAGGACCCCGATGGACTCGGCAATCATGGTCGCGACCGTAGTCATCACCTTCATGCGTTCGTGGATGCGGCAGAGATTGCCCCATTCGGTGAAATTTATCCCGGCGGAGAAGTCCCGGCGCAGCGGCTCAGAGTCATAGAGCATGAAGACCCGGTCCCAGGGCACCAGCACGTTCTCGAAGAACAGCATGGAGTCCTGCTCGTCGTAGGGCACGCCCAGAGGGTGTCCGTAGCTGCCGCTCCAGATTGACACCGGCTCCCGGCAAAGTATCTTCATCCCGGAACTGTTGGTTGGGATGGAGAATGCCAGGACGAACTTAGGGTCGGAGCGCTGGGTGAATGTTGCTGAGAGTGATACGTAAGTCTCGTTGCTGATGGGTGCGGCGGTGGCCAACTGCTTGCCGCCGGTGATGATTATCCCCTCTGAAGTTTCCTCGACCACGTGCAACGCCAGGTCCTCTTCCCGCTGGGCCCGCTGCTCGTTCTGGGGCTGCTCACTGCGGTCGACCTGGGGGTCACCCAGGGCATGGGTCAGGAAAAGGTCGTTCTCCATGCAATAGCGGTGGTAATTGACCACGTTCTCGCCGAAATCGCATCGCGGATGTTTTACGGAGCTCAGTTTCTCCCGTGACCGGTAGAGGGAGATGATGTACGGCGCCAACACGTCGGGAGCGCGGCCCAGTTGTCCCCAACTCTGGCTGGTCCAGACCTCGCTGTTCCGTCTTTTCCTCTTGAGGTCATCCGCCGAACGGGGAATCAGCCAAGACATGCTGCAGCGGTTGCCCGACTCTGGGGAGACAAAGGTCATGGTGTCTTGGAACTCGCCGCTGTGTTGGAGGTCGTAGATGCGGGCCAACTCATTGACCATGCCGGAGAACGCCGGGTGGGATGGAACATCGTCAACGCGCTTGCCGTCCAGCCAAACGTCGCGGCCGTCCCTGAGACTCTCGATGTACCGCGCGCCGGTCATAGCACCCTTGGCGGCGGTGATGTCCAAGGCCATCGTCGGCCTCCTTACTTGAATCCGTTATCGATGTGGCGGAGCGGGCTCCCAGGCTAGAAAGTGACGTTGAGTTCCTTGAGGCCGCGCAAAACCGGGTTGGGCCGCCATTCCAATTCCTGATCGCCCAGACTAAGGTTCGGCATGACTTTCACCACCGAACCGATCACAGCCTGTCCTTCCATGCGGGCCAGCGCCGCTCCTAGGCAGAAGTGGATCCCAAACCCAAACCCAACGTGACGCCCTTCGGACCGTTCGATCTCGAACTTGTCGGCGTTGGTGAATTGTGCCGGGTCCCGGTTGGCCGCGGCCAGGTTTAAAGAAAGTCGGTCGCCCTCCTTGATCTGAGTGTCCCCTAGTTGATAGCTCTCTAGCGCGGTCCTGGAGATCGCCTGGACCGGGCCGTTGTAACGGATGATCTCTTCCACGGCTGAATCCAACAATGAAGGCGACTTCCGCAAAAGTTCCAATTGCGACGGGTTCTGAAGCAGGGCTAATATCCCGTTTCCGATCAGATTGGTGGTTGTTACGTGCCCGGCAAAGATCAAGAGGACGCACATGGAATAGAGCTCGTCCTCCGTGAAGGAATCGTTTTGGTCCTCGGCGGTCACCAACGCGCTCAGCAGATCGTCTTTCGGTTTGGCCTTTCGCTCGGCGACGGTCTCCCGGAGGAACTCGATCAACTCAGCCACGCTTTGCGAAGCCGGTCCAGCGTTCTCCCGGGCGTCGCGGATGTGTCCCGCCAATGCGGCCAGGTCGTCAGACCATTTCTTGAACCTTTCCCGGTCTCGGTCGGCAACGCCCAATACCTCGGAGATAACCAGCGCCGGCAGCGGGTAGGCCAGCTCCGAGATGACTTCCATGCTGCCTTTTTCTTTGACATCGTTCAGCAGTTGGTCAGCAGAGCTTTGTACCTGAGACCTGATTCGATCCAATACCCCTGGCGTGAACGCTTTATTCGCCAGTGAGCGCAGGCGGGTGTGGTCGGGAGGGTCGGAGAAAATCATCATCGCCATGAAGGTCTGTTCTAGGGTCTTCACGCCTTGTCCCTCGCCGGCCTCTTGAATCAGGGCGGAGAAGCTTGTAGAAGAGAGACGGGGGTCCCTTAGAGCATCCATGACATCTTGATATCGAGTGAGCACCCAAACCTCGGCGCGTTCGTTCCAGTGCACCGGGTCCTCGGCGCGAAGCTGGTCGTACCTGGCGTACGGTTCCTGGGCCATCTGTCCAGTAATCGGGTCATTGTGCTGAATCATGACTTCTCCTCGACGAATCACGTCTGACGAATCACAACGGCAGGTACACGGCCTGCCCAGGTTCGGCGCTGCGGATGACCGCTTCGGTCGATCCCATGTAGTGTACCCCAGTATCGAAGGCGACCATTTCCACCTGCTCTGTGCTCCAGATGGCGCTGGTGAACTGTTCTTCTACTCGGTAATAGGCCTGGTCTTCGGCTGCGCTTGGGACTTCAGTTAACCGGTCGTCGCCCTTGCGTCCGGCGAAGACATTCTACTGCTGGTCGATGTGGACCGTGACCTCGGCCCTCCTGAACGGCCCGATGTGTCTTTTGATAATCAGGGCAAAAGAGGCAGCAGTTCCTCGGAGATCAACTGTAGGTACTCCAACCGGGCTGTCTTTTCCTTGGGCAGGTTCAAGCACCCGAAACCGATGTATTCCAAGCCGTTCTCCCGGTGATTGCGCACGATGGTCTCCGCGCAATCTTGGGGGCTTCCGATTACCGCCCAGTCAGCAAGTTCCCGTGCGCCCCCTAGACCGAAGTCGACGGTGCTGGATTCCTGCATGTTGAAATTCGAGTACAAGCCCTTTTTGGCTTCGCCGGCGGAGATGGCTTCTGAGACTGCCGTCTCCCGGTCCCTGGCGATGGAGATCGAGCGGTTGGCCGCCAAATGGCCCGTCTTTCCCGGCTGTTCCGCCATGGCCTCCCAGTACATCGCCGACAGTTTGTCGATGTCTTCCCAGTTGGGTTGCGGGCCCAAAAGACAGGCGTCCGCGATGGCCGCCGCCCTGCGTACCGCACCACGGCTCTGCGCCGCCAGCCAGATGGGTGGATGGGGCTTTTGGACGGGAGTGATGCCCAATCGGCCGCCGTGCACGGTCCAGTGTTGGCCCTCATGATTGACCTCCTCCCCCGACCACAACTCTTTCATCAAGGCTATGGATTCCTCCAGGCGGCTCACCCTTTCCGCCCGGTTGGTCCCGAATGCCTCCAGTTCTTTCTCCACGTAACCCAGGCCCACTCCTAACGTGAACCGTCCGTTGCTGATCTGGTCCAAGGTCGCGGTCTGTTCGGCAATGTCCACCGGGTTGTGGTACGTCAGCAGTAGGATGCCGGTCATCAGCCGTAGTCCTTCGGTGTCTGGCGCCAACCGGGAAAGGACCTGCATCGGCTGTGGCCAGACGGTGGGGTGGGCGATGAAGTGCTGAGGCATATAGAGCGCGGTGAACCCCATTCCCCTGGCCTGCCGGAAGATCTCGGCCGCCTCCTCTATCTGCTCGTATAGAGGCCTGGTTGGGTCGTCGATGTAATCACGGACATATAATCCGACGTCCATTCTCATCCTTTAGGCCGCCAAAATAACGGGGCCCGGCTGGAATTGGCCACAAGTATAACAAAGGCGGCTGGAGGCGGGGCCATGGGCGTTATTCGCCGAAATGGACACAATGGAAATCGTGAATATGCAGGTTTAGGTTTGCTATAATTCGATTTCAACTAAGAGGAACCATGGCCTCAGAACCACAGAAAAAGATCCTCGTTATCGAGGACGATGAAGATATCCGGACGGCCCTCGACCCTAACTGGTTTCAGATACCGTTCGCCGCTCTCACAGCGGCCGTGGCCGCAGTGCAGATCGGGGCCTCCGTTAAATCGGTAGTCGGCCAGCGCCGGAGAACGAGTCCGGCTTAGCCGGTTATTCCTCCGACAATGACTTATCCACGTAGGCCAGACCTTCCAGCATCAGGCCGTAGCCCAGCATGTCCTGCATCTGCCGCTTGATGTTCAGCGTCATGGCCACCCGGCTGTAGCGGACGGTCAGCGGCGGACGCTCGATGATCATCCGGGCCAGCTCCCAGGCGCGGGGCAGGAGTTGGTCTTTGGGCAACAATTCGCTGACCACGCCCAAGTTCAGCGCTTCTTGCGCTGATAGCGTCTGGCCGGTCAGCAGGAAGTACCGGCCGCGGTTCGAGCCCAGGACCATGGGCCAGACGACGTGGACGCCGTCCCCCGGCACGACACCTCTGGGGAAGTGGGGCCCGTCTTGGAACGTGGCCGTTTCGGAGGCTAAGACGATGTCGGAGAGAACGGGAATCTCGGCGTGGATCAGCGCCGGGCCGTTGACTGCTCCGATGACCGGAACTTCGATGTCCAGCAGATTTAGCAGCAGCCGCTTGCCCTCCCAGTAGGTCTTGTCCCAGTCCTTGGGCATCCTGCGGGAAGACCGGCCGGGTTCGAACTCGGCACAGTAATCGTCACCGGTCCCGGTCAAGATCACCGTCTTGTTCTCCACGTCGCTGCCGATATCGGCGAAGGCGTGGCCTAGTTCCCGGTGAGACGCCTCGCCCCAAAGCAGGCTGCCGTCCCCCGAATGCAGTGTCACCTGAAGGATGCCGTCGGTACGTTCGAAACGCACGGTCTCGTATTTGTTCACGTATTCTTCCAAGGTCGCCATGCTGGTCCCCTCCATATGTGTCCGCTAAGTGAGTTGATCGAGGCCAATAAACTACCACATGAGTCAAACCAGACGGTTTGACGCCGGTCGTGCCTCGCCCTAAACTGCCCTCCAATCACCCTTGGGGTTAAAAAGGATTAAGGAGAGCTCGATTTGAAGTACGACGTCATAGTCATTGGCGCCGGGTCCGCCGGCTGCGCCATCGCCAACCGGCTAACGGAAGACCCTGACCGGTCGGTCCTATTGTTGGAGGCCGGGCCGGATTACCCGTATTTCGAGACTTATCCAGATGACATAAAGTTTGGCTACACGCCCGACGCCGCGGCCATGGGCGGTCCCCATAACTGGTCGTTCATTGGTACAGGCACTCCTGACCGCCATGACCTACCGGTGCCTCGCGGCAAGGTGGTGGGCGGCTCCAGCGCCATCAACGGCCAGGTGTTCCTGAGGGGAATCCCGGAAGACTTCGAGAACTGGGCGGCCATGGGAAACGACGAGTGGGATTTCTTGAAGGTGTTGCCCTATTTCAGGAAGCAGGAGACCGATTACGATATCAGGGACGACTTTCATGGAACTGAGGGCCCCATGCCGGTGCGCCGATTCAAGCAGAGCGAATGGCTGCCATTCCACCAAGCGTTCCATGATGCCTTGATCGACAAGGGATTTCCCTACGACCCGGACATGAACCACCCAGAGTCTCAGGGCGTGGGCCCCATCCCGATGAACAATCCAGATGGTGTGCGCATGAGCACCGGACTGACCTACATCAACCTCAGCCGACACCGCCTCAACCTGACTATAAAGGCTAATGTCCTGGTTCGCCGGGTCCTGTTCGACGGCAAAAAGGCCATCGGGGCCGAAGTCGAGAGCAGTGGCGAACGCTTCACCGTGGAGGCGGACGAGGTCGTCCTCAGTGCCGGCGCCATCGCCTCCCCTCATCTGCTGATGCTTTCCGGTGTGGGGCCGGCGGAACAATTGGAGCGCCAGGGCATCCCAGTGCTCCACGAACTGCCCGGCGTGGGTCAGAACCTAAGGGACCACCCTATCGTGCCGGTGGTCTACAAAGTGAAAGAAGATCACCCCCAGGACCCTAAAGCGCCGCGCTACCAGTTGGCCCTGCGCTACACCGCAACCGGCTCCAAGGACCGGAACGACATGCAGATATTGCCGTCGGCCTTCTCTTCGCCCATCGGCGCTCCCGACCCCTATGAGCAAGAGGGCGTGCGTTTCACATGTGTTCTGGAGCTGGCGAACGGCTTTGGCGAGTTGACCCTGACCTCAAATGACCCCACGGTCCAACCCCATCTGAATTACCGGTACCTGGAAGACGCCTGGGACCGGGAGCGGCTGCGTGAGGCCGTCCGCCTGGCCATGGACCTGGTGGAACACCCCATGTACAACGACATCATCGACCGGCGTCTGCAGCCCAACGAGGCGGATATCGAGTCAGATGACAGCCTGGATGCGTATATGCTTCGCACCACGGTGAACACCACTCACATCTCGGGGACCTGCAAGCTGGGACCGGCATCGGACAAAGGCGCGGTAGTGGACCAGTATTGCCGGGTGCACGGACTGGAGAACATCAGGGTGGCCGACGCCTCGGTCATGCCCAACGTGGTGCGAGCCAACACCAACTCGACCACCATCATGATCGGCGAGAGAGTGGCCGACTGGATGAAAGAGGTCTAAAGCCGGTCGATAAAGGCCGAGAACTGGTCAGTGCCGTTCCAGATTATCGGGACATCCGGGCCAAGACCGTTGCTCCAGACGTTGCCGCCCGAAGAGCCGATGTTCGTGGAGATGTCGCCGGCTTCCTGCATCAGTTCGATGTGGGCCATGACTTCTGTGAACGCCAGGAAGAAGTTCTGCGCTTCCACCTCCCGGTCTGAGAAATACTCCCTGGTGATCGTGACCAAGTCTTTGGGACCGGATTTCATGACCTGGGTCAATTCGTGGCAGCGGTCCCGGTGGTGTTCCATTATCTCGGTTGCCCGCGAGACTCCGATGGGATTGAACTGCCCTCGAAAAAAAGCCCGGTGCGCCGGCAAGACAGTTATGTCCCCCTCCAACAATGCCATTCGTTTCAGCGAAGTGAGCAGGGCTTTTAGGCCGTAGATCTCGTTGCTACTGCTATAGGCGGGCGGCAGGCTCTGCTGGAAAGAGTTGTAGCTCATCGCCACGGATGGGTGGGGCGTGATCAGGGGCAGGATGTGGTCGCCCGAGAACAGCACCTGGTCGAACAGGATGCAAAGTTCGTCTGGGGAATGGCCGGGAGTGTAGTAGAAAGTTAGCCCGCCGGCATGAAGTTCGTCGGTCACCGGGTGGTCGAGGGTAAGTCCGCGTTTAACCTCGCGGTGTTCTCTGGCTATACTCATGGTCTCAGAGTTCTCGAAGGCCTCGAACCCTTGGATCTCCTTGCGCCAGCCCCATTCCGCGTCGTCACGGTTGGCCTGCAACATGTAGCCGTAGATCTCGTGTGCCCAGAGCTCCGCGCCGCTCTTGCGGATCACCGGCGGGCAGCTTCCGTCATGGTCCATGTGCCCGTGGCTGACCACGATGCGGGCCACGTCGGTGAGGGAGCGGCCCAGCGCCTCCAACCCCTGTTCGAGGTAGGTCAATGACCCATAACAGCCTGGATCCACCAAGGTGAGGTCATCACCCTCGATCACGTAGCACCAGGTCGGGCCCAGCGTCGTTCGCCACGACTGTGGTACACCGATGGCCTTGATCACGGCCCCGGTGGACGAGGTGTATTTTATGAGCGTTCCGTTTCCTGAATCGTCGCCTTTCTTGAGTATTTCGGTTTCTAGCATCGGTTCCTGTTTCCCATTTCATTGCCCCGGAGTTGCCCGGCGGCAGGCAAACGTCCAGGCGTGGTGGTGGGCCTTCGGAATGGTAACATCTTGTCTCCGGGATAAAAAGCTGAGGAGGCGAGGTTATGGCCCAGTCGATAGGGATCGTTGGATGCGGGGCCATCGGCCAGGCCTTGATGCGGGCCGCCGACTCCGGAAAGTTGAACGTTGCGGTAGCCGGTGTTACCAGCCGTGACGAGCACCGGGCCCACGAATTCCTGGGCAGCTTGGACACCCCTCCCCCCTACATGGACCGGCAACAGCTCATCGCCAACTCGGACCTATTGGTCGAGACGGCGGGCGGCCACATCGTCGCCGAATTGGCCGAAGAAACCTTTGCCGCGGGGAAAGACCTGATGGTCATCAGCATCGGCGCTCTGTTGGACAACCCAGGAATCATTGAGAGATCACGCGAGACGGGTTGCCGTTTGTTGGCCCCTTCCGGCGCCATAGCGGGGCTGGACGGGATAAAGTCGGCCTGCGCCGGCCATGTGGACCACGTCACCATGGTGTCCCGAAAACCTCCCATCAGTCTGGAAGGCGCGCCCCATCTGGTGGAGAACGGCATCAGCCTGGAGGGTTTGGAAGAAGAGCTTGAAGTCTTCTCCGGGACCGCGCGGGAAGCGGTGAAAGGATTTCCGGCCAACCTGAACGTGTCGGCCGCAGTCAGCCTGGCAGGTGTCGGCCCCGACCGGACTCAGGTCAAGATAATGGCCGTGCCTGGACTGGGACGCAACTGCCACGACATTGAAGTCGAGGGCGAATTTGGGTTACTGCGGATACATATCGAGAACAACCCCTCCGAGAACCCAAAGACGGGCAAGCTCACGGCCTTCTCCATCATCCGCTCAGTCCAAGACGCCGTTGATCCATTCCGCATCGGCACCTGATTCCGTTATTTTAGGGAAGGCCTCGTCACAAGGGACTTCGCTCCAAACGCGCCATTTAACCTAGGGGCGGGTTTCTGACCCGCCTTGTTTCGGTTGATCAATTCTCGAACCCCTAGACCAGGTCACGATTCGAGGCCAACCCGGTTTCCAGAAACGGAATTGACCTCCTCGTGGCGGGCCGGTTAAAAACCGGCGCCTATGCAATTCACCGTCGCTGGAATAATTAAAAAAGGGGCCCTGCCAAGGAATTGGCAGGGCCCCTTTCTTGCGCTCGAGTGTAACTCCCGGCTGTTAGCTTCCGGTGGCTGCGCTGCAGACGGTGTCCAGGATCAGCCTGGTCACGACGTAAGGGTCGCAGTTGGCGTTTGGCCGCCGGTCTTCGATGTAGCCCTTCCGGTCCCGCGCCACCTGCCAGGGGATCCGGACGGATGCGCCCCGGTCGGAGACGCCCCACCGGAACTCCTTGTAGGACAGGGTCTCGTGCTCACCGGTCAACCGCTCTTCGATCCGGTCGCCATAATTGGCGATATGGAGGTCGGCCTTGGCTCCCAGAGCGTCGGCGGCGGCGACGCAGGCGTCGTAGTCGTTCCTCATGGTGACGGTGGAGAAGTTGGTGTGGGCGCCGGCCCCGTTCCAGTCGCCCCGGACCGGTTTCGGGTCAAGGGTGGCGCTAACATTGAACTGCTCGCCTATCCGGTAGAGAAGCCACCGAGCCACCCAGAGGTGGTCGGCCACGGCGGGCGCCGGGATGGCGCCGATCTGGAATTCCCACTGACCGGGCATGACCTCGCCGTTGATCCCGGCGATGGCCAGTCCGGCTTGCATACAGGCGTCGAGATGGGCCTCGACGATGGGGCGTCCGAACACCTCATCCGAGCCCACGCCGCAGTAATAGCCGCCCTGAGGAGCGGGGAACCCGTTGTCCGGCCAGCCCAGGGGTTTGATCCCGTCGAAGTAGGTGTATTCCTGTTCTATCCCGAACCACATGTCCAGTTCGGAGTATTTCTCGGCGGAGGCTGCGCAGGCAGCCCTAGTATTGGACGGATGCGGCGTCATGTCGGTGAGTAAAACCTCGCACATGACCAGCTTATGGTCTCCCCCGCGTATGGGGTCAGGACAGATGAATACCGGATTCAGGACGCAGTCGGAATTTTCGCCGGTGGCCTGGTTGGTGCTCGACCCATCGAAAGCCCAGATTGGCGGTTCTTCGCCGTCGGGGATCACTTTCCCTTTGGACCGCATCTTGGCGGTGGGTTTTTGTCCATCAACCCAGATGTACTCAGCCTTGTAACTCATAACTCTCCGTCCTATTTTCGTTGACCTTGCCGGGAGGCGCCCGCGAGGTCTGAAGTCTGTTTGTGGGCGAACTATAGCGAGAATCCGCGCATTTGGTCAAATTCGCGGAAACCGACGTTCCAGTCTGGATTCAACCCCCCGATGCGGCGGTTTCCGGTTGTAATCCAGGCACCACTGAACTAGAGTAGCACCTGTTTGTTTCAACAATGTAAACTCGGCGGCTGGATCTGATGGGGCCCCAAAAGCCGGTTCTGCCGTGCACTTAAATCAACCGGAGGAATCGCACGATGACCATCGATGTAGGCACTGGATTAGCCCGTATTCTCAAGCAGGAAGGGATCGAATGGGTCTCCACCTTTCCGGTCTGCCAGGTGAATAACGCCCTGGGCCGCGAGGGTGTGCCCCTGGTGATGATGCGGGACGACCGCTACGCCGTAGCCGTGGCCGACGCCACCTCCAGGCTATCGGGCGGCGCCAGGATCGGGGTCTGCACATTCCAGGGTGGCGTCAACGCCGCCGGACTGCAGGTGGCCTTCGCCGGTTTGGCGCAGGCCTTTGAAGACGGTTCCCCGGTCCTCTGCATCACTGACGGCATCCCCGCCGGGGCCACCGAAAATAGCCAATTCGATGTTACTTCGGCCCTGAAGACCGTTACTAAATGGTACGGCCACTTGGACAAGCCGGAGCGGCTGCCCGAGTTCATGCGGCGGGCCTTCACCATGCTGCGCACCGGTAGGCCCGGACCCGTGGTCATCGCCATCCCCGATTCCCACGCCCAGTACGATGAGACCGCCGACCCATACATTCCGGTGAAAGGCTACAAATTCGCGCCCGACCCCGCCGACGTGGCCGGGGCTGTCGAGTTGCTACTGAAAGCCGAAAAGCCCTTGATCTACGCTGGTGAAGGTGTGATCTATGCCGGAGCTTCCGCCGAATTGAAGGAATTCGCCGAGCTGGCCAATACGCCGGTCATCTCTACTTTGAAAGCAAAAGGTGCGTTCCCCGAAGACCATCCACTGTTCGTCGGCGTCCGCGGCGACCAGGTGGACCACTACTTAGGCGAGTGCGACCTGCTGTTCGCGGTGGGTTCAAGCCTGTCCCCGGGACGGTTCACCCACGGCATCCCCGGAGCGGTGAACAAGACCATCGTCCACTGCACGATCGACGAACTGCACGTAAACAAGACCTATCCCACGGCCCAAGCGGTTATCGGCGACGCCAAGTTCGCATTGCAGGCGCTAACAGCCGAGATGTCCGCCAAGACCTCCGGCAATGGCCGGCCCGCCGGAAAGGTGGCGGCCGAGGTCAAGTCGGTCCGCGAATCGGCCATGGTCAAGTACCGCGAGGCCATGGCATCGACCGAGAAGCCCATCAACCCCTACAAGGTCTACGCCGGACTGATGGAGGCGCTGGACCCCCACAATTCATTCCTCACCCACGAGTCGGGGAACACCCGCGACCAACTGAGCACGGTGTACGACACGTTGGTGCCGAGAGCGTTCCTGGGCTGGGGCAACGTTTCTTCCCTGGGATTCAGCTTCGCGGCCACCATCGCGGCCAAGCTGTCCTTCCCTGAGAAGCAGTGTGTGGCGGTCACCGGAGAGGCGGGACTTGGTTACATGCTGGGCCAACTGGAAGTCGCGCTGCGGCAGAACATCTCGATCACGGTCGTTCACGTCAGCAACGGCGGTTTCGCCGGGTACGGGCCTGGCTTCTGGGGCGACGGCCACGACCCGTTCACCCATAAAGTCATGGGCTACGACGAAGTCGATATGTCCAAGGTCATCGGCGAGATAGGCTACCACACCGAGCGAGTTACCGAGCCTTCCGATGTGGTGCTGGCCCTACAGCGGGCATTCGCCGCCAACGAGTCCGGCCAACCGGCCTACATCGAATTCATCTGCAGCCAATTCCCGGTCTACGGTGGCTGGGTGGGCCGGTAGCCGAGTCCGATCAAACGCCAAACGGCACGCTAAGCGAAGTTGGACCTCCGCGCCTCCAGGTTGGTGTGGATGTCCAATAGCACGGTTCTGCCCTCGGCGTTCAATCTCTGGGCCTGCTTAATGGCACCGGCAATCTCATTAGGATCAGTCACAGTGATGCCGACTGCGCCCATGCCCTCGGCCAACTTGGCGTAGTCTCCGGTCATTCGGGTAGTGCCGAACAACTCGTTGGCGATGGGATAGCCCCCAGGATATGTAGCCATACCACCGTTGTTCAGGACAACGGTGGTGATGGGCGCGCCCTCGCGGACCGAGGTCTCGATGTCCAGTCCCGACATGCCGAAAGCGCCGTCGCCCATGAAGTTCAGGCAGAACTTGTCGGGGTTGGCCAGCTTCGCTCCGATCATCAACGGGATGCCGTAGCCCAAGTGGGTGGTCTTGCCCCAGCCGATGTAGCTGTGGGGGACCGTTGACGTGTAGAAGGGCATGATCGTGTCGCGTGGAGCTCCGGCATCGTGGGTGACGATGCTGTTCACCTTGTCCAGATTGCGCTCCAGTTCGCCGATCACTCTGTAGGTGTTGATCGGAGTCTCGTCCGAGTTCAGGATTCCGGTCCAATCGGCCATCCACGATTCTTTCAGCTTGGCGATCTCCGCGGCCACCTGGGTCTGGTCCCGGCGGCCGGATTCCCCGATCTGCGCCTTGACCTCTTCGATCATCGCCTGGAGCGTGAGCTTGGCGTCGCCGGGGATGCCGACATCCACCGAGAAGTCTTTGTTCAGGTCTTCGATGCTTTCGGTGTTGTGAATGATTACCTTGCCGCTGGGGATGGGCTGGCCGTAGCTGGTCCGGGTCATGCTGGAGCCCACCGCGAAGAGCACGTCCGACTCTTGCAGCCAAGTCCGTGCCGGCAGGGAGGTGGCGCTGCTTCCGGCGCCCAATGCCAGCGGGTGCCGGTCGTCGAAAGACGACTTACCGGGCATGGTGGAGTAGACCGGTATTTCCGTCAGCTCCGCCAGTTCCTGTAGCTCTGGGGTGGCCTTGGACATCAGCACGCCCATGCCCGACCAGATCACCGGTTTTTTGGCGTTGAGCAGCAGTTTGACTGCGTCTTTAATGTCGCTTTTGGCCGGCGCCTGAGGTGCCCGCTTCGGCGGATTGTAGTTCAGCGCCGCTTCTGGGACCTCGTGATCGCTCACGTCCGAGGGAATCTCGACCAGCACTGGACCGGGGCGGCCGTTGCGCAGGTTGTGGAACACCCGCCGCAAGACGCTGGCCACCTGGTCCGCTTGGACGATGACCTCGCCGTATTTGGAAACCGTCTGATAGGTCCGCACCGGGGAGAAATTGGGCCTGACCGCGTATTGGCTGAGCGCGGGTCCGCCGGCCAGGTACAGTATGGGAATGTTGTCCCCGAAGGCCTGAGCGATGCCGCCCATGGAGTTCTCCGAACCGGGCCCGCCCTGGGTGATCACAACCCCGAACTTCTCCCGGTCGTTCATCCGGCTGTACCCGTCGGCGGCCATGATCGCGCCGCGTTCGTGCCGGAACATGACCGTCCTTATGCCTTCATTAGCCACCGCCTCGATCAGAAGATTGGACGGGAAACAAGAGATCCACTCGACCCCTTCCAACTTCAAGATCCGCGCAACGGCATCGTTTACGTTCATAGGCAACAAACTTCTCCCATCCCAGTTCGAGTGCAGGCTATTCTAGCCCACGGAAGGGAGGAGTGTCGAAGGTTTTGTTGGTGGTTTGGAGCCGGGCTTTCGATCGTAGCCAATGGAGGGAATAAGCTGAGCGTGATAGACCTAGGACAAATGGATGGATGAAGCCGGTTTTGGGGCCGGTCGGCTATCACCCATTTTTACCGGTTTCTGCAATATCAGACTCGAACCAAGACATCTCCTAGTTAACTCCATCCAAACCGCTCCATACCAACCCCAAACAACAGATCCGCCCTTAGATTTTGAAGCCAGAGCCCTTTTTCGACATAGTCCGAGCGAGCGAGGGTTCTCTCTCGCTCGGAAAGCAACCACGGGTCTTGGTCTCGCCGCTGGTCCATAGTCGCAGTAGAATATAGCCCAAGGCCAAACTTGGTCGGCCCCGCATTGTGATGAGGCCGAACGCAAGTCACAGATTCAGGTGTTAGAGGAGGCCGCTATGTCTACCGATCTCGAAAGGGAAATTTGGATCGATGTGTGCCCCTTGGAGGAACTGGAACGGGAGGGAGTGAAAGTCGTCTCAGGCGAAGGACGCCCAGTGGTCATCTTCTTCGACCAGGGACGGGTGTATGCGCTCGACAACCGCTGCCCGCACATGGGGTTTCCCTTGCACCGGGGCACTGTGACAGACGGGATCCTCACCTGCCACTGGCACCATGCCAAGTTCGACCTGGCTGGAGGATGCACCTTCGATCCTTTCGCCGACGACGTAGCCCCGTATCGCGTCGAGATTCGGGAAGGGGCCGTGTGGCTGGACCCTCGTCCCCAGCATAAGGTCAGCCAAGAACACTGGCTCAGCAAACTTAGCGAAGGGCTGGAACAGAACATCGGCCTCGTGTTGGCAAAAAGCGTCGTGGCGCTAGATGAACTAGGCGTGAACGCCGGCCTACTGCGGAAGGCGGCGCTGTTCGGAGTCCGCAACCGGGCCGGCGGCTGGAGTTCGGGTCTTTCCATCCTCGCTTCCCTCGCCAACGTGCTGCAGTCCGTGGACCGGGAAGACCGGCCGTTGGCCCTTTACCACGGTATGGTCCACGTGGCCCGCTCGACGGCCGGCCAGCCACCTGCCTTCGACCTGGAACCCCTGGAAACCACCGAAACGCGCCCAGAGCGGTACACAGAATGGTTCCGCCGTTTCATAGAAGTAAGGGCCTCAGATGCAGCAGAGCGGACGCTACGGACCGCGGTCCGCGCCGGACTGCCCCCAGAGACGGTCGCGGATATGATCTTCGCGGCCTCCACGGACCATCTGTTCATGGACGTGGGGCATACTTTGGACTTCTCCAACAAAGCCTTCGAGCTTTTGGACCACATAGGCTGGGAACATGCCGAGGAAGTGCTGCCTTCCCTGGTACCGGGCATGGTGGAGGCTCAGCGGATGGAAGAAACATCGAGCTGGCGGCACCCGGTGGACCTGCCGGGCCTGCTGGAAGAAGTGTACGAAGAATTGGACTCCCTGATCGATGAGGGCGGACAGGGACTGACAACGTGGACCGGGCACGAAGAACTGGCGGAGTTGGTCCTGGACGGAGAACCCGCTCAAGTGCTGGGCGAAATAAAAGACCTGGTCCAGCGTGGAGTGCCGTTGATTGAACTTTCTGCATCCGTCGCCTATGCCGCAGCGCGTAGGGCGGTCCATTTCCACGTGGCCAACAGTTTCAGCGACTGGAATACGGTCCACCACACTTTCACCTATGCCAACGCGGTTGACCAGGCTCTCCGGCGAGTACCTTCCAAGCTGTTGGCCCGAGGCATCTTTGACGGGGCGATGTCGGTCTACTTGGAGCGGTTCTTGAACGTTCCCAAGCAGCCAGTTCCCGAGCCTTCCGGGCGTGATGTTAGTCGGGAGGATGTGCTGGCGGCGATCGATTCCTATGGCGGGGTAGATGAAACTGCCCAATTAGTCGCCGATATGATTGCAATGGGGCGGGAAGAAGAGGTGGTCCAAACTTTAGGTCATGCCCTTCTGAGAGAAGATGCCGGCTTCCACCAGTTTCAGATATACGAAGCCGGGGTCAGGCAGTACCGGCAATTTGCCCTGCGGCCCGCAGGCGGACAGATCCTGATCGGCATGGCCCGCTTTATCGCGGCCCACGCCCCGACAATGAGGTCCATGGGTCAAACGTATGACATTGCCACCAGGCTGCACCGGGGCGAGGCCCTGTACGGTCAGGAGGAATGAAGAAACATCTTCCTGACTGGTCTCACCGCCAAATCAAAGTCCCGCACGCCCCGACTATTGCACGATCTCCCAGCCTGCGGCTAACGGGCTGATATAATAGCGCAACGTTCCGGAGAGGTGACTTATGGCTACTCAGATGGACCTGAAAAAGGTCCGGTTATCCGTGAGCAATGCGGTGCATTCGCTGACGGTCTTGGTTGCGCATGAGGAAGGACTGTTCCGTGATCAGGGGCTGGACGTGGAGATAGTGAAGACTCCTGGCTCAGCCAACGTCAACACGCCGGTGCGTCCGGTGGAGATATTTGACAGGCCCCTGGAAACGCTCTACAACAGCGGCGGGATGGACCAGTTCCGGCTGTGTGAGTGGGGCGTCATGAAGCGCGCTATAGACGGTGAGCAAAGCGACCAACGCCCCGCTAAGATCGTCGCCTTGGGCGCGGCAATGTCCAAGTTTGCCATCGTGACCAGCCCCGACAGCAGCATCGTGGAGCCTGAGCAATTGGCCAATACCGAGATTGCGGTAACGATATTTAACGGTTCCCACTTCACCACCCTGAAGATGCTGGAGGGCTTCCTCCGCAAGGACGAGATCAAAGTTACCAATTTCGGGACCATGCCCCAACGGCTAGAGGCGGTGCGGCGGGGTGAACTGGCGGCCTGCACCTTCAACGAACCTTGGATCAGCGTGGCCCAGAAGCAGGGTTTCCGGATCATCATGGAGAGTCACTCCACCCGCAGCGAGGCAGCCGGCGAAGAGATGGACGGACCGACGCTGGCGGCGAATTTCCAGGCGCAAGCAAAAGCCGCGGTGATGATTCAAGCGGATCCGAGCAAGTACGCCCATTATCTGACCGACGAGACCGGCGGCATCCTGGAACCTGACGAGCTCCAGACCTGGCGGTTCCTCTACGCCGCGCCAACTCCCTACACCAGGGAACGGTTCCAGCGGACCTACGATTGGATGCAGAGCTATCCTGACTTGATAACTGGGGGCGTGACCTTCGAGTCGGTGGTTGATAACCGGGCTTGGGAATAGACCAGACCAATCCTGAAACGGCCGGATGAGGCGGATAAAGGTAAATAATTATGGCGAGACGAATCCCGATAGTTACCCGGGAAGAAGTGGCCCCGGAGCACCTGGCCGCATACGACGAGATCGCAGGCATCCGCGGACGACCTCCGGTAGTCGGCCCTTCCTCCGTGATGGTCCATAGCCCCGAGATGGCAGTACGAGCGAACCGGTTATCGGAATTCCTGGGGGAGAGCGACGAGATGCCCGAGCGCACGAAGCGGTTGGCTGCACTGATCTCTGCCAGGTCGATGGACTGTCAGTACGTCTGGAACGCCCAAGCCGGCGCCGCGCGCCGCGCTGGGGTCAGCGACGCCCTGGTAGACGCCATTCGCGATAAGACTCAGCTACCCGCCATGTCTGCCGAGGATTCGGCCTTGGTCACTTATGCTATGGAGCTTACCGCAACTAATCAGGTGAGTGACGAAATGTTTGCCGCCGCTCGCGACCAACTGGGGGTAAAAGGACTCGTCGAGTTCACCACCAACATGGGCTACTACCGGATGATTTCGCTCAACGCCAATGCCTGTACCATCGAGCTTCCAGAGGACATGACCGAACCGCTTTTACCGATCTGAGGCGATTGACACCCGAGGCGCCCAGTAGGTCCACCCTTCATCCAAGCGGTGGCCGGTGGATGGGAAAAGAGGAAGACTAGAAGCAGAAGAGGAATGGCGACCCGGATGGGATTCGAACCCACGATCTTCGGCGTGACAGGCCGATATGTTAAACCGCTACACCACCGGGCCACATAGAACGCCGGACCATCGTAGTCCGGCGATTCGAGTGTATGTCTTTAGATTTTGAGTGTCAAGACGATTTGCGGCCAGCGTCCCGACTCGGGGAAATGGCCCAGGGTTTTTCCCTGGGCCATTTATCGTTTTAGCTTCGTTTCCAGCGGGTTAGTTCAGCGAGAGATCTAAGATCGTCGCGCCGCCTTTCTGCCAGACAGCGGTCTGGGCTGTATTTAGGCCGTTTACTTTGAATATCAAGAACTGGCCGACGAAGGACTGTGAGCCGTGCTGATTCGCAAGCACGGTGTAGTTACCGCCGGACGTGATCCCGGTACCGATGGGCGCATCGAATTCCGCGAGCCAAACGCTTACGTCGGTGTTGTCGATGGCCGTCACGCCGCCGATCGTCACTTTGCCAACGAACACGTGCGGTATTTCGCTTGTGACCACGGCCGGCAGTGGGTCCAGCGGGGGTATAGGCGTGACAGTGGGAAGCGGCGTCGGGGTTGGCAACGGAGTGGCCGTCGGGGCCGGCGTGGGTGTGGGTGTGGGCACCGGGGTCGCCGTGGCGGTCGGCGTGACAGTGGGCGGCGTGGGAGTGTCGGCAGCAGGTGGTATCGCCGTCGGCAACGGTTCCGTGGTCCGGCTAACCTCGGATGCGCAGGCCGACAAGATGAACAACAATGCTGCTACTGCGAAGATCGCCTTGATCGGCTTCATAAATCCCGTCCACCATCCACACATCAAAATCTCGGCGTTTTGAGTAAAGGCCCGTGCTTACCGTAGCATAACCCGGATACCGTCAACCTTGCACGAATGACGGAGGCCGTTTACCGATTGCGAATCACCGGTTGCCATTCAGTGGCGCGGTCAGGTTGGACGGCAAGCTCAGCAAGAAGGCGGTGTGGTGATCTCCGTCAGCCCGGTCGTCAGTCTCGACGGTAAGGTCCCCACCCGACTGCCTGGCCAGGCTCCGGGCGATGTACAGACCCAGGCCGGAACTGGATTTCTCCTCGCGCTTCACCACCTCGGGGGTCCAACCACGGTCAAAGAGGTGTTGGACGTATTGTTGGCCGATACCCGGCCCGTCATCCCAAACGCGCACGAAAAAATGGCTCGGGTTCTTAGTAAGTTTCACTTCCACATGAGTCGCGGCATACCGCACCGCGTTGTCCACCAGGTTGGTGACGATGTGCTCGATGGCGTTGCTATTGGCGTAGACCAGTCCCATTTCGGCCGGCTCCGACCACCAGGTGATCTCTTTGCCCGCCTCCGCGGCCACCGCGGTATAGAGGTCGGAGATCCGCCTGATCACCTCGGTGGGCTCCACCGGCTGCAACGGCTCGTCATTATCCGGAGACTCCAGTTGGATCAGGACCTGGATGTTGGACATCATCAACCGGAAGTTGGGTGTTTGCCGCTCAATCTCATCCAGCAGGTCGATCACGCCAGCGTCGACTTCGCCGGGTCCAGCCTGCAGCACCGCGCGCAGCTCCCGCTCCTTGCCGGCGATCCTCCGCAAAGGGCGGCCCAAGTCGTGGTCAAATAATTGAAAGTACTGGAGAGTCGTCTCGCTCCAACTATTGCCGGGGTTCTTGCCGTTCATCGCATGGATCGAGCGGTCCTTGATCTGTGAACCCACGTATGAAACCACCGCCACGCCCAGCCCGGCCACGATGAGGACGTAGCCGATGTAGGTCAGCGGCTCGATCAGCCAGAGCTTGTCGAAAACTTTTTCGCCGATCAGCGGGGCGAGAATCAGGCAAACGACGCCGCCCACGGCGATAAACCCGCCGGCGATCCTGATCGATATGAAGAGTTTATTCATAACTTGGGTGGCACTAACCGGTATCCTTGGTCCCGAACGTTCAAAATCAGTTCCGAAGGGCCGAAACGGGTGTTCAAGCCTTTCCCGATGGCGTTTTTGATCTCCCTGATCCGGACCCGCAATGAGGCCCGCGGGTCTTCACCTTCAGAGTAACGCTCCAGGCGTGAAAAAGCTACTAATTCACCCGGGCTGCGATACCAAGTGGCGGCAAGTTCGTGGAAAATCTCGAATTTCATACCCTGGATATCCAATGCTGGCGTCCGGTACTCGCCGGCGCCGATATACACCAGGCGAGCGTTGACGTCCACCAAGATCTGATCGCCGATGGGTATGGACTCAGGCGAAGTGCCGATGAGCCGCCGGAGCCGCAGCACAACCTCGTCGGGGCTGGCCAGTTTGTCTATGAAGTCCACCGGCGAGTCCCATTTCAATGAGCCCCGGACCGCAGTCTCCCGGTCGGGTCCCTGGGCGTACTGGGTGAACATCAAGATCGGCAGCTTGGGCCACCGCTCCACTATCTCGCCAAGGATGCCGAGTCCGCGAAACTGGTCGTCACGGTGCTCGCCGAACCGGACGTCCAGCAAAACCGCATCGGGCAAGTCCTGCTCGATGGACCATAGCGTCGCAGCCTCGAACTCCTCGCCCAAGGAATAACCCGATTCCGGTTCGACAACCACGGTTTCCCATCCCTCTTGCTCTAGGCGTCGGCGGACGGCGCGAAGGATCCCCGACTCGGATTCGTCGTCTACGATCAGTATTTTGCGTCCGGTTATTACGTTGGCCATGATTCGTGTTTGCCTGGGCGTGGCGAGTCTCGCAGTCCACCAGCTAGCATTGTATACGCGAATGGTATCAAATCACCGGGTAAATCAGGTGCGGGCTTTCACGGATGTACAGGACATAATCGGGAACCAGTCATCTCGGGACTTCGGTTGACAATCAAGCGTGCCTGCTTAAAATGGGCGAATATACTCCCAAGGTCCAATATCTTAAGGAGCGAACTATGATTACCAAATTCGGAAGCCTCTTCGCCGGACACGTGGATTTCGACGATATGGGCTTCGACGCAACACCGGTCAACGAACGGCGGCTCTCCGACGAAAAATTGGCCACTGTTTTCGACAAGACCGAGGCCATCGTCCTTAAGATGGAAGAACTGGGCTACGACACCTTCTGGTCGGCGGAGCACCACTTCCAACACGAAGGCTACGAATGCATCCCCAACCTTTTGATGATGTACGTTCACCTGGCCCACTTGACCAAGAACTTGAAATTTGGCTGTGGGTTCAACGTCAACCCCATGTGGCATCCACTGCGGCTGGCCGAAGATTACGCCACCGCCGACATCCTGACCGGAGGACGGGTGGTCTTCGGCATCGGCCGCGGCTATCACTCCAGGGAGGTCGACACCTTCGGCGCCCCCAGCACCATCACCGACACCGACGCGAACCGGGAGCTGTTCGAAGAACAGACCGAGATCATCATGAAGGCTTTCAACGAAGAGTCTTTCTCCTATAAGGGCAAGTATTACACCCTCCCTCCGGAGGTGCCTTACCGCGGTTATACGTTGAAAGAAATCACGTTGGTCCCACGCCCTCGCACCCTCCCGGTGGAAACTTGGCAACCGATAGTAAGCGCCGGCCAAAGAGCCATGGATTTCATGGCCAAGCATGGCATCAAGGGGATCATAGGCGGCGGAGCAGCCGCCGGCGGAGCGCAAGACCAGGTCATTACCCAATGGCGCGACACTCTGGCCAAGCACGGTCGCGAGACCAAACTTGGCACCGACCTCTGCATCGGCTACAGCACCCACATCGCGGAGACCGAGGAAAAGGCTATTGACGAGGCCCGCATTTTCTTCGAAGAGAACATGAAGATGTTTGCACCCCTAGGCTTCGTGCGCGGGTTGTCCGACGAGCAGATAACCGCCCTGGCCAGCGGCTCCTCGGCCAGGACCGCCAGCCTGCCGACTTTGGAAGACGGCGTCAAGGCGGGTTCGTGGCTCTGCGGCCCGGCGGAACTGGTCACCGAGAAACTCATGGACGTGCAGTCCCGTTATCCCGGACTGGAAGTGGTCAATATCGGCTCACCTGTCGGTACGCCGCAGAAAGTGATTCTTGAGCAACTGGAAAGGTTCGCCAAGGAAGTGATGCCCGCTTTCAAGAAATAGATAACCGCGAAACTCACATGACTTATTCGAGCTGATCAAAGGCACTGAGTGACCTTGGAGGCGCCATGACCCAGAAGCTAAGTGAAGCGGAACTCCTGGAGATTGCCCGAAAATACAGCTTTCGCAGTCGTATCGACTCTAACGCCGTCGCCGGGCCCATCATGGTCTGGGGCCGTGGCTCGGTCGTCCGCGACGTGAACGGAAAAGAATACCTGGATTTCAATTCCGGCCAGATGTGCGGCGCTCTCGGCCACAATCACCCCCGCATCGTCCAGGCACTCCAAGAGAGCTGCGACACGCTGATTCACAGCCACATGAGCATGTTCAACGACCGGGAGATAATCTTGGCCGGACGCCTGGCCGAGATCACACCGGAGGGCATGGACCGTTCGATGTTCCTAACCTCTGGAAGCGACTCCAACGAAGCGGCCATGGCAATCGCCAAACGGTTCACCGGCGGCTATGAGATCGCCAGCCCGGCGGTGAGCTTCCACGGCATGAACGATTCCACTCGGGCGGTCACCTTTTCCGGCTGGCACGAAGGCTACGGACCCTACGCGCCGGGCCACTACCCTATCTTGGCGCCCTACGAGTACCGCTGTGAGTATTGCAAGGACAAGGGCGGCTGCAATTACACCTGCCTCAACACCAGTTTCGACCTCCTGGACGCCCAGGCCGACGGCCAACTGGCCGCCGTGATCACGGAGCCATTGTTCAGCGCCGGCGGCGTCATCGACCTGCCAGATGGCTGGCTTAAAGAATTGAAGCGCAAGTGCGAGGAGCGTGGGGCGTTGCTGATCGTCGATGAAGCCCAGACCGGGCTGGCCAAACTGGGCTCGATGTGGGGCTTTGAGCATGAAGGGGTGGTGCCGGACATCTTTACTATCTCCAAGCATTTCGGCGGCGGCGTTGCCATCAGCGCGACGATCACCACCGACGAGATCGAAGAGAAGGTCTCGGCATCCGGGTTTGTCGTGGGGCACTCCCATTCCAACGACCCGATGCCCTGCAACGCCGCCATCGCCAGCATAGACATCATACTGGAGGAGGTGCTGGTCGATGTCTCCCAGCGAATCGGCGCCTACTGGCGGGAACATATGGAACGGCTGGCCAGCAAACACAAGATCATCGGCGACATCCGGGGCCGCGGGCTCCTGCAAGGCATCGAGTTGGTGACCGACCGCCAGACCCGGGACCCGGCCTACGAGGAGGGCCGCCGCATCGGGCGGATGTGCCTGGAGAACGGATTGATCCTGAGCGTGCGCCGGAAGGGTTCGGTGTTCCGTTTCGTGCCGCCCTTCACCACCACTGACGCCCAACTTGATGAAGCAGCCGACATCTTGGACCACGCCATGTCCAGCGTTGTCTGAGGTCTGGACAGATAGCTCAAGCGGCGACAATTTTAAAGGTCCGCCCCAATCGCGTCGGGGCGGACCTTTTGTTGTGGGGACAACCCGGATGAGGAAACGGGTTGTCGGTCCCACTCGGAAGAGTGGTGGTAGACGATTCTTTACTTGGACTGTGCTCTAAGCGTGAGTTCGGCGACCAGTTGTTCAGTCGTGATGGTCCCATCGGCTTCCATAACGAATAGCTCACTCACGGTGAATTCAGTGAGACTGCTGGGCGGAATCACGATCACTTCGAACTCGAGTTCGCCGAAATAGGCCCCAACTGTTCCCGCCGTTTCATCACGGAGGATGGTTCCTCCCATCTTGATGAGGTTGGAGAGTTCACCAGTCCCGCTCCCGCTCACCCCTTGGAATTTGGCGGAGGTGAAGGCATCCTTGCCACCGGCGGTCCAGTCAAACATGGTCGCTCGATAGGTTCCGGTCTTGCCCTGGATGGAACCCTCAAAGAAGAACGAACCTTTACATTCGTTAGTCCCTCCAGCACCCGTGCCTAGAGTGCAAGAGAACTCCACTGCCGCGGTGCCGACTTGAGTACCGATCGTTACACATCTATGGTCCCTGCGATGGACGTCACGCCGTTCTCCGTCGTTGGTGGGCCAGACAAGGCTGGCGGGCCTACGGTGTAGGAGCCTGCGACCCGATGCACGTGGCCTTCGTCCGCCGAGACCGAGCCGAACGTGGCGGCCATCGCCAACATACCGACTAGGAGCACTCCGCCCAGGAAGCGCATCGTGTTCTTGATTGACAGTACGCCTGAGATGCCGTTGTTCAATCGTATGTTCGTGTTTACGTATTGCATGTTGAATTCCTCACAAAATTCAGAATTGTATTCGCGCCCTGCTGTGCCATTAGTCTGGCGCTGATCAGTTAGATCGTTCATAGTTCCCTCCTCATCGACTGGCGCGGCCCAATCGTAGTTTCGGCAGGACGGCACGCCATCGTAGAAAGTGCGTATTTTTGAAAACAGCAAAAGATAAAAAGACTACGTAGTGCCACGTAATCTTCTGCCAAACCAGGCGTGGAAACTGGAGATCGAATTCGGGCGAAGTCAGATCAGGTGATTTCACAGGCGACTCTCAGTGCACCTTGATTGCCGCCTCAGTTCCCTTCATCTATAATCCTTGAAACCTATCTAGCGCCCCCAACCACCTTTGCTGGAGATCCGGTATGGTCAGACTAGGCGGCACCGCCACAGTTTCCCATATGAAAGTCTTTGAGGGACTTGAGACATTGTTCAAGCGGCAGGGCATCGACCTGGAATGGGTGCTTTATTCCGACTACGACATCATGGTCGACGCCTTCGTTAAAGGTGAGATCGACCTGGCCTGGAATGGCCCCCTCAGCTATGTGAAGATCAAACGGCAGGCGGGCGACAATGTCCGAGTCATCGCGATGCGGAACGTGGACATCGACTACATCACCCACTTCATCACCGGTACCGGCTCTGGGATCGATACCGTAGAAGACCTCAAGGACCGGACCTTCGCCTTTGGGGCGAGGTCGTCGGTGCAGGCGGGGCTTCTTCCCTATTCTTTCCTGAAGGACTCGGGTATAGACCCTAGGAAAGATATAGTGGCAAGTTTTTACGATGACCGAAGCTCCGATACCAAGTCAGACGAGCGCGATGTGATTGAGCGGGTGACCAGCGGGGAGTTCGACGCTGGTGCGGTCAGCCAACGGGTTATGGAAACCATGGCCGAAGATGGCACTCTGCCCAGGGACGCCGTGCGCATATTCTGGTCGAGCCCCGGATATTCCCACTGCTGTTTCACATCGCAGAGCGATCTGGACCCGAAGCTGGCGGCCGATATCGAATCGGCTTTCTTATCGGTTACAGCCGATGACCCGGTCGGAAAAGCGGTCCTGGAAGGCGAGGCATGCGACAATTTCGTGCGCGGGGTCGACGTCGGCTGGGAAATGATTGAAAAAGCCGCAGAGGCTGAGGGATTGCTGTTCTAGCCCCTTTCCTCCCAACAACATGAATGTGTTGGGCGCCCCTTCGTCATTCCAGCAGACGCCGGAATCCAGGAAGTTTTCGTGGGATAAGGTTTGACTAGGGCAGCCAATCTGGAATTCGGCCTTCTCCGCAAAGACGTGCTTACCCCTCTGTCATTCCTGCGAAAGCAGGAACCCACTGCGCGATGACGTTCTCTTGCACAGATGGCTCGGACGGCAAACCAGTGGACTCTCCTTCGGCGGAAGGACCGGAAAGACGAAGGGAGAACCCTTGATTCACTCCAAAAGCAGTTCTGCACCTGCCCGAACTGATTGGACAACCCTAGCCACGGGTCTTAGAGAGCCGGCTAAGTATCTTACGGCTGTTCCGGCGCGTTCCGGAGGATGTCCTCCAGAGTCCGGTCCAACGCAGGGTCCAAAGACACTGAAGTCTCGAAGGGCACCAGGTTGAAGTCGTTCTTGGCGCGCTCGATCAACTCTTTGGCCGTGGGATTGGTCTCCGCGATCTTCTCCAGGGTGTCCACCAACTCCTGAGATTCTGCCTCGCCCAGGGCCAACAACTCAGAGAGGTCGATGTCCAGGTCGAACATCGACTTCAACCGCCGCATGATGTCATAAAAGGCACGGTGGTCCCTGTTGATTCCCACCGGGTCGTTGTTCGACGTTAGGAACGGATACATGGGCGCCATCGCCCCCATCCGCAGCATCTGTAGGTCGGAGTGCTCGTAATGGGCGATGGTCACGAGAGCCATTGCGATGGTGGGCCCGTTCCGGCTCTGGGAGCCGTAGTTGGAGTATCGTAGACCGTAGTTGTCCAGGTCCGCTTTCATGTCGGCCCGGCTGTAGATGCAACTGACGCTGCGTTCCATGTCCGGAGGGGCGGCGCCGTTATACCCTTCCACCGCGACGATCTTGGGGGAGCCCAGTTCCTGCACTGCCAGGAAGAACGCCTGGGCGTACACGTCGATGCGGAACCACGGCTCCTGCCCCAGGAAGATGATCATCCCGTTCCCGGCGTCGTAGAACCGGTTGCGCCGGGTCATGGGCTGAACAGGCAGGCCTTCGTTGTAGGCCACTCTCGGGCGGTAGGTGTCATGGGTGCCCGGCACCTGGAACGGGTAACAGAGCTTGGAGACTTCGGGGCCCATCTCGCCGATCTGGGTTGCGCCCAGCTTGCTGATCAGGTAACGGGGCAGTCCGCCGGATATCTCGCCGCCGTCGGACCATTGCCGCCGCCACCCGGCGATCAACTGCTTCGCCGAGGGCTTGGATTCAAAGTTAAGTAGCTCGTCTGCCATTGCCTATCACTCCCTTGTTGCCGCAACCGGCCCGGTAACAGCCGCCGGCACAGGTGACTCACGAAATCGCGCCTCAGTTTCCAAGGGCTTTCATTCTGACAGAGCGTCGGGGTGTTCGCAATCGGCGGGTACACCGGGTTGTTCGACGCAATCAGAAGAACCAATGGGCGAATATCTCCGCCTTGACACCCCTCTCAGGGCATTCGTAAGATGGTTGTAAGCCGGTTTTGACCGGCGTCCAGCCTTGCGCTGGCCTCGCGCGTGCCCCGGTAGCTCAGGGGATAGAGCGGCTGCCTTCTAAGCAGCGGGTCGTGGGTTCGAATCCCACCTGGGGCACCATCTCCTTTTTTGTTTCTGACTTAAGCCAACGGGCTTTCGGCGAAACTCCTTTTCGATTACCTCGCTTGGTGATAATCGTGTGGAGGCATTATTGCGGGTTATTTTTCTGGGCTGTCCCAAGGTTCTATCAATGTGTAGCGACGTTGACAAACCCACCCGATGCCGCCATATTGAAGCACCTTAAGTGCAGCACCGATAAAATACATGATATGGCGAGAACTCGCCGATTAATTATGCTGTTCATCAGCGCCTGCTGAATATGTCACTCGGAAGGGAGTTGTAGCATGCGAAAACTTCTCTTGATCATGGTGAGTCTTTTTGCTTTGGGTATGATCGCGACAGCGTGTGGCGGGGATGACCCTACCCCCGCACCGGCGTCAGGTGTCACGGCGCAGGACATACAGGCCGCAGTTGACCAGGCCGTAGCAGGGGTGGCAGCCGGCCGGACTAGCGCAGACGAGATTCAGAAATTGATCGAGGCGGCGATTACCACGGCCGCGGCCGGCACTTCCGAGGGTCTGACGGCTGCCCAGGTGGAGGCTATAGTGACTGCGGCAGCTTCTCCTGAAGGATTGTCGGCTTCTGAAGTGGAGGGCATAGTGTCCGCGGCTCTAGCGGCACAAGCATCGATGGAAATGGGCCCCACAGAACCATTCGTCATCGGTGTAATGGAATCCCTCACCGGCCCCGGCGAGACTTACGGCAACGTAGCCCTCCAGTCCAAGCTCTTGGCTGTCCAAGAGATTAATGCGGCGGGCGGAATCAATGGGCGTACTTTGAAGCTGATAATCGAGGACTCAAAGTGCAATGCCAGGGATTCGATCACCGCGTACACCAAGCTGACCTCGGTCGACGGGGTGAAGATCATCCTTGGCACCTCTTGCAGTGGCGCCATGCTGGGCGCCGCCCCACTGGCTGAGAAAGACGGAACGATCATGTTCTCGGGCTTGGCGACCAACCCTCTTATCGCCGACGCCGGAGATTACATTTTCCGGACCGCAATCAACGATAAGTTGGTTGGTGTGGACACTGGAAATACGATCTGGTCCGATGGTGTTCGCAAATTAGGCACCATCACCGAGGCAACCGACTATGCTGAAGGTGTGCGACGCGAAACCGCCAAGCAGTTCGAGTCACTCGGGGGCGATATCGTTGCGAGCGAAGCGTACGCCTCAGAGGAGACCGACTACCGCGCGGCAATCACGAGGATCCTCGGCAAGGACCCGGATGGCATCCACATCGCTGCTCAAGCAGAGTTCGCAGGTGGAACCATCGTGAAGCAGTTGCGGGAATTGGGATGGGATGGGCCCATATACGGAGAGATAGTAGTGATCGGAGCAACAGCTCTCGACGTGGCCGGGGAAGCCGCGACCGGAGTGAAGGGAATCGTCCCTGCTCTTGATCCCGGCAACACAAAGGCTACCGAATTCCTGGACCGGTTCAGGGAAAGGTATGACTACACAACACTAGAGTGGTACATGGGCTCTGCCTACGATGACGTGTTCATCACGGCCGCCTGCCTGGCGCAAACTGGCGACGACCAAGACGCCGCTGGATTCAGAGATTGCCTCTACAATATGTCGTCTTTCGAGGGAACAATCGGTACCTACACCTTCGACAGTGATGGTGAAGTGGTTGGCCTCTCGAATGCTGTCGCTGAGGTGCTTCCTGTAGCCGAGCGAACATCGACGAACGCCGGTTGGAAGATACTCGGCCCAGCTCCTATTCTTCCTTAATCGCCCGATTTCGAAATCGCCGCCGGCTTTATATCATTTCTGCCGGCGGCGGTTTTCGGTGCAACATTGGCTATGAGTATCAACCCCAACATTGGGGCTGATATCCGCTTTGACTGGAACCACATCAGCGAGGCTGCATTTTTGAATAAACCAGTGTTGACTGCCTTTTCTTCGAGTGCCAGAAAACCACCAGGTTCGAGAGCCCTTAGGGAGCGCTATTGCTGAAGCGCCTTAACCCCGGTGGGTTGACGCCATTCGCCGCCACGGCCGTCACCAGCCATCCCTTAACCGTGTTGTTGTTGGCGGGGATCATCTTCTACCTCGCCTGGTTGCCTACTCAGGCGGGCAGTCAATTCCTCCAATTTTCTATCAACGGGGTGGTGATCGGTGCAATCTACGCCCTGATGGCCATGGGGTTCACACTCGTATATGGCACGGTCTGGTTCTTCGACCTTTCGTACGGGGCCATGGCAACGGTTGGCGGATATTCCGTTTTCTACTTCACCAGCCGTCAAGTGCAGACCATCGGGCGCGGTGAAATCAACAATCTGCCCTTGAACATAATCATGGGAGTGCTGCTCGCCTTTGTGCTTGGCTGGGCGCTGTATACCTGGCTCTTGCCAATTCTTCGAAACAGGCTGAACCGGCATATCTCTTTGGGCTTATGCGCCTTGCTCGCTACGGCTTTTGGCGTATATATTTTGTTTACCCTGGAAAACCCATCCCACCTTCACACTTTCCTGAGCCCTGCGATTGGAGTAATAGTGGCGGTTGCGGCAGCCTGGGCCGTCTATCGTTTGGTCCCAATCGGGAAAACTGGGTCAATCATGCGGCGTTTCGTGGTCCTTTCGGGAGCGGCTGGGACCATAGCCCTTGGAGTATTTTGCGCAACCCTAGTCGCCGGCGAGTCCGGTTCTATCCTTTACCTTAGCTGGGCGATGGGGGCATTGTTGGCCGGATCAGCGGGTCTTGCGATCTACCGCGGCATTTATTTCTACTTGCGGCGGCAAGCCAGGTCGCCATTGGTAATGCTCGTTGGTTCCCTTGGGTTGTTGCTCAGCATCACCGCTTTCATCTCTATCATCTTTTCGCCGGACGGCCGGCCACTTGCGGAGCCTTTTGGCGCGGTCCCTTGGTCTTTTGGCGGGGCCTTCATCAAGCCTTTCCAGGTTTTCATCATTGGGGTAGTGCTAGCGGTCTTCTTCGGCCTGGTCCTCCTGATGAACCGGACATCGTTCGGCAAGGCAGCGCGGGCTATCGGGGACGATGAGGAAGTGGCCCGCATCGTAGGAATCAACACATCGGTCATCATTGCAATCATCTTTTTCATAGGAGCTGCGATCTCTGCTCTTGGGGGCATCCTGCTGGGAGAGGACATTGGTCTTCGGCCGCAGATGGGATTGTTGTTGCTGTTGAAAGGGTGGATTGCATCGGTGGTCGGGGGCATAGGCAATATCCACGGCGCTCTTTTGGGCGGATTTGTGTTGGGAATGGTTGAGAACTACGGCGTTTGGTACGTGCCGGCTCAGTGGAAAGACGCCATTGCTTTCGTACTATTGATCTTGTTCTTGTCATTCTGGCCAAAGGGAATCCTGCCGAGGACATAGCGACATGCTAGACGGACTGAAAGCTAACAACCCTCTTCGCCTACTTTCTGCATTCCCGGCCCGCGCCAGGACGCGGATTGGGAGCAATTTGGAACTCCTGATCAACATTCTAGTGATTGCCGCGGCCTTGATCTTCATGCTTTATCAGGGCCCAGGATTTGCGATACGAATCGCCCAACTCTTCGCGATATTTGCCATTTTGGTGGTCAGTCTGAATCTGGTGATTGGCTATACCGGACTTCTTTCGGTTGCCCATGTTGCGTTCTTCGGGATCGGGGCCTATAGCGTGGCCGTGTTGACCACAAACCCTGAATTCGAGCAAGTCCCGGGGCATATCCGCTACTTCGATTGGACTTTTTTCGCGGCGTTGCCGGTGGGCATGTTGATTGCGGGGGTGGTGGCGTTGTTCGTCGGCGGCGTGTTGAGCCGGTTCCGTGACGACTTGTTCGTGCTGGTTTCCGTCGGTTTTGCGGTGATCGCTCACCGGGTGTTCCTCTTTTGGCAACCTGTAACCAGGGGCGCCTTCGGGATCCACGACATAAGCAAGCCTACGATTGGCGGTTTAGTCATTGACGGAAGACTGGAGTTCATGTTCCTGTCATTAGGCTTCCTAGTTCTCGTTTGCCTGGCTTCATGGATGATCGTGCGGTCGTCGTTTGGCCGGGTGCTGATGGCCATTAGGGAGGACGAACAAGCGATTGAAGTGTTTGGCTACAAGGCCAGTATGTTCAAGCTCATGATCTGGGTTATCTCCGCGATGATGGCGGCTCTAGCGGGTGGGTTGATTGCGAGCGAGCAAACCTTCATCGACCCGAATTCTTTCCTTTTGCTGGAGTCGATCCTGTTGGTATGTATCGTGATTCTTGGGGGTCTTGGGACTATATGGGGGTCGCTCTTGGGGGCGCTGGTTTTTGTTCTTCTCAATGAGGGTATGCGGTTTTTGCCCTTCCTTCCCGACGCACTCGTCGGGCAGGCGCGGTTGGCGGTGTTAGGGATGTTGATAGTCGCGCTAATGCTTTTTAGGCCGCAAGGTTTGGTGGGCAAATTTAAGCTATGACCAACGAGAACTGGGCAGATGACATCGGAGCCGCGTTGGAGACTCAAGGCCTCGTAAAGCAGTTCGCCAGCGTCAAGGCCATAAATTACCTGTCCATTGCTGTCCCCAAGCGAGGCATAACCAGCATCATTGGGCCAAATGGTTCAGGTAAGTCGACTTTGATCAACTGTTTGAGCGGCACACTGCCCATCGACGATGGCATCGTAGTCCTCCAAGGGAACTCAATGAGGGCGATTCTCCCCCACAACAACCCGAGTCATGGTGTGACCAGGACCTTTCAAGAGGTCCGGCTGTTTAACCAGATGTCCGTCTTGGACAACATGCTGGTGGTCCTCACCGAACGAGGTGTCTTGAAAAGCTTGTTCGAGCACAAGCGTTCCTCTTACCAAAGCCGGGCGAAGGAGCTTTTGGAATCGGTTGGCCTGTGGGAGAAACGGGGGGACCAAGCCGAGAGCCTTTCTTATGGTCAAAGGAAGCTGCTGGAGGTGGGGCGGGCATTGGCGATGAACGTCAACATCTACTTGTTCGACGAACCGTTCGCAGGCCTGTTTCCTGCAATGCTCGAGCGTGTCACTCTACTTTTGGAGGGTCTCAAACAGCAAGGCAAATCAATCATATTCATCGAGCACAATATGGATCTCATTCGCCGGCTCTCCGATTACACCTTCGTATTGGACAGCGGAGAATTGCTGGCCGAGGGTCCGGTGAACGAAGTACTTGACCGGCCCGAAGTCATCGAGGCATACCTAGGCACGTAACGGGTAAGAATAGACATATATGATCTTGGAGCTTGAAAACATATCGGTCCATTACGGCGGGATTATAGCTTTGGACAACGTCTCCCTAGGCGTTGGAGAAGGCGAGATCGTTGCGTTGATGGGTCCAAATGGCGCCGGCAAATCCACGGTCTTGAAGGCTATCTTCGGGCTCGCGCCGGTTGCGGATGGCCGGATTTTTTGGCGTGAACAGCCTCTCGATGCACCCTCCCATGAGATCGTTAAGCTCGGTCTGGCGTTCGTGCCTCAAGGCCGTCGGGTGTTTACTCAACTGACCATAGAGGAAAACTTGGAGTTGGGCTGTCTTTACTTGAAAGACAAAGCCGAGAAACGGCGCCGTATGGAAGAGGTCATGGAGCTGTTTCCGGTCCTGTTTGAGAAGCGTCGAGACAAGGCCCGGGCCATGTCAGGCGGAGAGCAACAGATGCTGGCCATCGGCCGGGGTTTGATGGCTAACCCGACGACTCTGCTATTGGACGAACCTACATTGGGGCTGGCGCCAATCATCGTTAAAGAGATGTTTGCCAAGATCGTGGAGATCAATGAAACGCGGAAAACTTCAATCATGGTGGTCGAGCACAACATCAGAAGCATTCTTGATGTGGCCTCACGAGTTTACGTCTTGGACAAAGGGAAGATCGCACACGACGGAACACCCAGCACTGTGACAGATAGCGATATTTTGACCAAGGTGTTTTTGGGAACGGTGGAGTGACCGGATAAAATTTCACAGTCATATGGAAGAGAACGCAAGCATGAAATTTTATCCCCTCTAGTGTCTAAGCTTGGTTCTACGGAACTCTAATAGATTGACGATGCTGGCCAGACCATAACTATACATTCTCTTGCCGGACGTCACGCACGAAGCACAGCGCTCAAGACTAAAATATCTTCTAAGCAGCGGGTCGTGGGTTCGAATCCCACCTGGGGCACCACTTCCTCTTTCCGTGCCTGATTCTGGTCTTCGACCCCTTGGCCGCCGTTCCACAGCCATCAGCAACACCCACCGGTACCCCGGACCTTAGGCTTCACGATGAGGGGTATCCCTGTGTACAATCTTGCGGGGCACGGCGGGTCAGGCCGTCGGAAGCCCAGACCTAAGGGCGGCCCGGGGCCCGGTAATCAGAGGAGCTAATATGGCGGAGAGTTCGATCCCATTGGCGAAGCAGATTGTCCAAGGTCGGCCGGTAGCCGTGGCTCTCGGCGATGATCAGGAGCGGAGATTTCAGCGTCTGGTGGAGGAAACGACAATGATTGACCTCCATCAACACCCGATGGTGAAGCCGGAAGACCCCAACCAGCTCTTGGAGTACCTACGCGGCGACAGCTATACGTGGGGCTACGAGGCGGTACGCCACGGAGGTTTTACCGCGGTTGGAACGGCCAATGTCTACCGGGGTATGGGGAACACCGACGAAATGTCTTTCATCCGGTTCAAAGACCTCATAGACGAAATTAAGATGATGTCGTCGGACATCGGCCGTCACGACGAAGTTGTCAAAGTCAGCAACTCAGACGAGATCCAGGCTGCAAAGCAAAACGGCAAGGTGGGTTTCTTGCCTACGGTGGAGCACCTGGCCATCGGCAACGAATCGAAGCGTGTGGACGAGCTCTACGGCGCCGGCATAAGGCTGGCCGGGCTGACCTACCGCCGCAAGAACTATATCGGGGACGGCCACTTAGAGCGCAACGACGGCGGGCTGAGTATATTCGGGATAGAAGTTGTCCAGAGGATGAATGAACTCGGCATGGTGGTCGACCTGTCCCACGCGTCTTTTCGGACGGCGATGGACGCCATCGAGTTCTCCCAAGCACCGGTCACCTTCAGCCACGATGGGTCATACACCCTGGGCCAGGAACAAGGCGGTGGCGAGTATGCTGCGGGCCGGCTCAGAAGGGACGAAGAGTTGGTGGCCTGCGCGCAAAAAGGCGGCATCGTCGGTGTCACAGTACAACCGTCGGTGATCAGTAGCTGGGGGTCTACTCTGAGCATCGACCTCCTGCTGGACCACTACGATTATATGGTGAATCTGTTGGGTATCGACCACGTAGCCATCGGGACAGATTCCAGCATCGGGGTGAGAAGCTCGGGATTTATCGTCGGTGTCGAATCCCCCGCCGAAGGGAAGAACATCATCCGTGGGCTGATCACCCGTGGCTACTCCGACGCCGACATCATCAAGATCACCGGCAGCAACGCCCTGGCGTTTTTTCGCAAAGTCATGGGCGAGTAGCCCGGTCCTAGCTTCGAGTGTCGAGCCCAGAAACCCCCACAATCACGTTCCAGAGCTCCGGGCCGCGCAAATTTTCGACCTTTATTGTTGCTCGAATATTGTCCCCGGTGTAGTATCTCCGAAGCGTTTGCCTATTTAGAGGATCAGTTACGGCTGAAAATCCTAGGCAATAAAAACCTTTGATGAGGGGAATTCCATGAAATACGACGTTGTAATTGTAGGCGGGGGAGCAGCCGGATCGGTGTTGGCAAGTAGGTTGGCTGAGAACCCGAATACTTCCATTCTGTTGCTGGAAGCTGGGCCGGATTACCCCGATACCGACAATCTTCCGGACGAGATAAAGTTCGGCAACACAAGCTATGCCGAATCCCCGGAATCGGAACACAACTGGGCCCTCCGGGGAACGCTCACCGAGGAACAAGGAGAGACACACGTGGCACAGGGCAAGGTGATCGGCGGGGGATCGTCCATCAATGGGCAGGCCATGCAGAGAGGGTTACCGGAGGATTTCGACTCCTGGGCCGCGATGGGCAATGATGAATGGTCTTATGACAAGGTCCTGCCGTTCTTTAGGAAATCCGAACGCGACCTAGACGTTCGGGACGATTTTCACGGGACCGACGGACCGATTCCGGTGAGGCGTCGCCAATCAGGCCCATGGCCGGATATACAAAAGGCTTTCCACGCCGCCTGTTTGGCTGAGGGTTACGGGGCAGTTGAGGATACCAATGGCCCGAACCCCGCTGGCGTCGGCGTGTGGCCGTCTAACAACCTGGACGGCTGGAGGATGAGCGCCGCTATCACTCACTTAAATCCCATGCGCCACTGTCTTAACCTTACCGTGAGAGGCGGTGTTTTTGTCAGGAAAGTGTTGATCGAGGACCGAAAGGCCGTTGGCGTGGAAGTAGAAAGCGGAGGCGAGGTCTTCAACGTTGAAGCCGGCCGTGTCGTGTTGAGCGCCGGGGCTCTTAAGTCGCCGCATCTGCTGATGCTGTCGGGAATAGGGCCCAAAGACCAACTTGAAAAATTCGGTATACCTGTCATCCATGATCTGCCTGGAGTGGGGCAGAACTTGATGAATCATCTAAGCGCCCAGGTAACATTTAAGGTCAAAGACGGTCTCTCCCTCCACGGCGATTTCGAGGCGGTGCACTTCGGTCTGCACTACACTTCGGAGGGCTCGAGCGAAGCCAACGACATGTTGCTGAGGACCACCCCAATGGTCGATGAACGTCCGGAACGCGTCCCCGGATTGCGGACCAAGTTCCTAAACAACGACATCCCTGCTGAGCGCGTGGCGAGGCTCTCAGTCACCCTCGGGTTGCCGGACGGGTCCGGATACGTCAGGCTCGCGTCCGCTGATCCCACCGAGCAGCCGACCTTTAACTATTGTTATCTCCAGGACCCAAATGACAGGAGCCGGGTACGGGAAGGTATACGGAAGGCGGTTAGCTTCCTTGAATCCGATGCGTATAAAGACGTGTGCGATCAGCGTCTCCACCCCACAGATGACATCTTGGGCGATGACGATGCTTTAGACCTGTACATCCGGAAAACCGTTGGATCAGCCAGGCACGTATCCGGGACCTGCAAGATGGGGCCCGACTCAGACCCGATGGCGGTGGTCGACCAATACTGCAGCGTCAAGGGAGTAGAGGGGTTGTCGGTGGTCGATGCGTCGGTGAAGCCGAAAATCACCCGGTCGGGTGGCAGCCATGCCACGGTCCTCATGATGGGGGAACGCGCCGTCGAGTGGATCGCACCAGCTTAACCCAGCCTCATTCGGGGCCGATCGGTGGAGGGGATCGTTCGAACTCACCCACGCTCCCAACCGAAGTTGGTCCGATAATCAATAAACTCTCTAAGAAAGGAAAGCAGAAGAATGCCTCCACCCGACCGGTACAACACTGGATACAACGTCGGCGTTGGCGGCGCTGTCGTGGACGATGGCCGATTGCTGCTGGTCCGCCGGGCGTCCCGCCGAGGCCGCGGTAATTGGCAGATACCCGGCGGGTTTGTCGAGCAAAACGAGACCATGGACCTAGCCGTAGTTCGTGAAGTGGAGGAGGAAGCAGGCGTCACGGCCACAGTTCAAGGCGTGTTGGGCATCAGGAACCGGTACGATGAGGAAGGAGGCAACAGCTTATATATCGTGATGCTGTTGAGTCCTGAATCTGGCGAACCCGCTCCTGACATGACAGAGGTAGACAGGGCCGAGTATTTCAGCCTGGCAGAGATCCAGGCCCTGGAGCATATATCCCCAATAAACATCGAGGTTGCGAAACGGGCGCTGGCCCAAGACCATCGCTTGCTATCTGCTCAGACAGTTGAACAAGCGGGCCGAGGGACGTACACGCTGTTTATTGGCTGAGGGCAACCACGTCCTTCATCTCTGGCCGGACGATAACCGTGCATTTTCTTGGGCGATCCCAGACATGAACCACAGCGCTCAAGGCTGCAATATCTACTATGCAGCGTTGGCCGATTTCGTCCGTTCCCCACGCCGGTCCTGCATGGTTGTCGGGACTATGGTTCTTGAGAAGCGGCCCGTTGGAAATCCGGTGCTGCCACTCGCAGAGATCTTGAGAAGTTCCCGGTTGTCTCCTCGACCACGAACGGTCTCTTCAGCCATTTCCGCCGTCGTTCCCCGCGATAGGACCAGCCGGCTGTCAACCTCGTCGTCGTCTAGACCGTTTGCGATCAAGACCAGCATGTCCACGCTCACTAGCCGGTCGCGGACCTGGTAAAAGACATCCCCCGCCACGGTCTGCAAGAAAAACCACTCTTCTAATTCTTCGGGAGATGGGAACCCAGCGCCGGGTTTCGATATCGCCGCCTCGGTGTAAAAGGCTCTGACGTCGGCGGAGATGTAACGCAACAACTGAGGCATCGGATGCGCATAACCTTCCGGTACCGTCATGCCGGCATCCAAGGCGAATGCCGCCATGATGCCGAGCATCTCGGGAATCGAATCTGCGTCTTTGCCGCTCGTCCCAACGGTTGTCCGGCCCCTTGCCCGTAGACCCTCGTCGAACCACGGCATCAAAAGCTGGGCCTCTGTGCGCAATTGTGCAATTAGCGATTCCAACTCGTTCGTTGGCTCAACATTGGGGAAAGATACCGGGCAAGACCAGACCTCTTCGAGGGCAAAATCGTCTTCGATATCGTCGGGATAGTCAACCAGAACGGGAGCAGCGGGTTGGTCAACCAATCCCAATGTCTGGCGCAGTACGTCCAATTGCACCTCCGGCCGGTTGGGCGGACCCAGAGGTCTGCCGAACGGGAATGGCACCCATAACGCCCTGGGCGGCCGTATCTTTTCCGTGACTGGCCAAATTAGGCTTATCTGGACCGTCGCGATACCGGCGCCGCCGCCCTCCACGGGCCGTTCTATGTACTGGGAAAGCACGCTCACGGCGTAGGTGCAGCCGGGTCAAACAGGTATGAGGATGACCAAGTTGACATTGTCTCCAATCAGAAGTCGCGACACTTCTTTCGCCGCGGGTTCCATGAGTTGCGGAGCGGTCGACCCCATGAATGAGTAATGCCAGTCCGCGACAGAGCCTATCTCCCGCGATTCGACCATGGTCCTCAGGTGGTCCAAGGGGAAACATACGTTTACATCTTGCTGGTAGGCGCTACGGTCGAAATTGGTGCTGGAGTGGGTCATCGCCAGGTCTTGGTAGTCGATGTCGCCGGGAATGACTCTGTAGTCCCCCACGTGACCCGCGAATGGACGGTCATCGGACCGGTGTATAGCGGCCGTCGTTACGATGGCAACCCGGGCGTCTACCAGCTTCGGAGCTTCGACCCATGGAGTCTCCTCGAAAGGCGCCGTGTATCTTCCGGCCAGGCGCTCCTCGAAGCTAGCCCTTTCCCTCGGATGAATGTCTTCCCAACGGGCCATGAATGATGCCCTTCGCCTGAATCAGAATTAAATCGGACCTGGAAGGGGATGCGCGAAGAAGCGGTCAATCCCCAGCCCAATCACACCATTCTATACCCAAACGCAATACGATTCTTCTTCAGTCATCGTCCCATCATGGTGACGGTTCTATACGGACCGGTAAATCCTGAAGGGCAAAATTGCCCTTTAGCACACCCTGCCAATGACCGGTTTTGGGCTATAGTGTAACGATTCCGTCTAAGGAGCCCGATCAATGGCAGACAAGATTCGCTTGGGGTTTGTGGGAGCTAACATCAACTCGGGCTGGTCAACCCAGTCGCACTATCCGGCGTTATTGGCCAGTCCGGACGTTGAACTTACCGCGGTGTGCACCTCCAGGCCCGAAAGCGCGGAAGAGGCGCGGAAAGCGTTTGGGGCAAAACTCGCTTTCCACGATTTCCGGGAGATGGTGGTGTCGCCGGAGATCGACGCAGTGGCCGTGGTGGTGCGTGTGCCGTTGCACTACGAGCCCACCAAGGCCGCCATCGAAGCCGGCAAGCACGTCTTCACAGAGTGGCCATTGGGCCGGACCACCGCCGAAGCTGAAGAACTGGCGGCACTGGCCAAGGCCAAAGGGCTGCAGACGGCGGTCGGTTTGCAGTCCCGCGTCAGCCCTGCGGTGTTATATGTCAAGGAACTGATCGACGATGGCTATGTGGGAGAAGTGCTCTCTTGCCATGTCACCACGATGCGTGACGGCGCGTTGGAACGTCATTCCAGCCGCAATTGGAACCTGGATATCAGCCAAGGAGCGAACACCCTTACCATCGCCAACGGGCACGTTATCGACGCGTTGCGGTTCGTGTTGGGCGACTTCAAGCGGGTGGCGTGCATGGTCACTACGCAAGTCCAGAAGATGTACGAGACCGACACTCAAAAGTATATAGATGTCACTTCCCCGGATAACGTCCGGGTGTCCGGACAACTCGTGCGCGGCGCGGCGGCGACGGTCAGCGTCGGCGCCGTCCCCTGGGCCGGCAGCGGCTTCCGAATGGAGATCTACGGCCGAGAAGGCACGCTGGTCACCACCGGGAGCGTCTCGTCCCAGCGCGGTGAAATGCTACGGGTGCAAGGCGCAAAGGGTAGCAACGAATTACAGGACCTGACCCTCCCTGAGCGGTATTTCTATGTTCCGGACGACTTCCCTCGCGGCGACCCTTTCAACGTCGGGCAGTTGTATACCCTGTTCGCCGAGGCGATCCGGACCGGGGAGACCCGCCTGCCGACGTTCGACACCGCGGTTGAACTCCACCGGTTTATCGATACGATCAAAAAGGCGTCAGATACGGGCCGAGAGCAAGTTGTCACCTGAGGCGGATATATCGGATACCGCCGCCCTTCGTCAGCGTAGTTGTAGCAGGTCCAAGCAGATCGGGACAAAATGTTTGATTACCAAGAGGAAATATCTAAGTCTCTCGAAATCATGTGCATCCGAAGAAACGGTAACGATTTCTTGCCACCCACCGGTATAACGCGGCGCCAATCACACTCATGCCCGGAAACCAAAATACCGGCGCCAGCGGAGTAAGCAATCGGATCCGGACCGTGAGCATGCGAAAGGCGTAGAAACCTTCAAAGTGCTTTTGTCCGATGCCAACCAGATAGGCGGAACGCTTCAGGTCATCCCACGATAATCCGGACGGCGGCTCTTTCAAATTTTGGTAAGGCGTCCAGGTTATTCGATGAAGGACATCGGCTTTGGACAACCACCGCACCAGGATTGCGCAGAGGCGACAGTCGGCATCGTAGATCAACACTTGGGATTTAATCATTTTCCAAGAGCTTCAGCCTGGCGTAGGATACCCGCGGTGTGGGCTAGACGTAATACCTACTAATCAGTTGGGCATGCCTTCCATATCGATCGTGAAGTAATACTGCTTGTCGCCCAGGGCCTTGACCCTAGCCCAAAACTCTTCGCCGGCGGCGAGACCAGTTGCCGTTCGCCCAGTCGTCTCCCGGTAGATATTCCAGGAATCCGGGTGTAATTCCCGGCACTCGGCAAAGATCGCCTCGGCTTCGTCAGCGCGGCCGTTCCGTTTCAGGTATTGGCCCAACTGGAATTTTGAGTGGGCCGTGGCGATCTCTGCGGTCATTGCCGGCACACGCTCCCTCGCTGCATCAGGACTGAACAAGTGCGGGCTGGCTGTGCCGTTCAGCGCCCAGTCTTTCACGGCTTCGATGTATGCCGATTTTGCGCGTGCGGCACGTTCAGCTACCTCCGGTTTGTACCCAGGTATCGCTTGGTCAAATTCCTTCACAACATCCAGGGAGCCGCCGGTCTCAACCGGGCGAACGACCCGCCCTGTTTCGTCGATCCAGACGGCCTGAGGCACGTTGAACATGTTGTACAACGAAGACAGCAAGTGGTTTTGATCGATCAGTGGGATGAAATCCGGTGAGACTGCCTCGATCCACGGCCGTGCCGCTTCAACATCAGCATCCATCGCCACCGACAAGATCATGAAATCTTCGTTCTTTACGGTCTCAAACATCGCCTGCCAACCTGGCAGGTCATTTCGGCATCCTCACCAAGACGCCCAGGTGATCAACAAGACGCGTTTCCCGCGAAAATCGCTCAACGAATGCAGTTTGCCATCGAGATCGGGCAGGGTGAAATCGGGCGCCTCAAGGCTAAGCGATGCGTCGTTGCGCAGATCAGCGCCCTCGCCGAGCAGCCATATATCCGCGGCCTCGCTTCGGACCGCCGGCTTGCCCATCAACTCCCAAAAAGCCGAAACATTGATGGCGTCGTCCTTAACGAACCTGTCTGCCTCACCCGAAGGCGTGGGCACACAGACATCGTCCTTGCAGAACCCTTCCGGTTTCATCGACCAACCTGTGATCGCGGCCGTATCAGATGCGCTGAGCCATAACTCATCATTAGAGTGTAGTCCACCGGGCCTCCCCGCTAAGTCAGTGGCGCTCGTCTCTGTTAAAACAGTAACCATTCGTTTTCCACCTCTTCGTTTATCGGACTTATTGTATGCCAACCCGGTCGGCCTGACCTGACTGCCCCGTAGTATAATCCGTGCCTAATCGAACTAACCTAAGGGACGAACTTCATGCAGATTGGGATGTTCTATCAGATACAGGTCCCCAGGCCGTGGTCATCCACCAGCGACTTTGACCGCCATTGGGAGATGTTGGAACAGGTGGCCTTGGCTGATGAACTGGGTTTCCACAGCGTCTGGCTGGCCGATCATCAGTTCCGCACTGAGTGGTCGCATTCCAGCGCGCCGGACGTCACGCTGGCGGCGATCAGCCAGCGGACCTCTCGCATCAGGCTCGGCATCGCCGTTGCCGTGCCTCCGGTGCAGCACCCTTTGCACATCGCCGCCCGAATGGCCACTTTGGACATCTTTAGTAACGGAAGGGTTGACCTCGGCGTGGGGCGCTCCGGCTACCCTTTGCAGATGGAAGCCTTTGGCGTCAACCTGGAAAACGCCACCGGCATGGTGGATGAAGCTTTGGAGATCATCCCCAAGGCCTGGACCGAAGGGGTGTTTTCCTACCAGGGGAAATATTTCGATATTCCGCCTAGAGAAGTCCACCCTAAACCGGTCCAATCGCCCCACCCGCCGATCTGGCTCGGGTGCAGCCGCGAAGAGACCTTCCGAAAAGCCGGTGAGCTCGGTTTGGGATGTCTGGCTATGTCCAGCGGCGGTCCGGAGCATCTGACTCAATTAGTGGATTCCTATCGTGAGGGCATCCGGAATGCCGATCCCGTGGGCAAAATGATTACAGACCGGGTTTCGATCAGCACTTTGGCGATCTGCGCTGAAAGCCGGAAAAAAGCCCAGGAGCGGGGCGCTGAGATACTCGATTGGTACCGGCGTCAACAGGACCTTCGCCATGACAGGGTCTGGCAGGCGCACGACCCAACCAGCGTGCCGACCGACTACCAGTGGCACTACCAACGTTCGGCCGCCACGGAGACAGCCAAGCGGGATGAGACCTCTTCACTGGACCTGATCAAAGAGGGACGATATTGCATCGGCGACCCCGATGACTGTCTGCGATTCTTGGAACGATACGTTCCCACGGGCGTGGATGAGATCATGCCCCTGTTCCAGATCGGGCCCATGACTAACGGGGAAGTAACAGAGACTCTACGCTTGTTCGGCAAACACGTCATCCCGCATCTGGAGAATTAGACCGGACCCAAAGCGGTACCGAAGCGGGAGAATAGGACCACCAACATGGACCCAACACAAGGCAGCGTCATCGACCAGATCGACGAAAAAGCGATCGTCGATCTTGCCGGCGAACTGATCAAGATCCCCAGTTTCAAGTTGGAAGAGACTCCGGTGGCCACCTTCTTAGCGGATTTCTTCGGGGATCGAGGGTACAAAGTGGACCTTCAAGAGGTAGAGCCGGGGCGGTTGCAAACGATCGCCACCCTAGAGGGGTCCGGTGGCGGCCCAAGCCTGATGCTGAACGGGCACACCGACATCAACTCTCTAACTCGCCGCTGGCTCCGCGATCCTTGGATTCCTGTTGTGGAGGGAGACCGTTTGTACGGCCATGGTGTCCAGAACATGAAAGGTGGCCTGGCCAGCATCATCATGGCGGCGGAGGCGGTCCGCCAGTCAGGTGTTCGGCTGAAGGGCGACTTGGTGGTCGCATGCGTGGTGGGAGAGACCCAGGGGGGCGAGGGGACAAGATTCTTGATGGATAGCGGCCTTCGCACCGACATGGCGGTGGTTGCCGAACCGTTCGGCGTCGGCAACTTGGTCACTGTCCATTCTGGCATCGTCCACTTGGCGATTCACACTTACGGCGTGACCGGGCACGTCCGCCAACTCGAAGGAACCATCAACGCAGTGGCAAAAATGACCGGGGTTATCGACGCACTGCAACGGGTTGAGTTTACGTATCAGCCCCGGGAAGACATGCCGGACCTGCCCAAGTTGAACGTGGGCAGCGTTATCGGCGGATTAGGCGAAGATTACGTCCTTGTGGAGCCTCCGTACATACCCGACATCTGCACTATCATCGTCGACGTTCACTTCCTGCCGGGCCAGACCGTGGACGGCATCGTAGCTGACATTCGCCGGGTCTTGGACCCCCTGCAGTCGGAGGATCCCGAGCTATCGTATGAGATAGAGATTCCCCCTCCGGAATTCTTCAAAGGCCGCCGCCGTCTGGTTATGGACCCTTTGGACGTGCCCCGTGACTCCGAGATAATACAAGCCGTGGCCCGCTGCCACCAGGAGGTAACCGGCACACCGCCCAAGGCGATCGGGGCGGTGTTGCCCTACTCCTACACCGCCAACGACACCTGCCATCTTTGGAATGCCGGCATACCTTGTTTGCTGTACGGCCCGGCCGTGCTCCGAGGGAGCGGCGGCCATGACGATAGCTGCGTGATAATCAGCGAGATGGTCCAATGCACCAAGGTGCTGGCTCTCACCGCCCTAGACGTTTGCAAAACAGAATCGCTATAGTCGCGGCAGGCAAAATCAAACTTCGGCATCAGATTATGAGGGGGCTGACCATGGGAGCCATCCCAGGAATCGAGTTCAATACATTCTCGATCATAGCCCGGTGCTCCCGGACCGGAATGTTGGGCATCGCGATCACCACGAGCGACATCACCGTCGGCTCGCGGTGTCCTTTCGTTGCGCCCTCGGTCGGAGCGATCACTACTCAAGCGTCAACCGATCCCAGCCTGGGGCCGTTCGCCTTGAGGTTGTTGGGCCTGGGCTACTCAGCCAGCGGCGCTCTTCAGCAGTTGGAGGCCAGCGACCCTAACATCGAGCGGCGCCAATTAGGGGTGGTTGACCGCAACGGCAACGCCGCCGCCAGGACCGGGTCTATGAACAACCCTTGGGCCGGCCACGTCATCGGACAGGACTACGTCGCCATGGGCAACGGACTTGTGGGGGAAGGGGTGGTCCAAGCCATGGCCTTGGTGTTCCTGGAAGCACCTCAACTGGACCTTGAGGAGCGATTGACCCAGGCTTTGGAAGCAGGGCAACAAGCCGGCGGAGAAGCTCAGGATTCAACACCCCACCACTCGGCTGCTTTGCTGGTCTACGGTTCGGACAGCTTCTCCAGGGTCGATTTGCGGGTTGACGAGCATCCCGCGCCGGTGACGGAGTTACGGCGGTTGCTAGACATCTTCGCGCCGAAGATCGATTATTTTGCCTTGAGAGCGAGGGACCCGGAAGCAGCCCAAGCAGCCAAGGACGCAGCGATCTGAATCGGAAAAGCGCAGTCTGATCGCTCGATCAACGATAAAACCTAAGAGATGCGCGCCGGGTTTTGTGATTGACAGCGTTTGGGGGTGTCGATACCATCGCTAGGGAACGGCCGCGCCAAGTGAAAATGAAGAGGTTACGCCATGACAGCAACGCTGGACCACACGATAGTTCCGGTGAAAGACCAAGACGAGTCGGTTGAGTTTTATACTCGGGTACTGGGCTTCCAGTACGACGGAAAGGCAGGCATGAATGACCATTTCGCCGTTATCCGGCTCAACGATTCCTTCACTTTGGACCTGCAGCGCTTTGACGAGATCCCTGACCCAGGCATTCATTACGCCTTCGCCTTGGACCGCGCCCATTTCAATCGGTCCTTCCAGGCCATCAAGGATGCTGGTATTCCCTTCGGAGACGGCCCCAGGGACAAAACTAACATGCGTGGTCCGGGCATAAGCACCGGCGCAAAGGGTGAGACCCTTTCGGTTTACTTCGGCGATCCCAATGGCCATCGCTTGGAGATACTTACTTACGCCTGATCTACGGGCGGCGTCCGTCAGGACCTCACCGGCTATCGATCGCATCATCAGTTGATCCAATAGCTATGAGAACAAGCATGTCCGAATTCAAGAGCCTTTCGAGGGCTCGGCAATGGACATCGCCTGCGATGGTTGCCAAGAAAAACCACTCTTCCAGGTCCTCTGGTGAGGAGAGACCAGCGCCGACTTTTGAAACTGCGGCTTCGGAATAAACGGCCCCTATTCCTGCGGTCAGATAACTAAGCAACCTCGGCACCGGATGTTATTACCCTCTGGCGTCGTCATGTCGGCGTCCGCAGAGAATTTCTTGCCGATCGAATTCACCGCGAGGGCACTACTTACCGTTGTCGTCTCTGAAACGACATAGTTCAGTTATATTTGCGCGGGGTTCGTCTCCGAGGATTCGTTCAAGCCGAAATCAATAACCGCTTTCGCCCATCTCGACGGGATGTTTCGTGAGAAATATGAAACTTTTCGTATTGGTAGCCGCGATATTCGCTGTTCTAGTGATTGGCTGCTCAGTGCCGGACGAGAGCACCACCGGTCGCCCGTCAAATGACCCGACGGCTAACGACGCGACGGCTGATAATGCCACAGCAACTGGCCCCGAAAACGCCGGTACGGCCGCGGCAACTGAATCACCATAATCTCCCACGGAACGGCCAACCGCGCCGCCGGTCCAACGGGACCTGATCGCGGTGATAGGCTCCGAACCGCTTCGGCTGACGACAGACCTCGGCGCCGATCTGGACCCGGCCTGGGACCCGCGAGGAGACATCATCGCGTTCATGACCAGCAAGTTCAGGGCTCTGGGGCGGCCTTATGAGATCGGAGGTGTTTTTCCGAACGGCACGGATCTGAGAACCTTGGCTCGCGGGCCAAGATTCGACATCGGCATCGCCGGTGAGTTGGCCTGGATCGGAGACACCGGTAAGTTGATGACCAACGAACGGATCTCTCTTCATGAGTACATGACCTTCGATACAGAATATGCGCCGTTCGTCCGGACCGATCCCGATCACGGCGATGATGCGTTCGTCCGGAAGCTGGTGATTCCAGGCGGCCAGGGAGGAGACGGGCTGGCTGTTTCCGGAGACGGTGAAACTTTGATGTGGAGGATCCGTACGTCACAGGACATCAAGAGTTTCGAGGTCACGGTCCGCATCGCGGAGTTGGAAGGTTTGACGGGAGCGTGAGCGGACACCGCCGGCCGCGCCCTGATCACGCATTCGACGATCACGCAAGGCCCAGATTACAACCGGGGATTCAGCCTCTCGCATGATGGCGGGATGTTCGTCATCAGCCTGAAAAACGGCAACGGGTTCGACCTTTTCTTGATGGACAGTTCAACGGGTGAAGAAATACGGCAGTTGACTACGAACGGCCTTTCTTTTGGAGAGTACAACCTATATCCGGAGGTCTCCCCTGACGGCCAGCGGGTCGCATTTTCGTCGCAATCCGGACCGCAGGGCAGGCCAGACATCTATGTCGTCCAGATCGATGGCACAGGCCAGGCAAAAGTTACCGACAGCCCGGATGTTAGCGAGATGCGGCCATCGTGGTCGCCGACCGGTCTGGCGATGACCTTCCAAGGTCAGGACTTCAGAGACGCCAGTCCCAACTGGGATATTTATACCGTCAACGTACCGGGTGATTCCGCAGGCCTGGCGGCAACCGTGGACGCGGCGCCGGCGCAAGCTGAAGGTGTGATCGATCCCGCATCTACTCCGGAGCCCTCTGTAGGATCCGTCACGGCCTCCCATGTTCTCTCCTGGGGAAGTGAGGGTACCGCCGATGGACAGTTTGATTCCCCTAGAGGAATCGCGGTGGATAACCTTGGCAGAGTTTACGTGATTGACTCGGGCTTACATGATATGCAAACGTTCGGCAGCAGCGGCGAGTTTTTGAATAGGGCCGGTGGGCGCACAAATTCTAAAACACCAGGAAGATTTCTCTCGCCAAACGGCGTCGCCGTGGACCCGCTGGGAAATCTGTATATCGCTGATACCGGGAACGCTCAGCTACAAGCTTTTCTCACGCAGGATGAGTATGAGACCCGTTGGCAGTCGGATTTCGACCCCGCTATAAACCCTTTCGATAGGTCGACTACCGCGGTCCATAACCAGAATTACCCCACTCGAGCTGTTGCAACCGGTCCAAACGGAAATGTTTTCATTGCGGTTGGTGGCGCGGAGAACCGCGAGACAAGAATTCGAACTTTCACTAGTGCGGGTATCCCGATAGGTTCGTGGGGAGATTTCGGAGAAGACAAGGGGCAACTCAGAGCCCCTAGAGGCGTCGCTGTTGATGCCAAGGGCGATGTATATGTGGCCGACGTGGACAACCACCGGGTCCTTAAATACAAGACTCAGGGCCAGTTCGTCTTCCAGATAGGCGCTAGCCAGGGCGGCAAACCGGCCTCCGGAACAGGCGATGGTGAGTTCGACGCTCCATCCGGTGTCGCCGTTGACGGTGCAGGGCGGTTATTTGTTTCAGATTGGGGCAACCACCGGATACTGGTATTCAGCCAGTACGGGGAATTCATTGGCGAATGGGGTACGGAAGGAAGTGACGATGGCCAATTCCAGAACCCATATGGCTTGGCCGTCGATGACGAGGGGCACGTGTACGTGGTCGACGCAAATAACCACCGTATACAAAAGTTCTTGGTCTCGTTCGGTCCTTAGGTTGATTCGTACAGCCCTGGTCGCTGGCTTACAAGAAACTCGGCGGAGATCGATCGTAGACTACAGTCCAATCTCCGGGAATAACTCCCCGGGGCTGACCACCCGGGGCGCTAGACCTTGGTCCACCACATATTGGGCGAGCGCTTCCAAAGCGGGCCGGTTGGACTCCACACCGTAAGACCAATAGTCGGACCCAAATATCTTCCAGGTTTCCTCCATGTGATCGATCAGGAAGGGCAGCGTCAGGGCCAACGCGTCGGTGTCGTACAGCCGGTTGACCGCCAGGTCCTTGGCTTCTGTGAAGGCTCTGTACAGGCTCGATGCCACCCAAGGGTGTTCCCGGTGCACGTCCTCTCGAACAACCACCATGTGCATGATGGGGAAGATCCCGGTCCGCCGGTAGTAGTCCTGTTCCACTTCCTTGAAATTGGGAAAGAGGCGGGCGATCTTTGGTGAGTCGTTCAGGAACAGGTTCGGGATGTAGGTGGCAAAAAGTGCGTCCAGTTCCCCGGCGGCCAGCATCCCTTCCAATGTTTTGTCTTCGGGAATGAATTCCAGGTGGATATCGGCGGGTAGGTTCAAGGTGACCAGCGGCGCGGGCGCAGGGGTATCCTGGCCGCCCATGAACCAGGAAATTTCTGTCGGCCCCACCCCATACTCGTGCTGGACCAACCCCTTTATGAAAACCCCTGCGGTGGAACTGTACTGGGGAAGCCCTACCCGTTTGCCCCGCAGGTCGGCCGGTTCGCTGATCCCGGCGTCAGGCCGAACGTAGATGCAGTCGTGCCGGAATATCTTCGAAAGCATCACCGGTATGGCCACGAAGGGGCACTTGTCCCGCGCTTTTAGGATCACGTAAGAGGCCAGTGACATCTCCGCGGCATGGAATTCCCGGTCCTGGAGCATACGGGGAAAGATCTCGCGCGGACGGAGGACGGATATATTAGGGTTGATACCTTCGGGCCGAACCCTCCCGTCCATCAGCGGCCGGGTCCGGTCGTAGTCCCAGAATGCGATGTCGAGGTCTAGGTCTGGCATTTACAGTCTCCGGTCTGCGCGGTTAGGCAATAGGGTACCAAAGAAATCCTGATGCGATCTGCAGTCGATCGACGGCGGAATCTCAAGACCCACGCGGCTCGGTCTTATTGGTATCATTACAACCGGATTTAGAACTAAGGAGAGATTCCATGGATGTCGGAATGATGATGATCTTCTCGAGCTATGGCTGGGAGGAAGGCTCGGACGGTCAGATGTGGGAAGAGGAACTGCGCCTTGGCGAAGTCGCTGCTGATCTGGGGTTCGATTGCCTCTGGTCGGCCGAGCATCACTTCAACGACTATTCCTTCGTGCCCGACAACATCCATGTGATGACCCACCTGGCGGCGAAACACCCGGATATCGATGTTGGCACCGCCGCGGTGATCCTGCCTTGGCACGACCCGTTGCGCGTCGCGGAGAACGCCGCCGTGCTCGACTTGCTGAGCAACGGCCGGTTCCGGCTTGGATTAGGGCGGGGCTTGGCCCGGCGCGAGTTCGATGCCTTCCGCCTCAACATGGACGAATCCCGAGAGCGTTTTGACGAAGCTGCGCCGATGATTGTGGATGCTCTGAAGACGGGGTTCATGGAGGGCGATGGAACGTATTACAAGCAGCCCCGCGTCGAGATCAGACCCCGGCCGCAGCATTCCTTCGACGGACGCATCTACGCCGTGGCCGCCAGCGAAGAATCCATTGTTTCCGCAGCTAGGCTGGGCGCGCATATCATCATGTTTGCAGACCGTCCCTGGGAGATGCGGATGCCTGCCATCGAGCAAGGAAGGGCATTGCACCGCGACTTTCATGGCACCGAGCCACCTAACTTGATGCTTACCGAGTTCGTCATCTGCGGTACCGACTTGGCCCAGTGCGAGGAAGAGGCGCGCCAATACCAGGGCAAATTCGTGGAGAGCAATTTCCATCACTACGAGTTTCTCGGCGACCATTTCAAATCCGTGAAGGGCTATGACTCTTATCAACAGAAGGCCGAGATTGCGCGTGCGGCTGGTCTTGAAGGAGCGGTCGAAGGCTTCATGAAGGCGGCGAGTTGGGGCACGCCGGACAAGATTTTGCGCGGACTTGAAGAACGCAAGAAGCTACTTGGCAGTTTCGAGTTGAACGTCTCGTTCCGCTTCGGCGGCACCCCATACGATGTCGCTGAACGGGGCCTGAAGCTCTTCGCCGAGGAAGTGTTGCCGGTCTTGAAATCCTGGTAGGTGGGCCATCGTGATCGACGCATCATGTTCCGGTAATCGGGGATAAGGCGCAGATAATCGGCACGAGGGGGCCCATCCATGACCTACGTTGGACAACCTGTCAGAAGGTTTGAAGACCACAGATTACTCACCGGACAGGGCTCGTTCGTGGATGACATGAAACTGCCGGGCCTCTTGCACACCGTGGTGCTCCGCAGCCTCCACGCCCACGCCACCATCCGCTCCATTGACGTCAGCGGCGCCAACCGCCTGCCGGGCGTGGTCGCGGTGATCACGGCAGCCGACATCCAGGACCTGGACGTACACATGCCGACCAGGTCCAGTATCGACGATGTCGAGCTGACTCCGCCAAGACATCCCGTCCTCGCTTCTGACAAGGTCTGTTATGTCGGCCAGGCCGTGGCCCTGATCATCGCGGAAGACCCCTACACCGCCGCTGATGCGTTGGAACAGGTCCTGGTGGATTATGAGGTGCTGCCGGCTGTAACAGACCCTTACCAGGCCATGGAAGAGGGCGCGGCCGTCATCCATTCCGACCTGGGCAGCAATGTGTCGCTGCGCACGGTGAGCGAGGGGGGCGACCTCGATGCCGCCTTTGCCCAAGCTGACCATGTGGTTCGGCAGACCTACCAAGTGCAGCGCCTGGCCCCCGCCCCCATGGAGCCGCGCGGGTTGATCGCCGATTATGACTCGGGCGAAGACTTGCTCACCGTCTGGGACTCCACACAGCACCCCCACGACATCCGCGAGAACCTGGTGCAGCTCTTGGGCAGGACCGAAAGCGGGGTGCGGGTGGTTGCGCCCGACGTGGGCGGAGGGTTCGGCGAGAAAGGATGCCTGTTCCCTGAGGAGGTACTGGTCCCCTACCTGGCCATACTCTTGGGCCGGCCCATCAAATGGGTCGAGAACCGCCAAGAAAACATGACGGCGTTCCATGGCCGCGGGCACAGTGTCGAGGTGGAGGCGGCAGCCAGTTCCGATGGCATCATCCTGGGGATCAGGGTGCGCATCGTGGCCGATCTTGGCGCCTATTACCTCCAATCAACGCCGACGATCCCGGTCTCGACCAGCCACCGGCTGACCGGACCCTATCTGACGCCCGCAATGAGCGTTGAGGTGCAAGGCGTGGTCACCAACAAACCCCCGACCGGGGCCTACCGCGGGGCCGGCGGGCCGGAAGCCGCTTTCTGCATGGAACGGACCATCGACCTGATTGCCCAGGACCTCAGCCTGGACCCGGCGGAAGTTAGGAGGAGGAATTTCATTCCTCCCGGCGCCTTCCCGTACGAGACGCCAACCGGGATCACCTACGATTCCGGAGAATATGAGTCTGCCTTCGACCGGGCGCTGGAGCTCTCGGAATACGACAGGTGGAGGGAGCGGGCCCGCCAACAGTCCAAGGACGGCGATTCACTGATCGGAGTGGGCGTGGCCACCGTGGTAAAGGGATCTGGGGCCCGCGTCACCAGGCTGACAGAAAACGCCAGGGTGATCGTGAGCCAAGCAGGGGAGGTGACGGTCCACACCGGGGTTTCGCCTCATGGCCAGGGCACGGAGACAACCTTTGCCCAGATCACCGCGGACGCCCTCGGTGTGACCCCGGCGCAGGTACAAGTCCTGCACAGCGACACCGGCGTTCTTCCCACCGGTGGCGGCACGGGGAGCAGCCGCGGCCTGATCGCCGGCGGGACGTCGCTTCATGTGGTCTTGCAAGAGGCGCGGCAAAAGCTGATGGCCATCGCCGCCCATCTACTCGATTGCCCTCAAGAGGACGTGGTCCTTCAGGACCATTTGGCTTTCAGCCGCCGCGATCCTCAACAAACCGTTCCGTTCGCCCGGTTGGCGGAGGCCGCGCACACTGAGGAACTCCTTCCGCCCGGCCAAGAACCGGGCCTAGACTTTCAGGGAAGTCACACCTTGCCCAAAAGCCCGTACGCCTTCGGCGCGCACGTGGCGGTGGTGGAGGTCTCCCGGGAAACTGGGGCCATCAAGATATTGAAATACGTTGGGGTTCACGATTCGGGGACGATCATCAATCCGATGCTGACGGACGGCCAGGTACATGGCGCATTGGCCCAGGGCATTGGACAGGCGTTGCTTGAAGACATCGCTTACAGCCCTGAAGGTCAGCCCTTGGCAGGCAGTCTGATGGACTACGCGCTGCCGCGGGCGGACAATATGCCCGATTTCACACTCGACACTCTGGAGACGCCTTCTCCACTAACCCCCCTTGGCGTGAAGGGCATCGGGGAGCTGCCGACCCTCGCCGCGCCCGCCGCCGTGGCCAACGCCGTGATGGACGCACTATCTCAGACCGGGGTGCGTCACATCGACACCCCTTTGACACCCGAAAAGGTGTGGCGCGCGCTGAACCCGGGATCACGGAGCTGAATACGGTGGGCGGGGTACGCGCCATATCGCACAGAGACTGATGGACTACCAACGCAATCGTCATGCCCGGGAACTCTTCGATGGGATCGCCGCCCAATACAATTGGGTGCCCGACCTGTTTTCATTTTTCCAATACCGGCGCTGGAGACGGGACCTAGTTTCCAGATTGCAGGTCGGACCGGATTCCACGGTCTTGGACGTTTGCACGGGACCCGCCGGCGTGGCGATGCTGATGGCCCAATCTCACCGATGCCGGGTTGTGGGTGTGGACCTGAGTCCCAAGATGCTCAGACGCGCTCAACACAATATCTCCAGCAAGGGGCTGGCCGACCAAGTTCCTTTAGTGATGGGCCGGGCTGAAGACCTGGCTTTTGCCAGCGACAGCTTCGACGCTGTTTCGGTCACGTTCTTGCTCCGGTACGTTGACGACGCGGAATCAACGATGCGGGAGATCATACGGGTGTTGAAACCGGGAGGGCGGCTGCTGTCATTGGAATTCGGGGTGCCGCCAAATCCCGTTGCGCGGGCGCTATGGCAGGTCTACACCAGGGGAATGCTCCCCGTTGCCGGGGCGCTGGTTTCAAGGGGGTGGAAGAACGTTGGCGATTTTCTGGGACCTAGCATCACCCAGCTCTACCATTCCAACGCCCAAGACGATATTCCGGAGTTGTGGCGCCGTCTTGGGATCCGAGATATAGACGTAACCCGTCTCTCCTTGGGTGGAGCGGTGGTCATGTCAGGGGTCAAGGGGGACGCGGCCGGGAAAACCGGCCAATAAGGATGGCATCAGATGGCGACGGGCAAGAAGCCGGCATTTTACGCCCTTTCGGGCACTGAATGGTGGCATGGTTACCTGGACCTGCTCCATGTTCCTTATACACTCTGGCACTTGAGCTATGTGGTCTTGGGCGCTGCCATCGCCCCAACGGTCCACGTGGACCGGCTGTTGGGCACCCTGCTTGCGTTCTTCCTGGCGGTGGGTATCGCGTCCCACGCCCTGGATGAATTAAAAGACCGTCCGCTGAACACCAAGATCCCGCCGGCCGTGTTGGTGTCCCTTGCAGTGGTGTCCTTGGCAGGCGCAGTGGCCTTAGGGATCGTGGCCGGATTCTCGGAATCTAGATGGATCTTCGCCTTTGTCGCCTTCGGCGGACTGATCGTGGCTTTCTACAATCTGGGCCTTTGGGATAACCGTTTTCACACCGACCTGTGGTTCGCGTTTTCCTGGGGAGCGTTCCCGGTCCTTACTTCATATTGGGTCAACGCCTCGCGTTTGGACTTGGCGGCCGTCCTGTTGGCGGTGGGTTGTTTCTTCCTCACATTGACCCAGCGCACGTTGAGTACGCCGGTACGGAACATCCGGCGGCGGGCTCTAAGGGTCGAGGGCGAGATCGAGTTGGCCAACGGTGAACGGCTAACCCTTGATAGTGAAAGCATCATCGCGGTCCCGGAGCGGGCATTATTATTGTTGGGCGCCGCGATGGTATTGTTGGCGGCGGGCCTCTTGGCCTTTCGGCTACAGGAATAAAAACATCCATGGGCCTCTGTCCACGTACGACCCAGGTAGGATCTAGGCGATTCAGAACGCTGAATATGAGACAATACCGGTCGTCGTGTTTCAATTAGTTTTGCGGGGTAAGTCGATATGGCTACTAAAGCTGGTCTGAAAAAAGTCCGGGTTTCTGCGATGAACGCGGTCCATGACCTGGCGGTTTTGGTCGCTCGAGATGAAGGGCTCTTCCAAAAAGAGGGCCTTGATTTGGAGATACTCGACACCCCGGGCACCAGCCAGGCCGATGCCGACCGGCAGGCGCTTAAATCAGATATATTTGATCGGACCATGGAGTCGATCTACAACACCGGTGGCGTCGACCAGTACCGCATGTGTGAGTGGGGAGTGATGAAGCGGACCGTCGAAGCGGTCTCGAGCGGCCAGAGGCCGGCGAAGATCGTGGCCCTTGGCGCCGCCATGTCGAAGATGGCGATCATTACCGGCCCAAATAGCCATATCTACGAGCCGGAGCAACTGAAGAACACGCCGGTGGCGGTGAGCCCGTTCAACGGCTCGCACTTCACCACACTGAAGATGCTGGAAGGCTTTGTCAAAAAGGAAGAGATTCAAATCACCAACGCCGGCACAATGCAAGAGCGTCTGGACGCAGTCAGGAAGGGAGAAGTGGCGGCCGGGAACTTCTACGAGCCATGGATCAGCGTCGCGCAGAAGCAGGGGTTCAGGATACTCATGGAAAGCCACTCAACCCGCAGCGAGGCGGCCAGCGATGAGCTGGACGGGCCTACTCTGGCAGCCATGTTCCGTGCCGAGACTATCGCTGCGGAAATGATCAATGCCGACCCGCACAAATATGCCCACTATTTCCTGGATGAAGTCCAAGGCCTGTTGGAACCCGGCGAGTTTCAAGGCTGGCGCTTGCTCTACGGCCCGCCCGTGCCCTACACCCGGGAACGGTTCGAAGACACCTACGCGTGGATGCTGGGTTATTCCGAATTGATCGAGCCGGGATCCACGTATGAACAAGTGGTGGACAACCGGGCCTGGGACTAACCAAGCAGATTTTCATAGCAGCGTAAGCGCGTGGCACAACGCTTAACGCTCGGATAAAACAAGGGCTCCTGACTTGAAACCAGGAGCCCTTATTTTTGTTGACCAAGCAGATCGCGGCCGCAAATCAACTCGGATATTGGGCGTTAAGAATTCCGTAATATTCGCAAGACCGTAGCAACATCTCATCTCCAACATGAAAGCAACTTTTGTTTTTGGAGAATGGATATGAGATTGCATCTAGCGTGGATAACGCGGAAGAAGTTGTTCGTAGCCCCCTTGGTCTTGCTGGTGTTGCTACTGGCCGTTGCCGCCTGCGGGTCAGATTCCGACACATCCCAAGCCCAGAACGCCATCGAGGCGGAGAGAATGGAAGCCGAGGCCGCAGCCATGGAAGATGAAAAGATGGAAGCTGAGGCCATGGCCATGGAAGAAGAGAAGATGGCAGCCGAAGCCATGGCCATGGAGGAAGAAAAGATGGAAGTCGAGGCCATGGCCATGAAGGAATCCGAAGCGATGGCGATGGACGAAGAAAAGAAAGAAGCCGAGGCTATGGCCACGAAGGAAGCCGAAGCGATGGCCATGGAAGAAGAGAAGAAGGATGCCGAGGCTATGGCCATGAAAGAAGCCGAAGCCATGGCCATGGAAGAAGAGAAGAAGGAAGCCGAGGCTATGGCCATGAAAGCCGGCGCTTCTCTGAAGCTAGACCTGTCCGGTGTCGAACCCCTAGCCAACGGCTATCACTACGAGGGCTGGGCCATCATCGGCAGCCGTTCGAATGGACCAACTGCGACCAATGAGGAATCGGCCATCATGCAACTCAACAAAAACCTAGCCCTGGCTGCGGCAGTCGCCGTATCGGTCGTTTTGGCGGCTGCATGTGGTAGCTCTGAGTCGGCGGCCACGACCGTGCCGACGGCCACCCAAGCGCCGCCCGCCGGCTCTAGCGATGCTGCGAATGAATCACGTGTTGGTGCGTATGGCTCTGGTTCCGCTGCGTACGGCGTTGCTGCAGCTACCCAGGAGCCAACCGCCACGCCTCCACCGCTGTCGGCCACCAAATTCGCGGTTGCCGACGTTGACCGCAAGGTGGGCGGCACCGTAGGCGATCGTGCACCTGAATTCGGCGGCATAGACGCCTGGATCAATGGCGGCCCGCTGACAATGGCGGGACTGCGCGGCAGCGTTGTATTGATCGATTTCTGGACCTATACCTGCATCAACTGCATCAACACCTATCCGTTCTTAAAGGACATGCAGGCCAAGTACGCAGACAAAGGGCTGGTGATCGTGGGCGTACATAGCCCTGAATTCGAATTCGAGAAAAGCTACGAAAACGTGGTTGCCGCAACCATCAAAGATGACCTTGTTTGGACCATGGCCCAATACAACGACTTCATAACGTGGCGCCGGTACGACAATCGCTATTGGCCCTCCGAATTCCTCATCGACAAGGACGGAGTGGTCCGATACACCCATATTGGCGAAGGAGCCTATGCTGAAACCGAAATAGCGATCCAGGAATTACTGGCGGAGATCGGTTCGTAAAACTAGATATTCTCCAGGAAATTCAACAGGTGCGCCGTGTATTCCTCGGGCTTCTCATAGGGCGCCCAGTGCCCGCAGTTATTGAGCAGCACCAATCTGGAATCATAGATGTTGTTCAGCGCGGCGATCCCGATCTCGAAGACGCACATCCGGTCATAGCGCCCCCAGATGATCAGGCTAGGCGCTTTGATGTTGGGCAGGTCCACCCCGTGGTCGTAAGGCACGCTCACCGAAGCCTTGTTAGCCGCCACATGGTCCGGATGGCCGGTGTAATTCTGGTGGATATAGTCAATCAGATCGTCGGTCACCAGCGCTTCGTCGTCGATGTGGACCCGCAGGTATCGCCGCACGTTTTCACGGGTGGGGTCGGCGATCACATCGTTCGTGGCCCGGCTGCCCTCTGAAGGCCGGTTGCCCATCAGGTAGAGGTCTCCTCCGGTCTTGATGTGGCAGGCGCCGAAGACCAGTTTGTTCACCCGCTCAGGATTCTTCATCGCCACGATCATCGCCGTTTGTCCGCCCTGGGAGTTGCCGACCAGGTGGGCCTTGTCGATCCCCAACTCGTCCATCAGAGCCACGGCAGTCCGGGCCTGCAGGTTGTGGAGCGGCTCGTTATAGACGACCGGACCAGTCCGGCCAAAGTTGGGCAGGTCCATGACTAAGCACCGGTACTTTTGGGCCAGCGCGGGCAATATCTTATGAAAGGTGATCCATCCAGTGGTCCCAGGACCGTAAGAGTGGAGCAGAACGATGGGATCGCCGGACCCGACGTCGTGGTAGTGGACGTCCATGCCTTCAGCACGAAGGGTCTTGCTAGTCCCTTCTTCGGTGATTTTTAAGGGAGACGCCATGCCGGACCTCCATTCGGGCGCGAGCGTTCGTTTCAAGCCTCGATGTAGCCGGTCCGCCCCTTGACCAGAATCCTCGTCCGCCATATCGTTAACCCATTCCGGCTAATCAACGGCGTACATAGATAGCAATCAGGAGCAATCATGGCCGTTTCCAACAAAAAATACAACGTGATTGACCTCGAGACGGGGAAACTCGACTCTCGTATATTTTCTGACCCCGATATCTACCAAGAAGAGCTGGAGAAGATCTTCGGACGGGCCTGGTTGATGATCGGGCACGATAGCCTGGTCCCCGAGGTGAACGACTTCTTCCACACTTATATGGGAGAGGACCCGGTGATCTTGACCAAGGACGACAAGGGCAAGATCCATGCCTTCCTGAACATGTGCCGCCACCGCGGCAACAGAATAGTCCGGGCAGACATTGGAAACGCAAAGAATTTCATGTGCTCATATCACGGCTGGACCTATTCCAACGAAGGTGACCTTGAGTACGTTCCGGGTGAGGAGGAAGCCTACTACGGGGCCCTGGACCGAAAGAGCTTCCATCTGGTGGAGGCACGTGTGGAAACCTACGCCGGTATCGTGTTCGCCACGTGGGATCCAGGCGCTCCGTCTTTGGATGAATATCTCGGTGACGCCAGATGGGGTTTAGACGTTTTCTTCAACCGGTTGGACTCCGGCACAGAGGTCGTGGGGCCGGTGAAATGGATCGAGCCGATCAACTGGAAGACAGCGGTCGACAACTGCTCCGATAATTACCATGTCCCCACCACCCACCTGTCGGCCATCATCGTCCAAGGACGGCACTTTGGGCTACCTCGAACTACCCACGAGCAGCAGTTCGAATCGCCCAACAAACACCTGTTCATCAACGGCCATTCGCTTACGCTGCGGTTCTTGGAGCGCGCGGACCAGGCCCGCCAGACCCACGGCGTTACCCAGGAGAACAGGGCATTGTTCGAAGAATACTACCGGGAGACCCTGCCCGAGGCCGAACGCCGCCTGGGCAGCCTCCGGGCGGGCAAACTCCAACTCGGCAATCACAGTCTCTTTCCCAACGGCGTTCTTGGCTTCCGCCTGGCCCACCCACGGGGACCACTAGAGACCGAGTTCTGGCACTTCGTGGTCCTAGAGAAGGGCATGCCGGACGAGATAAAGCGCGCCCTGCGTATCGGGAATGGGAATTTCAACGGGGTCGCCGGGATTTTCGAGCAAGACGACATGGACAACTGGCGGGGTGTAACACGCTCCAGCCTGACCCCGCTGGCCCGGAAATATTCTCACGACTTGTCCATGGGTCTCGGCCGGGCCGGCTCCGACCCGGACTTCCCGGGAACGGTGGCCGAGCGGTACACCTCGGAGAATAACCAGCGCAACTTCTACCGCCGCTGGGAAGAGTTCATGAACGCTGAGGACTGGGCGGATATACCCATCGAGCCTGTGACCGCCGATTTTGAGGGCACTGCCACGCTGAACGGGTAGGTCGGATTGTCGGGGCAAAGCCACACCGGCATCCTTATGAGGTAACTATGACAGCGCAAACCTTCGAAGATGGGGTCTCCCAGATCGAGCTATGGCACGAGTTGATGCAGTTCTACATCAACGAGGCTTGGCTGCTTGATGACCGCAAGTTCCGGGAATGGCTCGACCTATTCACCGACGACGTCTTTTATTTCATGCCCCGCCGGCTGAATGTGGGCCGGCACGACTTGGACCGGGAAGTCTCGGAGGTGGGAGACCTGGCGCTGGTCGAGGACGACAAGACCTATATGACCATGCGGGTCGACCGCCTGGACACCGGCATGGCCTGGTCTGAAGACCCACCGTCACGGACGCGCCACATAGTGGGCAACTTGGTCATTGAGCCGCTTCCCGGCGGCGACTTGAAGTCCAAGACCGCCTTCATCCTCTACCGGTCCCACCATGAGACTGACGAGAACATCTTCGCCGGCAGCCGCGAAGACCACCTGCGGAACGAAGATGGCCGGTGGCGGATCTACAAGCGCGTGGTCGTCCTGGATTCCAACGTCATTTTGGCCAAGAACCTAAGCGTCTTCTTCTAACCCGATATTCACTGAAAACGTCCGGAGGGCCACTGCATGGACCTTCGTCCATCTCCCCGCCAGCAAGAATCAATGGACCTGGCACGTCAACTGGCAGTAGAACGCTTCACCCCCCGGGCCGCCGATCTGGACCGGGACGCCGAATTCCCGACCGAAGATTATCAGGACCTCCGCAATGCAGGTCTCTTGGCCCTCTGTGTCCCCGAAGAACACGGCGGACTTGGTGCGGGCTTCGAGACCTACTGTTTGGTCGCCGAGCAATTGGCCCAAGGCAATGCCTCAACCGCACTGACTTTCAACATGCACTGCCTAACCATGCTGATGATGGGACCGCTGATGGATGGGCTGGAGTTGCCTTCGGAGGTCCGTAACCGGCATAAGGAATCGAGCGCCCGGCGATACCGCGAAGTCGTGGAGCACGGCGTCTTTTATGGGCAACCGCATAGCGAGCCGTTGGAATCAGGCAGTGCGGACCAGCTTGATATTGGAGGCCGCCGTTTCGGGACCACGGCCAAGCGCGTAGACGGCGGCTACATGATTAACGGGAGCAAGTTCTTCGTGTCATCATCCGGAGCGGCGGATTATTTCGCCACGCCTGCACTACTGTTGGCTGAGGGTACCTGGGAGGAGCGGACCCTGTACCTTTCAGTACCCAGAGAAGCGCCCGGTGTCGAGTTCTCCGGCGATTGGGACCCCTTAGGCATGCGCTCCACGGTGAGCCGGAATATGAGTTTGAAAGATGTTTGGGCACCGAATGATGCTGAGATACTCCCACCAGGCGTATTCGGGCAGTTGTTCCAGCGCCAGCCCCATATCTTCATAGCTTTTTCCGCGGTATTTCTGGGGCTGATGCAGGCAGCCTACGACTATACCCTCGCCTACCTCACCGGCAAGGCGCCGGGAGCTCCGGGCGCCCGCGGAGAATCACCGGTGGGCGGGGCCGCTCTCGCCGAGATGTTGTTCACCCTGGAAGTCACTAGGGCGCTGTTCTACCGGTCCATCTCCGAGCAGCGATTGGACCCATCAGTCGAAGTCATACAGCGCGCCCGAGCCGCTCATGTTCAGGTGCAGCGGGCGGTCGTTGTATTAACTGGTGAAGCAGTCCGGATCTGCGGTGGCCGGGCGATGCTGAAACGCCATCCACTGGAGCGTTACTACCGTGATGCCCGTGCCGCCGCGGTCATGCGGCCATGGACCCAGGAGCAGGCCATCCAGGACACATGGGAGACGGCGCTTGAGGGTTAAGCGGGCAAATACGAAAAGGTCACTCGATATCCACCCGCAAAACAAATAGCGCCCCTTCCCCTTTTTCTGTATAATCCCAAACCGTCAGCCCCGCCTAGGTCATTCAGGCGGGCGATGTTTCTGCAAACTTGAACGTCCACGGAGATTATTCTTGACTTATTCCGTGCTCCAGGGCCTGCGCGTGGTGGAACTTGGGGAGTCGGCATCCGCCCCCTACTGCGCCAAGCTATTGGCCGACATGGGCGCCGAGGTGGTAAAGATCGAGCGGCCCGGCGTTGGAGACCAAGCCCGTGAGTACGGCCCGTTCCTCAAGGATCAGCCCCACCACGAACGAAGCGGCTTATTCCTTTATCTGAACACCAACAAGCAGGGAGTGACCCTGGACCTGGAAACGCCCACCGGCAAAGAGATACTGGGCGGACTGTTGGCCCAGTCGCAGGTGTTCGTCCACAATCTGCATCCCACCGAGATGGACCGGTTGGGCCTTGGCTACGACAGCCTAAAAGCACACAACGATCAACTGGTCATGGCATCGATCACGCCATTTGGGTTGACCGGGCCGTACCGCAACTACAAAGCCTACGACATCAACCTAGCGGCGGCAGGAGGTATCTGCGAGGGCTTGGGCAGTCCTGACCGTGAGCCGCTGACTTTCGGGACCTCTGAGGTGGGCTATTTTGCCGCCATGGCCGCGGCTTCTTCCATCGTGATCGCCCTTTTGGCCGGCGGCGGGCAGCACATCGACATCGCTGAGGTCGAGGCGATGTCCGGCATCTACAACGGTCCGGAAGCCTTGATGGCCGTCTACGAATGGCGTATGACCCGCCGGACTGGGCACCACGCACTCGATTTTCCCTATCCCAACTGCATCCTCCGCTGCAAGGATGGCTACATCTTCGTCGGCTCTCCCGAAGGACGCCAATGGCGCACATTATTGGAAGTCATGGGCAATCCCGAATGGGCCAAAGAAGACCGTTTCCGGAACCGGACGACAATGAACAACGAATACGCCGATGAGGTTGATGGATACATGGAAGAATGGTTGCTGCAACGCACCAAAGCCGAGCTCTTGGCGTTGGCATTGGAGCACCGGTTGCCTTTGGCGCCGGTCCGCGATTTCGGCGAGGTGCGGAACGACGAAAGCCTGGCTGACCTGTTTGCCGCCATCGACCGGCCGGACACCGGTCCTATCGCTTTCGCCGGTCCTCCTTATGTCCTATCCGGGCAGGAAGTCAGGCCGCCGCAACCCGCGCCGCTCCTGGGTCAGCACAACGCGGACATATATTGCGATTGGCTGGGCTACACCAAAGAAGAACTGGTCAAGCTATACCAGACAGGAATCATCTAGCAATGAGCCAAGAAGACCGGACCGCACAGGCTGGCCCACTCACCGGTTACCGGGTTTTGGATTTTGGCTGGGTGCTGGCCGGTGCGTTGCCCGGCATGGTCCTTGCCGACATGGGCGCCGAGGTAATGAAAGTGGAGACCCGGCAGCGCATGGACTACATGCGCCTGGGCCGCCCCATCATCGGCGATAAGCCGGACCCGGAGCAGCACCCCTTGTTCCACAACGTCAACCGTGGAAAACTGAGCATCGCCCTGAACACCACCAAACCCGAGGCCATCGACCTGATCAAAGCATTGGTGGCCCACTGCGACGTGGTCATCGAGAATTTCTCGCCGGGCGTCATGGACCGGTTGGGGATCGGTTACGATGTCATTTCGGGCATCAAGCCTGAGATCATCATGGCGTCCATCTCGTCCAACGGCCAGACCGGACCCCTCCGGGACCTGAGGGCCTATGCTCCGTCGATCGGTGCGCTGGCAGGCCTGGACAGCACCATGGGTTACGAAGGAGAAAGGCCGCTGGGGCTGAAGCACGCTTACGCAGATATCGCCGGCGCACTGCATTCGGTATTCGCCATCGTCTCGGCTTTGCATCAGAAAAAACAGACCGGACGCGGCCAATACATCGACGTCTCGATGCTCCGCGCCACGGTCGTAACCATGGGCGCGGGCTTGATGGAATACGAGATGACGGGTCGTGTAATGGGCCCCAAGGGCAATCACGACCCGGTGATGGCGCCCTACGGCAACTACCCCTGCCAAGGCGACGATGACTGGGTTTCGATAGCCGTCCGTACCGAAGAAGAGTGGCAGGGACTGAAAACAGCTATGGGCAGCCCTTCATGGTGTGAAAAAGAACAGTTCGCCAGCCGCTATTCCCGGCTGGGAAACCGCCGGGAATTGGACGAAAACCTCTCTACGTGGACACGGGAGCGGACAGCCGGCGACATCACTGAATTGCTACAGTCCCACGGTGTGGCTGCCATACCGGTGATGGGCGCCGAGGACCGGCTCTTCAACCCACATTTCCAGGAACGAGGCCTTTATTCCGACATCGACCACCCGGCACTGGGAACGGAGCCCATCTACAACATCATGTGGAACCTAGACCGTACGCCCCCGTCCATCCGGCGCCATGCTCCGCTACTGGGCGAGCACAATCAGCAGATATTCGGAGGCCTTCTCGGCATCGATAAAGAAGAGATCGCCCGACTGGAAGAACAAGAAGTTCTCTGGTAGCGTAGCCCTAATCTGCCAGCTAAAGCTCTAGAGGTAAAAATGGCAACAAAAGATGAACAACAAAGGGTCATGGAGACCCTGCCTGAGGTAGAAGGGATCACGCCCGAGATGATCGCCAACGCCAAAGCGATGATCGGGACCCGTCTGCGCACCGAAAACTTCATTCGGGACGCTTCCGTGGGGTCGATGATCAATTTCGTGAACGGCATCGGCGACAGCAATCCCATATTTCGGGACCAGGAGTATGCCTCTTACTCCAAATATGGCACCATGATTGGCCACCCTTGCGCGCCCTTCATGCGGCACTGGTCCGGCAGGACCCGGTGGGGCCTTCCTGGGGTCCATGGGTTCTTCGCTGGGGCCGACTGGGAGAACTTCCGCCACATACGTCCCGGCGACGCCATCAACTGTATCGAAAGGGTGCTGGACGTTCAGGAGAAGCACAGCGAGTACTCCGGTACCCTGGTTATCCAATTTGTCGAAACGATCTACACCAACCAACGCGACGAGATGATCTCCAGGGTCGTGGGATGGTGCACCCGCCACCAGCGCCGCGCCGCTCGTGAGCAGGGCAAATATTCTGATGTCCCCAAGCGCCACGAGTACACCCCCGAAGAACTGGAAGAGATCGACCAACTGGTCCTCAGTGAAAAGGCCAGAGGTGGCCACACCCGCTATTACGAAGACACCCATATCGGCGATTCGATAGACACTGTCCTACGCGGACCCTTGTCGCTGCAGGACATGACCGCATTCCTGGTCGGCACCGGCCGCTCCAGCGCCCACGGCGTGCTGCTCCGCGAGGCCCTGCGCCACCCCGACCACTTCTTCCGCAACCCTGAGGCGGGCGGTGGACTGGAATACACCGGCATCGGTCACTTGAGAGATTCGGTAGCCGAGGCGGTGGGAGTACCAGGCGCCTACGATTACGGGCCTCAGCGGGTGTCCTGGATGGGCACGCTGCTCACCAACTGGATGGGAGATGACGCCTTCTTGAAGCGCCTGCGGGTCGAATGCCGCCGCTTCAACGTCTATGGCGACACCCAATACCTGAAGGGCAAGGTGATCGGAAAGCACATCGAGAACGGCTCGCCGCTAGTGGACCTTGAGATCTGGGCCGAGAACCAGCGCGGCCAGGTAACCGCCCCCGGGCAGGCGACTGTCATGCTGCCCTCCAAGGACCCGCGCGTGCCCTGGTTCACCGACGGCAGCAGCCTCCAACTGCGCTCTGTCACACACAGCGAGGGTATGCCTCCGATCCTTCCTTTGTGAACCGGACCTGCGGACCGATAACGACGAAATCTGAACGTCAGGCCAGATCGATATGAACTCGTCTGAAAATACCTCCCCCACCGCCATGGGCGGACTGAAGGTGATGGAGATATCCAGCATGGTCTCCGCGCCGTTCTGCGGGAAGCTCATGGCTTCTTTAGGGGCCGAAGTCATCAAGATAGAGCCGCCCAAGACCGGTGACCCCTCCCGCCGCCGTGGACCCTTCCCCGGCGATGTTCCCCATCTGGAACGCAGCGGTATGTTCCTCTATCTGAACACCGGGAAACAATCGATCACGCTGGACCTAGACGACCATCAAGGCCGGGAGATCCTTTGGGAATTGACCGGGAAAGTGGACGTCTTGATCCACGACCTGCCGCCGTCCAAAGCCTCCGAACTGGGAATCGGGCAAGAACGGCTGGCCGAAGCTCGCCCAGACTTGATCGCCGCCGCCATCACCCCGTTCGGCAGCACCGGCCCCTACTCAGAATACGTAGCCAACGACGTCAACATCTTCCACGCCGGGGGGGAGGGCAATTTGCTGCCAAACGGCCTGGCCCTGGACGTTTTTCCCGACCGGGCGCCGCTGGCCGCCGGCAGCATGATGGGCTCATATCAGGGTGGACTCTCCGCCGCAGTGGGCCTCTGCGGGGCGATCTACGCCAAGATGGGTGGGTCTCCCGGCCAGTTCATCGACTGTTCGACGCAAGAAGCCGAGTTGACTATCGGGTACATGCCGCTTCAGCGATTGGAATCCGAAGGCGTCGAAGAGGACCGTTTTACCCGCTTCTTCCGAGTCGGGGGAGTCATGCCGGCCAAAGACGGACACGTGGAAATATTGACATTGGAGCCCAGGCAATGGGAAAACCTGGGACATTTTCTGGGTGATCCCGATTGGGCTTCCCCAGAGAGGTTCCAAGACCCGACGACCTATGGCGCCGAGATCAACCGCAACATGCGGGAATGGACCGCCGATAAGACCAAGGACTGGCTGTATCACGAAGGCCAGGCCGCCGGCGTGCCTGTCGCCCCGTTCTACACACCGGGCGAGGTGTTTGAGAGCCCTCACCAGCGTGAGCGAGGGTTCTTCGTCTCAGTGGACCATCCTGAAGCCGGGACTTATGACTACGCTGGACCTCCCTACCGCATGTCGGAAACCCCTCCGGTCCTCGACCGTGCTCCACTGCTGGGAGAACACAACCTAGAAGTGCTCGGATCTCTGGGATACACAACGGATGAGATCGTTTCGTTGGCCCGTTCGGGGGTGATCTGATGTCCGACGCACCGGGTCCGCTGTCCGGGATCAGGGTCGCTGATTTCTCGACCCACGCCGCCGGTCCGTTTGCCGGGCTAATGATGGCGGAGATGGGCGCGCAAGTCATCAAGATCGAAAGTTCCGCGCGGTTGGACATCACGCGGCGGCCCCACCCGATGTACGGCAAGCCGGCGCCCAGCTTCGAACAGGTCAATGCCAATAAGATGTCGGCCTGTTTGAACCTGAAAGAGCCACGTGCCATAGAACTGGCCCTGGAACTGGCCAAAGTTTCAGACCTGGTGCTGCAGAGCTTCCGCCCCGGAGTGTTTGACCGCTTGGGCTTCGGCTACGAGGCGCTGAGGAAAGCGAAACCGGACATCATCCTGGTTTCCCTCTCATCCAACGGACAAGGTGGGCCGGAGTACAATTACGCCGGCTACGCCCCCTTGTTCGCTGCAATCGGCGGTCTGGGTCACCTCACGGGTTACCCCGACGGCCCCCCTGTTGAGCTTCGCCACGGCATGGACCACACCGGCGGAATGTTGCTCGCCTTCACCGCGGTGGCCGCCCTCTGCGCCAAACGGCGGACAGAACTCGGTCAGCATGTAGACGTTTCGGTTAGAGACCTGGGCTCGTCTTTCATCGGCCAGTCGTTGCTGGAATATGCCATGAACGGACGCGAGACCCTTCGTCAAGGCAATAGGGACGACTCCGCGGCGCCGCAAGGCGTTTACCGATGCCAGGGCGAGGACGAATGGGTCAGCATCTCTGTGGGATCACAGGAAGAATGGAGGGGCTTTGTCGAAGCCATGGACAGCCCTCAGTGGGCCGAGGGCGATAAGTTTGGCGATGCCTTCCGCCGCTGGAAACACCACGACGAACTTGATGTCCTGATCCAAGAATGGACCGCTAAACATACGCCCAATGAGGTCACGGAAAAGCTACAGTCGCACAAGGTCCCATCGTTTCCGTCGCTCTCTCCCAGTCAGTTGAGGGCCGATCTCCATCTGGAAGCAAGGGGAGCATTCCCGACCATCACCCATCCGGAGAAGGGCGAGATGCGCGCCGTCGTTCCACCGTGGCGCTTCTCAGAAACGCCGTCACGTATCGACCGATGGACTCCGGATTTGGGCGAACACAACATGGACGTGTTCCACGGCATCCTTGGACTCCCAAGATCTGAGGTCGAAACCTTGGAGGCCGCCCAGGTGATCTGGTAGGACACCAGGACTAGCTAGATGGGCCAGCCTTCAACCGATATATCGACCCGGTAGCCTTCCGAGTCATAGATCATGCTTTCACCGACGGCGGCCGCCGAGTTGGCCACGGCGGTGGTCTCGGCTATCTCCTCGATCTGGTTGATGCTGTCCACCTGGAAGCCGAAGTGATTGATCCCCCAGGGCATCTCGGACCGGCTGATCAACGCTACGCCGACGTGGCCGTCTGAAAGATAGATCGTACCGTTCGGCCCGCGGGATTTCTCTTCCATCCCGAATACCTTTTTGTAGTATTCGGCTTCCTTGTCGCGGTCCTTCACGTTCAGGGCGATGTGGCGGATCCTTGGACGCTCCATGAGGCTGCTCCTTGGGAAAAAATTCTGCGGGGCAGATTCCGGGCGGTTGCGGACGGTTGACTGGAGCGAGTATAGCGGCCACGAACTTGCCAGGCAATCAAAGCGGTGCGAATTTTACCCGTTCGTACGCCTGGCTTGTCAGTGGGAGTGACCCAGTCTATCATGTCCCTGACCTCGCCCCGATCCAGCCTGCCTAGCTTGGAGTGCAAGCTGATACCTCCTTTTAGGATGCATGAGCCCGAGACCGTCGCCGACGCCGTGTCCCTGTTGGGACAGCACGGCGACGATGCTTCGCTATATGCCGGTGGGACCGAATTGCTGTTGGCCATGAAAGAGGGTCTGCTGCGGTACGGACATCTGGTCAACCTCAAGACAGTCTCCGGATCAGACCGGCTCGACTACGACACGTCCTCCGGCGAACTGCATATCGGCCCAGCGGTCACCCACAGGGCCTTGGAACTTTCTCCCGAAGTAGCGGCCAACTTTCCCCTGATCACCCAGGCTGAATCCAAAGTGGCCAACGTTCGGGTGCGCAATGTAGGCACACTCTGCGGCAACCTCTGCTTCGCCGAGCCCCACTCCGACCCGGCGACGTTCCTGCTCCTCTACAACGCCCGCGCCGAGCTGCAAGGTTCCAGTGGCGCCAGGACTGTCCCAGTCGAGCAACTGGCCGCGGGTCCCTACGAGACCTGTTTGGAAGAAGGTGAGATTCTCACCTCAGTTTCCGTGCCTCAGTTCGGCCCGGACATGAAGGCGGCCTACCAGAAGTTTGGCTACCACCAGCGCCCGACCATCGGACTGGGGGTGGCCGTCAGGCTGGAGAACGATGCAGTTGCCGAAGCACGCATCGCCGTGGGCTCCGTGGGCCCCAAGGCATTGCGCGTGCCAGAAGCCGAAGAATTGTTTCTGGGCAAGACCGTCCCCGACATCTTGAGTCCTGGGGCATCGGTGCTGGACGAGGCCGGCAGACTGGCCGCCGAAGCGGCGCAGCCGATGGATGACCTACACGGCGCAGCCGACTACAAAGAGCATTTGGTCCGCGTCTTACTGGAACGCGTATTTGCGGAAGCCGTGGGAGCAGCCCCTACGGCCCAACGCTCTGCGGCTTAGACGGCCAGAGGGAGTATCTTGTCGATCAAACACCAGGATGGGACCATCCCTATCGAGCTAACCGTCAACGGACGGGAAGTCTCCTTGGAGATACAACCCCAACTGATGCTCCTGGACCTCCTCCGTGACCGGCTGAGCCTCAAGGGCGCCAAACGTTCTTGTGACCTGCAGGTATGCGGCGCCTGCACTATCTTGGTCGATGGCAAAGCGGTCAGTTCGTGTACCTACCTGGCATACGAAGCCAGGGGCGCGGAAGTGCTCACCATAGAAGGCTTGGCCGACGGCAACACACTTCATCCCATGCAACAGGCCTTCATCGACAACGGGGCCTTCCAGTGCGGGTTTTGCACCCCTGGAATGATTCTGGCCGCCAAGTCGCTTCTGGACGAAACGCCCCGGCCCAGCGAGGAAAAAGTCAAAGAATACATGGAAGGCAACATCTGCCGCTGCACCGGCTACCGGAAGATCGTCGAAGCCATCCTGGACGCCGCCGACAAGTCCGGGATTTGAATCAGTTTGAGCGGTATGAGAAATCGAGTCGTGGCGCTCATGGGCCCAGGACTTTGAGAAGTGGTAATCGCAGTTAGCGAAATTATTAACTTAAATAATCTTAAAGCCTACAAGATTCACTTCGCCGTATCCGATGGTCGCGATGAGCCTTTGGATGTGTTTGTTCGCGACCGGGAGGAATGGAAAGGCTGGAACAGTTCGCGCAAAGGAGCCGACGATTTTAGTAGAGGGTATATTTTTAGTTTAATTCGTTACTACCATCACGCCGATAAATGGTTGTTCGGTGGGATATTTGAGGTTATTGAAAGAAGGCCTAAATCGTACAAAGTCGCTTTAGTCGATGACTCTAAGGAATATATCGGGCGGTTGCTGATTCATTATAGAGATCCTGGGTACAGAGGCCGGGCTTTTTATTTAGAAAAGCACTTTGCCAAACTCGAGGTATCCCAAATATTCGAGGAAACTTACGGTGGGGAAGCGTTCTGCGGGTACGGAAATATTAGCCACAAGTTTTCGAACCTGGAATCTATATTCAAGCGAAACCAAGAAGACTCGAAATCTCCGCTTGAGAATGTTAGAGGAATTTACCTGATTGCTGATACTAGCAATGGGAAAATGTACGTCGGGTCCGCCTATGGAGACGAAGGTATATGGGCGAGATGGTCTTGCTATTTCCGGACCGGCCACGGGTATAACGACGAGCTCACGAAACTGATAAAAAGCAACGGGATCGGCTATGCGCGGAAAAATTTCCAGTTTTCACTCCTCGAGTTTCGGTCAATGAAAACTGATAACAAAGTTATTTTGGACCGAGAAAGTTACTGGAAGCAGGTACTTCGAACAAATGAATTTGGGTATAACAAGAATTAGTGGTTTGAAGAACCGAATTCTTACCGACATTTAGGGGTAGAGCATGGATATCATCGGAGTATCAGTACCCAGGATCGACGGGGTGGACAAGGTCACCGGCCGCGCGGCGTATGTGGGAGACCTGGAAGTATCCGGAATGCTCCACGGCAAGATCCTGCGCAGCCCGCTGCCCCATGCTGTGATCACCGGTATCGACACCAGCGAGGCCTTGAAACTGCCCGGCGTGGCGGCGGTGCTAACGAGGGCCGACCTGGATGGGTTGGACCCGTTCTACGGCGCGGTGGTGCGGGACAGACCCTTCATCGCCACCGACAAGGTCCGCTACCAGGGGGAGCCGGTGGCCGCCGTGGCTGCCGTGGACCTGGCCACCGCGGAAGAAGCCCTCGATCTTATTCAAATTGAATACGAGGAACTGCCGGTGGTCTCCGATACTGTTGCGGCCCTGGCTGGAGCCGGAACAACCGTCCATGATACTAATCTCTGCAACGAGAGCGGCTATGAGTGGGGCGATGTGGATGACGCCTTCGCCAAGGCCGACCACGTGTTCGAAGACACCTTTACCTTTCCCATGGTTTACCACTACGCCATGGAGCCCCACGCCGTTATCGCCGACTACTCCAGCCAGGGCATCATCGTCTGGTCAACCGCCCAGCACCCATTCTTGGTGCGGGAAGACCTGGCCCGTATGTTTGGCTTTCAGTTGCAACAGGTGCGGGTGGTTGTCCCCTACTTGGGCGGCGGCTACGGCAGCAAGTCCTATACCAAGCTGGAGCCGCTGGTGGTCGCCTTGAGCAAGGTGGCCGGGCGTCCCGTCCGTGTCGCTCTCACCGTCGAAGAGGCATTCAAGACCATCCGCCGGCATTCGGCCCGTTGCACCGTGAAGACTGGGGTGATGAACGACGGCACATTCGTGGCCCGGGAATGTCTGATTCACCTGGACACCGGCGCCTATGCCGACAACGGCCCCTTGGTGGCCAACCGGGCCGCCGAGCGGGTCATGGGCGGCTACCGCTGGGACAACGTCAAGATCAAATCCTACGCCGTCTATACCAACAGCACGCCCGCCGGTTCATTCCGTTCCATCGGCGCCCCCCAAGCCGCTTGGGCCAGCGAATCGCAGGTGGACATCATCGCCGACGCCCTGGGCCTGGACCCATTGGAGATTCGCCTGAAGAACCTGGCGGCCAAGGGCGAGGAGTTCCGGCCTGGTAGACGCCCTTTGGACGCCGACCCAGCCGCTGGGCTGCGCATGGCCGCCCAAGCCATCGGGATGAACCTGGATAGAGAACCCGAGGACCAGGAGTCTGAACTGCCCATAAAGACCGGGCGAGGCATCGGCTGCAACCTCTCGGGCGTTGGCTCGTCGCCAACCTCCACCGCCATCGTCCGCCTGCACGTGGACGGCACGGTCACGGTCTTCGCCGGCACCACCGAGATTGGGCAAGGCTCTCGCGGCGTCTTGGCCCAAATTGCCTCTCAAGAACTCCAGGTGCCCTTGGACCAGGTGGGCATGGTCTCCTCCGACACCGGCATCGTGCCCTACGACCGCTCTACCGGCTCCAGCCGTTCCACCACCATGATGGGTCTGGCGGTGCAGGGCGCGGCCAAGGAAGTGAAAGAACAGTTGCTGGAATTGGGTGCGTTGCACTTAGATTGTTCCGAGGAAGAACTGTCGGTAAACGACGGACTGGTACTGCGGGGCACGGAGTCAGTCACCTACGGCGCACTTATCGAAGAAGAGTTCGGCGGACGGGCCGGGGAACTCCTGGGCCGGGGGTATGTCACTCCCCGCATGAATAACGGCCGGTTGCGTCAGGGGCCCGCGTTCTGGGAAATAGGCATCGCCGCCGCCCAGATCGAAGTGGACACAGACACCGGGGCCATCCGCATACCCCATTACGTCTCGGTGGCCGACGTTGGTGTCGCCATCAATCCCCAGCAGTGCGAGGGTCAAGACGAAGGGGCATCCATGCAGGGGCTGGGCCACACCCTGTTCGAAGAGATGATCTATGAAGACGGCCAGTTGCTCAATCCCAACATGGTGGATTACAAGGTGCCGACCTTTGCCGACCTGCCCGGCGACCTGGATTCGATGATGATCGAGAACCACGACGGCCCCGGTCCCTTCGGCGCGAAGGGACTGGGCGAGGGCGGTATCGTTTCCGCCGCGCCTTCGGTGGCCAACGCGCTGTTCCAGGCTACCGGCGTCAGGATCAAGGACCTGCCGCTAACCCCCGAGCGGGTCTGGCGGGCGCTGCGAGACGCCAAAAAGTGAAGATCTCCGACAGCCTTGAGGTCGATTTTCCCATCCAGCAGGTCTGGGACCTGGTGCAAGACCCAAGTCGTTCCATGGGAGCTATGCCCGGAGTCCAGTCCGTCGATGTCCGCGATGACACCACGTTCGACCTTACCGTGGCCCAGCGTATGGGACCGTTCCGGGTCCAGTTCCAAGTGACCATGAGCCTGGAAGAAGTGACCCCTCCCACCCGCTTGGTGGCCACCGGCCAGGGTAAAGAGTCGTCTGGGACGTTGCTTCGGATACCCGCGGCGGTACTGGAACTGGAATCCCTGGGCGAAGAGAAGACTCGCCTGTCTTACGAGATAGAGTTCAGTCTCATGGGAAAATTAGGGACCTTGGGTTACCCCATGCTCAAACACAAAGCCGGAGAGATGTCCAAGAAATTTGCCGATAACCTGCGAGAAGAACTGTCCAGGGCGTCATCCTAGAGTCTTAACCAAGCGCATTTTGGAAGGAGACTGCCATGAAGATCAAAGCAGCGGTGCTTTACGAGTTGGGCGGCCGCCTGGAAGTGGAAGATATCGAACTGGCCGACCCTAAAGAAGGCGAGGTCCTGGTGAAGGTGGCGGCCGCTGGAGTCTGCCACAGCGATATCTCAGTTATAGACGGGGTGATTCCTTTCCCACTACCCGCTGTCTTGGGCCATGAAGGCTCGGGCGTGATTGAGAGCGTGGGGCCGGGTGTTGACCATGTTCAACAAGGCGACCATGTGATCTTCTCGTTCATCCCGGCCTGCGGGCAGTGCTTCTATTGCCTCAGGGGAATGGCCAACCTTTGCGAGCCGGCGTTGCGCCTCGGCGGCAACCTTTTCGACGGCACCTCCCGGTTGACCAACGGCAAGGGCGCGTCTCTCAATCACTTTTCATCCACTTCTTGCTTCGCCGAATACACTGTGGTACCGAAGCAGAGCGCCATCAAGATCGACCCAGACGTCCCATTGGATGTAGTGGCCCTGATCGGCTGCTGCGTGACCACCGGCGCCGGAGCGGTTTTCAATACGGCTAAGGTCCCGCCGGGGAGTTCGGTGGCCGTGTTTGGCTGCGGCGGGGTGGGACTGAGCATCGTCCAAGGGGCCGCCATCTCGGGCGCTCAACCGATCATCGCTCTGGACCTCTGGCAGGAACGGTTGGACCTGGCCATGGAGTTGGGGGCAACCCATACCATCAACGCTTCCACAGAAGATGGGACCAGGGTGATCAGGGAGTTGACCGGCGGGAAGGGCGTCGACTTTGCATTCGAGGCCATCGGCAATCCGGACACATTCAGCCAGGCGTACCGGAGCATCCATTGGGGCGGCACCTGCGTCTGTGTGGGGGTGCCGGCAGCCGATGCCAAGCTCACCTTCGATAGCCGGTTGATCATGCAGGAGCGCACCATCAAGGGCAGCCTGTACGGCTCCTCAAAACCTAAAGTCGATTTCGTGAACCTGGTAGCGCTTTATTCCGCAGGCAAGCTGAAGCTCGACCAGATGATCACCGGTAGATTTCCCTTAGAGCGCATCAACGGGGCGCTTGAGGACCTGCGGAACGGAATCGGGGCTAGGAGCCTCATCGTTTTCGACTGATTCTTCGCGACCCATGGCGTATTAACAAATAGAGCGGGAGGTAACCAATGGCATCCGACACAGACCGCCTTTTGCCCAAACAATTCGGCCCCTTGCAGGGAGTCCGGATTCTGTCCACCGGAACTCTGATCGCCCAGCCCTTTGCGGCAAACATCGCGGCCGAGATGGGGGCGGAGGTGATTCAGATCGAGATTCCAAAGACTGGCGATTTGGTTTGGAGGCAATTGGAGTTCATCATGGACGACGCTGATGGGGGCTCTACCTCCGCCGGTTGGGTCCAGACCCGCCGCAACAGCTTCCATGCAACCTTGGACTTGGCCTCCGCCAAGGGCCAAAAGATATTCATGGACATGATTCCCAAGGTCGACATCTGGATGGAGAGCTCGATTCCGGGGACCTACCCTGAATGGGGCCTGGATGACGCCACAGTCATGGCGGCCAACCCAGGTCTGGTCATCACCCATGTTTCCGGCTACGGCCAGGACGGCCACCCAGATTACCTGGGCCGGGCCTCTTACGATTTCATCGGCCAGGGCTTTGGCGGACTGATGAATCTCACGGGGTTCCCAGACCCCGAACCGCCCAGCAGGGCCGCGCCCTGGACCGGAGATTTTATCACCGGCCTAAGTTGTCTGTGGTCTTCATTGGCCGGGTATATCCACGCCCAGAAGACAGGCAAAGGACAGGTCATCGACCTGGCGCAGTTCGAGGCGATCCACTACCTGCTCTCCGGCACCATGGTGGCCTATTACGAGATGGGCATCAACCGCGAACGGGGCGGGAACAAAGCCGGTCTTTTCCAGCCCTATGACGTTTTTCAAGCATCGGACGGATGGGTCAACATCGCCGCGCTTGGCGCCGTTTTCACACGCATCTGTGTCGTGCTCGGGCTAGACGATATCGAGGGGAAATGGCGAAACGCCTCCACGGACCCGCAATCTCCTGAGGGCATCGAGTTCGACGCAATACTCAGAGGCTGGGTGGAAGAACGTACCGTGAAAGAAGTGGTAGACCTACTTAACGCAGGTCAGGTCGCCTGCACCCCCATCATGACCCCCAAAGACATGGCGGAGGACCCCCACTACGAGGCCCGGAGCGTCCATATCGAATGGGACGACCCCCAGTTGGGCCGGAAGGTGAAGGGCACCGGCATCTTCCCCAGGTTCTCCGATACGCCAGGAGAGATCTGGCGCGGCTCGGTCGGTCTCGGTTACGACAATGACCTGGTCTTCGGAAAACTGTTGGGAATGAGCGAGTCCGAGATAGCGGGGTTGGCGGAGGAAGGTGTGATTTAGGGTCTTCGGCTTAGTACTGGAATTAACTAAAGATTCAGCGAGTGCTCTTCGTAGTCCTTTAGCTTGTTGTAGATCTGTAGCCGGTGGCGGTAGGACTCCAGGACGATGATTCGGTCGTCGGCGTCTATGTTGACCGCCACGGGACGGTGGAAGCGCCATTCCGGTTCCATATCCGCCCTACGGCGGGCCTTGATGTACTCCGGGTTGGCGTCGATGTAGGTCTGGGTCCACGGTGAAGGTTCCTGGGCGTCCCCGACGAGCGCCGTGATGTACTGGCCGCAGGCATCGTAGATCTGGACGCGGTGGTTGCCCCAGTCGGTGACGTATACATCTCCGTCCGAGTCCACGGCCACCCCAGACGGCCCCTTTAGCGAACCCACTCCGTTGCTCGATCCTTCGAATTTCACGAGCAGCTTGCCGGCTGGAGAGAATTTCTGCACCCGGTTATTTCCCCAGTCGGCGACATAGATGTTGTCTTGACGGTCGATGCAGATGCCCCAGGGCATCTCCAAGTCACCGTCATCCGCGCCCTGCTGTCCGAAACTCAACTTGAACTCGCCGATCTGGCTGAAGTTCTGGACGCGGTGGTTCAGGCTGTCCACGACCCAAAGGTCGTTGTGCGAGTCGAAAGCGATGCCCGACGGCCCGTTCAGAAGACCGTCCTCGCTGCCGGACCGGCCCCAGTGGTACCGAAACGCGCCCTCGGCATCAAACACCGATATCCGGTTGAGGTACTCATCTGAGACGTACACCCGACCGTGCTGGTCGATGTCGATCGACCTCGGCCACATGAAGCGCCCGTCTTCACCGCCGAACGACCCGAATTGGCCCTCGAACTCGTGATCGAAGGTGATCTTGCTAACTCGCTGTCCAAGTTGTTCCACGCCACGGCTCAAAACATAGATGCGGCCGTTCTTGCCCAAAACGAAGTCTTGGGGCGCCCAGAAACCCTGGGCCGACTGGCTATACATGCCGATGCAGTAGCTGTAGTCGTACACCCGGCCGGCGGCAACCGTGGTTAACATAAGGCTTCTTCTGGGTTCCTGTGTGAATGGTTCCGAATCATACGAACGCCATCTGTTCGAACTGTCCGCCGACGATGGGGACCGGGTCCAGTCCCAGCCACTTGTCCACCAGAGTGGCGTAGAATCCTCGGAAATCGTAGCTGGGCGCCAGGTCTCCCTGGGTGAGGTCTTCGGGCTTCAACGATGGGTAGGTCCCGTACATGCCACCATTGACCCGGTCTCCGATGGCGAACGCCACCCCGGCCGCCCCATGGTCCGTGCCGGTGCCGTTGTCACGGACCCGGCGTCCGAACTCGCTGAACACCATCATCACCACATTCTCAGCGGCATCGTGTTCCCGCAGGTCGGCAAAGAAACTGTCCACCGCTTCAGACACGTCTATCCAGAGCTTGGCGTGGGAGCCCGATTGGTTGAAGTGGGTGTCGAACGGCCCGTAGGAGGTGTAGAAGACCTGGGTGCCCAGTCCGGCCAAGTGCACCTGAGCAACGTCCTTCAGGGCCGTCGAGATGGCGGTGTTGCCGTACTCGATCGTCGATGAGTACAACTCGGGAGCAACCTTGATCATGTCGGCGCCCTTCAGGGCGTCCAGCCCGGTCTGTCCCAGGTACTCCATGGTCGGGCCGGCGCCGATGGCCGGGGCGTACATCCGCGCGAAGCTATCCAGAAGCTGGGCCCGCTCTTGCTCCGACGAACGGACCGATGAGAAAACGCCGTAAGTTGCCAGGTGGTTCACCGAAGTTACGGACACTCCGCGCATGGTCATGGCCCTGGGCAGCCCCTGCCCGAAATTCACGCCCTTAAGCACGTTCTCGCCGGCAGGGTCCAGGTCGCGGATGATTTTGGCCACCCAGCCATCGATGCCGATCTTGTCCGGCTCGCAGGTATGCCAGATATCCATGGCGCGGAAGTGGGAGCGGGGCGAGTCCTCAAACCCGATGCCGTTGATGATCGCCAGCTTGCCCTGGTCATAGAGGTCTTTGAACGAGTCCATGTCAGACCGGAATGCCAGTTCGTCATCTATTGGCACGACCAGGTGCTCGGGAATGTTGACCTTGGGGCGGTTGTCCCAGTACAGGCCATTGGTATATGGGACGATCGTGTTCAGATAATCATTGGCGCCGGTAAGCTGGAGAATGACCAGCACCGGGTCTTTTTTAGTTGTCGCCATTCATATTCTCCCTGTGGTTTTCGACGATCGGCCCGCTAGGCAAACTGGTAGTCTTTGGATGCGGCTATCAGGGTCAGCATCTTGCCCACTCTATTCTCTGACGCAGTGACCTCTTCATCGGTGTTCCAGGCCAATTCCCCGCCCTTTAAAGCGTGGGTTAGCAATTCTCGGAGGGTCTCGTCGCTGACTTCCAGCGGTCCCATGGCATCGAGACAGGCAGCTACCAAACCCTGCGCTGAGGTGTTGCCCTGCTCTCTGACACGGCCGATGATCGCCCGGACGCCGGGCAATGAGATGTCTCCCAAGACGCCGGCGGCGAAGTTGACGCGGCGCATCAACGCTCCGGCGTCGATCCATGCCGGGCCGGTCTGCCAACCTTCCACGCTGGGCGGGTTGAGCAGCTCTTGCCCCTGCCAGCCGCACTCCAACGCCAGGTTGTTGAATCCGGGCTTGAACCCGTCATAGTTGCCGGCCATGCGCACCGTTCCAACGATCAGTTCGGCGGGACTTTTCACGCGGGCGAGCCGGGATTTCTTGAAGAACTCCGAGTTGAATAAGACCCGCAGGATGGACCGGATGTCCCCCTTGGACTCCTTGTACGCCTCGACCAGTATCTCTATCGCCTCGGGGTCGTTGGGGGGCGTGGTGTTCCAGGCGGATACCTGGGGCTCGTCGGCGACGAAGAACCGGTAGAGATGGCGAGCTAGGAACCTGGGCGAAGCGGGTTGGTCAACGATGATGCCCATGATGTCTTCGCCATTGAAGTTCCCGGTCTGTCCTAGGAAGGTCTTTTCTTCGTTGTCGTGGTCCTCCGGTTTGTACTCGAACTTCCAGAAGAAGCGCCCCAGCGGGTTGCGCGGTATCTTGGGTGCGATGGACCAGCCGGTGAACGCCCTGGCGGCGTTCTTAATGTCGTCCTCGGAATAATTACCGACGCCCATTGAAAAGAGCTCCAGCAACTCCCGCCCCCAGTTTTCGTTGATAGCGCCGTCGTGGTTGCCGTGATTGTCCAGCCAGAAGATCATGGCGGGCGACTTGGCCAGTTCCACCAACAGGTCGCGGTAGCTGCCCAGGCCGTGCTCACGGAACATGGCGATCTGGCGGGTGAGTTCTGGCGGGTTGTCCACCTTGGCGTTGCTGGTGGCGAACAACTGGTGCCAGAAGAGCGCCATCTTCTCTTCCAGCGGCCGCTTGGTGTTGACCATCCGGAACATCCAATCGGCCTGGTTGATGGGCGGTCCCAAAGCCCCTTCGTAGCCTGGGAAGATGCGGTACATCAGTTCGTCGCTGATGGCTGGCTGCTCTTCGGGATGCAGCAACTCTTCAACCACGGCTTCATAGCCTTTGGCAATCTGGGCGTCCAGGTCGCCACGTGGCTGGCCGAAGCCGGCGCGCCGCATCAAGTGGGCCATCGATGCAATGTCTTCCCGATAGGGCATGCGCATTTCTCCGTGACATGGAACCGAAGGAACGGCCAACACGGCCGTGAGACCTCATGACATCGTAAGTTTGGCGCATTCAAGTGTCAATGGAAGCGGAGCGCCACTTAGATCGGTCTGACCTGATATGCTACGGCAAACCGGAATCGAAGATACCAACGCGCAAGGTAAACGATGTCCTTTGACCTTGAACAAACCGACGAGCTACTAAGCACAACCCGCGCGGTGCGCCGCCGACTGGACCTTGACCGCGATGTCCCGGACGAGCTGCTGTTGCGGTGCATCGAATTGGCGGAGCAAGCCCCCACGGGAGGAGATATCACCAGCCGCCGCTGGTTGGTTGTCCGGGACTCAGAGACCAAGAAGAAACTGGCGGACTTGTACCGGGAGGCCGGGGGGAACGGCATCATCGAACGGGCAGAACAACACACCGGGACCGGGCATCCCAAGCAGGGCGTCTTGGATTCGGCCGCTTATCTGGCGGAAAATTTGGAACGAGTGCCCGTTCTTGTACTGGCCACGGTCTGGGGCGTTCATGACGGCAGCGGCCGGCCCGGACTCTTCGACTCGGTGATCCAAGCCGCCTGGAGTTTCTGCCTGGCGCTGCGCTCCAGAGGACTTGGCTCTGCCTGGACCACACTGCATCTAGGCAAGGCCAAAGAGTTCGCAGAGATTCTGGGCATACCGGACGGTGTGACCCAGGTAGTGCTGCTCCCCGTTGCATGGACTATAGGGACGGAATTCAAGCCAGCGTCGCGCAAACCGGCATCGGAGATCGTTTGGTTCGACCGTTGGGGGTATACGAAAGAAAACCATGGCGACGTTGAGAGTTTGATCGCCTCTTTGCCTGGCGTCACCGTGGAAGTTGACATCGTGGCCTCACCGGAGCGCGTCTGGGACCTGGTTAGCGACATCAACATCTCGGCCAGGTTCAGCAATGAATTCCAGGGCGCTGAATGGGTTGATTCCGACGGGCCCCGCGAAGGAGCTTCGTTCGTTGGGCATAACAAGCGCACCGACGTGGGCCGTGAGTGGGATACAACATCGTGGGTCGTTGCCTGCGACCCGCCCTGGGTCTTCGCCTGGAATGTGAATGACCGGGAAGACCCCAGCGCCCAATGGCGGTTCGAACTGGAAAAGATACCTGGAGGGACCAGGTTACGCCAGCGGCTGGTCATCGGGCCCCGTCTCTCGGCGACCGGTCACGCTATGAAGGACAACCCCGATCAGGCCGGGCAGATTCTTGCCAGCCGTCAGGAACAGCACAGGGGCAATATGGCTTCGAACCTTCAAGGGATAAAAGAGATAGCGGAGAAGGGCGGCTGAGGTTTATTTAAAAATTTAATCCCGCCGCATGAACACCGTGAAATCGTCGTCCAGATAGCCTTGGATGACCTGCACGTTGGGACATAGCTCTTGGCATCGTTGCACGATCTCATCCAGGTTGTGGCCTCTGAGCAGCGGGTGTTCCGGACACCGGTCCGCGTCCAACATGTTGAAGGCCAAGGCGCTAGCGGCGGAATCATACATCTTCCGGACTATGTTGATGTGGAAATCCGGGTCGTCGGATCGATAGGCCAACGCCCCCGACGCCAGGACGTAGTCGATGCTGGGTAACTTCACCGCTGAGAAATCAGCCTGGAAGAAATGGGTGTTGGCGCAGTTCTTATACCGTTCCTTAGCTTCGGAAATGAACTCAGGCATCTGGTCTATCCCGAAGTACAAAAAGCCCGAGAAACGCTGGTCCAGATATTCCTTTAAATCACCGTAGCCGCAGCCGACATCCAACACAACCCGGCCACTGAAGTCTCCCACTTGGGCGAGCACATCGAACCTTTTTGTCTGGCTTTCTGGCCTGCGCAAACCCAACGCCCCGGTTGTGCCTCCGCCGAAATCTTCGATGCGGCTCCGGTGGAATCGAATGATGGTCGCCTTTTCAATGGGGTCCATGGGCGGCCCGTACCCCTTTTTACTGAAAGTCCGGTAGTGTGGTCGTCGAAATAAAACCTAAACTCCGTCAGGCTTGAGGCGCCGCAAAGACAGGAAGTTAACTGCAAAAATCAATAGCGAAAATCAGTATAGTACCCGTTCACGCTCTGCCCCCATCGAAATTAAGGTCGATCAACCGTTAATAGTGGCCATGAGAAGATAGGCATAGGACGGAAATATTAAAATGAAGCACTGCTAGATCAGACTCAGAGTCTACTTGTTAATCTTATCCGCCGTTTTGGCTGCGATAACCGTGGCATGCGGCTCTGCGTCAACAGCAACTCCACGCCTGGAAACACCGATACCCTCAACGCCGGCCCCAACGCAAACAGCCATTCAACCTGCTGAGAAAATCGATTCTGTGTTCATCCAACTGACCGACCCACTTGATGAACCCCAGTTCTATTGTGTGGATGTGCCTGGGGCCGGAACGGCCGTCAGATTGAATAGCCCCTTGCAAGCCCACACCTGCAAACCGTTGGAAACGGCGGAAGATGAACTCTTTGCGTTCGACCATCCCGGAGATGGGCAGATATACATGGATGCCTACGACCTGTGCGCCGAGGCCACGGGACTAACTGCAGGGTTCACAATCGTTCTCCAACCTTGCTCGGACTCGCCCAATCAGCGGTTCGTCGTGGAGGACGGCGCGGTACGTTTGGCCACTGGTGGTCAACCCGAATTGTGCTTCGCGGTAGACCCCAGCGACGGCATACCAACCGGCGGACCCAGCCACCTCCGAAGAGACCTCACATTGGAGAGTTGTAAGTCCATCGGGGCAGAACTCTCCAATTGGACCTTTGGAATCTTCGATTACTGACCACGAATACATCGGCCCTTAAGTCCTGGCCGCTACCCACACGTTTTGACATATTGGGCAAATGTGAATATTGTTGAACACGTGAATCCCTTCGCGATTGATCACGCTCGATAATCTTCCGCCCCTTGGCGGAAAATACGAGAAAAATGAGTAGGTAGGAAAAAATGGTAAAGCAAGGCGTGGCGCCCGACGAATTGACCAAACCCTTCTGGGATGCCGCCAACCAAGGCCGCCTGGAGATGCAGAACTGCAGCGCTTGCAACCGGCTCCAGAATCCTCCGTTGCCGGCATGCAGCCAATGCAAATCCGCAGACAACCTTGTGTGGAAAGTGATGAGCGGCAAGGGCAAGATCTACAACTATGGAGTGGTCTACGACTGCCCTGTAAGGCTGCTGCAGCAAGACCAGCCGTTCAATCTGGCTGTGATCACGCTGGACGACGACCCCGGTATCCAGATGTACTCTCACCTCCCCGGTACGCCGGTGGATGATGTGCCCGTAGGCGCCGCAGTGGAAGTTATCTTCGAAGAGACCGCCAACGGCCAAAAGGTGCCCGAATGGCGGGTCGTAGCCTAGCCGACCCCGTTTTTGAAACTTAAAGAGCTCTAACAAAGGAGTTAACAATGACCACCGAGCATGCCCCGGCTTCCATGTACCGCACGACAGAGGGATTGGGAGTATGGGAACACAAAGGGAAAGTGGCAGCCGTTGGTATCGGGCACTCCCCGACTACCCGGCGCTGGGACGGTACCGCTGCAAACACCATGGGCGCCAACAGCATCTTCGCGCTACGGCAGGCGATCGAGGATGCAGGAGTCGATCCAGCCGATATCGATGGTCTGGTGCTGGACCCGGTAACCACCACCGGCGCTCACTGGCCGGAAGACCAAGAGATCCCCATGGATGTGGTGAACGCCTACAACACCACCGACGACCCTTTAGACGGCATCGCGAAGCTCAGCGCCGAATGGATCCTGAAAAACATGCCGGAGCTGACCAACGTCAAGTTCACCATGTACGGCATGGGTTGTATGTCCCACGCCATCGTCGTGGCTGCCCAGGCCGTGGGCGAGGGACGCACTCACACCTGCTTGGTGCTCAAGAGTTGGCATAACCTGGAAGGCCGGTACAACCAGTCGGGAATCAGCGCCACGGACACGGTCCCCGGCACTTTCGCCATGAGTCCGGGGCGGACACTATGGGGCGCTCCCGGGTCCTACGGCACCGCATTGCAGTTCGCCGAGTACTGCCGCAAATACGGCAAGTCTCACGACATGATGGCCCCATTCATGGCCAACTCCAGACGGAACGGACTGATGTTCCCAGAAGGGTACTGGGCCCAGCACCGTCCGGAGGCGTTGACGGAAGAGGACTACCTTAATGCCCGGTGGATCGCCAAGCCAGCCAGCTTATTCGACAACGACATCCCCATCATGGTGTCCGGGGCCTACCTCTTCACCACTGCGGAACGGGCTAAGGATATGAAGCAAAAACCCGTCTACATCCTCAACCACGCCTCCAGCCGCGGCGCCCAGCGCAGTATCCTGCCGACCCTGGATGAGGTCGAAGCCGAAACCGCGGAAACAGGCCGGAAGATCTATGAAGGCGCCGGAATCACCGCTGCCGACCTGTCCTTCGAGAATATGTACGACGGCTTCTCATTGTTCCATCAGTTCCACCTTGAGGGCCTCCGCTTCCGGGGGATGCAAAACGGCGATGCGTTGGACTTCTACCAGACCGACATCAGCATCGAAGGGCCGAACCCGGTCCTGCCCAGCGGCGGCAACATCGGTAGCGGCCGCAGCCGGTTCTGGATGCACACCGACTGTATCCAACAGATACAGGGAAGGGCTGGGGCACGCCAGATCACCGGGGTAAAGCCCGAGATCGGCGTATCCGGCGGCCCCATGCCAATGGGCGGCAACTTCACCGTGTGGAGCGCTTCCCCCGATTAGTACCCCGATCTAACCCCGATTTATCGGGGAACGAGTCCCTTCTTCCCCTCCTTCCGCAGAAGTAGGGGAAGGTTAGGATGGGGGCGTTCCCAAAGGCGCCATCGACCCATCTGGACCGGCACACCAAAGATCAAGGAGAGCTTAACAAACTTGGCTATATTGATCAGTTTCGACATCGACGGCACATTGGAGGTGGGCGATCCTCCCGGCGTCCTGACCATGGAATTCGTTAGAAAGACCCAAGAGGCAGGGATACTGGTCGGCAGTTGCTCCGACCGCCCCATCAGCAGCCAGAGGGCCATTTGGGAGAAGCACGGTATCGCCTACGACTTCGCCGTTTCGAAGCATCAGCTACCTGATGTAAAAGCCAAGTTTGAGGCCGATGTTTACTACCACATTGGCGACCGCGAAGACCTTGACCGTCAATACGCCTTGGCCGCGGGGTTTGAATTCTTTTGGCCGGACGAAGCCCTGGCCGAGCCATGGCTCCCCTTAGACGGCAAGTCCTCATAGAGTAGATTCAGTGACTATGCAGTCTGACGAAAGACAGCTTCCCAAACGGCGCAAGGACCGTCCATTGGAGGGAGTCCGCGTCGTGGACTTCACCTGGGTCCGGGCCGGACCGTGGGCTGCCCGTTGGCTAGCCACGCTAGGCGCTGAAGTCATTAAAGTGGAATGGCCGGAGAACATGGACATGCTCCGGCAGAACCGTTTCACCGTGCCCCCCGGGGTGACTCCGGGTCCCAATTCCACGGGTCAATTCGCTGATACCAACGCCGGGAAATTGGGCCTCTCCGTGAACGTCCGCCACCCCAAAGGTCTGGAGGCGATCAAGAGTCTGATCAGGGTCTCTGACGTGGTCATCGAGAATTTCAGCTCTAGGATCATGAGCCGCTGGGGCTTGGGCTACGACGAGCTGAGAAAACTTCGCCCCGACGTCGTTTATGTCTCGATGGCCGGGTTCGGCCAGACCGGACGCCAGCACTATTTCGGGACCATGGGCCCCGCCGCTCAAGCTCTGTCGGGACTCACCCATCAGTCGGGTCTGCCCGGCGAACCGCCCGCGGGCTGGGGCTGGTCTTATCTGGACGACACCGGCGGCATGTACGGCGCGATGTGCACATTGACCGCGCTGCACCACCGCAATCAGACCGGCCAAGGGCAGCACGTTGACCTCTCCCAGATGATCACCGGCATCACCCTCACCGGCACGGCTTTCCTGGACAAAACGATCAACGGGCGGGAATCGAGGCGGGAAGGATATCCCCCCGGCAACCGGACTGTCTGGCCCGGCGCTCCCGTGATGAACAACTACCGCGGCCCCATCGCCGCGCCCCACAACGCCTTCCGCACCCTGGGCGGGGGCTACAACGATTGGTGTGTGATCGCTTGTCTTTCAGACGAAGAGTGGAGCAAGTTAGTTGGCCTGATGAACGGTCCAGCTTGGGCCACTGACAGCAAGTTCGCCACCCTGGACGGCCGGCTGCTGTACCAAGATGAGATGGACCAGGAAATCGAAAAGTGGACCCTAACCCTGGCTAAGTATGAACTGGCCGATAAATGCCAGGCCGCGGGCGTGCGGGCGATGCCCGTGCAAAGCTCCCAAGACCGCATTGAGAACGACCCGCAACTCCGCCACCGGGGCATGTTCACCAAGGTGAAACACCCGATGCTGGGGGACTGGAAGTTCCAGGGCGCTCCCTTCCGGCTGGACGGCGCCAAAGTGGCCGTGAAGGGCCCGCCCCCCATGATCGGGCAGCATACTACTAAGATAATGGGCGAACTGTTAGGCGTCAGCAGCGATGAACTGCTCCAAGGCTACGAGGATGGCGTCTACTGGCCCGAAACGACGCCAAGATTCGATTACGTCCAAGAAGCCATCGATGAAGAGGCCAAACCGTGACGAGTCAGATGGCTGGTCCTTTGGCCGGACTTAGGGTGCTGGAGTTGACGGGCGAACACGCCCAGTTCTGCGGCAAACTGATGGCTGACCTGGGCGCCGATGTGATAAAGATCGAACCACCCGGCGGCCAAGAAACCCGCGAGGTTGGGCCGTTTCTAGACGACCAGGCCGGTCCCGAGCGGAGTCTCTATTTCTGGCACTACAACACCTCCAAGCGGGGGGTGACACTGGACATCACCAAGCCCGAGGGCCAAGAGGTCTTTCGAAAACTGGCGGCCACCGCGGGGTTAGTGCTGGAGAGTTTCCCTGCCGGGTACCTGCCTGGCCTTGGTTTGAGCTACGACTCGCTATCGGCGGACAACCCAGGACTCATCATGTGCTCGGTAACTCCCTTTGGCCAAGACGGTCCTTGGCGCGACTACCTGACATCCGATCTGCTGCACCTTGCCGCCGGCGGCCAGATGGCATCCTCCGGGTATGACGTGGAAGACGTGCCGGACGCGCCTCCCATAGCACCTGGCGGCGGCAACGCCTGGCACATCGCCAGTCATTACGCCTACATCGGTATCATGGGGGCGCTCTACCACCGGGACTTCACCGGAGAGGGCCAGTATATCGACGTCTCAGTCCACGAAGCCTGCTCGCTGACCACTGAAGGCGCCATCGCGATCTATCTCTCCACGGGAGAGGTGGTCCGCCGTCACACAGGCCGGCACGCTTCGGCCGATATGTCTCCGGGTATCCAGCACGCCACCAACGACGGCGGCTACATCAACACCACGCGATCCGGCAGCAACCTCAACGCGGCGAGGATCAAGGTTTTGGCCGAATGGATGGACGAGCATGGGCTGGCCCAGGACCTTCTGGACGAGAAGTATCAGGACCCGGCCGTCATCGAGGAGAGCGGCCAGCATTTCGCTGACGTACTGAAGAATTTCTTCGCCAACATGCCGTTGGTTGAGGCCTACGAGGGCGGGCAGGAACTTAACTTTCCCTGGGGCGCGATCAGGACGATGGGTGAGATAGTCGGCGACCCTCACCTGGAAGACCGGGAGTTTTTCGTGCCGGTGGAGCATCCCGAATTGGGCCGCGAGTTCACATACCCCGGCCCGGCTGCGATCTACAACGCCTCGCCCTGGCGGATCTCCCGCCGCGCACCATTGATCGGTGAGCACAACAATGAGATCCTGGGCGGCGAGTTGGGCTTTTCCACGAGCGACCTGGAAGCGCTGAAAAAACTGGGCGCTATCTAGGTTATTCCGTCCACAGGCCGCTGAACTGGGACGCCACAACCTGGTCATAGGTCACGTCTTCCGTTAGTACCCCGATATCTTTGGCGAACCGGTTCATGCCGCTGATCGCCTCCTGGCTGATGCCAGGGTCGTAGAAGGGCAGGTCCCGTTCGATCAGTCCCGCGATCATTCCTGCTTCATCCGGCGGGAATAGTTTCTCCCCAACGGCCGTGGCCCGCGAAGGGTCCTCTTTGAGCGCTTTCTGGACATTTACGATGGCCCGGATCGCGGCCTGGGCAGTCTCGGGTTCGTTCTCGATCATGGCGTCGGTTGTGACGAGCGCCCCGAAGGTGTAATGCACGGCGGCCGGCGGACAGATGCCGCGCCGGGCATCCAAGATCACCGTGCCGATGCCGCTGCGCACAGCCACCTCGCTCCCCATGGCGTTGGCCCAAAATCCATCGATTATGCCTTCCTCCAAGGCCTTGGCGGCGTTCACTCCGAAGGAGACGCCCGCTCCCGTGGAACCCGGCACCGGGCCAACATCAACATGGTCTTTCTCAAGATCGATCCCGGCCTCTTTGATCAGTTGCCGGATGGTCGAGTCCGGGCCGGGTGCCGCGCCGATCTTGAGTCCTTTCACCGCGTTTACGTCGCCGACCTTGGCGTTCAGGTCGGAGCGAAGCACCAGCATCCAGTAGGTGTTTTGGGCGAGGGAGGCGAGCAGCTTGGCGCCCTTCCAGTTGGGGAAAGCCTGGAGTGTGGCGTGGGCGGCCCCGGCGACAAAGTCCAACTCGCCGTCCCGCAGCATCTCCATGGTTTTGGGGACGGGGAACACCAACGATAATTCGGCATCCAAACCCTCGGCCTTGAAAAACCCAAGCTCGACCGCCGCTACGGCGGGAAAATAGGAGTTGGATATCAGGTCTGGCACTGCGATGCGCATGGTCTATCCTCCCAGAATTTGTGTGGAACGCTTAGCTTCCATCGGGCCCCGTGAATGCGAACTGGGGGTCGGCGGCCCGCACAGTTGCCTTAGGAAGCCCCAGTTCCGTTCGGACGATATTGGTCCCCAGCACCAACGACACGCATTTGTGGTAGGCGATCCGGCGGGAGATCCCTTCCCGGCCAAAGCCGCAATCGGTTGAGATGATCAACCGCTCGGGCGGCACGAACTCCAGCGCCCGGCGAATCAGACCGGCGACTTCATTCGGCGACTCAACCACGGTGTTGGTATGGTTCACGACTCCGATGGCGAATTTCTTGGTCGTCTCCAACCCCGCGAACAGCGGCAGGTCCTTGCCGCCGGAGCCGGCGCATTCGAAGGTGATCACATCGGCGTTCACCTCCATCAGATGCGGGATGGCCCGTTCGTAGGTTGGGTCGGTGACCAGCCGCTGCTGCGCCGGGTTCCCCCAGCAGGTGTGCAGCCAGATCTCGGCGTCTACGCCCTTCACTTCCCGGTTGAACGCCTCGGTGAAAAACTGGTAGTCCTCATCTTTGGTTGCCGGGTCCTGGGCCATGAAGTGGTGCCTGGGTTCCTCGATCTGAATCAATTTGCAACCCGATGCCGCCAATTCACGTAGCTCTTTGTTGATGATGTCGCAGCAGTCGAGAATCAGCTCTTTGTCCGTTGGGTAGAACTCATTCCACATCATGCGCGTCAGCGACTGGGAACTGATGGTGCCGAACTTGACGGTGTTGGGTGTCATCTTCTGAGCTACTTTCCAGAGGGCCGCGTAGTCCAACTGGCCGCCGGTCAACTTGCCGGTCACGATGGGTGATTGGTACGCCTCCTGGACCTCGTAGAGGATGTGGCCCGGCCTGATACCGAGATCCGCCGACCATCCGGGTGACTGACTCTTGCTCCCTTGCAGGCCACCCATCCGATCCAAGACGTAGAAGAACCACGACTTTCCGCCGACCTCCAGGTCGAAGCGGGAATCGCCGTCGGTCAAGATATCCAGCCCGGCCATCTCCTGGTCCGTGATCACCGTGGCCACGGCGTCCAGGTATTGCTCTCGGAACAGGGTGTCTCCCAAAGCAGTTTTGAAAGCCCGCCCGCGCAGACCCTCGGTATACCAGTTGGGTTTCGGGTATGAGCCGGTCATGGTAGTGGGAAGGACCATACCTTCCGTGGCTTTAAACATGCGCACTCCAGGCGGCTTTGATACCTATGGGACTAGACCTTTCCCAGGCGGATGAACCGTCCACCGATCAACCATTCGGCGACGAATAGGTTGCCCTGGGCGTCAACTGCCAGGCCGTGGGGGCTGTTGAATTTACCGGTCTCCAGCAGGCTGGTGGCGACGACGTTACCCGAGGCGTCCTTGTTGTTGGGCCAGCCATCGACATTACAGACCTCTTCGTTGGCCCCTAAATAGCAGATGAACTCATCGTTCTTGCCGCATAGAGTGAGCCTGGCCCGAAGTTCGGCGATAACCAGCATGTCTCCGTGGGTTACGAAGCCACTGGGGGTAGTGAGGAAATCGCTGCCAAACACCCGTTCGTAATTCCCTTCCAGGTCGTACACCTGGACTCGGCTGTTGGCCCGGTCGGCCACGTAGAGTTCCGCGGGAGATGACCTCCGGTCGATGAATATGGCGTGAGGGCAGTTGAACCTTCCGGTCTCGCCCTCTTCGCCGTTGATGCTGGAGATGTAGTTCCCGGATTTGTCGTAGCGGTGCACGTAGCTCTGCCCGTAACCGTCAGCGACCCAGATGTCTCCGTTGCCGCCGTGGCGCTCTTCGTTCACGGCAACCCAGGTCGGTGAATACATGCCTTCGCGGTAGACATCAAGATCCGGCTTTTCCAGACTGGCTAGAACCTTGCCTTCCAAGTCCATCTTCAGCACCTGGCCGCGCACCTCGTCACCGGGATAATCGTAGCCGATGCCGGGTTGGCGTTTGCGGCCGTTGTCGGCGATCCAGAGCAGTTCCTGGCCGTTTTCTTTGACCACCGTTATGCCGTGGGCGTCACTGAGATCCACCTGCCAGGTCCGGACCAGCGTGCCATCCGGGTCAAAGACCATCATGGTCGGATCGCCGGGATGGTAGGAGATGATCTCGCCGGATTCCAGGACTGTCACGCCGTGATGCGACCAACCGGTCCGGGCGCTTTCCGATTCTGGAATCGCCGCCCAGGAGTCCTGCCATTCGTAGGTGTTGGTTCTGCTGCCGATCTGCATCAATTTCCCTTATGGGTTCAGGATCACTTTGGTGTAGCCGTCGATGCGCTGGTCGAATTTCCGGTATGCGTCGGGAGCCTCGTCCAGCGAGACCGTGTGGGAGACCACGAAACTGGGGGCTGCCCGTCCCGAGATGATCATGTCCCGCAAGTAGGAGTTGTAGCTCTTGACGTTGCATTGCCCGGTGCCCAGCCGCAGCCCCTTCTCGAACAGGCGGCCGAAGTTTATGGACAGAGCCCCCCGTTTCGAGTTCTCATCGACTCCGCCTGGATCGGTGGGCACATAAAGCCCGGGGATGCCGAGAGCACCCGTGGGGTTAACCACGTCGATCACTTGGTTCAGCACGATGTTCGGCGCTTCGTCCTGTTCGCCGCCCACGGCCGAAGACCCGGCGGTGACTGCCTGATAGCCCACTGCGTCGATGCCTTTGTCCACGCCCTGTCCGCCGCGCCGGTCCTTGATCTGCTCCACCGGGTCGCCATTGTCGAAGTCGATAGGTATAGCGCCGATCTCCTCTGCTTTTTGCAGCCGTTCGATTACATGGTCGATGACGTAGACCTCTGCCGCGCCCCGAATCATGCAGCTATAGGCCGCCATGAGACCAACGGGCCCGGCCCCGAACACGGCCACACTTTCCCCAGGGCTGACATCCGCCAACTCGGCCCCGTGGTAACCGGTGGGGAAGATATCGGCCAGCATGGCGAAATCAGACTCCCATTCAGTTCCCGCAGGGAGGGGCAGGCAATTGAAATCGGCGAAGGGCACCTGCAGGTATTCCGCCTGACCGCCGACCCAAGGGCCCATGGCCACGTAGCCATAGGCGCCGCCGGCGAATCCCGGATTCACAGTGTTGCAGAACCCGGTGAAGCCCCGTTGGCAGTTCTTGCAGAAACCGCAGGCAACGTTGAACGGCATGACCACCCGGTCGCCCTGCTTCAAAGTCCTGACAGCGGGGCCGGTTTCCTGGATGATTCCCAGGTTTTCGTGGCCGAAGACGATGCCGGGTTGGGCGGCGGTGCGGCCTTCGTACATGTGCAGGTCGGAGCCGCAGATGCAGCTCGAAGTGATCTTTACGATGACGTCGTTGGGGTGTTTGATCTCCGGGTCGGGAACATTCTCGACTGCGACTTCGAACGGTCCTTTGTAGACAACGGCTCTCATGGCTCTGGCTCCTCTCGGACTGGACGAAAGATATATGGGGCAGGTGCCCGCCGTTTAGATAGGCGGCAGCCGGTGCGTTTTGCGGACCGGGTTAGCGCCTCTGGTATACCTGGAAGCGGTGGCGGTTGGTCTCGGTGACGTAGAGCCGGCCTTCATGGTCCAAAGAAACGGACACCGGGCCCCAGAAATAAGGTTCAGTTTGCGACGAGATGTGATACGGGGTGTTCAGGTGGGCGGGCAGTTCCGGTATCAAGTTGGAGACGTCCCGCTGGGCTTTCTCTTCAGGGTTGGACGCGAGATATTCTGCGCCCCACTTGGAAACGGTGGCCTCGCCCTTCAACAGCAGTTGGAAACTTCCGTCCGCCCCCAGCACCTGCACCCGTTCGTTGCCCCAATCGGCCACGTAGATGAAGCCTTCCGGGTCGACAACAACGCTGGTCGGCCTCCGGAACTGGCCTTCTCCTTCGCCGGAACTCCCGAAGGAGGCCAGGAACTCGCCGTCTTTGGTGAACTTCTGGATGCGGTCGTTGCGCCAATCGGCGATATAGACGTTGTCATCAGCGTCCACCGCAGCGCCCCAGGGCAGGTTGAACTGGCCTTCGCCACTACCGAATGAGCCCCAATTGGAGATGAACTTGCCGTCTATCGTGAACTTCTGGACCCTGGAATTATGTTGGTCCACCACGAAGACATTCCCGGATGAATCCAACGCGATTCCCGCCGGGCCGTTAAGTTCGCCGTCCCCGGCGCCGGCTGTTCCCCAATGGGAAACGTATTCCCCGGAAGTGTTGTAGGTTGTTATCCGGTTGCTGTGTTCGTCGGTGATGTGCAGCCGGTCCTGGCTGTCCAACGCCATGGCTACGGCCCAAACGAATTGGCCGTCGCCAGTGCCGTTGCCCTTGCCAAACTCGCCCAGGTAGTCTTCGTCTAGAGTGCATATGCCAACGCGTATGGCGGCCGCGCGGGCCGGGTCGCAACGGTTGAGCACGAAGATCCGGCCGCTATCGTCTACGGCGATGTCATACGGGTTGGCGAAGCCACGGCCATTGAAACCGTTGTTCACGATGCCGATGGTCTTGACGTAGTCCAGCACGATTTCGGGCGATTTGGTCTGCGTACTCACGCGGGCCCCCTTGATCAGCCTTGATATAAGCGGAGATAGAGCGCGGTCTAGGCCAGTTGGTATTCCCGGGTGGCCGCCACCAACCGCAGCATATTGCCCACCCTCTTCTCGGCCTCGTCTCCCGGTTGGTGACCGCTCAGGTCCAAGTCGCCCTGACGCGCGGCGTATTCAACCAAGACCGAGCGGGTTTCTTCGGAAACTTCGATGGGGCCAAGCAAGTCCAAGCAGCCGTCGGCCAAGTCTGCGGGGTCGAGCACGCCCTGGTCCGCGCCGGCTTCCAGGCGGTGAATGATAGACCGGACGCCGGGGCTGCTCACGTCAGATAATTCTTTGGCCGCGAAGTTCACGCGCTCCACCAATGCGCCGCTGTCGATCCATTCAGAGCCCTCATGCCAACCCTCGACCGTGGGCGGCTGGAGCAGACCCTGACCCATGTAGAGCATCGTGTTGGAGACTTTCTCGATGCCCAACGCCGGGTTCTGGTAGTTACCCGCCATCCGGATGGCGCCGACCACCATCTCCACCGGACCTTTGACCCGGGCGAACCGGGCTTCTTCCGATTTGAAGTAATCGGAATGGAACAGTGTCCGCAGCATGTCGCGTATCTCGTATCCGGATGAGAAATAGGTGGCCATCATCTCTTCGATCGTCTTCTCTCCGGCCTCGGTGATCACATCGGCGGCGAAGAACTGGAACAGCCGTGTCGCCACGAACCTGGCAGTTGACTCTTGCTTCACGATAATGGCGATGATGTCTTCGCCGTTGAAATTTCCGGTCTCGCCCAGGAAGGTCTTTTCTCCGTCGTCGTGGTCCTCTTCCCGGTAGTCGAAGTGCCAGGCGATGCGGCCATAGGGCCAGATGGAGTCTTTGGAGGCCCTGATGGACATATACTCAGCGTTGCCCAACGTCCAGCCGGTGAACGCCCGTGCGCATCCTTTGATGTCGTCCTCGGAGTAATTGCCGATGCCCATGGAGAACAGTTCCAGAAGTTCGCGGCCGTAATTCTCGTTGATGGCCGTGCCGTGGTTCTCGTTATTGTCCAACCAGACGATCATCGCCGGGTCCTTGGACAGTTCCACCAGCAGTTCCTCGAAGCTGCCTAGGCCGGACCGGCGGAACATCTCCACCTGGTTGAGCAGGGAACGGGCCTGGTTCAATTTGGCGTAACCAGTGGCGAATAGACCGTGCCAGAAGAGGGCGGTCTTCTCCTCCATGGGACATGAAGTGCTAATCATCCGGTACATCCAGTAAGCGGCGGAACCGGCCAGATCGCGCAGCTCCGATTGCTCGACGTGGTAGCGGCGGATCAGGTCGTCAGGCATGTTGCCCGGGTCGGAGGGATTGAGCAGGGCCTCTACGGCGCCGTCATACCCCATCGCCAGGTATTCTTCCAGTTCATTGCGGTTGGCGCCAAAACCGGCGCGCCGGAGCAGATGGGCCATCAGGGCAGTGTCGTTGCTTATCATAAATATCCTCTATCTAGGGGATGAGTCTGATGTCGAGTTGGGAGCTATGACTTGAAGAGATCGAATTTCTCGAACTGTCCGTTGACGATGGGGGCGGCGTCTAGTCCCATCCAGTCTTCCAGTATTCCGGTGTAGACAGAACGGAAATCGTTGTTGGCACGGAGATCGCCATCGATCTGTTCGGCCTCGGCCAACGAGGGGTATTCGCCGTACATCCCGCCATTGACCGCGCCACCGATCATGAAGGCCACGCCGGCGGAGCCGTGGTCGCTCCCGGAACCGTTGTCCTGTATACGGCGTCCAAACTCGGAGAAGACCAAGATCGAGGCGTCGTCTTCGGTGCCGTGTTCCTTCAGGTCGTCCATGAGACAACCGATTGCCCCGGCGACCTCGTCCCAGAGCTTGGCGTGGCTGAGCAGCTCGCCGGAGTGGGTGTCGAAGGGGCCGTGCTGGGTGTAGAGAATCTTGGCGCCCAGGTTGGCGTGGAACACCTGGGAGATGCTTTTGACGTTCTGGGCCAGGGAGTCGGGACCGTACTCGACCGAAGACTTATACATGGCCGGCGCGGTGCGGAGGATATCTGCCCCTTGGAGGGCGTCTTGTCCGGTCTGGCCCAGCAGTTCCATCACCGGGTCGCGTCCGGCGGCCCCGCCGTACATCTTGGAGAACGCCTCCAGGGTGAACATCCGCAGTTCTTCGTCCTGAACGTCGGGGAATAGACCGTACGTATCCAGGTCACCGACCGACGCCACGGACACGCCCGGGCAGGCTAGAGCCCTGGGCAGGCCCCGGCCGAAGTTGATGCCGGTGAGCACATTCTCGCCCAGCGGGTCGATGTCGCGGATGGCGCGGCCCAGCCAGCCTTCTTTCCCGATCGAATCGGGCTCAGCGGTGTGCCAGATGTCCATGGAGCGGAAATGGGAGCGGTTGGGGTTCTGATAGCCGATCCCGTTGATGATGGCGACTTTCCTTTCGTCCCACAGGAATTTGACCGGACCCATGCTGGGGTTGAAACCGTACCGGTCGTCGATGGGAATGACCTTGTCCTGGGGAATATTCACCGTGGACCGGTAATCGTAATACTTGCCCTCGCTGTAGGGAACGACCGTGTTCAGGTAGTCGTTGCCACCGGAGAGCTGAATAACGATCAGACTCTTTTCGCGTTTGGTGGTGGTCATATTCGAAGAACTCCTAAATCCGGGAAGGAAGACTATTTTTTCTCTTGAATCCGTCCAGATCAGTGGCAAACATTGTACCCTTTGTTGGCCGCCATATCGAGGCGTATCTGCAAGTCTATTTGGGGTGTCAGCGGCAGCCGACCGGCGGCTCACCGGTGGCGAGCGGAAGATACGGTGGTAATATTGTGTAGACCGAACGCCGGAAACGAGAGGCATAACCATGATTAAACCCAAGATGTTGGGACATTTAGTGATCAGGGTCAGGGATGCCCAGCGTTCCGAAGATTTTTACACCAAAGTATTGGGGTTGGAAGTAAGGGGCCGTGCCCGCGGCGGCAAGATGCGGTTCTTCACCAGCAACCCTGAGATCGACCACGAGATCGCCGTCGCCGAGATCGGCGAAGATGCCGTGGGTCCCTTCCCGGACCAGGTCGGCCTGTATCACATGGCTTGGGAACTGGCCGATATGGACGAACTCAAGGACGCCTACCAGGTGGTGCTGGACAACAACGTCGATATAGCCGGTTTCGGCGACCACGGCGTCACCAAAGGGCTGTACATCCGCGACCCGGACGGCATCGAGATCGAGCTGTTCGTCCTGGCTCCCGAATTCGAAAGCACACCCCTCCAAGAGATACTCACCGGGGGGTCGCTTCAGGGGACGACGGCGGATTAACGGCACGCCCGGGGATCAAACTTCGGCGTCATTAAGCCGGATAGGTTTCGTCCCCCTATGCGTCTGCACACTCGATCCTCTTGGGGGAATAGATGCGCCTAGAAAACAAAGTGGCCCTGATCAGCGGCGGCGCCCGGGGAATGGGGGCCGTTGAAGCCAAGATGTTCGCCGCGGAAGGGGCCAAAGTCGTCATTGGCGACATGCTTGGAGACGAGGGCCGGCAGGTAGAAGCAGAGATCAACGAGTCGGGCGGCGAGTGCGTCTTCGTTCAACTGGACGTGACCGACGAAAACGCCTGGCAGGACGCTGTGGCAACCACCGTGGCCCGCTTCGGCAAGTTGGATATCCTGATCAACAATGCCGGCATCGCCCGGATCAATAGTGTCGAGGACACCACCTCCGAAGAGTGGGACTTGGTGATGGACATCAACGCCAAGGGCGTGTTTCTGGGCACCAAGGCCGCCATACCAGAGATCAGGAAGGCCGGTGGCGGCTCCATCGTCAACATCTCTTCCATCGCGGGCCTGACCGGTGGGCGCACATCTTCTTACGCGGCCAGCAAAGGCGCTGTTCGGCTTCTCACCAAATCGACGGCTATCCAATACGCGGCCGACGGCATCCGCTGCAACTCGGTCCACCCCGGCGTCATCGAAACGCCCATGACGACCCCCATCATGCTGAATACCCCAGAAGGCCGGGAGTTAAATGCCTCTCGACACCCATTGGGCCGATTTGGCCAACCTGAGGATATCGCCTACGGCGTGTTGTTCCTGGCATCGGACGAATCGTCGTTCATGACCGGCAGCGAGCTGGTTATCGACGGCGGCCTCACGGCCCAGTAACCGCGCTCACCCGTATTGAAATAGATCACCCAAGGAGAACCTATGGCCGAGATATTCGTTCTGGGAGGAGGCACTCCCACGCCCACCGCCGAAAGGTTCGGCAGTGCCCATGCCCTGAAGATCGGTGAAGAACTGTTGATGTTCGATTGCGGCCCGGCGGCAACCCATAAGTTGGTGAAGGCTGGGCTTTTCCCGACGCAGGTGGACAACCTGTTCTTCACCCACCACCATTTCGACCACAACATCGACTACCCCTGCTTCCTGCTCTGCCGCTGGGACCAGGCTGCGGGGCGCGGCCCGGAGTTGAACGTCTATGGACCTGCTCTCACGGAAGAGATAACCAAAGGCCTGATCGGAGAAAACGGTGTTTTCTCAGCCGACTGGCGGGCGCGGGTAGGTCACCCGTTGAGCCACCAGGTCTACGTGAATCGGGGCGGCACACTTCCCCGCATCCCGCCCAATCCACAAGCCAAGAACGTGGGACCGGGCGAGGTTGCATCGGGCAAGGACTGGGCGGTCACCGCCGCCTTGGCCGAGCACGTACAGCCCTTTTTGGACTCCCTGGCCTACCGTGTGGACACCCCGGACGGCAGCGTGGTTTTTACCGGAGACACCCAGCCCTGCCAGTCGGTGATCGATCTGGCGCGGGACGCGGATATGATGCTGTGCATGTGTTGGGACGACCAGGCAGTCATGGTCGAAACCGGGGAGGCCACAGGACAATGCGGCACCACCGGCGCCGCAGAGATGGCCCAGGAGGCCGGAGTCAAAAAATTGGTGCTGGTGCACATGGGACCCAATTTGTCGGCCCGTGAGCCCTTCGAAGATGTCCAGACCGACATGCAGCGCATCTACCAGGGCGAGATCGTCTTCTCCGAAGAACTGCTTAAGATCGATCTTTAGTTTTTACGTATACGCGCGCCCTGTGCCCGCGGGCACAGGGCGCGCGTTGTTGAATCGATGGATCTAGGTGTTTGGATTGCCTTTTTCCAAATTTACTTTTTATTATGTCGCTCGGCATAGGAGGTGCCGATGGTCGATTGGCTGGTTTGGAAAATGGAAAGGGTCCGAAAAAGCAAACGATGCCAACACTAACGTTTATGAAATGCCTAACAATAGAGTTGTTGCCCAATAAATCGCGGTGGTAATTGCTGCGGTTGTAAACGTTAAAATCATCACCGGTTGACTTTCCACAGTCAATGGGGCTTTTGCAACATGTACCACATAGGCAATCGGTCGCGCTGCTAACGATGCGATTATAAAAAAATACAAAGCGAGGGATGTTGAAAACGTTGTCCAGAACACCACCCCTAGCCATGAATCTTCACCTCTGAAGACCAGCCCGTCCCAAAATGAAATATCAAACGATTCGATAAAGGTCGTAGGCAAAACAAAGAATATCCCGGCCGAAACGATAAGGTCGAATGCAAGCAGCCCAGAAAGCTTGGGTATGCCAGCGTTTTCTCCCTTTGACAGTACCTACCGGGTTTCGGCGATTGATATTGCATCGGCGAATATGTTTAATGCCAAAAATCCAGGTAATGTGTACCCATAATCACCGAAGTCTGGAAAAAATGACCATATGGAAATCGGTGAAAGCATCCAGGTTGACACGACATACACAAAAAATAGGAAAACGCCAGACGAAGCTAGGGCCCTTATGGGATGTATTTCCATTGGAATCCGAAATGAACGTGGTTTTGACATGAACCAAATCGCTATCACACCACCAGGAGCCGTAATCAAGAAAGATTTCCACCAGGTGCCGTCAATTACCGATAGGACGGTTCTCGGAGTACATCGGTCCGAAATCCAGAATGCGAAGAAAGTAATGCCGATGACTATGGGTATGCCGATTACAAGGCTTCCAACAACACGCTTGCCAGGGGATAATCGAAGCTTACCCAAGAATGAATGCGGTACGGCAATCGCGAAAGCTGATGTAACAAGAACTACCAGGCCTTCGGCAGTGCAACCCTGGAATTCTTCAACAATTTTATCGGAGTGCCCGGTGGCTAAGAACCAGCCGAATATATTTAATTCCGTACCTACCGCCAAAATCGGTGTAAGCAGCAATCCTAACCACACGAATCGCCACCGATCAAGCTGCTCTTGATCTCCTACGTAGAAGTAATCAAACAAACGACGGAATGCACTGTTGGTTTTTTTAGCCCAATTCTGTGGGCCGGCCTCGGACAAAAATTGGACTAACCTTCTGTGAGTCGCAGGATTGAGTCCACTCAAATGAAGTGCGGTTCCAACGGTGAAAATCAGGACAATTAACCCGACCCATACTTCGAAATACTCCGGCCAACTTGCCCCGGTGCTCGGTTCGATCATGTAGCCATGATAAACATACGAAATCGGACAGGGAAATTAACCTACCGCGCTAAAATAAATCGGGGTTGCCGATGGTCAAATGGCCTGTACAGTGAGCAAAGGGGCGCAGCGGAAATTTTTGCGACTGCTGTTATCCGGGCTGCTCGAAGCGGATCGCTACCGGTGCCAGCCCATGCCTCGGTGGTAGCCACGCAAGTAGGCGACCTGCCCACCGTGGACGATGTTGTCCCAGACCAAGATGCCAAGGGCGTCGTCGACAACCATCGTTGCGGCAGGGGCGGTCCACTGGACCTCCCGCGCTAGGTCGGCGTCGGACAACGAGCCGATATAGGCGGCCGCCGCGGCATTAGCCTCTTCGAAGTAATCCATGAGAACGTCTTTGGACGGCGACTGCCAGGCCGCTGTCCGTTCGCTGCTCCAACCCATGCCCATGTCGTCGGCGTCTTCCGGCATGGCGAACTTCTCGTACCAGACGTCCTTTGACCAGAGTTGAGGTTCACCCTTAAGGCGCATGTGTATGAAACGGTCTGTTACGCGAGACATGTGCCACACCAGCCAGCTCATGGAGTTTGAGTCCGAGTTGGGCCGGATGTCCATGGTCGCATCATCCACGTCCGATACCGCAGATTTCACCATGTTCCAGTTGCGTTCCAGCGCCGATAGGGTCGTTCCGGTACCTGACATAACATCACTCCTGAGTTGGCCTGCCGCTGCCGAGGTTGAGGTGGGTAGTCGAATGATACTCCCGAAGCAGGCCGATGCCCACGGGCTTTGCGCGTCACTGCCAGAATTGTGATTTCCGAAAGGGACAAAAGATGCGACGATCACCGATATACAGCTATAGTGCCTGATGATTCGGTTGTACCGAGTTCATGAGCAAATTCTCCTGAGGTACGCATGACGATCTTATGGCTAGGCGACAAAGACTGCCATGAAGTTCAAAGGGTCGGGGGCAAGGCGGCGAACCTGAGCCGTTTGGCATCAGGATACCGCGTGCCTGCCGGGTTCTGCATCACTCCCGACCTGTACCATCAATGGTTGGAGTGCCCCAAGCAAGAGATGGAGCTGCCCCAAGACCTGCACGGCATCATCTCCCGTGAATATCAAGAGATGACGGCCAGATGCGGAGTCGTGGACCCGGCGGTAGCCGTTAGGTCGTCGGCCTTGGACGAAGACGGGCAGGGCACATCATTCGCCGGACAGTACGACACTTTTCTGAATATCCAAGGCCCCGACGCCATATCCGACGCTATAGTTAAATGCTGGGATTCGGTGGGTGGGGAAAGGATGGAAGCCTACCGCAAAGAGCACAATCTGCCCGCCGAGAGTCTGGGCGTTGCTGTTCTGGTGCAGCAGATGGTGGCCGCGGAGGTATCTGGTGTAGTATTCAGCGCCAATCCCATCAGTGGCAACAGAGACGAAGTCATGATCAACGCTACTTGGGGGTTGGGGGAGAGCTTAGTCTCGGGAAAAGTGACCCCCGACACTTTGGTGGTCCAAAAATCAGACTTTAAGATCAAAGACAGCCAGATCGGGGAAAAAGGCCTGATGACCGTGCTAACCGAAGGCGGTACTGAAGAAGTGAGGGTGCCTCGCGCGCAGCGGCAGGCCCCAACTTTGGATGACGAAAAAACCGGAGAGATCACCAAGCTCGCGATCGATCTTGAACGAGAGATGGGCTGGCCGGTCGACTTGGAGTTTGCCTACTATGCAAATGACCTATATCTTCTTCAATGCAGACCGATAACCACGCTGTCGCATCAAGGCCTGCGCCAACAAACCATTACTTTATAACGGAGTGATTTATGACCGCCCCCACCGACTTTCCCATCCCCTCTGACATCGAAGGATTTTGGATGTGGGACAAGATGCATTGTCCCAAGCCCCAAACCACATTGACTCAAGACATTTTTAACTAGGCCATCTCAGCGGGATTCACCGCCGGTATGGAAGAATTCGCCTGCCCCGCTGGGGTGGTATACAGGAATCTAAACACCTATGCCTATATGGCGTTGGTCCCCCAAGATCTGGGCGATGAAACCATTGAGCAGCGGGTAGAGAGATACAAAGGGACCCTCCACGAAGTCTTGCCGAAGATGGGTTCGCTTTGGACCGATGAATATCTGCCATCGATCCTTCCCGCTCTGGAATCCTCAATGACCAGGGACTATACCGCTCTCAGCGACCAGCAGTTGATCGCCACTCTGGAGCAGATGAACCAAGAGTTCACCGCCCGGTATGAAGTCCACGGCAAGATCAATTTCGTGATTGCCTCGGCCAGCATATTCGTGGATTTCTATAACGAAATCATGGATCCGGAAGACGCCACTGAGGCCTACGAGGCGCTTCAGGGGTTTCCGACCCTCTCTCTGGATGCGGGAAAGGCGTTGTGGGCACTGGGACGCATCGTCAACAAAAGTTCAGAACTCAGCCAGCTATTTGAGCGCCATGAGCCGGTCCAACTTCAGGTTGAATTGGCGGGTTCTGAGATCGGGTGTATTTCCCTTCAGGCGTTTAGGGAATATCTAGAAGAGTGGGGTTGGCGTTCGGAAGCATTTGAATTGGCGGACCCGTCATGGAGAGAAGACCCAACGGTGCCTCTGAACGCGATCCAAGGCTATATGCGTCTGGACGACAGTGAGGACCCGGAGAACAAATACCAGGCAGCGATAAAACGCCGCGAAGAGTTACTGACCAGTGCTAGAGCAGCCCTAGCTGGCCAGACGGAACAGTTGGCGACGTTCAATGCGCTCTATGCCCAGGCCGAACCCTTCGCCACGATCACATAAGACCACAACTACTACATCGACCAGAGAGGGAATACCGTTATGCGTCTTCCCATCTTGGAGATGGGCGGACGGTTGGCCGAGAGCGACAGCATCTCCGAAGCCAATGATGTGTTCCACCTGACCTTTGACGAGATTAAGTCCGGGTTTTCCGGGGCGGACCACAAAGATCTGGTGACAGGACGAAAGGCTGAGATGGAGAAATGGGGCAAGATAGTCCCGATGCCGACCATAGGTGAACCACCTCCTCACGAAGAAGGTGAAGGAGATCCATTGGGCGTCGCCTTCGCAAAATTCTTTGGCGTGCCTCCGGAACCCAGCCGCGACCCTGACATCATCCCGGGCACCGCCAAAGTCGTGCGCTCTCTCGCTGAAGCCAGCAAACTGGAGAAAGGCGACATCATGGTCTGTGAGATGACGATGCCGCCTTGGATGCCTCTGTTCTCCATCGCCGGAGCGGTTGTGGCAGACACCGGCGGACCGCTCAGCCACTGCGCTATCGTTTCCAGAGAGTACAAGATGCCGTGCGTGGTGGACACCGTCATCGGCACCGCTGTCATCACCGATGGCATGACCCTCACGGTTGACGGGGCGAAGGGAATCGTGAGGATTGACTCCAGAGGCTGAGCCGGCAAAACCCGCAGATAGCTCAATACCGCCAAGCTTAGCCGTTAAGAGTGAACGACTGGTCCTCTTGACGGTGATGCTTGGCGTTTTCTTGGCCCCGCTAAACTCCACCATGATCGCGGTGGCGCTACCGGATATCATGCTGGACTTTGATGTGTCCATCTCCAGCGCCGGTTGGCTCATCACCGCCTATCTGATCGCCATGGCGTCGCTCCAGCCATTGGCGGGCAAATTGGGAGACAGCTTTGGCCATCGGACCATGGTCCTGAGCGGGTTGACCGTATTCGGTGTTGTTTCCATCGGCGCCGCCTTGGCCCCGACGCTGCCCGTGCTGCTTGTTTTCCGCGTGTTGCAGGCGGTGTCGGCTGCGTTGATCGTGCCCAATGGCTCGGCGTTGCTCCGAGAGATTCTGCCGGCCCACCGCCGTGGAACTGGGTTCGGCCTGCTGGGGGCGGGGATCGCCGTTGCCGCTGCGATGGGACCGCCGCTGGGCGGAGTGCTGGTTGAAGTGGCCGGATGGCGGGCGATCTTCTACGTCAACATGCTTTTTGTTGTCCCAGCGGTATTGATTGGGCTAAAGAGCCTTCCGCGGCTCAAGACCGCCGCCGACAAACGGAAGTTCGACATCTACGGGGCGATGGTCATGCCGGTCTTGCTCATCGCCTCTGCCTGGATCTTGGTCTCCTTCTCCAAGGGTGGGAATGCCTGGCTGGTCGGATTCGGGGTACCACTGGTTGTGGCGGGAGCGTTCTTATTCGGTCGTTATGAGAGGCGTCATCCTGATCCTATTTTCCAGTTCGATTTCTTCCGGAATAGGTCTTTCGCCGCTTCGGCCGCATGATCGACCGGTTGGGCCGGCGGCTCCCCACGACTTTGGGGTTGGTCATACTTGCCGTTGGCGTTCTTCCCATCGCCCTCGCCGGCCAGGACGTTTCTATACCCACATTGCTTGCGGGCCTGGCCCTGGTGGGAGTGGGTCTTGGGCTTGCGTCTCCGGCCCTGCAGACATCGGGAGTTGAGGCGGTGGAAAGCGACCAGGCCGGCTCCGCCGCGGGGTTGTACTCAACCAGCCGGTACTTGGGCAGCATCACCGGGTCCGCCATCATCGGAGGGATACTGGGCGCCAGTGATATGGATGTGGACGGCCTGAGCTTGGTATTCCTGCTGTCATTCGTTGCCGCCGTCGTTGCGGCGGTGGTCAGCCTCGGGCTCAGGGGCCGTGCGCCGGTGTCAACGGCGTAGGGAATGCCGTCCCGAAATTGATCTATGGATGGCAAAAAGGGCGCCATCAGGGTGATTCCAGCAAAAGCTGGAATCAAGGACACCCCTGAAAATCACGGTTGACTAACTAAAAACTTGCCAGTGGACACAACCGTGTGGTTGTGTTCTCTGAATACCTTGATCACGGTTGCAGCTATATCTGGCTTCAGTTGCCACCGCTATCAACATCTGATCGGTCAGGTGGTGTAGACAAAGGCACCGCTATCAAAACTACCGTGGCCAACAGGTAGATACTTGCGACGAAGAAAAAGGTAGATTCGATCCCGACTTCGTCAAACAATTCACCCGCGATGAGCGGGGATGCGGCTGCAAGAACGAATCGAGAAAAAGAGAACACTCCCAGAGTGCTGGCGGCCACTTTATCGCCAACTACGTCTAGTGCAGCAGCGGTCAATATGGGCTGGTCGCTGAAAAAGAATACGCCGAGCAGAGCCAGAATAATAATCAACCCCGCCCCCTCCCCGAACGGGACAAGCAAAGCGGTTAGGGCACAGAGCGCCAACATGCCGGGAATCAACACCAATTTTCTGCCAGCCCGGTCTGATATGTATCCGACCACTGGCGCTGCCACGACTCCTACCCCCACTAACAAGGCAATATGTAATCCGAGAGCTGCATTTCCCAGGCCTAACTCCTCGTCGAGCCCTAGATACAAAGCGAGAAATGGAAGAAACGCCACGTTGGCCATTCCGCGAAGCCCCGCCACGGCCATTATTCCCCATAAGCGAGGATGGTCTTTGAACGATTGACGAGTGTTGGACATCTGTTCGCGGAACTGAGGAGGCGCTGTGTCAATCGAACCTGTGCGGCCGATGTCGCGAAAAGCCCAAAATACTATAAAGACCAAGAGCATTGGGACAACGGCATATATGCTGACCACCCCTCGCCAACTGAGGGTGAGCAGAAGAACGCCGGTCAATGCCGGCCCGAGGACATCTCCGATGTTGCCCCCGACACCGTGAATCGACAGGGCGGAGCCTCGCCGGTCGGCGAACCGTTGTGACAAAGCTGCTGCGGCGGGCAGGTGCCACATTGCGGCCGCCGCCGCGACAGCAGCCATACCGACTAAAAGGACCGGGTAGACAGGCGAGATTCCCATGATCAGCCAGCCCACGCCGAACAGTCCCATACACCCCGCCAAGACCAGCCCCCAATGCCGCCGGACCATATCGGTCACAACTCCACCGGGAAGGGCTATGATGCCCGAGACTACTTCCCGGGTAGCGGAGATAGCACCTACCTGAAGGCCGTTTAGACCAAATGTAGCAACGACCTCCGGCAGCATGACAAAGAAGCTCTGGCTGAACCAGTGGAAAATCCCATGACCGGCACTAAGGCCGGTTAGAACGAATGGCGCGGTGTCCCGAATCCTGCGGGATTCCCGGTCAGTTATCTGCGGGTTGGTTTCAGCCATCTAATCTCGTCGTTTAAACCCCTTCAGGCGGCTGCCGTTGGGGTGGTTTATTGAATGCACCGCATTGTAGCAGCGAAGTAGGTGGGCGGCGCTTGCTCAACCCGCTACGAACGGAATCCCAGCAACATGACTTTCTTGGATTACGCCGAACGCCGGAGGGGCGCAAGCAACCGAACAACAACGGCCCGGCTCTCAATGGCCGGGCCGTTGTATTCGCTTCGTTTTCCTACCTAGTCGTACGGGTGGAGCTTGATCTCCTTGAGCGCCGGGATCACTTCCTTGCCCAATAGCTCGATGGACCGCATGGAATCCTCGTGTTTCATAGGGCCTTCGTTGCCGTAGATCAGCAGATATCCGGGGTTGAGGTTCTCAACCACGTATTTCAGCTTCTCGATCACCGAATCCGGCGTCCCGACGATGATCACGCGGGCCTCTTGTTGGTTCTCGTAGGATGAAGGGTCTCCCATGTTGCCGGCGAACACGCCCGTGGGACGGCTAGCCTTAACCTCCAGGGCCTTCCGCGACTGGTAGCCGGGCGGGTCCACGTGCTCTCTGGGGCCCCGCTGCCGGTGGCCTTCGGTCCAGACGAAGTGCCGGCCGATCTCCTGGGCTTTCTCCTCGGTGTCCGCCACCAAGACCTTGAGCAGGTACCCAAAGTGCTCCGGGCCGGCCTTATATCCGGCCTCCAAGGCGGTATCGATGTAGATCTGTTTGAGCCACTCGGTGGTCTCCATGACCGCGCCCAGGTTCATGTACGGGTGACCGTGCTTGGCCGCCCAGACCACACTCTCGGGGCTACCGGTGCCGGGGAACCAGATGTCGGGCCGGGGCTTCTGCATGGGCATCACCCAGGGATTGACCACGCGGTATTGATAGTGCTTGCCTTCGTACCGGAAGGGGCCAGGTTCGGTCCAGCATCTTACGATGAGGTCGTGAGCCTCTTCGAAACGTTCCCGGTTCTGGGTGGGGTCAATGCCGGCCTGCAGAGTCTCGACCGCCCCGCCCCGGACGAACCCGGATATGATCCTGCCCCCGGAATAGCAGTCAAGCATGGCCACTTCTTCGGCCATCCGGACGGGGTCATTGACGGCGATCACGTTGCCGAGGATGGCGATCTTTACCTTCTTCGTGATCTTCGTGAGAACGGCGGCATCCAGGTTGACTGCCGGCTTTCCGCACCAATACGCGGAGTGGTGCTCGTTGGTCATGATGCCGTCGAACCCGATCTCGTCGGCCAAAGCGTACTGCTCGTGATATTCGTTATAGAGCTTGTGGGCCTTGGCCGGGTCGAAGTGGGTGTTGGGGAACGCCAGACGTCCCGACTCGAATTTTTCGAGCTGCTCGTCGGCGATATAACCTTGGGCCTGCTCCGAAAACCAATAAACTTCCATCTGGTCTTTGGGCCTGCTTAGTTGATCAACCATTGCCGCCTCCCAAATCTATGTTTGGCATACTATAACCGAATACACAGGCTCAGTCAGCAAATAGGAAGATATCTGGCCCGAGGAGGAACTTTACCACTCGAAGGCCCCGATGTCGCACGATCTGCCACGCGGCCTTGGAACCCCCCCTTTGGTCCAGGGGAGGGCATGAGCCTTCGGCCGAGGCGTCGATTGCCGGGATACCGGGAAGCAGGGCATTGGTGGCTGTGGGTCCGCCATTGTCCGCCAACGCACCTAACCGGGCATCAACCGGCCTCGCCTTGGTGCCCATAGTGTCTCCGTCGCCGGGGATGAACCCGCAACCGCTGTCGTTGCCGATCAGATTGTTCCCGAGGGAAGTTATAACGCCGAGACAGTCAGGTCCTATCTCCGCCGTATTGTTGGCGATGATGCTGTTGGCGATTAAAGTCTCATCGTTGGAGACCATTATTCTGATTGCAAACCCACCTCCCTCAACGGCCGAGTTGCCGCTGACTGTGCTGTGTGTCAAGGTCAGAACTCCGCGGCTCTCGATCCCGCCGCCAAATCTGGCCGTGTTGCCGGAGATGGTGCTGTTGGTCACCGACAGGCGCCCCCAATTGTTGATCCCACCAGCCATGGACGATTCATTGTTGCTTACCGTCGAAGAGTCCAACGTCATCGTGCCGACGCTGGCGTTGTGAAACCCACCGCCGCTGATTATGGAGCGGTTCCCGTCAAATGTGACGCCCATCAAGAACGCATTTCCCCAGTTGCTGAATCCCGCTCGACCACCGGCCATGTTATCTGCTATCAACGTATTCGAAGCGTGCAGTATTCCGCCGTTGAACAGTCCCGAGCCATACCCACGTGACTTATTACCCAGGATAGAGCTGTTTCCAATGGTTACTTTGGCGCCGTTGAAGATGCCGGCCCCGCCCCCGGCAAAGTTTTCAGTCACGATGGAATCGGTGAGGGTCAGGGTCCCTTGGTTGTAGATGCCGCCGCCAAATTCGGCCCTGATAGCCTCGATGCCACTGGAAATCATTCCCACGGCTTCGGAATGGAACGGGACCATGCGGACTTCGGTCGACGCTTCGCTCCCGTACCTGATGGTGACTCCGGAGATGTACACCACCGTTTCCTCAACGACCCTGATCACCCGGTGGACCGCTTGGTCCAAAGAGGGAGCGGCTTGAATGATCGTTACCTCAGCCCCCGCACCGATCAACGTGAGGTCTTTGTCTATCACGAGTTCCCCGCCGGTCATCGTATAAACGCCGGCGGCGATATCGATCGTGTCGCCGGGCTGGGCTGAGGCGATTCGCTCCCGCAAAACGCATCCGGGGCACTCGGACTGTTGGACGGATCCGGCCGTCGTATTGTCCATTGCGCCCGGAGCGCTTTCCGAACCGCAGGCAACTGCCAGAAGCAGCCCGGTCGCTAAGACACCGAAAAATGCCTTCGGCAGCGTAATCATCTGCGGATTTTAACAAATATCGCCCGAATCAGGCCATCATCATGAGCAGCGAATAGATTCCGCATATGGCGGGCCCTGTTGGAAAGTGCTAATTTATTCCGGCTGGGATAAACGGCCTTCTATCGATTAATGAGCACCTGGGAGCACAGATGACCACCAATGCCGAGCATCACAAATGGCTGGACCTAACGGTTGAAGATGCGCTCTTGCCCGACCTCCCAATCTGCGATCCACATCACCATTTCTGGGACCGCCCCAACGACCGCTATTTCCTAAACGATCTGTACCGAGACATTGGGGGCGGGCACAACATCGTCCGGACCGTCTTCATCGAATGCCGGTCCATCTACCGCCAGGATGGGCCAGAGGAGATGCGGTCCGTGGCCGAAACGGAATTCGTGCAGGGGATCGTTGCCCAGAACGCCAGCGGCCAATACGGCAACGTCGACGTGGCGGCCGGAATCGTGGCCTTCGCCGACCTCGCGATCGGGGCCGATGTCGAGCGGGTGCTTGAAGCCCATCTGGCAACCAGCCAACGGATCCGCGGCGTTAGGCACATCACCGCGTTCGACCCAAGCTCGGACGTGCCCCGGCCCCGGCCCTTCCCAGAAGGGCTGCTGGGCGACGCCAAGTTCCGGGAGGGATTCGCGGTCTTGGACAAGCTGGGTCTTAGCTTTGACGCCTACATCTACCATCCTCAGCTCCATGAAGTGGCAGACCTGGCCAACGCTTTTCCCGGCGCGACGATCATTCTGAACCATGTGGGTGGTCCTCTAGGGGTCGGCCCCTACGCGGGCAAACGGGACGCGATCTTTCCGGACTGGAAGGAAAGCATGACCGCCCTGGCCGCGTCGCCCAACGTGGTGGTCAAGGTGGGCGGACTGGTCATGCCGGTCTGCGGTTTCGACTGGCATGAGAGAACGATGCCGACGGCCTCCGGAGAGCTTGCTCGGGAGACCGCGCCGTACTACCTGCATTGCATCGAACAGTTCGGCCCGGGCCGGTGTATGTTCGAAAGCAATTTTCCGGTGGACAAGGTCGCATGTTCGTATACCGTTTTATGGAACGCTTTCAAGCGTCTCGCCCACGGCTTTACGCCGGGTGAGCAGGCCGCGCTGTTTCACGACACCGCGGCACGAGTCTACCGGCTGTCCTAAAAGCTAGGACGTGGCCCCTGCCAAAACTGTCCAGCCACCTTTTAGCCCTCTGGTTTCGATATTCGACGAAAATAGGCGTCATTGAGACTGTTGGTTGTGCTTGACACCCCGATTATCTCTACGTAGCATGTAGCAAACTCAAATTGATAATAACAATTACCATCTCGGAATCCCTGTGGGGCAAAAAAATAGGGGGTAACGATGCCAGATAAAGAAGACATCGCTTCGATAGCACACCTGATGAGGCGGGCCGGATTCGGCGCGTCGCGGCAAGAGCTCGAAGAAAGGGCCGCTAAAGGCTACGAGGCCACGGTGGAGGACCTGCTTCACCCCGAAGAGCAGCCACCTATCGACGACGATATCCTTTACCGTTTTATGCCCGGATATGAAGGCGCCCTCGGCCCGCCGATCAACCAGGCCGAATGGGTGTACCGCATGGTCAACACCCAACGTCCATTGGAGGAGAAACTGGCCCTCTTCTGGCATCAATTATTCGCCACCGGTAACTCCAAGGTGGACAACCCGCCTGAGATCACCCAGCAGATTGCCATGTTCCGGCGTCAGGCGCTGGGCAGCTTCCGCGACCTGTTGGTGGAACTGGCCAAGAACCCGGCCATGATCTGGTGGCTGGACAACAACGGCAACCACAACGGCGCCATCAACGAGAACTGGGGCCGTGAACTGCTAGAACTCTTCTCCATGGGCGTTGGAAACTACTCCGAAGATGACATCAAAGACGCCTCACGGGCCTTCACCGGCTGGACCATCGAGCCCAAGATACCGCGCAATCCCTTGGGCCGCTTCTACTGGAACTTCGAGTACCGGGCTGAAGACCACGACGACGGCGAGAAGAGCTTCCTGGGCCAAACCGGCAGGTTCAACGGCGAGGACATCATCGATATCGTGGTCAAACAACCGGCCACCGCCCGGTTCTTGGCCCGCCACCTTTATAACTTTTTTGTGGCGGACGAGCCGCAAGTGCCCAGTTGGAACATCAACCCGCCCAATGACCCCGATGCTGTTGACCAGTTGGTCGCGGCGTACGACGAGTCAGATGGAGACCTGCGCTCCATGATGCGATTGCTGTTCAACTCAGATTTCTTCAAGAACGCCCGCTTCGCCCGTGTCAAAAGCCCGGCGGAGTTGGTGGTCAGCACCGTCAAGATGGCGGGGAATTACCAAGGTCCCCGGCCTGGGTTCAACATGCTGGCCATGGAGTGCAACTGGCAAGGCCAAGAACTGCTCAACCCGCCCAGCGTGGAAAGCTGGCATACCGGCGGTGAGTGGATCGACGGCGGCGCGTTGGTGCGCCGGGTCAATTTCGCAGCCGGCCTGATGGGCGACACCAGTCTGCCAGGCATCCGGGAGATCGTCGAAGAGCTTCGGCAGCGCGGGGTATCGGCGCCGGAAGAGTTCGTCGATGCCTGCTTGGACTTGGTGGGGCCGCTGGAATTCAGCGAATCCACCCGCTCCGAGCTCCTGGACCAGGCGACTGAAGACGGTGAACTGAACTGGGACACTGACGAAGATGCCGAAAAGTCCGAGAAGAAGATCGGTGTGATGCTGGCTTTGATCACCGCATCCAGGGACTTCCAATTCGCTTAATACCAGGTAAGACCAATCCTGTTTCTGAATAATCAGCACGAGGTGCGGAAATGACGGTAACCAAAAAAGACCCGGTCGTAGTGATTCTGCAACTAACCGGCGCTAACGACTATCTCAATACGATAATCCCGTACAACAACGGCGAATATTACGACAACCGGCCCAAGGTGAATATCCCCCAGGACACCGTCTTGCCCATCGACGATGAACTGGCGTTCAACCCGAATCTGGCTCCCCTGAAGAAGATGTACGACGACGGAAATGTCGCCATCATCCACGGTATCGGCTTTGAGAACTCGCCGCGGTCCCACTTCCGCGCCATGGACATCTGGCATACCTGCGAGCCGGATGTCGTCGGTACTGAAGGCTGGGTCGCGAAGGTCGTCCGGGACCTTGATCCCAAGGGCGAGAATGTGCTCAAATGCGTGAACTTTGGACAGGGACTTCCCAGAGCGTTGGCCCTGCGCGGTGTGCCCATAACCTCCGTGTCCAACTTGGAGTCCTACGGCGTCATGTCCAGCGTCCCTGGCATGACCGGCGAGCAAGACCGGGCCCGCCTGTTGGACCGCTTCGCCCGCATGTACGCCCCCGCCATCGGCACCGGCGCCACCATGGACTACCTGGGCCAGACAGGCCGCGACGCCCTGAAAGGTGCTGACATCATCAAGGCCGCTCCCGAGCAATACACGTCTACCATCGAGTACGCCGATAATGGCATCGCCAAATATCTGCGAGACGTGGTTCGCGTGCACACGGCCAACCTGGGCACTCAGATCTTCTACACTGCCCATGGGCCCTTCGACACCCACTTCAACCAGCCTCCCATGCACGCCCGGTTGTGGACCGAGGTTTCGCGGGCCATCAGCGATTTCTTTGACGACCTCCGGGAGCACGACGCCGCTGACAACCTGGTCATGATGATCTTCACTGAGTTCGGACGCCGCGTCCGCGACAACGGCACCGGGACCGACCACGGGGCCGGCGGTGGAGCATTCATCATCGGCGACAACGTTAAGGGCGGGATGTACGGGACCTATCCGTCCCTCAAACCCGAGGACCTGAACCAGGGCGACCTTGACCCCAACTACGACTTCCGGGGTTTCTATTCCAGTGTGATCGACCAGTGGCTGGGCTTGGACCCGGTGCCGATCGTGGGCGGGCAATTCGAGCAGGTCCAGTTCGTCTAGGCTTTAACGGCCAGCCGACCCACGTTCAACTAGGAGAGACCTGATGTTAACCACCGTCGCCGCAGGGCGCGTTTTCGACTATAGCTACTGCATCGGCATGTACGGCATGTCTGGGCAGGGATTCTGGGCGCCCCAGGACTTCGTCTTGGGCGAGGGCGACCTCATCTATGTGATCAGCCGGGGCGTTGAAGAGATCGGTCAACGGATAACCCGGGTCACCCGCGACCACGAGTTCCTGGGCCAGTTCGGTGCATCCGGCCGGGGAGACGGTCAGTTCGTCTGGCCCCGCTCCATCGACCTGGACAGCGAAGGCAATGTCTACGCGTCCGACGACTTCCTGCACCGCATATCCGTCTTCGACAAAGAGGGCAAGTTCCTGTCTTCCTGGGGAACAGCGGGTAGCAAAGAGGGAGAACTGGACGGCCCGTCGGGAATCGCCTTTGACGCGGATGACAACATCTTCGTGGTCGATAGCGCCAACAACCGCATCCAGAAGTTCACCAAAGACGGCTCCTTCTTGGGCAGCTTTGGGCAAGCCGGAGACGGTGACGGCGAGTTTGACCTTCCTTGGGGCATCTGCGTTGGCCCGAACGGCGATGTTTACGTCGCCGACTGGAAGAACAACCGGGTCCAGAGTTTCGACGCCGAAGGCCGATTCAAGGTCATGTTCGAGGGCGCCGACAACGGCGTTGGCGACCTGCACGGTCCAACCGGAATCGCGGTGGATTCCGAGGGCGACGTTTATGTCACCGACTGGGGCAACCACCGGGTGCAGATCTACGGCCCGGACGGTCATTTCGTCACGACTCTGGTGGGAGATGCCCAGACGCCTTCACCTTGGACCCAGACCTACATCGACGCCAACCCGGACATCGTCAAGGCCCGGCGCCGGGCCAACATGGAACCTGAGTGGCGCTTCCGCCGGCCCGTGGCGGTAAACGTCGACGCCAACGACAGCATCTTCGTCCTGGAGACCGCCCGCCACCGCCTCCAGGTCTACGACAAGGTAAAGGACTACGAAGAGCACTCGCTGAACCTTTAGGGAGCTTTCCTTAGTCAAAGCAACAAAAGTCCCCGCTCAATTGTTTGAGCGGGGACTTTGTTTAAATGTCGGCTACGGTGTGCGCGCTTAAACCAAAGCAGGGCGGGTTAAAAACCCGCGCCTACGCCCACGTCATTCTGGCGAAGGCTAGAATCCAGACTAACTGCCTTAGCCAACCGTCATTCCGGCGAAGACCGAAATCCAGGCGAATATCATTTGGCGGTTGACCTGGGAGAACGACAACCCTGACCCTAACCGTCCCCGTCATTCTGGCGCAGGCCGGAACCCACTGCGCCTGCCATAGTCAATCGTCGAATAGTAGTGGAACCCTTAAACCACCAGCGGCGCCTCTCCGCCCGTGGGCACATCCACTTCGAATGCGTTTACGTTCAAGGCCAGCATGGAGTAGTACCCCATCATGGTGGTCAACTCGGTCAAGAGTTGAGCGCCGAAGTGGTCTAGGGCGGCTTTGAAGGTGACTGCGCTGACGCGGTTGGTGTGGAACAGTTCCGTGGCGTAGTCCACCACGATCTGCTCGGCGCCATCGAGTTTGGGCAGGGGTTTCTTGTCCCGCAATGCGTCTACGAACGCGTCGGGGATCCCTTCCTGCCGGGCCCTGGCAGCGTGGGCGAACCAGATATACTGGCAGTCTTTGGCCCTGGCGGTCATGATCATGACCATCTCTTGGATATTCTGGGGCAGCTCCGACTCCTCTCTGAAGTAGAAGACCAGTTGGTTGGCCCGTTTTCGCATCTCGGGGCTGTTGATCATCACCGAGCCAGGTCCGTTCTCCATGGCGTTCCTGCTGATCGCGACTTCGTGATCAAAGGCTTCCCGGTACTTCTCGGGCACCTGGTCTCTCGTTACCGTGGGTGTTCGCGCCATTGAATTCCTCCGTCATGTTTCCTGTGGATCGTTGGCTTTGGCCGCATGATAACCAGGGACCTTCAAGTAGGGCAAGATTTGGCCTGGATCATGGGCATTGTTGGTACAATCAAATACAATACGGCGAACCAGACCGCATCACCGATTCGCATAAAAGGATTCACAGTTGAATTTCACTCACGTATATTCGGGAAATCCGGTTGACCGGGGCGAGAAAGAACGCCGCGACGACCAGTGGATAGCTGATAAGGCGAAGGATGCAACCAGCAAATTTTTACCACTGCGAGACCTAAATGTACTGGTGACCGACGGCGAAGACGGCCTGGGGTGGATCGGAGCCGCCGACCTGGAACGCCTGGCCATCAATTCCAGCCCAGTGTTTCTTGGGCTGTTGGACGACACGGCCCATTTCACCGTGGACATATCGGCCCAAGACAAAGCCGTGGCTGAACTCAGCGATGGGAACGGGTACCGGTTCGTTGACGCCAGGTCGGTCACTGAGATACTCAGCGGCCCCGACTCGGGCATCGTCGCCCAGGCTAGAGCCCAGATCAACTGGCATAACCGCAACGGGTTCTGCGCCATCTGCGGCGGCGAGTCCTACATGATTCGTGGCGGCCAGGTGCGCAAATGCTCCAAATGCGAAGTGGAAAACTATCCGCGCACCGATCCCGTGATCATCGTCGTGGTGTCCGACGGCGACCGTTGCCTGCTTGGGCAGTCCCGCCGGGGCCGCCTTAACCGCACCAACACCTATTCCGCGTTGGCCGGGTTCGTCGACCAGGGTGAGTCCATCGAAGAAGCAGTGGCGCGGGAGGTTATGGAAGAGGCCGGCATCCGGGTCGGCCAGGTCCGTTATCATTCATCTCAGCCTTGGCCATTCCCGTCATCGCTGATGATTGGCTGCCACGCCGACGCGGCGACCACCGATATCAACTTCGATGACGAAGAGATGAACGACGTTAGGTGGTTCTCCAGGGACGAGGTGGCGGCGGCTTTGCAAGGCAAGAACGACGCCTTAAACGTCCCGCAACCCATCGCCATCGCGCATCACCTGATCACGGCGTGGGTCAACGGCGGCTAAGGACTAGCCCAGACTTCCTCGCCTTCCAGTTCGAACGGCGAAAACTTGGTCACACCGTCGCCTTTGCCAGTGATACCGCCGTCTGGATGCCCTATGAGCTTGCCGCCGGCGTCCAACAGGTCGCTGAACTGGTCGCAGCACTGGTGCACCACGTAATAGACAGTCTCACCCTGCGATTCATACCTGGTGACGGACTGGGGCGGGAATTCAACTTCCCCGGCGTCCAACTCAGCCAACCATTTCGCCAACCAGTCCAGTAGCTGGTCTTCGGCCGGTTGTGGCGCTGTTACCAGGACCGATGCCGTCTCGACATTTCCCATCACGTCCTTGATCACGATGTCGTGCTCACCTACCGGTACACCTTCAAAGATGTAAGCCAACACCGGCACATTGTTGTCGCGCCGGGTTTCAGGGGCGCCGTTGAGCGTTACGCTAACCGTGGTGGTGGAATGGTAAAACAGTGACACCGTGACGGTGTTGCCTTCCACGGAAACCCCATCAAGCCGCCACTCTTGGACCGGCCTTTGAGTAGGAGTCTCGACCTTCGGTACGGTTGTTGCCGGCGAGGTGACTGTTGCACCTCCAGTCGTCTGCGACGTAGCGCCGCCCGAGCAAGCCACGGCAAGAGCAACCAACAGCCCGGCTACGGTGAACAGTATCTTTTTCATTGGTATCGACCTTGGCGCTTGAATTGATTCATACTTGCTAGACGAAGCCGCCTTCGTGTTTGTTCCCGCCAGGTTTACCTCCCCTAGAATCTGCCAACCGCACTTTGCCAGACCCTTCGCTTCACTCAGGGTGACATGTGCGCGGAACGGGTCAGATTGGAGAGGCGGCCTTGGTTGAAAAACGGTGTCAAAATCCGCGCCATCGCTCCAGGGTACCCCCGGATCACCCATTGCCTTTATAATAGCCCGCGGTTGCACTCGTGCTGGGCATGTTTAGTTGTCGGCCTACCGGAATGCAGAGTACTCGACTCGGGAAGGAATTTCAGAAATGACCCAACCACTGAAGATCGACCGCGAAAAGACGGCGGTCGTGATCATGGACTTCCAGCAAAGGATCATCGCGAATAACGCCAGCGAGCCGGAGAACGTGGTGAAACAGGCTTCAGCGGTGCTGCAAGGCGCCCGGGCGGCCGGCATACCGGTCATCTACGTGGTGCACCGTGGCGGGCCATTCGCCGCATATGCACCTGACGTGGAGCTCCACGAGGGCGTGCCACCGGCCGATGGCGAGATGGTGATCACCAAGGTCAGACCGGGACCGTTCTCCACCACCAACCTGGATGTCACCCTCAGAGAGATGGGGCGGGACACTCTGGTGATCATGGGTGTTTCCACCAGCGGCTGCGTGTTGTCCTGCACCCGGTGGGCGGTTGACGTGAATTACAAGTTCATCGTGGTCTCGGACGCCTGTTCCGACGGCGACCCCGAGGTGCACCGCGTTCTGACCGAGAAGGTCTACCCGCGGATGGGCACGGTTGTGAACGCCCAGGAATTCTTGAACGCCATCTGATTTAAGTTTCTCGAGAGGACCATGAAATACGACGTGATAGTAGTCGGCGGCGGGTCCGCCGGCTCGGTGGTCGCGGCCAGACTGGCCGAGAAAACCAACACCAATGTACTACTTTTGGAGGCGGGATCGGACTATCCCGATATCACCAACCTGCCATACCACATACAACACGGTCATACCCGTGCCTCGGAAGAACAGGATTCCGAGCATAACTGGGCTTTGCGCGGGACGATCACCGAAGAGCAAGGCGAGATCCACGTGGCCCAAGGCAAGGTCATCGGAGGAGGCGGGTCGATCAACGGGCAGGTCTACCTCCGCGGCATCCCCCAGGACTTCGATGACTGGGCGTCATGGGGCAACGACGAGTGGTCGTACACCAAGGTCCTGCCCTATTTCCGGAAGCAAGAGACCGACATTGACATCCGGGACGACTACCATGGGACCGACGGCCCGATACCCGTCAGCCGGAAGGTTGGCGAGACCTGGCCCGTGATCCAGTCGGCATTCCACACTGCCTGCCTGCAGAACGGTTACGACACCACCGAGGACATGAACGGCCCGAACCCCTCCGGTATCAGTGTTGTCCCGATGAACAACCAGAATGGCGTCCGCATGAGCACCGCCATCACGCATCTTGCGCCCATGCGCCATCGCATGAACATCACCGTCAGGGGCAACGTGTTCGTCCAAAAGATACTGATTCAGGACGGTCAGGTTAAGGGCGTTGAGGCTGAGAGCAGCGGCGAAGTGTTCAAAGTTGAGAGCGACAAGGTGGTGCTGTCCGCCGGAGCGCTAAAGTCGCCCCACATCCTCATGCTCTCGGGCATCGGGCCCAAGAACCAGTTGGAAGAGTTTGGAATCACCGTTCTTCAGGACACCCCCGGAGTCGGGGCAAACCTGCGCAACCACGCCATTTCCCCCATCTCCTTCAAGATCAAGGAGGGAATAAAGCTCCAGCCCGACGCCTCCGGTGTGCGGACCGCCCTGCGTTATACGGCCAAGGGGTCGAACGATTCAAACGACATGATGATGACCACCAGTTCATTGTTCAGCCCCTTCACCGGCGAGATACTACCCGACCGTATCGGCCGAATCTCGTGCGTGATCGAGCTGCCGGCCGGCGCCGGGTTTGTCCGCCTGGCTTCTTCCGATCCCTCAGTGCAGCCCAGATTTGACTACCGCTATTTCAGTCATCCGGAGGACATGCGCCGGATGCGGGACGGTATTCGGCTGGCGGTGAAGATATTGGAGACTGACGCCTACAAGGACGTGTCCGAAGCCAGAGTCGCGCCCACCGAAGATATCTTGAGCGACGATGACGCCTTAGACCTGTGGGTCCGGCAAACGGTGGGTTCGGCTAGGCATGTTTCCGGGACCTGCAAGATCGGTCCGGATTCCGACCCGATGGCCGTCGTGGACCAGCAGTGCCGGGTTAAGGGTTTCCAGGGCCTGTGGGTCGCCGATTCTTCGGTCATGCCTCAGGTGACGAGGGCCAACGCCAATGCCACCGCCATAATGATCGGAGAGCGGGTGTCGGAATGGGCAGCCTAGGTTTCAAGACAGGCGTCCCAGGATTGTGAGGGCAGAGTTGAACCCTTTATCGGGTTTAGGTAACAACCGGAAAGTCTGGAGGAATATTTGGCGGTAGCAGTAGCCTTTGCGTTCCTTGCGGCCTGCGGATTCGCCAGCGGAAACGTTCTAGTCAGAGTGGGCACTCAGCGGGTGCCGGCGCCAACCGCGACGCTGCTTACCGTGTTCAGTGGCATCATATTGATCTTGGGCTTGGCTTTGATCCTGAGACTGGATGAGATCAAGTCGCTATCGACCGAATCGTTGGGATGGATATTGGTCCTAGGGATCGCGGGCTACCCAATCGCCCGGCTTTTTATGATCACAGCAATCTCCATGGTCGGAGCTGCAAGGGCGGTCCCCATGGCAGGATTGCAGCCCGTCGTTGCCTTCGTTCTAGGTGTCGCGTTGCTCGGCGAACGTCCCGATCTATTGGTGATCGTTGGAACGCCAATCATCGTTGTCGGACTGTTCTTTGTGGTCATGCCCCGGCGCGGTTCAGCCTCCGGGGACGGTGTTGCGAAGGTGCAGCGGGTCGGCTACCTGCTCGCCATTGGCGGCGCGGCCACATTCGCCACCAGGGACGTGATCAGCAGGCACGTGGTGGCCGACCTGATCGACCCCTTGGTTTCCGCCGGCTTGGCGTTGGCCGTCGGAGGAACGATACTTGCCGTCATCCTGCATCGTCAGGCGGCAAAGTCCATCATGACGATTCCCAAGAACTATCTCCTGATCTGCATGTTGGCCGGGGTCTTTCAAGGATTGGCGGTGGCCTCGTTGTTCCAGGCGCTGAGCCGGGCGCCGGTCACGGTGGTGAGCCCGATCTACGCCAGCCAACCGTTGCTCACGCTGATATTGGCCCACTTTTTCCTGAAACGCCTGGAAGCCATCGACTTCCTCTTGGCGCTCGGGACGATGGTCAGCGTCGTAGGGGTGATCTTGGTGATTCTTGGGGCCACTGGCTAGGCTTGATCGCTGGCTCACCCGCCATTGGGTATCCTGTGACAATTCGAGCCTGTCACGCATGTCGATATATGTTATACTCTTTTGTGGTGGTATTAATCTGTGTCTAACTATAGGCATACTAGATCGGTCTACGGGTATCCACGGGCGTTTCGTCCTTCCGGGTCTCCTCCTAACATTCCGCTTCTTTTCGTCTCGGTGACCAGACTTTTGCCAACTCTACACGGACAGGGAAGTCATCTATGAGCTACCAGGACAGAAATCTTACATGCGTGGAGTGTGGACAATCGTTCATCTTCTCGGCCGACGATCAGTCGTATCATGCCGAAAAGGGTTACACGAACGAGCCGAAGCGGTGCCCCTCTTGCCGACAGTCAAGGCGTGCCAACCGCTCGTCCGACGGCTTCGGTTTTGACCGGGGTCCCCGCGAGATGCACACGGTGATCTGTGCGGAATGTGGGCAAGAGGCCACGGTACCGTTCCGGCCCCGTGGTGACCGCCCCGTCTACTGCAGCGATTGCTTCAGCCGGCAGGGTGGCGGTGCTGGCGGTGCTGGCGGTGCTGGCGGTGCTGGCGGCGGACGCTACTAAGCCACCGCGCTACTAAGTCAAACTACGAGGGGACGGTAAAACGTCCCCTCGCGCACAAATTAAAATCGAATAAAAACACGCCCTCAGCGGGTTACCGCTAAGGGCGTGAATTTTTTTCCTGTCGTTCCTAGATCTAAACGGAGGCTAACCCTCTTTAAATTCAATCACACAGTCGACGATCACCGCTGTGTTCCTTGGAAGGACGGCCATTCCCGGGGCCGATCTACTGTGCCTACCGGCTTCACCAAAGATTTGCACGAACAGGTCCGAAGCCCCGTCCACCACCTTGGCTTGCTCCTCGAATTCTGGTGAACTGTTGACCATACCGACCACCTTTAGGATGCCGGTTACGCGGTCAAGGTCTCCCAGTTCCATCTTCATTCGCGCCAGCAGATTCAAAGCGCACCACCGAGCTGCCTCGTAACCCTGCTCCACCGTGAGGTCCGCACCCAGCTTGCCGCTGATGCGCGACCCGTCGGCGCGGCGCGAGCCCACCCCGGCCATCCACATGATGTTCCCGCTGCGGGAGGCCGATAGATAGTTGCCGATGGGCTCCGGCGGTTCCGGGAGGGAGTATCCCAGCTCGGCCAGTCTGGCTTCAACGACGGTCATTTATTCTTCTCCGACGACCAAAACCACGTTAGAAACAGGCTATTTGGCCTCGTTCAAGCATTCGACCAGAAGGTCCAGACCGCGCTTGGCGAACACCCACATATTCTTCTCACGGTCAGTGTCGCCGGTCTCCAAAGTGATGACCTTCTCCACAGGGCCCGTAACTGCGAAACAGGCGTGGCCCGACGAATCTCCGTAGCGGTTGCCGGTGGGACCGCTCGCCCCGGTCTCGGCCAACGCCCAATCGGTTCCAAGGGCTTCGCGGATGGTCCGGGCGTTCAGCAGCGCATATGGTTCACTGCTCGCGCGCATACCCTCCATGGTCTCGTCGGGGACATGCAGCAGCCCCCTCTGGGCCACCCGAGTGTAGATGGTGCTGCCGCCCACATAGTAGTCGGACGCGCCCGGTATCGAAACCAACGCGGCGGACATGAGGCCACCGCAGGAAGATTCAGCGACAGCGATGCTCTGTCCGCTTTCTTTCAACAATGCCGCCGCGGGAGCACCGAGGGAAGTTAGGTCTGGCATGGATATCCTCCGATAAGAAATATTGGGCTCTCGGATGAACCTCAGCTAAGGCACAGTCATTCTACATGAGGATAGGGCGAACTCCCATTCGCTTTTGAAAAACGACCACTAGATGGGGTATTTCATGGATCTGGGCGTAAACACTTGACAAATCAGCGTTCTGTATGCTGAGGTAGCCAAAGCGCTTCAACAACAAACGTTGAGGCGAATTTTTTCGCCCAGCAAATACTCCAAAACCTGAAAATGAAGAGGCCCTGACCTACAGAAGATGGTCGGGGCCTCTTTGCGTTGTCCGGAGATTTCTTTAGAAGGTTATTTTACCGCCACGATGAACAGGCGCTTGAAAGGCAGCACCGTCTTGCCGTCGGCGCTGTGGGGATAGGCCTTCGCTACCTTCGCGGTATATAGCTTTAGAAACTCGGCTCCCTCCGCCTCGCTCAGGTTGTCCAGCAATGGCCGCAGCATGGTGCCCTTGGTCCACTCGACCACCGGGTCCTCGCCCTCCAGGATATGCATGTAGGTGGTCTCCCACATATCGACAGAGCTGGAAAGCCGGCTGATCAGGTCATAGTAAAAAGAAGGTTCAGCCACCGGGTTCTCCCGTTGAAAGGGCGCCAACCGCTCCCGCCATGCTCCCTCCCGGACCGTATCGGCGATGGACGTGTGGCTGGGCGCCTTCCAATTCTCGGGCATCTGCACCGCCAATACCCCGCCGGGCTTAACGGAATCCATGATACGTGGGAACAATCGCTCATGGTTATCGAGCCAATGCAGCGCCGCGTTGGAGTAGACGACATCCGCCGGGCGCTCCGGCTGCCAGTCGTTGAGGTCGGCGTGCTGCCAGTGGACCCCAGTCTCGACGTCGGTGGTGCGCTCCAGCATGCTGGCCGACGAATCCACCCCGGTAACTTGGGCATCCGGCCACCGTTCCTTCAAGATCCCTGTGATGGTACCGGTGCCACAGCCAAGGTCATACACCGTCTCCGGGGAATCCACCTGGATGCGGGCCATCAGGTCTAATGCCGGCCGTAGGCGTTCATGGCCGTAACGTAGGTATTGGGCGGGGTTCCAGTCGGTCACGTGGTTGCTCCTGCCGGGGCATTCGTCTAGGCAACTGGGCCGCTCTCCCTATCTGCCAGCGTTCCGGACGCGGCAATTAGGACTGTGAAGCGAATTCCATCAGCGTGAGACAGCCTGGAACCCGGACGGGCCGGTTGCCTGAGCAATGATAGCTCAGATCAAGCTGTGGCTGCCACGTTGGCTACCCGCCGGGCAGGCTGGCCGTCTATGATGTCGCCCCTCCGCTGGATGGCGGCGAGCAAGAGGAAGAGGCCGGGTATCTGGGCCAGGTGGTAGAGGGAGTTCGGGTCAAATTCCCAACCTCCCAAGGTGAATCCGAGACCGGACGCTTTCAATGCGGCGGCGAACAAGCTAACCATGATCGCTGCCAAAAACAGTCCGACCCCGGGTTGTTCTTTCTGCCAAGCGTAAACCCAAAGGCCGATCACCAATGCCATGGTCAGACCCTCGGTCAGGACGAAGGTGACCACAGTGGCGTTCCCGGAGACCACCATAAAGAAAAAGACCGTTATGCTGATGGCGCGGACCGCCAAGAAGGGATTCCCTTGGCCTCTGCCCAATACTGAAATGACCGAGGCGGCCAAAAGGTGGGAGATGGCGATGGCCACCAATAGGCTGATGACCGGCCAGCTTAGCGTTGCAACCGACTCATGCCCAACTATGAACCCGTGGTGGAACCCGCCCCACACGCCCGCGATGCCGATCCACAAGAAAAACTACCGCCAATGGGAGTCGGCGGCGGCTCTTGGAATCAGTCTTGCGGCCCCGATGAAAGCCACTATCCCGAGTGTAAAGTCTGTAAGGGAACTGGCCGGTTCAACCAGGGTCAATTCGTAACTCCAAAATGACGCGGAGGAAAATCGCGTGAACTAGGTACATATAACACGATATTAGATGCACCTTATCATTATGAGATCTTCTATGGGAATCGATTACCTGGGGATTTAACTACCAGAGGGCTGGCGGCCGCAAAAATGGAATGTCGTTGCCAGAAAAACTGATCTAGCCTCCGCTCGCCGCCTGCCGCTGGCTCAAAATATCCAGCGCGCTTCTGAAGTTGTTCGGTACGAACCAAAGTGTGCTGGACGGGACGACATCCACCACATCGGGGAACGTATCGACCAAGGCGGAATGGGTTAGCCCCTCTTCCAACCGCGCCTTGGCTCTGTCCGTGTCTAGCGTGGAGTTTAGGACTTTGGTGGCGATCTCGTCACCTACCTCGGCGCCGTAGGTCAGGTTCGCCATTCCCATGATGACCCCGGCGGAGATGACCGCGCCGGCAGCTATTCCCAGTGCTCCTCCGGCCAACTTATCCGCCCAGCCCATCAGGGGGATGGTTAAAACCTTGCGGACCACCAACGATGCGGCGGCGGCAATGACGAGACAGATAGTGATGATCAGGGCATAGGAGATCACATTGGCCACGGCGCTGTCTGAGTCTATGCCGGAGAACAGACCGCCGATGTCGTCGCTGAGTTGGCCGCCCAAGATGCTGCCCACAAAGATCCCCAAGGCGGTGAAACCGGCCCGGATCAACCCTATCTTGAGTCCCATGAACGCGCTTACGCCGACGATTCCAATGAAAACCAGATCTAGCCAGTTCATTTTGCCGATTCTCCTGTGGAGATGAATAAGCCCGCAATCAACGTAGGTTACCGTGATTATTCAACACAAACCGGTCTGGTATAAGCCCCCGGTGGCCCAACGGCGAGGACTCCGAGGACCAACTTTAGGCGTTGGATAGACCGCGTTCCCGGCCGGAGAGGCCCAGTCAGTTCGTGGAAGGGTAGCCGTTCACGCCACCTGGCCCTTGGCCACGGTCACCACTCGGCCACTGTCCAGAATGACGTGGTAACCGTGCTGGAGCTCGTTGGGCTTGTCTTCGGTGCGCTGAAAGACGATGCTGTCCACCGTTCCAGTTGCTCCGTCGAACCGTCCGCCCTTGATCTTCACCCGGTCGCCTCGTCGTAGACCACGTTTCATCAGGTAAATGTAGGTAACGGTCATCCGGCTGGGCAAGGCGCTGGGGTCATTTATCATGGGCTGGCGATTTTAGATGGCGGCGAATCGTTGACCCTTTGAAGATGACTGTGGGACAATATAAAGCAGCAAGGGGACGCGCGGGTTCGACAGGGGCGTTCCGTAGCGGATTGCAAGCCGAGGACGCTATCTCCCTCGTAAATCCGGTAGCAAAAACAACTGGCGAACGTGAATTCGCTCTAGCCGCCTAAAGCGGCTTCGTCTGCTCTCTGGTATTCCTGGAGTCGGAGAGACCAGGCGCCATAAATCCGGGATGCGGACCGCCCCACGCCGGTAACGGCGGCCAAAGAAAAACCGGCTGTCCCCACAGAGGCTCCGTCGGTGGTGCCTCCAAGGGGCGAGGAATAAACCACCGAATAAGCTTGTAGTACATCCGACCTATGGTCTCTTCTGGACGGGGAGTTCAACTCTCCCCCGTCTCCACCAAGAACACAGTGATTCTGCCTCTGGGCCTTCTGGGTCCGGGGGCGTTTCATTTATAAGGACAATGCCACTGCCG
>Ga0208570_1000003_pt1 | contig 194383 bp, 169 predicted proteins | sample DeeseametaMP1202_FD_184192 | JGI IMG/M metagenome (GOLD analysis project Ga0208570, IMG submission 184192) | Marine microbial communities from the Deep Indian Ocean - MP1202 (SPAdes) | ecosystem: Environmental > Aquatic > Marine > Oceanic | place: South Indian Ocean | collected 2011-03-08
AACCCGCTCACCGGCATTACTCGGCATAGTGGAAACCCGGACATCTATTTCACGGCCACCCACTCTGAGTGAAATACGACCATCCTGGGGTACCCTTTTCTCGGCAATGTCCAATTTTGCCATTACCTTTATACGGGATACCAGCAAAGGGGCTAACTGCCGTTTGGGTTGTACGATTTCGCGTAGAACGCCGTCCACCCGGAAACGCACAACCAGCCGCTTTTCGAAGGTTTCGATATGGATATCAGAGGCATTCACTTTGACTGCTTCGGTCAATAGTGCGTTGATCAAACGAATAATAGGAGCATCGTCTTCCTGCTCCATTAGATCTTCCGTTTCCGGGAGGGAATCTGCCAGGCTGGCGAGATCCATTTCGTCACCCAGCCCCTCTACCATTTGCATGGCTTCACTCGAGTTGTTCTCGTAGGCTTTTGACAGGCGACGCTCGAACTCAGCATCGTTCACTTCATTGAACTGGATCGGCATACCCAGGAAGCGTCGGATCTCAACAATGGTGGTTGGTGTTATACCGGCTTTAAAGGCGACCATCGCATCCACTTCACCAATCTGCTCGATTACGACCCCATAACGTTTAGCAAACGTAAAGGGTAATCGTCTGCGGCTGATGGCCTCACCGGCCTGCTCATCTGTCATAGGAAGTGGTTCTGCCATGATATTCTTCTCCTGAAAGCCAAAGGCACTCTCACTACAATCACTTTAATAGAGCGCCAAGTTCCATCAAATTGAGAAAATTGAGAGCCTAAGCGCCTACCCTAAATTCTTACCCGGGAAATAATTGCTTTAATTGTTATCGTTTAGCGGATTATGATGCCTTCACACCAAAAATATATCAATCCGCAGTAAATATCTCTTTTTACAAAGATTTTGTGCTTTCTAACCGAAGCGGTTCAACACCAAATAAGCGCTGGTCAGACTCCGCTACCCTACTCTTTGCACGCTTCAATTTCACCTCAATTTCCTGCGCCGGACACGAATCCGGTAGCTTCGCGGCCAATTGCGGTCGGTTTTTCGCCCGACTTCGCGTGTAATTTTGCTCAACGATACCAGAACACTCAAGTAAATCGCGATATTCCTGATACTCCAGACGATACCGCTGATAGAGCGATTCTAATTCGATGAGATCATGAATACACCGACTGTCCTCACAGATTAATACCTGAGCAGCCGCGTCACGTAACAGTCCTGCATGGACATAATCAGGAATATTGACTACAAGGTAACCTTTCCCTCCGCTATTCGCCGCATAACATCGCTCAGCAACCTCTCGCTCCATCGCATAAAATTTAACCGAACCAATCTCCTCGGTCTCCTCCCAGGAGGCTTGCAAGGAGAATCTCTCCAATGCTACCACCCGGGCGAGTGCCCACCGGTTATTAGCCCCTTCGAAGCTGTTAGGACATTTTACCCCGCCGAAATGTTCCTGAAGGTCGCCCTGTGCGTGACTCAGGTCCGGAAATAAGTGATTAAAGGCTTCAAAATTAGGCGCGACCGATTGGGCAAGCTGCAAACGCTTGCGGCGCTGACTCAGGTAGGGGCTTTGACCCACGTCGCCTTTGACACGCTGTGACCCTTCCTGTTCGGCGCCCAGAATGGCCTGATCGGTGAACATAGCTGCTTTGCATTCAGCTATACGGGATTGCAAATCAATTTGCTGCTGCTTGCATTCGTCGGCCAGGGACTGACTAAGCTGACACGCCTTCACCCGGCTAGCGGCATCAGCAACCCGCGCCAGGCAAACGTCCACCGGATGCGATAAAAGCAAGGGACTGAATATCAGCAGACCAAATGCACTAAAAATTCTTAACATATCAACCGCTAAACGCATCTATTGTTATGGGTGGAAGCACTGTTAACTATAGTCGGCTCGCGGGTTGATTGCTAAAGCCGTAATGTTAATCGTGATATAATGGCTAAATTGTTATTTTAAAATGATATTTTAATCGGGAGTGATGTTAATGACCCAAGGTACAATTCTGGTAACCGGTGGCGCAGGTTATATTGGTAGTCATGTCGTGAGGCAGCTCGGTGAGCAAGGCGAATCTGTCGTCGTACTTGACAACCTTTCAACGGGATTTGCAAATGCCGTTTTGAACGGCAAATTAATCGAGGGCGATACCGGCGATGCCCGACTGGTGAGCCAGATCCTGCAAGAGCATGACATTAGCACCGTACTCCACTTTGCTGCCCACACCATCGTGCCCGAGTCCGTAGCAGACCCTCTTAAGTACTACCGTAATAACACAGCCAACACCCGCAACTTGCTTGAATGCTGTCAACAGCATGGTGTAAAACATTTTGTTTTCTCCTCCACTGCGGCTGTATACGGTGAGCCGAAAGAAGCCATCATTTCCGAAAATACCCCAACCCAACCTATTAACCCCTACGGCATGTCAAAGCTGATGAGCGAAGTCATGCTCAGGGATCTGTGTGTGGCCGATGCCGGAATGGAGCATGTCGTACTCCGTTATTTCAATGTCGCAGGCTGCGATCCAAAAGGACGGATTGGCCAAAGCACGAAAAAAGCCACCCTGCTGACCAAAGTGGCTGTTGAAGCCGCTGTCGGCAAGCGCCCCCATGTTTCAATTTTCGGCACAGACTATGACACTGCGGACGGCACCGGGGTACGTGACTACATCCACGTGGAAGATCTGGCATCCGCTCATTTGAAAGCGCTTGATTACTTGCGCAAAGGTGGCAAATCAGTGACCTTGAATGCCGGATACGGGCACGGATACAGCGTGCGAGAAGTACTGGACATGGTGGGCAAAGTAGACGGGAAACCGCTGACAATCAAGGAAGAAGGTCGTCGCGCCGGTGATCCTCCGACCCTGATCGCTGGGGCCGACAAAATCCGCAGCACACTGGATTGGCAACCTCAGTTCGACGACCTCGAAGCCATCGTACAATCCTCGCTGAATTGGGAAAAAAAACTGCTTAACAATGCCGAATAACGATCTGCTGGAACGCATAATACCCCGCGATGTATTCTGGAAAATTGCCGAGCCCTGGATGTGGCAAACTCCGCTGAATACAGAGGAAGAGGCGTTAATTGAAAAAGCCGTCGACAAACGAAAAAGCGAGTTCCGCGCAGGCAGGCACTGCGCGCATGCGCTCTTTAATGCCCAGGGCATTGCCTGCAACGCACTATTAAAGGGCGTGCAGAGAGAGCCTGCCTGGCCGCAAGGCTGGGTCGGCAGTATCAGTCATACTAAGGGGCTTTGCGTCGTCGCCATTGCGCCAAAAAGCCGCTATCAGAGTATCGGCCTGGACGTTGAGCAAGCCACTCCTCTTTCAGCGGACGTGCTGGATTTAATTTGCAATCCACAAGAACAGGATCGGCTTAACGCGATTAAGTTCAGGCATGGCAACGAATTTGCTTCTGCCCCACTGGATAAAGTGATCTTCAGTGCCAAAGAGTCAATACACAAAACCTACTTTCCATTGAATCACCATACTTTGGATTTTCTGGACGCACAGATTGCGCTGGAAGCATCCAACGGCACCTTTGAAGCTATAATAGTGAATCCGGAACCCCGGCCCAGGACCTGCATCGATAGGCTTAGCGGACGGTTTAGTATAAATCGCGACTTTGTCGCCTCTTGTATTGTCCTGGAACAACAGGGATAGAAAAAATTAAGTCGGAATAAAAGGAATCGTTACGTGAGTAATACTGCGTTTATTAAACCTGCGCTAGCCGAACATAAAGCTCGCTTGTTAGAGGAAGGCTTACAAACACTTTTTGCAAAAGATACAAACCGCTTCGAACAGTTCAGCGCGCAATGCAACGGGCTCTTGCTTGATTACTCAAAAAACCTGATTGATGAAGACAGCTTTGCACAGTTGCTTGACCTTGCAGAGAAAGCCGATTTGCGCAAAAAAGTGGAAGCCATGTTCAAAGGGGAACCCATCAACAACACCGAAAAACGTCAAGTGTTGCATACTGCATTGCGGGCAAACCCAAACGACATAAGCAATGCTATAGCGGAAGATATTACGACCGCGAAAAACCGTATATACGAATTATCGGACAAGCTCTCCAGCGGTAAATTAAAAGGCCACACCGGCAAGCAAATCGATACTGTCGTCAATATTGGCGTGGGGGGTTCAGATCTGGGCCCTTACATGGCGGTTGAAGCGCTTACTGCATACCACGCCCAGGACACTCGATTTGTTTTTGTTTCAAATATCGATCCGGTACATATAAGCCGTACACTCAAGTCCTGTGACCCGGAAACCACCCTTTTTATAATTTGCTCCAAGACATTCACCACATTGGAAACACTGGCCAACGCCAATGCAGCACGGGACTGGTTTCTGACTCACCAACCCGATGAAGCGGCGATTGGTGCGCACTTTCTTGCTGTGTCCACCAACCTGGAAGCAGCTGCAAAATTCGGGATCCCGGAGCAAAACCTTTATCCTATGTGGGACTGGGTTGGCGGACGCTATTCATTATGGTCCGCCATTGGCATCACTATCGCGCTGGCGATTGGCAAACAACAATTTGAAAGTTTTCTGAGCGGTGCCCGGGAAATGGATCAACATTTCAGGCATGCCGATTTCAAAGCTAATCTTCCCGTCATAATGGCGTTACTGGGTATATGGTATAGCGATTATTTCGGGGCCCAAACTCAAGCATTGATTTGTTATGACCAAAACCTCTCTCAATTTCCCGCCTATTTGCAACAACTGGATATGGAGAGTAACGGAAAATCCGTGAAGAAGAACGGCCAAGCAGTAGATTACGCTACCGGTGCCATTTTATGGGGGGGCGTTGGCACCAACACCCAACACTCATTTCATCAATTGATCCACCAGGGAACCCATCTAATTCCAGTGGATTTTATTGTAGGCACACGGTCAACTGACCCTATCTCCGATCAGCAAGCCGCTTTGTTCTCTAACTGTCTGGCTCAAAGCCAGGCAATGATGCAGGGACGAAGTAAGTCAAGCTTGATTGAAGAACTGAACGATCAGGGAGTTGAAGGTGTAGACGCGACTTTTTTAGCTGATCACCGCTACGTAGAAGGAAATAAGCCAAGCAACACTCTGGTTTATGAAAAATTAACACCTTATGTGCTTGGACAATTAATCGCGCTTTATGAACACAAAATATTTGCTCAATCGGTGCTGTGGGATATCAATGCGTTTGATCAATGGGGAGTAGAACTGGGCAAGCAGCTAAGTAAACAAATAACCTCAGTGCTTCACGATCCGGGCAAAGCCGATCAACAGGATTCCTCGACCCGGGGACTGATCGAGTTTTTTAGCCGACATCAAAAGTAAGCGTTAAAGCGTACATTCAATGTCGGGCTAAACACCTGCTACAGCCTATCAGAACGGCTTACTTACCGTTCTGATAGAAATGCTCGTACATGTAATTAGTAGCTTCGACGAAACCGTCTACGCTACCACAATCGAAACGGTTACCGCGGTATTTATAGGCCATTACTGCGCCTTCTTTAGCCTGAGTCAGCAACGCATCCGTTATCTGTACTTCGCCGTTAGCACCGGGCGGGGTTCGTTCTATAATTTCAAAAATATCCGGGGTTAAAATATAACGACCGATAATGGCAAGATTGGTGGGCGCATCCGCCGCATCCGGCTTTTCGACCATATCCGTTACGCGATATAAACCTTCTTTGATATTTTCGCCGGCAATCACACCGTACTTGTGAATCTCTTCCATAGGCACTTCTTCAATGGCAATGATACTACAACGGAACTGCTTGTAGAGTTTTACCATTTGCGCCATAACACCTTCTTCTTGCTCCACACAAAGGTCATCAGCAAGAATAACACCGAACGCCTCCTCGCCAACCATGCGGCGCGCCGTCAGGATCGCGTGGCCCAAACCCTTCATTTCGTTTTGGCGGGTATAGGCAAACGTGCAGGAGTCTATGACTTTGCGGATGGAATCCAGATAAGCTTCTTTACCCGTACCCTTGATTTGATGTTCGAGTTCGTAGCTAATATCGAAGTGATCTGCTATCGCTCGCTTGCCACGTCCTGTTACAAAACCGATATCCACGAGACCTGCATTCATGGCCTCTTCAACACCGTATTGAACCAAAGGCTTGTTAACGATCGGCAACATCTCTTTTGGCTGTGATTTTGTAGCGGGAAGGAAACGTGTTCCATAACCGGCCACAGGGAATATACATTTACTAATCATGACCCAACCTTGTGCAAATTTATCGTAATAACCAAAGCGAATTGGCCTTTCAACGACCTTAAATGGAGCCTGAATTCTACCCATAACCAAGGGGTAAAATCCAGTATAGCTACTAAGTATTCAAAAACTTGCAACATCTTACATTAAGGGGTATTGATAGATCACAGACTGTTTCGAATTGAAATCGTACACCTTTACAATTGTGTACCCATCATCATTGGCGTAGGAGGCAGGAAGTGAAAGAGTCGAACAAAGTACTTTTCGACCTGGTGTTGTTCGGCGGAACAGGCGATCTGTCCATGCGCAAGCTGCTACCAGCACTGTATCAGTTATACCGCTCTGCCCCTTTCAAGTCAGGCACCAAAATCATCGCTGTCGGTCGTACCAGCATGAGTAAAGACGCCTTCCTGGCTAAAGTTGAGGAAAAGCTAAAACAACATCTCCCGCCGGATAGCTGGGACCTGGTTTCCTGGCAACAATTTGCCAAGCATCTCACGTTTATCTCTATTGTCGCGGACAAAACCGAATCGTATCGCGAGCTCGCCCCCCTCCTCAGCGAGGATGACCGGCCCCGGGTTTTTTACTTCTCAACTCACTCATCGCTCTACTCATCAATCGCGACCAGCCTGGGAGCCCAGGACCTGATCACCGAGAACTCCAGAGTAGTGCTGGAAAAACCGATCGGACGCGACCTGAAAACCGCGCAATCCATTTCTGATCAGATGTCGAATTATTTTACGGAGACCCAGATATACCGGATCGACCACTACCTGGGTAAAGAGACGGTGCAAAACTTACTGGTTCTCCGCTTTGCTAACCCGTTATTTGAGTCGTTGTGGAATTATAACTATATCGACCATTTCCAGATCACGGTATCGGAATCCATCGGTGTGGAAGGGCGCGGTGAATTCTACGAAGAGACCGGAGCTCTAAGGGATATTGTACAAAATCACCTGTTGCAAATGCTGTGCATTCTGGCAATGGAACCACCACCCAATATGGAAGCTGACCGCATCCGCGATGAAAAGCTCAAAGTACTTTATGCATTAGAGCATCTGGACACCGACGCCATTAATAAAAATGTCGTTCGCGGCCAGTATTCCGAAGGATTGGTTAACGGAGAAGCCTGTGGTAGTTATCACAACGAAGAAGGCGTATCTGACCAGAGCAATATTGAAACCTTCGTCGCAATGAAAGTTCAGATTAATAATATGCGCTGGTCCGGCGTTCCGTTTTACATGAGAACCGGTAAACGGCTACCGAAACGCAGTTGCGAAATAGTGGTTCAGTTTAAAGAAGTTCCCCATTGGATTTTTGACACTCCCCGCGGCCAACTGATGAGCAACCAGCTGGTAATCACACTACAACCGGATGAATCCATTACCCTGCGGGTTTGCGGAAAGCGTCTTGGGCCAGGCATGGATGTGCGCACTATTGATCTCAATCTGAATCCGGAGTCCCGTGGCAATAAACGCTCCGCAGATGCCTATGAACGGCTATTACTGGATGTAATCAAGGGTGACCAAACACTGTTCTTGCGGCAGGACGAACTAGAACAGGCATGGCAGTGGATCGACCCCGTACTGCTCGACTGGGAGTCAAGCTCAAGTCCTCCAGAGCCCTATATTGCGGGTAGCTGGGGACCTGCCGGTTCGACTTTATTGCTGGCAAAAGACGGCAGACTTTGGTTTGAAGGAATCAAGTAACATGGTTTCAATTAAAAAGAATCTTTGCGCCAAAGACCAGTTGCCGACGCAAGCCGCAAAATCCCTGGCCAGCATAATTGTAGCCAGCGTGAAGAACAGAGGCCATTGTTACTGCGCTCTATCCGGTGGCAGCTCACCGAAACCGATGCTGTCTGCACTCGCTCAGGAAAATCTTCCATGGAACGACGTGTCTTTCTTGCTGGTCGATGAGCGCTGGAGCAACGAGGCTTCGCAACAAAATATATCGATGATAACGGAATTCGTGACCCAAACTGGCAAACAGAACATCGACGTATTTTCATTATTGCTGGAGACTGAATTTGAAAGCAACCTGGCGGCCTGCGAACAGCTCGCGCAATCGCTGCCACAACAACTCGATTTGGTTGTTTTGGGCATGGGCCTGGACGGGCACACCGCCTCTTTATTCCCCGACGCCGAGGAATACCAATCCGCAATGACCAGCTCGCAGCGATACGTAAGCGTAACGCCGCCTGAAGCACCGCATCGCAGAATCTCTATGAGTTTCGACTGGATAAGCAGGGCCCGCCATGTCGCACTGTATATTCCCGGCAAAGACAAATTAAGTTGCTTTGAAACCATTCTAAATCAAAGCGAATCAATCTCACCGATCAAAGAGTTAGTGCTGCAGGCTCCAGAAAAACTGACCGTCTTTAGCTCTGAGGATTAGGCTATGGTGCACCCAACGATCCAATCAACTCTGGATACATTAAGAGAAAGAAGTCGAACAAGTCGGGCCGAATATCTTGATCAATGCAAACAAGCGGATGCCCTGCTACCGTCACGCAGCCGGGTCAGCAAAACCAATTTAGCACACAGTTATGCTGCCGCATCCGAGCAGGAAAAGTCCATACTCAGGCAAACCCAGTCGAGCCCGAACATCGCAATCGTGACCGCCTATAACGATATGCTTTCTGCCCACCAACCTTATTACCGCTATCCAGAAAAGCTCAAGGCATTTGCACTTCAACACGGTGCTACCGCCCAGGTTGCCGGTGGCACCCCCGCTATGTGTGACGGTGTCACACAAGGACAGCCAGGCATGGAACTGTCTTTATTCAGCCGGGATGTTATCGCGCTTTCAACCGCGGTTGCACTTTCACATAACACCTTCGACGCCGGAGTCTACCTCGGCATCTGCGATAAAATCGTACCGGGATTATTAATCGGGGCGCTCTCATTCGGGCACCTGCCTGGCATCTTTATTCCCTCCGGCCCCATGCATAGCGGGATTAGCAATGAAGAAAAAGGAAAAGTCCGGGTGGCCTACGCGGAAGGTAAGGTGGACGAGGCAGCGTTGTTGGAATCTGAGGAAAAATCCTATCACTCTCAGGGAACCTGTACTTTCTACGGTACAGCGAACTCCAATCAAATGTTGCTGGAAATGATGGGGCTGCAGCTTCCGGGCAGCGCATTCGTCTCAACAACTGGCGCACTGCGCGACAAGCTGACCGAAACTGCAATGCAACACTGTATCCAAAGCAGTCTCCACGCTGAAACCGGTATCGGTTATATTCTGGATGCGGAAAACATTTTGAATGGTGTGATCGGGCTGCTGGCTACCGGCGGCTCAACTAATCATACTTTGCACCTTGTGGCCATTGCCCGTGCTGCAGGGTGGGATTTAAGATGGGAAGACATAGCCTTACTTTCAGAGGTTATTCCATTAGTATGCAAGCTCTATCCGAACGGCTCTGCAGACGTAAATGAGTTCCACCAAAACGGAGGCACTCCTGCGGTCATACAGACCCTGCTGGATTCCGATCTGGCTTTCGGACAAATCCGCACTGCGTACCAACTGCCTTTTGCGCAAACAGCAAAATTGCCCGTCGCGGTGGACAATGGCAACATCACCTGGTTACCGACTCAAGACATTACGAAAAATGAATCCGTCTTTCGCAGCGCTGGAACCCCGTTCTCCAAAACCGGCGGGCTGAAGTTATTAACCGGCAACATAGGAAAGGCCATTATCAAAGTTTCTTCACTGTCCGCAAACGATCTCAGCCACATCACCGCTCCTGCGGTGGTGTTTGAATCACAACAGGATATTATCCTGCAATTCAAACAAGGCAAGCTCAACAAGGATTTCGTTGCCGTCCTGCCAGGTCAGGGGCCAGCCGCAATCGGCATGCCCGAGCTTCACAAACTAACACCACCGCTTACTTCGTTACAGAACAACGGTTATAAAGTTGCACTGATAACCGATGGCCGCATGTCAGGGGCTTCAGGCAAGTTTCCGGCTGCCATTCACCTGACACCGGAAGCCATCAAAGGTGGCACGATTGGCAAAATAAGAAACGGAGACATGATCACCGTGGACTGGATAAAAGACACCATTCATATCGAAGTGGACCCTCAAACACTGGAAGCGCGCCCGCCTTTTATCTTGCCGCCCACACCACAAACACTGGGCAGAAATTTATTCAAATCTGCGCGTAACCACGTCTCGGCTGCCGATCAGGGCGCGAGCTTTATTATTTAAAAGTGAGTTTATACCGTGGCCAGAACCGTTAAAGAGTTCGTCAAGCACAACAAACGCATCGTACCGGTAATTACACTGCCCGACCTGGCTTCCGCTATCCCGCTGGCAGACACGTTAAGTTCCTGTGGCTTTCAGGTATTGGAGATTACACTCCGCACTGAATGGGCGTTGGCAGCCATCGCACAGTTAAAACAGGAACGACCTGGATTGTTGATTGGGGCTGGCACTGTTAAAAATGAAACACAATTATTGCAAAGCATTGATGCCGGTGCAGAATTTATTGTCAGTCCTGGATTGGATGCCAAGCTGGTGCAGCAAGCGCAGTCCAACAACGTGCAAATGATACCCGGGGTGATGACGCCCACCGAAATTATGGAAGCAGAGAACCAAGGCCTGGAAACCGTGAAACTGTTTCCGGCTTCACTTGCAGGCGGCGCCGATTTTATCCGCTCAATGGCATCGGTCTTTCCGGGCATGAGCTTTTTCCCAACCGGCGGGATTACTGAAGACAATATTAACGATTATTTAAACATGCCAAATGTGCTCTGTGCCGGCGGCACCTGGCTTTCCCCGATACCGCTCCTGCAAAAAGGAGACTGGAATCGAATTCACGAGATCGCTTTGCGCTGCTAGCCCGCCCTGCGTGTCAACCTGATTTACATTCGCCCAATAAGCGGGATCGCCTCCCGGCAAAAACCCGGTACGAAAGCGGACAAACTTGACTTAAGTGATTGATTTTTTCAGGTTAATGGTAACGAAACTTCTTTTTGGGGTGAATTTTTTCCCGCTTTTGGGTAGTCTACTCCGCATTAAGATGGCCTCAGCCACATTCAAATACGATTATCTTTTTAGTTTTCCCCGAACATCGATATTATCAATGAAACAAACCGGGCCGAAAAACGTAGAAGAAATGACCCGTTGGTCAATGCTGTAATAAATGAGAGGTAGCTATGACGACCGAAAACAATAAGCCTTCACTTGAGCAGTGGGAAGAACTCGCTACCAAAGAAAGTAAAGGAAAATCGCCGGATAAACTGGTATGGGAGACACCCGAAGGCATCGCCGTAAAACCTCTCTACACAGCACAAGATACTGCAGCACTTGAAAACGCTGACACCCTACCCGGCTTCGCTCCTTATGTGCGGGGGCCAAAAGCCACCATGTATGCAGGCCGGCCTTGGACTATTCGTCAGTATGCGGGATTTTCCACTGCAGAAGAGTCGAACGCGTTCTACCGCAAGAATCTGGCGGCCGGTCAGCAAGGCGCATCGGTTGCTTTCGATTTAGCGACCCACCGAGGCTACGATTCCGACCATCCCCGGGTAACCGGTGATGTGGGCAAAGCCGGTGTTGCGATCGATTCTGTCGAAGACATGAAAATCCTGTTCGATAGCATTCCTCTGGACCAAGTGTCTGTGTCCATGACGATGAACGGCGCTGTACTGCCGGTGCTGGCGATGTACATCGTTGCGGCTGAAGAACAAGGCGTAGCGCAAAATCAACTCTCCGGCACGATTCAAAACGATGTACTGAAAGAATTTATGGTGCGCAATACCTATATCTATCCACCGGAAGGATCTATGCGCATCATCGGGGATATCATCAGTTACACATCGCAACACATGCCCCGATACAATTCGATTTCCATATCCGGCTATCATATCCAGGAAGCTGGCGCAGACGCCGCGCTGGAGCTGGCCTACACGCTGGCGGATGGTAAAGAATATATAGAGACTGCACTGAAAACCGGTTTGCACATTGACCAGTTCGCACCACGCCTGTCTTTCTTCTTCGGCATCGGTATGAATTTCTATATGGAAATTGCCAAATTGCGTGCAGCGCGATTACTTTGGGACCGGATTGTTGCCCAATACGACCCACAAAAACCGACCTCCAGAATGCTGCGAACCCATTGCCAGACTTCAGGCTGGTCCCTTACCGAACAAGACCCGTACAACAACATCGTACGCACAACCGTGGAAGCCATGGCCGCTGTATTTGGCGGCACCCAGTCACTGCATACCAATGCATTTGATGAGGCCATTGCCCTTCCCACGGAATTCTCAGCGCGCATTGCCCGAAACACGCAGATCATTATCCAGGAAGAAACCGGAATAACCAAAGTGATCGACCCCTGGGGCGGCTCCTATATGATGGAATCCCTAACTCAGGAAATCGCAGATAAAGCCTGGGCTATCATCGAAGATATCCAGGAAAAAGGCGGCATGGCGAAAGCCATAGAGAAAGGTGAACCCAAACTGCGGATTGAAGAAGCGGCAGCCCGTAAACAAGCCCGCATTGACCGCAACGAAGATGTCATCGTGGGAGTCAATAAATACGTTTTGGATAAAGAAGACTCTGTTGATGTTCTTGATATTGACAACAGTGCCGTACGCGAAAAGCAAGTAGCACGCCTGCAAAAAATTCGTGATAGCCGTGACACTGCTGCCTGCGAATCCGCTTTGGCTGCACTGACACAATGGGCAGAGTCTGGCGAAGGGAATGGCCTCGACCTGGCGGTCAAAGCCGCACGTGCCCGCGCCTCAGTGGGCGAAATAAGTGATGCGATAGAAAAAATATGGGGCCGTTTTAACGCCAGCTCCAGAACCGTCTCCGGTGTCTATGGCAGCTCCTACGAAAGCGACAGCGATTGGCAACAAATGCGACAGGATATTGAATCTTTCGAACAGCAATACGGCCGTCGCCCCCGCATGCTGGTCGCTAAGATGGGACAGGACGGCCACGATCGCGGCGCGAAAGTCATTGCCACCGCGTTCGCTGACGTCGGTTTCGATATTGACCTTTCCCCGCTTTTTTCCACTCCGGATGAGGTGGCTAAACAGGCCGTCGAAAACGACGTTCATGTTATCGGGGTTTCCTCCCAGGCAGCGGGTCACAAAACCTTGGTTCCTGATCTGATTGCCGCGCTTGAAAAGCAAAACGCGAAGGACATTATTGTGGTGGTAGGCGGCGTTATTCCGCGCCAGGATTACGATGCTTTATATGCCGCTGGTGTAAAAGGTATCTTCGGACCCGGAACCAAAATTCCTGTATCCGCACGCAAAGTGCTGGACGAAATCAATAAGGTAGCTTAATTCGCACATGAGTTTTGATATTGAGACGCTTTTGCAGGGTGACCGCCGCGGCCTTGCAAAAGCCATCACAATGGCCGAAAGCAAGCTCGATAGTCATCGCGAGCAAGCGCAGAACCTATTGGAGCAAATTCTTCCTCATACAGGCAACAGTATCCGCATCGGTATCACCGGCATTCCCGGAGTTGGCAAATCAACGTTTATAGAAGCCTTCGGGTTGCACCTGATTGAAAACGGTTTGAAGGTGGCTGTGCTGGCGGTTGATCCCAGCTCACCGATCACCGGTGGCAGCATAATGGGGGACAAAACCCGCATGGAGGTGTTATCCCGCCATCCCTCTGCATTTATCCGTCCTTCCCCAACCGGCGGTGCTCTGGGTGGCGTAGCCCAAAAAACCCGTGAAACCATGCTGCTGTGCGAAGCCTCGGGATACGACGTTATCCTGGTGGAAACCGTGGGTGTGGGTCAGTCTGAATACGAAGTTGCCGGCATGGTGGATTTCTTCCTGTTACTCATGCTACCGAATGCGGGAGATGAATTACAGGGCATTAAGAAAGGCATCCTGGAGCTTGCAGACGCCATTGCCGTCAATAAAGCCGATGGCGATAACCAAAACATGGCAAAGCAGTCCCAGCGCCATTACCAAAACGCGTTAGCCCTGCTGCAGCACGGCCCTTTCTGGAAGCCTGAGGTTGTGCTCTGCTCCGGTCTCAATGGAGGAAACATCGACCAAATCTGGAAGATGATACAGAATTACAGCGACAAATCCCGGCAAGCGGGTTATTTTGAACATAAACGGGCACAGCAAAACAAAGAGTGGATGTGGCGCTTAGTTCACGAGTTGATTGACCGTCGGCTGAAGCAAAACCAGAGCTCCAGACAGCTCTGCAACGAAATGCAGCAGAGAGTTACGGCCGGACAAACAACACCTTACATTGCTGCGCACAGGATTGTAGAATCGCTATAATACGACCCGAAAGCATGATCGAGTCGAAAATTTGGCGAAACAGGATACAATTAGGCTACCATTCGCCCATTAATATCACAAAAGTCTGCCTTATTTACATTGTGGCTGTGGAATGGATCGTACAAAATGCAATCTACTGGTTATAGATTGGGTTTTGTTATAGATGGAAAAGTTTAAAGATGAGCGACTCTGACAAAAGAAACAGACGCACTTCCAGTGTTTCTGCAGCCGTTCCCACCTTGATTAAACAGGTGAAGGATAACTCGTTCGCCATCTTAACTAATAATTTCAGCAAGTTTTTCAGTAGTTGCGACGATCTGTTTTTCGACTTGGCGTCTAAAGCCAGCAGCAACAACGAACAAAATCTTTACTTCGACTCCATGCGCGAAGTAAGAATGAAGAAGCAAAAAGTCTGGAAGGCGTTCAAAATTCGCTATGAGATTAATTTTCGCGAGCTTACCAAGAACCGCACACAGTCCAACTCTCCTTTCTCGGCAGCACCTGGCGGCCTCAACAGCCTGAGCTCAATGCAATTGGTGGAAAAAGACGACATGGAGCAGGATGTCGCGATTACCGGCATTGTCAATCGTGCGAGGATCGACAATCAGGAATTAATTTATCAGCTGAATTGTCGTTTCGATTACCTTATGCCGGACGTTAAAGTTAGCGAAGCCAACAACCCTCTCGATCCCGCTCAGATCTGTGCTGCAATCAGCGATTCTTTGAAAGAACTTGAGCTGGATATCAAGTGCAAGGTAATTCTGCTAAAGCACCTTGACCGGACTGTTATTGTTGAACTGCGGAATATTTATTCACTCGCTAATGAACTCCTGGTTAAAGCCGGCATACTGCCGCAAATAGGCTATACCGTCCAAAAGCATCCATCCGCTGCACAAAGCCCAGCGGCGGTTCCTCAGGTCACAGAGCAATCAGACCACTACGGCGTCGATGGCCAGGAACACATGCCCACCCAAAACGTTGCACCTGCAACTGCCGGCTCCGGAACCACGCTGACCCTGGGTCAGGTACTGAATATGTTCGGCCAGTTGCGCCAGAACGGCGTCACCGACAACACCTTGATTTCACGCCCGGTAAGTGCCCGATCAGCGCCGATTCCCCAGCAAATCCTCATCGATTCTCTTACAAACATGCAGCTGTCCTCGCAATACCTGCAAGCACCCCAGGAATATAATATTCGCGCGGTGGTGGAGCGGATACTGGATGAAAACAGAAAATCCGGCAGAGAAGATGCTTTAAACGAATCCGACGAGGATATAATCAACCTGGTTGCGATGTTTTTTGACTTCGTACTGGACGACCGCAACTTACCGGTACCTTTTCAGGCGTTAATCAGCCGTCTGCAAATACCCATATTGAAGGTAGCGCTCAAGGACAAACAATTTTTTACCAATAATGACCACCCGGCTCGACGCCTGATAAACGAGATAGCAGCATCCGCCGTCGGTTGGGATGAAAGCACAGAATCCTCTCAGGATAAGCTTTACAAAGAAGTCAATCGGGTGGTGCACGACATCATCGAAAACTTCACCGGCGACGTAGCCATTTTTGTCCAGGCTCTTGACACCTACCAGACGGTGACAAAACTCGACCGTAATAAAGCTTCCGTTTTGGAAAAGCGCACACAGGAAGCAGCACGAGGCAAAGCGAAAGCCGAACACGCCAGAACACAGTCCAATGAGTTGTTGTTCAATAGACTAAAAAACGCCCAACTCCCCGAAAACATCATGACTTTTCTTGTCAAAGAGTGGCAGAAAGTACTGCTGTATATCCACCTCAAGCACGGCACAGATAGCACCGAATTACTGGAAGCCAAACAGGTTATAGACCAATTGATCTGGGCGATACGACCCCACAATGACGAGCGTTCCCTGAACCGGCTGGAACGCATAAAATCCGACATTTTACGTAAGGTAACGTCCGGCTTGGAGGCGGTTTCCGTGTCCGGCGAAGCGATCATGAACACAATCAGCCTGGTGGAGCAAACTTTCGAGTTAGTGTTGGCGCAACGCCTACCGGAAAGTTCACTGATTTCGATTCAGCCTGTGCATCTAATGGCTCTTGGTCAGGGCCCCGACAATTCCGGCACGGACTGGGGCCAATTGACGGCCCTGGAGCGGCAGCGATTAAAGCAGCAAGCCGCTGCCAAGGAGTTTGTAACCAAAGCATCCAAGATCCGTCCGGGAACCTGGATGAGCTACTCCCCCCCGAATAGCGTCAAGACGTTCCGCTGTAAACTCGCCATGATCACCGAACCCGGAGAATCTTATATCTTCGTCAATCGCTTCGGTTTACGGGTATTTGACAAAAATCTCAATGACTTCGCCTATGATCTGCAGAAGGGGTATGTGAAGATTCTGGAAGCTGGAGTGTTTTTTGATCGGGCAATGGACAATATTTCTGATAAACTAAAAAAATTAGCCAGCTAAACGAACCCGACGCACTCAAAATTAATGTTATTGGAAAATGTCACTTTCACCAGCTATCTCGGTGGAGCACTGCTATTAGCTGCGCTCACGCTAATCTCCTTTTACCTGCTCCTAAAGCGCTATATCACTGTCTCCCTGACGGTGGCCGCGCTCATTTCCATGATCTGGAGTGCGGTACTGGCTTTTGACTCCTTAGAGCCCAGACTAACCGTTCAACAACTGGTGTTATGCGAAACATTGCGCTTCGGGAGCTGGATCTTTGGTGTGCTACAACAGCTTAAGTACACCACCCGCAATAAAAAAGCCCATCGCGGGCCGTTCCTGATACTGCATTTGCTCTGGATCACCTGTGGTACCACGTTTGTCTTTCTCATCCCCCTGTTTATTGAGAACAAAAGTGAAGCCTATCAGCTCTATGTCTGGTCCTGTCTGTTATTGACCATTTTCTCCATTGTCGCAGTCGAACAACTATTCCGGAACTCCCCGCAGTACCGGATCAACAAAGTTTACAGCCTGGGCTTGGCTGCGATATTTCTCTATGACCTGTACATGTTTTCCTATGCCTTGCTGTTCGGGCAGCTGGACCATGAAATCTGGCGAGCCCGGGGTGCAGTAAATGGCACCGCGGCCATTTTTCTGTGTTTTTCGCTGCTGGCGGTCAGCTCGCAAAACTCCCCACAGCAAAATCGTGTGGCCATTTCACGCCCTATGGCCTTTTACACCACAAGCCTGACCACTGCTGGCTTTTTTCTCGCCCTCATGGCTGCCGGAGGGTATTACATTAAGCTGTATGGAGGAAATTGGGGGACAGTCCTGCAGGTCACACTGATATTCAGCGCCTTAGTGAGCATTGCGGTTATGTTCATGTCGCAGACTGCCCGAGCCAACTTAAGCGTCTATATCGACAAACATTTTTTCGTCCACAAATACGATTACCGTGCGCAATGGCTGAATCTGATTCACCAACTTTCCAGCTCATCGTCGGAGGAAGACCCCCATCTTAATTCGATCAAAGCCTTGGCAAACGTGGTGAAATCTACTGGGGGAATGCTGTGGATGGACAACCAGTTCGGGCGTTTCATTCCTATTTCCACGCTCAATATGAAACTTCCCAAAGGCGACATTGAGGAACCCTCGGACAGTGAGTTTTGCAAAATACTGCGTGACCACGAATGGGTGTTTTCCCCTACCGCTCCAAAAGACAATGAGCTCAACCGTTACAACGAATATTTACCTTCGTGGTGCAACGATGTTGAAGGTTTATGGTTGATCATCCCTTTGCTCGTTGACAACGAATTAATCGGTTTCATGCTCTTAAGCAGCCCACCCCAGGATTTCGCCCTTACCTGGGAAGATCTTGATTTGTTCAAAACAGTTGGCCGCGAACTTGCGAGTTATATCTCGAGGAATGAGGCGGCCGAATTACTGGCTCAATCGAAACAGTTCGACGCCTATAACAAGCTATCCGCGTTCATTATGCACGACCTGAAGAACCTGATCGCACAACAGGCCCTGGTGGTAGAGAACGCAGCTAAGCATAAGGAAAACCCGGCCTTTATCGAAGATATGATTCGCACCATCGATAACTCGGTGCAGAGGATGAGTAGCCTGCTGAAAAAACTACAACAAACACAGCCTTCATCGGGGCGTCAGCTGGATCTTAAAAATGTCGTTATTAATTCTGTGAAAAAATGCCAAGACAGGCTGCCACCGCCTACATTGAGAATAATGGAAGATTCCCTTAAAGTAATCGCGGATGAAGACAACCTGGAAATGATCATCACCCACGTTATTAAAAATGCTCAGGAAGCCACCCCCACAGATGGGTACGTGGACGTAACGCTGCGCATGGAAAATGACTGCGCCTACGTTGAAGTGGAAGATAACGGCTCCGGGATGGACAGCGAATTTGTGAAAAACCGACTGTTCAGACCTTTTGACACAACCAAATCGGGTAAGGGGATGGGCATTGGTGTCTATCAAACCCGAGAATTTATTCGCAACCTGGGTGGAGATGTACAGGTAAAAAGTGAACCGCAGATCGGCACCACTTTTACTATTTGCATTCCATTGGATAATCAACCCAACTCGCATAAAGTAGAAATTTGATGATGGACAACAAGCCAGTATTATTAATCGTGGAAGACGATTTAGGTCTGCAAAGCCAACTACGATGGCACTTCGACAAATACGAAGTGGTTGTAGCACCAGACCGGGCACAAGCCATCGCAGCGGTTCGTATGCATGAGCCTGCAGTGGTAATACAGGACCTGGGACTGCCACCAGACGAGGAAGGCGTGGAAGAAGGTTTTGCTACAATCCAGGAAACGATGCGAATAGCGCCTAATACCAAAATAATCGTCGTTACCGGCTATCACGATTATGAAAACGCGCTTCGGGCCGTCGCATTAGGCGCCCATGACTTCTACCAAAAACCGGTAAATACCGACACCCTGGATTTGATTGTTCAGCGCGCGTATCAGATGTGGAGCCTGGAACAAGAGAACAGGCGGTTACTGGAAAACAAACAGAACCCGCTGCCTGGCGTCATTGCCAATGATGAACGAATGGCATCGGTGTGCCGGATAATTGAGAAGCTCGCGCCGACTGACGTCACCAGCTTGGTGCTGGGTGAGTCGGGTACCGGTAAAGAAGTCATTGCCCGAGCTATACACGGTCTGAGCAAGCGCAGTGACAAACGGTTTGTTGCTATTAATTGTGCCGCGGTGCCCGAAAATCTGATGGAGAGCGAACTGTTCGGCTACGAAAAAGGGGCCTTCACCGGCGCCAGCAAACGCACCTTAGGCAAAGTGGAGGTGGCAAGTGGCGGAACGTTGTTTCTGGACGAAATAGGCGATATGCCATTAGCACTCCAGGCAAAACTATTACGGTTTCTCCAGGAGCGGGTTATAGAACGCCTCGGTGGACGCGATGAAATCCCAGTGGATGTGCGGGTTATTTGTGCCACCAATAAAAACCTTGAAGAAATGGTTAGCGAAAACACATTCCGTGAGGATCTCTTCTATCGCATCAGCGAAATGATTGTGGACCTTCCACCTTTAAGAGATCGAGGGGGAGATAAAACGTTAATAGCCCGGCATTTATTGAGCAAATTTTCAGACCAGCTCAACAAGAGTATCAAAGGGTTCAGCGCCGAAGCCATTACCGCAATCGAAGGCTACGAATGGCCCGGCAATATAAGGGAAATGGAGAACAAGCTTAAGCGAGCGGTGATCATGTGTGAGCAGAAAACCATTGGTATCAGTGATCTTGGGCTGCCATATAAAGAAGATCTCTCTCTCAACTTAAGAACGGTCCGTCAGGATGCAGAAAAAGCGGCCATAATACGAGCCATCAGCATGTCTGACGGCAATATATCGGCCGCCGCAAAGCTACTGGGTATCACACGACCGACGCTCTACGATTTAATCAAAAAATACGGTATTCACATTCAGGAATAGCACACCCGTTAGAACGTGTAGAATAAATCGACGATAAAAGCGTAAAGTTCGTACTCATCGAAATCCACGTTTGAACGACGATCCTCAGATTGCAATCGACCTATCAACTGGAAATGGCGACTGAACGTTTTATCCAATGAAATAGTATAGAGGTTTGTGTAAGTTAAACGGCTATCGGGGGTATTACTTGCGTATAACTTACGCTCAAACTCGTAATCAATATTAAAATTCAGGCTCCTGGTCAGCCTGGATTTATAGTTAAGTCTCACACCTTTACGATCGTTGTTTCTGTCAGTATTAAAGCGCTCATCCGAATCAACATACAACGAACCACCCAATTCGGAAATCGCTGAGAAAGCATAGCCGTAATATATCTGTGTGCGGGAACGAAGGGTAATATCAACGATATCCGTGTTCTGATCGAGCGGTTCATTAGGATCCACATCAAACTGATGCTTAAACAGACCTACCGATGTATCCACCAGATCTTTTGTAGACTGGAGCTTGATTGTATTCGGCCCGGAGGCCCAATTCATCTGGATCGAATAAACCAGTTCGCTTTCAGTATCAAAAGCACCTTCCGGGTCAATAGTCTTTTTACCCAATTCCGCACTTATGAGTCCGTTACTCAAACGTCGTGCCGCGGTTACTCCGCACATAAATGCGTCGTAACTCTCACCAACTTTAAATTCAACCTTTTCTGCATCACAAAGCAATCCACCAGAAGTCAGTTTACTAATCGCGTGCTTCCACTCTAATTCAAACATCCCGCGGTCACTGCCATTCTGATTCGCCTCGCGGAACTCGAAGCGGCTTAACGTGGCCGACGCGGTCAAGGCGTCTTTTTTATTGCTTATAATCGAATAATCGAGTGCAGTTGAATAGGAATTGCGCTGGTCCCGATTGGATGGCAAATCAATTCCATCACCGGCCCGCAAAGTTACTGAAGACCCTACTTCACTATTCCAGCTTAATCTGCTCGGAATCAGCGTCATATTGAAATAGCCTAGACCGCTGTAATAATTGCGGCTATCGAACGAATCGTCCAGGTACTCTTCATGCAAAAGCTTGTACGAAATACCGTAGTCAGTGCTCTCCCCCAGATTGGACAGGTTTAGGTCAACCAACAAACGACCTATGGTGTCGCTCTGATGGTCTGAAGCGCTCTTGTATACGTTACTATTCCATTCAGTACCGACCGCGGTGCTAACTCTGTTCTCAATATCAGCCAGTGTACTTTTGGCAAAAAAACCTAAAACAGTGAATATTAAAATTCTCTGTAGTTTGTACTGCAACATGAACATCCCCCAGCTGTGCGCTAGTGATTAAATATCAGACCAGCGAGTTTGTCTTTTCCAATGGCCTCCACCGCGGCCTCTACTTTGGCTTCGGTGGCTTTCCCATAGGGCACAATCAACACTGAGAAATCGCTGAGTTCCGCCAGAATCCTTGCTTCCGCCCAAAATTCGATAGGAGGAACATCCAGCAAAATATAGCGATCGGGATACCGCAGTTTGAGATCTTCAACAAACTGGGACATCCGGCCAGATGAAAAATATTCCGCACCAACCTCAAGCTGAGTACCCACCGGAATAACCCGTAACCGAGGTATCCCTGTAGCGTAAATAATATCGTTTATATCCAGGTTGTCTTCTGTCAGGTAGTCAGTAAGACCGTAGTCCGGCGCCACGTCCAGCAAAGAGCCCATGCCCGGATTATAGAGATTACAATCGACCAGCAGTGCAGTTTTTGTTTTATCCAGTGCCAGCACGGCCCCTAGATTCGTGGTCATCAAAGTGGCGCCTGCATTCGGCACGACAGAGGTCACCATTAACACAAAATTCCGCCCATTGGCTTTCTTTAATAGCTGTGTGCGAATTTCCCTGAATGCGTACAAGGCTTCTTTATTGGGCATACCGGAATGAACTATTTTGCGATCAGATAGCTCGTCAGCCGACATCGACCCCAATTCTGCCATATTAGCGATTTTTGAGGATGCGTCTTTCGACTTGTACATATCGATTACCTGAGGTCGCCGCACTCCTGATATGGATTTATTTTTCTTTCCCATCTAGAGCATCCCCTCTTGGTACGCGTAAGCAATGGAGAGGTAGGCGACCAGTACTATGCCTAAAAATACGCTCAGTAAAATAACATCACTGCGCATTACCCGCTTGGTTAACGGGGTAGACAAATGGGGCACTACACCCAGCACAGGAACTCCAGCACATCGTTCCAAAGTTTTTGCTGTCCGAATACGCGGATCAAACCGGATATACCCGGCCAGTAAAAGCAGCGGAATTAAGATCCCGAGCAATGGACCGGCTATAAAAAACTGTGAGAATCTCAGCCCATCCGGACCAGAAGGAAAGCGCGCTGATTCGTAAACGCGATAACTGGTACCCCCTTCACCGCCTTTCTTCAGAGACACGCGAGCCTTTTCCTTTCTTGCCAGCATCTCCTGATAAACGGACTTTGTTTCTTCATAATCCCGGGATAACTCGGCCAGGCTGACCTGCTTTTCCGCAATCCTGTCGAGACGTTTGAGGTCTTCGGCAATAAGCGTGTTGGTTCTTTCAAGCAATTTTTTCTTGGCGATGAGCTCCGCATTTTCGCTGGCAATGCGTTTTCGAAGCGTTTCATACACCGGGTTCAGGTCTTCGATGGAATGGGTTTGAGGCTCAGGAACGTAGCCCGGAGATGTCACCCGTTGAAGCTCTTCCTTTAACGAGGCTATTTTCCGCTTCAAGCCAATGACATCAGGATAATCTTCGGTGTAAGTGGATCTTAGCGAATCCAATCGGGATTGAGTGTCCGACAATTGCGCGAGTAACGTTTCTGAAATATCCGGCTTATCGCGGTACTTCTTTTCCCTTGAAATCTGCTTTTCCAGCGAAGCGACCCGGGCCTGTTGACTGTCGATGGTCAGGGTAGCCTTTTTAACTTCCGCTCGATAATCAGCGATACGCTTTTTCACTTCAGCTGGCGTACCATCTAAATCTTTCGTATTGTACTTGTGAATCTCTATTTCGGCTTCGCGTAACTGCTTTTTGTAATCGTTGGCTTGGTTTTTCGCGAATTCGTATATATCTCGGGCCTTCTGTTTCCGGCTCTTTTCAGATCCATCGACAAATAGTTCAACCAATTTCACCAGATTGTTATACGACTCGGAGCGGTCAGGACTGGAATAGGCTATCCGTATCTTATTATTCTCAGTTTCGCTCACCTCAATGGATTGAGACAACTTGCGAATACCTTGTTTAACATCCATACCCTCGGACGTTTCTTCCGGTAAGCTCAACAACAGTTCGCGCAGCAGTTGCGGTGACTTGATCGCTTCTTTCACTACCCGGAGGCGTTCACTTTTATCCACCAACGCCTCTTGGCCGGGAACCAGTTGCTCGCTCGCAGGCTTCTGCTCAACATCAAGCGTAATGACTGCGGTAAACTTTTTTGGATACAGGGTTCCCACCCCAAGCACCGTCAGGCAGATCACGGCAAAGAGCAATGCGATCCATGATTTCATGCCGATTGCTTCTTTTAAAATCACCTGCCTTATAGAAGGATTGTACGGCGCGGGGGAAGGTTTAGAACTCATTATTCAGAACCAACGGTTAGAATAAGCGCTCTGGCACAGTCACAATATCGCCGGGCTGAAGCAGGAAATTGGTCTGGATGTCACCCTTGCCCAAAATATCGTCGAGTTTTATCTCGTATATTTTGGTGCCTGCACTGCTCACACGATATAATTTGGTCGCATTTGCATTGGCAAAGTCGGTTAAACCCCCGCTCACTAACACCAAATCCATGACAGTCATACCTTTATTGTAGGGTAATGAAGCTGGCTGATTGACTGCACCCGTAACACGGACACGATGCAAAAATGCAGAGCTCACCGCATCGGTCACTACCACAGTAACCTGGGGGTTCTTGATAAAATTGGATAGCTTGCCTTTGATTTCCCCTGCCAGCTTCACCGGCTCCTGTTCCGCAGCCTGAATATCACCGATCAACGGAACGGATATCATGCCATCCGGGCGCACCGGAACTGCGACTGAAATATCCGGATTTCTCCAGACTGAGATACTGAGTTGATCGCCCACACCTATCGTGTAGCCGCCGGTTTTTACCGGTGATGTTTTCTGTGGAACCACAATCGGTTCCTCACTCGTGGTTTCGCATGCAAACAGAAATAAACATACGAAAATAACGGCCAGTGATTTCATTCTTTGTTTTCCTCTATCTGGAGTTATCTGACGCCTTTGCCCAACAATACTACTTCAACTGTTTGTATAACTATCAAAATATCTAACAAAAGACTGTGATTTTTTGTGTAATAAAGGTCATAACGGAGCTTGTTCGAAGCGTCTTCAACCGACGCCCCATAGGGAAACTTCAGTTGTGCCCAGCCAATTAATCCCGGCTTAACCCGATGTCTTTCATTATAGAAAGGGATTTGCAGAACCAGGTCTTTAACAAATTCCGGTCTTTCCGGACGCGGTCCAACGAAGCTCATGTCGCCTTTCAATACGTTATAAATTTGTGGTAACTCATCTAAACGGGTATTCCGGATAAACGCACCGACCTTGGTTGCCCTCTCATCATTTTCCTGGGCCCATACTGCCCCGTTTTTTTCCGCGTCCACTTTCATGCTTCTAAGCTTGAACAGATCGAAGGTCTTCCCGTTCAGGCCGACCCGGGTCTGCCGATACATAACCGGCGATCCATCCTCTATGAAAACGGCGATAGCCGCAAGGAACATGATCGGCCAGGACACAAAAAGCAAAGCACAACTCACGAGTATATCAAATACTCGTTTGGAAATATCTCGAAAAGCGGAATACTTAAAGCCTTCGGAGAATAACATCCAGCTAGGATCTAATTGATTTAGCTCAATCCGTCCGATTTCCCGTTCACAAAAATCCACCGCACTGACTACTTCCACCCCGGAAAGCTTGCAATCCAACAATACATCGAGGGGCAGGTTACCGCCCAGATCCCTACGTCGTTCATCCAGGGCGACGACGATCTCACTGATCCGGTTCACTTTACAATATTCGAGTAGTGGCGTGTCACTCCGAAGGATTTTCTCGGCTGGCAGATCGGGGTGTACTATTTTGCCGGAAGGTATTACACCTTTTATGAACACATTACTCAATTTATCTTCTTTATGTAGATTGGAAATGACCTGTACAGCCTTATTCCCTGCCCCCCAGATAACGATTCTGCGACGTAACTGGTTCAGGTCGACAATCAGATAAAAAAGCAGCCTCAGCATCAGACAAAAAAACAAACCGATAATAACGGATATAGAGAGAATGCCCCGCGCTAGCTGTAAATTGGGAAAAATATAATAAAGAACCGTCAGACTGCCGCATCCCAGCAGAAAAAAGGCAACAACGGACCGCACGGCCACACCGGAGAAGCCCTCCCGGATTTTGGCTTCGTATACGCCCAGAGCTAATGTACAACAGGACATGATGACCGCGAATATCAACGCCTTAATTGCGTAAGGGTTGCGATAATCAAGCAGGTTCGCATTTGTCTTGGGGAACCGTATCCAAAAGGCTATGTAAACTGAGAGTATCAAAAGCCAGTATTCAATCAGTGTCAGAGCAACGTATTGGATGGGTAGATAATGTTTAAATATGCGTATGTGAAACACGCTAAACCCTTGATAAACAGACGGTTAAACAATACAGCAACGAGTATAGAGGAAATTACAAGCTATATATAGGTTGATGCTTTATAAATGGACTAAGCCGTGAACCAGTATTGCCTTTATACAAATTCGCTCTATTCTGGTCCCATGAAAATGCGCTTAAGTCATTGCAATGCTTAATACTTTCATAATTTTGATATTGAACTTAAACTCAGCCATTACACCATAATGCCTAATATCCAGCGGCAAGTCTCACAAATAAGGATTCATTATGCCCCCAACTACCAATCCTACCTTAGCCATCATTGGTCTGGGCTATGTGGGCCTTCCCCTGGCAGTGGAATTTGGCAGAATTATCAACACGATAGGGTTTGATATTAATCAAACGCGCATCCAGGAACTGCAGGACGGCCATGACAGTACACTTGAGATAACCTCCTCCGAGTTGGCCAGCGCAAGCCTGCTGAGCTTCACCACCGAGACGGAGACTCTACGCCAGGCTAACGTCTTTATCGTGACCGTCCCCACCCCCATAGACAAGCACCGCAGACCGGATCTTAAGCCGCTCGAATCGGCCAGCCGCCTATTGGGTGAAGTGATCAAAAAGGGCGATTTGGTCATCTATGAATCCACTGTCTATCCAGGCTGCACAGAAGAAGTTTGTGTACCCATCATCGAATCCCTGTCTGGCCTGACTTACAATGTCGATTTTTACGCCGGGTATAGTCCTGAGCGTATCAATCCGGGTGACAAACTTCACCGGGTGAATAACATCGTTAAAGTTACCTCCGGTTCCACCCCCGAAACAGCCGACTTCGTGGATGCGCTATATCAGAAGATCGTGACTGTAGGCACTCATAAAGCCAGCAGTATCCAGGTAGCAGAGGCCGCCAAAGTCATTGAAAACACGCAACGGGATGTCAACATCGCCCTGGTTAACGAACTCGCTCTAATTTTTAACCGGCTTGGTATTGATACCGAAGAAGTCCTCAAAGCCGCCGGCAGTAAATGGAATTTCTTACCCTTCTGGCCGGGCCTGGTGGGGGGCCACTGCATCAGTGTTGACCCTTACTACCTGACCCACAAGGCTCAGGAAATCGGCTACCACCCCGAGGTTATTCTCAGCGGCCGTAGAATCAATGACACCATGGGAACCTTTGTGGCCGAATCCGTTATCAAGCTGATGACTCAAAAGCGGATACATGTGGTGGGCTCACGTATTCTGATCATGGGGCTGACATTCAAAGAAAATTGTCCCGACCTGAGAAACACCGGAGTCGTGGATATAATTGAAGAGCTTAAAACCTATAACGCCAATATTGACGTGTACGACCCCTGGGCTGATCCGGATGAAGCGAAAAAAGAATACGAACTGAAGCTAACCGAAAGCCCGGATAACAACACCTACGACGCCATCATAATTTGCGTAGGACACAAGCAATTCAAAGCAATGGGTGCCGACAAAATTAAGCAGTTGGGAAAATCAAACTCGGTGATTTTCGACGTTAAATACATCTTGCCGAAAGACCAGGTGGATGGCAGGCTTTGAGTTCGACCTGCCATTCACTTTGCGATTCATGCACCAGCGGCAAGCGCCTATTTGATCCGGCGCTTAAGCGGCATCATCCTCATCGCCACCAAGCGATCTTCTGCTTTATTCATTACCGAAACATCGGAAAACGGCCCTACATTAACGCGATACCAGGTATCGCCGTAACTGCCGCGAGACTTGGTATAGGTTGCTTTCATCCCCATCTCTTTTAATTTCCGCACCAATGCAATTGCGTCCGCCCGACTGCGCATGGAAGCCGCTTGCAGCATATATGTATAGGTGGCACGCTTAAGATCGTCTTCTGTTATATAAATTCCCTTTTGTACAGGGATATCCCAAGTGCTTGCCTGAAGGGAATCGTAAAATCCATAGCCCACTTCGGATTCCGGCTCGCTGTTCACCGCAGCCTCGAAAGCTACCTGTTCCTGTGTTTCACCCTCTATAGTCGCAACCTCATCCAAGTCCTTGGTGAAAAAGGAATGTGAATTCACAGCAGAGTGCAACTCATGGTCAGCGCCCTTCTCGGTTTCCGGAAACACGGTTTCTTTTTGATATTGCTGAACACCTTCAACACCGGGTGCAAATTCGGCTAACGTTGCATCGTCTGTTTTTGTCCGGCTATAGACACTGATCGAAAGCGTCACCGTTAAAGCAACTGCAATGGCGATTACTTTAATCTGCCGACGGGTAAAAACAGGAGACATAACAGGGGCCGCAGACATTCTCTTTTCAATAAGAATCTCTGCGGGGTGATTACATTTAGAATGGGTGGCAAAATCGTGAATCATGGTTAGGCGTTTTTATAAATAATTCGGCTTAGCTGAAACGCTAAAGGTGTTTTTGAAGAATAATTAAACTATAGCGCATGTCGGGCCAGAAGAAATCAATTATTGTCGAATAATTATAGTCTTACCACCGCATATTGATAGCTTCGTTAGAGTTTGGTCGTAAGTCACCGGCTAAATGCGTCAAAATCCCGTGCATTCCCCTATTTTGGTTAGGATGCTCCGCCGTTCAGAATCAATCCATTGAAAATCTTTGCTTTTTTCGGCTGGATTGATTGAATACTGGCTCAATCCAAAAGATAATGCCTCGCTTGTATCGTCTCAATCACCCTCAGGGGGCATCTATGGGTATTTCCAATTCAATAACCACGCTGATCACCAGAACTTCCCTTTTCTGCATGACCTGTTTCGCTGTTTCAGCTAACGCACACACGTTGGATTTAAGTCTCAACAATGATGCTGTCGGCCTGGATTACACAACGCAGGTTTCACAATCTGAAGTTAATGTGGGTGCGGGAATACTCCATCACCAAGACAACGGTGACGCCTATTGGGGAAGTTTTTTCGTCGCAGACAATGTGAATAAGCAGTCCGGCATTCTGGCGGGCCTCGGTGGCCGCCTCTATTATATTGATGCAGACAAACAGAACAATTCGGGTACCGCCCTCGGGCTGGGTGGTTTTGTTAACTGGGATCTTCCCAACGTCACTAATCTGAGTTTACGCAGCGATTTTTACTACGCCCCCGATGTGTTGGCATTCGATGAGGTTAAGCGATTTGTTGATTTCTCAGCTCGCGTGCAATATCGGGTTATTGAGCAAGCCTGGATATACTTGGGCTATCGTAACGCGGAGATGAAAGGCACTTCGGGCTCAGATCAGAAGATCGATGAAGGGGTGAATGTGGGCTTGATGCTGTGGTTCTGAACCGAACCTAACAAGCCCCGATAACTGCCAGAGTCACACTCGATTTCGGTAAAAGCGAACTTCATTGTTCGCTTTGGCTTCTTTGAAGTCCGGAAATGAGGTCGTATACCGCGTGCAATAATGCTCGTATTGACTATGTATCAGATTTTTTAATCTCGAATCCGCCACCACCACATCGTCAGAGCAAGCCAGGAACCAATCCAGAAACTTTAGGTTTTCAGCTTCATAGAGCACATCGGCTGCCAGCACCAGATCCACTGCTTCAGGAATTGAATCAAGGTCCCGGGTTACAATAAGTTCGGTATTATTGCGTTGGCAATTGATCCGGATTACCGATATTGCAACCGGATCAATTTCACAGGCATACACACGTTTAGCGCCAGCCAGTGCAGCCGCTATCGCGACCACTCCGGCTCCGGACCCAAAGTCAGCAACCACTTTTCCCTTGACCGATATACTCCCCTGAAAAATTTCATTGACCATGGCACGGCCACTTGCCCAACAAAAAACCCAGTAAGGCGGGTCGTCGCCAATTTTATCGGCCTGCTCTGCGGATATACGGCTATCATCGTAATCTGCATCTATTAATAATAACTCCAACTGCGGATAGGCCGGTAAACCCTGGAATCTCAATTTTGCACCCGGCAAAAATGTTTGTAACCGAAGTAAAGGTGTACTCAAAATGAACGCCTCATCCCAACTCGCCATCAACCGTTGTGCTGCTAAGCGTGGATCTTAACCGCAATGGCGCATACACTTCTATCTTTCCGGTCCATCAAGTCAAACCAAGATCAGACTATGACCATGCATGACCTCAACACGAAAGTGATTTTCACACTGGCTCGAAGTGCCCCGTTTTCCCGCAGCCTCAGAAGCGTATTAATGGCCTGCCTGCTGGCCATGCCGCCTATCGCGGTTAGTGCCCCTGTGCTGGATAACGTAGTCTCGGGTGACGCCGACATTACGTCAGGCCCGACCACAACGATTAACCAGGTCAGCCAGAATGCGGCCATCGACTGGCGTCAATTCGATATTAGCCCGGGTGAGTCCGTTGAATTTATCCAGCCCGATATAAACTCGATTGCACTTAACCGTGATCTGTCTGGAACCCCGAGTGAACTATTCGGCAGTCTGATAGCGAACGGCCAGGTCATGCTATTGAATTCTGCAGGCATCCTGATCGGGAATGGGTCGAGTATCGATGTCGGCAGCCTGGTGCTCTCGGATATGACGGTAAGCGATGAAACCATGGCCACCTTCGGTGGTAACGGATCAGCGGGCCCACTGGCTTTTACAGACGAGGAATTTGCTGCGGGAGGTATCACGGTGATGGGAAACATCGTGACGAACCAGCCTGGAGGTCTAACCCTCATGGGGCAATATTTGTATCTGGAATCAGGCGAAACCTACTCCGGTGAAGCCAATACCGATTCCGCATATGGGAATACCGATTTTATAGTCGGCGGTAGCGCAATCCTGGTCACGGACCCCAATGGTTATTACGGCGTTGAGCTTAACACCATTACCCCGGTCGACAGCGACATTTCACCGAATGCAAAATTCATTGAAGGCTCCGAAACACCGGGACGCATGGTTTTTCATACCAACAACGGAGATGTGAATTTTGTGGTGAGGTATTATTCCGACACAAAGGCAGACGCTTTGAGCATTCGAGAGCAATCCATTCAGGTGCTGGGTGACGGTAACACCAGCCGCAATATTCTCGCTGTCACCCGCCCGCCCTCAATCCGGCCGGATACGAAAGATGAAATTGACAATACGATTACGGTAACACTCAATGACGAGCCCGAAGAAGCAACGTCAACGTCAACGTCACCGGAGGAGGTAGCAGAACAGCGAGGTAGTTCGTTAGACAATTACATGGCAAGCTGTGAACCGGTCGACCGGAATGACCGGGAATGCCTGAGACAAAATGCAATCAAGCGTTATCTGGGAAAACTGTTGATTGGTGGGAGCTTGCCGGACTAGAACTGTGGGCGTACCAGCGGAAGCCAGACCCAAGCGTTCACCCTACCGGCTCACCCTGCTACCCACCTTTATAGATTTTATAATTAGCGCGTCCGGCGTCTTTTGCCTGATATAAAGCCACGTCAGCGCTTTTCACAATCGAGCTCACATTGTCGTTCCCGTCGGACATGGCAATTCCGATACTGGACGAGATGACCAGCTGCCTGCCCGCCAAAATCAAGGGCTCTGCAAACCCGTTTAAAATGCCCTGCGCGGTGATCTCGAGCTCTGCCTCTGACACACCGACCTGCAACACCGTGAACTCATCCCCACCGAGCCTGAAAGCGGTGGCATTCAACGGCAGTGCAGCCTCCAGACGCTTAGCTGCAGCCTTTAGCATCAGATCCCCGATATCGTGCCCCAACTCGTCGTTGACCTCTTTGAATTTGTCCAGATCAAGAAAAATCAGGCCCATTCTCTCACCACTGCGGCGGGCGTTTTCTAGCGCGAAGAGCAAACGTTCACTGAACATTCTGCGATTCGCGAGCTTCGTCAGCGGATCATAGTAGGCAAGTCGGGTTAGCTCCTCGTTATCTGCTTCAATTTTATTCAGCATGGCATTAAACGCCGCAATGGTTTCCCCGATTTCATCTTCGTTGGTGGTGGAGGCACGGATTGAAAAATTATTGTGTTCAGTGATTTTGCTGGCGACATCACCCAAATCAACAATAGGCTGATATATAGCGCGTTGTAACCGCTGGGTTATCAGAAAGGCCGTAACCAAAGACACACTCAGAATGACGATACTCATCAATATCTGACTTTGTAATCGACGATCCAGATCAATCAGGCTGGTGCGGACCATAACGGTGCCGATTTCCAAGTCATTCAATTCGATCTTTTGATAGGCATCAAGATAACCAAGGATAAAATATTCACCGGCTTTTTTCGGCTCTGGAGGGCAATCCGCATCCGTTTCAGAGCCACGGGCGACCTGGGCAAAAATTTGGTTGACTGAATTGTACATACACGCGAATTCAACGGACTGCCGCACTAATAAGGACGTAAGATTGTCTTTGGCGCGCGCCTGGTCCCGAAAGCTAAGAGCAGCCGCGCTTCTGGAGGCGATCACCTGTACCAGTATCGACATCTCTTCGGCAAGTATCTCCTTCTGCTTAATCCGGTCCAGAGTTAAAACACCCATACCGGTAAACAACAAGCCGATTGTACTTGTTAAAAGTACAACGACGATCAGTTTTGTTTTAATTCTTAGTTTTCTGAATTCCATCATAGCTGTATGATAGCGCACTCGATGATAGAAACGGTCAATCAATTCAATTGGTAGAACCCGATTGCAGAAAATAACACCAGCAACCGGATTTGACTAAACAAATAAGCAGATAAAAAATAGACTGACTGAGTATAAACAAATAATTTGTAATTTGCGGTATTTTCAACTAATCCAATCGTCCCTATGGCAGATATAGCCCGCTTTGAACCACCTGCAGGGCGAAATTTCTGCTCCTATTTGATTCTGCACCTCTGTACTATTGTTACCCTTAGTGCACTATTAACCCCAGCAGCCTTTCCAGATAATCTGAGTCCCGCTGCAAAGATTAAAATCAATCCTGACGTTATTGAAAAAGCAGCCGAGGTAACCCTATCTCCCTCAACCGTGCCGGTGCATCAAAGAGCCAATTTTGTCGATGGTAAAGTCCTGATTAAGCGCATTGAACTGAAGGGCGATGCTCTGTTTCCGGAGTACGGCGTCACCCGGGACTATATCAATAACAAGATCCTTCGTACCTATCAGGGAATGGAGCCACTCATGTCCATTTCCGATATGCACTACCTGGCGGACACTCTCACCAACGCTTATCATGAAAAAGGTTTGACCTTCAATCAGGTGTTTGTTGTTCCCGATGAAATCAAAAACGACACCCTGAGTCTGAATATTTTGGCGGGAAAGCTCAGTGAAATTCAGGTAAAAAATAACGAACTGTTTAATTCGGAACGCATTACATCTCCGTTTGAGCATTTGCTTGGCCAAGTTGTCTACGAACCCGCAATTTCTGAAGCCATGAAAAAAGCCAACAGTATTCCAGGTCTGAAAGTTTTTGGCTTCTTTTCGTTGGGCAACAATCCGGGACAAACCCGGTTAAATCTTCACGTTCTGCAGGAGTCGGATCAGTCATTTTCCATTCGCAGCGATAATTTCGGCGTCAACAGCACCGGTATCTACAGGCTTATAGGCCAATACACACAGTACAATATAAGCGGTAAAGGGGACACCCTGAGCGGCACCATCGTATCCACAAATGAATGGGGCAATCTATTCGGATCGTTAACCTACCAAGCCCCGCACTTCGATGGAGGTAAGCTGGGGGCGACCTTCTATTCAAACCTGTTTGAAGTCACGGGCGACTTTCAGGACATTGGATTAAACGGCCACCTTGAGGCGCTTTCAGTCTTTGGCGAACATGACTTACTACGGCAAAATAACGCATTGGCTAGCCTGTCAGGAAGCGTATCCTATAAACATTCAGTGATTGATAGTGACAAATTCGGCGATATCTTTGCTGATATTACTAATTACTTGATGCTGGATTCCGGCATCAACCTATTCTTAGTCAAGCCGGACGGAACCCAAAAACAATCCTTGAGTGTTTCGGCAAGCCTTGGTCAGATAACATCCTCCGACAATGAGAACTCGGATGATTCATTTGTCAGCGTTCACGTTTATTATGGTCATCAGCTGCGCTGGATAGCCGACTCCCCTCAGAACTGGTCAACCGGTATCGATGTGGACCTGTATTACACGCCGGATCACCTGCCGGCGTCGGAACGTCAGGTCATGACCGGCCCCTATGCAGTAAGAAGCTATGAACCTGCACTCTTCAGCGCAGATTCAATGTTCAGGTTATCACTTCACCAGAATATGCACTTGTGGAACGTTTATAAGCAAATAAATACACTGCCTTTTTTCTTTCTCGATTTCGCCGAGGGTAAGAAAATGGACGGTACTGACAATACGGCCTCGTTTCTTGGTGTTGGCATCGGTGTGGATTTTCTATTTAAATCCGCCTTCAATGCCAGGTTGACTTTAGGATTTCCAGTACAGGAGAAGCTCAGCCAGACGCTTCCCGATCCGGCTTCGGATGTAATGATATATGGATACGTGAACATCACGTTTTAAAACGGAAAATCAGCATGCAGACGACACATAAGCTACGGATATTTATTCCTGAATTGGTCACAGGCGTAGTGATATTAACCGTATTTAGTTGGGTGAATATGGCATCATCCGCAACCCGCAGCGACCTGGACCGGGCGCAGGAATATCAGATTAAAGCACTCTTCCTGTATAACTTTGCAAATTTTGTTGAATGGCCCAGAGATGCTTTTTCAGATCAATCAAGCCCTCTCAAAATGTGCCTTTACGGTGCTGTCCCGTTTGGTGAGTTTCTGGATATCGTTAATGGAGTACAGGTCCGCGACCGCACGCTTCAGGTCATTCGCACGACGGACTATGCAAAAATACAAAGCGGCTGTCATATCCTGTTCGTAGGAATCGACCATCACACCGAACTGGATGCCTTTTTCCGCGAACTGAATCATCTCTTTGTCCTGAGCATCGGTAATACGGACGACTTTGCCCGAAAAGGCGGAGTGGTCAATATATTACGGACCTCGGATCAACAGCAGTTCGAAATTAATTTAAACAAAGCCATTGAAAACGGGTTGCTTATCAGCTCGGACCTGCTTAGTCTCGCACGAATTATTAATGACCGTTAGCGCCTTCACATTATTATGCACAGCGGCCATAGACTAAGCGATTGTTTCCGGAATACGATCGAACCAGGGGTGTGCTTTCTCTAACTGAAAAGCCAATTGTAGCAATAACGGATCTTTCAGGCGGGCCGCCATAAATTGAATACCAACGGGCAATCCATTGCGACTGAATTCAAGCGGTACCGACATAGCAGGTTGCCCGGTAATATTCGCCAACTGAGTGAATGGCACCTTATGTAACTGCGCCTCGCCCAGGTTATACAGGGTTTTCCGATTCAGATATTTCGACACACCCAACCGGGTAACCGCCGTAAGCAGTATTTCCTCGAGTTCGGTGCTTTGCATTGTACCCAAATCAAAAGGCGGAACGGCCATCACCGGAGTCATCCAGATATCGTATTGCTCGTGGAAGCGGTCCATTACTTCGCTGAACCCTGCCCAGCAACGCCGCGAATTCAGATAATCTCCCGCCACCATTCCATTGCCAGCCTGATATAGAAAAAAAGACAGTGTCTCGACATTTTTTTTCACGAAGCGAACACCGAACTGGCGGATCAAATTATGAATATCTGCGTTTACATTAGCCAGGTAGATATCAAAATAACACTCCATAAGTTGACGCCCGTTTATTGGCGGGCTTGCTTCTTCCACGTTATGCCCCAGATCGGCCAGCTTAGCGGCAGCCCGGGTAACGGCATCAATACAGTCCACATCCACCTCGCCGCCATAAAGCGATTGCGCAGAATAGGCGATACGCAGTGACTGCTGCAGCGGAATATCCGCAGCGGCTAAAAAATCAGGGGGTATTAACATCGGCACATGGGCTGACGCATCCGGCCCCATTGTACTTTTAAGCACAAGCAGGGAATCACGCACTGAGCGACACACCACATGCTCACTCACAGCACCATCCCAAGACTCATGCAACGGACCTATTGGATTCAGCCCTCGACTCGGTTTGAAGCCAAAGAGACCACAACAGGATGCCGGGATACGTATGGACCCCCCGCCATCACCGGCCGAAGCAATGGGAACAATCCCCGCGGCAACCGCAGCGGCGGAACCACCACTGGAGCCACCAGGCGTTTTCAGCAGATTCCAAGGGTTATGTGTTGCGCCAAAGGCTCTAGGCTCCGTCGTCGCCAGTAACCCGAATTCCGGGGTATTGGTTTTACCCATAATATTGAAACCCAGACGCACAAAACGGCTAACCATAGTCGACTTTTTACTAATAGGAATGCTGAGATAAGCGCTAGACCCGTTGGACGTGGGCACCCCCTCGATATCATTTAAAAGATCCTTCACCAAAAAAGGTACACCGGCCAACTTACCACTGTGCTGGGACGGCACCGGCTGGTGGTTGGCCTGCTCCCGTGCGCGCTCATAAAGTGGACAATTTATTGCATTTATGTATGGATTGACCGTTTCTGCACGATCAATTGCGCACTCCAATACTTCCCGGGATTCAAAATCCCCCCGTTTAAGATGCTCAGCAATTGCGACCGCATCCATTTTGCGGTACTCAACGAACCTAATCATTTAGCCTCCCTGCGTTTTCCAACGCTGAACGCGGACCTCCGCTTTTATAACATCGATTGCATCAATCAGAACTCCGCGGGTGGCTTCGTTAAAACGGTCGCCCGGCTCCAATAATTTGTGAATAACCCCGTCCAGTAATTCACCGACAATAACGTCTGTTTCCCGCTTGCCTAGATCCAGCATAAGTTGATCGACCACGCCATAAACAACATCGCTGACGGTTTGGTTTATCACATCTACCAGTCTAGTTCCTAAAACCGGAACCGACTCCAATATCGCGACCTTCTTTTCATTTTCGATTGCGAATGCGACCTTTTCTTCGATGTATCGTTTCAAAGCGTCCTGATTCGGTAAATAAACGTCTTTACTGATTTCGTTGATCTTGACCGTCAGCCAGTCCGATATAATATTCTGGCGCGGCAGCAAAACATCATTGAGGATCTTTTCAACCATTGGACTGCCCTGTTGAACTTCATCCTGAACACCGTTTAATACGTTCTCCACTACCCTGTCAGAAATTTCCTCCACCAGGATTCCATAGTATTTTTTGATGAATTTACCCAGCAATGAATTTGAAAAATCGATGATGCCATACTGTTGAAGACGGTAGAAAATCGATATTATTCTGAGTAACCTCAGCCACCGGAATGACCCCACCGGTATGCAGCCCAGCAGGTCGTACCAATGGGCAAAGGGATAGAAAAACCACCGGTAATAGGTCTTGTTTACAATAGCTACTGCCCACCTGACAGCGAATTCAAATATAAAGATGGAAACAAAGACCAGATCAATGGAAACAAAGTCGGGGTGAACCTTGCTTTTATAGAACGCGACGAATTCCGGCGACACCAGAGCCAACCCCGTCCGTACTATTTCACTGCTAAATAATGAATCAAAGATGAGCCAGACTAAGTTGACAATGACCAATCCAATCATCAGCACATCGACAATCAACCAAATCGATTGATGGCTTTTTTTCAAATTTTCGATATTTACGTGCATAGGCCTTACATTGTAGATTCATTGATCAATCTAATGTACCTAGCCGTGGATACGATGTCACTGTTGAATTTAAAGGCGACTTAGTCGGGAAACAGAACACCAAAGATAAATTGCTCCCGATTAAACCTGTCAGAGTCCTTCACTGACGGCAAGGACTGAGCCAGATTAGGCATAAGCAAAGGAAAAAAAGTTAGGCTAAGTAACGCTAGAAAAAAAGAATCGTTGTTATAGCGCTTAAGGTTGGATGACTCACTCCGGGCTTTATCAAACAGCAGCTCAATCGCCAAATGGATATGTACAAAATGCTGCTGAAAATACGCTGATCTTTCGTTGTTTGTCGTACCCTCCCGCACTAACAGCCGGGCAAAATCCGGATGTTCAATAGAGACCTTAATAAAGCCCCGGACTACGCGTTGAAATGACTTCAGATGATCATCACTTTGGGCAGCTTGAGACACGATTGGAAGGAGCTGTATCTGGTAATGCAACATAACCTGATCTGCAACGGCTTTCCAGATTTCAAACTTACTCCCAAAATGATGTCGGATGGTACCGTGAGCAATCCCGGAATGGGCCGCTATCTCCCTCAGCGTCGTCGTATCGTACCCGTTAACTGAGAATAACTCGGTCGCTGACGCAATAATTTCAGCCCTCGTTTTCTCTGCTACTTCAGCGCTCCGTTTGCCTTGTTTCCCGGAAGGTTTTTTCATATATACGAGCTCTCTCGATTCATCGTTAGTCCATTCATACACACGTCAACTGAATGACCGTGCAGACACCACAGGCACCTATTTAGAGCCGGTCACTGCCGTTACCCCAAGCAAGCTGAACAGAAAGCTCTTTTATATCATAGATATAACGCGGTTATAGCCAGCAGCGATTGTCAGCGTATTCGAAGATGTTGATTTATACAATCCATGCGGATAATATAAATCGACAATAATAATTCGTTACCCAGTGAGAAATCCATGCTCAACAAACTGACCAATTTAATCAGAAAAATGCTGGTGATGTGCCTGCTACCCATGTCTTCTGTGCTATGGGCATCTGTCGGCCAACTTGATGGCTTTACAATGAACGGGTACAAAAACAGAACGGTGATTGAGCAGGAAATTAAAGGTATAAGTCCTGAAATGCTGGAATGGTGGTGGGACAATATCAATACCACAGAGCGCTACGCGTTGTGGCACTCCACTCATACCTCATTTGAATGGCTTAACCATCCTGCGCAACCAAACCACCTGGACTATTCAATAGGTGCATCCTACTTAGCCACCAACAGATTAGCCGACTTTGACATCATCACCAAAGTCACCCGTATCGATCCCTCCGTGGCAGAAAAAAAAGTGGAGTACGAACATTGGATGCTGTCGGAGATCGAGTTCGAAGGCTATGACCAACTCACCAATCCTGGCTGGATTCTATATGAGTTCAAGGCCAATGAAGCCACTGACGGAATAGTCCTGCGCACGTCCTTCAAACTGCCCAACCAAATAGGATCGATTTTTCCTGGTTATTCCCAAGCATTGGCGCTTCAAATTCGAGAAAAAATGCAGAATCTGGCCGACTTTTTACCAGCGCTTTTTCAACAGGAATTTATCGAAGGCGAACTGCTGACCCGCGGCAGCGTTGATCGATTCGTTTCAGGTTTTTTGGTTAGAAGCGTAATCGTTGACCAAGAGATAAAAGGGATAACTCCGGACATGCTGGATTGGTGGTGGGACAACATCAACACAACCAGCAGATACAAACGATGGCACCCCACTGCCCACGTCAGTTTCGAGTGGTTAACACCACCTTCGCAACCCGGCCAACTAGAATATTCAGTCGGAGCCGTTCAGCTGGTTTCGGAATATTTAGGGAAATATCGTTCTAATTTACTGATCACCTGGCTCGACCCCACAGAAGTGGCCGATGATGTTACCTATGATCACTGGGTATACGCAAAAACAGACCTGAAAGAACTGCGCGGTATTTTTCCCCAAAGAATGATCCATGAGTACACACTGAATAACACGGGAGATGGCATTTTTATGCGTTCCCGCTTTACTGTGCCTACCTTTCTGGATTGGGTTATGCCGGGCTTTTCAAAAGAACTCGGAAAACACGCCCAGCAGGAAATGCAGATGCTACAGTATTTCTTACCGGATTTATTCGCCAAAGAATACCTGAAAATACCATCAGCGAATCCGATCTAATAGCGACCTGAACTTATGAGCCACCTGCGGTCATGCAACTTCGTGTGCCGGCCGTAGGGAAGTTCCCAAGTCCTCTATTAAAACGGGCTTACCTAAATAGAAGCCTTGTACATAATCAACACCAATATCTTTCACCACTTCCAGAATCTCGTCGTCGGATACAAATTCCGCAACGATTTTCTTGTTAAGGAAGTGCCCCATTTCAGTGATGGATTTGACCAACGCGTAATCCACGTCGTCTTCAGTGATATTGCGCACAAATGCACCGTCAATTTTTATAAAATCAACCGGCAGCCGCTTCAGGTAGGCGTAAGATGATTGACCAGCACCAAAATCGTCCAGCGAAAAGCGGCAGCCTATTCCTTTCATTTCGTTTATAAAATCAGCTGCATCTTCCAGGTTAGCGACGGCTGTTGTTTCGGTAATTTCGAAAATGAGCTTTTTACGCGGCACCTCATATCGCACTAGCGCCTCGAATATGAAATCAAGAAACGTTTCGTCATTCAACGAGTGTCCGGATAAATTTATGGAAAACCCACCCACCTGATCCAATATTTCTTCGTGGGCTAGCATCCATTTCAGAACGCTTTCTATTACCCAGCGATCAACCGCGCCCATGCGGCTGTATTCTTCTGCCGCCCGAATAAAATCGTTTGGAGGCAAATGCTCGCCATTTTGATCGATGACGGTCAACAACACCTCAAAATGGGGCAAAGCGCCTTCGGACTTGACTATCGGGTATATCATCTGGCAGCGTATCTTGAGTTGTTCGTCATCTAAAGCCTGGTTAATGCGGGTGACCCAAGACATCACCTCGTCCCGCTCTTCCATGCGCTCATCGCCCGGACGCACTACCTGTATCTCTTTGCGCCCTTCTTTTTTTCCTATCTCCGCTGCAGACTCAACAGAGCGTAACAATTCCAGTATCTGGTTATTTGATTCATCAAATGACACCATAGACACCACGGTAGAAATAACGAAATTCTGATTGTCTGAAATGAAACGATTATTTTCTATGGATTCTTTTATGTCCGATGCCAACAAATAACCCTGTTGGTCTGCGTCTATTGGCTGGACCACACCAAATTCGCTTCCACCTATGCGCCCGATCATTGCCTCTTCGGTAACGGCCCCTTCGATCCGTCTTGCAATCTCTTTCAGAAACTGGTCCCCGACCTCATATCCACAGGTATTGTTGATTACCTTGAACTGCAGGATATCGATAAAAATTAATACATAGGTGCATTCAAAACGTTTCGATTTGGTAACCGACTGAGCAATACTGCGCTCGAATTCTTTTCGTGTGACCAGCCCTGTCAACTGATCATGAGATGATTCATAAGCCAACTGGTCGTAAATTTTCTGAATAAGTGCATCCAGCCCTTTTTCAACTGCGGGCATATTGGAGTCACTCAATACATGCGCGTCGCCCAAGCGCAATTGATTTGCCAAATCCTCTATGACCAAATCCAGAACCTTCATCCCCTGGTGGTTCACAAACACAAAACGGTCGCTATTTTCAGACACCCATGCCAACTGATTCAGGCTAGAATTTTCGTTGTTGGCACCGAACTCCAGCCACTGCCCTTCCTTTAAATTGCCTGCCCTTTTAATCCAACGTAACAACGGCTTGTCATTTTCATCCAGCCCCAGTTTGACAATACGCTCACCTGGGGACTCTTCCAGATCGTATTCCTGCGAATAAACAGCACACGGAGTTTGCTCTGTTACGCCGTCTTTCAGCAATTGCTCCAGCTCCGCCACCAATGTTTGTTGTAATGCATCGGAAACACTGACTTTGGAAAGCCCCTTGCTGATAAGTTTTACCAGCTCCTCGGCTTTGAATAAAATCTTCGTATCATCGTAGTCACCCGGCATCACTCTGACCAACAACTGGTCCAATACGATCAACGTCATTTCCCAGGCACGACTTTCGATACCTTCGCGGATATAACTTAGACGCATTAAATCACGCCAACCACTGGAAACCAGTTTCAGCAAAATTTCCGGGGACTGGCGATCACCAAAGCGCTTACCGAGTTCTTTCTCGACTTTGATGTTCGCCGATTTAATCTTTTCCTGCCCACTACAGGCCTCTGTCACCCGCGATAAATTACGTTCAATAAATTTCTTTTCTTTTTCAACGAGCACATTCAACTTTTCTAATACTGACTGCGTACCCGCCTCGTCACCCGCACCGGTTTGCACTAATTGTTCTACACATTCGCGCAGGATAGGTTTATTGCTATTAACATTGATACTACCTTTGTCAGATAGTAAAGCGAGGTAGTTTACCGCTTGCCTGGTAGGGTGGAATTCAGCCGTAAACAATGTTGGATCAGTGCGCATCACTTCCAGTAACGGCAACTCGAGCTTACGTAAATCAGAGCGCAGGCTTTCTTCAATTCGTTCGCTCTGAACAATATTATTAAACAAGCTTTCAATCATGTCAGCGGAATCGAACTCGCCGACATAAGAAGCACCGTTGGCCCCGGAAGCCTGAGTAAGATATTGCTTCAGCGCACCAGGTGCGTCCAGATCTATACTCCCACTCAACACCTGCGACCGCACAGCTTCCAAAGCGGAATTAAAATCCTCAACCTGTGATTCTGGCACTGAATCTACCGGATTGTCGCCCCGTATCGAATCGACTGGCGCTTCTTTACTGTTTCGTACCCGCCACAAATTAGAAGCTACCGAATACGCCGACTGGGCTTTTTGTAAACCGCTTTGCAACTGTTGGTAAGAACTCTGCATCGGCGCAATGGTGCCGGAAATATAGCCCGCACTACTCTCCACGGCAGCGGGCTCAGTAGCTACGCCAGTGTCCGCTGGCGACGGCGGGCTCGATGTGGAACCGGGAGCCCTATCTGCAGCCTGTTCACTTTTTTCCACTGACTTGGCAGCGGCCGGCTTGTGAGTATTGTTACCAAACGCTTGTCCGGTCAGATATTTGGTAACATCAATATCCGGCAAAACATGGGCATCGATAAACAATTTATTAATCGCTTTATAAAGCCCTCTCAAGTGGGAAAGCAACGTTTCCTGTAGTACGGAAAACACTTGTTTTTCGACTTTATTGGTCATTCTTAAGGGGCGCACAGCATTATAAAACGCATGACAAATGGCGGCGGGTGAATAGGGGTTATAAACGCGCGCGCCACCACTACCGAATGCGGCATCAAAACGCATTTGCAACTCAATAAGCGGCTCCCTTAATTGCAGTTCCGCGCGGGATATTGCTACCCGGACCACAAGCCAATCTTCAAATTCCTCTTTGCCCACCAACGCTAACGTTTGCTGTGTCGCATCGGAATTTTGAGTGTTTTTGTCTTTGTAGCGCCCATTCGCCACATCCGAAGCGTCTGATAAAATAGTGCCAGACATCGAGCTTACGAGTTTTTTGGTGTATTTTTTAAAACCCGCTACTGCATCAAAATAAGGATGCTGTGCCGCATCACTTTTTTGTGAGTTTGCTTGGTTTATAAGATCTTCACATACCTTGGACAGAAATTCCGGAATCCGGTCTTCCAGAAAACTTTCCATTTTACCGTTGGTATGATGTATCAGGTTTGATTTTTTGGCAGCGGCGCTGCTGTTCCGGCTTTCTTCTTCGGTGTGAATATTTTCGTGCGCCGATCTCTCTAGCGCCGCACCATCTCGGAGGGCTTCAATGTACTTCGGGTTGGGTTGAAGGAACTTCAAACCCAGGCCGATTTCTTTTTGATGAACCACGATCCCGTCAATAGACACATAGCGTTGTGCCAATTTAAAGGTGACCGTTGCGATAGATTCTAACTCAGCCGATTTAGCTTTGACTACAGCCAAATATCGCTGATCTTCGAACGTAACGAATATTCCCTGCTCGCTAAAATCTTCGATAACACAGATGCTTCCCTCACCTTCTCCCAGGTTGAAGACCGCGTCAATGGACACCCCATGCCGAGGGAACTTACGCTTTTCCACAGTTTCACCTTTACTCTACTTAACGTCTCTAAATTAAGTCTAGTAAGTATTTCAAAAAGCGTAACATTTTGCTGAATTTAGCCTAAATCGGCGATCGCCTCATCGGATCCCTTGTGTACCACACGCACATTCATACCCCGGGCCTGTAAATCTTGCGTGATCAGTTCCAAGTAAGCCGGATCAGCCGCCACCGGAACCAGACCCAGCAGTTCGCAACCCACTGATGTCACCATATAGGCAGGTATATTAAGCTCGGGTCTAGCCTGATGGGAATCGATCAACAGGAGTTTATCTGCCAATACCATTTGGTAACTGAACTCGCCTTCGGTATCACTAAGCAAGGTTTTTGTGAGAACCTTGCCTGACACGCCCTTGATAATCGATTGTTCTTCAAGGCGTTTTAGCATCGTTCCGCTGTCCAGGGCGCCGGAGGTGGCGCGTAATGCGCTGCGGTAAATGAAATCCCCGCACAACCACGATGCTAAATGACTTAGGTTTTCGGCGTCCATGAGCGAACAATTTGCCAGATACCCTAGCGTCCACAAACTGGTGCTACCAGGACTAACCAGCTCACCTACCAGAATTCTCGCCCACAGCTGCTGTAAAGCTCCATTGGAACTCTCGCAGGCATTGAGCTTCCAGCGGCTGAGCCAGCGACGATCCAGCGGCTCCTTGTCGACTTCAGATAAAGTCATCCCGAGGATCATGCGTTCAGACAACAAGTACAACTTTTGTAACCTCAGCAGACGCTCCAACCCATCCAGTCGGTTCAGCGCTTCGGCATTTTCAAGCATGCTGGCAATATCAGGAAGTGCTTCTGTTTCCACCTCCACCTGATCCGTATTTTCGATAATCGAGGAAAACTTGATGCCGCGTATATCCTGAATCTCCGCACATCGTATCAGTTTCCCATCGCTATCGAGTGCGGAATGGCCACGCCGTAATTCATGTAATTGGCGTTCAATAGTGAGCAAGTGCGATAACTCTTTACGCCTTACGTCACCCAGGTTTTGTCCGGATCGCTGAATCCTGTCCGGAGAGCACAGGCCAAAAGTCTCATTAGGGGTCAGGTGGACCCACAATTTTTTGAGCAATTGAATACGATATAAGGACTGATTCACCAACACCCTCGAATAAGCGCTATTTTCCGTTAATATTGAGTTTCATGCTTCCTTTCAGTATAGCCTTTCTTACCCGCATCATTGCGAGGTGAAATGCCTTTCAGGCACGCGTAATCGCTCAGCGGTTCAGTATCAGGACCAAACGGCAAACTGCCACCAAAGGTGTGTCGCCCCATGCGCTGGCTTTAGTATTGGAAGCAAGCCATTCTTCCGCCAGAAACTGTACATTGATTTTGTACGTCTCCAGTAAATCCAAAAGTAACTGTTTATCTTTTTGAAACTGAAACTGACCCTGCTGATAACCTTGCTCAAATTCGGTTTGGGACGGTGATTTACCCGACACCTTACACGCGTACTGATACATCTCGTAATCGAGATTCTGACCTTCTACTTCTGTGTTTTTCATATTTAAACCGGACCCAACAGGAACTAAAAACGGGATTTTGTGGAAACTGGCGCTTTCAGTCAAGTTTTAACCTGGGCGCCCCTTCAATGGCTCAGGTTCTGACAGAGGGCTCAGCCGCGCCGGTAACGCCCGCTATATTGGCAATAGAATGAGCAAACTGACCCAATTCTTCATTGAACTCGATCGCGTCGTGCTGAAGGGAATCTGCGTTTCGTTCAATCTGCTCCAGATAGACACGCAAGGTCGCGGAATCCGTACCGGTACCGGACAACCGATATACAATCCTCGAACCATCATCAAACTTCACTCGCACACCCTGATTTTCTGAAACCGAGCCATCCACGGGGTCCTCGTAGGAAAATACATCCACTTCACGAATCGGTTTAGAACCATAGGATTGCCCAATAAGGCTATCGCGATGCTCGACCAGGCCTAACATAACCGCCTGAGCCTTTTCGGCCTCCAGCCCCTCGTAATCGTGGCGGCAATAATAACTGCGCCCGAAGCGGGTCCAATGCTCGGTTAATAATTGCTGAACTGATTTTCCGGTCTCAGCCAATATGCTCAGCCAGCAGAGCACCGTCCACACGCCGTCTTTCTCACGCACATGATCACCGCTGGTACCAAAGCTTTCCTCACCGCAAAGACGCACTAATCCCTGATCCAGCAAGTTCCCAAAGAATTTCCACCCGGTCGGGGTTTCATAACAGGGCAAATTCAGGTGTTCTGCCACACGATCAAGCGCCGTGCTGGTGGGCATGGAGCGAGCCACACCCACCAGGCCGTCGCGGAACTGGGGAATGCATTGATGGTGCTCGGCAATCAGAGCCAAGCTATCACTGGGACTGACAAAGGCACCATTCCCTAAAATCATATTGCGGTCACCGTCACCGTCGGATGCCGCGCCCAGATCCGTCGCATGATCGGACATCATGTACTCATAAAGGGTTTTGGCGTGAACCCGATTGGGGTCTGGATGCCCACCACCAAAATCTTCCTTGGCTACACAATTCAAAAGGTTACCCGCGGGCACCCCCAGCAACTCACTGAAAATACACTTCGCATAAGGACCGGTCACCGCGTGCATGCCATCAAAACAAAGACTCAGCTTTCCGTCTTCCATGGACGACCGGATACGATCGAAATCGAATAAAGTCTGCATCAGCTCCGCGTAATCACTGACACTATTCACGACCTTAATGGTGCTGTTGCCAAACTGATACTCTGCGCCTTCAGTAAGCTGCAATTCCGGTAGAGGGAAGCGTAAATAGTGGTCAATAGTTTTGGTGTTCTCGAAAATCAGATCGGTCAGAAATTCCGGTGCAGGACTGCCACTGGCATTATTAAATTTGATGCCGAAGTCCTTACCCGGCCCCCCTGGATTATGGCTAGCGGACAGTACAATGCCTCCATCGCTGCCTGACTTTCTGATCAGGTGTGAAACCGCTGGAGTGGAAAGCAAGCCATCTGCTCCCACCAGAATCTCTTTGACCTCATTTGCTACCAGGACTTGCAGTATCTGCTGGATGGCTTCTCGGTTGAAATAACGGCCATCGCCCCCCACCACCAAGCGTGAACGCTGATCCAACGGCAGCGCATTGACAATTGACTGTACAAAATTCATTAAGTAATGGGGTTGTTGAAATACGTCCACCTTTTTCCTTAAGCCCGAGGTACCGGGTTTTTGCCCATCAAAAGCCGAGGTACTGATCTGATCTACTGCGTTCACTGGTCTGACTCCCTTTTCTGTTAACGGTTTTTGCTGCACCATGGTGATATAGTAACAATTTTCAGGTGCCCTATTCCGCTCACGCTGATTTTGATGCACTTTAATAGGCGGTAAACGCAAACACTATATGAATTGCATGACTATTTCATCCGCTTTGTCCACACAGCTACTGAATAAGGATCGAATCGAATCATGACAGATAAAGTCGCTAGCACCACGGTGTCACCGGAAGCTGCTTTGGAATTGCTGTCGCCAAGTGAAGTGAATCAACTGGTCAATCAAACGGATGCCAATTTGTTTCACATCTTCAGACGCTGCGCCCTGGCGGTTCTGAACACCGGCAACAATAACGACAATACCAGTGAAATTCTGGAAGAGTTTGCGGATTTTGATATTCGCTTTATCCGCCAGGCACGGGGCATCAAATTGCAACTGAGCAACTCCCCTGCCACAGCCTTTGTAGACGGTAAAATGATACGCGGAATACGCGAACAGCTGTTTTCGGTGCTCAGGGACGTCGTTTATATCACCAGTGAAATACGCGACTCCAATCGCTTTGATCTGACCACCACCGCCGGTATCACCGATGCGGTCTTTCACATTCTGCGCAATGCAAATGCCGTCAGGAAAGGCGACGCCAACCCCTTAGTGGTGTGTTGGGGGGGCCATTCCATCAGCCGTGAAGAATACGACTTTACCAAAGAAGTCGGTTACGAATTGGGATTGCGGGATATGAACATCATCACCGGTTGCGGCCCGGGTGCCATGAAGGGCCCGATGAAAGGCGCTGCCATCGGCCACGCCAAACAACATGTGCCCAACCGGCGGTATGTGGGCATTACCGAGCCCGGGATCATCGCAGCAGAATCCCCCAACCCCATTGTCAACGAGCTGATTATTTTACCCGACATAGAAAAGCGCCTGGAAGCATTTGTGCGCATGTCTCACTCCGTGATTGTATTTCCCGGTGGTGCGGGCACCGCTGAAGAAATACTGTATATTTTGGGAGTGTTGTTACATCCCAGCAACGAAGGTATTCCTTTTCCCCTTATTTTTGCAGCCTCCCAGGATGCTGCCCCCTATTTCGATACCATCAATCAGTTTATAGCAGAAACGTTGGGACAACAGGCGCAACTGAAATACAAAATTGTCATCGGAGATGCGGCCGAAGTGGCCAAAGCAGCGCGTGCCGGGGCAGAAGAAGTTTTGCTCTACCGGCGCACATCCAAAGATGCGTTTTATTTTAATTGGAAATTGAACATTCCCAATGAAATGCAGATGCCATTCGAACCGACGCACGAATCCATGTCCCAGCTCGATCTGCATAAGAACCAGCCTTCTCACATTCTGGCGGCGAATTTGCGCAAGGCATTTTCCGGTATTGTTGCCGGCAATGTCAAAGAGCAGGGCATCACCCTGATAAGAGAACACGGTCCTTTTGAAATCAAAGGTGATACCGAGATAATGAACTCACTGGATAAAATTCTACGCACCTTTGTGATCCAGAAACGAATGAAAATCGGTGAATCAGAATACCAACCCTGTTATCGGGTAGTTACCTGAATATGGCACCCCAGAGCACGCTCGACCATTCAGAATTGGCCCGTTTTAACCGCCTCGCATCCACCTGGTGGGATGAATCGGGCCCCATGTGGCCGCTCCACCAATTAAACCAGTTTCGAGTCCAGGTTATACTCAACGTATTACACGAACGAAACATCATTGACCGTAACAAAGAGCATCCCCTCCAGGGTCTGAAGGTGCTCGATGTGGGTTGTGGGGGCGGCATTCTTTCTGAATCACTATGCAAACTGGGAGCGCAAGTCACCGGCATAGACTTGGCGAAAAACAGCATTGCCATTGCCAGGCAGCATGCCAATAACCAAGGGTTGGATATCGCCTACTTATGCGAAGAACTCGATACACTGGAAGACGAATTCGATATCGTTTTTAATATGGAGGTGGTTGAACACGTTAGCCACCTGAAACATTTTATGCTGCGCTGCAACGAAAAAGTAGCACAAGGCGGCATGATGTTCGTTTCGACGATAAACCGGTCCATTCTCAGTTTCCTGATGGCCATAGTCGGTGCAGAATACCTACTTCGACTACTTCCCAGGGGAACCCACAATTGGCAGAAATTTGTAACCCCAGATGAGCTCAAGGTTTTATTGAAGAAAAGCTCACTCAATACCACCTGGATAAGCGGAGTGTCACTCAACCCATTTACAAAACGCTATAAGCTGACAAAGTCCTGCGCGGTAAATTATATGTTATTGGCCACCAGTGATGAGTGAAATCAATTTATGACTTTAACTGCAATGCACTCAAAAACGTTCAATCAACACCACCCTGTCCGTCAAGGTCAGGCCAATTGTGGCCCGGTAACTATTCATTATCAGGATGAGGGCTACCTGACCGATAAACCCCTTTTATTAATTATGGGGCTGGGTTCCCAGCTCACGCTGTGGCCCACAGAGTTGGTGAACACACTGGTGGATGAAGGATTTCGTGTAATCCGATTCGACAACCGGGATATAGGTCTATCGTCCTCCGCAAATAACGGAATTGATGCTGATCTGAAAAAGGCCATGCTGCGATCCCGATTAAGATTACCAATTAAATCCAATTACACCCTGTTTGATATGGTGTCAGACTGCATCAACCTTCTGGATCACTTGGATCTGCCAAAAGTACATGTGGTGGGCGCATCGATGGGCGGCATGATTGCCCAGTTATTTGCCGCACTCTACCCACACCGAACACTGAGCCTAACCTCCATTATGTCCACCACAAATGAACCATGGTTACCCATGCCGCGTATGGATATATTGCTGAATATGGCAGGCTACGGAGTTCCGCGTGGTCACGAAAAAGAAATAGCTATAGCCCGATCACTGCAGTTTTGGAAAAAAATATCCAGTCCGATGTACCCCACACCCGATGAAGAAATTCTGGCGCGCTTGGCCGCAGATTTTGACCGGGCATATCGGCCTTCCGGTTACCTGCGCCAAAGCCATGCAATCATTGCAACCGGCGGTTTCCGCAAACTACTGCGAAATATTGATTGCCCTACTCAAATCATCCACGGTAGCAGTGACCCGTTGGTGAACAAAAGAGGCGGCATTGATTCAGCAAAATCCATCCGCCGGGCAAAGCTGGAATTAATTAAAGGTATGGGTCACGATTTCCCGAAACAGCTACTCCCCAGATTAGGCGAACTGATCGCTTATAACGCACTGCAGACCCATAGCAGGTAACAAATAGCGGGAAATTTTAATCTAAAATAGTGTCTTTATATCCATGCCAGGTGGCATAACCGATCACCGGCAGAACCACTATCAAGCCGATAAAGGCAGTAGCAAAACCGAGAAAAATCAGCCCGGCTATCAAAAGACCCCACATTCCCGCCACCCACATATTATTCATAACGGCACTCAGGCTGGTAATCGACGCAGAAATCGCATCGACGTTCCGATCCATCATCATCGGAAGAGAAAAAGCACTAATCCCGAATACTAACGCAGAGAAAAAAGCCCCGGCACTTATCCCCACCGCAAAAAAAGTGAGCAGCTCTTCAAGAGTAGGATCACCCCCTTCCGGATAGAATACGTGAATGATGGTGGCAGCCCGTAGCCATATCAGACTGACAACGCAAATCACAACAGCAAACACCCATTGGTTGGCGGCACTCTCCCGGATCTGTTGCAATGAATGTTTCAGCGTGGGCTTCTCGCCAAGCTCTAGCTGGCGCGGAATATCGTAGAGGCCAAAAGCAAATAACGGTCCGAGCAAAATGAACAAAAATACAAGACCGAAAATGAATATTTTAGAGGTAAAATAGACAACAAGAGCGGTCAGTAGCACGCCACTGAGGGCAAAGAAAAGGCCGTATTCAAGGCTAAGCTGGCGAGCATCCAGATAATCGTTCCAACCCATCCTCAACCATTTAAAGGGTGCGGACCATTCCAGTTGACGAACCTGAGCTACCAGTTGGTTATCCGGCTTTTTACTATCCGATTTAACCTCGTCCATATTACATCCCCCCCTTTTATTATTGGTATTGTCTGAACGGTTTTACCCCCACACCGGAATCCGATTCGTTACCCGGTCGCAACGGACACTTAACGCAAAGCTCATCAGCACGGCGCAGGCGGCGGGCAATTTCCCGCCCCAGATTCATTTGTAATAGAGCGAATTGTTCGAGGTCTTTCTTATAGACTTCGTAGAGGTTTTGGGAGGTAATTTCAATTAGACTGCATTTTGTATGGGCAACAGCCGACGCACTGCGAGGCATATAATCGAACAACGCCATTTCCCCAAGGCACTCGCCTTCTCCCAGCGTTACCATCAAGCAATTCTGACCGGCTTTCTGTTTGAATATCGCTACTTCACCTTCCTCAATAATAAACATTGAAGCGGTATAGTCACCCTCGTGGAACACCTCCTGGCCAGCCGCCCGGTTAACTGTTTTGGAGTGATCCAGCAAAAAGGACAAAACCTCATCATTAATACCACCGAATGTCGGAACATTCTGTAGCATATGAACTCGGTCGAGATCCAATGCTGTCATAGCCCAAACCCTCTTGTGTCCTTTCTTTATCAATATAGGATAAATTCACACTTAACTCTATTCCTCTATCGATCCGGTCACTGCCTGTACCAATAAGCCTAAACCAGTTTAAACAAAATCACACTCTTCATGACATGAGTTTCTTCAATCAACTATTGGATAATACGACTCACTTTGATGGAGTTCCATGGGCGTAATTCACTCGATAATTTGGCAAGAAGCACCGATTGTCTAACTTAGCTTTCAAGCAAGCTTGGCAAGCAAGAATCCGTTTCATTTTCTCACAGAGACAAATGGGATTTTTTGCCGAAATTTCGTTCGACTCATTCCTATAAACTAAGATAAAGAAAAATTACACTAGCCCTCAGGGGCTTACATGTGCACAATAAGAAACACTGACAGGGAAGGTAAAGTTGGGAGCGCGTTCCCGGCGCATTTTGGATAAATGCATGGGAAAAAGAATGGTGCCCGGGGCCGGAATCGAACCGGCACGGTGTTGCCACCGAGGGATTTTAAGTCCCTTGCGTCTACCAGTTTCGCCACCCGGGCAGGATGTTGATGCGGTAGCAAGCCAAAATGAGGCCAGAATTATAGGGATAACCCTCTGGCATATCAATAATTTATTCGTTGAGTTGAAAAATTTAAATATATTGGTAATGATTGGCTTCAGCTACTTCAATTGTAATTTTTAATATGAGCTTTCATTGGAACTATGGCGATATCAGTCAGCGAAGACTATATCCGCGTTTATCGTGCGTGGAATAGCAAAGAACATCAAGTTTATTACCCCCTCAAGATCAACGGCCGTTACCTGAACGAAGAAGAACTGCTTTTGGCGCTGGAAGAGGCTCAGGCCAAAGATCTTGAACTGGCACAACGTCAGCGAGCGCACTTTATGCGCAAAGACCTGTCAGTAGAGCGCCTGATACACACCGATGGCAAAATAGTCGGACTCAAAGAACGGGTGCGTTACCGCAGCGGGCGCAAGCCAGCCCATGTTTTTGAGATCAGGGTCAACAGCGAAGAGCTGTCCAAACCTAAATTTCGGACCATATCAATCGACCGTCATGGCTACGACAAAGCGTTTGAGATGTCTGTAGACATCATCTGCAAAGAAAGAGGCCTGGATAAACACTCTCCCATCCGCAAGATCATGCTGGAGAGCCTCTATGTTTATAAAGGGCAATCCCCGAAAGACGGTGAAAAGATCCTCAACACCCGTGGCAGCGAGATCAGCGAAATGGAACAGGCCCTTAAAGCGCACGTTGAAGCATTCCGGGAAAAAAGAAATGTGATAAAGGGATAAGCGGAGGAATTTGGAGGCGCGAGCCGGAATCGAACCGGCGTAAACGGATTTGCAATCCGGAGCATAACCATTTTGCTATCGCGCCCTGAATCACAGAGCTTATACAAGAGAAAGGTAAAAGGAAACTTAATACAATCCGGTTAGCCGGATTCAAATATGGAGCGGGAAAGGAGGTTCGAACTCCCGACCCCAACCTTGGCAAGGTTGTGCTCTACCACTGAGCTATTCCCGCGTTTAATCTCATATCTACACAAAGGCTGACCTCTGTGGGAAGCATATTCTACTTACCCCGCTTGCCGAGTCAACCCATAAATTTCTATTATTTCTCAATAACTTGATATACACGAACTGAATTCATTCCTTCAGGTCAGGCCAAGCGCTTTTCAAGTACATCATCATGGACCAGATAGTTAATACCGTCGCTATATACAATAACAAATAAGCCAACCAAACCAACCAGTTACCCAGGTCCGGTTCATTAGCCAGCAAGCCGGTTATAGCCACCATCTGGGCGGCCGTTTTTATCTTCCCGATATAGGAAACAGCGATACTGGCTCGTTTACCCAGCTCCGCCATCCATTCACGCAATGCAGACACCGTAATTTCACGACTAATAATAACGATGGCCGGAATGGCCAGGAGCGCTGAAGAATGGCTTTCTACCAGCAAAACCAATGCGGCGGACACCATTAATTTATCCGCGACCGGATCGAGAAACGCACCCAACTTGGAGGTTTGATCCATTTTCCGGGCCAAATAGCCGTCGATCCAATCCGTTATACCGGCTATGGCGAAGATGGTCGCCGCAGCCAATTTGTTCCATTCGCTGTGCGTGTAAAACGCAAGAATAAACACAGGAATTAAGCATATTCTGAGTAGAGTCAGGACATTAGGTATCGTAAACAGCACAGATCTACCCGCCAATTGTTGCATAACTGCTCTCTATAAAGGCCTTTTTGACCCCTCATTCTAAACATTGTGAAGGGCTGCATAAACGTCTTCTGCAATTTTCTTGCTAATTCCGGACACTTTTTCTATTTCCTGCTGGCTCGCACGGCTTAAACCCTGCATACCGCCAAAGTGAGTTAGCAACTCGCGACGACGCTTTGCGCCTATCCCCGGTATGTCTTCCAGCACGGATCGTGTCCGCTTTTTCTCACGTCGATTTCGATGGCCCATGATGGCAAACCGGTGCGCTTCGTCGCGAATTTGCTGTATCAGGTGCAGCGCTGGGGAATCGCCGGACAGTTCAAATCCGGGCCCGGTTTCTTCTAAAAACAGAGTTTCCAATCCCGGCTTTCGGGTTTCACCCTTCGCGATACCGAGTAACAGCACCCCCTGAACCTGTAACTCTGTCAGTACTTCGCGGGCTTGTCTGAGCTGGCCTTTACCGCCATCCACGATCAGAATATCCGGTAGCTTCGCCTCTCCTTTTTTGAGGCGCGTATAACGTCGATTTAACGCTTGGTTCATGGCTGCGTAATCATCTCCCGGGGCCACTCCCTCTATATTAAACCGACGGTACTGGCTTCGAACAGCTCCGGAATGCTCAAACACGACACAACTGGCAACCGTACCTTCTCCCTGAGTATGGGAGATATCGAAACACTCCAAGCGTTGAGGGATTTCTTCCAGCGAAAGGGAATCCTGCAGTGCTTCAAAACGCCGATAAAGCTGTTCCCGGTTAGCAAGATGACTGGCCAGGTATTGTTGTGCATTGGTTTGGGCCAGATTCAGCCACGCTTTACGGGAAGTGCGTACATTCGTATGGATACTCAAAACATGGTTATCACGTTGCTGTATCGCCTCAATCAGCGCGTCGCTGGATTCGAACGGCTCCGAAACCAGAATTCGCTGGGGCAAGTCCCGGCGCCCTAACCCACCCAAATAATACTGCGGTATAAACGCGTCGAAGATTTCCGCCACCGACAACTCCGATTTTAGCGCCGGATAATAGGTTTTATTTCCCATCACCCTACCGCTGCGCACATACACTATTTGTACACAAGCGACACCGGACTCCAGCGCTACTGCGAAGACATCGGCGCTACCGGATTCAGTCTCCACATACTGTTGCGATTGGATCTGAGTTAATGCTTCCAGCTGATCTCGAAATTGGGCAGCCTGCTCAAATTGCAGGGAATCCGCGGCCGCATGCATCTGCTTAGTCAACTCATCCCGCACTTCCCTGTTCTTGCCTTCTAGAAACATCACGGTATGGCGGACATCTTCTGCATACTCCTGCTCAGACACGAGGTTAACGCAGGGCGCTTTACAACGTTCAATCTGATGCTGAAGACAGGGCCTTGAGCGGTTACGGTAAAAGCTATCCTCGCACTGACGAACTTTAAAAATTTTCTGTAGCAGACCCAAAGTTTCGCGCACAGCCGTCGCGCTTGGATACGGTCCATAGAAACGTCCAGGCATTTTTTTTGAACCGCGATAATAGGCAACGCGGGGAAACGTTTGTTTTGAAATATAAATATAAGGATAGGACTTGTCGTCCCTCAACAATATATTAAAGGGCGGCTTCAGCGATTTAATCAACGTCTGCTCTAACAACAGCGCTTCAGTCTCACTGTGAGTGACCGTCACTTCAATATGATCTATTTTTGCTACCAAGGCCGCCGTTTTGGGGCTCTGCTGCCTGGTGCGAAAATAAGAGCTCACGCGATTACGCAGGTTTTTGGCCTTACCCACATACAACACACCGCCTTCAGCATCCACCATTCGGTAAACACCCGGGTGGGTCGTTAAAGAGTGGAGAAAAGCGTCGATATCTATGTTAAATCCTCACCGGTTTCACTGCCAAACAATCAATGGCAATGAACATACTAACTATTCGGCAAAAATTCTACATCCAGCATACCGTGCCGAACCGCCAGCAAAGTCAGCTCAACATCACTGTTGATACCCAATTTTTCGAATACTCGATAGCGGTAGCTGTTGACCGTCTTGGGACTCAAGAATAACTTGTCGGATATTTCCTGTACCTTCTGACAATTCACGATCATGGTCGCAATTTGCAGCTCACGTTCTGATAATTGATCGAATGGAGACGACTCCCCGTCACTGCGGAACGGTTTTAAAGCCAGCTCCTGGGCAACATCCGGTGAAATATAGCGCTGCCCTGAATGCACTAGGCGGATGGCTTTTACCATTTCATCCATAGCGGCGCCCTTGGTTAAATAGCCCGCAGCGCCAGCCTGAAGGAAGCGTGAAGGAAACGGCTCTTCACCGCAAGCGGTAACCGCTATGACCCTGACGTCTGCATTCTGTCGTAACAATTTACGCGTGGCTTCCAACCCACCGATACCGGGCATTTTCGCATCCATCAACACCACATCGGGCTCCAGGTCACGAATAAACCGCAATGCATCCTCACCACTGGCAGCCTCGCCGACCACTTTGATACCCGCGATATCCGACAACATTCTGGAAATGCCCGTGCGCACCAAGTCATGATCGTCAACTATATAAACCTTTATCACTCAAAAACCCCGCCAGCAGATCCCATCACAATCGCTACCATCAAAGCATTTTAATCTAAAAGCGCCGGACATCCGAATCAAGCACCGAAACTGACTCATTAACCACAATGTGTTAGGGAATCAGCGACCTATTACCCATTTATAATACCCATTTCTGCATATTTAAATTAGTGAATAAGTCACACTCAAAACTGCCACAATCGCCACAATACGCGGGTTTGGCACCTTAGCTAATTAGGCAAAACCAAGCGTGCCCGGGAATCTCAAGCGCCGAAGCCTGATGCAAATAGAATTTGTCTGTGTTTTGTCGCGGCAAAGAACCTTGCCTTAGAGAAGATGGCGGTGGGCCAGGGATTCGAACCCCGGGTAGGCTATTAACCTACGGCGGTTTTCAAGACCGCTGCATTCAACCGCTCTGCCAGCCCACCGTTTTTGTGAAGGCGCGTATAATATCCCAAACCTATGATTCTGTGAAGAAAAATTTTAAGGTTACTGCATCGATACCAGTGCGGCTCTTTTCGAACCGTCATCCTATATCAAGTCCTGCTTGATTTCACCTCCGTCAGCCCTATGATGGCAATCAGTAACTTCAACTTGAGCACAACCATGATTTTTTCTTTACATGTCATTGATGGCCCTTACAGCAAACAAAGCAACCTGTCTGCGTTGCGGTTTTGTGAGGCTGCTTTAATCAAGGGCCACCGGATAAAGCGTGTTTTTTTCTCCGGCGACGGGGTTCTGAGCGGGTCAGATCTGGCGGTTACCCCGCAAGACGAAGTTGACCTCTACAAAGCGTGGCAATCCGTCGCTACTGACCATCAGATCGAGCTGGTGGTTTGCGTTTCTGCCTGCTTGCGAAGAGGCGTATTAAACGTTACGGAAGCGGAACGCTACGAAAAGCAAAATCACAATCTGTCAGACGCTTTTGTGCTGTCCGGCTTAGGCCAGCTAGTAGAAGCCGGGCTGGAATCGGATCGCCTGATTACGTTTGGCGGGTAGCACCACTCTATAAACCCATGACTATAAGCGGTACACAGGTATGCGTTCCACACTGATCATCAACCAGAAAGCCCCGCATGCCGGTATGGGCACCCGTGAGGCGTTGGATGCGGCATTGGCAACCGCTGCGTTCGGGGTTAAAACCGGCGTACTGTTTCTTGACGATGGGATTTTCCAGATAATAAAAAATCAGAACACCGATCCCGCTGGCCAGAAAAATACGGCAGCGATATTCAAATCGTTTGCGCTTTACGACATTGACCATATCTTCGTAAGAGCAAAAGATCTGGCCTTGCGGGGTTTGACCGAAGAAGATCTTTCTGTTGAAGTGCAGTTAGTGGAAGATGACGCCGTATCGGATCTCTTTTGTCAATTTGACAACCTACTGACTTTCTAGGCACTCCAATTATGATTTTGCATATCGTTAATCAGTCTCCATTCAGCAATAGGTCCCTGCAACGCTGCCTCGACCTGATGAAGTCTGACGATTCCTTAATTTTAATCGGCGATGCGGTATTGTTGCTATCGAACCCCTCTGTCGCAACAGGTTTACCGGATCGGAAGCGCTGCTTCGCATTGATACCCGACATCGAAGCCCGGGGCATGCAAAATAAATCGGATAGCCTGGTCAACCCGCTGCATTACGACGGTTTCGTTGATCTGGTGGAACAGCATCACAAAACATTGAGCTGGCTATAGTGCCTAGCCCTACCCTGGACTTGAATGGTCATGCGGTTGCGCTGACTAAAGAGGGCTATCTGCAAAATCCCGGCGACTGGAGTGAAGCCGCTGCGTCTGCGCTAGCCGCCTCCGTTGACATTGAATTGTCGGAATCCCACTGGGAAATTATTGCTTTACTGCGCCGGTTTCACCAGGAATTTGAGCATTCTCCTGCAATGCGGATATTGGTAAAGTATGTAAAACAACATCTTGGAGACGAGAAAGGCAACAGCATCTATCTCCTGCAACTTTTCCCAGGGAGCCCTGCGAAACTGGCTGCCAAAATCGCCGGGTTGCCAAGGCCCACCCATTGTTTGTAGCCGACCCCGAAGGTTTGACAGTATGAAAACCAGCATTCCTCCCAGACATGAACACCCTTTTGCACAGTTCGTTCGAATACTAGGCAAGGGCAAAAATGGCACACGCTCATTAACAGAAGATGAAGCCCTTCAGTCCATGAAAATGATCATGAATGGCGAAGTCGAAGACGTGCAGCTGGGAGCATTTCTGATGCTGCTCAGGGTTAAGGAAGAAAGCCCTGAAGAGTTACTGGGGTTTGTACAAGCAGTACGTGAGTCTATTCACGCGCCAGAGTCTTTGAACATCGATTTGGATTGGTCGTCCTATGCGGGCAAACGCCGCCACCTGCCATGGTACTTACTGAGTATATTTTTGCTGGCAGAAACCGGCGAAAAAGTTTTTGTGCACGGAGCATCAGGACATACCATCGATCGTTTATATACAGAAGATGTATTAAGAGAGCTGGGCTTGCCGATCGCGGAAAATTGGCATGATTGCCAGCAACAAGTAAATCGCCAGGGATTCACTTATTTTCCCTTACGCAACCTATCCCCACGGCTGCATCAGATAATCGAACTACGAAACACTCTGGGTTTGCGTTCCCCGGTACACACTCTTTCGCGCTTACTCAATCCGTGCAATGCCCGCTGTATTATCCAGGGTATATTCCACCCTGGTTACCGCCCGGTTCACCAATTAGCCGCACAGGCTCTCGGCTACAAGCGTGTGGATGTGATAAAAGGAGAAGCCGGGGAAATCGAGCGTAACCCGGATATACCCTGTCTTGTGCAATCGGTTCGAAATGGGGAAGTACAGGATAAAACCTGGCCGGCACTATTCAATAAACGTCACGTGAAGGAAACGGATTTCACCATAGGTAATCTGGTTTCATTGTGGCGCGGCCAAAGTGAACATGAATATGGAGAAGCATCGGTGATCGGCACCTGTGCTATTGCCTTCACCTTGCTGGGTAAAGCCGAGAGCCCGCCTCAAGCAGAAGAGATGGCCCGGGATGTTTGGTCGCAGCGGAATAAAAGCTTCTTATAAAACGGGGAGAGATCGCTATGTTAACCCTCTCCACCCGTCGCTTATTCTGGAAGTAAACTAAACCTTGAACTGACGAGCCACAGAATCCAATCGGTTAGTAACGTTCTGCAATTGCTCTGTGGAGGAAGCCACTTTAGAAGAACCCTCAGCCGCTTTATTCGCAGATTGGCTAATCTCATCGATTGCATGCTGAATAAATTGCGAGGTTTGTTGCTGTTCCTCTGTCGCGGATGCAATCTGCGTGTTCATCACGTTAATTTCTTCCACCCGACTGGTTATCGCTTCCAGGGAGTTACCTGCATCCCCGGCTTTCGACACGCTCTGTTCAGCTTTTGACTGGCCGGCGGCCATCACTTCGGAAATAACCCGGGCTGTTTTCTGAAGCTGGTCTATAACTCCGTGAATCTCTTCCGTTGATTCTTGTGTGCGGGAAGCCAGCGTCCGCACTTCATCTGCCACCACAGCAAAACCGCGCCCGTGCTCGCCAGCGCGAGCAGCCTCAATAGCGGCATTCAGCGCCAATAAATTGGTCTGTGAGGCTATGCCTTGAATAACATCCAATATAGCGCCCACATTCTCAGAATCCGATTCCAACTGACCGATGGTTTTGCCGGCTTTTGCTACTTCACGAGCAAGATCATTGATGGTGCTTATGGTGTCTTTAACGATGCTATGACCGGTCTGGGCTTGTTCATTTGCATAAGAAGCCGCTTCGGCTGCATTCGATGTATTTGCCGCGTTCTCGCTTAAACTCTCGAACATTTCATTCATTGAACGGTTAACGCTAACCGTGGCTTCCAACTGACCACTTGATACCAATTCGCTTTCATGCGCCAGAGAAGTTAGTTCATTACTGGTTTTCTTAAGGGGCTCAATGCTATCGACAACGTCTTTAATAATCGCCTGCAGCTTCTCCACAAACGAATTAAACCAATAGACAAGTTCCCCGATCTCATCTTGCGAGGTCTGGTGAATGCGTTTGGTCAGGTCACCTTCCCCACTTGCGATGTCCTTCAAAGAATTCACAATCCGTGACAGGTTACCGGTAACGGTGGAAGTGACGTACAGAGCGACCATGATAAGAATTACCGTGATAACAACCGCAACTCCAACGCCCACTTTCAGGGCTTCATTTGCTAAAGAGATAGAATCCGAAATGTTGGACGCAAACAATTTATGGCTTCCATCGCGGAAGAGTTGTAACTCCTGCTTGACCACTCTCTGGCGCTCGGTCATCTCGGAGGCACGCTCGTTCAGCTTCGAAAAGTCGATATCCCCGGAAATCATGCCCTGAGAAAGTCCGCGTGCTGCAGAATAATAACTGTCAAAATCCGCGCGCAGCTTTTCTACTTCCGCTTTACGGCTAGGTTCAAGGCTATGGATCTTGTCCAGCAGATTGCGCATCTTCGCCGCAGTTTCGTCCGCAGCAACGACCATATCCTGTTCTCCGGCGCTTACCGCAGAGTTGAGCGTCTCTGCCGTGGCATCCAATACCACCAGGACAGTGTTGGCCAATTCCAGTATTGGATAATACTGATCACGCACCGATTCAAGCCGACTACTGGTATCGGAATTAACGGAATAATTAAACGCTAAGCTAATCGCAAACCCCAGAATTCCGACCAAGGGAATAAACATCAGCTTATTCCTAATGGAGATTCTATTGAACCAACTCATCCAGACAACTCCCACGAATTTTACAAAACCTTCTTTATTTCAGAGTAGTCGATGGTTGCAATTTGGAAAGTAAACAGATTATTTTTGGATCAGCTTGATTTTTATACGTTAATCAACAGTTGAAGGGTCAAACCAGGAAAGACGCTCCCTCAACTTAACAACCGACCCGACAATGATCAGCGTCGGGGGCTTAACCTCTTGATCTTCAATGTCTTTCGCCATGTTTTCTAATGTGGAAGTCCATACTTTCTGATGGCGAGTGGTTCCCTGTTGAACCAACGCAATGGTCGTTTCCGGGGATAGACCGTGCTCAACCAGCTTGGCACATATTACTGGTAATCCGAGTAAGCCCATATAAAAGACAAGTGTCTGCCGCTCCTTGGCCAGGGTCTCCCAATCCAGGTTCAGGCTACCGTCCTGTAAATGGCCCGTTATAAATCGAACCGATTGTGCATGATCGCGATGAGTCAGGGGGATGCCTGCGTAGCTGGCGCAACCTGACGCCGCCGTGATACCCGGTACTACCTGGAAGTGAATGCCTTCCTGAAATAAACGGTCAATCTCTTCTCCGCCTCGACCGAAAATAAAGGGGTCTCCGCCTTTCAGACGGCAAACTCTGCGGCCGTCTTTAGCCAGTTTTACTAAATATTCATTTATCTGATCCTGTGGTACCGCGTGTTCACTGCGGGCTTTACCCACATAGATGCGCTCGGCATCCCGCCTGACCAGGTCCAGAATTTCCGGACTCACCAGTCGATCATATAAAACCACATCCGCTTGCTGCATCAACCGTAACGCCCGGAAGGTAAGCAAATCCGGATCACCAGGGCCGGCGCCGACCAGATAAACTTCGCCGCAGGGATGCAGATTGAGGTCTGAATTGAATTGCTGCTCTAACAGTGCTTCTGCGTCCTTTTCTTTGCCTGCAAAAACAAACTCAGCAATCGGTCCATCCAACACTTGTTCCCAAAAATCGCGGCGTTGGTTTACATCACTGAAACGCGCTTTGGCTTTGTCACGGAACCGCCCGACGAAATGAGCCAACCGGCCATAGCTGGCCGGAATCGTTGATTCCAACTTGGCCCGGATCATCCGCGCCAGGACCGGTGATTGGCCACCACTGGAAACCCCGATAACAATGGGGGAGCGGTCAATGATAGAGGGAAGAATAAAAGTACATAGCTCAGGATTGTCCACAACATTAACCGGAATGTTGGCGGCCCGCGCTTGCTCAGAAACCTGCTGGTTTAAACCGCTATCATCGGTAGCGGCTATAACCAGCACCATGTTATCCAAATCACTTTGCTGGTACGAACGCAGATAACGCTCGGTTTTAGGGTCATCATCGAGCACAGCGTCCATGGATGGGCTGATACGCGGAGCGACTACCCGCACATGGGCACCGGCTCGCTGCAGCATTGAAGCTTTACGGGTCGCTATTTCGCCACCGCCCACGACCAAGCATTGCTTCCCGGTTAACTTGTAAAAAAGAGGTAGATAATCCACAGCACTTAATCCTGGGCTGGTATTACTTCGATGCCACCCATGTAAGGTTGCAACGCTTCGGGGACCCGCACACTGCCATCTTCCTGCTGATAATTTTCCAACACAGCCACCAGACAACGGCCCACCGCCAAACCGGAGCCATTCAATGTATGCAGAAGCTCAATTTTTTTACTGCCCTCAGGACGATAGCGAGCCTGCATACGTCGGGCCTGAAAATCTTCAAAATTACTGCAAGAAGAAATTTCGCGGTACTTGCCCTGGCCTGGCAACCAAACCTCAATATCGTAGGTTTTAGCCGCAGAAAAACCCATGTCTCCGGCGCACAATACCACGACACGGTAAGGCAAGCCGAGCTTTTGCAGGATTGCTTCGGCATGACCGGTCAACGATTCGAGGGCTTGATAGGAGTCATCCGGCTTAACCAGTTGCACCATCTCCACTTTTTCAAATTGGTGTTGTCGTATCATACCGCGGACGTCGCGACCTCCCGAGCCCGCCTCACTACGAAAACAGGGCGTGTGGGAAACAAATTTGATGGGTAAATCCGACTCCCCATAGATGACATCACGACTGATATTGGTTACCGGAACTTCTGCCGTAGGGATAAGATACAACTCTCGCTCACCGCGTAATTTATACAGGTCTTCTTCGAATTTGGGTAACTGACCGGTGCTTTCTAGCGATTCCGGATTCACCAGATAGGGCACATACACTTCCCGATAATGATGTTCGTTCAGGTGCGTATCCAGCATCAATTGAGTCAATGCCCGGTGCATTCGGGCCAACGGCCCGTACATCACAGAAAAACGTGCACCGGAAATCTTGGCCGCCGTCTCAAAATCGAGGCATCCGATTTTTTCACCCACGTCCACATGATCTCGGGCTTCAAAATGAAAAGTCGCGGGGGTACCCCAAGTGCGTATTTCTACATTATCCGTTTCGCTATCGCCTGCCGGCACGCTACTGTGCGGCAGATTGGGAACTTCCAGGTGAAGTGAGCGAATTTGAGCCTGAAGCTGTGTCAACCGGTGTTCGCATTCGCTTAATTGCGTACCGAAGCTGTCAACCTCTGCCATTAGCGTCGACACGTCTTCACCTTTGGCTTTCGCCACACCGATTTGCTTGGATTTGCGCTTTCGCTCAGCCTGTAAATTTTCAGTTTCAACCTGGAGCGCCTTTCGCTGGTCTTCCAGAGACTGAAAAGCCGCTTTATCGAGTTCGAAGCCTCGTGCCCGGAGCGCGTCTGCAACGCTATCTAGCTCATTTCGCAACAATTTTGGATCTAGCATGGTGTACGCTTAACTCGCTTGTATCTGAGATTGAGAATTTCGCCGTATTGTAACCGAATTAATCACCGGAAACTGCACTTAGACCTCAGCTATTCCTTTTAGAACAGGATCCGGGCCAGGACAACCCCAAGCCATACTCCGGCAAAACACAACACACAGCTCACCAGGACATTAATCCCAGCCATCGCCATCTGGCCTTCTTCCAGCAGACGCACCGTTTCAAATGAAAATGTGGAAAAGGTAGTAAACGCACCCAGAAAACCGACCAATATCAGCAATCGCATTGGTTCTCTGAGATCCGCTGCCGAAAATATCACAATAGACAAGACGCCGAACAGAAACGACCCAAGCACATTTACCCCAAACGTACCCAACGGAAAATGACTGGTATTGAGCTGGTTAAGCCAGGATGACATCCAGAACCGACTACAGGCGCCCAACGCACCCCCCAAAGCGACCCAACAGAATTGTACCCAGTTCATTGCTTTGCCCCCTGTTAACATGCTTATTTAGCCGGGTTTGCTTTGATATCGCTTCCAACTGCTACGTTTGTCGAGCTCTTTAAGGTACGTGAGTTTTTCGCCGATTTTTATCTCCAGGCCTCGAGATACCGGCTGATACCAAACCGAGTTCTGGTGTATTTCTGGCAGATAGTTTTCGCCCGCAGCGTAAGCATCCGGATAATCATGGGCGTAACGGTATTCAGCGCCATATCCCTGCTGTTCCATTAATTTAGTGGGGGCGTTACGCAAATGCAACGGCACCTCATGACTGGGTTCTTCCCGTATCTGACGCCGCAGTTGGTTAAACGCGGTATAAACAGCGTTGCTTTTCGGTGCAGACGCCATGTATGCCACCGCCTGAGCTATGGCAAGTTCGCCTTCCGGGCTGCCCAGGCGGGTCTGTACATCCCAGGCACTGAGTGCAATCTGCAGCGCACGGGGGTCGGCATTGCCAATATCCTCGCTCGCCATACGAACAACCCTTCGTGCTATATACAAAGGGTCGCAGCCTCCATCCAGCATACGGGCAAACCAATATAAAGCACCGTCCGGGGATGACCCCCTAACCGCTTTATGCAACGCGGAGATCTGGTCATAAAAAGCTTCACCGCCTTTGTCAAACCGCCGCACGTCCGAAGTCAGTGCCTGATTCACTACCGCATCGGATACCCGATCGACAGAATCCGCCTTCGCTAACTCGACACTGATTTCCAACAAATTGAGTGCACGGCGTGCGTCGCCATCGGCCGAACGGGCAATTTTGAGTAGTACATCCGGGTCAGCGGAAACAGACTCGTCTCCCAATCCGCGCTGCTTATCATTTAACGCCTGCGCCAGCAATTTTTGCAATGAGTCTGCCGGGATACTTTTAAGCACATACACACGGGCGCGTGAAAGCAGAGCGTTATTTAATTCAAAGGACGGGTTTTCAGTAGTAGCACCGATGAAAATAAAGGTTCCATCTTCGATATAAGGTAGAAAGGCATCCTGCTGAGATTTATTAAAGCGGTGCACCTCATCGACGAACAGTAAGGTTTTGCGCCCATAGCGTTGCTGCTCTTTTGCTTGATCTATCGCTGCACGTATTTCTTTAACACCACTCAAAACTGCGGATACTGTTAAAAACTGCGCCTCGACATAACTGGCAAGAATCATTGCCAGGGTAGTCTTGCCAACACCGGGAGGCCCCCACAGGATCATCGAATGCACATGCCCTGCTTCAATGGATTTACGCAAAGGCTGCCCTTCGCCAAACAAATGCTCCTGACCCACATAGTCATCCAGGGTAGTCGGTCGCATACGGGCTGCCAAGGGCTGCCATTTTTGTTCTTCCTCAAACAAACCCATGGACGGAACTACCTCTAGCCTTCTTCGATAACGTCAACAGAATCATCCAGATCCAGCTCAAAGGTCTGCGCATCAATGGGTTGGTTTTTCTGTTTTGTCTTGAATTCTATGCGCGTGGTTTGTCCGAGGCTGTCTTCCAGATACATGTCCCTGAGATCCTTTTTATAGAAGTGCACCCTGAGTAACTCGAACATCGCGTCTTTATTTTTGGGGCGTAAGTCAAAGCGCCACTCATCGGTATCATCAAAATGATACGCACTTACGGTAAAATTTTCGCTGATTTTGGCAGGGTCACCACTTAACAACAATGCCGGTGTATTTCCAACCTGCCTGTCCAGGGTCTTTTTGGTCGCCTGCTCAAGATCCTCATCAAATATCCATAAAACAGAACCATCAGAGACTATTGTCTGCGGATAGGGTTCAGCGGTATCCCAGCGAAATTGGCCCGGCCGCTGAACCCACATCTCCCCCGTCACATTCTGCAGCGCGTTCTGCTTGGCATCCATGACCCATTGTTCAAAAGAAGCCTGCATTGATTGTATCCCATTCAGAAATTCAATCAGCTTCGGGGTGGCTTTCTCTGGTGAAATATCCGCTGCTTGCGCCGTTGCAACGGTCAACCAAGACAAAAACAAACTGAACACTACGGGTTGTAACAAGCGCAAAAAGAAATTGGTTTGCATTAGTAAATTTCCATTCTGATAATTTATCCGGGTTCACCGTGAGGACGGTGCGATGACTTCTCTTTGACCGTTGGTACCCATTTCTGTTACCACACCTGCGTCTTCCATCGCTTCGATCATCCTGGCTGCGCGGTTATAACCGATCTTCAATTTTCGTTGAACGGATGAGATCGAAGCCCGGCGGGACTCCAGTACAAAGGCAACGGCCTGATCGTAAAGCGGATCGGATTCCGAATCTCCCCCACCTGCGGCTTCGTCCCCCGGTGCGGGACCGGCTTCATGGTTGCCTTCCAGAATTTCTGACAAATAATTAGGCTGACCGCGCCGACGCCAATCATCACATACCCGATGCACCTCCTCATCCGCTACGAAAGCGCCATGAACCCGAACCGGCAATCCGGTTCCCGGAGGCAAATACAACATATCCCCGTGTCCGAGCAGCTGCTCAGCGCCACCCTGATCCAGTATGGTTCTGGAATCCACTTTGGATGACACCTGAAAAGCCATTCGAGTAGGCACGTTCGCTTTAATCAAACCGGTAATCACATCTACCGACGGCCTTTGCGTCGCCAATATAAGGTGGATGCCGGCTGCGCGGGCTTTTTGCGCTATCCGGGCGATTTGCTCCTCTACTTTCTTACCAACGATCATCATCATGTCCGCAAATTCATCTACAACCACGACGATAAAGGGCAGCACCTCAAGTTGCTCCGGTTCCTGACAATCCAGGTCCGGTTTAAACAGCGGGTCATCAATCGGCTCACCCGCCTTAATGGCATCCTTTACTTTCTTGTTAAACCCGGCCAGATTGCGTACCCCCATTGCCGCCATCAGGCGATAGCGTCGCTCCATTTCCGCAACGCACCAGCGCAGCGCATTGGACGCTTCTTTCATATCGGTTACAACTGGGGTCAACAAATGGGGAATATTGTCGTAAACCGATAATTCCAGCATTTTTGGATCGATCATAATCAGGCGAAGCTCATCTGGCGTCGCTTTGAATAACATACTGATCAACATCGCATTCAAGCCCACTGACTTACCTGATCCGGTCGTTCCCGCCACCAGCAAGTGAGGCATTTTCTGCAAGTCCGCAATCACCGGTTCGCCGGAGATATCCTTGCCCAGCGCCAATGCCAGAGGCGAACTCACTTCGTCGTATTGGGAAGACGATACCACCTCACTAAGCCGGATCATCTCGCGATCTTCGTTCGGAATCTCAATTCCCACCACCGTCTTGCCCGGAATGACTTCCACCACCCGCACACTGATTACCGCCAAAGAGCGCGCCAGGTCTTTTGCTAAGTTGGTAATGCGGCTGACTTTTACACCCGCTGCCGGCTGTATCTCAAAACGGGTAATCACCGGCCCCGGCAGTACGTTCTCAACTTCCGCTTCGACATTAAAATCCCGCAATTTGATTTCCAGCAAACGCGACATGCCTTCCAGTGTTTCTGTGGAATAGCCCCGGTTGTTTTGTTTGTCCGCGGCATCCAGTAACGCAATCGCAGGCAACTCTCCGGATACCGGATTATCGAATAGACTCTTTTGGCGTTCTCTTTCTGCCCTGGCACTTTTCTCAACCTTTTTCGGTTTAGGTAATGCGATAACCGGGGCTTTGCGTTTTTCCTGCTGGGCTTGTTCTTTCTTCAGTGCAGCATGGCGCTCCTTCTGCGCTTTTTTGGCTGCTTTTTCCCGCGCTTTAGCAGCCTTCGCTTGCTCGCGCCTGGATACCACATCTTCCCTAGCATCGCGGCTTTGCTGCCATCGGCTGCGCAGATTAGCCAGAAAATCGATAAAACCCAATGTCAGCTTGCCAGTGCCGTCGATTACCTTAATCCAGGAAACATCCGTGAAAATAGTAAGCCCGATGAGGAATAAGGCTAACAATAGCAGGGTTGAACCGAGGGCGTTCAGGGCATGTAATGCGGCGCCACCCACTTCGATTCCCAGTATTCCGCCAGCCGAATTTCGCCCTGCAGAATCAATATGGGGTAGTGTGCCGTCAACAACATCAAAGTGGATATAAGCCAAGCCAGTGGCTGCCACCATCGTCATAATAAAACCAAGGAGCCGCAAACCGGCTAACAGCCAGTTCCAGGGCTTGCCTGCATCGCGAAACACCAACCAGGCGCGATACGCAATCAGCAAAGGGAATAAATAGGCCAGGTAACCAAACAGCGACATCAGAACATCCGCACTCCACGCCCCGGCTCTGCCACCCAGGTTGTGCACACTGCGACCGCTGCCCAGACTGCTCCAGCCCGGATCCTGGAGATCAAAAGAGATAAGCGCAATGATCAAATAGATGGACAAAAAGAACAGCACTATCATGGCGCCTTCGCGCACCCCTTTGACCAGCACCTCAATCCAAGGTGCGGGTGGCGTCTGTCGTTGTGTCTGAGCTTTTTTCAAACAAAATTCCTGCCGTATGGGTCTATAAATCTGGAAGCTAAAATACTGATTTTAACGTAATATCAGCAATTTGCACGACATTCAGTAAATCCACTTTAAGTTTGGATCGCTTTGCGTGGCACTCATTCTAACAGAGCCGGCAACACAATCTTACCTCCGGAAACGTTGATTCCGTCACTTAACGCAGGAAAAGCCATTACCCCTTCCATCGCCAGCCGACCGACAAAGGGTAACAGCGCACCGGAGAGGGCTTCCGACGCTGTCTTGGGCACCGCTCCCGGCAGATTGGTAACGCCCATGTGTAGCACGCCTTCGTCGACATACACTGGATCCCGGTAGTCGGTTGGACGGATAGTTTCAATACAGCCGCCCTGATCAACCGAAATATCAACAATCACGCTTCCACGAGGCATCTTGCGGACCATTTCGCGGGTCACGATATGCGGCGCTTTTTGACCGGGTATCAGCACAGCTCCAACCAACAAATCAGCCGTTTGTAATGCTTGCTCTATCGCCCCTGCGTACGCGTATAGACCGGTAATATTGGGCGCCAGCCTTTCTATGGATTTGAGTGCTTCGGCGCTCCGGTCAAAAGCGATCACCTGTGCTCCACTGGCAGCAGCCACCGCAGCGGCATTCTGACCTGCAACTCCGGCGCCGATAATAACGACCCTACCCGCTGCGGTTCCGGTAACGCCTCCGAGCAATACCCCCCGCCCTCCCATTGAACTGTGCAGAAGATGCGCCCCTGCCTGCACGGCTACCCGGCCTGCAATCTCGCTCATGGGCGCTAATAAGGGCAAACCGCCATTTTCTCGCACGGTCTCGAATGCGACAGCGGTCAGCCCGATGTCACACAACGCTGCAGCCAGATCCGGATTGGGGGCCAGATGCAGATAGCAAAACAACAGATGTCTGGATTCGAGCAGGGCAAGATCCTGGGCGATTGGCTCTTTCACCTTCACAATCAGATCAACTGCGGCGTATAGCTGCTGTGCGGAATCCGCTATCACCGCTCCGGCTTGTTTGTATTCGTAATCACTGAACCCGCTCTTTTTTCCGGCTCCACTTTCCACTACCACCGGTACGCCCTGCTGTACCAACTCGTTCACTGCATGAGGCACCAGTGCGATACGGCCCTCCATGGGTTTGTTTTCTTTGGGTATGCCAACTTTCAACTGTTGAGCCATTGTCTCTCTCCGGTTAAAAACACCACCTGCAAATACACTATTAGCACATAGTCAAAGGCTATACCGCTGATTTAGAGGAACTATTTGCTAAAGGCACGGTAAATCAGTATAAGTTCCACATTTGATTCATATGGCAGACCCTCACAGCCATCTATAACGGAAGCCCGATTCATGAGCGAAACCAAGCATTGCAGACTACTTATCCTCGGCTCCGGCCCCGCCGGTTATACCGCTGCAGTCTATGCAGCCCGTGCTAACCTGAATCCGGTTATGGTCACCGGAATCCAGCCAGGCGGCCAATTGACCACCACTACCGATGTGGACAACTGGCCTGGCGACCAGGATGGCGTTCAGGGCCCTGAGTTAATGGAGCGCATGAAGCAGCATGCTGAGCGATTTGAAACAGAAGTTATTTTCGATCACATCAATAAAACGGATCTCAGTAAACGCCCCTTCACCCTCTATGGTGACAGCGCGACCTACACTTGTGATGCTCTAGTTATTTCTACCGGTGCCTCCGCCCGTTATCTGGGACTGGATTCGGAAGAAGCATTCAAAGGCAAAGGTGTGAGCGCCTGCGCCACCTGCGACGGATTCTTCTATCGTAATCAGAAAGTGGCTGTCATTGGCGGCGGGAATACGGCAGTAGAAGAAGCCTTATATCTCGCTAACATTGCAAAAGAAGTGGTCGTCGTGCACCGCCGCGAAACCTTCCGCTCAGAGAAAATATTACAGGACCGTCTAATGGAGCGCGCCAACAACGGCAACGTCACTCTGGAATTGAACTACGTTTTGGACGAAGTGTTGGGTGACGACATGGGCGTGACGGGCATGCGGATAAAAAGTGTAGGCAGCGGTGAGACCAAGGACATCGACCTACAGGGTGTGTTTATTGCCATAGGCCATACGCCCAACACCGGTATTTTCGAAGGGCAGCTCGATATGGCAAACGGGTATATTAGAATTAATAGCGGCATTGAAGGTAACGCCACGGCTACCAGCGTCGAAGGCGTATTTGCTGCAGGCGATGTAACCGACCACGTCTATCGTCAGGCAATCACCTCAGCAGGATTTGGCTGTATGGCTGCACTGGACGCTGAAAAATTCCTGGATGAAAACAACTGACCATTGATTTTCTTGAGCAGGACGGGGCTTAATTGGAGTACTGTAATATTACTGGTATCGGCCCCTTCCCTTATCACGTTTTACCCTGCCCTGCGCCATGATTAAAATCCCTGTACTGGACTATGAAAGCCAAGGCTTCCCACCGATCGAGCACGCGCTCGCAGACCCGGATGGCTTACTAGCAGCAGGCGGTGATCTACGACCGGAGCGATTGATAGAAGCCTACTCACTGGGGATTTTTCCCTGGTATTCCGATGACCAGCCCATTCTCTGGTGGTCACCCAGCCCCCGCACCGTGCTGTTTACCCAAGAACTGCACATATCCAGAAGCCTGCACAAGACGCTGGGCAAAGGCAAATACAACGTCACCATGGACCAGGCTTTTGAATCCGTGATCCGCGCCTGTGCAGCGCCCCGACGCGACAGCGAGGGTACCTGGATCACTGAAGACATGATCCAGGCTTATATGCACCTTCACAGCTTAGGATACGCGCACTCCGTAGAAACATGGCTCGACGACCAATTAGTAGGCGGCCTTTATGGCATTGCCTTGGGCACTCTTTATTTCGGCGAATCCATGTTTAGCCGGGCTGACAATGCATCTAAAATTGCATTTGTTCATTTGGTAGGCCAACTCAAGCAATGGGGCTTCCCTATCATTGATTGCCAGGTTGGCAATCCCCACCTGAGCAGTCTGGGGGCACGACCTATTAAACGCAGTCAGTTCAAATCCTATCTGTCTTCCAACGTGCCCCCACTTACTAAGCTACTAACTGCACGCCCGCCAAAATGGGAGCTTCGATGGAAATATTCTGTAAGCTGAGACTGGAAACAAATTTTAATTCGTTTAATACTGTAAGAAGTCTGAAAACAAAGGCTTAAACCATTAGGATTATGACTGATCTCGCAGCTGTAAAATTTTTTGTAACACCACTGCATCAATGCAGTTATTTGCCCCGGAATGATGCAATCACCCTGTTTGCTGATCCCAAGGCGAATCTGGATCATAATCTCTACAGCGAATTGTCCGAGGTTGGTTTCCGGCGCAGCGGAAATTACCTTTATCGCCCCCACTGCCGCCAATGCTCGGCCTGCATTCCCGTCCGTATACCTGTTGAGCAATATCAATTCTCCCGCAAACACAAGCGCATCTGGAATAAGAACCAAGATCTGACAATTCAGCGAGTTGAAGCGGTTTTTAAAGACGAACATTACGATCTTTACGCGCGCTATATTGAAGAAAAGCATAATGATGGTGACATGTACCCACCCACGCCAGAACAATATGAGTCTTTCTTGCTCAGCGATTGGGGCAACACCTGCTTTTATGAATTCAGAGATCAAGACAACAAGCTGGTCGCGGTGGCGGTAACCGACGTAATGGAAAATGGCTTGTCCGCAGTGTACACCTTCTATTGCACCCAGAATGCCAAGCGCAGTCTGGGCGTAATGGCAGTACTCTGGCAAATAAAGGAATGTCGAAATAGGAATCTACCGGCTTTGTATTTGGGTTACTGGATCAAAGACTGCCAGAAAATGAAATACAAAACCGAATATAGCCCATTAGAAATGTATGTGAACAATCATTGGATTTCTGTTTCCACCTAGACAAACAAAGCAACCAAATTGTTTCTTTATCAACAGGTTAAGTCCAATATATAGAAAAAATCTAGAATTCAAACCCCGCTACGTCCGCGAACTATTGTAGAAATCCGACAATAAAGCCACTTTAACTTTGATAAATATCAACTTTTACGGCAGAATTCACGCCTCGTGAAAGTAGCGAACCCGAAATTTACACGCTTTGAGATATTGAGAGGATATCACTGGATGTCGAAAGAAGATTCCATTGAAATGGAAGGGACTATAACTGAAACCCTTCCTAACACCATGTTCCGGGTGGAACTAGATAACGGCCACGTGGTAACGGCCCATATCTCGGGAAAGATGCGCAAGAACTATATTCGCATTCTGACCGGAGATCGCGTTAAAGTTGAAATGACCCCTTATGATCTATCCAAGGGTCGCATCACTTACCGCGTGCGCTAACCTCTCAATTGGCGTTCAAATAAAAACGAGCCTGAAACGGCTCGTTTTTATTTTGCTTGTCACTATTTATGTAAGCGTGTTTCAGGCGGGTTCCGTATCAAAAATCAGCTCCCCTGCTTCTTCGTGAACATGGACTGTTCCACCGCTTTCGGAAAGCTCACCGAAGAGTATTTTCTCAGCCAGGGGTCGCTTTAGCTTTTCCTGAATTAAGCGATTCATCGGACGAGCGCCCATGTCTTTGTCGTAGCCTTTCTCTGCCAACCAGGTGCGCGCACTGTCATCAACGTCCAGCATTACTCGCTTATCGTCCAGTTGCGCCTGCAACTCGGTGAGGAATTTATCCACCACACCTTTTATTACACTCATATCCAGGTTTTTGAACTGGATTACGGTATCGAGACGATTACGGAACTCAGGGGTAAACATACGCTTAAGTGCCTCCATTCCGTCACTACTGTGATCTTGCTGTGTAAAGCCGATCGAGGCCCTGCTAACAGAATCCGCTCCGGCATTGGTAGTCATCACCAGAATTACGTTGCGGAAATCGGCTTTGCGGCCATTATTATCTGTCAAAGTCCCGTGATCCATTACCTGCAACAATAGATTGAACACCTCAGGGTGTGCTTTTTCTATCTCGTCGAGCAACAAAACAGCGTGAGGCGACTTGGTGACAGCTTCCGTCAGCAAACCACCCTGGTCGTAACCCACGTAACCCGGAGGTGCGCCTATTAACCTGGATACGGTATGTCGTTCCATGTATTCAGACATATCAAAGCGAATAAGCTCCATGCCCATGACTTTCGCCAACTGCTTGGTTACCTCAGTTTTACCCACACCCGTCGGCCCCGCAAACAAGAATGAACCAATGGGACGATCCGGATGATTCAGCCCTGCCCTGGCCAACTTGATGGCACTGGATAAAACTTCAATCGCTTCGTTTTGACCGAATACGACCATTTTCAGGTCTCGTTCAAGATTGGATAGCAGCTCTTTGTCATTCGCCGAAACGGTTTTCGGTGGTATTCGGGCAATTTTGGAAATGATGGCTTCCACATCGCTGACAGAGATTACTTTCTTCCGTTTATTTGGTGCTTGTAGACGCTGAAACGCACCCACCTCATCGATGACATCAATGGCTTTGTCAGGCAGGTGCCGGTCATTAATATACCGTGCCGACAACTCAGCAGCCGCTCGCAGAGCCTTATTTGAATACTTGATGTCATGATGCTCTTCGAAACGAGACTTCAAGCCCTTTAGAATTTCAAAGGTTTCATCCACACTGGGCTCAGTGACATCTATTTTCTGGAAACGCCTGGCTAGTGCCCGATCCTTTTCAAAGATACCGCGATACTCTTGAAACGTGGTTGACCCGATACATTTGATATCACCCGATGCCAACATGGGTTTCAGCAGATTAGAAGCATCCATAACACCGCCAGAGGCGGCGCCGGCACCGATGATGGTGTGAATTTCATCGATGAATAAAATGGCGTGTGACTTCTTACGTAATTCAGCCAGCAACGACTTGAGACGTTTTTCGAAATCACCGCGATATTTCGTACCCGCCAACAAAGCACCAAGATCCAGTGAGTAAACCACGCTGCCTTCAATCGCATCGGGCACTTCGTTATCGACAATGCGCTTTGCCAACCCTTCCGCTATGGCGGTTTTTCCGACTCCGGGCTCACCGACCAGCAGCGGATTGTTCTTGCGCCGGCGACACAGAATCTGAACTGTGCGCTCAACTTCTTCGTCGCGCCCCACCAGCGGGTCTATACGACCCGCCAAGGCCTGATCATTAAGATTGGTCGCATAGGACTCCAAAGGCGACTTAGACGCGCCTTCTGAGCCCTGGTCATCCTCATGTACCTCATGGCCCGGCTCCTCAATATTATGAGATTCGTCCGAAACCTTGGATATCCCGTGGGCAATGTAATTGACCACATCGATCCGGGCCACACTTTGTTTCTTCAAAAAATAAACTGCCTGGCTTTCCTGTTCACTAAAGATCGCCACCAGCACATTCGCACCGGTCACCTCTTTCTTGCCCGAAGACTGAACATGAAATACAGCACGTTGTAACACCCGCTGAAATCCCAATGTAGGCTGAGTTTCACGATCACTGTCACCGGATGGGATGAGAGGAGTCGTTTCGTCGACAAAATTCGCCAAATCTGAACGAAGTTCATCCAGGTTGGTTCCGCAGGCCTTCAAAACCGTTGATGCCGCATCGTTATCTAGCAGTGCTAGCAGCAAGTGCTCAACGGTCATATATTCGTGACGCTTAGTCCGAGCGTCTCTGAACGCCAGATTCAATGTGACTTCCAGATCTTTGCTTAACATCTCATTTACACCCTTATCCGAACAAGTGGGATAACGACCCGTGGAAGAATCCGGATTATCCGAATTTCTCCACCTCACACATCAAGGGATGCTGATTTTCCCTTGCGTATTTAATAATCTGAGCAACTTTCGTTTCAGCGACGTCTCTTGTAAATGCGCCACAGCTGGCTTTGCCTTGAGTATGAACCGTTAACATGACCTGTGTCGCTTTCTCACGATTCATCCCAAAAAACAGCTGCAATACATCTACCACAAACTCCATAGGCGTAAAATCGTCATCCAACATCACCACCTGATACATCGGCGGTGGCGCCACTTCGGGCCTTGACTCTTCGACAGCAACTCCGCCCTCGAGATCAGAATCAGGATTGGATGGCTCGCCTCCCATGCTCTCCATATAATTCAATGTTAGTTGAAGATCTTGGGGTTTACTCATAACCAGAAATCATAAAATTAGTTGTTAACATACTAAGTCCTCATAACCAACCTATATTGGGGCAACGTTGGTCAGTTCAACTGCGAAAACTCTTGACTAATACGCCACAATCGTGAAGATTGTGCACTGTGCTTAACAAAAGTTAACACAAAACGTGTCTGGGAAGTACATTTCTTCATAAAGTACTTCGCAGGTTAAAAATAATAACAATTGACTTAAGGCTACCATTAAAAGGGTAGTCCCAACAGAAGGACTTGAGTTATGGCAACCGGGAAAGTGAAATGGTTCAATAACGCCAAGGGTTACGGCTTTGTTCGTCCTGATTGCGGTGGAGAAGATCTTTTTGTCCACTATTCGTATATCTGCATGGACGGATACAGAAGCCTGAAAGCGGGACAGCAAGTTACCTATGATATAAGGGAAGCTCCGAAAGGTCTTCACGCGGTCAATATCAATATTATTGGTACAGATCAGTCTAGCGCCCCCACTGAGGAAAACCAAACAGAAAGCGCCAACGATGCTGTCGGTTCAGTTGAACTGCACCCGACACTTCACGCGGAAGCTGTCTGACAAATTCAAGGTAAATACGTTTACCTGATTGTCTGACATACGTTTGGTTTCCAAAGGTGTCTTCTGTTTTTATTGTTTATTAAAGCAATCGAAAACAGAAGACACGTGCTAAAGCCAGTGAAATCGGCGTGTGGGGCGGTGGCGACATTTACCTAACCTCACGCATTACCCGCACCGGGCTCTATGGCGGCACTATGAGCGCTTTTCGAGTAGCGGATTGTTCAGTGCTGATTGATCATTAGCATTCCTTCATGCTGACCCGAGACAGTGCGCTTTGAATATTGGCACACTGAATACAGACGCGTTAAAAAAACACTTCACAACCTGACAAAAAAGGCCACCCATCGGCAGCCTTTCTTTCTGACTCATCAATAACGTCGATTAGCTGTCCATATGCTTTATGATCGCGTCGCCAAACTCGGAGCAGCGCAAAAGGGTGGCATCCGGCATCAGGCGCTCAAAGTCGTAAGTAACCGTTTTAGCTTCAATGGCACCTTGCATTCCGTCAATCACCAGATCAGCTGCTTCTGTCCAACCCATATGACGCAACATCATTTCGGCAGACAGAATCAAGGACCCCGGATTTACTTTATCCTGACCCGCGTATTTGGGTGCTGTACCGTGAGTGGCTTCGAACACCGCCACACTGCCTCCAATATTAGCGCCCGGTGCAATACCGATACCGCCAACTTCTGCTGCTAGCGCATCAGAAATATAATCCCCGTTCAGGTTCAACGTCGCTATCACCGAATATTCATCCGGGCGCATCAGGATCTGTTGCAAAAATGCATCCGCGATAACGTCTTTAACGATAATTTCATTGCCCGTTTTCGGGTTAGTGAAAACATGCCAAGGACCACCATCCAGAGGTTCTGCTCCAAAACGCTCAACCGCCAGCTCGTAACCCCAGTCTTTGAAGGCACCTTCGGTAAACTTCATGATGTTGCCTTTGTGGACCAGAGTCACCGAAGGATGATCATTGTCTATAGCGTACTGTATTGCTTTACGAACCAGCCGCTGCGTGCCCTCTTTGGAAACAGGTTTAATACCAATGCCGCAACCTTCAGGGAAGCGGATTTTGGTGACGCCCATTTCTTCTTGCAAGAAGCGAATAACTTTTTTGGCGTCATCACTGTCGGCTTGCCACTCGATACCGGCGTAGATATCTTCTGAGTTTTCCCGGAAGATCACCATATTGGTTTTTTCAGGACAATGAACCGGGCTCGGCACACCTTTAAACCAGCGAACAGGACGCTGACACACGTACAAATCCAGCTCTTGTCTCAAGGCAACATTCAATGAACGAATCCCGCCACCCACCGGCGTAGTCAGCGGTCCTTTAATTCCGATAATGTATTCACGCAATGCTTCTAGTGTTTCTTCCGGCATCCACTCGTCCGGACCATACACTTTTGTTGATTTTTCCCCGCAGAAAATTTCCATCCAGGCTATTGAACGTTTATTGCCGTATGCTTTTTCGATAGCAGCATCGGTCACTTTCAGCATTACTGGTGTAATATCAACTCCGATTCCATCGCCTTCGATGTAAGGAATGATAGGATGGTTCGGGACATTCAGGGACAGGTCCGCGTTAACAGTGATTTTGTCACTATCTGCCGGAACCTTGATCTTTTGGTACCCCATGTCGTTTTATACTCCCTAAGTTACATATTAGTAGTTACATACAATTACGGTTAGGTACGCGAAGTATACAGAATTCCGCATCCATCCGCCTCATGAATTTGCTGACAAACGACCAAAAATCAATCACATAATACTGACTTTAATTGACAAGAATGATGACACCAAACCGAATCCTGCTGTTCAATAAACCCTTCCGGGTCATGAGCCAATTCACTCAACTGGATGGCAAATCCACCTTGGCAGAGTTCATTCAGGAGCCGGAAATATATCCTGCCGGCAGGCTTGATTTTGACTCAGAAGGCCTGCTATTGCTCACCGGAAACGGCCGCCTACAACACCATTTAACCGACCCCCGGCACAAGCAGCCGAAAACCTATTGGGTGCAAATTGAAGGCGATATTTCGGAATCTGGACTGCAACGATTGCGTCGAGGAGTCAATTTGAAAGACGGCACTACCCTGCCCGCCAAAGCAAAACGATTCGCCCCCCCATCAGACCTCTGGCCCCGCCACCCGCCAATCCGACAGCGCGCAAACATACCCACTTGCTGGATCGAGCTGATCATTACAGAAGGACGCAATCGTCAGGTACGGCGCATGACAGCAGCGGTAGGTCACCCCACCCTGAGATTGATCCGGTATGCGATAGGAGATTGGTCTCTGGATTCACTTCTGCCGGGCAAACGCAGAATAGAAACTGTGTCTGATCAGTTACTGAAAAGCGCTCTCGAGCGTAAGCCCAAGCACAAAAAAAACTACCAGCGATCACGCGCTAAATGATCCGAGTTTTTCGCATCAACCCACTCTGTTTCGCCGCTTGATAACACTTCTTTTTTCCAAAAAGGCGCTTCCGTTTTCAAATAATCCATTATGAACTGGGCCGCGTCGAACGCCTCTGCACGGTGCCGGGCCGCAACACCCACCAGCACGATTTGCTCGTGGTTGTGTAATTCACCCACCCGGTGAATGATAGTAATAGCAGCCAACTCCCAGCGGCGCAGAGCATCTTCTGCAATACGCTGCAGTGACTTTTGCGTCATGGCCGGATAATGTTCTAAGACAATCCCGCTGAGCCCACCCCCAGCGTTGAAGTCACGCACCAACCCGGCGAAGAAAACCAGCGCTCCAGCACCCCCAGATCGTGACCTGAGATTTTGATATTCTTTACCGAAGTCGAAATCTTCAGGCTGTACACGGATATCAGACTGCTTCATATCAACCGCCTGTTACCGGCGGAAAGTACGCAATTTCGTCGCCGTCTTCAATGGTCATTGCTGGGTTTGCCATTTCCTGGTTTACCGCCACTAATAATTGTTGATCGGATAACGCCGCCTCGAAGGTGTCGCTCTGCCTTTTAACCAGAGCCGTCAATTCACCAAGATTGCTGACGCCTTCCGGAAGACTTAACTCCAGCTCAGAGCAGCCAACCTGGTCGCGAATGCGGGCAAAAAAAAGCACCTTAATCATGGGGGGCACCCTCCACTGACCATGTTCCTGACTTTCCACCTGTCTTTTCCAATAGGCGCACCTGATTAATGACCATCCCCTTATCCACTGCTTTGCACATGTCGTACAACGTCAATGCCGCCACTGAGGCAGCCGTCAGCGCCTCCATTTCAACCCCGGTTTGCCCGGCCAGCCGGCATACCGTGGTTACCCGCATAGCGCTGGCATCAAAGTCAGGAGTCAACACGACTTTCACCGAAGTTAACAGGAGCGGATGACAAAGCGGGATCAGGTCACTGGTCCTTTTTGCAGCCTGTATACCCGCAATGCGCGCGACTGCAAGCACATCACCTTTTTTATGCCGGCCCTCCGCAATCATGGCCAAGGTCTCCGGCAGCATGTTTATTACCGCTTCTGCACGGGCCTCTCTGGATGTGACCAGTTTATCGGTAACATCCACCATATTCGCTCGCCCCTGGTCGTCCAGGTGTGTTAATTGGCTCATTTACTATGCCATATCCTTTGATTATTGAGCCGGGCCTTGCGCTTCCAAAGCGAATTACCCCAGCTATTGATTGTCCTATTATCGGCGCTGTCTACTAAAGTCGCACCAATATATCGAATTGAATATGGAAATGAAAATAATGCCTACAGCTTCCAGACAAACCCGTTACTTTGGTTATGAAATTGATCGTGCTCTGTTTACTGAAGTGGCAGAAACCATCCACAAAATAAAAGAAGGTGGCTCGCCCAAGGCGCTGGGTGAATTGGCAGCTAACACTCTGATTAACATAACCGATGCTGGATTTGACGCTTATTACGCCAAACCGGCTGAATTGGCCGGGATTTCAGGCGGCGTGCGAAAAGCGGCTGATACCGGAATTAATGCCGTTCAGAAAGGGATCCACATGGTTGTCCGAAAACTCCTGAAAAACAGAGAGCTAGCGGATTTACGCCGGTTAGCACACAACCTGTCTTATATGATCTGCGTTGACCCAGACACTGTTGAAAGTATTAACCCTAAAGCCTACGCTTGCTTCCGTCTAAAAGAAGAGCTTTATCAACGGGTGATCAACAATATGAGCCGGGTACATGAGGATCCAGACGTAGCCAGCTATCGAAGCGATGTCGTACGTTCGGTGGAAGATTTGATAGCAGCAGGGATCGACGTGTTCTATACCCGTCCAGTAGATGAGGCAAATATCGGCAAGTTGACCCGCAAAGCCGCTGATTTTGGTATCCATACCGTACAAAAAGGGTCAAATGCGGTTGTCCATCGCCTCTTTAAGGACATGGATCACGACACTTTACTGCCCATGGCAGAATACTTTGAGACCCTACTGCACAGCAAAGTACGCAGTTATCACCGTTTGTATATGGCCTGATACCCCTGAGGGGAGCCCTTTACGTAATTAGTCCGGCTCAGAATTTGGGAAATTCACTAAATTTGGGTAGAATTCGCGTTCTTCGCATTAGCAGATACCCGAATAACCCATATGATCTGGACACCCCACGCCACCGTCGCGACCATTGTTGAACGTAACGGCCAATATTTATTGGTGGAAGAAACTGTGGATGGCCGGACTGTTCTAAATCAGCCTGCCGGCCATATTGAAAAAAATGAACTGATTGTTGACGCGGCCGTAAGAGAAACTCTGGAAGAAACCGGCTGGGTGGTAGAACTGACTGCCTTAACCGGAATATATAACTTTATTTCCCCGGACGGTATAACCTATTTCCGGTTCTGCTTTGCTGCCAATGCGATTGAGCTGATGCCGGACGCAGAGCTGGATGAGGGCATAATCGGCCCCGTCTGGCTTAATCAAGCGCAATTAGAACAGCGTAAGTCGCAATGGCGCAGCCCGATGGTTGCCCTGTGTATTGAGGACTTCGCCGCAGGAAAACGTTTTCCCCTGGAAATTCTGCGTGAGTCTCTCCCATGATCCCGCCTGAGCCAAAAAATGCCAAAGTGATTGTCGGCATGTCCGGTGGCGTAGACTCATCGGTGGCCGCATATCTTCTCCTCGAGCAAGGTTATCAAGTCGAGGGGCTGTTTATGAAAAACTGGGATGAAGATGATGGTACCGAATATTGCACCGCGATCAGCGACCTTGCCGATGCGCAGCAGGTCGCTGATACGTTGTCAATTAAACTGCATACTGCAAATTTCGCTGCAGAATACTGGGATCGGGTTTTCGAACACTTTATTGCCGAATACTCGGCAGGGCGCACTCCCAACCCAGACATTTTGTGCAACAAGGAAGTCAAATTCAGAGCTTTTCTGGACTACGCCATCACCCTGGGAGCCGACTACATTGCCACTGGGCACTACGCCCGGCGTGGGCTGACACAAATGCTGGATGAGCAGATTACAGCCCCGCTGTTAAAAGGGCTGGACAACAATAAAGATCAGAGCTATTTCCTGCATGCTGTAAACGGCCGCCAGATAGCACGAACATTATTCCCTTTGGGCGACATTGAAAAACCAAGGGTAAGGGCCATTGCAGAACAACAGGGGTTTACCAATCACGACAAAAAAGACAGTACCGGTATTTGTTTTATTGGTGAGCGCCGATTCAAAGATTTTCTGGAGCAATATATCCCGGCCAAACCCGGTAATATCGTTACTGAATCTGGCGAAACCATTGGTACTCACCAGGGCTTGATGTTTTATACCATCGGACAGAGACAAGGCCTGGGTATAGGTGGCCTGACCGACAAATCAGAAGCGCCCTGGTATGTGCTCGGCAAAGACCTCAGCAGCAATGAGCTATTGGTCGGCCAGGGCACCCACCACCCGCGGCTGTATTCCGACACACTGCGGACAGAATCGGTCCATTGGGTTGTGGAAGCACCACAGTTACCGTTACGCTGTAAAGCCAAAACCCGTTACCGTCAGCCAGATCAGGACTGTATGATTTATTCAGACGAGCACAATTGCGTCCAGGTTACTTTTGATCAACCCCAGAGGGCCGTCACGCCCGGTCAATCTGTTGTTTTCTATCTCGACGATGAGTGCCTGGGCGGCGGGGTTATCGAACGCACCTGGAATCAGGGTCAAAGCAGTGGTGCGGAGAACTCATATAGTGAGGCATAGTGAAGAAGAAAAAGCGTTGGCCCTGGCCGGATTATTCCAAGCGGCAGCAATGGTACAACAAGTCGCTCGTACCGGTGAGGTCAACCAGGAAGCCTATAATCCGTTGATTAGCAGCGTCTTTAACCTGGACCCGAAATCAGTTGAAGATGTATACCAAGGGGTCTCCGGCGTGAAGTTGGGAGTAGACACATTACTGCTGGTGCTGCGGGAAAAAGAAAGCGCCCGATACGCGGATGCAATTCGTTACACCATCGGCATGCTTCATATCGAGAAGCTACTGAAACGGGATGCGGATATCAATAGCGTGCTACGCTCCCGCCTGGAGCAAGTCACCAACCAATTGCAACATTTTGATGGCATGACAAGCCCAGCTGTCATTTCGAAACTGAACGACATTTACCTGGATACTCTTGCCAAATTTAAATTTCGTATTCAGGTCAACGGTGACCCGAGCCATCTGCAAAAACCCGAAAATGCCGCTCAGATACGGGCTATTTTGCTCGCTGGAGTACGTTCAGCCATGCTTTGGCGCCAAATGGGCGGATCACGACTGCAATTTGCTTTCGGTAAATCCAAGCTCATCAGCATTTTGCAGAAACTACAGCAAGAAATTACTTTCACCTGAATTACAAACAGCGTTTTTGTCGAGGAAAATTCTATGCAACTGAGTGCCCTGACCGCCATATCACCGGTGGACGGACGATACGGTAATAAAACAGAATCACTGCGATCCATATTCAGTGAGTTTGGCTTGATTCGGTTTCGTGTCCTGGTGGAAGTCCGTTGGTTACAACAGCTCGCGAAGCAGGATGACATCGCTGAAGTACCTATGTTCAGTGACCAGACTAACGCCACGCTGGATCGCATTATCGAGCAGTTTTCAATAAACGACGCCCAACGTATTAAAGACATTGAGCGCACCACTAATCATGATGTGAAAGCGGTTGAGTATTTCCTGAAAGAAAAGATTGCGGGCAACGCCGAACTGGAAGCGGTCAGTGAATTTATCCACTTCGCCTGCACCTCAGAAGACATTAACAATTTATCTCACGCGTTAATGCTCAGCGCCGGACGTGACCAGGTGTTAGTGCCTGTGCTGGAGAAATTGACTCGATCTATTGCTGGGTTGGCACACCAATACGCTGACATGCCAATGCTGTCTCGCACTCATGGACAGACAGCATCGCCCTCCACCATGGGCAAAGAAATGGCCAACGTGGTAGCCCGCCTTTACCGCCAGCTTGACCAGATCAAAACCATTTCACTACTGGGAAAAATCAACGGCGCCGTGGGCAACTTTAATGCTCACCTGAGTGCATACCCTGAGCTGGACTGGGAAACCATCGCGGATCAGTTTATTACCAGCCTGGGCTTACAAAAAAATCCGTACACTACCCAGATAGAGCCCCATGACTATATTGCTGAATTGTTTGACGCAATAGCCCGTTTCAACACCATATTGATCGATTTTAATCGCGACATTTGGGGCTATATTTCACTCGGGTATTTCAAACAAAGAACCATTGCCGGTGAAATAGGCTCGTCCACAATGCCACACAAGGTCAACCCCATCGATTTCGAAAACTCCGAAGGCAACCTGGGCATTGCCAATGCGATTCTGGCACACCTGGCGCAAAAGCTACCTATCTCACGCTGGCAGCGTGACCTGACCGATTCAACCGTGTTACGAAATCTGGGGGTGGGACTGGCGCACGGACAGATCGCCTATGAATCGGCCCTTAAGGGTATCGATAAACTGGAGATTAACGAGAGTCGTCTGGCGGAAGACCTGGATCAGGCGTGGGAGGTATTGGCAGAACCGATTCAGACTGTCATGCGCCGCTATGGAATTGAGAAACCTTATGAAAAGCTGAAGGAACTCACTCGCGGCAAAACAATCAATAAAAAAGGACTTGCCGATTTCGTTGATACTCTAGCCATCCCCGAACAGGAAAAAATCCGACTGAAAGCGCTCACTCCGGCGGCCTATATTGGCAACGCGGCTCAACAAGCGAAAAAGATCTAAGGAATTTCACGACAATGACAGCCCAGCCTCTACCGATTCTCGGCGGAATGAGTGCAGAGGAATTTTTGCAGGATTACTGGCAAAAGAAGCCCCTGTTGATTCGAAATGCATGCCCAGAAGCCGGATCACTCATGGAAGCGGAGGAATTGGCCGGACTGTCGTTGGACGATACCATAGAGTCCCGGATTATCCTGGAGCGCAGCCCCATAGACTGGGAGTTAAAGCTCGGTCCATTTGATAATAAACTGTATAAAAACCTGCCGCCAACTCACTGGACTCTGCTGGTTCAGGCTGTGGATCACCATGTGCCTGCGGTATCCAATTTGCTGGAAGCTTTTCCCTTTATTCCCAGCTGGCGAATTGACGACATCATGGCGAGCTTCGCAACCAAAGACGGCAGTGTCGGCCCTCACTTCGATTACTACGATGTCTTTCTGATTCAGGCCGACGGTCAGCGCCGCTGGCAACTGGGCCAACGTTGCGATGATCAAACACCGCTGCTGCCAAACCTCGGCATCAGGGTATTGAAAGATTTCCAGGCAATCGAGGAATGGATAGTCAACCCCGGAGATGTTTTGTATTTACCACCGGGAATAGCGCACTACGGTGTCGCGTTAAATAACTGTATGACCTATTCCGTTGGTTTTCGCGCTCCCAGTGAGCACGAAATCCTAAGCGATTTTGTACACCATTCTTCGCTGCATCAAAATCAGGATAAACGTTATAGTGATCCGGATCTGCTCTTGCAGGAAAACCCGGGCTGGATCAGCCCTCAAGCGGTAGATCGGGTACAGGAAATTTTGCAGAATATGGTTTCAGACCGCAGCCAAATTGAAATATGGATGGCGGGTTACCTGTCACAGACAAAATACGAACCCCAACCGGAGCCGCCGGAAGAAGATTATTCAGGTAACGACGTGCTGGACCTGCTGGCAGAGAATTATTCCCTGCATCGGGAGGAGTCGAGTCGCCTGGTCTACATAGCCGATAACCAAAATCACCCGGAAATATTTTTTATCAACGGGGAACAGCTCGAAATCCTGCCGATTACAGAACCACTGGTACTTTTTCTCTGCCAGCACCGTTATTACGACCCGGCTCAGCTTTCCATCTATTGCCGATCCCCTGATAGCCTTGCCTTGCTCACGCGCTTGCTGAATATGGGTGTGATCTATTTCGAAGAAGACCAATTTCAGAATTAGCAGACGTATCGACAGACCATTTGGTATTGGGCTGGTTAATTCTCATTCGTAAAAGAAGTGTTAAACTGTCTTTAAATAGATCTAAAGACGGTGATCCTATGTCCATCCAAAACCTGGCTCCTTTATTAGTGGTCGGTGAAAGTACCGGCACCATCCTGCTGGAGACCGTGGAAGACTTTCGCTGCGCCACCGCCAGTATGGCAGCACAGGGAAAACGCTGTATTAAGCTGTTTACTCAGGAGCTGGATCACGACCTTTACGATAACGACCTCTTTTTGCAAGCCGTGTCCGCCGCCTGCCGCACCCAACGCAACTGCACCCTATCGATCCTGCTGAAAGACGCCAACAAAACCGCAAAATTCGGCCACCGGCTTGCCGAATTGCAAAAAAGAATCCCCTCACTTGTGGAAATTCGCAGCTTGCCTCGGGAACACCAAGACATGAACAATGAATACCTGATTGTGGACGACATCGCCATGGTCAAGCGCTTTGCACTCGGCCATATGCGTGGGCATTGTGAATTCCGTAGTATTCCTGATGCTGTCAAATTTGGCCGCCAGTTCAGCGAAATATGGGAAAAGAGTCTACCCTGTCAGGAGCTAAGGAGACTCTCCATATGAAAGCGCTGCCGCCCCTTAAAAGCCTGTTCCCTTTGTTGGCAATGACTATTTTCGTGCTGTTTAGCCCCCTCATTCATGGGGAGCAATCCGCTGAAATTTATGAAACCTACCTGCCGGCGCAAAAACTGATACCGGTAATCGAACCCATTCTTAACGCCGACGATAGGATAACCGCCTACCACAACAAGCTATTCATCAAAGCCAGCGAAGACACCCACCGGGAAATTTTAGCGGTGCTGGAACAAATTGACCGGCTGCCAAAGAATGTGCTGATTTCAATACGCTATTCCGACGATATCGAATCCGCTCAGACAACAACAAATGATCAGATTAAAGTGTACAGAGGCACCAGCCAGGGCAAGGATGTTGAAGTCGAGTTAATGGCAAAACATCGATTATCCACCCGTTTGGACAAAGCAGACCAAAAAATCAAAGTGCTCGAAGGTGAGCAAGGCGTCCTTACTGTGGGTAAAGACGCGGCGCAAAACAAGTGGGTTTTGGTGAATCCATTTGAAACTCGCGTGACACAGGAATATAGAACGGTAGGGAGCCAGCTATATGTCATTCCTTATTTATTGAAAGACGAACGGGTGCGCCTGGAAGTCTTCACTAAAAATCAGCAATTTAGAGGCGGATCCGAAACCGAAACCAAGAAATTGGAAGCGCAAACTGTGCTCCTGCTCGAACCCGGTGTGTGGACTCCGATGGCCGGCTCTGTGCAGATCAAGCAGAGCGGCGATAACTCAACCACGCTTAGCACCCACAGTGACAGCACCAGTAGTAAAACCTTACTAATCAAGGTAGATGTGCTCGAATAACCCCCCTTTTGTCCTGCTTATCGTGCAACACAAAATGACCATCGAGTCTACCCCTAAACCATTTGACACAATTATCTCTAAACTGCATCATCCCTCCCCCCTGGTATAGTACCCAAATACCCAATGTAAGCCATTTCCGGCACATATCAGTAGAGGTGGAAAAGATGACAGAGCGCACCCAAATCGGTGGTTTAGATATCGCTACCGTTCTTTATGATCTAGTAGCCAACCAAATTGCACCCGGTACCGGTGTCGAACCAGCTCAATTCTGGGCGGAACTGGAAAGCATCCTGGCTGATCTTGCTCCCAAAAATAAAGCATTGCTGGCAAAGCGGGAAGATATGCAGGCCAAAATTGACCAATGGCACCAGCAAAACTCGGGCAGCGCTTTCGATGCCAACACCTACCGCGCCTTCCTGGTCGAACTGGGTTACCTGCTGCCGGAAGTCAGCGAAGTTTCTGTAAGTACAGAGAATGTAGATGCAGAAATCGCCGAGATAGCGGGCCCGCAGTTGGTCGTTCCAGTCATGAACGCGCGATACGCACTCAACGCTGCCAACGCTCGCTGGGGCAGTTTGTACGATGCGCTTTACGGCACGAATGTGATACCCGAGACCGACGGCGCCGAGAAAGGCAAAGGCTACAACCCAGTACGTGGAAATAAGGTTATTGCCTATGCCCGCCAATTCCTCGATCAATGTGCTGCCCTGGAAAATGGAAGTCATACCGATTCAACCGCCTATTCAATTAAAAATCAGCAGTTGGTTGTAGCACTCAAGGATGGTAGCGAAACCGGATTGGCGCAGCCTGAAAAATTCGTTGGTTTTAAAGGTTCCGAGCTTGAACCCGAATCCCTGCTTCTGCGCAACAACAAGCTGCACGTGGAAATACAGATCGACCGCAATGGCTCAATTGGCCAAAGTGACGCAGCAGGCGTTAACGACCTGTGCCTTGAATCCGCGATTACTACAATCCAGGATTGTGAAGATTCCGTGGCCGCGGTAGATGCAGAAGATAAATGCGTCGCATATAGTAATTGGTTGGGTCTGATGAAAGGCGACCTGCAGGAAACCTTCCAGAAAGGCGGTAACAATTTGACCCGGGTTATGAATCCGGACCGCACTTTTACCGCCGTAGACGGCAGCGAGCTGGTACTGCCCGGACGCTCCATGCTGCTGGTACGCAATGTCGGTCACTTGATGACGATCGATGCTGTGAAATATCAGGGCGAAGATATTCCTGAGGGTATTCTGGATGGCATGATCACGTCGTTGATCGCGATTCACGACCTGAAAGGCACCGGCTCTTTCAAAAACTCCCGTGAGGGCAGCGTCTATATTGTTAAACCTAAAATGCATGGGCCTGAAGAAGTGGCATTTGCCGTTGAGTTGTTCGAGCGGGTGGAAAATGCCTTGGGGCTAAAAAAGAATACCCTAAAAATCGGAATAATGGACGAAGAGCGCCGCACCACCGTTAACCTTAAAAACTGCATTAACGTGGCAAGGGAGCGCGTGATATTCATTAATACCGGTTTCCTTGATCGTACTGGCGACGAAATTCATACCTCAATGGAAGCAGGGCCGTTCATTCGCAAAACCGCCATGAAGCAACAGCCCTGGATCAATGCTTATGAAGATTGGAACGTGGACATCGGTCTTGAATGTGGCCTGAAAGGTCGGGCCCAAATCGGTAAAGGTATGTGGGCAATGCCGGACGAAATGGCCGCCATGATGGACGCTAAAATCGGCCACCCCAAAGCGGGCGCAAGTTGTGCCTGGGTTCCCTCCCCGACCGCAGCAACTCTTCACGTAATGCACTATCACATGGTGAATGTGGCTGAAGCTCAAACGCAACTGGAACAGCGTCAACGCGCCAGTCTGGAGGACATACTGACAATACCCGTCATGCAAGATAGAGCCTCTCTTTCTGCCGACGACATTCAGAAAGAACTGGACAATAACGCCCAGGGTATACTCGGCTATGTGGTGCGCTGGATAGACCAGGGCGTTGGTTGCTCTAAAGTTCCGGATATCAATGACGTGGGACTGATGGAAGACCGCGCCACCTTACGGATCTCCAGCCAACATATCGCCAACTGGTTGCGACACGGGATTTGCTCCGAAGATCAGGTGATGGAAACCATGCGCCGCATGGCCGCAGTAGTTGATCGCCAGAACGCAGGAGACGCTGAATATAATAATATGGCCCCGGACTGCAATGGAATTGCATTTCAAGCTGCATGTGAATTGGTAATTGAAGGCTGTAAGCAGCCAAGCGGCTACACCGAGCCGGTCTTACACCGCCGCCGCCGTGAGGCAAAAGCCCAATAGGAAAACAGCAAGAAACCCGGCCTGAACCGGGTTTCTTGCTGTAAGGGCTGCCGAAGATCCATCAAGCACGCCCTCAATATACCTCCAGAATTTGGAGACTATTTAACTTAGAACAATAAATATTCGATTTATCTCTTGAATATCATCCACTTTTCAGGCTTTATTATTACAAGCCTGCTCCTTGCTGTTCATCATAGGGCTCTGAATCGAGTCATTCAGAAACTGAAATTAACAGATGAATTCTTATACTTGGCAGTAGAGTTTCGGCTACCGGCAAATAAATAACTAATAAAAACAACCAAGCTGGTTTCTATGAATGCGATAAAGCAATTTTCACTGCCGTCAGACTCTGTGTCGTCCGGAATTCAGCGACCGCAGCCAAACTCGGAAAGTAGCCGCCCTGCCAGGATTGCACGTCATGATCTGACTCTGCAAATCCGCTCTCAACTGGACAAGCGCATCATTTCTCTTGTTGCACCTTTAGGTTCCGGCAAAACGTCGTTGCTGACCGACGCATTTTCGGGGTTAGGCGCTGTGTGGCTGGAATTGATGCCCAAGGACCACTACGCAAAGAATTTTTTTAATCGTCTCACTCACGCCATCCGTAAAATTGATCCCCAATTCCCCGCTTATGTAATTTGCCCGGCTAACGAATTTTTAACGGCAACTCCCCAATTTGCGGTCGGGATGTTCATAGAAGAACTAAACAGGTTAGCAGCCAAGAATCATGCACCACTGATTATTATACTGGATGAATTACATCATCTTGGAGGCGTTAACTGGGCGCCTTCAATAGTCAAGATTATTGAGGCAACTCATAACGTTGTCTGGGTATTATCAGGGGAATACACACATACGCTGAACCTGAAACACATCAAGGCAACGGGTGATTTTTTTCAACTGACGGAAAAGCAATTGTACTTCAGCCTCGCAGAGACTGAGCGCGTTCTGCTAAAGGCGGGCCCCAGCATTCATTTCCAGACTGTATTGAACGCCCTGCAAAGCCGAAATGGTAGCTGGCCCTACGGAGCCGGTCTCGCTGTTAGCTTTTTGCAACAGAACAACCTTAAAAGCCGGCTCGACATCGAAATCAACTCCGGCTCTTTCACACTTAATCTGATCGATATTCTTGTTCGGCAACAATCGGAGTCAGTAAAACAATTGATTCAGGCTAGCGTATTTCTGAACCGCTTCAACAAACAACTCTGCATGCGTGTCACGGAATCACCTGATTGTGCCCGATCCTTATCAATTCTGGAGTCCATCAACGGCATCCTGGTCAAGACCGAAAGCGACAAGCTGTGTTATCGCTATCATCCGGTGGTCCAGGAACACCTTAAAGAGCAATTTACAAACTTGCCTCCCGGCTGCAAAGACCCGATGGTATCCAGAGCCTGCAATTGGTTAATCGAAAACGACTTTGCTGCCGAAGCCTACCATGCAGCGGAATATCATAGCCAATCGGAATTCATCGCAGAGATAAAACAGCAATGCCTAAAAACGGCAATACGTCTGATAGACGTTGAAATGGTATTGGAATGGATCAAAAACAAAACCCATGTTTCGCCTGCACTGGGTGATCAGGATCGCCTGGCCTGGTGCTGGGCATTAAGTCTTTCGGGACATATCAAGGCCGCACAAAACGAACTCTCCATTTTGTTGCGTTCGGTGTTGCCGGGATACGAACACGATCCGGACTCTACCATCAAGCAACTGTTCCTCAATCCCGCGAATAAATTACAATGCCATATGGCTATTATCTATGTCGCATTGCAGGCCATGCACTCACCGTTGAGTACCCGTTTGCTGGATTACCTGAATACGCTCCACAGCAATACCCTGGTTTCCCCGGGTGTCAGTGCACGCATCGAAAACATATTGGCTCACCACTATTGCGTTAGTGGTGATTTTAGTCGTGCAAAACGACACCTTAAGCTTGCTGCCGGCATTGCAAAGGTAAACGCCAATTCGCATTGTTTAATCGTTTCAATTTACATACAGGCTCGAATTGAAATGCTCAGCGGCGATCTAAATGGTGCCCTGGAAATCTGTAACCGGTTTCTTTCCAGCGCCCTGGCGGCCACGACGAAAGAGAAGCACCATCTGATTCTGGCACTGAGAGCGTATATTTTCTATTGCGGTATCAAACCACAGATCGGAATAGCCGAGGCACATGCGCTGGCTGCCTCGAATGTTGCGGGACTGAATAGTAACGGACTGGTTCAGGTTTTCAGTCCGCTACTGCATGACCATTTACGCCATAGACGATACGACCAGGCTAAGGTGATTTTAAATTTTCTGGATAAGTCAGCTCAACAACATCACAGCAAGTCATTACAGGTGCACGTCATACTGGAGCATTTCCGCTATGCACTAATACGATCGGACCAGCTCAGTATCAATGCATGGGTCACTCAATATCAGCTACCGGAAAAAGTGGCTCAGAGCCTCGATTCCAAATCGGCGATGGAATGGAACATTCGTGAAAACTGGCTGGTATGCGCCATTTTCTACCACGTCAGTCAGGGCAAATTCAGCGAAGCTAGCCGTCTCAACGCGCAGCTACTGTATTTGAATATCGAATGCGGGTATCCGGTGCGCTATCTGCCCATCGCAATGATGCAAACCTGGTTGGATTATCAGGGTGGCAGACGAAGTAATGCCTTTTTCAAATTGAATGAGATACTGGCCCAAGCGGAAATTTCTGCTCAGGGTTACGGTCTGTTTGATATCATCCCCGATGCGACTGAGTTTGTGTCGGACGCACTGGCCGATAACCGGATCAACTCAGAAAAGCACCGGAATCTATTACGTAACTTAGGCTTTTAAGCTCTCCGCTTAAATCAAATCCGACGGGTCAATTCCACTGGCGGCCGCTTCTGCTGCTGGCTTTTCCGGCAACACCACGTCTTCCTCCCTGCGCTCAACACTGTACATAATTAAACGACGCAGCCATTGGTGACCCGCATTAGGGTGCAACAAAGGGCTCCAGGCCATTTTCAAATCAAACTCAGGAATATAAAAAGGAGGATCCAACATCACCAGGTTAGGATTGGTCGCTTGCATGATGGCCACTTTGGTTGGCAATGTTGCAATAAGATCATTGTTTTGTGCTAATAAGCCGGGCATTTGATAGTGCCGCGTAAAGATCGTGATCTTACGTTTGCTGCCTATACGCTGCAGCGCCTGATCAATCCAACCCAATCCACCGGACTTTTCCGGGTTGACTCCAAAGCCCACGCCCATACCGGTTTTACTCACCCAAATATGCTGCGCATTAAGATACGATTTTAAATTAAAATTGGTCGCCACCGGATTTTTTTTATTGATCAGGCAGGAAAATGTGTCATTCCATACCGTGGTCTGATGAAACGATTGCGGAATTTCATCGAAACGATTAATCGCCATATCGACCCGACCCTGTTCCATGTCCTGATAACTCACGTCGGATGGGGTAAGAAAATCCAGGATGATATTAGGTGCCTCGCTGCGGATATGCTTAATTAACGGCGGGATCAGAGTTGACTCAGCATAATCGCTTACCATGATGCGAAAGACACGCCGACTGGTGAGGGGCTTAAACTCCTGGCGCGGTTCCAGCATAAACTGCGTATCCACTAGAATCTGGCGGACACGCGGTTGCAGATCCAGGGCTCGCTCTGTCGGTTTCATTCCCTCACTGGAACGAATCAGCAAGGGGTCATTAAACAGCACTCTCAGCCGCTTAAGGCCGTTGCTCATGGCAGGCTGGGTGATGCCCAGCTGCTCCGCTGCGCGGGTTACATTCAGCTCCCGCAGCAACACATCCAGGTAAACTAAAAGGTTAAGGTCAATCCGACCAATATTCATGTTAACAATGCCGCCCAACAAGCTATAAACACGGTGAATTATGGCAGAATCAGCTGAAAAACCACAGTCCGAGTATCACTGCAGCAGTAAGCCCCACCGCATCGCACAACAAACCGCACCACAACGCATAACGAATACGGGTAATCCCCACCACACCGAAATAGACAGTGAGCACATAAAACGTCGTCTCAGTAGAACCCTGCATCACCGTGGCAATCAGCGCCGGGAGGGAATCCACTCCCTGAGTGTTCATGACATCCAGCATTAATGCACGGGCTCCACTACCGCTGAACGGTTTCATAAACGCGACCGGCAAGGCGTCTACAATTTGCCCGTTTATACCGGCATTAGTTAGCGCCAGCCTGATCCACTCCAATCCATAGTCTAATGCACCGCTGGCGCGGAATACCCCAATCGCAACTAACATGGCGACCAGATAGGGAATCAATTGAATGGCCGTGCCGAAGCCCTCCTTCGCACCTTCGATAAACTGTTCATACACAGGAACCCCCTTTCGCATGCCCACAGCTATGAAGAGCACGATGACTGCCAGCAATAGTCCGTTTGCCAACATAGTAGATACATCGGTTAGCTGTGATGAAGATAGAAAAGACAGCCAATAAATAAAGGCGCTGATTGCAACCAATATAGTGAAAAGATAGGCCAGCACCACAACATCAAAACGAATACGTTGCACCACCATAACCGTTAATAAACCCACCAGAGATGAAGCTGCTGTCGCCAATAGAATGGGAATAAAAACCAGAGTCGGGTCAGTGGCGCCCAGTTGTGCGCGATACATAAAAATCGTAACAGGTAATAGCGTGACAGAGGACGTGTTCAAAACCAGAAACAGGATTTGCGCGTTTGAGGCGGTATCTTTCTGCGGATTCAAGGATTGCAGTGCCTGCATGGCTTTCAAGCCTAAAGGCGTGGCGGCGTTATCCAAACCGAGCATATTGGCGGCCAGATTTAAAGTGACTGCACCCTGGGCCGGATGGCCTTTCGGTACTTCCGGCATGATGCGGGTAAAAAAGGGAGACAACAAACGGCTGACGCTATCGATCAGGCCGGCACGCTCGGCTATTCTAAAAAAACCGGACCAGAGTGCCAGCAGGCCCACCAAGCCCAACGCTATTTCGACAGACAGTTGCGCCATATCAAAGCTGGCCTGGATGACTTCCTGGAAGGCTCCGACGTCCCCGTTTAAACATCGCAGCGCGCTGACCAGCGCACCAATCAGAAAAAAACCACCCCATATGTAATTCAGCATCCGTTACCTGACAACAGCGGTTTTCTCCCGATCCCGATCCGTGCTAAAGATTTAGCACATCCATTTTTTGTACGGCTGCGTTGGCGGGTTTACCCTCGATAGTTTGATCATCCGCAAACTCATACACTTTGCGTTCACCGCTACGGTCGATTTGAAGTTGACTAAAATCGAACAACGCAGGGTCTGCCATTTGTGAAAGCTTAATGTTTTGCATTGCACTGAAGATATGCTCGATTCGGCCCGGTGTTTGTCTGTCCCACTGTTGCAGCATGGCTTTAATATTCTGTCGTTGCAAGTTTTCCTGTGAGCCGCAAAGATTGCAGGGAATGATAGGGAACTCCTTGAACGCGGCAAATTTCTCGATGTCTTTTTCGCGGCAATAAGCCAACGGACGGATAACGATATTTCGGCCATCATCCGACAATAACTTCGGTGGCATCGAAGACAGCCGGGAACCATAAAACATATTCAAGAACAGGGTTTCCACCATATCATCACGATGATGTCCCAATGCTATTTTGGTAGCGTTTATATCTTCAGCGAAAGAATATAGGGTTCCGCGACGCAAGCGCGAACACAGGCCACAGGTCGTAGCGCCTTCCGGGATTTTTTCTTTGACTACCGAATAGGTGTCGCGATTAATTACGTAATACTCGATGCCTAATGCGTCCAGATATTGAGGCAAAACATGCTCGGGAAACCCGGGCTGCTTCTGATCCATATTGACGGCGACAAGGTCAAACTGGATGGGAGCGCTCTTTTGCAGCCCCATCAGAATATGGAGCATTGTGTAAGAGTCTTTTCCACCGGACAGGCAAACCATAATCCGGTCTCCCTCTTCAATCATATTGAAGTCAGCGATCGCTTTGCCGGTTTCCCGACGCAGCCGCTTCTGCAACTTGTTAAATTGGGTGCGCTGTTTCTTCACCAATTCTGCATTGCTTACTACGTTGTCCGGCATGATGATTCTCTGTTGGGGGAATGGCGGGGGGTTTTTACCTGAAATCTGACGTAATGTAAACTTACGAACTTAGTTGTACTTTCGTTCCGCCTTAATTATATTGCTTTATCAGGGTGTTATAAAGTTTTCCGCCTGAAACATAAATCACATAATAAAAAGATACAAGAGTCATCCATTGACCCGGCACAATGCCGAATCCACAGCTTGTGATGGGTGATTCACTTATAAATAGTACAGCTTGGGGTACTAAAATGAACACGATTGATCGACGTAGATTTCTGTCATTTATCGCTGCCGGAATCGCCACTCCTTTTATTGTCACTGTTACCGCGGATCAGGCGCAAGCCGGACTGATATCACCTGATGCTCCACTATCAAAGGACTCGGCCCGGGTCTTCAGCTTGTCTGTATCCTCCGGTGACCCTACCCCTACGGGCGTGATGCTCTGGACTCGGATCGACCCCAGCGCCTATCGCCAGGGGCAAGCTCTCATTGTCCAGGTGGCCCACGACGTGGAGTTCAGGCAGCTCGCGTTTGAAAGCCTGGTTGAGGCACCCCACATCAAGCCCAGTCGGGATTACACGGTGTCGTTGGATTTGGATGGCTATCTGGAACCGGACATCCGCTATTATTACCGTTTTATTTACAACAACACGGTGAGCCGAACCGCGCGTTGCCGCACAGCCCCCCCATACGGAGCCGAACTGCAGCACCTAAAACTGGCGCTATTGACCTGCCAGGATTATACCAATGGTTACTATGGCGTAATGGCCCAGATCGCCGCAGATGACTCGATTGATTTCGTGCTTCACCTGGGGGATTTTATCTATGAGACCGCAGGAGACCCTCGCTTTCAAAGCCTGCCCTTCGAAGACCGTAAAATTATTCTGCCCAGTGACGGACTGGTGGCTCTTGATCTGGACGATTATCGTCATCTTTATCGAACTTACCGTTCTGATCCGCTACTACAGCAAGCCATGGAGCAACATACCTTCATTATTACCCGCGACGACCACGAGACTGTAAACGACGCCTATTGGGATTACGAACGCCATACCCTGGGCGCGCCGGATCACCCCTACACTCTCGACCCGGCTTTCGGGAATGACCCGGCTCTGCTCAACCAACTGATGCTGGATTCCCAACAAGCCTGGCTCGAATACATTCCGGCACGGGTGGAGGTCAATGCAGATTCCACGGATCCACACCGCTATCTAAAGTATTACCGTCGTGTGCAGCTGGGTAATCTGGTGGATCTATTTATGTTGGATGGTCGCACGTACCGAACCGGCCACCCCTGTGGCGAGGGCGATTTTTTTGAGCGCTACCTGCCTTACGGTTGTTCGAACTGGCGTAGCGATCAACAGACACTGCTCGGTGCGGATCAGCGCGACTGGCTTTTGAATGGCATCATTGGCTCCAGTGCACGCTGGAAGCTGCTCGGCAACCAAACCTACATGGGCAGCCTGGGAATTAAATTAAAAAATGGCAAATTGCCCATCAATGTCGATGCGTGGGATGGCTTCGACTATGAAAGAAATATGATAAACAACGAGGTCGCCCTGAATAAAATTGAAAATTTTGTCGTAGTAACAGGCGATCTGCACACTTATATTGCATCGCATATCAAGAAAGACTACGACAAGCGTTCCATATTTGATTTTGACAACTATTTAGGTGTGGAATTCATGACGCCCTCGGTAACGTCTGCTGGGCTCTTTGACTTGATCGGCGCAGCCACTCCCCAGGGCGAACAGCAACTTGTCGCGCAGGCTGTCACCAACACGGCTGTGCGCACGACCAACCCTCATATCCGCTATTTCAACACCACGCAAAACGGGTATTCCACAATAGAATTCAGCGATAGACATTGCGATTGGAAGGCTTACATCGTCGATAAGAATATAAACCGGGGAGATCAGGCAATTAAACTGACACGCCACTACCGAAAATATACAACTTTCCCCTGGCTGGTCACTCAAGCTGCACTGGTTTACTAGTTTACAAGCAGTAAACCGCATCGACGGGGTCAGGGTCGGTTCCGGACCACTCTTACAGACCCCGTTTCGCTCCCTCTGTATTACTTTAATTCAGAGGAAGATTTTCCCAGCACATGTCGGGCAATAATCAATTGTTGTATCTGCTGGGTACCTTCAAAAATATCCAGGATTTTAGAATCCCTAGCCAGCTTTTCCAACAGCTCGGCTTCACCATAACCCAATGACCCGCACAGCTCGACGCATTTCAGTGTGATGCGATTACCGACCCGTCCTGCTTTTGCTTTGCACATGGACGCCTCCTTTGAATTTGGCTGATTATTATCAGCCATCCACGCTGCTTTTAGTATCAATAGCCGCGACGCTTCCAGCTCGGCTTCCAGGCGATAAATTTCTGCTTGCAGAGCACTACCGTTATAAAGGCTCTTGCCGTAATCGAATACCACTCCTTCTTTTTCCAGCAGCTCCCGCGTGATCTCCAGAGCCGCGCGTGCCACGCCATAGGCCATCGCGGCAACCGGCGGTCGGGTATTATCGAATGTCTGCATTACGCCGCCAAAAGCTTTCTTGCGCGCCTCCGCGGTATCCGCTATTTCCGCAGAGCCCAGAATATTGTCCTTGGGAATTTTGCAATCGGTGAATACGATAGCGGCTGTATCAGATACCCGCAAACCCATTTTGTCTTCACAACGCACCACCTCCATTCCCGGTGTGCCTTTTTCTACCACGAAGGATTTAATGGCGGCTTTACCTTTACCCCTATCCAGAGTCGCCCAAACCACCACTGCATCACCCCGCTGTGCAGCAGTGGCGAAAATTTTTTCACCGTTTAAAATCCAATTATCACCTTGCAACCGTGCAGTAGTCTGAACTGCGGCCGAATCTGAACCGCAACCAGGTTCAGTAATGGCCATAGCACAATGTAACTGACCAAACTTTTGCTTCTGTTGGGGCGTGCCAACGGCTTGTATTGCCGCATTCCCTAAACCCAACCCCGGGATGGATAACATCAATCCGACACACCCCCAGGACAACTCTGCAGTCGCCAATACTTGCATCATATTGGCACCGTTGCTGATCTCACTCACACCAGCAGAGCCTTCCGACGACGTTCGCTGGGAACTCATGCCGACATTTTTCAGCATCGCCCCGACCGGAATCAACTCCTCTGGAGTATCGCAATGTTCGATTTTATCGTACTTTCGTGCTATCGGTCGGAACACCGCATGAGCCAACTGGTGGCTCATCTTCTGAGCCATTTGTAATTTCTGTGGTAACTCTAAATTAATCATGATTTGGAAGCTCCTTCCTGATTCGATTAAACCACTACCACACCTTGTAACAGTGCATGCGCCCGCAGGTTTCTGTAAAACATCTCTACCGGATGCTCTCGGATGAAGCCGTGACCGCCCAATAACTGAATGCCGTTAGTACCGATTTCCATGGATTTTTCGGCACAAAATATACGGCACCAATACGCCTGTTCATGAAACGGTAATCCCTGTTCAGCACGCGACGCTGCCCGATACACCAGCATTCTCATGGCTTCCAGCTCGGTCGCCATATCCGCCACCATGAAGGCAACCGATTGGCGATGAGAAACAGGCTCCCCGAATGCGGTACGTTCATTCACATAGGGCACAACGTAATCCAGCACGGCCTCGCAGCAGCCAACGGTAACCGCGCTCAGGCCGATTGCTGACAGGTCGGTCAGGCGCCGAATATCGAGTTCGATGCGCGCATCTACGCCCACTTGCACATCCTCTAACGTAACACGGCTTAAATTTAATGGTCTTAACCCCATGTAGTGTTCGTCCGTCACGCGCAGACCTGCACTATCACCATCGACGATAAAGCCTGCGATCCGGTTATTTTCGTCCGCTGCCAGCACCAGAATAAAGCGTGCCTGTGCTGCCAATGCTACCATCGTCTTCTCGCCGTTCAGACAATACCCTGTCGCGACCTTTAACGCCTTCGTACGTATGTCTGCGGCATCGAAAGTGGCACGCGGCTCCATCAAAGCAATGGTAGCTACTTGAAAACGTTCGTTTGCCAGCGGAGTCAGGTATTTTTCCTGTTGCCGTTCTGACGCCTGATCCAACAGCACATTGATGAAACTCGAAGGTGTTAACGCAGCAATCGCCAGTGACATGTCCCCCTTACCCAAATCCTCAGCGTTCAACATATTGGAAACCGGCGAACGTATCATACCCGCTCCCCCCAGTGCTTCCGGTATCGGCATCAGGCTCAAACCCAGCTCGGCAATGCGATTAAAGAACTCTGCAGGAGGCTGGCCCGCCTCGTCTGAAGCGCGAGCTAAGGATTGAATTTCAGCACGGGCGAATCGTCGCAAAGATTCCCGTGTCATGCGCTGCTCTGCTGTTAACGTTATATCGAAACATTCATTGAACGATGCGCTTTGATCTGCAGACATTCGTTACTGCCCCTTTTCTATATAGATGGGTGTCGCGTTTAATGAGATAGGAATAATAAACAGCGCTCTAAATGCTAGGCGAATGGCGTGGTTAGCAACAATGATCAAAAGTGACAAATACAAGTCAATCGTGATGCTCAGGGCCGGGCCAGGATCGACATCGGAGCCAGCCTAATATTGCAGGCTAAGGTCGTTTAGCAATGCATCCCAACGACGCCATTGCGGCATCGCCATTGTCATTAACCGATAGAACCGGGTGCTGTGATTGAATTCTTTGAGATGACATAGTTCATGTACAACCACGACATCAATGCATTCCAACGGGTACTTCACCAAATTGGTATTAAGTAGGATACGGCCGTTGCTGCGACAGGTTCCCCAGCGCCGCTTCATCAGCCTTGGCTCTATCGTGGACGCAGACAATGCAAATGACTGCATTTGCTGGCGCCAGTGGTCATGCCGTTCGTGATAGATGGCGCTGGCCTGCGTTCGATACCAGGCTTTTAATTTTCGTTCTACTGTTGCAATAGAGTCACCGGCGGAAGCGCCGGGCACCACATATTCCACTGCGGGGATCGTATCATAGCCGATTACCTGCTTTTCTCCCAGGAAGTAAAACTGATTCCCCCACTGAAGTTGTGGCTCATAGGGTTTCGGACGGCGCTCTAACTCTGCGAGTTGTTTCTCAATCCAAACGCGCTTGGAATAGACGAAGCTCATTGCTTCCTTGCGCGACACGAAATAAGGCACCCGCACTTCGATACCATGCTCAGCACTGACATAAATACCGATACTTTTCCGTTTGCCATAGGTGAGTTGAAATTCCGTGTCATTCCCACTGGCTAAATCACTTTGATGCGCCAACTTATTGTCACCCTGAGTAAGAAAATTAATTTGAAATGTAAGCCATTGAAGAGGCTGATGTTATGCATTCATCCTGGTTACATATCTTTACATTTTGAATTTTCGACTAGTCTGAAAGTAATACCGGGCCGCTTTACGGGCAGTCCGGCGGTCAATCTCCCGAATTATATATTGCTGGTCGCTGCTACATGGATACACATACCCTGACGAAGTTCTTGCGCATAGTAAGCTGCTCATTGCTTTCAATCTGCACATTACCTGCGTGGGCATTTGGCCCAGACACAGCTCCTGCTGAAGTAAAATTTAACACTAGTTATGGCAATACCCAAGGCACTCTTAACTGGCAGATTGCAGGCGGCAACGGAGGCCCGAACATACTGTCTGAATTGACCTACCGGAATGTACAATTCAAACAATTCCAGATGTCGGGTAGCACCCTATTCAAACGCGGGCCACTGACCAACGCCGAGTTGTTTGTGGATTATAAAACCGGAATTGCGAGCGACGGTAGTGTGCAGGATTCTGACTACCAGACCGATAACCGAGGCCAGGAGTACAGTCGCAGTCACTCTTCAGCAAACGGCTCTCGGATGCAGGATATTACCCTGGGAGCCGCTTACCACTTTCAGATCAATACCTATCAATCATTGATACCGATGCTGGCTTACACCAGCAAGACTCAAAAAATGCTAATGACCGAAGGACTTCAGGTCGTGGACATATACAACCCCTATAATCTGGGGCCCTTCCGTAACACGCTGAACAGCTCCTATATCACAAGCTGGGATTCCATAGTTATGGGAATGGGCTGGAAAATGGAAACCCAAAACCATGAATTACTGCTGAACGCAAAATTTCATTTACTGGATTATCATGCTGAAGCGGACTGGAACCTGCGCAGTGATTTCGCCCATCCTAAGAGTTTCGAGCACTGGGCCGGTGGCAACGGATTTGGGCTGCAACTTTCTTACGCATACCGCTTTTCAGAATTATTCAGCTTGTGGCTTAACTGGTATCGAGAAGATTGGCGCACCAATCCGGGTACCGACGTTGTCTATCTGGCGGATGGGTCACGTGGTACAACTACGTTAAATGAGGTAACCTGGGAAGCGACTGGATTTGCAACAGGGCTGCTTTTTCGCTTCTAAACTCAATGGACCCACAAAATCTTCATAACCCGGTGATTCGATACGTTCTGATTGCCATAGGCTGGCTGGCTGTGGTTTTGGGCGTGATCGGCATCTTCCTGCCTCTGATACCCACCACCCCGTTTCTGTTACTGGCGGCCAGCTGCTTTGCGAAAAGCTCTACCCGCTTTCATGATTGGCTGCTGAATCAACCTCACCTCGGCCCCTATATTCAAATGTATCTCAATGGCAAGGGGATTCCGACGCGAGCGAAGATTAGCATACTGGTAGTAATGTGGTTATCTATGACCATGTCAGCCCTGCTTTTCGGCAAGTATCTGGCGGTGAGGATAATCATGTTTATCATTGCCTGCGGGGTAACTATTTATATCGTGAGGCTGCCCACTCTCACCCTTGTTGAAAAAACCGACTAGATTCAGCGCATGCTAATGTCGATCGGCTTTGCTACCGCCCAGACACTGCGGCGATGCAGGTGCACTCGCGTTCGCTTGGTTCCATTCGGCAGGCGTGTACGTATGTAAAGCAAGAGCGTGCACAGGCCCGGCCAAATCATCTGCCAGAATTTTGTATACAATCTGATGACGAGCGACTGAACGCTTCCCTTCAAATGCATCGGTAACCACCACTAATTTAAAGTGGGTTTCCGAATTGGGCGGTACGCTGTGCATATGACTTTCGTTAATCACCTCAAGATGTGAAAGCACAAGCTGGGCATTCATTTTAGTTTCAATCGAAGTCTGAACCGGATGGCTGACGGACATAATTCTTTTCCTGTTCTCTATAAGCCATAAATATACCACTATACAGTTTAATGCTGAACCTGCTTCTTATTTCGGTACCGAGGCAAACGAAAATCAGCTGCTTTCACCGGCGCTGCCAGATAATGGCCCTGAGCAAAGCAACAGCCTAACTTCTCAAGTTTGGCGAATGCAGTTTCATCTTCGATCCCATGCACTACCAATTTAATATCCTGTGCCCGACACAAGGTCACTATTTCAGTCAAGGATTCCCGGTCATAGTGGCTATCCAGATTGCCGATCAACCGTTGATCCAGCTTAACCTCGGTAACCGGCAAATTGCTCATATACGAGGGCTTACCGTAGGACACTCCAAACTCATCAATGGTTAGCCCAATACCCGTGGCGCGGATACGGTTTAGCACTTCCCGGGTGATATTGGGATCTTCAATGATAGCTGCTTCCTTGATCTCAAAAGAAAGCACCTGCGCTGGAATGTGATTCTTTTGCAGTAGGAAACCCACCTCTTCAATAAAGCCGGACTCCCGCAAACACTTGGGCGACAAACTAATAGATAATTTAAGCGGGGTTTGGTGGGGATCAACCGCGACCAAATAATGGTGAATGGCTTTATCGATCATTTTCAACGTCAGTTCGGAAACAAAGCCTCCCACCTCTGCCAGATAAAAAATCTCGCTGGGGTTCACACTGTGTTCCAGGGCGCTGTTCCAGCGAACGAGCACCTCTATACCGCACACTTTATTACTGCGCAAATCGTAAATAGCCTGGAAGTACAATGCAAGTTGATCATCCTGAATACTGGCACGCAGTTCGTTGATCAGGCTGATATTACGCGGGTTATATTGATTTACCGTTTCCAGGTGATAACCTTTACTCAGGTTTTTGGTTTTATCGGCAGAAAGTGCCGTCAGGCTTTGCTCCAAAAGGCCGTTAAATTGAGTCACTACTTCGCTTAATTTTGAGACTCCGAACGAAACACCCGACTGCAATGCGACACCCTGATAGAAGAATGGGCGCTGCATAGCGGACTCGACCTCCTCTACTGCGATATTAACCGCGCAGTCATCCATTGACTGCAATAAAAACGCGTATTCGCCGTTACCCATTACCGCCATAGGGGCATATTGATCCTTAAACTCCGATAGCGGAACGACCCCGGCAATGCTGCGCAAAATAATGCTTAAACGCTTGGTTGCACGAGTAAGCAGTTCATTTTTTGCCGCGTGTCCCAGATGGTTTTCTACCTGGATAAGGTGATGCAGTTCCACTAAAACCAGAGTAACGGACTCTTCGTCCGAGGCCCGTGATGCAATCATTTTCTGAGCCACACCCGCTAATACATCCAGTTCCGGAAAATGGTGCAACGTATCCCGCAATACTTTTTTCTGTAATTGCTCTTCTGCATACTTGAGTTCCAGCATCGTGTCATTTTGCAAACTGACATCCTTCCTTTTCTCAAATCGCTCACGCTGGATCCGGGCAGCTATACCTAAGGACAGGGTGATGCCTAAAAAGCAAAGTGCAACTTCCTTGAATCGAATAGTGAAGCCATTCACTGGAATTATACCGATCTCGCTTAACTGGAAAATAACATAGCCAAGCATGAATACAGACCACCCAGCCAGGAAGTAACGTGTCGCGCGTTGCGACACATTCAGACACGCAACAATGGCCGGCACAAAGAACAACGCGCTACACGCAATAAACAACAATACAAACAAAGGCTGATTCAACACACCGACCGCGACAAAAAGCGCCAATAATAAAGCACCTAATGCTGCACCTAACAGCATTCTATCCATCAAGGGGTAATCAATTTTGGTACCGAGATAACTGCGCGTAAACGCTACCGCACAAACCAGGGCCAGACACTGAATATAAGCGCTGAAATTGAAGGTCTGCATAAACGCAAATTCAAAACTATAGCGACTGAAAAAGCCTTCACCGGAAGCGGCCACCAATGTGCTGCTAACTAAAAATGCCGCCAAATAAAAATAAGTACCTTCAGATAGGGAAACACTAAGGAACAGGTTATAGAGTATGAGCGCAAGTAAACCGCCAAAAAACAACCCCCAGGCGGGCAGCGTTTTACGCTTATATAACTGGTAGGCTTCAGCATTCCACAAGGTCACCGGCAGGTTGAATGCGCCAATCACCTTTGTTTTAAAATACACTTCAGTGGCTTTGTCAGGATCGATGGGGACCGAGTATTCCAAATGGCGCCCGTCGCCGGCGATGATGCGTTGAAAACCCGACTCATCCTTAAAATACAGCTCCGACCCCCTCAGTTCGGTCGATTCAACCACCAACTTCCATTTTTGGGCAAGGAGCGCAACTGCGGCACTTTCGCGTAACCTGACTCGCATCCAGAAAGTATGCTCTCCTAGCGGGAGGAGGTGCCTGTACTCATCCGCCGGACGAAAGGAATCATCAGCCTGTGTGGTTATTTCCTCAAGAGTAAGAGCATCACTCTCGTCCAGAAACAGCTCGATATGGCTGGAAAGATCCAATTTAACTAAATTCACATTATTGATCAGAATAGACAGCTGGGCGTCGGATGCGAAAGCACTGACATTCAACATTAAGCCAAGGCAAAGCACCACTCGGAACCGAAGTGGCTGCATATTGTGCAGTAAAAAAAAGAAGCGCTTCATAAACCGGGCGGCTTAATCGGGCGTTCGGGACAATATTGAAGTGGCTATCCAGAAATTCGGACGGTCGAAAGGGGCTTTCAACTTGTTGTTCATTGCGAACCTCAGTAAATCTGGCCGCCCGCTCCCTGGGTTATGATTGGTTTCTGGTGAACCTAACTAAGTCCTTGTTAAAACTGAAAATAGACCCGACACAGCGATTTGTCTAACAATTTCCTGCATTTAATTCAACAACTTAGCAAAATTGATTGATTATTGATCAGGCCGGGGTGATCTTGAGCGCATTAACGTTTCCCTAAAGCACTCCCCAAATTGGCCGATATTATAAATATAAGGTAATTTACTGAGTATAAACGTCAAAAAAGAGTCAACCATGTTGTTAATGCCGATGATACATAACCGTCAAATTGAGCGATTAAAATCAAATCGCTCGATTCGGGTGTATTCCTCTGAAGCGACCAAGCAGTCCGCCCCCCAACAGCTCCCGAAATTTTCTGAACGCCGCGCCCGCAGTAAGGACCGGCGAAAAAATTCTGTTCCGGTGAGCCTGGACCGACGGCGGGGAGATCGGCGCAACGCCCATCAAGCACTGCGCCCTGAATTGAAGACGCTACTTCAAAACGCCGGTAGCAATAATCCGGCAACGGTACGCCGAGAAGGGGTCTATATTAACGAAGACGTTTAGCCTTCTCTGGCTAACTTTCACTCTCCCGCCCCCAATCAGTCCCAAAATGGTTCGGAAATGAACCAGATTGTCTGCCGCCCTCAAATAAATTGGTATTTAGTTCTTCAGATGAATAGAATTATGCCGTCTTAAAACAGGATGACAGGAGATCAAAACCAATGAAACAACCTGTACGCGTAGTCGTTACCGGTGCCGCCGGTCAAATCAGCTATTCATTATTGTTCCGTATTGCAGCAGGCGAAATGTTAGGCCCGGATCAACCGGTCATTTTGCAGATGCTGGAAATCACCCCTGCCTTGGGCGCCCTGCAAGGGGTAGCGATGGAGTTGGACGATTGTGCTTTTCCGCTTCTGCACAGCATGGTGATCACCGACGATCCTAACGTTGCTTACAAAGATGCTGATTATGCTCTTCTGGTTGGTGCCCGCCCCCGCGGACCCGGCATGGAGCGCAAGGATCTTCTGGAAGCCAACGCCGCCATCTTTTCCGTTCAGGGCAAAGCGATCAACGATCATGCCAGCCGCGATATCAAAGTATTAGTAGTTGGGAACCCTGCAAATACCAATGCGCTGATTGCTCAACGCAACGCTCCGGATATTAACCCCCGTCAGTTCACCGCTATGACCCGCCTGGACCACAATCGCGCCCTCACGCAACTGGCTCAGAAAACCGGTAGCTCGATCAACGACATCACCAAGATGACCATCTGGGGCAACCACTCTTCTACTCAGTATCCTGATATTTCGAAAGCTTTGATCTCTGGCGAAGCGGCCGAACCCAAAATTGAGCAAGACTGGTACCGCAACGAGTTTATCCCTGTCGTGCAACAACGTGGCGCAGCCATCATTAAAGCTCGTGGCGCATCCAGTGCCGCTTCCGCTGCCAACGCGGCTATCTTCCATGTACGAGACTGGGCACTCGGCACTGCCGAAGGTGACTGGGCCAGCATGGGCGTCTATAGCGACGGTAGCTACGGCATAGCGGAAGGATTGATTTACTCTTTCCCTTGCGTGTGCAAAAACGGCGATTGGGAAATTGTTCAAGGCCTGGACATCAGTGACTTCAGCCGTGAAAAAATGCAAGCTACAGAAACCGAACTAGCAGAAGAACGTGATGCGGTCTCACACTTGCTGCCATAACATCGGCGCACCAGCGTCAGTATTTTGGTAAAAACAGGCAGTAGCTAAAAATTATTGTTCTGAAAAAGCCCGCTGTGCTTCCTGAGCATCGCGGGCTTTTTAATGATCGGGAGAATTAATAAATGTCAGGGCATCTCGAGCGCTTTCTGGGACACAATCACACCATTATTATCGGCATAGACAAACTCACCGGGTAAGAAAGTTACACCGCCGAAGCTCACTGGGATATCAAGATCCCCTCTTCCCTGCCGGTTGCTCTTTATAGGAATAGTGCGCAACGCCTGAACCCCCAGGTCGGTTTTTCCAATCTCGTCCACGTCACGAATACATCCGTAAATAATCAAACCTGCCCAGCCGTTTACCGCTGCTTTTTCTGCCAGCATATCGCCGAGCAGCGCACACCGCAATGAGCCTCCGCCATCCACTACCAATACCCTGCCGTTGCCGGGTGTACCCACCTGCTCTTTCACAACCGAATTATCTTCATGGCATTTGACCGTCACGATAGGGCCGCCAAATGCGACTTTACCACCATAATTGGTAAATATGGGCTCCACAATACGAACACTTTCGGGATGGGCGTCACACAAATCAGGGGTAAGAATCTGCACAGTAGTTACCTCGTAAATGTTGAGAATCAGACGTCTGCCAGTTTAACAATCTGTTGATGGGTGTACAGGTTTACCTTGGGCAATTTCGGACTAGGATCCAACTGCACACATTCATTAACCATCGCACGGGCGACGGTGTCCGCCGATATAGACCGATACCGGGTCATAGAGCCGACCATCAAAGGATTCAGGAGCGACATCACCTTCGCACCCAGCTCTTCCCCTAGTCGATTTTGTTGCCGGTCGCCCAATAGTAACGAAGGCCGGTAAATTGACAACACCGGATACTCTAACGCACGCAGGTAGGTTTCCAGCTTCCCTTTCACGCGAGAATAAAACACCATGGATTGAGCAGATGCACCCACCGCAGAAACCAGCAGGAATGCCTTCGCACAACGAGCCCGCCCAAGTTCAGCAGCTTCTATGCAATATTCGTAATCCACCTTCTTAAACTGGGCACGACTACCTGCTTGTTTAATAGTGGTCCCCAGGCAACATAAAATAACATCCGCATCGAACAATTCCGGATATTCATCCAAACGCTCAAAATCCACCAACACATTGTAAAGCTTGCGATCCCTTACTGGCAGTGAACGGCGTGTCGGGGCAATCACCTCATTTACAACGGAGGAACTCAGCAAATGAGTAAGACAAGACTGGCCCACTAAGCCGGTCGCCCCCAACAGCAGCACTTTCATTCTGATTCCTTTTTTATGCGGTTTTTCTATCGGATTCGGTCGGACTCGAGACGTCGTCTTTTGCACCCAGCCATTGCCGGATTTTAGCACTGAGCTCCTCGACATTAACAGGCTTGGAAAGATAATCATCCATACCGCAGGAAAGGCAACGCTGCTGCTCACCCTCTACCACGCTGGCGGTCATTGCAATAATCGGCACCCGATTGCCCGATGCCACTTCCGTTTCACGCCAGGCCTGTGTTGTTTCATAACCATCCAGCACCGGCATAACGCAATCCATTAGAATGAGATCGAACACTTTTTCTTCCAGTATACCGAGCGCTTCCTTGCCGTTCACTACCGAAGTCACGGCGTAACCCAGCTTATTTAGCATGCCCTTGGCGACCAACTGACTAACGGCATTATCTTCCACCAGCAATATACGACGTCCATCTACTTCGGTTTCACCTGGTTCGTTACGTTCACTTGTTTCCGGCAGCGGCTGATCCAGTCCGAAACTTTCGATTAAAGCCCTGCAAAGCTTTTCCTGCGTTACCGGCTTGCTTAACCAATGCAGATGATGGCTATGCTCAATATCAATTCTGAGCGCATCCGCCCGTTGCGCCAATGACGACAGCACCACTAGATGTACGCTGTCTAATTCCGGTTCATGGCGTATTTGTTCAACAAGCTGCAAATCAATAGCCTGAGTCACAGGAAGGTCTATTAAAACCAGATGGTAACCCCTATCGGCCTGTTGATCAGCTTTCAACAATTTGACTACGGAATCTCGGTCGATAACGGATTCCACAACCATTTCCCAATCTACCAACTGAGAAACCAACGAATCCAACACGCCCTCGCCGGCGCCTACAATCAACACCCGCTTACCTACCAGCTCTCTGACCGCGGCGGGTTTTTGGGCTTGCTGAGTGGAGAGTTGTAAATGGGCAGTAAACCAGAACTCCGAGCCGGTCTCCGGCTTCGATTCAAATCCGATCTGGCCATGCATGCATTCTGCCAACCCTTTACTGATCGCCAAACCCAGGCCAGTTCCACCCTGAGCATAATTTACCTTTTTCGAAAATGCATCAAATAGGCGATCCTGCAGCTCTGCATCAATGCCCTTGCCGTTATCTTTTACCAGCACTTTGAGCTCGGCTTCTGCTTCAGACAACTTTGTAAGGTCAACATGTAATGTAATCTCGGTGCCGGCACTGTATTTAATCGCGTTGGATACCAGATTATTTACCAGTTGCATCAAACGATTCTGGTCGCCCTTAACACGCACCGGAATATCCGCTTGATAGGCACAACTAATCTCCATTCCTTGCTCGTGTGCTCTTGGTCCCAGCAGCTCCAATGTATGATCTATACAGCGTTTAACATTGAACACGTCCTCATTTAACTGAATCTGGCCTGAACTAATACGGGAAAAATCCACAATATCATCGATCAAGCTTAATAATGCTTCACCGGAATGTACGGCCACCTTTTGCAGCTCTCGCTGCTGCTGACTCAGCTCCGTATCATCCAGAAGCGCCAGCATTCCCAATACATTATTCATGGGCGTACGGATCTCATGAGTAATATTGGAAAGAAATTCAGTCTTGAACTGGCTCGCATCGTTTGCCTCGTGGACCGCATGAGACAAATCTCGAGCCTTGGTATGCAATTCATGATGCACTCTGACATTGTCCCAATGGCGAATTGTCATCAGGCGCGACTGTCTTACCAGCATGGTTAATACCACCAATAACCCTACCGCAATGGAGAGCCCGTTAATATTGGCAATGGCAAAGTAGGCCACTATCGTTGGCAAAAACAACGCCAGTAGGCGAATCACGTTAAATTTATGGTACGGCGACCACTCCACATTGTTGGTTGCTGAGTAACCAACAATATAAAGCGTGATGAGAAAGGAATTGACGCTGATCTGATCAAGCAAAATCAATGAGGCACAAAAGGTACCCAGGTAAACGGATGTGGCAATCATCAGCCCGATATAGACCTGACGCCAGCGCGCTGGTCCAGCTCCATAGGTGCTTTCGAAACGCAGCCCCAAATACATGGTGCCCATGCTGAGCAGCAACAGGGCTAAAGCTGCCAACACGGTAGTCCTGGCGTGAACAACGTAGTATCCACCTACCGTCGCTATAAACACGAACACCAAAATGTTGGCTGCCACAAGATAACGGCTGTGGCTGGCAAGATTCGAGTCGATCTTGCGCAAAATCTTTCTATCCTTCTGGAGCTTTTCTTCCCTTACCATAACCTGAGCTGCACTCTGAACCACATTCAGTCAGTATAGACCTTAATAGCCGTAATTCGTTGATTCCGTGACAACAGATTCTGTAAGGGGGGCGTTGCAGAGATGGAATGTAGAACACCTAACACAGGCAATCCATAGCCTGAATCAAGTACAAAGGGAGCCAATAATCTCAATAATAATAGGTCAGCCTGAATTGGATATAATCATCGCTTTCGATGATACTCAGCTTTCTACCGGTATCAGAAAGACGCTGAAACTCCTGAATGACGTCCAACCCAAAGGCTGGATCAAAAATAAAATCATAGCCATTTTCGTCAACCAGATCCGACAGGAAATCGACAATTTCCCGGTAATCAAAATCATCCGGGTTTATAACCGTTGAGTTGATGAGAGAGCTAATAGCCTGAGCAGTCGTCTGATTCCTCGGAACACGTTGCGCGCGCTCCAATACGGTGACAGCCTGAATTTCGAGCAGCACATCGCTAAAGATACGTCGCTCATACTCAAATGAAATTACTTTTTCTTCGCTGTCCGGATCCCACAAGATACCGCCGAGCATCGCCGTACCAAATTCATCGTTAAAGTTGAATCTTCCACCAATACCCACATCATGCTCCAGGAAACCCGGCGTCGCATCATCACGTGAATCATACATATATTCAGTGATCAGGGTCATATCAATATTGCTGCCGAACAGACCGTAAAATCCGTATTCCACACCTGCGACCATTGCGTGATAGTTTTCCCGCGAGCTGCGCACACCAATACCTTCGAACTTAACAGCCCACCCCTCGTAAATGTATTCCAGCTCCAAGCCAAACTGGTCTTTGTGCTGGTAATTCGGCACCAACATGGGATTATTTAAATTGAAGTTCCAGGAATACCAGGGCTCCCGGTCAACACCGGAAAAAACCGAGAACGCCGCCTCCACGTAATCGTTAAGGGGCCGCTGCCAACGAAAAGCGAAATCCACGTCTTGTGGGCTGGTATCCGCGGAATACCTGGCGTTATCCGTATCAACCGGTATAGGGGTTCTCAAGCGCCCGTCCAAACCAGGGTAGGTTCGTTCCCGAAACCCCAACAACAGATAGAAATCAAAAATGCCCCAGTCATCGACGACGGACAAATTAATCATTGGCTGACCCAGTTTCTCATCATCGCCATCCACCAAATCCAACTGGTTAATGGAATCCACCAGATGGTTAAACTCTGTTCTTCCCCAGAAAACCCGGGTAATCCCTGAACGCAGCTCCCAATCATCGGCAACGTGAACCCAAAGTAATTCACGGATATCCGCATGGGTCCGTTCCTCATCCTGGCCATCCAGAATCAGATAAGGGGTGAAGGTCAACAAATCCTGATCGTCGTTCCATGACGTGTAATATTCAGCAGAGAGCCGTAATGCAATGGCATTCTGCCCTTGACCAGAATCCCCTGGGTCTTTGAAATATCGGTACTCGGCTCCGGTCTGAGCGCTCCACTCCCCATTTTCAAATAGCGGTTCGAACACCGCCATTGCAGAATTGCAGAACAGAAAAACCAGCGCCGATGCTATTAACTGTGTTAACCGCATAACAGCTCTTATTATTGTACTACCTTTTGCCTGGCCAGCTTGCAGCCAAACGCCCTCTGTTTAAAAGCCGTACCCGATTAAACTGATACGGCTTCTACATGACTTATCTGGCTCGTTTTAAACTGTTTTTATTAAAATCCGAATCGGACAAGCCGGTATCGAACTTGGTGTTTTTCTGCTGCAACACAGTGCTTCTGCCGGTCTGGTGATTCACCATCAAAAGCTCGTCAGGACGCCAGAATTTATCCAGATACAGTTTGAATCCCGATGAGGTCATGGTTTTCAAATGACTGTTCTTGCGGTCATAAAATTCTGCTTTCAAGGTTCGATAATGCCCTTTATCCACCCAGGTTACGACGCGAGTGTACCCTGAGTTTTTGTCTTTCGGATAACTCTCAACGACAAAGCAATCCTGACCGTCATACTTTTCGTCTTTTAAATATTTATAGGTGTAATCTTCCAGAGATTGCCCGCCAATATCCTCGAAAGAGAACTCACTACCCATAAACGGCCCGGACTTTTTACTGGAGGCGATTTTTTTGACCCGCTTCAACGCGGGAAGGTAGAGCCATTGGTCGTCATCCCGCCCGTCGTGTTGATGAGTCAACAGCGCCGTCCCTTTTTGGTCCCGGGGAGTTAAAAACACCATCAACGTTTTATCACCTTCATCGCCGCTGCCTTCCATGCCTTTAACCGACATTTCACGCTCACTGGTCGCTTCCTGCTTGTTCTTCAGAATCATTACCATGTCGGACTGGCTATCGACATAGCCATCGCCACGTACCTCCGCTTCGTTAAAAATCGCGTAGCCTTTCTCTTCCGGAGTCTCTGCCTGAACGGAACCGGCAATCAGGATCATTGCCGCCATGGACATAGGAAATAATGTTTTTATTTTCAGATTCATACCGCCGATTTCCCTCTTTATTGTTTGGTCAAGCAGAATAGTAACACAGGGCTACACAAGTACATCAGCCTTAAGGACTAAACTGAGGGGTCATCGAGCCAAGAGCAACGTTAAACATCAATCTAGGCTACTGTATAACCTGATTTACAGGGTTTCATCAGCGATTTCGTCTCTTTCTGCAGCCCCGATGGGCCCTTCATCGACAATCAGCTCTATGGTGGTATAGCGTCGCTGTGTTACCTGGTCCTTTCTATACCGCACACAGACTAATTTATCCCCATAACGTTTGGTCAGTTTTTTAGTGCCACTATCCCCGGGGCGAAGAGTCTTGATTACATCCATATAACCACTCCATTTGACGACTTTTATATCTATAAAGACAGACCACACGCAAGTTAAACAGGAATTTAGAAGAATTATGGAAACATCTGAATTTAAAGGAAAAACAAAACAAATTAGGTGTAGAGAAGAAGCCTCAGCTTCCGGCAGAAATTGCTTACACGGCAGTATAAAGCGCCCCATTGATCCGTTGATCCTTGTCGTGTATGTGCTTTGCAGACGTTTTCTCTACTGACTAATAACTTCCGACAGTGCCCGAATTGCAAAACGTCTGAATACACCAATCCTTATCTTCAATAGCCTAAAACTCAACAAGCCCAGCTCCTAAAAAAGTTGGATCTGCTCGCAAAGTTTCCCCCCCAAGGCGGCCTGCGACAATGATTCCTATCGTAGTGTAATTAATATAGACACTACAGGGTAAAAGAAACAATCGTCTTTATTAGGGCAGTGACAAGTTTTAACATGCTGCGGCACAAAGCAAAACGGAGAAAGAGAAGACATTGAGTGGAGTGGGATGTAGACGGATTCGAATACCGGAAGGTTTATATGGCCGAACTGCGGGAACAGATACAATCTCCATATAAACCGCAAAATTCATGTTCTGATTATATATTACTGTTAAATCAGACGCTTATAACAAGAAAATGGCGTCCCCTAGGGGGTTCGAACCCCTGTTACCGCCGTGAAAGGGCGGTGTCCTAGGCCACTAGACGAAGGGGACGCAACACGAGAGCTGCGTCAAAATTTGGTGGAGCTAGGCGGGATCGAACCGCCGACCTCTACAATGCCATTGTAGCGCTCTCCCAGCTGAGCTATAGCCCCAATTTTTCTGCCTCTACCAAATCAAAAAACTTGCTAAGCCGTTGTTTTTGCGCATTTAAATACGAAAAAAGGGCCCTTAACGATCTGGAGAGGCTGCGAATTCTAGGGAGAATTCCGTTGGGTGTCAACCACTTTTGTGCTCTCGGGGATCGGTCTAAAATTCAATGACCCGATACTGTTTATCCCAGGCTTTGGTTTCTTTTTTGCTTGCACCACCAAGCAGCTCGAGCGCGAAACGTAAGCGTGCGCGCGTCATATCCGAGCCCAATATTGCCATAGCATCCATGATCGACGGCGCCGTGGTGCGCCCGGAAACAGCCACGAACAACGGCATCATAAAGTCTTTTAGTTTCAACCCCATCGCCACTGATAACACTGTCAGCGAGTGGTGGATCGCCTCTTTATCCCAATCCGGCTGAGTTTCAAAGCGCCAAACACAGAATTGCAGCACCTTTCTCACCTGCTCGGGCTCGAGTTTGGTAAATTCGAATTGCTCCGGCTGCACTGGCAATAATCCCGCAACGAAAAAATCCGCCAATTTAGCCACGTCGGAGAGTACTTCCAGGCGAGAATGAATCTGCGGCAGAATTTGCATCAAATAGTCTTCGTTAAATGCCCACTCGCGGAATTTCGTAGCCAACTGTTGAACCGTCAGAGATTCCCTTATCCACAACCCGTTTAGCCAACTCAGTTTCACTGTGTCGAAAACTGGACCACCCAAAGACACTCGCTGAATATCAAATTGCTCGGTCATTTCCTGCAGGGTAAATTTCTCCTGTTCAGCGGGCATGGACCACCCCATGCGCCCAAGATAATTCACCACGGCTTCCGGTAAAAATCCCATGCGTTTGTAGTAATTTATACTGGTGGGGTTCTTGCGTTTACTGAGCTTACTTTTGTCGGGATTACGCAATAAAGGCATATGACACAACACCGGCATTTCCCACCCAAAATACTGGTATAACAATTTGTGTTTCGGCGCCGAGTTAATCCATTCCTCGCCTCTAATCACATGCGTAATCTGCATCAGATGATCGTCTACCACATTTGCCAGGTGATAGGTTGGCATACCATCGCTTTTCATTAGTATCTGCGCATCCACCTGCCCCCAATCAAGCTCAATGGTCCCTCGCAGCAAATCCTCCACTTCGCAACGACCCTCTTCCGGTACCTCCATGCGAATGACATAAGGAGCATTAGCGGCTTTGCGGCGCTCGATTTCATCGGCTTCCAGCTTTAGGTCAGAGGGTTTTAAAGCGGAGTGTTTGCCTGCAGCTTTACGGGCGTTTCTCAACTCATCCAGCTCTTCAGGGGTTCGATAGCAGTGAAAAGCATGGCCGCTTGCCACCAGTCGCTCTGCATGCTCTTTATAAAGATGGCTACGCTCACTTTGGCGATAGGGACCGAAATCACCACCAATATCCGGGCCCTCATCCCACTCCAACCCCAGCCAGCGAAGTGAATCCAGAATCATGGCTTCCGACTGAGCAGTGCTGCGCACCTGATCCGTATCTTCAATCCGCAGAATAAACTGACCACCGTGCTGGCTTGCAAAAACCCGGTTGAATAAAGCGATATACGCGGTTCCCACATGGGGATCACCGGTGGGTGACGGGGCAACACGGGTTCTGACAGTCATAACAAAGTTTCCTGTGATTGAGGTGAGGGGGCGCAATTATATCCAGTAGTGTGCAGAGTAAAAAGGACTTACCCGAATGGGTGTTAGAAATGCCGGATTATCGAACAAAAAAACCACTTTAAAAGCGTCGAGCAAAAAACCAAAACCTAAAGCAAAATATACATAAACACAATATCTGCATGAATAATAGAACTTTACTACTCACATTAGGCACTCCTGAAAAGGCTGAAACTGAATGACGTTGCGCGTATTCCGCCATAGGTGGATTTGCTAATTCCGTGAATAGACAGCGTAACCTACGATACTGCCGGACTTGGATACAACTTGAAAATTGATAGAGCCGACGCATTAAAAATCTGGTTAAATAGGATCGGGGTTAAAGCAGGAACCAACAAAATACTGTGCTTCCTGTTTAACGTAAAGAAACCCCAAACGACTGATGTGTAAACAGCGGTATTGTTTTCTCATGACCCCATGAAGGCCTGGGCGTGAAAAGACATATTACGGCACCTATGAACGCCAATTGAATCGACCAAATTAAACTGCGGTAAATCGACGACCGGTGGGTAGTGGTGCGGCGTCATCGTCTTAATTTTTCCAAAAGCATTTTAGGGCACGACAATGAACGGACTCCAGCGCGAGATCAAAAACCCGGCAACTCGTAAGAAAGCACCTTCGAGCCCGATTAACAATCTGGCAACTCGTATGCATACAACAATACAACGGCATGGGGATTATTATGTTGTAAAGGCACCGGATGGGCGCTTTGTTGATACATTAGGTGAGGACGTCCTTTACGACGCCAATCTGTGTAGACTGACCAGCAAATCCGACGCAGAACGCCTTAGAAAAATGTACATTAACGGCGAACTGGTGGCTAAACCGGATCGTGATAACTGGGTCTGCTTCATAACGTATTTGCTAATCGGTTTACTGTTTGCCATGGCTGTCGGCATTCTGAGCTAAGTGCTATAGCCGTGAGGCACTGCGCATCAAAGCAATAAACCGGTAATACGAGACATCACCCGATCCTAGGCGGATCGCTCACGACCTGGGCCAATACCCGCTTTACTGGGGGGGGCAAGATACGTCTTTATATGGGCATGGAGTTTCCTGCTTACTGTCAAATTTCTGCATTTCCGTGTATCTTCCCTCCCCTTAGCTGAACCGCTTCCGCATTACGTCGCACATACCCGCCGGCCTTCGTGCGAAGTCTCAGTTAACATTAATTTCGCGAGTTTGTAGCACACCACCCGTTGCCAGATTGCTACAAAGCAGTAGCAGCCAGAGCCCTATGCAAAACATTGAAATAAAACGTAAATCACTGAACAGAGCGTTTTCGGTCGCGCCCATGCTGGATTGGACAGACTCGATTTGTCGCGGCTTTCACCGCATTCTCACTAAGCAGTCATTGCTTTATACGGAGATGGTAACCACCGGCGCCTTAGTACATGGCGATCAGGAACGGCATCTGGCGTTTAGACCCTGCGAGCATCCAATTGCCTTGCAGTTGGGTGGCAGCGATCCTGAACAGCTGGCCTTTTGTGCACGACTGGCCCAGGATTACGGCTACGATGAGGTGAACCTGAACATTGGCTGCCCTAGTGACCGGGTTCAATCCGGCCGGTTCGGCGCTTGCCTGATGGCCGATCCCGAATTGGTAGCTCAATGCACCGCGACCATGATCAGCGCCGTATCCATTCCGGTAACCGTTAAGTGCCGGATCGGGATTGATGAGCAAGACGATTATGAAGACCTGCAGCGTTTTGTTTCATTAGTCGCAGAATCCGGAGTGCGCACCTTTATCGTTCACGCTCGTAAAGCCTGGCTGAAAGGTCTAAGCCCAAAACAAAACCGCGACGTTCCGCCTCTGAATTACGATCGGGTTTATCTGTTGAAAGCCGAGTTTCCCCATTTAGAAATCATCATCAACGGGGGCATCGAGAACCTGCAGCAAAGTCGCCTGCATTTGCAACGGATTGACGGAGTGATGATGGGGCGCGCTGCGTATCAAAGCCCGATGCAACTACGTACGGTGGATCAGGAAATATTCGGCCGCAACACCCCGACTTTAAATGAAAATGAAATTATTGCTCAGCTTTGCGATTATACCGAAACCCTGATGCAGCAAGGGGTACATCTGAAGTATATTAGTCGTCATATTGTCGGCTTGTTTCAAAACCGCCCGGGCGCAAGACAATGGCGGCGCTACCTGAGTGAAAACGCGCATAAGCCCGGGGCCGACGTTGAAGTGATCCGCAGGGCTGCGGCGTTTCTTCCTGAACTGGACGGCTGAACACGGCAACTACCGATTATTCCAGGCAGTAATGCCCAGTCCAAAAGCTACAAGGCTGTAAAATGACTAACAAACTAAAGCAATTGAGATCAATGACCACCGTGGTAGCAGACACCGGTGATGTAGACGCTATACGTCGTTACACGCCCATCGATGCCACCACCAACCCATCCTTGCTTTTAAAGGCAGCGGAACTCGAAGAATACCAGCCATTGATTGATCGCAGTATTCGTCAAAGCTCAACCGGGGAAGTAGGTGAAATCTGCGAACGCCTCGCAGTTAACATCGGCAATGAGATCCTGAACGTCGTTCCGGGCAGGATTTCCACCGAGGTCGATGCCAGGCTGTCTTTCGATACTGCAGCCACCATTAACAAAGCGCGACGCATTGTCTCGCTGTATCGCGACCTGGGCATAGAAAAAGACCGGATACTAATAAAAATCGCGTCAACCTGGGAAGGCATTAAGGCCGCTGAGCAGCTCGAACAGGAAGGCATAAACTGCAACCTCACCTTACTGTTCAGTTTCTGCCAAGCTGTAGCCTGTGCGGAAGCCGGCATTACCCTGATCTCCCCTTTTGTCGGCCGTATTCTGGATTGGTATAAATCCAGTACCGGCACGACTGAGTACGCGCCCTTCGACGATCCTGGCGTACAATCCGTTACCCGCATCTACCGGTATTACAAGCAATACGGCTACGCCACCATCGTGATGGGGGCGAGCTTCCGTAACACCGGAGAAATTGAAGCGCTGGCAGGATGTGATCGCCTGACTATCAGCCCTCAACTCATGGGTGAGTTGGAACAGGATTCGGCAATTCTGACACGAAGCCTGAGCCCTGACATGACCTCTTCGGACCCGCGACACAAACGCCTGGATGAACAAAGCTTCCGATGGCAGTTGAATGAGGATGCTATGGCTACCGAAAAGCTGGCGGAAGGGATCCGTAACTTCGCCAAGGATCAGGCTAAGCTGGAAGCATTGCTAAAACAGAGAATTAATTGATCCGGTGTAATTTGGTGGTGGAATCTTGATGTCTTGAGGCTTCGGATGTGACCGGTTCCGCTGCCCTGCTTTCCAGTGCGGCAACCACATCCTTAAAGGTTTCCCGGTTGTTGTCGTTCATGTCCATTAACACCCGGTGCGCTTCCAAAACCTTATCGAATGCGCTGTTTTCGTCGCACGGCACTTTGGGTATTTCTGTTAATTCCGGGCTGCGCACCGGCCTTTCGTACACAATATTAAAAACCTTCTCAAACCCCATTGTATCCAGGATCCGCGTAACATCATCTTGGGTACTGATAATAAGCGGTTTTTGCTGGAATTGCTTACGGGTCCGGACAGCAATCTTAGCCAATAGGCCCAGCGCTGTGCTATCAATCACCGATGTTTCACTAAGATCGATCAACACCGATGACAGGCGTCGATCGGTAAACATTCGCTCAATGAACGCGTCCAATGTAGAGCAGATTGGCACACGTATTTCGCCTATGAGTTTCACCACATAAGTGCCCTGATGGACCGCGTACATTGCTTTTCCGAAATTGGATTCAGCCATAGAATTACTACTACCTGCCCCTATTACTGATTCTTGACACGGGCCATGAACTCAAGCGGATTCCGCTCCGGAACAAGATACCGTCATCAACGCTATGTCATCCGGTACCACCTCTTTGGTGTGTAGCCCGAGATGATCTGCAAGCTCACCTACATTATGGATGCCCTTGCTTATGATTTCCATAAGGTACTGTTCTTTTTCAGCGACCGAGTTCTGCGGCATAACCTCCAGAATACCATCAGAAAGAATCACCAAGTGAAACTCCTTTCCGATATTAACCTGTTGATTTTCATAATTAACCTCATCAAAAATGCCGACTGGTAAACCCTTCCCGTGCAAAGCAACTGATTTACCTTCTGTTACCAAAATTGGGGGAGGAAAATGTGCAGCGCAACTATAAATAAGTTTACCCGAGTTGCAATCGATATAACCACAAAATACAGCGAGATGCTTACCTAAACCTAAAGGTAATAAGTCCTGATTGGCCTTTTTAAGAATCTGGGCTGGTAACAGACCGTCGCGCTCAGAATTACGGTGCTGTTGCTTGACCCGGTTCGCCATGGTTTTCAGCAATATCGTGACAAAAGCAGAAGAAGCGCCATGACCCGAAACATCCGCCAGATAAAAGCCGATGCGACCGGGCCCCAGGCTAAAATAATCGATGAAGTCGCCGCTTAGATACAGTGACGGTATAATCTCATACTCAATTTGAATGTTGCCGTATTTCTTGCTGGTCGGGGGCAACATCTTAAGCTGCACCGCTCGAGCAGCCTCTTGATCTTCCTTAAGCAAACGTAAACTGTTTTTCAGCTCTCGATTGGTTTCTTCCAACTGTTCCCGGTAACGTTTATTCTGCAAAATCAACTCATATTCTTCGAGCGCGCGTTTGACTGCGTGAAGCAAAACTTCGGGATCGGAAACAGGATCAACCAGAAAGTCGGTAGCACCCAATCGCAATGCTTTTACCACTTCCTCCATTCCGCCTGCACCGGAAATCATAATCACCTGAGTATCAGTATCCCCGGCTTTGATATCCCGCAGTAATTCCAGCCCATCTACATCCGGCGCTGATGCACCACAGATGACCACTTCAGGCTGCTTTTGTTGCCAGTACGACCGCCCTTCTTCTACGTCTCCGGTAACATGAACGTCATAGCCATGATCACGTAAGCACCCTGCCACATGAGACTGTAGCACTTCGCACTGATCAATAAGCAAAATGGAATGATCGGATTTGTCGGTGTCCGTGGACTTCATATAGGAAATAATCAACCCTGATAAAACCCTGCCCAAACAAAGTGGCAAGATTAAAAATTACTCTCAATGAGTGGGTTTTGCAACCGACTCCAGGCACTAATACCTTTTTACCACAGCTAAATCATTTTGCAGCCTAAAACCATAGCGATATTCAATTGCTCTGATATACTGATTTTGACTTGCGCGATCTTAGTGCCATCGAACTTCAGAATAATAAATCCGAATTAGCGAGAGAGGACACAAGGCTTTGTCAGAAAGATCCTACGAAGAAAAACGCGGTTTTATCCGTATGAAGGTAGACACGATGGTCACCTTCACAAAGCTAAATGGCAAAGAGCGATACGAAGGTCGCTGCAGAAATCTGAGTGGTGCCGGCATGCTACTTGAGACTGAGAAAAAGCTGATGATGGGCGACAGGCTTAAGGTAACCATTCCTTCGGAAGGTCCCGATTTCACGCCACTGGATGCCGTGGTTGAAGTTGTACGCGTGACACCGTTACCGAATTTGCATTTCTTCCGGTTGGGCGTCGTCATCAAGCAGATTTGCGATTAACCCGTTTGAAAAGAGCGAAGCATGCTGAATGCTTCGCTCTTTTCTTCGTACCGCAAAGGCTATTCGACGGCCCTAAGCGCCACCTGTTTTTCAGGGGCGATCTTCGTGACAATGCTTTCGAATGCTTTCAAATCTTCTGCAAATGCGGCTTGTGCGTCGAACACGAATTGTCTTACTTCTTCAGACACTTTAGGATCCGGCAACACCCGGTCATTAACGATGCCCATGCCGATTCGCATAAAAAAGTTATCCAGGCCTTCAAATGCCGACTTCAAAATCAGCTGGGATGACTGGCCCGGCGGCGATTGTTGAAACTGAACCCCCAGCAAAAAACCTTTACCCTCGTTCCCGTGACAAACCACACCGATGAACTCCTGAATAATTTCGGCGAGGCTTTTCGGCATAACCACATCAATCATCGCTGTCGGCATGAAACCCAGCGCTTTGCCCTGAACCCGGATATCCGGCACATCAGAAAGCTGCCCCACTAACTTAAAGCCGTCTTTCTTCGAAAGAAATTGCACTTTCGCCCTGGCATTGTCGATATGGGTGACGACACCCAGGATAGACATCGTACTGTTCATATGAGCAGTCAAGTTCCAGGGTTTGTCATCAGCAATGGGCTTTGCATCCAGCATCACCTCACCGCCTTTGACCGGAACAATCTTACCGTCTGCCACAAAAGCCTGAAAATTACCGCGCAACTTCTTACTGTCTAATTCAGCCGTCAATAGCTCCCCTCTTTCGTCGGTGAGACGAAAAGTTCCATTGAACAAGCGATCCATGCTCAACAGGTGCTTACCTATATGGGGATAGCTTTTCTTCATCTTCTCGGGATCTATCACAAATGAGGCTTTTAACTGACGATAGGGTTTATCGAGGTTGTGATAGACAACATCTTCTATTCTGCCGACTTTGGATAGTAGTTCCCACATTGCCGGAAAGGATGCCCATAGCGGAGCAATGATATCCACATCCTCAACGCCCAGATCAGGATTCATGGACAGCGCTTTATCACGATACTGCTGCGCCACAAATTGCTGGCCCTCACTCTGAAATTCAGGAGCGCCATTTACCATCACCTTTAAAGCTTCAACTGTAGCCATCTGCATCGCCGGCCACTGAATTTCACCTACACCCAGTTGCATTTCGTTTTGTAGGAGGTAATGATCACCCAAACTGCCCTTTATTTTTTTTGCCTGAACCCGGACCGACATGTCTCCCAGATTTGCTGTCTCACCCGTGGGATTGAGTCCGATGGCAGCAGCATCCGGGCCGACTTGGTACTGATTGCCTTTTCTGGCACCGTACACACGCAACTGGCGCCACTCCCCATCCGCCTCCGGTAACTGCTTATAAAAATCACCGAGGTTAAAGCTTTCCAGATTGCCCCACATGTCATCGATGAACGTTTGTGTCTGCGGATGGAATTCCAGACCGTTAAAGACTGTGTTCTGAAAGTCAGCCAGCTCCTTCATGCGTACCAATGCAAGCGCGCGGTCGCCGTTCCCGGCCAGCTCTACCTGAGCTTTCCAGCCACGATCAACCACTTCGGGCGGCGCTGCCCACGCGACCGTCACCACGAGTCCGATGATTGCGAAGGAGAATAGCTTGATGGCTAAATTCATAGAGATTCCCTTACTGTATTTATTATTGTGGGGAAGAAAAAGTGTACCGAAACCCTTCACAGGACAGAAGTAATCGCATCACCCAAGACGATTGCCCGGATGCAGCAGATAATGAGCAAACGCACCTCGCCAGGATAAGGGTTACCGGTCAGAACGTCTCATCCTCATTGCTATCTGCAGGGTCGTCTTCAAAATCATCAAACAGGAGATCGTCTTCCAGGAAATCGTCGGCTAAAGCCCCGTCGCTCACCAGAAAATCCCGACGCTGCAAGTACGCATCGCGGAAAAAAGTATACCGATCGCCCGCTACCAGCTTTTCTATATCGAGCAAACTTGCGCGTAAGTCCAATACATCCAGCGCAGTAATACTATATCCGGTAAGATCGTGATGGACAGCGCGATACGGCGACACATAATAATCCGGAACCATGCCGGACGTATCACGCACTGTATTAGGGCCGAATAACGGTAACACCAGATAAGGTCCGGACGGAACTCCCCAATACCCCAGCGTTTGGCCGAAGTCTTCATCATGCTTTTCCAGGCCGATACGCGAGCCAATATCGATGAACCCGAACAACCCCACCGTGGAGTTCACCAAGAAACGGGTAGTATCCAGCCCTGCCTGTTTCAACTTAAGCTGCAATACACTGTTCGCTATGGTTTTTATTTCGCCCAGATTACTGAAAAAATTGGAGACCCCGTTTTGAAGCGGGTTAGGCATAATACGATCGTAGCCAGTGGCAGCCGGACGAAGGACATAAAAATCGAGGGTGTCATTGAAGGTAAAAACGGCCCGGTTATAGCCTTCCCACGGATCGCGGTCTTCCAGGCTCGCCGCCCAGACAGAACCACCGGCCACACTACAGAAGAACCACCCCAGAACCAATAAGCCTTTGTTTATTAAGCTCATTCTATAAACCCAACCTGACATGACATGACAATTACGGATTCTAACCATTACTTATGTGAAGTGCAAAATCAAGATCTTAATCATCAGACCCCGCGCGAAACCGGTTACCAATCCAGTAGTCCAGGCTCACGAAGCGCCCCGCGCCGGTGAAAAACAAGCTCATCAGCATTATGAAGTAGGTAACCGAAAACTCGATACCATTATTCAAAACAACAAATGACCCCTTTTCAGTCAACCAGTCATAATTACCATGCTCCCCGAGAATACCGCGAGCCGCTTCCAGCCTGTTAGACACTTCCATGCTGTTTTGCAGACTTTGCTCCGCGCCGGGAAAGCCGATCACCGCAAACACATTCGCAATACTGGAATCCGCATCGGAAGGGGCAATCGCAAACCAGCCATTATCCCAATGGGCAGACACAGCCGCCACCAGCATGGTAATCATTAACGGGATTACCGCCCACCGCACGGCAACTCCCGCCAGTAGCGCAAGCCCCCCGAGCAGCTCTGCAGACGTTGCCAGAAATGCCATTAGTTCGGGCATCGGTAATTCCAGCGAATAACGGAACCAATCGACGATATCACTAAAATGGTTCAGCTTATGCCATCCGACAGCGATAAAAATAGGAGCCAAATACAATCTGAAAGCCAGGGGCGCCAGAAAATCGAATACGTTGAAATGCTGCAAGCCGTCCTGCGCTTTATTAATCCAATTTACTGCCCGCGACATAACTTTTCCTATGCTGATTTACTATTGAAGATAACGTTCGTGGCAATCTGAATACGCTATCTGGATGCGTTATCCGGCTTTATTTTTTGACGATATTGACTATCCGGTTACGGTCATCAACTCAGTACCCAACACAATTCCGCTTTGATACAGCTGACCAAGCGCCTCGCGCCCGCCATCCAAAACCAGCTGCTCATCCGGGTGTTGCATTTCTTCAATGATCTGCCGGACAGCCTGCTCGCCGGTAAACGTTTTCTGCTCCTCAAGCACCATCAACAGACGCGCAGTGACGCCGTTGACTTCCATGAAGCGTACTTCGCATTGCTGGTCGCGATACACTATTAAAAACGTGCCTGGGGGCACAGGCTCGAGTGGTACATATTGCGGACCGATGCGATGAACCGGAAACTGATAATGCAGGACATGGGCTAACGGCGAAACAAACGGGCGAGCGTGCATCAGGTTACCACCTGGATTAAAGCCGGTACTGGGGAATTCTGTAACATCCACATCAACCGCGAGTTCAATCCACTCATAATGTGCCAGCTCAAACATAAACGGCAAATCGTCAGCGGCTGGTGCTCTTTGCTCTTGCAAATACGTCAAAAATTCCTGGCTGATTTCAAGAAAATACGGGGACTGGCAATAATATCCGGATATGAAGCCTCGCACCAAACAGTGCCACTTTTCATCATTGGTTAGGCTACGTAGTACCGGAAATGCACCGCTGATAAAGCTTTCAATATTGTTATAGACCAACTCCCGGTAGACCTTCATGCGGCGATCCTCGACATCCGTAGGCGCTGGCGTACGTTCAGGATCACGAAGGTGAGCTGCAAATTTTGTTTGCAGGTTAAACAATGAGTCTGGTCTGGTCATGGTAATACTATTTCGTTGATTAAGTAGTGCGTACTGGTACGCGTTGTTCCCTAGGAATAGCTTGCGGATTATCGGCTTGGTGCCGTGATTGAATACTGCGTATTCGCTCTACTTCCCTGACCAGCACGTCCATTGCAGGAATGTTAAAATCCCTTTCCAGCAGCGTCGGCTTCACACCAAAAATTTGATACGCCTTTTCCAGAAGATTCCAGACCGGATCAATAACATCCGCCCCGTGCGTATCCACAATCAGATCGTCAGCTTCATTGTAATGTCCGGCCACATGCATATAAACAATGTGTTCACCCGGCATTTGATGAAGAAAAGATTCTGCGTCGTAACCGTGATTGATGCTGTTTACATAAATATTATTCACGTCCAACAATAGACCACAGCCGGAACGACTTATCACCGATTTCAAAAACTCGAACTCCTGCATCTCCTGCCCTGGAGCCGCATAATAGGATACGTTTTCGATAACCAGTGGCCGTTTCAGAATATCCTGAACCTGATGAATTCGCGACACCACATGAGTCACCGCTTCCTCAGTAAACGGTATTGGCATCAAGTCGTAAAGGTGCCCTTGATCGCTGCAATAACTGAGGTGCTCACTGTATGTATCGATATTATAACGATCCAGAAACGTCTTGATATTAGAAACCAGATTAGTATCGATTGGTGACGGACCACCCAGCGACAATGACAGTCCGTGGGTAACAAAGGGAACTGCTTCGGCTATCAAACCAAATTGCTTTCCAAAGCGCCCGCCAACATCTATCCAGTTTTCCGGTGCCACTTCCATGAAATCCACAGCAGCAAGAGTTTCGTCGTTCAATGCATTGAGCATTGAACGACGCAGCCCTAACCCTGCACCTTGAACGGATGGTGGGGTTACAGTTGACATACCTTATTTACCACACTTGCCTTCGCCGCACTTGCCTTCGCCTTTGGCCTTACTTTCTCCACAGCTTCCTTCTTTCATACCTTTATCTTTTTTGTCGCCGCACTTACCTTCGCCGCATTTGCCTTCATGTTTGGCTTTCTTGTCACCGCATTTGCCTTCGCCACACTTACCTTCGCCCTTTGCTTTTTCACCTTCCTCATGGTGAGCTGCCAGCATGTAGCCCGACGGAAGCTCGGATGTCGCAAACGGGTTTTGCGCTGCACTAACCGGAGTCGATACCAATGCGGATGCCACTAAAGCTGCACCAACACCGGCGGTTAGCGAATTTAATGAATTGAACTTAGAGTTGAACTTGGCCATGTAATTTTCTCCTTGCCTTTCTATTCAGGTTTTATGAATCCGGGTAACTACCCGGGAAATCAGCGTAAAACTGGCTTGAACATCAGCTACTGCTGTTTAGTGTGACTAAGCTGAACGGTTAATGTTTCAGCCATGGTTCATCTTTTTCACTTAACTGGTCTGCTTTGTAACAATATTGCTGAACCCACAGTACCGCGCAATCTTAACAGAATTATCACAGCCGCCCCGATCCACGCTGCTAAACGCAAAAAGCCGCAACCTAAGTTGCGGCTTTCACGGTATTCCAGGAGCGGCCCGAACCCCATGTTTTAGATCAAAGCCTTTTTACAATTACACTTCCCGCCGAGTAACCCGCGCCGAAAGAGCAGATGACACCGATAGCGCCTACTGCCATATCCTGGCGATGTTTGTGGAAGGCAATCACGGAGCCTGCAGAGCTGGTGTTGGCATACTCATTGAGAATGACCGGTGCTTCTTCGATACTCGCGTCGCGACCCAATACTTTCTTGGAAATCAGCAAGTTCATGCTCAAGTTGGCTTGATGTAACCACATCCGTTTGAGCTCGTTCACCTCAATTGACTCGTCTGCTAGGTGACTGACAATCATTTCCGCCACCATGGGTACGACTTCTTTAAACACTTTACGCCCGTTCTGACGAAACAATTTATCACGCGCCCCCACCCCGGTTTCGTCACACCGGTTAAGGAAACCAAAATTATTGCGGATGTTATTGGAAAACTGGGTTTGCAGGCGACTACCGAGAATTTCCCAGTTTTGCTCACTTTTACTTGTTTCCAGACTTTCTACGACAATCGCAGTACACACATCACCGAAAATGAAATGGCAATCCCGATCTTCCCAGGCCAAATGCCCTGAGCAGATTTCCGGATTCACCACCAAGATGGCCCGTGCAGAACCGGATAGAACCGCGTCCTTGGCCGTCTGCATACCGAATGTGGCTGACGAGCAAGCCACATTCATATCAAAGCCAAACCCCTTGATACCCAGTGCATCTTGAACTTCTATTGCCATCGCCGGATACGCACGCTGCATATTGGAACACGCCACAATAACCGCATCAATTTCATCAGCGGATTTATTGGCCTGCGCCAATGCCTCTTTGCAGGCAGCAATCGCGATCTCACACTGAACGGATTGCTCCTCGTCACTGCGCTCGGCAATACGGGGATGCAGCCGGGCCGGGTCCAACACACCGGATTTATTCATTACATAACGACTTTCAATACCCGACGCCTTATAAATAAATTCTTCGCTGGAATAGGTTAATGGCTCCAGCTCCCCGGCTTCGATCGCTTGCTGATTCTCTGAATTAAAGAGATCTACGTATTGATTGAAGGAAGCGACTAACTCGCGGTTAGAAATGGTTTCCTCTGGTGTGTATAACCCGGTTCCACTAACCACAACCACTTGTGATGGTATTGATTTTGTCATTTTTATTAGCCTACATAGTATTTTTTTGGTCAATATATCAGTTATTTACCACTTGCGGCAGATTGATCTGAGTTTTGAGGATTTGAATTGCTGCCAATCTGCGCTTCCTGGCGTAATCGGTCCATTTCGGACATCCAGTTTACCATGAACGGAAAGTGATCATGCACTGCATCCGGGTGTGTGAGCATTCCGACGTGTGAATAATCGTGTTTATTTCCGTTGCCCTCACCTAATACAACTAGACGACCATTGTGCTGGCCCACCTCCAGCATAAAACCCTTAACGTCGTCCGGACTCGAAAATGCCAGATCACTGGCCGATGCAAAATACAAAGCGGGCGGGTAGTCTAGGCCCTCACTCAGCGCTTTGCCGTAATCAAAATCATCTGACGGATCGACCCAAGGCTGCCCGTTAAGCCAACTCATACTTTCCTGCTGCATATCGTTGAATTCGTTTTCAGCGCCAATTCGCAGACTTCGTCCGGGTATATAGCCCTTGAACCGGGCAAACATTCCCCCCAGCCAACCCCACAATCCGTCCACCCAGATCAGGCGCGACCAATTACGGTCGACGGCTACCCGCCGTGTGCCAAAATAAACTAGCCCATTGATGGACGAGCGATAGGAAGGATAGCGGGCAAGAAAGCTACTGGCTAAGACACCACCCCAGGCGTGGCCAACCCAATACGATGGAAAGGCTCCCTTTAGGTTGAAGATGGTTTCTACGATAGCAGGTATGTCCTGGCTGACAGCATCCTTTACGCGGTACCGAGCCCAGCCGCTCACCGGAGGCCAGGAACGGCCTTTCCCCCTCAGATCAGGAATAAAGACGTCGTATCCCTGCTCCGCTAGAAAGTGCGCCAAACCCCGGCCCTGGCGCGAATAAAACACGGTGCCGTCCTCAAGCAAGCCATGCAGCATTAAAATGGCGGGGGCATCCGGACTGTCCGAAAGGCGTCGCAGATGCAGCTGCTGTCCACCGGATAAAGGCACCATCAGAGATTGTTCTATTTGTCGTGAAGACATGGGAGGCTCCTTTTTGGCGTCCTGATTCCCTGGTTCTTTCCTCAAAGGGCGACTTTCTGCCACATCTTTTGTAGTCGCTTATAAGATACAGGATAAGAGGTCTTTACGCCCTGGGCAAATACTGAAACGCGATATTCTTCCAATGCCCAGCGCCATTCTTCCAGTGCCGCGTCGACAACCGACTCCTTGTGGTGTTTCTGCTGCCGCTCTTCGTACTGTTCCCACAGGCTTTCAATTTCGTCAATTAGCTGCCGGTCTCGCTCGATTTTACCTTGCAAACGCTTCCAGCGGACCTGGATAGCCTCAAGATAACGCGGATACTGTTGCAAAGGATCCAGCCCTCTATTTTGTATCCAGTTCTGGGGAAAGAGCTGAGATAATTGAAATTCAATATCCCGCTTGGTGGCTACCCGGGCCGGTGAGGAATCACCGGACAGCATAGTCACAACAATATGGTGCTGCTCCAGTATCAGCGCGATCAGGTCACTCATTTCGGTGGAGGCAGAAGCCAATAGCGTGTTGCCACTCTGTAGACGTGCCTTAAAATCCGATTCGGTACGTGGCAACGGTTTGTGGGCAACAAATGCTTGAAAAAATGACGCTTCGACCAAACCCTCGGTGAGTGATTTTTTATCACCGAAAGCACTGTATTTGATGACTGCGGATTCTGCCAATCCATGCTGCTTCTTTAAATATCGAACTTGCTTGGGCAACGCCAGCAAACATAATCTCAATATTCCTTTTTTCATGGTCAGCTCGGCGGCATATTGGGTATCAAGCAATTCGAGACTGACACCGTCCTGACGATCCGTTAAAGCAGGGTAAGCCTTTACAACACTGCTGCCTTGCTTTAGCTCATAGACTTCGGGAATGTCGCCAAAGGCCCAATGATCATAATGTTGCTGATCAATAGAGGATTGTGTCAACAGCTTCAAAGACTGGTGGAACTGCCCCTGAAGTTCCATTTTAATCTGACGAATATCGCGCCCTTCACGCAGCAGCTCGCCTTGTTCGTTCACCACCTGCAGGTTGGCCCGTAGATGCAACGGTAGTGCATTTTCATCCCAGCTGGTTATACTGATATCGATCGCTTTTCTTTGGCGAAGATAATCCGCTAACTGCAACAGCAAGGAGCGCCCCCTGTCCGGCTGTGTTGCAAGAAAAGCATCTGCGAAATCGGGGGCCGGAACAAAATGTTTGCGCAGGGTTTTTGGTAAACTTTTGATTAACGCTATACATTTTTCTTTTTCGAGCCCCGGTACTAACCACTCGAGTTTTTCATCTTCGATCTGGTTAATCAGCGTGACCGGAACCAGGATGTTAAGCCCGTCCTGATTTCTCCCCGGCTCGAACTGATAATCAATTTCAATTTTTCCACCTTCCACATCTACTTCATCAGGGAACTCAAGCTCGGACACATCATCGTTATTGGATGCGAGCAATTGAGCCCGATCCAGATATAGCACGCGGGGATTTTCGTGCTCCGCTTTTTTACGCCATTTTTCAAAACTTTTTCCATTGACGATGTGGGCAGGCACTATCTGGTCGAATAGCGCATAAAGGCTCAGCTCGTCGATCAGAATATCCCTGCGCCGGGACTTTTGCTCCAGGTATTCCAGATCGTTTATCAACGCCTGATTATGGCGGGCATAGGGAGCGCGGGTTTCGTAGTCCCCCGCCACCAACGCATTCTGAATAAAGAGTTCGCGGCTGAGCAGAGGGTCGATGGCTGCGTAATTCACCGCTTTCCGGGGCGTCAGGATCAAACCGAACAAACTGGTTTGTTCATACGCTATCGCTGATCCACGCTTCTTCTCCCAATGGGGCTCGAAATAGCTTTTCTTAAGCAACCCGGCACCGATTTGTTCGGCCCACTCGGGTTCTATTTTTGCCACGGTACGGCCGTATACTTTTTGCGTCTCGACAATTTCGGCGCACATTATCCACTTTGGTTTACGCCGGCTTAATCCCGACCCCGGAAAAATACTCAGCGAGCGGTTACGGGTAGCCATGTAGCCTTTTTGGTCATCTTTCACTGCTATATGGCTCAATAGGCCGGTCAGGATCGCCTTATGAATTTCTTCGTAGCGTGCGCCTTCTTTATTTTCAGTCCAGCCTAGCTGATTGCAGGCTTGCTTCAGCTGGCGATAGACATCCTGCCATTCCCGCATCCGCAAATAACTCAAAAAACGCGTCATCAGCCACTTCCGATAACGGGCATTGGTTAATGCCGCTTTTTGTTCTTCACATTCCCGCCAGATTTGGTTAAAAGTAAGAAAATCGGAATCCGGCTGTCGAAAACGATTAAGTGATTCGTCCGCTGCAGCCTGCCGCTCGTGGGGCCGCTGCCACGGCTCCTGCACGCTCATTCCACTGGCGATCACCAAAACTTCCTGCAAACAGTGCAAATCGTTAGCGGCCACCAGCATACGGGCAATACGCGGGTCCACCGGAAACTTCAGCAGATCAAACCCGAGAGCGGTAATGCGACGATTGCGATCGACGGCACCCAACTCGTCCAGCAAACGGTAACCATCATTAATGAGTCGCTGATCCGGGGGGTCGATAAAAGGAAAGCGGGCAAGTTCTCCCAGCTTCAGCCCCTGCATTTGCAAAATCACCGAGGACAGATTGGTGCGCAACACTTCTGCTTCCGTAAACTCAGGGCGGTTCAGAAAATCCTGCTCCGAGTAGAGCCGGTAACAAACACCCGCAGCAACCCGCCCGCAGCGACCCGCACGCTGGTTCGCACTGGCCTGAGAAATGGGTTCGATCGGCAGTCGCTGTACCTTGGTACGAAAACTGTATCGGCTAATGCGGGCAACGCCGGTGTCAATCACATAACCAATGCCCGGTACTGTTACCGATGTTTCCGCCACATTGGTCGATAAAACAATTCTCCGGCCGGAATGGGATTGGAATACGCGATTTTGCTCTGCGTTACTGAGGCGGGAATACAACGGCATGATTTCCAGAAAACTGCCAACGTGCCGCCGCAAATAGTCTGCCACCTGGCGAATGTCGCGTTCACTGGCCAGAAACACCAGAATATCCCCACAACCGAGAGTCTTAGGCTGTTCGCGTTGCCGTTGCAGAATGTCTTTAACCGCCTGCAAAATCCCGCTTTCCATCCGGCTTTCTTCATCAGCAACCGTGTCCTCGTCCGTCTCTTCAACGTTATCCAGCGGCCGATACACCAGTTCCACCGGATAGGTACGCCCGGACACTTCGATTACCGGCGCATTATGGAAATACGATGCAAAACGCATGTGGTCGATCGTAGCGGAGGTGATAACCACTTTCAGATCCGGTCGTTTGGGAAGGAGCTGCTTCAAATAACCCAGCAGAAAATCAATATTCAGCGTACGTTCGTGGGCTTCATCTATAATAATTGCACTGTATTGACTCAGAAAACGGTCATGGTTGATTTCAGCCAGCAAAATACCGTCGGTCATCAGTTTGATGATACTGGTATCGGCAACCCGATCCTGGAAACGGATTTTAAAACCAACTGCTTCACCCAAAGGTGAGCTCAGTTCGTCTGCGATGCGCTGGGATACGGTTCTCGCTGCCAGACGACGAGGTTGGGTATGGCCGATAAAACCATATTGACCCAACCCGGCCTGCATACACAGTTTGGGAATTTGTGTGGTTTTACCGGAGCCGGTCTCGCCGGCGATAATGACTACCTGATTGTCGCGGATGGCGGTGACTATCTCTTCGGCCCTGGCCGACACCGGCAGGCTTTCCGGATAGGACCACGGTGGAACCGATTGTTTTCTTTTTTTCGCAAGGGAGACCGATGCGGCCACTTGGCCTGTGAGACGTTGCCATTGCCCCGCCACATCCTGCCCTCGGGATAGGCTCTGCTCTATTTTTCTGACATGGCGCAATAAGTGATGACGATCCCGGAGCATGCAGTGATCAAGCTGCTTGCGGAGATCTTGCAATTGAGTGGGCGTCGTCACGCTAAGAACCTCAGAACCTCTTTACTTTGCAGACGGTATTCTGCAATTGGAATAAAAAAGGGGCCGTTGTAGCTGGGCCCCTTACTCTGGATCTGAATGTTACGCTGAGATTATTGTCCGCGCAATTCCCGACGCAATATTTTGCCTACATTGGTTTTCGGTAAATCGGTACGAAATTCAACGTAACGCGGAATTTTGTACCCCGTCAGATGTTTACGACAATGGGCTATGACGTCTTCTGATGTAAGATTAGGATCGCTTTTCACCACGAACAGTTTCACCGCCTCGCCACTCTTATCGTCCGGCACGCCCACGGCTGCACACTCGACCACCGCTGGATGTTTGCTTGCCTCATCCTCTACTTCATTAGGGTATACATTAAATCCGGACACCAGGATCATGTCTTTTTTACGATCCACTATGCGCAGATAACCATCTTCCTGTATGAGGGCGATATCCCCCGTTTTCAGCCATTCACCATCTTCAGTCATGGTTTCCTTGGTGGCTTCTTCGCGCTGCCAATACCCCTTCATTACCTGGGGACCGCGAACGCAAAGCTCACCACTTTCGCCCAATGGCAATTCGTTTTCTTCTTCATCTACGATTTTCACATCGGTTCCCGGTACAGGAATTCCGATTGTGCCAACCTGAATCGCATAGGGTGGGTTCAATGAAACCACCGGCGACGTTTCTGTCATTCCAAAGCCCTCAGCAACGGTGCATCCCGTCATCTGCTCCCACTTTTCGGCTACACTACGCTGCATTGCCATACCACCGGCAATGGTGAGTTTTAATGAACTGAAATCCAGTTTCTTGAATTCGGCATTATTCATTAACCCCACAAATAAGGTGTTAAGTCCGGACAAAGTCGTGAAGCGGTGTTGCCCCATTTCTTTCACGAATCCGGGAATATCACGAGGATTGGTAATCAGGACGTTGAGGGCACCGTACGTCATCAATCCCAAACAATTAACAGTGAAGGAAAAAATATGGTAAAGCGGTAGCGGCGTGATAGCGACTTCCTGACCCGGCCGCAGCGTACGCAGGGAAAGATCCATTTGCAGCATATTCGCAACCAGGTTTCTATGGGTCAGCATTGCGCCTTTTGCTACTCCCGTGGTGCCCCCCGTATATTGCAATACAGCCACATCATCCAAGGATGGATTGGCATCTTCTTTGTAGGTCGCAGAGCCACCGAGGCTCATGGCTTTGGTAAATGAAACCGCCCCTTTGATTTTGAAATCCGGCACCATTTTCTTGATGTGCTTAATCACAAAATTCATCAATACCCGCTTTATCATCGGCTGCATATCAGCAACCTGGGTAATAATGACATGCTTGATACCGGTCTTTGGTAATACATCGGCAACCGCATCACCAAAGTTCGCCAATACCACTAACGCCTTGCATCCGGCGTCATTGAACTGGTGCTCCATTTCCCGGGTGGTGTACATCGGGTTGGTATTCACCACAATGAGACCGGCTCGCATAGCGCCAAAAGTCACAATGGGATATTGAATCAGATTCGGCATCTGCACTGCAATGCGATCGCCTGGCTTCAGATCCGTATGATTCTGCAGGTAGGCTGCGAAATCCGCGCTAAGCTTATCCAGCTCGCCGTAGGTAATGGTAACGCCCATGTTATGGAAAGCCGGTCGGTCTGCGTATTTCTTACAGGCCGAATCAAACACATCCAACACACTTTCATAGTCGCCAAAATCGATTTCAGAAGAAACACCTTGGGGATAAATATCTAACCAAATTCTATCAACCATTGTAGTTACCCAATCCGGATGAATTTTTTTGTAAATGATTATTCTTGCTGAAGCACCTGAACACCGGACCGTTACTGCAAATCCACTTTGCTGTTAAGACGATGGCCGGGGGAAATAACGCCATTGCTTTTCAGAATGAAACCCTGCACTTATTGCAAGCGCGCAGAAGGTTACCAGTTTTGCTGCTTAGAGACCAGTCAATACAAGGCCTGTCAGGGTTTAATCAGGGCGAGTTTAAGCGCCAATCGTAATGGTATGTCACAGATGACTCATGACTGTCCAGTCTGGCTCTAAGTCCTGAATTTGCATAGCGCCTGAGATGATTTTTTAACGCGCTCAGGGAGCCGCCAAAATCAGTTTGGTACCAATCGTAAATGGAAGATAGCACCAAACTGTCGCCCTCAAAGCGGACCCCCCTGGGGTGATTTATATAGTGCCGACTGCCCTGCTCCAGCAATTGCTCCATATTATCTGCCGTGTAAGCCTGCGGAGCCAGATTGGGGCAGCCTAAACTGGCACAATTAACCGCATAATGAATGCGTGGATCTTTCCAGATTGGCCGCAGTATGCGGTGCTCTATATCATTGAGGCTGATCCGATCGCCATCCACCTCAATCAGCTTTTCATCCCAGGGGCCAAAAGAAAACCAGCCGAAACGGATCTTACGTATACTCTCCACCGGGTAATGGTCCAACACCAATTTTACTGTCAGAGCATTATATAAGTTTATCCAATAGGCCTTTTGCACCGCTCGACTATAGGTGGCCGGCGTCCGTGTCACCAGATATTCAATGTATTCCTGTAGCTGTTGTTGATCCTGTTTACGGACCGACTGATAGTCAAAAAGCGTGACCAACGGATTTCCTGACTGCTTGAGATAACGATCCAGTAACACTTGCCAGCGGGAATGATCGATCGTCGCCGATGATTGCGGGTCGCTGCTTTGCCATTTTTTCCACAGCTTGGCGTCGGGTGCCGCCAGACATCCGTTCGCAATACACCATATGAACAGTACCACTACGCCATACCGGACGGTGTGAATTCGAGTCATTCCTTGGTTCCTATCGTCTATTATAAATATTAACCCCGAGGCGCACTTGTTATAACCGGTAGGACGATCCGGTAGTCCCCTGCATGAGCAGCCTGTAGCGGGCCTCCCTTTCCGGCGCGCATCAGTATACAATGGCACCTGCACGGGCTAACGACCAAGCCTTTACCCGCACTCCAGTACTTGACCCGGAGATATTCATGATTGCCGAGAAGCACCTTCTCACCGCCACAGACAGTCATAAAATATTTGTTCGCAAATGGAGCAATCCAGACCAGCCCCCAGTTGCAGCGATCCATATCAATCACGGTATGGCAGAACACAGCCAACGTTATCAGCCCATCGCAGAGATTCTGCTGGAGGCCGGCTTTGTTGTCTATGCCCATGATCACCGGGGTCACGGGCATTCTATCCCGCCAGGGGGGCTAGTTGGACATTATGCTGACCGCAATGGCTGGGATCTGGTGGTATCGGATGTCCACACTGTGAATCAATTCATCCGCCAAGAAAATCCCGAAATTCCGACCATCTTGCTCGGGCACAGCATGGGATCCTTCATTGCTCAAGCCTATTGCCTGAAACACGGTGACACAGTGGATGCCGTGATATTATCCGGTTCCGCTTACTCAACTCCCCGCTCGTTACAGCCACCCAAGTTACTCATCAAATTGGAGAAATTACGCGGAGGCGATAAAGGCCGCAGCGAGCTGATTGACCGACAAGCATTTTCCAAATTTAACCGGCAATTCGGCAAACCCCGAACCGACGCAGACTGGCTGACACGGGACGTTGAAGAAGTGGATAGATATATGCTGGACCCCCTGTGCGGCTTTCTGTGTACCAATAAAATGTGGGAAGATTTTGTGGGCGGTCTGGAAACCATAAGCCGTTCCAGCAGCCTGCGTCGAATCCCTAATCACTTGCCCTTCTACCTTACATCCGGTGAGCGCGACCCCATCAGCTTCCGCACGACTCAGCATGGAGTAGCGAAACTAGCAAACCACCTTAAAAGTGGCGGCCAGACCGATGTGACATTTAAGCTTTACAAGGACGGCCGCCATGAAATTCTGAATGAAATAAACCGGCGGGAAGTAGTGCAAGACATCATATACTGGATAAATTCAAGGTTAAGGGAATCCATTCATTCAAAAAAGCCTGAAGCAGCATTGGCATAGGCCACGCTCTCTTAAACTCAGTTACATTTAAACGCTATCTACCGAATCCTTAGCTCGATAAACTTTTTGATCGCTGGATAAGGGAGAGCATGCCATGCCTATTTTAGAAAACATTCCATTCGATCAGCTCGAAATCGGAATGACTGCCGAATATACAAAACAAATACTCGAAGAAGACATCAAACTATTTGCCATTCTCTCGGGTGATACCAATCCTCTGCACCTTGATCCTGAATACGCAAAAACCACGCAATTTGGTGGCTGCATTGCCCATGGCGCTATATGTGCCGTCATCATTAGTGCCGCCGTTGCCACCACCATTCCCGGCCCCGGCAGCATCTATTTCGGCCAGGAAATGCGTTTTAAAAAACCGGTTCGGCCTGGGGATACGTTGACAGCTCACCTCACCTTGACTGAGAAAAAGCGTCGCGGAAACTTTGTGTTGATTGCCAATGAAATTAAAAATCAGCACGGTGAAACGGTATTCGTAGGCGTATCCACTGTGGTGGCCCCCACTGAGAAACTCGTCATTGAACAAGCCGTACTGCCTGAAATAGAAATCAAAGAATAACGGTTTAGACACTAAAAACGAAAAAAGCAGACCTATGTATCATAGAGCTGCTTCTTTCGGCTTCGCGTTCTACAGAATTTACCAGCAGGCCAGGCTGTATTAATCACTTAGCCAGATAACGCATACTTTCTTCCAGCCCTTTCAATGTCAACGGATACATCCTGTCTTCCATAAGGCGTTTTGTCCAGGTAACCGACGTGGTGTATTCCCAGGTATTTTCCGGCTCCGGATTCAACCAAATCACTTTTTCAAAGTAATCCGTCAAGCGGGTTAGCCATTTCTCCCCGGCTTCCTCATTCCAGTGCTCCACACTGCCCCCAACAGAACTGATTTCGTAGGGAGACATGGTTGCATCCCCGACAAAAATCACCCGGTAATCGCTGCTGTATTTATGCAGAATATCCCAGGTCGATGTGCGGTCGGTCCAGCGCCTTGCGTTATCTTTCCAAACCCCTTCATATATAAAGTTATGGAAATAAAAATACTCCATGTGTTTGAACTCAGTGCGAGCAGCGGAGAACAACTCCTCACAGGAGCGAACATAGGGGTCCATTGATCCGCCCACATCGAAAAAGAGTAAAACCTTCACTCCGTTTCGGCGCTCGGGCACCATTTTAATATCAAGAAATCCGGCGTTACGGGCTGTACTGTCGATGGTATCGTCAATATCCAGCTGATCAGGCATGCCACTACGGGTAAACTTACGTAAGCGACGTAAAGCCATCTTAATGTTACGCACGCCCAAATCAACCGAATCGTCCAGATTACGATACTGGCGTTTTTCCCAGACTTTTATCGCTTTGCCAGTCCGTCCCGGTCCCGCCATGCGGAATCCAGCCGGATTCTGACCATACGCGCCAAACGGGGATGTTCCGCCGGTGCCAATCATTTTATTACCGCCCTGATGACGCTTTTTCTGCTCTTCCAGGCGCTTCTTGAACTCCTCCATGAGCTTATCAAGATCGCCTAACTCCTTGAGCTTTTCGTACTCTTCTTTGCTCAGGTTTTTTTCAATTTCTTTGCGCAGCCAATCGTCCGGTATCAAGTTTTCAAACAATTCATCCAGCACTTCCAGCCCTTCAAAATACTTTTTGAAAGCCTGGTCGAATTTATCAAAGTGCTTTTCGTCCTTGACCAATACCGTTCGGGACAGGTAATAAAACTGATCCATGTCTGCATAAATGACACCTTGTTCCAGCGCCGACAACAAGTCCAGGTATTCCCGAATACTGACCGGGACTTTGCCTTCATGCAGTTCAAAGAAAAAATCGATTAACATGCTTAGCTCTCACGACGGTGCATGAATGCCAAACGCTCCAGCAAATGAACATCCTGCTCGTTTTTGACCAAGGCGCCATAAAGTGGCGGTATCGCACTTTTGGTGTCACGGTTACGCAATATGTCTTCGGGGATATCGTCGGCCAACAATAATTTCAGCCAATCGATCAATTCTGACGTGGATGGTTTCTTTTTCAGGCCCGGCACCTTGCGCACGTCAAAAAACACCTCCATCGCTTCTTTTAGCAACGTTTTTTTAATGCCGGGAAAATGCACTTCCACGATCTGTTCCATGGTCGGCTTATCGGGGAAATCAATATAATGGAAAAAACAGCGACGCAAGAAAGCATCCGGCAGTTCTTTTTCGTTGTTACTGGTGATGATGACGATAGGCCGTATAGTGGCTTTTATGGTTTCTTGCGTTTCATACACATAGAATTCCATCTTATCCAGTTCTTGCAGCAAATCGTTGGGGAACTCGATATCTGCCTTGTCCACCTCATCGATTAGCAATACAACCTGTTCACCGGATTCAAAGGCTTCCCACAATTTACCTTTTTTAATGTAATTTTTGATGTCATGGACTTTATCATTGCCCAACTGAGAATCGCGTAACCGGGATACTGCATCGTATTCGTATAAACCCTGGTGTGCTTTGGTGGTGGATTTAATGTGCCACTGCAGCAGCCGCATGCCCAACCCTTCCGCGACTTGTTCTGCCAGCATGGTTTTACCGGTGCCGGGTTCACCTTTAATCAATAATGGGCGCTGTAACTGGATCGCTGCATTCACCGCTAGTTTAAGATCGTCGGTGGCAACGTACTGATCGGTACCTTGAAATTGCATAGTCTTCGCCTTGAACCATTTTAATTTGGCGACATTATAAACCAAATCCACTTCTCTTGTAGACGTCATGAAGGCCATTAATGTGCCCCGGAGTCTTACCCCGGAAGTCTGATTCCCACTCTATCCACAGAGGAAGGGGTTGAAAATGGCCATACCGGACACATAGGCGGCACAATCGATCAACCCTGGCCGACTATATTTTCAATATATTGAATTCTGATCAGAATTCAGGAGTGCCTAACTGAACCACCCCTCCGATGACCGAAACCTCTTCCGGATTTTTCGGCTTGGCGGCATAGGGACTAACCTCTTCCTGAACGAGTACAGCAGCAGATGCTGCGACCGGCTCTGGCTGTTCTACCGTGGCAACGTGTTGCTGCAACCCCGCTTGTTGCACCTGATGGCGGATTGCGGATACCTGCGAGAGCAGATTCTGCCGACAAGCCGACGCGTTATACTGGGCATCCGTCACCTGCTGTTCATAGGCCACGCCACTGGCAACGGCAGACCTTACTAATTCGGCTGCCTGACGATCAGCGAGCTGCAGCTGTTCACTCACCTGCTCCAGAACCCGTTTGGTGGCCTGCAACTTTCCGCTATCCTCCATCGGGCTCTGCAGTAGCTTTTCAGCTACAGAACAGCTGTCCATAACGCGCTTGAAGCCCGCTAGCGTGCGCTCCGTTTGCAGAGCCACACGGCTTCGTTTCACTTTCGCTAACGAAATTTTCTCCACCAGCTGGTCGCAACGCCGAAACTGCACACCGAGCGAACCTACCCGCAAAACCGTGGGGGTTACTGCAAGTGCCTGCTGGCTCATGGTTTCATACTCATTGAATTTTGTCTGGGCCTGGGTCAGCGCGCCTTGGTCCAAGGCCATGCGGACCTCCCCGCAGCGATCCAGACTTGCTTGGGCCAACGTCATAGCTTCCAGTCTGGCAATATTATCCTCTACCAGACTGCAGCGCCGGGCTTCCCGCTGGATGTAACTATTGTCCTGAACCACCTGCGCCGCGATCGTCTTGGCGCGCTCCAGATGCGATAAATATTGTGCAAAATGCTCGCGCGCAGCAGACGCGTCCGTTCTACTCACTTTCGATGCCTGATTGCAATACTCCAGGCCCGCTCTGAACACCTGATCAGCTACCACATCCGCGGCGTCATTCTGTCCAGCAGTGACGGTGGTTGCCGCACACAGACCACTGCAAAAAGCGGCCAACATCCAATATTTCATAAGTCCCTCACATCCCGACGGTCATTTAACATCTTTATAAAAGGCTAGCAGTGAACCTCCTCGGCAGTGGGATGAAAGTTTGAACAGCCCCACAATAAAACGGGCACTAAGTGGCACTTCCGGGCAATAAATTGGTCAATGTGAACACTGCCACAATGGCTCTGTGAACTGGGTTGCCGCATTGAAAATGCATAACAAGGGAGTAGAATCCTTCACTGCACAACCTTTTCGCGTTGGGATTTTTCATTAACTGGATATTTACAATGACTAAAATATACGAAGACAATTCTTTCACCATTGGTAATACCCCCTTAGTTCGATTGAAAAATCTAACGCCACATACGGTGTTAGCGAAAATTGAAAGCCGTAATCCGGCGTTTTCTGTCAAGTGCCGCATCGGCGCTAATATGGTTTGGCAAGCAGAAAGTGACGGCTTGTTAAAACCAGGCATGGAGTTGGTCGAACCCACCAGCGGAAATACCGGTATCGCTTTGGCCTATGTCTGCGCCGCACGCGGCTATAAATTAACGCTGACCATGCCGCAGACAATGAGTCTGGAACGGCGCAAGGTACTCAAGGCGCTGGGCGCTAATCTGGTGCTAACAGAAGGTCCGAAAGGCATGAAAGGAGCGATCGCCAAAGCGGCCGAAATTGTGGAACAAAGCGGCGGTAAAACGATTATGCTGCAACAATTCGAAAATCCGGCAAATCCCGGTATCCATGAAAAAACCACCGGCCCCGAAATCTGGGAAGACACGGACGGCGCAGTGGATATTTTCGTAGCCGGTGTCGGCACCGGAGGCACACTCACCGGCGTTAGCCGATATATAAAACACACCAAACAGAAACCCATTCAATCCATCGCAGTAGAGCCAGTGGATTCTCCGGTAATAAGCCAGACATTGGCGGGGGAAGAATTGAATTTCGGGCCTCATAAAATACAAGGTATCGGTGCCGGGTTTGTGCCCGAGAATCTGGACCTGAAAATGGTAGACGGGGTTGAACAGGTGAGCAATGACGATGCCATCAAATACGCCCGCCTGCTGATGGAAAAGGAAGGCATACTTGCGGGTATTTCCTGCGGTGCTGCCGTTTGTGCCGCCATCCGGAGAGCAGACAGACCCGAAAATAAAGGCAAAACCACTGTGGTCATTCTGCCGGATTCCGGCGAACGCTACTTAACGTCGGTGTTATTCGAAGGTGTATTCAGCGACAACGAGAGCGTGCAATAGTAAACGCGCGATGCCCCCTCTGGCGAAAATGATCGGAGGGGATTGGGATTGACCCTGAGCTACGGCTCTTTACGCTCTCGTTCCGCACGCTGATCCACCATTCTAGACCAGGATTCAAAGTCGGTATTTTCGGCATCGAAAATTTCAAAGCCCGCAAAGTACCATCCATCATCACCGGTAGGACTGATCCATTTTACTTCCGTGGTGAGAAAAAACCGCCCCTGTTCCCCGGATATTTCAACCAGAATTTCTGAGATAAGGCCTTGTTCAACAGGCTCACTCATATAAATTTTTAAACCCCGCTGAGAAAGATCAACCGTCTCACAGGCGATAACCTTCTGAATGTACCCACCTTCAGCGTCATCTATGGTTACTTCCAGATAAGCATCTTCTTTGCGGCTTTGTCGTTTATGACTGCGTTGATCTGCCATATTTTATCCTATCGTTTTTCTTTCTGAATACTTCTGACTACCCGTTCCAAGGTACTATCAAAAGCCGACCCTGTATCCAGAATTGAAACTGCGCCGTAGACCATCAAACGCGCCAATTCCTGCTTATCTATTTCCAAAATCTTGATACCGACGCGATTCACGAACACCAATTTATCGCGACCCCGGATTTTTACGGCCAGCTTACACCTTAGTTCGCCCTCAGACGTTTGCTGCGCGATCCACCCGCCCACCTGAATCTGCTCGATTGCTTGCATAGCGGCAGTCATTTCGTGTTCGCTAATAGTTCTGGGGGCTATAAAGTCACCCACCTCATCAGCTTCCGTTTCCGTTTTCTCTAAAGCCAGAGCGGAGTTCTGTAGTATTTCTTCGGTGCGGGATTCGGTTGCGTCAACGCGGTCTACCTTATCCTCTTGCGGCTCTAACAGTAGCGCTGCTTTTCTGGCTTCTTCTTCCTTGGCAGCGCGCAAGCGGGCTTCCGCTTCTGCCTGTCGTTTGCGGGCCGCTTCGCGTTTTTGTTCTTCGTTGGCCTGTAGCCACTTGGCATGTAATTGATTTAACGCGCTTTCAAGTCCCTTATCCCAATAAAGCGTATTCTTAACGACATCGACAACACCGCCTTCGATACCCTGGGCCAGCTGAACCGAATTTTTCTTAGCCACCGTTTTACCACTTTGACTGACTAAAACCCAGGGGGCCTGATCCACCCCTTTCAGAGTTACCCTGCATAATTCATGGGTTCCTTCTGAGGTTTTCATGCGCAACCAGTCACCTTCACTAAGGCCTTCAATTTGATTGAGCGCCTGCTGGCCCACCCGTTTTACTTCCACACTGGACACATGCGTATTAGCATGCCGTAGTGCAGGCGTGTCAGTGAGCGGTGGAATGGCCCCGTTCAGCATCGCGGTTAGTGCCAACTCCAGCGGCTCCAACGTCGCTTCCAATGCCTCTTGATCGTCTGCAACACTTTCCAACAAGGCTTTTATATTTTTTAATAGTACCGGATAGAAACTGCGGTATTTTTCCTGTTCGCCACCGTCATTGGCGACACAATCCAGGCAGAATTCGACTATCGACTCAGTGATCCGTATCTGCCGCTTCCAGGTGGAGCCACTTTCCCCTTCACGCATTGACACGTGAAGCATTGATCGTCGCCATTCACCGTGCAGAAACTCCGTCACCATTTTCGGCAACTGCTTACCGGATGCAATCCGATTTAGCTCATCCACGACTCGGGGTTCAGCGACATTTTCTTTACGACGGGCAGATTCCAGCACCTTCAGCTGCTCTTCGATCTTTTCTACTTTTTCATTCTGACCTGCAAACCAAGCCTGCGCCTCAATACAAATGCTGTTCATATCCCCCGCATCGTCCACAAATTCGTTCAGGATACGCTTTATATAAACATCGAGTTTTTCCCGATAAACCCGACGACTTTTTTCAGTGCTGCTCAACAGGATCAAATACGCTTGATTGAGAAAGCGGCGAACCAGGTTTTGCGGAGTGAAAAAAAAGGAATAGTCCAGAAGGGCGTAGCGCAGAATGGGCAAGCGCAATTTTTCGATCCAGCCACGGGCTTCCTGATCCAGCCCTTGTTCTGTCAGCAACTGATCAAACAACTGATCCAGCAAGCCCACCGCGCCCCAATCCGGTTCGGCAATAGGCAACGCGATCTCCATTCCGCTGCAGCTTTCCGCCAGTATTTGAGTAACCGAACAGTGAACATCGTTTTTGGTTGCGTGCCGTTGCACTTCGATCAGCTTCTGTTTAAGCACCGCCAGAGCGTGCTTCGTCCGGTTCGGGGTCAGCCTGATATTGTCAGTAGGAGGGTCTTCTGCCTGTATTCGCAACAGTTCGATCACCAGCCGCGCCCCGATCCGCACAGGCGCGCTGTTTTCTGCTTCTAAGGCCTTATTTCCGTTCCCGGTGCTGTTATTGTACATCGTTGCTCTTCAAGAATTACTGGGTGCTGGCGGCACTTATCTTTCCGCTGACTACCCCCTTGTGGAAAACCAGAAGCTCACCTGGCTGAATCGGAGTCCAATCCTCGTTATCCGTTAATGGCTCAGTGGCAATAACGGTGACAACATCGTCGGGCGTGGTTTGGTCGCTGAAATTCACCACCATATCATGGTCTTTGAGTCTGGCCTGGCCAAAAGGGCTTCGGCGGCAGATCCAGCCTAATTTGGTCGTACAGTAACAGTATAGATACTTTGAATCACTCAGCAGAATATTAAAAACCCCGAATTTACTAAGGTATAGACAATGTTCATGCAATGCACTGAAAAGTGCACCCTTCGCCGGATAGCGGGTAAACTGCTTTTGCAGCTGGTCCAGAATATAGCAAAGAGCAAATTCGCTGTCCGTGCTTCCCACCGGGCGATAACGGCTTAATTTCTGCTTGCGGACCCCGTTTTTAAGTTGGCCGTTGTGCGCAAAAACCCAGGTTTTTCCCCACAGCTCACGCTGAAAGGGGTGGGTATTTTCCAATGCCACAGGGCCACTATTGGCTTGTCGAATGTGACTGATAACGACGTGGCTTTTTATAGGAAAGCGCCTCACAAAATGAGCCAATTCTGACGTGCTGCTGGCGTCCACATCTTTGAATTCACGCACGCCTTTACCCTCGTAAAAAGCGATCCCCCAGCCGTCCTTGTGCGGCCCTGTTTCACCGCCCCGTTTTATCAGCCCGGCAAAACTAAAACAGATATCAGTCGGCACATTGGCGCTCATTCCCATCAGTTCACACATCCGGCCTTTACTCCGCAACGAATTGATTTACCAACTCTAACAGACCTTAATCTTTTTTGGGGTCATCCAGCTGAAACTCATCGTCGGTCATGTCGACGTCGGGGTATTGTTCGTCCGGGACGCCGTCACTGTCATCACCCACCTCAACGGTTTCGTCGTCTTCGAGCTCGAGCGCTGAAGTCTCATTCTGATAGCTTTGCTCCGGTAAAGGCGGCTCCGGCACCGGGTTTACAACGTCCTTCGCAACCACATCAGGTTTCACAGCAGATTCTGCATCCGCGTTTACCTTAGTTTCGGATTTTGGTACAGGCGCCGCATCCTGCTCAGTATTTTCAGCCTCGGCTTTGGATTGTTTCTGCTTCTTCTGTTGCTGGACCGCTTCGATTTCCTGCACAACTTTGCTCTGCTCTTCATCGGTTTTGCGCAGAAATTTCATATAGATAAAGATCCCGCCCCCAATGACCACCAGGTTACCCAAAACCACCAATATCCAGGTGGGGTCAAAACCCGCTGGGGATGCGTCGCTTGAATCTGTATTCTCTGCTATCGAATCCGGTTCCGAAACATCCTGCAATTCTTCGCCTTCAGGGGGTTCGTAAAGCTCATCTGCCCCCCCCTCCGGTGGCAGTTCCTCTACTTCCAATGTCGGAATCTCCAATGCACCTTCATCGAAGGTCTCAATCGTCCCCGTTTCACCGGCCGCGAGCCGATCTCCAGCATCACTATTGGTGATTTCAATGGGCGTGTAATCGACCGTATAGGGACCTTGTACCAATTCAAACGGGTGTCCGTTCAGTGACGTTCCGGACACCCGGACCAGAACTTCATACGCGCCTTTCGAGTCGGTCGCGGGTACATCCAGCGTGTATTTACCGTCACCCAGTTCCACTGCATTTTGTATACTCTTTTCACCTTGTGGGTCGGTAATCTGGGCAACGATCTGGATGTCTTCTGGATTCACCAGGCCCGTTACGGTTTGCAGGTTAAGATATTGCAGGAGGTCACCCTGATTATCACGGTAAGCAGGCGTTACCTCCAACACCTGCTGATGTACCATGACAACCTGTGATTTCTTACGTTTGAAGGTTTTGCCGTCCAGCACAATAGAAAAGGTATGGGTGCCATCCGTGATCGTGCGCCCCAGCTTTGCGCTATAAATACCGTCCGCAGGCACTTTCGGTTCTCCGTCGCTTGACTCAGACAACTTGCCCTCGAAGGTTTCACCGCCCGCCGCGTCCTGACGAAACGTGATCTCCATTAACTTCAGGAAATTGGGATTGGTAATAGTGCGGCCTTTTTCAGACAGGGTCATTTTCATTACCAGGTTTTCACCTTCAAGCACATTTTCAGGCAACCCTTCCATATTCACTTGTAAATTGGACACCACGGTCACTCGGTTATCAGGATCGATATCCGCAACCACTTCCCAATCACCCGGCATCGGGTTATAGACCGTGATTAGGTCGAATTCCTGATCTGCAAACCAACTGACGTTGTGCGACCCCTGCTTGAGACTGTATTGGCTGCCATCCGGCGCCACCAGTTTGGTTTCTGCCATTCCGGATTTTCGGAACACCAACGCGGTAAACTCTTCAATTGAATCGTCAATGGCAAAGTGATTCCCTTCCAGCGGCACCTGATCTGGCACGTTGGCACGATCTGCAGCGGCGACAAAGACGTTCAGCAATTCATCGGCGCTACCGGCGCGGGAAAACGACCCACCCGTGCGGATCGATAATTCTTTTAGGAAGCCAAGGTCAGCATTGTCCGATAACGCAACGCTGTGAATGTGAAATCCGGCCTGTTGCAAACGCGGCACGACCTTCTCAAGTATCCTTTGTTTTTCTGCCGCATTACGCTGGGGGTCCTTGGAAATATCCACCTTTCCATCTGACAATAAAACCAGAGTCCGCTCCCATTCGGGGTCAGGCTTGGTTTGACCCATCGAGGCTTTCTCGAGTGCCAAACCAATATTGGTATACAAACCGGCGGAGTTAATCAGATTCACTTTGCTGACGACACTGGATTTCCATTGCGCCGAGGCCGCCGCTGACGGCACCAGGTTATTCACCATCTGGCCAAAGCTCCAGATTCCGAAGCGGCTGTTGTCCGGCGCCAGATTCAACAAGAGTTTTACTGCGGGAATACGCAAGTTCTGTGGATCTGATTGCTTCATACTGCCTGAAATATCAATGAGTACGCGCATATCCGATTTCGGCTGCTCGGCTGCCTGGCTATTCTGTACCGCATAGAATAGCGTCCACAAAAGTGTGATGAAAACGAGTCCGGATAAAGGGGGTAGCTTCACGCTCACTCCGTCAAGAATTGGTTGGCATTACCACTAAGTTATAGCAGCTATACCGGCAATTTCCTGACAGAGCGGTGACATTCGAACTGTAAACTACTGATTAGATTGAATGAGAACGAAATCAGACGGGGTCTGGTGTGCCGTCGTCCTCAGCAACAGGCTGAGTTTTCCGGTTTTGTTCTCGTTTACTGCGCCAGAAGCGGTATCCCATATCGGCTAGAAACAGCAGCAAAGCGACGACCGCTCCATAACTCAAAAAAGGCACAGCTCTCAGGGGGTTACCCTCTTCCTGCAATGTGATGTCGAATAGCAAAACGAATAGCGCGGGCGCCCAATCCAATCCGCCATCGGTGACCGGTGCAGGCACCAGCAGTGGCGCCACTACGATCAGTCTGAGTGCATTTCGAATGGTTACCCAGGGAATAAACAGGGTCACCCGCCACCAGAACAGTAAAACACCCAGCACAGCTAACAAATACGCTCCCCACGTAGCGGCGTACTCCATACTATCTAACATTCGTATTCCTTCCGGTTAACATTTAACCCAATGAACAATATGGTCTTCCCAATCCTGTTGCTGCACCAGAGAATCCGGAATCGCCCTGCCCCGCGCAGATATTCCAGCTTCATGCACAGATTCACGGCGTCCGGAAATCAGCGGATGCCAATCTGCCAGTGACCGCCCCTCCGCCAGACGGCGATAAGCGCAACTATTGGGTAGCCAATGGAACTCATCGATAGCATCCAGGGTAATTTTGAGGCAATCGGGCACCAGCTTTAATCGGTTCTTGTAATTCTTACAGCTGCACTTATCAATATTCAACAAGTGACACGCAAGGTCCGTATAATAAATCCGGCCACTGTCAGCATCTTCCAGCTTTTGCAAACAGCATAATGCACAACCATCGCATAACGATTCCCATTCCGAATCCGTCATTTGTTCCAGTGATTTATTTTCCCAAAAGCGTTCAGTCATGGCCGCTGCTCGACGTAAGTAGGTTGCTATTCTGAACCGTGAATAGACGGTGGCATCTGCAAATAATAGCCTTTTTCTTTCAGTCCGTTGATCACGTCCAACACATTGACTCTTGCCAGTTTGCGGTCCTTGTCCAACACCAGATCCATCACATGACCCGGTTCCCCAAACTGCTTCATCAGATCTTCCGGTAATTCCTCAAACGGCTGCTCTATTTTCAATACATAGATATACATTCCGTCTTTTTTCGGGCTTCTATAAACTGAGCACCGGATACTGCTTTCAGTCATGTGCGGCTGAATCCTCGTGTTGATTAGCTTCGTGATCGGACGATTCGCAATACGCGTCCAGACAAGGTTGTACGGCCTGTTCCCGCCAACCACCGGCATAAGGGCTGGCAGCGGACGTTCCCCTGGACAGCAGATAATCCACCAGATTCGCTTTACTGGATAATAGATCGGCGGGAATTTGCAGTTTTTCGGCCTGGTCAGAAACGACTTTACGCAGTTCTTTATAAAACCGTTGCTGGGATTTGCTTAACGGGCGCGGAATCAAAGGATCGGGAATCGGTTGCTGATAACCTATTTCCACCTGCTCTATCAACTGGTCTCCATATTTGCGGATCTGACTACTCTGCAGACCTATTTCCGCCAACTGGCCTTTTGATTTCGGGCGGTTTTCCACCAAACCATATAGGTTCGCGTCTTTGGCAATAAAGGTTTTGGGCGTATTGATTTCCCGTGCGGTACGTTCACGCCACCCTGCCAGGTAACGCAATGCGGCTTGCTGTTGGGGTTTTAGCTTCCAACCTGCGCCAAACCCCAGATACAACTGATCATCCGCAGGACGGTTTTCATAACGAGTGATCAGCGCGCGGCTCTCCTGTTGAAACCAATCCATTCTGTCCAGAGTGATCAATTTGTCTTCCAGCACATCCGCCAGTTTATGCAGATAGCGCACATCTTCAGCCGCATAGTGAAGCTGACTCTCACTTAGCGGCCGTTTCAGCCAATCGGAGCGGGTTTCTTCTTTTGCAAGGTCGATATCCAGCGCATTTTTAAGCAGGCGTTGCAAACCGGATTGGCGGTCAAAGCCCACAAAACTGGCGGCAATCTGGGTATCAAATAGGTTGACCGGTAACCGGTTCCACAGTCCCCGGAACACGTCCAGGTCCTCCCCTGCGCTGTGCATTAGCAATTGCACATCGGCTGCAAATAGGCGGTCACCCAAAGGGGCAATATCAGCCCGGCTCAAGCCAGTAGGATCGATTAAATAAATAGTCGAACCGGTGGCGACCTGGATCAATCCAGGTTGGGAAAAGTAAGTGTTGGTGCGGACAAATTCGGTGTCCACTGCCAGGCGGGATTGGCCCTGAAGCTGCTCGCAAAGCTTCAACACCAGAGTGTGACTATCGATCCACTGTACATTCACAAGTAAGAATATCTCAGCCTTCAGGCTTTTGGAGTGTCAAAAACTGTGCATTATATAGGGCATAGCCGCGAATGACTATAAACCCAACTGCTTGGCTATGACTTCGTTCATGATTTCGAAGGTGCCGCCGCCAATGGCAAGAATGCGATTATCGCGATACAGTCGCTCCACGAGCGTCTCACGCATGTAGCCCATACCACCAAATACCTGAACAGCGTCGTAGGTTGCGCGGTCGCTTACACTGGTAGCAAAGTTTTTCGCCATCGATACTTCTTTAACAACCGAGTCACCCGCCGCGATTCTGGCTGCAACCCGATAGGTGAACTCCCTTGACGCTTCCAGCTGGGTAGCGACCTCTGCCAGTTTATGCCGCAGTGTCTGAAAACCGGACAATGGCTTGCCAAACGCCTTGCGCTCCTTGACGTAACCCAGACACGCGTCCAGAGCCAGTTGCGAGGTGCAATTTGCCATAATCGCCAGATTCAGGCGCTCCATCTGGAAATTCGTCATGATCACATAGAAACCGGCATTTTCCTGACCGATAAGATTCGATTTAGGCACCGCACAATCTTCAAAAAAAAGCTCGGCAGTATCGCTCGCCCACCAACCCATTTTTTTTAGCTTCCTGCCTACGCTAAATCCGGGAGTGCCTTTCTCGATCAGTAGCAAACTGATGCCACCATAACCCGGCTCACCCGTACGCACCGCTACGGTGTAATAATCGGCGTTGACGCCACTGGTAATGAACGTTTTGGAGCCGGTAACCCGATAGTAGTCCCCGTCTTTGACCGCGCGTGTTTTTAGATTGGCTACATCTGAACCGCCGCTGGGTTCGGTTATTGCCAGACATTGAATTTTCTCTCCAGCAATCACGGGTGCAACTACGCGACGCTTTAACTCGTCACTGCCCCAGTTGACAACCGGTGGCAATCCGATATCGATAGACCCCAGACCGGCCGCAACACCGCCAGCGCCACACGCCATTATTTCCTCTGAGGCCGCAATTTTACTGAACACATCCAGCCCCGTGCCACCGTATTGCTCGGGATAACCGATACCCAATATGCCCGCTTGGCCTGCTTTGCGGTACAAGGAACGCGGCAATTCGCCAGCCTCCTCCCATTGCTCTACGTGGGGATTGATCTCCTGCTCGACGAATTTTTTCACTGAGTGGCGGATGAGTTGCTGAGTTTCCCCAAAATAGACTGGGTACGAAGACATGGTGATTCCCTGAGCCCGGAAGTGGATGAGGCTCGAATATACCAAGCGCTTGCTTGGTTCGCAATTTTCGTTTATTCACGTCACGTGGTTTTGCGGGACGAGCCTTTCACCACCGGATCAGCCATGCACCAGCATATGCCCGATCACACCCAGTAGAAAACCCAGCACCGCTCCAAAAGGCGGGCTCCAATGTCCTCTCATCGCTGATTGCGGCGCTATGTCCTGAAAGATAAGGTACAGTATTCCGCCACTGGCAAAGGTCATAATCCCCGCAGTGAGTTCCGCCTGCTCGCGCAAAAACACATGGCCAATGACGGCGGCAACCGGGCCCAATAGCGAAGCGAAAAAGAGCAGCCGCAGCACGGTCTTGGCACTCACCTTGTTTTGCACCATCTCCCGGTAGGCATTAAATCCCTCAGGAAAATTCTGGATAGCAATAAAGCCCGCCAACAGCATGCCTAACGCGCTGTTACTTGCAAACACAGCGCCCAGCGCCATGGCCTCCGGTATAAAATCCATTAACATCGCCAGAAACTGGGAGACCGCACCACCCCGCTTTGTCAGAAATTGATCCAAAAAACAGAATACGGCGCTGCCGGCCAGAAAAATCAGGCTCAAATTTAGTACCGAAAGGTTTTCAATACCGGACGGCAGCAGGGCGTAAGCTACGGCGGAAATCAACGTGCCACCGCCAAATGCGACCACACCGTGTATGACCTTGTCTTTTATTTCTGTTTCGGGAGTACGTTCATAGCGGGCCAGCAATCCCCCGACATACGCAGTGATGCCGGCAAACCAGGTAATTGCAGCCACCGTATAAATGGTATTCATACCGGCGTTACTCCAGTCGTTTCCTGCCCTTTAGCGCAAGACTGAGGGTATTGCTATCGACGTATTCCAGATCACCCCCCATTGGCACACCGTGCGCGATTCGTGAGGCGACCACTCCATGCCTGCGCGCCATTTCAGAAAGGTAATGCGCAGTGGCTTCGCCTTCCACTGTTGTGCCAGTGGCAATCACCATTTCTTTCACTTCGCCTTCCGCCAGGCGTTGATCCAGCAACGGAGCACCGATCTCTTCCGGGCCAATGCCATCGATCGGCGACAGGTGCCCCAACAGAAGAAAATAGTAACCGCGGAAACCACCGGATTGATCCAACGCGATCACATCCGCGGGGGTCTCTACCACGCACAACAGACTGGCATCACGACTGGTTTGAGTACAGGTCTGGCATACCTCACTCTCCGAGAAATTGCGGCAACGCTGACAACGACCGATGTTATCCATCGCCAATTGCAGCGTTTGCGCCAGCTTTTCACCGCCTTTTCGATCGCGATCCAGCAAATGGAGCGCCATTCTCTGAGCGGATTTAGGTCCAACGCCGGGCAGGCAGGTGAGAGCCTCAATCAAGCGGCTGGTTAACGGGCTAAAGCTCATGGTTCAGCTGTCAAAAAGGCAGTTTAAAGCCGGGCGGCAAATTAATACCCGACGCGAGGCCGCCCATTTTATCTTTATTATTCTGCTCAACCCTGCGTACCGCATCGTTCACCGCAGCCGCCAGCAAATCTTCAAGCACCTCTTTATCCTCACTCAGCAGGCTGTCGTCAATTTGTACCCGACGCACGTCATGGCGCCCGGTCATTAGCACTTTCACCATGCCTGCACCGGATTCACCGGTCACTTCGGTATTTGCCAATTCTTCCTGCATTTTTTGCATGCGCTCCTGCATTTCCTGCGCCTGCTTCATTAAATCACCTAATTGTCCTTTCATGCTCTTACCTATCTTATCGCCCCGAGGGCTTCGCTAATCGTCCAGTGGTTTCACCGAATTCACATCTAAAGTTGCACCGAAGCTGGATTGTAATGCTTGTACGAAAGGATCAGCCTGCATTAGCTCGATCGCTTCATTTTTTCGTGCCTGTTTATATTGCGCCAGCAACTGGTCGGGGGTTGGCTTAGTTGGCTCCTGAACCAGGATGTCCAGTGTAATCGGTTTGCCCTGGTTTTCCGATATCGCCTTTTCAAGCAACTCCCGGTTTTCCTCCTTATAGAGCGCTTCAAATCGCGGGCTGATAGCCAATACCCAACGCTGTTCGCCTCGCTCCTCCAAAGTGCAATTGCGGGCAAAATTTCGCACCGGGCCGGCCAACTCCAACAGGCCCGTCATATCCGCCCATTCGTCACCCAGCCGGATAACGTTGGTCTTGATCTTAGGCTTTGGCTCTGCAACTGGGTCCGCCTGGGGCTTGTTATTATCGCTGGCTTTACCTTCAGGAGCACTGCGATCTGCACCCTGACTCGCGGTATCCGGTTGAGGAGGTGCACCCGCTTGCGCATTCCTGAAATCCGGATTTTTGACTCCATCTTCTTTGCGCGGCACCGGCTGCCGCGGTTTGGTTGCCACCGGCGTCACGGTGGGTCCCTTTTTGGCTACCTCAGGTGAAGGCTCGGCGCTTCCCAGCACTTGTTTCATTTTCGAAAGATGGTCGTTGGCATTGCCCGACGGGCGGGCCGGAATCTCGCCGGGCTGCCCTGCCGTAACAGGGCTAAGGGGCTTTCCCGGGGGAGTTGCTCCCTGGCCGGACGCCCCTGAGTGAGCACCCGGTGCTGAGATCAAACCCTGAGGCTTGAATAACACCATGCGCAGCAACGCCATTTCAAAGCCACTGCGGGCCTCCGGTGCCAAAGGCAGATCACGCCGGCCCAGCAACCCCGTCTGATAATATAACTGCAATTCCTCGGGGGCAAAGCGCTTCGCGTATTCCAGCACCCGCTCACGGTCGCCGTCACTATCATCAACCGCATCGGGAGCAAGCTGAGCTACCGCCAGGCGATGCAACATGCTGATCAATTCGGCCAGCACTCCGGCGTAATCCGGGCTTTGCTCGGCCATGTGGATGACCGTTGACATCAGCATTTCTGCACTGTGTTCCGCCAGACCATCGATCAGAGTAAATACAAATTCGCGATCAATGCTACCCAGCATTGATCGCACATCATGTTCAATGACTTTCCCGTTACCGAATGCGATAGCCTGATCGGTCAGACTGAGAGCGTCCCGCATACTGCCGTCAGCGGCCCGCCCTAACTGCCATAGAGCGGGGTCTTCAAATTCAACCAATTCGGCTTCGAGCACTTTCTTCAGGTGACCGACGATGCGCTCAGGGGTCATGGCTTTGAGACTGAACTGCAAGCAACGGGAAAGAATGGTGATCGGCAGCTTTTGCGGATCGGTGGTTGCCAGCAGGAACTTAACGTGGGGTGGCGGTTCTTCCAGTGTTTTCAGCAATGCATTAAAACTGTGCCCCGATAACATATGAACTTCATCAATTAAATAAACTTTGAAGCGGCCTCGGGTTGGCGCGTACTGAACATTTTCCAACAATTCACGAGTGTCTTCGACCTTGGTTCGTGAAGCCGCGTCCACTTCAATCAGATCCACAAAACGGCCGTCATTGATTTCCTGGCATGCACTGCACAAGCCGCAAGGTTCAGAACTGATACCGGTTTCACAATTCAGGGATTTTGCCAATATGCGTGCAATGGTGGTCTTACCCACCCCACGGGTGCCCGTAAACAGATAGGCATGATGTAAACGGCCATGGTCAAGGGCATTGATCAATGCTTTAAGCACGTGCTCCTGCCCCACCATTTCACGGAAAGACTTGGGACGCCACTTGCGTGCAAGAACCTGATAACTCATGAATTTTTAATTCTAATCTGTGATGGAGGAACGAACTGGGAATCCAGTTTAATACGCTGGCCTCTATTGATAAACCAATGAATTAAAAAAGAATTGCGAATGCAGGAGAAATACAAAGGAAGTTAGAGAGGCGACTCTATCAGCCGCACCCCGGCACACGAGTCGCTTGCTACCGTTGCTCCCTTCCGGGCCTGGCGGGGTTCACAAGTTATCGTTGCGGGGGGACCAATAGAGCCACCATTACGATCTCATTCTTACTACTGCCAAAATGAGGGGGCCGATTATTCCTTATTTTGTGTTGTATTTCAAGGCAAGCGATTGAAGGAAAAAGTATTTTGCCGTTATGGTCTATGATTAAGTGAAAGTAGATACCGATCCGGCGAAGGAAAGTTGAAACGAAGTATGAAAGGCAATCACGGCACCCAAACACCCCGTATTCTGAATGTCATTATGTTCAGCACGGTTTTACTACTCAGCAACCTGGTCTTTAGCGGTTTGTCCCTGGCCGGAGACAGCTGGACCAACGCCATTGTCAAAGGCGAACCGATTGCCGTCACCCCCAAATATCGACTGCACATTTATATGGCCAAACACCCCACCGAACCGGTCTGGGGTAAACTCGATATTCCGATTAAAGCTGAACAGCTACCGGAGTTAAATAATCATCTGAAATCCCCTAATTTTCCCTTTATAGACGTCGCCATCGAAGTAGATAAATACTATCGGGTCATGCAGGGTAGGATTTATAAAGACGAGCTCATCGTCTCGGTAGATTTGGACTTACGGCAATGGGACGGCCTGAAAAAAGGCGACGAGCTTGAAATCGTTTTACCGGGCGGCACCGAATTCAAAGAGAGTTTGCGTGGCTCCGGTACGGCTTTGCGAAAAATCGAAAGGCGCTAGAAAAGCGCCTTCCCTATCCAGCATCCGGCTTCACGCAACCTCGTTATCGGGTATTACTGAATATAAAATCCAACAGGTTATTTTCAACCTGGTTGTCATGCAGCTGCGGCAAGTTTGCAGTGGCGAACATCGGGTCCAAATGCGCTTGCCCTTCCAGCCACACCACTTCCAATAAACGATTATCGCTATTGGACTGGGCAAATGCTTCCGACAAGCCACCCTTGGCCAGCAGTAACAGCGTGGGGATCTTACGAAAGCTGTCGGGATTTAGAGTATTAATACCGTACTCCGGGGCATAACCGGTGCCGCCCGCGGAGGCATCAATCAAAATTCGCAGAGGGAAATACCATTCAGTCAGATTGGTAGGCCCGATGTACAGGGCACGGGCAAAATCTTCCAACCGGACCATTTCTTCTTCCACACGGGTGTACTCATATTCACCTGTTTCATCTGTGTAAACCAAATCGTCCGGCGACCCGATCTCATCCATTTTGGCCCAACTGTATAATGGGCCCTGACCGAGATGCTTGAAATCCGGTCCGGCATCCGCCGCAATATGCTGCTGCAATGGCCCGGATGCCATGTTCACAATATCTTTTAATACCGGCAGATTGCGGGCAAAACTGATCAGCGGTGATTTGGGGACCACCGCACCACCATGCAAATGACCCAAACTGGTTTGCAGAAATGCCAATATGGAAAAGTGGTCGTCAAACATCAAGCCCACCATTGCTTCGTTGGTATAACGAAATTGTTCGATATGGGGGCCAAAGGTGTAATTAGGGCCATTGCGCGTATGAAAAAAGCGGAACAAATTACTGATCACCGGGGACTTGGGCACCCGCGCAATGATCGTGCTTTCCTGGTCAGGCCCTTTTGAAGCAAGGATGCCCACAGCCTCCGGTAACGCAATGGCTTCGGCGCTGAAGAGCAAAGGAATATCCACGTTCTTGGGTAATATGCCGTTACGCATCCAGCCAATCATTCGTTTGTAAGCGGCATCGTCATCTGTTTCCCCTTCTGCAATGCTTTCAGCGACAGCCTGTTTTTCAATGGAGGCGACGTCCACCATAGCGACCGTACTCGACATTCCCGGTAAACCGTCCAAAACCGAGCCGATTGAAGTATCAAAACCGATAGCCCCGGCGACCAGGTTGGCTCCCTGATCCTGCGTGGTGGCGGGGTCTCCATCCAGATCCCAAGCCAGGAACATCGAGCTATGCGCGCCACCCAAGGAATGTCCGCCTACAAACACTTTTTGCTTGCTGAGCGCGGGGTCAGGGATCATTTGTTGGAGTATGGCGTACATATCTTCGGTGCTTTGCTGCATCCCGAATTCAAGTAAAAAGGGCATGTCTTTGCTTTTCAGAAAGCCCGGGAATCTTTTACCGTTCACTTCCAGACCTTCATAGTAATACCCGAGAATTAAATCTTCGGCTTCACCCGCTGTTGCTGCGTGTTCGGCAGCCTGAAATCCGGTTATATCCTCAAGGCAATTTGAGCGGCGGTCCATCGCCCAAATTTCGATGTCTTTGTTGCGCTGGGTTTTCGCCATATATACCAGCTGGCGCCCAATATACTCAAACGCATTGGCCCCCTCCAACACCCCGGGAACCAGTAACACCGCAGCGTCGGCCTCAGCTGCATTGTGGCTGCTGGTGCGGGTTTTAAAACGCAGAAATTTAACCGTCCGACACTGTTCAGGCAAGCTGGCATCGTCAATTTGATGTATCGGTGCTGCACTTTCATAACTAACGGAGACCACCCGGTCTACGTCAGCGTCACTCCACAGGGGCGTCATCTGACTCTTCTTTGCCTCCGGCACCGGCCCCGTCGGATCGTATCCAAAACATCCGCCCAGCAACAAACCAACACACACCAACAACCCCCACCGGGCGCCTGGTTCAAAAAGAATTTTTTGCATGGGTGCTCATCTCCCTTTCCATTTTTATATTGTGAAAGACAACCGCTATGATCTTCAGAGACCATTAATAGGCAAAACCCGCCATTAATGTATCGATGAAATGCACCTCATTATAGGGCGGCCTGCCATAGGAAGATTGTTCATTCAGGCTAAAAAAAGGGCTCTGCCTTTCGGCAGAGCCCTTTATAAAACAAAGTAATAGGGTGACGGATTGTGTATAGTCAGTTGTTCGCTTTCGCCCAGGTATCACGCAAAGTTACGGTCCGGTTAAACACCAACTTTTCCGGTGTACTATCCGCATCTTTTACGAAATAGCCTTCTCGCTCGAATTGATAGGCTTCACCTGCAACTGCATTGGCCAATGAAGGCTCCGCATAGGCCTGCGCTACTATGGTCAGTGAGTCACAATTAATATGGTCCAGGAATGACGTGCCGGCTTTGGAAGAGTCCGGGCTTTCATGGTTGAACAGGCGATCGTACAATCGAATTTCAACCGGCAGTGACCGGGTAGCAGACACCCAGTGAATAACGCCTTTTACTTTTCGCCCTTCCGGATTCTTACCCAGAGTCTGGTCATCAATACTGCAACGCAGTTCAATCACCTCCCCCTGTTCATCTTTTATCACCTCATCACAACGCATAACGTAAGATCCGCGCAAACGAACTTCACCGCCGGGAATCAGACGCTTAAAACCCTTGGGAGGCACTTCTTCAAAATCACTTCGGTCTATATAAATCTCGCTGCCGAAGTAAAGTTCGCGACTGCCGAGTGTTTCATCTTTCGGGTGAGCGGGTAAAGTCAATGTTAAATCGTCACTATGCTTCCAGTTTTCAATAACCACTTTGAGTGGGTTGATCACACACATAGCCCTCGGCGCACGCTTATCCAGATCATCGCGAATCGAAAACTCGAGCATACTCATATCGACGACCCCTTCACTTTTGGTGACGCCAATCATTTCACAAAAGTTACGGATGGAGGCCGGGGTGTAACCGCGTCGACGCATACCGGCAATCGTCGGCATACGTGGGTCGTCCCACCCGGATACATGTTGTTCATCCACTAATTGCTTGAGTTTACGTTTACTGGTCACCGTGTAATTCAGATTCAAGCGCGCAAATTCTATCTGTTGTGGATGGCAAGGAACATCGAGCTGGTTCAGAATCCAGTCGTAAAGCGGACGATGGTCTTCAAACTCCAAAGTACACAACGAGTGTGTTATGGATTCCAGTGCATCAGATAGGCAATGGGTATAATCGTACATCGGATAAATGCACCACTTGTCCCCGGTTTGATGATGATGTGCCCGGCGAACCCGGTACAACACAGGATCACGCATATTAATGTTGGGCGACGCCATATCGATCTTGGCTCTTAAAACCGCACTGCCATCGGCAAATGCGCCTTCACGCATACGCTCGAACTGTTGCAGGCTGTCCTGCACCGGTCGGTTGCGGTAAGTACTTTCGGTACCGGGCTCAGTCAAGCTGCCACGCATAGTACGGATTTCTTCTGCTGAGGACTCGTCAACATACGCTTTATCACGCTTGATCAGCTCGATCGCAAATTGATATAACGCATCAAAATAATCGGATGCAAAGCGGATTTCTTCATTCCATTCAAAACCAAGCCAGTTGACGTCCGCTTTGATCGCGTCAATGTATTCCTGACTTTCCCTTTCCGGGTTGGTGTCATCAAATCGAAGATTGCAGGTGCCATTGAACTCTTCTGCCATAGAGAAATTCAGGCAAATTGACTTTGCGTGCCCGACATGAAGATAGCCATTCGGTTCCGGTGGGAATCGGGTAGCTACCCGGCCGTCATTCTTACCTGATTCCTGGTCTCTGCGGATAATCTGGCGAATAAAATGGGTGGGCTTTACAGGTTCGGTCTTGCTCATAGAGTCGTTATAATCCCAGGCTATTGGATACGCTGCTTAGCACCCGGATTGCGTGCACAAATTGCCTGCAGAACCGATACTACGCTTTAGCCGCGTAGTATAGGTGATTCAACGGCACAACCCAACCAAACCCTGACACCGCGTCTAACATCAGACCAGCGCAATGGATAGCACCGCCATGGCCACGGCCATCACCGCGAGCAACGGCTTTAGCGCCACCTGCCAGGCGGGCTGTTGGTGTGGAAATGAGCAAAGCTCTTGCAGTAACGGCGCACAGGTTCCGCAGACTGTCCCGGCTCCGGTACAGGCCGCTAACGAATCGGCAGTGCTACATCCTGCTCTCTGCGCGTAGAGCAGCTTACCCACCGACACATTCCTGCAACTGCACAGCTTCGCGCTGGCCGGCCAGTCCCGGACGTGCCTGACTTTACCCACTGGCCACAAGCGGCCATCCTTTTTAAAGCGTTTTTTCTGCCAGGGCAGGATTCTTTGCTGCGAAGTCACCACCTGATGCAAACGATTTTTTTCTTCGCATTCCCCGATGGCCACCACACCGCGTAATCGGTTACGCTGCAAAAATAATTTCCGATAGGCTCCGCTTTCACAATGAAAAATCAATGTCTCGTCAATGCGATGCTCGTATTCATCGCCGATCCAGCCCAAAGTGAAGACAGGTAAATCCAGCACCTTAAGGCTGGTCGTTGCCTTGGAACCTTTATAGTGGGCGTTACCACCGCAAAGCCGATCCGCCAGAACGGCCGCCTGTTCATGACCTGGCGCTAACAGGCCATAGATCTGATCGTCGTGCTCCGCACATTCGCCAATGGCAAAGATATCCGGTAGATTGGTCTGCAAGTGATTGTTGATTCTTATGCCCCGTCCGACCTTGATACCACTGCTTCTGGCCATCGCCACATTCGGTTGGATACCGGTTGCGAAAATTACGGTATCACAAGTCAATACCTGCCCGTTGCGCAGCTCGACTCCGGTCACAACGTCCTCGCCCAGTAACGCGCTCACCCCCGCATTCAGCTTGACCTCAATACCATAGCCTTCCAGGCTGCGTTTCAAAATAGCACCGGCTTCCACATCAAGCTGGCGGTTCATGAGGCGGTTGCTTTGATGCAACAACGTCACCTGCGTATGATTACGCTGCATCGCACGGGCCGCTTCCACACCCAACAACCCTCCCCCAATCACCACGGTATGCCGGGTACGGACGCTGCGCGCCATCAATTGCTGAGCATCATCCAAATCACGAAAGACAAAGACCCCTTTGAGGTCGACTTTGTCTAGTTTGGGAATCCAGGGGGTCGAGCCGGTCGCAAGCACCAGCGCATCATATTGGTGGCGCACCCCGTTGCTATCAATCAATGAATGTTTGAGCGCGTGAATCTCGGTCACACGCCGGTTGAAAAAGTGGTAATGCTCTTTATCGGTGCTGATTTCCGGATACACGATGTCGCCGTATCGTATCTCCCCTGCCAGCAAAGCGGATAATTGCACCCGATTGTAAGGGCGCCAGGGCTCATCACCGAACAATTTGATAATGCCCTTGAAACCGCGCTGAATCAGCTCTTGCGCAAACTGCACGCCCACCGGACCGCTGCCCACAATAATTAAAACGGAGCTTGTGGTTATGTTTAGGGGCTTTGCTTTGGGTTTACGGTAGCTATTTTCCAATATCACCGTGCGCTCTACTCTCGCCATGAAAACCTGTGCCCTGACTTACGTTTGCCGATTAAAGAAAGCGTGTTCGTTCGCAATTGCCCTACAAGAGGCATGCCAAGTCCACCACAAAGGTCAATGAAACCTCCACCCCTTGCCGGCACGCTAATGGCTGCAGCACCAATAGGCTTCCGATATAGCCGAGCGCAGACATTCAACCGCTACCGTGAAACCGACTCGAACCGGCTCCGCCACCCCGTCAAACCTAGTCAATCTGCCTCACTACCCAACCCCAATTCACTGCGATTCAAGCAGATCCCTAATGGCCCTCGGCGACCAGGGTATCCCGCTGTGCAATCCAATTAGACCGGGGGTACTACCAAATGAAACATTCTATTGCCGCCAATTCGTTGGTTTTGTTTCACTTCTCCCATATAATACGCCCGTTTTAATTAGTGGGACCCAGTCTGTTTTTAACAGCGGGTAAATCTTTTTCGGCCACCGATTGCGGCCACCCACTTTCTGTTCATCCATAGGCTTGCCAGAGGAGACACGCTATGGAACGTGAATCGATGGAATACGACGTAGTCATCGTTGGTGCGGGGCCCGCAGGACTTTCGACTGCATGTAAACTGAAGCAAATTTCCGAAGACATCACCGTTTGTGTGGTAGAAAAAGGCTCTGAAGTTGGAGCCCATATCCTGTCCGGCGCAGTCATCGAACCACGCGCTATGAACGAATTGTTTCCTAACTGGAAAGAACTGGGCGCGCCCTTGAACGTTCCGGTGAAAGGCGACGAAGTTCACTTTCTGACAAGCGACACCAAAGGATCTAAAGTCCCTCATTTCGGCATTCCTAAACCCATGCACAACGATGGCAACTACATTGTCAGCCTGGGGAACGTCTGTCGCTGGCTGGCAGAACAAGCAGAAGGATTGGGGGTAGAAATCTATCCCGGCTTCTCCGCAGCCGAGGTGCTGTTTCACGAGGATGGCCGTGTAAAAGGGGTAGCCACGGGTGATATGGGTGTCTCGCATAGCGGTGAGCACAAACCCAGTTACCAACCCGGTTTCGAACTTCACGCCAAATACACTGTTTTCTCTGAAGGTTGTCGAGGCAATCTCGGCAAGCAGTTGATCAAGCATTTCAAACTGGATGAAGGAAAGGATCCACAGCATTACGGCATCGGTATCAAAGAGTTGTGGGATATCGACCCTGCAAAACATCAGGAAGGCATGGTCATACACGGCGCTGGCTGGCCGCTCACAGAAAATGGTGCCACCGGCGGGTTTTTCCTATACCACACCGAAAACAACCAAGTGGTTGCCGGCCTGATTACCGATCTGAATTACGACAATCCGTATCTTAGCCCGTTCGATGAATTTCAGCGTCTCAAGCATCACCCGCTGTTTAAAGATACATTGGAAGGCGGTAAGCGTATTTCCTACGGTGCCCGTGCCGTCATCAAAGGCGGTCTGCATTCCTTGCCTAAAATGACCTTTCCGGGCGGCCTCTTGATTGGCTGTGACGCCGGCACACTGAATTTCAGTAAAATCAAGGGCACGCACACGGCCATGAAAAGTGGCATGATCGCCGCAGAAACACTGGCAGAAGCACTGAAACAAGAAACACCGCCAGCAGAAGTAACGGCATACACTACTGCATTTGAAAATTCCTGGGTTTATGACGAGCTGTTTAAAAGCCGCAACTTTGGAGCCGCAATGCATAAATTCGGCACTTTTATTGGCGCTGCGTTCAACTTCATTGACCAGAACATTTTTAACGGTAAGTTGCCTGTTAACCTGCACGATATGACACCGGATTACGCGTGTACTCAGCCGGCGGCAAATTTCTCACCCATTAGCTATCCGAAGCCTGACGGAAAACTCAGTTTTGACAAATTGAGCTCCGTTTTCCTGTCCAATACCAACCACGAAGAAGATCAACCCTGCCATTTGCAGCTAAAAGATCCGAGTATTCCCATTGATGTGAACCTGCCCAAGTACGCCGAGCCAGCTCAGCGATATTGCCCGGCAGGCGTGTACGAAGTGGTGGACAACGCAGACGGCAGTAAACGCTTTCAGATCAATGCGCAGAACTGCGTGCATTGCAAAACCTGCGACATTAAAGACCCGTCGCAGAATATCAATTGGGTGACACCGGAAGGCACAGGCGGTCCGAATTACCCGAATATGTAAGCGATCAAAAACTAAATCATCGCCTGATCAACCAGAACAACGTTACAGGTGACAAAAAAGGGAGCCGATGATATATCGACTCCCTTTTTTAATGATGTTGACCGGTCTTTTCACCGTCAACCCGATGGGTTTCGTTTTTAACCGACCTGCTTTGGCTCTAAAACTTTCCAAGACTAAAGCGCGATCCAAGGCTTGTCACATACAATTCATTGGTGTCGCCCTGTTCCACATCGGCCTGGTCCACCAACTGATAAAACACATTGCGGGAAATCAGCGCTTCCAGGTTTCGGCGTACGGTTATCAACGGAGTAGGTTCCTCGGTCACCGAATCGATCACCACCCGTATCGGGTTATCCGGCCCGGCGACCACCCAATCGCCGACGTTGGTCTCGAACACCAAAGCAGGCTCTCTGCTTTGATCATCAACCTTCTTCTGCACCGAAATGGCAATAAATGGCGCTACTTCAACAACAATACGATACTTTTCTACCGGGGTGACGAGAAAGTACTCGTCGTCTTCCCGCAACAATATAGTCGAAAACAATTTCACCATTGCACTGCGTTTAATTTCAGAACCCAGATAATACCACCGACCGTCCCGCGCAATACGCATATCAAGATCTCCGGAAAAGTCCGGATTCCATTTTTCTATTGGCGGTAAGCGTTTGCTTTTCCCTTCGATCTGTTCAGCGATTGTGTTCAGAGTAGTTGAATCCATCATGGCCTTTTTGAAGATTTACCTCTCGCTAATGTGCCTGGCTTGTTTATTGACTGGTATGAATTGTGACATTAACTGCGCAGCCATCGTTCCAGAATTTGTTTTAATTCTTCGGTTCTGAAGGGTTTGGCTACGTAGTCGTCCATGCCTGCCTTTATACATTGATCACGATCTCCCGCTAATGCATGGGCCGTCATCGCGATGATCGGCGTTCTTGCGCGGGTCGACAAACGCTTCTCTTCCTGACGAATTCGACGGGTAGCTTGATAACCATCCAAAACCGGCATCTGACAGTCCATAAATATAAGGTCAAATTGTTCCCCGTTCAGCATTTCAAGAGCAGCGGCCCCATTCTCTGCCACCTGGACTGAATAGCCCAATTTTTCCAGCCGCCCCCGAGCTACCTGCTGGTTAACCGCATTGTCTTCCACGACCAGCAGCTTATAGGAACCAAAAGGCAACAGATTAACCGGTTTCACCGCCGGGTCTATTTTGCTCATTACACAATCGGAGTTTACTTCGAACAAAGTATCCTTCAACCGCTTATAACGAAGCGGTTTCATTATAAAGCTGTGTTGGATTCTTTCTTCTGCTGTGAGCTGACCGCGTTGCTGCGCGGTACCGGCAATTGCAATTTGGCGATGTGAAAACCGATTCAGTAACAGCGAACAACTCAGAGTGGCTGCGACCATTTCAACTCCCGCACTCAGACTCATTATCACCCCATTATATTCAGCGGGGCTGTCTTCGAGTTCAACCACAAGGCTCTCCAGATCAGCCACCGACCGGGCTGTAATATTGAGCGTTGCCAGGTAAGTCGCAAAACTGGATTGCATTGCCCTGTCGGGCTCAAGAATCAGAAAGTGCTTTGTTTCGGGAAGCCTGTTTTGGTCTGGCTGTCCCACTTCCGCCAAGGTAAAGAATACTTCAAACCAGAATGTACTCCCCTTGCCATACTCACTTTCGACTCCGATTGTGCCATCCATCAGCCGCGTTAGCTGCTTACATAAAGCAAGCCCCAGACCGGTACCGCCAAATTCCCGAGTGGTCGATGTATCTGCCTGAGAAAATTTTTCAAATATAAGATCCCGTACTTCCTCTTTGATTCCGATCCCTGTATCGCAGACCGTGAAACGGAATTTTTTACGCTCGCCAAAATCGCCGGTTTGTGAAATCCCAACGCGAATGTGTCCTCTGGAAGTAAACTTGATTGAGTTGCCCACCAGATTCACTATTAACTGTTTAAATCGAATCGGATCGCCCACCACATTCAACGGTGTGCCAGGCTCCCAATCCAGCGCCAGCTCCAGCCCGTTTGACTGCGCGGATTCTGCCAGTATCGCAAAGACCTCTTCTATAGACTGACGCAGATCAAAACGGATGCTCTCCAGAACCAGCTTGCCCTGCTCAATTTTCGATAGGTCCAAAACATTATTAATCAGGTCTAACAATACGTGTCCCGACTCATAGGCGACGCCCAGATATTCCTTCTGCTCTTCAGACAGTTCAGTTTCGTTGAGTAATGACAGCATACCCAGAACACCATTCATAGGTGTACGCAACTCATGGCTCATATTGGCAAGAAAATGCGCCTTGGACGAGGCACTGGCTTCCGCCAAACGTTTGTTCTCTTCTGAAATACGGATGGCCCGGTTGGCCTGCTGCAAAGCTCGAACTGTCTGCTCCAGACTTTCATTTGCGGTTCGTAATTCCCGCGTTCTATCCTGCACATCCACTTCCAGCTTCAGATGCTGTTTACTCAGCTCGGCATCCCGTTCACCGATCTCCTTCAACATTTGGTTGAACGTATGAGACAACTCACCCAACTCATCACCCGGGATTTTTTCAACCCGGACCGCATAGTTTCCCTGGTCCCGAACCGCGTGTATCGCTTCGAGAAGGTTATCAATTGGCTCCGTCACCACTGACACCATACGTCTCACCATTAACCAGGCGACGCTCAATGCAAAAAGAAACACCAGTGCGACAAACCAACTTGAATTACTTTGGGCGCTCGATGCGTTTTGTAACGACAGCCGAACGAACAATCCACCCTGACGCTCAGCAGACAAGGGAATACTCTGAATGACCAGAACACCTTTCCGGGAGAAAACCACCGAATGCTTATCAGACCCTGGCCACTGCAATCGGCCACCGTACAAATAACTATAATCGGAATCTTCTAAGTGGGTATTGGAGGTGCTGTATCGAGCGAAAACTTCACGTCCCGGACCGAACAGAACCGCTTCTTTAACCGCGGGGTCAGATTGGTATGCCGAAAGCAAACGCGCAGCTTCAACCTGGTCTTCGCGTTGCAATGCAGGTGCAAGGCTGAGCGCCATGATTTCTGTCTGCTTGCGTAACCCGGACACAATCTGTTCACGATCATCGTTACGCTGGGAAACAACCAGAATCGCCAGCGCACAAAGCAACGCGGCGAACACGACAACCATATTGATCGACACCAACTTACCTGCGATCGAAAGCCGGTCAAAAAAGCGCTTCATCCGAAGCCTCCGAGCCTAATCCTTCTACCCCAGTCTCACTGTTTGCAACTGCCTAGGCCAGCTACAAATCTACTCCCTGATACCCTGCCTTGAGACATTGAATTAACACGCCCAGCGCGTGTCAGTTGATCTATTGACTGCGGATGTTATCAGCAATCAGTGTACAATGCATACCCATGAATGCTCAGTTCGGCACCAGTTTCGAGACAATTAACTGGTTTAATAAGCCCAGTTCTTTCAAATTGTCTTTGTAGAGGTACGAGGAAGCGCCTCTTCTGGATCGAGCGGAAATCGTATCTAACTGCCGTCGAGATAACACATCGTAGATGGCAATCATCACGCCCATTTCATCATTGGATGAGTTCTCATTGCTATCGCTGTCGCAGTTTTTCGTGGCCTGTGGCTCATTCTTGCAGTTACGGCTGCCTATTGGCTCAATATCCGGCCATTTCGTGATTCGGGGATACAATAAAATCTGCGCATTATTGTCGAGCGCCTGATTGAGTGAATGACTCAGACTTTGCGGGGTGTCAGACACACTGACCTCAATAAAGTATCGGCTAATCTGGTTGGCCAGCGCGTCACGCTGAAGCCTGTTCAGGTCTGCAGACTCCGCCACCGACATCCCTCCCGGTGCATACCCGATGTGAATTCGGTAGCGGCTGGCCAGCGTCGTTTGATGTTTACGGATCACATCACGGCTACCCACAGGTGAATAGGCACCAAACAGATCGGTAGAGGATTTGGCTACATGCGAATCAGAACTACAGGCAACCACAGCGCAAAAAGCGCTGCCAAGAATCAGTAAACGAATAAATTTCAATTGGACTCGACCTTTCAGATGCATTCTGAACGGTAAGTATAGTTAAGGTCTAAAGGGTGTGGGCGATAGCAATCGGGGTGCTTGCAATAAAAATTAAAAGAGCTGCCAAGTGCAGCCCTTTTTACCGGTAGGCCTGATCAAACAACCCGGATAACGGTCTACTCGTTATTACTCTTATTCTTTGTTCGTTTATTTCCCATACGAATACCAATATCGCCCAGAAAGCTGAAGAAGCCCTCCTTGTCATCAATAAACTCCTGGTAAAACTTGGAATGATGGATAGCCACCGCTCCGTGCACCAACGCCCAGGCGGCGAAGATATGGTAGTAGGTTGGCACATCTTCCAAGGTGCCGTCATCAATCTTGGCTTTGATCGACTCCGCAAGCTGATCCAGATTTTTTGCGCGGATTTCGTGTAAGGTCGCCACCAGCTCCGGGCTCGAAGTCCGGTTCGTTAATTTATGCTCCAGACGATGAAAAAGTGCATATTTATCCGGTTGTTTCATACGAAACGAAAAATAATCCTTCGCCAAACGGGCGCGATCTTTGGTATCACCTTCTTTAAGCCGGTCGAACATTGCGGCCAGCTCTTCTTCATAGCGAATCATTAATCTCAGGTAGATTTCATCCTTGGTTTCGAAATGTTTATAAATGGTCCCTTTGCCAATGCCTACCGCATCCGCAATCATTTCGACGGTAACCTTATCCTCGCCATTAGCAATGAAAAGCTCCTGCGCCCGCACTAAAATTTCCTCTTCCCTTTTCCTAAATTCCTGCGCCTTTAGGCTAGCTTTGTGCAAATCAGACATTTACCTCTCCATTCACCGGATTTTTGCTGCGCAATTATGCGCAATTTACGCGGGGTTTCCTATTGCTGGCAGACAATTTGTTTAGCTAAAAAACGGGTTTACCGAGCAGGATCAACCACTTATACGGCAATTAGATTGCCGCGTAAATCATGACCTTTGAGTCATCATATCAGACACTATAGACTATGGCCTAAATTGTTAAATGAACCGGATTGAGCACCAAATGCCGAATATTAAGGACCAATTTCCCCAGGATCCCGCCATCACCTATCTCAATCACGCTGCCGTTTCACCTTGGCCCCGCTGTACGGCTGACGCTGTCACCCAATTTTCCAAAGAAAACGTATTCCGGGGCGCCACTGATTATCCTGGCTGGCTAAAAACAGAAGCCAACTTACGCCAACAGCTGGCGCGCCTGATTGGAGCGCCTTCCACACATAATATCGCATTACAGAAAAATACATCGGAAGGTTTATCTGTCATTGCCTATGGGCTTGAGTGGCAGGCTGGTGACCAAGTTGTTATCAGCGACCAGGAGTTTCCGAGCAACCGAATCGTGTGGGAATCCCTACAACAATTCGGGGTGAAGATCGTTGAAGTAGACATTTCCGTCCCGGATCCCGAGGCGTCCATCATCAAGCACCTGACCCCTAAAGTACGCTTGCTATCCATTAGCTCCGTGCAATACGGCACCGGACTGGTGCTGGACCTTGATCGCCTGGGTCAGGCGTGTGCCACCCGGGATACTCTATTCTGTGTCGATGCGATCCAAAGCCTCGGCGCCCTGCCCTTCGATGTCACGGATTGTAAGGCGGATTTTGTCGTCGCCGACGGCCATAAATGGATGATGGGGCCGGAAGGCGTTGCATTACTTTATCTAAGCGACCGGGTTCTGAACTCACTAAAGCTGAATCAATACGGCTGGCATATGGTTCAGGATCGCGGTAACTACGACGTTAAAACCTGGCAGAGTGCGATTGATGCCACGCGCTACGAATGCGGTAGCCCTAATATGCTGGGCGCAGTAGCGCTCAGCAGCAGTATCGGTTTGTTGCTTGATATAGGGCTGGATCAGGTGCACAGTGAGTTGATGGCACGAATGGACCACCTTGAACGGCGTTTGCAAGAGATTACTGCCATTGACATCATCACCGATACCAGCCGATCGTTACGCTCAGGTATTCTTACCTTTAGACATAGCCAAATTGAATCCCTGGCGTTACAGAAACAGCTTCAATCGGCTGGAGTTATCTGCGCCTACCGGGGTGGTGGCATCCGTTTTTCGCCTCACTTTTACACCCCACTGGACCAATTGGACAAAGCAGTAGACTTGATTCCGCGTTGAATATAGAAATCAGGAAAATCAGCCGTCGATTAGAAGAGTATCACTATGGCCCTTTTTAAACCCTTTATTGAATTCGTGCTGGAGCGGCTGACCAAAGTTCAGGACAGCGGGGAGCACGGCCTGAGCGATTTTGAACGCGTCCGCAATGAAATCAAACCCTGTGACGTGCTTTTAATCGAAGGCACCAGCCGGTCTGACCGGGTGATACAGAAAGCGACGCAATCATCCTGGAGCCATGCTGTTCTTTATATCGGTCGATTACTGGATATTCCTGACCCCGATTTAAAAACGATAATCAGTCATTTTTTTGAAGGAGATGCCGACACGCCACTCATTATCGAATCCAGGTTGGGGGAAGGCATTGTTGTGAAACCATTGCACTACTATGAGCATGAACACGTTCGTATATGCCGGCCCAAAAGCCTGAATCGAAAAGATACTGCCCAGGTCATCCGTTTCGCTATTAATCGCCTGGGGGCCCACAGAGGCGGTGGCTATATGCTTGATCTGATCCGCTTCTATTTACCCTGGAGCCTATTGCCGCTGAACTGGCGCACAAAAGTGCTGGGGCAGTGGGCTGGACGCCACACTAAAAATGTAAGTGCGGCGTTTATTGCGGAGTGTTTCGGATTTATTCAGTTTCCGGTTTATCCTCTGGTAAAAATCAACGGAGACCAGGGTATAAGATTACTGCGACGCCATCCCAAATTGTGTATGCCCAATGAAATCGACCAATCTCCCAATTTCGAGATCATCAAATACCCTTTTATCGATTTTAAAATCTATGAGAACGAACGTTTGATTCCATGGAAGGGCAGCGGCATCTATTCCGGCGTCGATCAGGAGCCGGCATTAACGTTCGATAGCAAACCCACACACCTGAACCATGTGGATCCAAAACAACTCGGCGACCAAACTAAAATCACACCGATCAACACCAAATCGGACTGACAATTCAGTCGTCAGCAGGCATGGCCCCTACTTATGCCGAATGGGCAGAACTTACGTCTTTTTAATGTCTAAAGAGTTTAACCATTTACTGGATGTTTCAGGTTGTTACGCAATACTTACCATTACTGATGTTGCTCACTTTCCCCCAAACGTGAGAGATAGCATTGGTTGGGTCACCTAGTGTGGTCCAGGTACCGTGGATCGTGTACCGCATATTTAACTCCTATTGGTCTTAACCCGACTCCCCCCCAGGGGTCGGGTTTTTTTTTACCTGGAGTGCCCGAGCGTTTGTTTCCGTCCCCTGCATCCAATCACTGCGCATACCCCGATCTGAATACCACTTGGCAATAGAACAAGATACCCTGCTATTTGGCACAAACTAGGCAGAATTCAGTTTTGCGGATATAGTGAATAATGAAATGATCAAGCACTGCTCTAAATGTAAGTTGGCACTTTTCCCAGAGAGAGAAAAACATTGAAAGGCCGGTTTCACCTGAAAAATATTCTGGCAATAGCTGCAACTGTTGCCGCGCCGATGTCAAAAGCAGAGAATGCAAAAACAGAAAATGATCAAGCCTGGACTTGCCTTACGGAACAAGTTGTCGAATTGGGGCGGGACACGGACCTTTTAGCCGCGGTTAATAATTACAATAGCAACCCACCTGACCCGATCCAGCTGGATAAAATATGGCCTACCCTGGATAAAAGCACGGAGATCATCGAAAATTTAACTCAAACGCCAGCGGCCCGATCTATGCGGGAATGGATTAACGCTATTTCGATTCAAGGGGAAGGTCTGCTTATCGGTAAGAATGGAGGTTTAGTTGCTTCGACTGATAAAACCTCAGACTTTTGGCAGGGGGACGAAGCGCAGTTTCTGCAAGCGATCACACTGCCTGAATCACAGGTGCATATTCAGAGGGAAATGTTAGACGAGAGCACTAACATGATGCTTCTGAAAGTATCAGCACCTATCTATAACCCGCGTTCAAACCACGCAATAGGCGTCCTGGTCATCGGCTTTGACCAGTTTGTGATTGACTTCAATCAGCCCTGCGAACTAGATTACCATTGATCTTATTGATCCGGGCTTAGCAAATCATGCGCAGCGTTCTGCGAGCCGGGGAGTTCATCTTCTAGCTGATCTGGGGCTGCATCTTCCCGATAAGAAGCCGGCATGGTTTTCTTAGCCTTGGCACCCAACGATTCCAGCTGAGATACCCGTCTAATAAGATTCCCCTTGCCTGTTGCTATGCGTTTGCGCGCGATCTCATAGGCTTCGTTCGCTTTCGAAATTTTGTCGCCGATATCTTCCAACGATTCCAGAAACAACACAAATTGGTCATGCATGGAACCAGCACGTTGCGCTATTTCCAACGCGTTCCGATTCTGATGTTCATAACGCCAAATATTATGGATGGTTTTAAGGGTGACCAATAATGTAGACGGGCAAACCAACATAATATTCTTTTCAAACGCCGCGGAAAACAGGGCAGAGTCGACCTCAAGTGCTTTCAGAAATGCCGGTTCAATGGGTATAAACATCAACACATAATCCGGTGTATTTATTCCATATAAATCAGGGTAGTTTTTAGCACTCAGTTCTTTAATATGTTTTTTTATAGATTCAACATGAGCCTGCAAATGCCCGCTCTGCTCTTCATCCTGCACCGAGGTAAAACGTTCCCACGACGTCAGTGACACCTTCGAATCAATCACCACCTGTTTATTTTCAGGCAAATGAACGATCACATCGGGTCTCAACCTCTGACCGTTTTCATTACTGTAACTACCCTGAGTTTGGTATTCCCTGCCCTTTTGCAGCCCGGACGCTTCCAGTACCTTTTCCAGCACCATTTCACCCCAGTTACCCTGAGCCTTACTATCCCCTTTAAGCGCTTTGGTCAGATTGATGGCGTCCTCACTCATTCGGAAATTAAGCTCTTTCAGCGACACGATTTCTTGCAGCAATCCGATTCGGTCACGGGATTCTTTATCGTACACATCTTCAACTTTCTTTTTAAAATCGGAAAGCTGGTCTTTTAAGGGAGACAGAATCTCGCCCAAATTCTGCTTATTCTGCAGAGTAAACTTCTCGCTCTTGTCTTCAAATAGTTTCTGCGCAATATTCTGGAATTCATGTTTAAGCTGATCTTTCGCTTCTTGCAACAACTGAACCTTTTCTTTCGTTTCTCGCTCGGCGGCTTCCAGGCGTGCCTTTAATTCCTTCGCTTGTCCATGCTCCTGTTTCAGCTCAAGCTGCAGTTCAGCGACCTGCTTTTCCTCTGCGAATAACGCCTCCTGCAAACGCTGCTGATGTTTTAATTGCTCCTGAGCCTGGATAAAATTGCGCTCCGCAGTGGTCAATAACTGCCGGTTTACCTCAATAGTCTGCTGCGACTCTGAAACTCGCCCGTTGAGCTCATCTATTTTCTCGAGTTTTTGCGCCAACGCTTGTTCAAATAACGCCTGCGCGTGCTCAGACTCCAAACGCGACTTTTGCAACCGGCTTTTGCCTATCAATGCACCGGCAACCCAGCCCACTAACACACCCACCAGAGCCACACAGGCCAGCGTCAATTGCATTGTGGGATCTATTTTCATGAGTTCGTGCAAATCGATCATTCCCGGGGTGAGAGTAAATGGTCAGGCAGGATTTGCTTTTTGAAATAACTGAAAAAAATTATCAGTGGTGACCTGAGCAACCTCCTCAATATCAACGCCCTTTATTTCGGATATCTTTTTCGCCACCTCAAACACATACTGGGGCTCGTTCTTTTTGCCGCGATGGGGCACCGGAGCGAGCCAGGGAGAATCGGTTTCCACCAGTATCCTGTCCAGTGGCAAGGACTTTACGACCGCCCTTAATTCATCTGCATTGCGGAAAGTCACAATCCCCGAAATCGAAATCAGAAAGCCCAGATCTATGGCTCGTTTCGCCATATCCAAATCTTCAGTAAAACAATGCAGAACACCGTTGACCTGATCGCCACCAACCTGCTTAAGATAATCCAGTGTGTCTTGCTTTGCACCGCGGGTATGGATAACAAGTGGGAGTTTGGTCTCCCGCGCGGCCTGAATATGGACACGGAAGCGGTCTTGCTGCCAACTCAGATCCCCTTCTCCATAAAAATAATCAAGTCCGGTTTCACCAATCCCAATGATTTTCGGGTGATTTGACCATTGCAAAAGTTCATCTAAAGCAGGTTCACGACTGTCGCGATAGAGCGGATGAACACCCACCGTCGCAAATACCTGATGATATTGCTCAGTCAGGCTGACTACATGCGCAATATTTTCAAGATCAATACCGATACACACCACATGCTCGACGCCGCGAGTCCTGGCGGCAGCTAATGCTTGGTCCAGATCACCCTGGTATGCGGTAAGATCGAGTTTATCGAGATGACAATGGGAGTCGACCAGCATCGAGCGAAAGCCTCTTAATTCGTAAAATCAATAAGATGCAAAGTTTACACGGAAGCAGGTCCGGATTCGAGGAACGGGTACCAAAAGGCATTTACATAGTGTGAGTGGGACGATCCGATTGCAATGCGCCCGCCAGGTAGGTTTCAATTTTGGAACGAGCGGTATCATCCTGATCATTGAATTGCACGCCAATTCCAGCGGCACGATTACCCTGCGCGCCTCTGGGCGTAATCCAGACAATCTTACCTGCTACCGGGATCTTCTCGGTCTCTTCCATCAGGTTCAATAGCAAAAACACCTCTTCCCCTAATTTATACTGCTTGTTGGTGGGAATAAAAAGACCCCCGTTTTTTACAAACGGCATGTACGCCGCGTAGAGCACAGCTTTGTCTTTTATTGTGAGGGATAGGATGCCACTCCGGGAACCGCCAATTGCCATAGAATATCCACTGATTCGCTATTTACTCATGTTTATCCTGAGTTTAGCATTTAAGCAACCGGATGCCAGCATAAGGCTAACGCTTTGCGGCCTGCGACCATTTCAATAGTAATTCTTCCAGCAACAGTTGCGTATTGGGGTTAGCCTGACTGGCAATGAGACGCTTCACGTTGAGTAAATGCTCGTAGCAAAAAAACAACTGGTTTACGTTCAGTACCGCCGCCGCTGCATGCAGGTCTTGCTCCAGATCCTGATTATGAATGGGTTGCTGTGAGCCGGATACCAATCTTGCCAAATCCACCTGCCACGCCTGTAACCAGTTCAATAGTTCTTTCAACGGATATTGCATCCAGCCATCTGCCGTCCGCACCGCATCACGCTTTCCGGTAAGCACACCTAACCACTGCTGAACCACGGTCACCCTTTCCCCCAGCCACTCGCTCTGATCCAGGGACAAAGCCCTACAAGGGGCGCCTCCCGCAACATTGAGCAACTTCTCAACTTTATTGTCGTCACCTATCTGGGGTAATAACCAGCTTTTCGCCACAGAGCGATCGGGAATTCCGAATTCCATTACTTCACAGCGGGAACGTATGGTCGGTAAAACACCACTGATCTGATCCGATACCAGAATCAATAACGTGCGCTCACCGGGTTCTTCCAGTGACTTCAACAACGCGTTGGATGCGTTGGCATTCATTGACTCTGCGGGCCCCAATACCATTACGCGGTAGCCACCCAATTGAGCGGTTTTACCTACAAATTGCACCACTGCACGAATCTGATCCACTTTAATGGCCCGTCCCGGCTCCTCGGGCTCCAAAATAGCCAGATCAGGGTGGGTACCCGCCAGATTCAGCAAACAACCCTTACATTTGCCACAGGCGGTATTCGCAACCGGTTGCTGGCACAACAAATACTGCCCCAATGCCAGTGCAAACTGTCCTTTTCCTGTACCGGGCTCCCCTCGCAGCAGCAGAGCATGGGGCATCCTGCCAGCCTGTAAACGCTCGATCAAACGCAACCAGGACGCCTGTTGCCAGGGCAACGCAACCATCAGATGATTAATTTCAGCAAGGTTCATTTATGTTCTCGCTACGTTAAATCGGCTTTTAGAGTAGCCAGCACCAAATTCAGCTGTTGCTGAACCCGATCCAGCGGCTGCCCGGCATCCACTACATGATAACCTGAATGGTTTGCCGCCCGCGCCAGATAGCCCGCCCGAACACGCTCGAAAAAGGCGACATCTTCACGCTCAAACCGGTCCAGTTCACCGCGACCGCGGGCTCGTTGCAAACCTATTTCTACCGACACATCCAGCAAAATAACAGCGTCAGGTCGCAGACCGTTCTGAACCAGGTTTTCCAGCTGCGCTATGGTGTCCTGGTTCATGCTTCTACCGGCGCCCTGATACGCGTATGTGGCGTCGGTAAAACGATCACATAAAACCCATTTTCCTTGTCGTAACGCGGGCAAAATCACCTGATTCAAATGCTGCGCCCTGGCAGCAAAGACCATTAACAGTTCAGCGGTTTCATCAACAGATTCTTCCCGGGGTTGCAGCAGAAGTTCCCGTAACTGCTCCGCTAAAGGCGTTCCTCCCGGCTCACGGGTCACTATAAACTCGATCCGGTTTTCAGCCAGCCAATGCTTAATAAACTCGATATTAGTGGTTTTGCCCACGCCTTCACTGCCTTCCACAGTAATAAAGCGGCCTTTCGGCAACTTTTCAGAATTTTTCATTGGGTTGCTGATTTCCTTGGTAGTACAGGTGAAGAGCGATAGTCTGAACGACGTTGCCACTGAAACTGGCGCACGGCCTTCTGGTGTTCCTCTAAGGTTGTGGAAAACTGGTGGCTACCATCGCCTTTGGCAACAAAATACAAAGCTTTTGTAGTTGCCGGATGCAAAGCTGCTTCGATGGCAGGCAACGCCGGATTGGCAATAGGGGTCGGCGGCAAACCTTTAATACGATAGGTATTATAGGGCGTGTACGCTTTTAAATGAGCACGGGTTATATTGCCCTGGTACTCTGCGCCCAACCCGTAAATGACCGTGGGATCCGTTTGCAGCCGCATATTTTTTCGAAGCCGGTTTACGAAAACTCCGGCAATCAGGGAACGCTCTGAACTGACAGCGGTTTCCCTTTCCACTATGGACGCCATGGTCAGTGCTTCATAGGGTGAATTATAAGGTAGCGCATCCGCTTTACCGGCCCAGGAAGTTTCCAGCAACGTATTCATTCTCTGGTAGGCCCGACGCAAAATATCCAGATCGGAGTCACCGGCTTTGAAATGATAAGTATCGGGATAGAAAAGACCTTCAGGGTGACTGTATGGGGAGTTCAGTTGTTCGAGCAGCGCTTGCGTCCCTAACTGTTGGAATTCCTTCGCTAAACGAGGGTCCCCTTGCAAGGTTTCAACAAACTGGTTAAATGTATGGCCATCAATTAAGGTAACGGCATATTGAATGACGTCACCGGACTGTATTTTGTTGATGAGTTGCCTGGGCGTGGTGCCGGATGCAATATGATATTCTCCCGCCTGAACCAGATTCCCCAGATTATTAATGCGCAAATACGCCCGCAGCAATAGGGCATGCTCAATTAAACCTTCAGCCTGCCACTGCCTTGATAAACGATGAAAATTGAAACCTGAAGGGACGACTATTACGCGGTCCTGGTCCAGCTTGAGCGGCGCCTCTCCCCAATGATTCAGACAGGCTTTCCCACCAATCACAGCTAACACAGCTAATATCAACAAGACCAGAATGGATTTAGAAATTCGTTTTAAAGACACCAGTGTTCAGACACCATTTTCTGAGCAAGACGCGCTACCGGTCCTGCAGGCCAAGTATTTTCTTCGAACCGGCGTACCGGCCAGACACCATACACACTATTGCAAAAAAAGCGCTCATCTGCGAGCTTGAAATTGTCGGGGGTTAACTCACCTTCGACTGGGTTGTAACCCTGGACAGCAAACTGTTGCAGCAGCCAGTGACGCATAACACCTGCAACCCCGCACTGCTCTATTGCCGGCGTCAATACGGTCTTGTTTTTTACCACAAACACATTACTGAACACCCCCTCTACTACCTTGCCATATTGATCGAGCACCAAGCCCTCCTGGTATTCCTGGCCAGCCCATTCCTGACGCGCCAAAACCTGCTCCAAACGATTCAGATGTTTTATACCGGCTAAACGCCGATGACTCGACAAACGGGTTGCACAGGGGAACACGGAGATGCCTTCATCGTAATTTTGACTGGGATAGGCTGGCTCGGGGTGGCTGGTGAAGATCCGTGTTGGCGGTGCTGAATTTTCGCAACTATAACCACGGCCACCTGCTCCGCGGGTGACAATAATCTTCACCACGCCACACTGCTTGAAGCCGGGGTAGGATGCCAATTCTGACTCCAACAGGACTGGGTCAATTTCGATAGCAAGTCTGCGTAATCCTCGATAAAGGCGCTCCAGATGCAACGACATTAACACCGGGCCGGACCGGCTAACTCTTATGGTTTCGAATACACCATCGCCATAGGCTAGACCGCGGTCCTGCGTGGACAACCCGCCTTGTGCAGCGGGTGAACCATTGATCCAGGGGAAATCAACTTTGCTTTGTTCAGACACGTTTGAAAATTAATGATCCATTGGTACCACCAAAACCAAAGGAGTTGGACACTGCTATATCAATTTTGCGCTGCTTAGCTTCATTTGCCACATAATCAAGATCACACCCGGTATCCGGGTTTTGAAGATTGATCGTGGGGGGTGCGACCTGGTCCTGCAGCGCTTTGAGGGTAAAAATAGCCTCGATGCCACCGGCTGCGCCCAGCAAATGTCCGATCATCGATTTGGTCGAGCTCACGGATAAATCGTAAGCATGACTGCCGAAGACCGATTTTATTGCGTTTGTTTCTGCCATATCGCCAGCCAGGGTAGAAGTACCATGGGCGTTGATATAGTCCACGGCAGAGGGATCAATTCCGGCATCACCAAGAGCATTTTCCATAGAATCCGCGGCGCCGCGGCCGTTCTCGGGAGGAGCTGTTATATGGTAAGCATCGCTGCTGGCGCCGAACCCGATTAATTCTCCGTACACGGTTGCTCCGCGTTTCACAGCATGTTCGTATTCTTCAAGTACCACAATCCCGGCACCATCCGCCAACACAAATCCGTCGCGCTCTTTATCCCACGGCCGGCTGGCAGACTGCGGATCGTCATTGCGGGTAGAGAGCGCACGAGCAGCGACAAATCCCGCCATGCCAAGAGGACTGGAACCACATTCCGCTCCACCGGCGATCATAACGTCAACATCGCCGTATTTAATCATACGGGATGCATAGCCAATACAGTGGGTCGCTGAAGTGCAGGCGGTCGTGATTGCCCAGTTCGGACCGTGGAAACCAAACATGATTGATAGGTTTCCGGCAATCATGTTAATAATCGAGCCGGGCACGAGAAACGGGCTTACTTTGCGGATTCCGCCTTTATCAAGTAGCTCTTTATTTTTCTCGATAGAGCCTATGCCGCCAATACCTGCGCCAATTGCTGCCCCTATCCGCTTGCGGTTTTGGTCGGTAATTTCAATACCGGAGTCCCTGATCGCCTGGATGCTCGCAATCAGACCGTATTGTATGAACAGATCCATTTTTCTGGCATCTTTGGCGGGCAGATAATCAGTCACGTCCAGATTTTTAACCATCCCGGCAAAACGGGTCGGATAACTGGATACGTCATACGTATCTATCGGTGAAATACCGCTCTTGCCATCCAGTATCCCTTTCCATGTATCATCCACGTTATTCGCCAGGGGCGATATAGCACCCATTCCAGTGACAACCACTCTGCGACTCACGATATTGCCTCCAATATTCTCATGCTGATTTCTGCGTAGCCTATTTCCGGAACGCTAGTGTACCCTCGTTACATTATTGTTATATAGTTGAAATATCTTTCAAAAGGTTTCGTAACAAGAGATTAGCAAGATTCCACTATAACGCATTGTAAGCATTATAATTTAGCAAAAAAAAGCCGCTGAGAAATCAGCGGCTTTTTTTATCACGATACCTGCTCACATGTGGGCAGAAACGTAATCGATAGCTTCCTGAACCTTAGTGATTTTTTCGGCTTCTTCATCAGGAATTTCGGTTTCGAATTCTTCTTCCAGAGCCATTACCAGCTCAACCGTATCAAGAGAGTCTGCCCCCAGATCTTCGACGAAAGAAGAGTCGTTAGCTACTTCTTCCAATTTGACGCCAAGTTGTTCGGCAACGATCTTCTTGACGCGCTCTTCGATATTGCTACTCATTTGACTCTTATCTCCTGTGAATGATCCCTACTTCTGTAGGATATTAGTAGTTTATATAAAGCGCGATGGTAATTACAACCTGCAAAATATAACGACCAACAATCACGCCATAAAAAAACAATGCGGAAACTATATCACATATACATACCACCATTAACAGGAATTGTTGCCCCTGTTATGTAACCAGATTCTTCACCTGCGAGGAAGCTGATAGCAGCAGCGATTTCTTCCGGTTGACCCAACCGTCCGGCCGGAATCTGCCCCAACAAGGCTTCTTTTTGAGCATCAGGGAGTTCTTTCGTCATGTCGGTGTCAATAAAGCCCGGTGCAACTGCATTCACGGTGATATTACGCGATCCGATTTCCCTCGCTAACGAACGGGTAAACCCTTCCAAACCGGCCTTTGCAGCGCTGTAATTCGCCTGCCCTGCGTTACCCATCAACCCCACCACCGAACTGACGTTGATGATACGCCCCCACTTGGCTTTGGTCATTCCCCGCAGGCAGGCCTTACTCATCCTGAATACAGAGGTCAGATTGGTATCAATTACCTGTCCCCATTCGTCTTCTTTCATCCGCAACATAATATTGTCTCGAGTGATGCCGGCATTATTAACCAGCACCAAAGGCGCACCGAACTCATCTTGAATAGCCGACAGCACAGAGTCAATACTGCTGACATCGGTTACATTCAGGCAATATCCGCGCCCCTTACCACCCGCTTTCTTGATATAGTCAGTGATCTTTTCTGCACCTGACTCCGTAGTGGCCGTTCCCAGCACAATTGCGCCCTGCGATATCAGGGATTCAGCAATGGCTTTTCCTATACCGCGGCTGGCACCGGTTACTAATGCCACTTTGTCTTGTAAAGACATTCCGCCTCCTTTACTAATGAATTTTATGTGTTTTGTTATTATTCAGACTTGCAGGGCCGAAGGCACAGGGTAATTCTGAAAGCTGAATTTTTTTTGATTCTAGGCGTTCAACTGCGCCAAAGTGCTTTCAAATCCGCTTTGATCCTGCAGAGTAGACACCTTTAATTGACGGGAGATCCGCTTATTCATACCACAAAGCACCTTACCCGGGCCACACTCAACCGTGTGCGTAACACCACTGCCTACCATATTGTTTACTGATGCAACCCAAAGAACCGGGCTGTAAAGCTGTGTTGCCAGCTTTTGCCTGATCAGATCGGGATCCAACTCGATGGCAGCATCCACGTTATTAATCACCGGAATGACCGGCGCTTTAATCTCGGTATCTCTCAAGCGCGCAGACAAATCTTCACTCGCAGCCTTCATTAAATCAGAGTGGCACGGCACGCTCACTGCCAGCGGCATGGCTTTCTTGGCACCCGCCTGCTTAGCCAGATCAATGGCTCGATCAACCGCCTCCGCATGCCCAGCTATCACGACTTGCCCCGGCGCGTTAAAATTCACAGCCTGCACTACCTGCCCTTGAGCTGCCTCTGCACAAACAGCGATAGCCTTTTCATCTTCCAGGCCTATCAGTGCTGCCATTTTTCCTTGGCCATGCGGGCAAGCGTCCCGCATCAGCTCGCCACGGCGCTTGACCAAACGGACGCCCTGCTCCAGCGAAATAGATTCTGCGCACACATAAGCACTGTACTCACCGAGACTATGACCTGCCATTACTGCCGGGCGAATTGCCGATGCCTGACACCAGGCCCGCCACGCCGCCACACCCGAAACGAACATGATCGGTTGAGTGATCTCAGTTTGCGCTAACTCGGTGTCCGGACCATTTTGGATTAAAGCCCACATATCTCGGCCAAACGCGTCGGAAGCCTCATCAAAGGTTTCTTTTACAACGGGGTGCGTATCGTTCAGATCCGACATCATGCCTACGGATTGGGAGCCCTGACCGGGGAAGACAAATGCGAGTTGTTGGTTCATGGGAATCCTAAATTGAAAAGATTTTGGCTATGATAACTGGCCTAACCGCTGTCTGCTCACCTCAAAAGTAACAAAATTTAGCGCGTCAGCTAATTAGACTTTCAATCTTGGCGGGCAAGTTTTTATCCACATAATTACGAGCTGCCAATATCGCCTGACAGAACTCCTGCTTATCGGCGTCACCATGACTTTTCACCACTACGCCCTGCAAACCGACCAACACTGCGCCATTGTAGGCACTGGGATTAATCCGTTCCTCAACTCGCAGCCAGAATGGCACAAACAAAACACTCAAAATTCTGCTCCACCAACTGCGGGCAAACTCACGCTTGGTTTCCGCCATAATAAACCTGGCCAGACCTTCGATCGTTTTCAACGCCACATTGCCTACAAAGCCATCACAAACCACAACATCGGCCTTATTTCTGAATAAATCCGAGCCTTCCACAAAACCGACATAATTCAGGCTATCATCGGCGCGGAACAGCTCGCTGGCCGCGCGCACCTGGTCATTACCCTTTACTTCCTCGGTTCCGATATTAAGCAATGCAACCTTAGGGTGATGTCGGCCATCCATCACCTGGGCAACTGCCTGCCCCATTATTGCGAACTGGTAAAGCTGCTCAGAATCGCTTCCCACATTCGCCCCCAGGTCCAAAATAAAAGTATGCCCGCCATCCTCTCGGGGAAGCGCAGATATAATAGCGGGGCGATCTATGGATTCTGAAGTTTTGAGGATAAACCGGCTTAATGCCATTAAAGCACCGGTATTACCGCCACTGACACAACCGTCTGCCCGCCCTTCTTTAACGGCCTGCAGCATGAGCGCCATGGAGGATTTTTTCTTGGAACGAAGTGCCACTGAAGGTGCATCGTCCATTTTTACCGCTTGCTCAGAGTGACAGACCACCAACCGGTCGTGACTGTGGCCACCCAACAAAGCTGCGATAGCAGGTTCGTCACCAAACAACAAAACCCGCAAATCCTGTTGCCATCTAAGGGCATCCAGAACTGCGGGTACAGTTATCTGGGGACCAATATCCCCACCCATTGCGTCAACCGCAAGGGTCACCATAATCAGCTAGCTATTTATTCGTCGTCTTTGCTGGCGATAACCTGACGGCCACGGTAAAACCCGTCAGGGGTTACGTGGTGGCGACGATGAACTTCACCTGTGGTTACGTCTTCTGACAAAGTCGAACCAGGCAAACTATCGTGTGAACGACGCATGCCGCGCTTGGATCGGGTTTTACGGTTCTGTTGAACTGCCATTAGTATGTGCTCCTGACTACCGATACACGTAATTAATCGGAATTTTTAACGTTCCCTTTCAGCTGTTCTAATACAGCGAACGGGTTGGGTTTCTCGCTTGCTTCAGCTTCGCCACCATCACTTCCTTCGTATGGGAAAGGCTTACACTTTTCGTGATAAGCGACTATCGGCAACGCCAAAATCAATTCTTGTTCGAGCAGGCTGGCCAGGGGGATTTCCTCCTCTTCCAGCATAAAGGGCTCAAGATCACCCGGCATCTGATTTACCTGCTCTTCAGTTTGGGCAACCCCTAAAGCAACCTTAATATCAATTTCCACTTCAACCGGCTCAAGGCAACGCTGACAAACCAATTGCAACGCCGCTTTCGCCGTGCCATGGATTTCAGGTCGGGCACCGTTCATATGAAGTGCAAGATCGGCCTCCACTCTACCATCGTCAGTCGCGCAATCAGCCACCAGCGCTGTCAGCTGTTTCAAAGGCATATAACCAACTAACTTACCTTCTTTACGGGCAAGTTTTACGGGTTTTATTGTCGTGGGCAGTGGGTGCTCAAACATAAGCGCGCAATTCTATTGTCCAGTTATAAATCTGTCAAAGGCTTTGACCGGATTTTTTCGGCTGGATGTGGCTTATTTGCTATGAGATCATGGGATTTCACGCGCTCAGCACCTAGTATCTTTAGGTTTTGAAGTCGAATTCATTAATTGCCTGGAATCACGAATATTTTTGCAAAACCAGGCACGGTACGGAGTCATCCGTGAAGCAAATTGTGTTGGGGTCCAGTTCCCCTTTCAGAAAAGAACTGTTGGGTAAAATTCTGAGTCATTTCGAAACTTGTTCACCCGACATAGACGAAACGCCTCGCGCCGATGAATCCCCTTCAAACCTGGTAAAACGCCTGGCGCTTGAAAAAGCACAAGCAGTTGCAACCAGCTATAAAAACGCCCTTATTATCACCAGCGATCAAGTCTCCGTAATAGACGGTGAAATAAACGGAAAGCCGGGCAATTACGACAATGCATTTCGCCAATTAAAACGTTGCAGTGGAAACACCGTCACATTTTTAACCAGTTTATGTCTCTATGATGCTCCTACAGCAACATATCAGTTAGAGGTCGAACCCTTTTGCGTTCACTTTCGCGACTTGAATGACGGGCAAATTGATCGTTATTTAAGAAAAGAGTCACCTTTTAATTGCGCCGGAAGCTTTAAATCAGAAACTTTAGGCATAGCACTCTTCAACAAGTTGGAAGGTAACGATCCTAACGCGTTGATTGGATTACCCCTAATAAAATTAGTCACAATGCTCGGTAAACAGGGTGTACAAATTCCGTAATTTTTTTTGCTAATTTCTAAACAAAGTTCGTCGGGCGTCTACACTTATATTGTTAGGTGCTACGGAGTGTTCGCGCAGTCAGTCGAACACCTGTGTAACGAGGCGAAAAAACAGATGGCCGATGAATTTCAAATTACTAAACCAAGACGCAGAAACACCAAAGAAAAGATCATAGACGAAGCGGAAGCGCTTGCTGCTTTACATGGTATTGAGCATTTAAAGCTACAGGACGTTGCAGATAAGATCGGAATTAAACTTCCATCGGTCTATGCGCACTTTAGCGGCCGAGAAGACATCCTCGCAGCCATGGGTGCACGAATCAGTAAAGGGATGGGGCAACTTTATATTGCCCGACCGGGTGAATCTGCAATCGAAACCCTTAAGCGGGGTGCGCAGGATATGTTGAAGTTCCTGGGTGAGCATCCGGCGTATTTCCGATTGATGCTGCGAGATCATTCAGTACCGCTTGGATACGACCCACTGAATCACCGCGCAGCAGTGAATCAGAACGTCAGTTTGCCCAGTGAAATCCAGGACATGCATTCCCGCCTGCAGCATTTAATTGATCGGTGCAGCGGGGAGAACAGCAAAATTCAGGCAGTCGATTTTGCAGCCTGCATACACGGGTTTCTTTTGATGAGATTGAGCTGGTTGCCGACACGCAACGACGACCAGGGACGTGTCTATATTGAGTATCAGCCACTTCAGAGCACAATCGATACCATTATCAACCGGCTGATAAGCTGCTCCTGAAGCGGATTTTCGGAAAACTACGATAATACAGCCCGGCTATAAGTCCGGGCTGTTTTTTGCTTGGCGTTATTTCAATTGAATGGTACCAATCCCCAAAGTCGCCATAACGCGATCTGCCATGGATACCCCCAAACGGCCAGTCAAAGCCTCAAGCGGACTGACCCGCGGAGTATAATTCACGATTTTCTCTTCGCCGACCACTTCACGCGCCACCTGCCCAGGACTTGCCAGGCCGTCGACCAGACCCAAATCCAGCGCCTGACGGCCCGACCAGAATAATCCGGAAAACACAATATCATCATCTTTAATCCGATCACCCCGCCCGGCTTTCACTGCGTCGATAAACTGATTGTGCACATCACCCAAGATGGTGGAGAAAAACGCTTTCTGCTCCTCGTCTACGGGTTGGAACGGATCCAGCATTGCCTTGTTGGCTCCCGCATTAAACACCCGACGCTCAACACCCAACTTATCGATGGCCTCGACAAATCCGAAGCCATCACTGATTACTCCAATTGAACCCACTAAACTCGCGGGGTCTGCGTAGATTTCGTCAGCAGAGGCTGCAATATAATACGCTCCCGATGCGCCGATATCGGTTATGACTGCGTATACTTTTTTATCAGGATATTCGTGCCTTAGCCGCTGCACTTCCCGATAGACTAATCCGGATTGCACCGGGCTGCCCCCCGGGCTGTTGACGCGGATAATGACGCCTCTGCTATTTTCTGCCTCGAAGGCATCCCGAATCCCCTTAACCAGGCGGTCAGCACTGGCTTCACTATCGGCCATAATCGGCCCACTCAAATCCACCAGCGCTACGTGAGGTGAACTCTCGGACGGTGCATCGCCACTCCACATTCCCGGGTTGAACACCATCAATGCAACGAACAAATAACCAAACATCAAAAATTTAAAAAATATGCCCCAGCGCCGGGCTTTTCTCTGCTCGTCCTGGGAGGACATCACCATTTTCTCTATCAGCTTCCATTCTTTACTGGTCCGCGGCCGATTGAAACGATTCCGGTCATTTTGCTGATACTCGTTGGTTTTACTGTCGTCTTCGCTCATCTATTCTTCCTATGCAATATCATCATGCAACCAGGCTGATAATTCCTCTACGCGGTCAACACAGACCTTGGGATTATGGCGCCGGAGTCGTGTTATATCATGCGCGCCCCAGGTCACGCCAACCGCATCCACTTTTGCCCTGGCGGCCATTTCGAGATCGTATTCGGTATCACCTACCATTACCGCCTGAGCGGGGCTCAAATTATGCAATTGTAATATTTCCAGTAACATATCGGGCTCCGGTTTAGACCGGGTCTCGTCAGCACATCGTGAGCTGTGAAACAACGCGCCGACGTCATGGGCACCGAACACTCTGCTTAGGCCTTTTCGACTTTTACCGGTAGCCACACTGAGCAATCGACCCTGTTGCGACAAACTGCGCAGCATTTGAGGAATTCCCGCGAAGAAAGGGCTCGGTGTTGCCTCGGCCTTGATATAGTGGAAAGAATAACGCTGCCGCATCAGCTCCACCTCTTCATCTGACAACGATGGATGCAGTTGGCGGATAGCAATTCCCAACGCCAGACCGACAATATTTTCAATGGCCGGAGCAGACGCCGGAATGATATTTAAATCCTGGGCGGCTGCCTGCATGCATTGGACTATACGGGACAGGGAATCCATGAGTGTGCCATCCCAGTCAAAAATGATTAGTTGATACCTGAACATCGCTACTACGCCTACAATCGCTCTAAAAATGCTTTCAGTTCATCCGGTAGCGGCGCTTTAAACCGCTGCTTTTGACCCTGTACGTCTACCAACTGAAGCACAGAAGCATGCAGAAACAACCGCTGAAGCCCTTTTTCTGCAAAATAGTCACCCTGCTCCCTGTGTAAGTATTTGTCATCACCGGCAATGGCGTGCCCACCGTGCTGGGCATGCACCCGGATCTGATGAGTACGGCCGGTAACCGGCTTGGCCTCCACCAGGGTTGCGTTGTCATACAGTTCGAGTTGCCGGAACAACGTCAGTGAAGGCTTGCCATCGGCTGACACTCTCACCACACGCTCACCGGACGGTAAGTGGAACTTACGCAGCGGGGCATCGATACGGTGCTGAAGCCCATTCCAACGCCCCCACAACAAGGCGGTGTAGGTCTTTTCCATGCGATTTTCGCGTAAATCGTCATGCAGTTTTTTCAGTACACTGCGCTTTTTTGCAATCATCAAGCAACCTGAGGTATCACGGTCTAAACGATGCACCAGCTCCAGGTAACGCTGTTGAGGTCGCATCAGACGCAAAGCTTCGATTACGCCCAGACTAACACCACTACCACCGTGCACAGCAATGCCGGAAGGCTTGTTAATAACGATCAGGCCATCGTCTTCATGCACGATGGACGCTTCCAGCCGTTTTTTCAGTGGGTCGCCAACAAACAAGTTCTTATCTGCTTCAGGCCGCACCCTTACCGGCGGCACCCTGACGTTATCGCCTATTTTCAACTTGTATTCAGGCTTTACACGGCCTTTGTTTACGCGCACCTCCCCCTTCCGGATGATCCGGTAAATGACTGATTTCGGGACACCTTTCAGTCTCGACATCAGGAAATTATCAATCCGCTGATCAAGGTTGTCTTCCGTTACTGTAACTACGACGACCGCTGTGGAACTTTCAGTGCTGTTCATGAAAAATCAAGGACTTATTGCTATCTATTTGATGAGGTTAACAATTCCTGCTATATTGGACGTTGGCCAAAAAAGAAGCTTAGATGAGCTAGCAGGGACTGCGTCAGATGGTAGCTCCATCCCGCGCAACACCTTCGCTAATTGCCCCTACCCGAATCAAATCAGGTGGCCAATTGAGCAAAGGGCCGCATATTCTAACCAGAATAGCGACAATAACCCAATCCTCATATGATCTTTCTTCGTAGGGCCGGGAAGCCGGTTGATCCGGTCTCCATACGGCATTCTGCAGCGGATGTGAGTGAACGCATCGGTTAGTATCATGTTACCCCATGAACGATGATGCTACTTAGCCATCCGCTAAAGCCGTGTTTAGGACGCCATTGGTATGCTGAAAGCCAATAGTGAATTGCAATAAATTTTGTAATTTTAATCGTTATAAATAGGTACGTTGCCATTTCAAAACGAGCAACGTGAACGTTAAACATGCGTTTAACACAATTTCAGAACAGATTATTTGTCAGACTTGATTACAACGCCCGACAGTCCATCGCACACAGATTTAACACAGTGCGATCAAAGCTAGGGCATCATAGTTTGATCAGGGTGTAAATAAGACACCCAGCACAAAAAAATGCAGCAGTAAACCGGCAAAGCAATTGGATTTTATACCCATAGGCCCACATCGAGTTTTAACGATTCGGCCATGGCGTCAGGGCTTGTAAAGCCCGCGACCGAAAGCAGAAATAAATGCGTATGGCGAATCTATTATACCAGCGCATTTCTCGCATTCAGCCAAGGGGAAACCATTTCAAAAGCGATGTTCACGGCGTTGTCATAATCAACCGCCATGATTGTTGGTTACCCGCCCGCATTTCAATATGTGTTCATACTCTTTCTTGTTTGTGTTTTGCGCTTTGATTGCTGGATTTAAACCTGCATGAAAAGAATGCTTATTAATGCAACCCACTCAGAAGAGTTACGGGTTGCTCTGGTCGACGGTCAACGTTTATATGATCTGGATATTGAACACCGCACCAGAGAACAGAAAAAATCAAACATCTACAAAGGCCGTATCACACGCCTAGAACCCAGCCTGGAAGCCGCTTTCGTTGACTTCGGATCTGAACGCCACGGCTTTCTCCCTCTGAAAGAAATCTCCCGCGAGTATTTTGTTAAAAACCCGAAAGACATCCAGGGTCGATTTTCCATCAAGGATGTTATTAAAGAAGGCCAGGAAATCATTCTTCAGGTTGGAAAGGAAGAACGCGGCAATAAAGGCGCAGCCTTATCCACTTTTATCAGCCTGGCCGGTCGTTACCTGGTTTTGATGCCAAACAATCCGCGAGCCGGCGGAATTTCGCGCCGCATTGATGGTGAAGAACGTGCCGCGTTGCGTGAAGTAATGAACGCATTGAATATCCCTCAGGATATGGGGGTTATTATCCGGACTGCCGGTATCGGTCGCAGCGTTGAAGAGCTGCAATGGGATCTTAATTACCTGCTGACATTGTGGGAATCGGTCACTGAAGCATCCGCTAAAAAGTCGGCTCCATTCCTGATATACCAGGAAAGCAACGTTATCATTCGTGCCGTGCGTGACTACCTGCGCCAGGATATTGGTGAAGTACTGATTGATACACCCGAAGTCTATGAAGAAGCCATAAGCTTTGTGCGTCAGGTAATGCCGCAGTACGAAAACAAGATAAAAACCTATCGCGACAATATCCCGCTTTTCAATCGCTACCAGATTGAATCGCAGATCGAAACTGCGTTCGAACGTGAAGTTAAACTGCCTTCCGGTGGATCCATTGTTATTGACCCGACCGAAGCCTTGGTATCCATTGATATAAACTCTTCAAAATCCACTAAAGGTTCGGATATTGAAGAAACAGCGCTGATGACCAATCTGGAAGCAGCAGATGAAATTGCCCGGCAATTGCGCCTGCGTGATATCGGTGGCTTGATCGTGGTGGATTTCATAGACATGAACGCCAATCGCAATCAACGTGAAGTTGAGAACCGGATGCGCGATGCCCTGGAACTGGACCGGGCCCGCGTACAAGTAGGCCGGATTTCCCGCTTTGGGTTAATGGAGCTTTCCCGTCAACGTCTGCGTCCCTCCCTTGGAGAAACCAGCGGTCACATTTGCCCACGCTGCAACGGGGTCGGCTTTATCCGGGATCTGCACTCTTTATCGCTGAATATTATGCGGCTGATTGAAGAAGAAGCACTGAAAGAGAACAGTTCCGAAATCCACGCGAAAGTCCCCGTTAACGTTGCCACTTACCTGCTTAACGAGAAACGGGACAATATTGTTAACGTAGAAAACCGCAACAAGGTTCGGGTCCTGATATTGCCGAGCCCAAATCTTGAAACACCTCACTATGAGGTGTCGCGCTTCCGTACTGATCAAGTAGAAAATGACGGAACCGTGAGCTATGAGCTAATTGAAGAGGCTGACGAAGTCGAAGAGACGTTCCTGGTGCCCGGAGAATCTCCAATTAAGCGCCATGAAGAAGCCGCCGTTCAAATGATCCAGCCAAATACACCGGCACCGGTACCTGTAGCACCGGTGGTCAAAAAGGATCCGAGCTTCTTTGCCCGCCTGTTTTCCTGGTTTGTACAACTGTTCAGCAGCAACACTCCGGAACCTGAAGAGAAAGAAGTAAGCAAACCCAATAATCGCAACAATAACCGGAATCGGGACAACCGCAATCCACGCAACAACAGCCGTCGCCAAAGTAATGACAACCGCACCCAAAGAGGCCGCAACCGTCGTAATAGCAACGCCGACAAACAAGATGCGGAAGCCAAACCCGGAGCCCAGGACACATCAAATAAGGACAGCAATAAGGATCAACAGCAAAAACCGGAACGCAAGAGCAATAATCGGCAAGGCAACCCGAAAAGGGAAGACCAGGGAGCCAAGAAACAAAACGCCGAAAACAAGCAATCGCGTTCAGATCAACCTGATAAAGAGAATAAAGACAATCAGGAGCGCGGCCCACAGGAACGCAACGCACGGCGTGGCCGACGTCGCAACCCCGGTGACAACCGCCGACGCCGCCAGAGCAAGGCGCAGTCTGAAAAGTCTACTGATAACAATAGCTCGCCCGAGAACAGCCAGCAGCAGTCACCGGCACCGCAGCCAACGACCGCTCATGTTGACACTCAAAAAACCGCCAAGCCGGATCAACAACCGGCAGTAGCTGAAAACAAGGGTGTAAAACCGAGCCAGAAGCCAGCAGCGTCCCAGCTGCCTGATCAAGGCGAAAAAAAGTCAGCTGATAGCGGCTCAAACAGAAACACCACTGTGCAGCAAGGTCAGCCTTCCGCGCCAAGCCCCAGCCCGGCTCCGGAGAAAGCTGCGGGGAAAACCCCGACGCCACAAGCGTCAGAACAGGCCCCAAACCCAGCACAAAAACCACAACACGGCACTCCGGAAGTGTCCAAGCCGCAACCTGCAAAACAGGAAGCCGCTGCCAGTTCCGCACCGCCTGTGCCAAAAACCAAACCCGCCTCACCGGTAGCGGATCAGGCTGAGTCGTCTTCGACGCCACCAGCGCAGGCGAAACCGGATCGAGCGAAGGTTGAGGCAGTAAAAACAGAGCCTGGAAAAAACGTTCCGCCAGCGGCAACCGCGCAAGCACCCAAGATTGCGGCTGCAGCACCGGAAGCCCCTAAAAAGCCAACCGCCGCAGCGCAGGACAAGGCTGAAGCCAAACCTGAACTCAACAAAACCGAGAACAGGCCAGCCGCAGCGGTAAACGACGAGCAACCCAGAAGGGCGTCAAACGACCCGAGGGAAATTCGTCGCCGCCAAATAGCCGAAGCAAAAGCAGCCCAGGGAAATGCTGCACCGAAGCAAGACAATTAGACTTGCTTGAGCATTTGCTTTAGTCAGCAAAAAGCCCCCCTGCAATAGTTTGCACGGGGGCTTTTTCATAAGCTTTCTGCAGCGGAATTCTCTGCTTGGAGCTGAACACTGGCGTTTGCCTTAGACAATCCTTGGTTCTATTTCCAATACCACACCGAAATGAGCTGACACATCTTTTTGAATGGATTTGGCTAGAGTTAGAAGGTCTTCACAATGACCTTCTCTCACGGTCAAAACCAATGCCTGCCTTGAATGCACCCTGGCCATACCCAGCACCTTTCCCTTCCACCCCAACCGATCAATCATCCACCCCGCAGCCAATTTCACGTCGTCGTTATCAGTGGCCGGGAAATAAACCAAATCCGGGAAGCTCTCCAATATAGTTTGCAATTGCTTTTTACCAATGACCGGGTTTTTAAAAAAACTTCCTACGTTGGGAGTCACTTTGGGGTCGGGTAATTTACGTGCACGAATAGTTGAAATCAATTGTCGCAGCTGCACGGGGGTCAGCTCTTTCTCGCTGATGCGGCTGGCGTCCATTTCGCTTCTGATTTCCCCATAATTTAATTTCAGAGTCGGACTTTTATCTAACCTGAACGTTACTGAGGTGATGATGTGCTTATCTTTTTCAGCCTTTTTGAAAATGCTGTCCCGATAACCAAACTCGCACTCCTGCCTGTCAAACTGACGAACCTGGCCTGACACCAATTCAACAGTGGATACAGAGACCAAACAATCCTTAAGCTCGACCCCATAAGCACCTATATTTTGAATAGGTGCCGCACCAACTGTTCCGGGAATCGCACTCAGGTTTTCCAGGCCGGCCCACCCCTGGGATAAACTGTAGGCAACAAATGCATCCCAATTTTCACCACCCCCGACGCTGACCATAACAGAGTCCGAATCCTGATGGACGACATCAATGCCTTTAATCGCGTTCAATAACACCAGGCCCGGAAAATCCCGGGTCAACACCAGGTTACTACCACCCCCGATCACCAGAATACCGCCCTTCTCCGTAACGGCAGGGGTGCGCAGCAATGAAATTAATGCAGCTTTTGAATCAATCCGACAAAACCAGGCCGCGCAGGCATCGATCCGTAATGTGTTGTAGTCAGCGAGGCTAACCTGCTGTTTCAATGTAGTCATACTGTATTTGATACTACCAATATACTAAGCGCCGTTCTCATTGCTTCGGAGCCGTTCTATCAGCCCGTCACACGCGTTCTCTACCAAATCCAGCACCAAATCGAAACCGGATGCCCCGCCATAATAGGGATCCGGCACTTCCAGGTAATCGCTATCACCAAATTCCAGCAGCAACTGAATCTTATCGCGGTATTTTTTTGGCGCCCGTTTTCGCATCTCGTTGGCGTTGGCGTTGTCCATCGCTAACAAATAATCAAACTCCATATAGTCCGCGTCTGACAATTGGCGGGCGCGTAGATCTGACATATTGTATCCACGTTTAACGGCCGCCTGCTGAGAGCGCTTATCCGGAGCTTCGCCCGCGTGGTAGGCGGCAGTCCCGCAAGAATCAACCTGATACCGGTTTTCCATTTGTAAGTTCATGAGTTTGCCTCGCAGAACCGCTTCAGCAGTCGGGGAACGGCAAATATTTCCCAAACAAACAAATAGGATTTTTTTCAATTTTTATTCCCTACAATCAAACTAGGACTGAAAAAAAGCCCGGACCCGATTCAGATCTGCTTCGGTATCGACCCC